>Ga0326727_10000355_pt1 | contig 191215 bp, 172 predicted proteins | sample MB2enrmetagenome_FD_207643 | JGI IMG/M metagenome (GOLD analysis project Ga0326727, IMG submission 207643) | Lab enriched peat soil microbial communities from McLean, Ithaca, NY, United States - MB29MY | ecosystem: Environmental > Terrestrial > Soil > Wetlands > Peat | place: USA: New York... | reverse complement strand
AGTTATTTTCTCGGCTACTTCAGCTAACAGCGGCTCAAATGAGCAGTGGTCAATCGGCAGCCCGTACTCAACACCAGATTTAACTACTGGCGGAAGCACCTACACCCAAAACTACGTTGACCAAGTACAGAACACCTTCACAGCAACAGGACTCTCAGGCACCGACTATGTTACCTTATCAAGCACCCAACTAGGAACCTCAACACCAATTTTGCTTAACTCGGATAATGAATGGAGCGCCACAGTCTGGACCGATTCTGGTACGGCAGTTATTTTCTCGGCTACTTCAGCTAACAGCGGCTCAAATGAGCAGTGGTCAATCGGCAGCCCGTACTCAACACCAGATTTAACTACTGGCGGAAGCACCTACACCCAAAACTACGTTGACCAAGTATCAAATACCTTCACTGCAAGTGGCGTTCCAAGCGACGACTCTGTTACTTTAACAGATACTTACTTGGGTGCTCCATCAACTATTGCACTCGATTCGGCTAATTCTTTTACCGCAACTGTTTGGACGGATTCTGGAACAACAGTAACTTTCCCAGCTGTTACAGATAACAGCGGATCAACTGAGCAATGGTCGATTGGTAGTGCATACTCCACGGCGGCTTTGACTACTGGCGGAAACACCTACTCTCAAGAGTATGTTGACCAGGTGTCGAATACTTTCAGTGTGAGTGGGGTTCCAAGTGATGACTCTGTTACTTTGTCAAGTACCCAGTTGGGCACCTCAACGCCTATTGTGCTTGATTCGGCTAATTCTTTTACCGCAACTGTCTGGACGGATTCTGGAACAACAGTAACTTTCCCAGCTTCCTCAGATTCGAGTACTGGAACTGAGCGTTGGTCTATTGATAGTCCAGTACCGCTGACTTTGTCTACTGGCGGAAACACCTACTCGCAGACCTATATTCACCAGTTCTATATCACTGTGGACAACGGTGGTCATGGAACTCCAAGCGAAGCTTCTCAGTACGTGAATGCAGGTAACTCATTCTCAACTTCAGTAACTAGTCCCGCTGATGTAACCTCAGATAGCCAATTTGTCACTTCCACACCTACCCTTAGCATTGCCGACGTTGAATCAGCTCAAACTTTGACATTCACCTGGACAGAGCAATTCTACATCACTGTAGACAATGGCGGTTACGGTAGCCCATCTGAAAGTTCACAATGGGTTAATCAAGGCAGCAGTTTCTCAACTTCAGTAACTAGTCCCGCTGATGTAACCTCAGATAGCCAATTTGTCACTTCCACACCTACCCTTAGCATTGCCGACGTTGAATCAGCTCAAACTTTGACATTCACCTGGACAGAGCAATTCTACATCACAGTTGTGAGCGCTTATGGTAGTCCGACTGCTTCCCAGTGGGTTCCTGCCGGATCAAGCTTTACTGCTTCAGTGACGAGTCCTGATGTGGTTACGTCAGGTGCAGATGAATGGGTTGTTTCTGGTCCAGCTTCCCAGACTATCTCCGATGTCGGTGCAGCTCAAACTTTGACATTCACTTGGACAGAGCAGTTCTACATTACAGTTGCTAATGGAGGTCACGGAACTCCAAGTGAGGCCTCGCAGTGGGTTAATGCTGGCAGCGACTTTTCTGCTACAGTTACTAGTCCATCCGATGTTGTTTCAGGTGTTAGTCAATGGGTTACTTCTCAACCCACTTTGAGCATTACCGGTGTCGAATCATCTCAAACCTTAACGTTCACTTGGACAGAGCAGTTCTATTTGACTGTGTCTTCGGCTCACGGTAGTCAGACTGGTCAAGGCTGGTATAATGCGGGTACGACTGCTAATGCGGGTCTCACTTCTGGTACAGTTTCTGGCAGCTCTGGCACTCAGTACGTCTTTACAGGCTGGAGTGGTGATGCTTCCGGCAGTACCTTCTCCTCAAGTAACGCAATAACGATGAGTGGTCCTATGACGGCCACAGCAAACTGGATAACTCAGTATCAAGTGACTTTTGCAGCAACTACAGGCGGGTCGACTTATCCGACTGGTTCTAATGTTTGGGCGAACTCAGGTTCCCTTTCTATAACGGCTACACCTAACAATGGTTACACTTTCTCTTATTGGTCATCGAGCACTGGATCAATCACCTTTAACAATGCCGCTTCTGCTTCAACAACGGCAATAATAGGCGGAACAGGCACGATTACTGCGACTTACGCAATTAACACCTATGGCTTAACGGTTAATGCGGGTCAGAATGGTCAATCAAACATTTCTTCTAAAACGGTCGACTGGAATTCAACAGAGAACTTCGAGTTTACCCCTAGTACAGGCTACAGCATCGCTGATGTCACGGTTAACGGAACCGAGGAAGGCGCAGTATCTTCTTTAAGCTTAACAATCACTGGCGATACAACTGTCGACGTGAGCTTCGCAATCAACACTTACACAATCACAGTTACCCAGACCAGCAACGGCCAGATTTCTCCTGGAACAACCAATGTCAACTATGGTGGAAACCAAAGCTTCACTATTACACCTGATAGCGGCTACTACATTGCGAGTATAATGACTGATGCTGGTTCAGTGACGGTTACTGATTCAAACGGTCAAACCATCAGCTTCATCGATGTCCAAGCTGATGGATCATTGACGGCAACCTTTGCACAGATCACCTGTAGCTTAACGGTTAATATAGGCAGTAATGGTCAATCTAACATTGTTTCTGGAACGATTAACTGGGGTTCAGTGGAGAGCTTTGTGTTCACACCTAGCGCAGGTTACCATGTTGCTGGCGTCGTTGTTAACGGATCTATTGATGAAGGCGCAGTTACCTCCTTAAGCCTAACAATCACCGGATCAACCACGGTCAATGTAAGCTTCGCGATTAACACTTACACGATAACGGTGACCCAGACTGCTAACGGCCAGATTTCTCCAACGACTGGTCCAGTTAACTATGGTGGCACTCCAACCTACACGGTTACTCCAGCTACGGGCTATCATATCGCAAGCTTAACTGTAAATGATGAACCAGTAATTGTCACTACACCTACGGGTCAATCTTACCAGTTTAGCGCTGTCACAGCAGACGGTTCAATCACTGCAACCTTTGCAATTAACACTTACACGATAACGGTGACCCAGACTGCTAACGGCCAGATTTCTCCAACGACTGGTCCAGTTAACTATGGTGGCACTCCAACATACACGATTACTCCAGCCACAGGGTATCATATAACGAATATAACGGTCAATGAACAATCAGTACCTGTAACTAACTCTGCAGGTCAAAGCTACCAGTTTAGCGCTGTTTCAGCAGGCGGCTCCATCACCGCAACTTATGCAATCAACACCTACACGATTACAGTTACTCAGACCGATAACGGCCAGATCACTCCTGAAACAATCAATGTTAACTATGGTGGAAGCCAAAGCTTCACTATAACACCGGATAATGGGTACTCCATTACCTCTTTAACGATTGACAGCTCAACGGTTGCAATTGCGTCAGAATATACTTTCAGCAACGTTCACGTATCTCACACAATCACTGCGACCTTTGGACCGACGCCAGCTCCGTCACCAACCGCAACACCTACATCAACACCGACCGCAACCCCGACACCAACTCCGTCACCAACCGCAACACCTACACCTACACCGACCGCAACCCCAACACCAGTGGTGACACTCGCTCCAACTCCAAGCCAAACTCTGGCAGGAGCTGCGATGGGTCAATACCTTCCAGTAATAGCTGCGTTAATCATTCTGGGTGCTGTAATATTCGGAGTCTTGATGCAGAGAAGAAACAAACCGACCATAATCATACTGAAATAATGAAAACACAACATTCCTCCTTTACCTTTTTTAATTTTTTTATTAGCTTGAACTTTGCTTGGAAAAATAAGCAAAATTGCCAAAATGGTCATAATTCCATTTTTTCACACGTGCTTGAAATAGACGATTTCTTTTCTGGGGAATTCCTTCTTTTCTAATGATGATTTTTTCATTTGGTTCACCAACTTGCTTTTTATTAGAAATAGTGTTACACTTTGGTTTTGAGTTCTACTCGGATGTTGTACATTATGAAGGCGAATGAACCGATGATTGTGGCTATTGAAGCTAAATCAATTATTCCAAACATATTTACACCCTTTTATTTTATACTTATTTATTTGCTCAGTTAAATATAAATATAATTATGATTTGTTCATAATTTTTCATAAATATTAAACAATCGTTTAGATTAAAACAGAAAATTTATATGCAATAAAATTAAATAGTGTTACGTTTAAACAAAAATCGAGTGAGAAAGAAAACAAAAAGAGGTAAAAAAATTGAAAGCCTATATACTCTTAAGCACCAAACCAGGCACATCACTGGACGTCGTTAAGAGAATAAAAGAAAAAGTAAAACAGACCATCATTGCCGATGCCATCTTCGGACGATACGACGCAATAATAGGTCTAGAAGCTCCAGCGCTTGAAGACATAAACCAAGTGGTTTACAAAATAATTGAAAAAGATCCCAACGTAATCCGCACTGAAACTTCCATCGTTCTGTCACCAATGTAGCTCTTATGCAGAAGCTAAAAGTTCCCAAATCACTTTTTTTAATTTTTTTAGTAGTAGGGCTAGAAAACAGAAATACAGGTTTTAGGCCCAAAAAAATTGACTGTTTTATCTTAAACAGTTGAAGATGCTGAGGGGGTGTTCTATTCGAGGCATTTTGGTCCTTTGTGAGCTTTGAGGACAATGGAGCTTACGGTGCTTTTTACACCTTTTATTTTCATGATCTTGTTCTTGAGGATGTCTCGAAATTCTTCTATGTCAGCAGCTGAAACCAAAGTTACGATGTCAAATTCGCCGGTAACTTCGTATAATTCTTCGAGGTGTTCCAGTTGGGCAAGCGCGGTTAATACGGTATCCATTTCTGGAGATTCTACAAATATGTCTACGAATGCAAGTAGTCTTGGCATATGGGTCTTGCCTTACTGAACATGAGTTCCCAATATTTATACTTTGCTTGTCATGCAGACAGTTATTTCAAATTTTACCTTACAATTGCATGTGTCAGAGTTAAAAGTTTGAACATTCGTTTAAAGAGCTATCGCTTGCCTTTTAGCACCCCAGTAACCATAAGCTTACCAAGCGTTAAAATATTATCCTGTGAAATTACTGTAAACCGACGGATAATCTTTTATGAGTATCAGATTGAGTTGCAATGGGTCTACATATGGGCTGCCAAAGATCCAAAGCGTTCCCTGCTGATTCTGGTTCACTATATTTGTTAACGAATCTACGGGAATCCCGGTTGCATTGCTTATTCCGGGTATCTGCGAGTAAGCGTCCTGAACCGTGATATCTGGGTCTACGCCTGAAGCTGATGGTAACGCTGTCTCGTTTCTTGTCTGGAAGAACATGGGCGAGGTGAAGCTTTGAGCTATAAGGACTGATCCGACATTTTGCCCGTTGAGCTGGGCGAGTTCGCCGTTTGCTTGATAGGGAAAGATAGCTTGGCCTATGCCAGTGATTACCAGTGGGAAAAGTATCCCGCAAATCAACAGCGAAACCAGTGTTAATCCTATAATCGGTCTTAGGTTCTTCAGGAGCCATTTTCGTTTTTGTTCCATTGTCATATTCTTTGCTTCCTAAATGTGAAATACTCCGCCAAGGAGCAGATCTATCAGTTTAATTCCAACGAATGGCACAATAACGCCGCCTACACCGTAGATTAAGGTGTTCTTGAGGAAAAGCGTCATGGTGCTCGTGGGTTTGAAAGCGATTCCTCGCATGGCAAGCGGAATCAAAAGCGGAATGATGATAGCGTTGAATATTAGAGCTGACAGGACAGCGCTTTGCATGCTGTACAAATGTAAGATGTTTAGAGCGCTTAGCGCTGGAATGGATGTTGCAATGATAAAAGGCATGATTGCGAAGTACTTGGACACGTCGTTGGCTATGCTAAAAGCAGTAACCGCGCCTCGAGTCATAAGCAACTGTTTCCCAAGCATGACGACATCAATTATTTTTGCTGGGTTCGATTCCAAGTCAACCATGTTCGCTGCTTCCTTAGCCGCTTCTGTGCCAGAGTTCATGGCGAGACCCACATCAGCAGCTGCAAGTGCTGGGGCATCATTACTTCCATCGCCAATCATTGCGACAATCCTGCCTTCAGCTTGCTCCCTTTTGGCGATGTTGTACTTGTCCTCGGGCTTTGCCTGCGCTACATATTCGTCAATTCCAACCTCAGACGCAATACTTTTTGCAGTAAGCGGTTGGTCTCCTGTAATCATGACTGGGCGTATCCCCATTACTTTAAGAGCTGCAATTTTTTCTTTGATGCCTTCTTTAAGGACATCCTTCAACCTGATTATTCCAATAACTAACCCGTTTCTAGATACGGCTATGGGTGTTTCTCCAACCGCAGAAATGCCGTTTACCACGTAGTCGAAGTCTGTTGGGACACAGTCTGATTGCTTTTTGATAGATTCAGGCGCCCCTTTCATAATCACAATTTCCGGCTCAAGCATCGCAGTCTCCGATTCCCCTCCCACCGCTGAGGTTTTTCTTCTCATTCTTGTCCGTTCGCCTCTGCCTTTGCCGCCTTTTGGCAGCGTGAGACCTGTGTGGGTTATTTTTACTCCACTTGTGCGGGTGGTGGCTGAGAAGGGGTAAACTTCTGATGTTGCGAGTGAGTTTAATTCTTTAGGCACGAATCCTTTTTCGTAGGCAAGCCTCAGTATGCTGCGTCCCTCGGGGGTGTCATCGTGCCATGAGGACAGAAATGCTGCTTCTCCGACGTCTTCTTCGGTGTAGCGTTCGAACGGAACGAACTCTATGGCTTGTCTGTTGCCAACAGTGATGGTGCCTGTCTTATCCAGAAGGACCACATCTGCATCTCCCGCGGTTTCTATGGCTTTTCCTGACTTAGCAACTATTTTGTCTTTGTACAGTCGTGACATGCCGGAGAGCCCGATGGCTGGAAGTAAAGCGCCAATGGTTGTGGGGAGGAGACAAACGTAGAGCGCAATTAGCACGGAGAGGTCAGCGCCTAAACCCAGCGCGACCGATATGCCTAGCAAAGTAACTATTATAATGGTGAAGATAGCGGTTAGTCCAATCAGCACAATGGTTATTGCAACTTCGTTGGGCGTCTTTGGTCTCTTAGAGGATTCAACCATCTTTATCATTTGATCAATGAAGGTCTCGCCAGGATTCGTTGTAACCTTCGCCGTCAAAGTATCGCTGACGACTCGTGAGCCTCCGATAAGCGAGTCTCCAGGCGCCTTCCGAACCGGAGCGGATTCACCCGTGACAAGCGACTCGTCAACCATGGCGATTCCTTCCAGTATCTCAGCGTCTAAAGGAACGACGTCGCCTTTTTCAATTTGGATAAGATCATCTCTTCGGAGCTCAGTGGATTTTACAGCGACTATCTTCCTCGTCCATTCTTCCGTTATAATTTTTTTCGCTGGCACCTCAGTTTCCAATTTCCGTAAAGCACCCGCTGTGCTTTTTGCCTGTTGCTCAGCAAGAGCATCGGAGAGTGTGCTGAACCAAACTGTAATGAGGAGAATTGCGGCGACTGCAATATAGAAGCCTCGCAAGCTGACGCTGGCTACTGGCCCGAAAGCCTGTGGAACGATGGCCATTGCTGCGACAATAAAGAACGTGATTTCAACTATTAGCATTACTACGTTTTTGCGCAGTGATTTAGGGCTTAAACGGACTAACGAATCGATCAGCACTTTCTTAGAGAAAGCTGACCTCATTCCTCCAGAGGCGGGTTCGACAGTTTTTATTTGTGAGGTTTTCTTGTCATCAGAAGCCATTCGTTAACCCCCTGAAGAATGATGCAATTGGTCCAATCGCCAAGAACGGGAAGAACGATAACACTACAAGTATGATGATGCTGCCGACTAGAACTATAGTAAACAGCAATGTGTCGGTTTTGAGCCCCGTGGTGGTGCCGGTTCGTTTTCGCCCGATCATAGAGCCTGACAGTGCAAGCAAGATTACAATTGGACCATAGCGCCCTACTAACATGACGATGGCGGTAGCTATGTTGAAGAACGGGGTATTTCCTTGAGCGCCTAGGAAATCGGAACCGTTGTTCGCCGAGGCTGACGTGAATTCCCAAAGGATTTGTGTGAAACCTACAGAGCTTCCGTTGACGCCAATGGCTGCCGCTGCGCCCGAAGCATAAGCTGTTACTGTGGGTATTAGTATGGCAAGGGGATGGAGTAGGAAAGCCACCATGACAAGCAATACGTCATGTCCAGTGATCTTGACGCTCAGGTATTCAGGAGTTCTTCCAGACATTAACCCAACGACGAAGACGGTAATTAAGACGAACATTACCATGTACATCATTCCAACTCCTTTCCCACCTGGAATCGATTGAATGAACATCCCCAAGAAACCAGAAGTTATCCCCAGAGGATGAATCCCTGAAAGCGAAGCGTTAACGGAGCCAGTTGTGCACATAGTCGTAATTACAGTCCACAAAGTGGAAGAGAAACCGCCGAACCGAGTTTCAATTCCTGGACCAACCGCGGGAAGCGATGGAATAAACGCTAAAGCTAGACAACTTCCGCCAAGAATCAAAGTGCCTCCTACAAGCGGTATGGATTCGCTTTTTTTGCCTATCATTTCACCGAAAACAAAGAGCATCGCGAGAGGAAGCATAAGCATTAGAATTATCATGATAACGTTTGTGTATTGGGAAGGGTTCATGAAGGGATAGGCAGCGTTTGCACCATAATACCCGCCGCCGTTTGTACCCAGCTGCATGATGCCGTCTAGAGAGGCAACTGGCCCGGCTAAAATTGATTGTGTGGCGCCTTCTATGGTCTTTACTGTGGTGTAGCCGCTGAGGGTTTGAGGCACACCCAAAGCGAGAAGTATGATTGAAGCGATAAAGGCGAGGGGCAAGAAAACTCTTGTAATAGATCTGGTGAAGTCAACGTAAAAGTTGCCCATGTCTTTTGAAGTGGGGATTAATCCTCGGATAAATGCGATACCTACGCATATTCCTGTGATTGGGGAGGCAAATTGAAGCCACTGAAGGACGCCTATTTGACTAAGATATGAAAATGCGGCTTCGCCGCTATAATGCTGAAGATCAGTATTTGTTGTGAAAGAGACTGCTTGCATGAAGGCAAGGTCCGGGTGTATGTCGGGAAAATGCATGGGGTTAAGGGGCAAGCTGCCTTGGAAGACCATCATTAGAAAAGCGATAATAATCATGACGACGTTTACCAGCAGAGCTGCGAGGAAGTACTGCTTCCAACCCATCGTCTGTTCTGTGTCTACCCCAATGATTTTGTAAATGAAGTTCTCTATTGGATTTAATATTTTATCTAAACGGCTTGGTTTTCGATTAAAAACCGCGACAAGGTACGGCGCTATAAGTTTCGCTAAAACTATTGCTACTCCAATTATAAGAACGACTGTCAGCGCCTGAACTGCATTGATCAATTATTCCGAAACTCCAAACAACATTGGTGCTCACTATGGCTCCTTTCCGCTCCTGTTCTATCTATTTTGCTACTGAAGTATTAGCTTTTACGGATAAACATCTTGGTCCTTTGTGAGGTTTCAAAATTATGGTTGTTATAGTGCTCTTTATGCCCTGAATCTTCATTATCTTCTTCTGCAGAACATCTCTGAACTCTTCAAGGCAAGACGCAGAAACTAAAGAAACTATATCGTATTCTCCGGCTACCTCGTAGATTTCTTCGATGTTGTTAAGTTTTGCGAGAGCCGTCAATACTTGGTCTTTCTGAGATGGTTCCACGAATATGTTAACAGACGCCAATAACCGGTTCATAACTAGACTATCCTTTCCGCTAAGGGGATGATCGCTGCCGTTGACTCTGTGCTTTCTCTACTGCCATTTTGCAACGAACATTCAGTGCATACACTTTTCATACAAATCACCATAATAACCCTAATTCCGCGTTTTACGACTTATGAAATCCCTTCAACTTTTGCGCGCTTCTTAATCGAAAAGCTTCGATTTAGGAAAGCGGAAACCGCTGAGGCTGCTGAGCCAGTTCTCATCCGGAACATGGTCGTAAAGCTCTGCAATTTTTCTTCTCCTTAACTTTCATACTCATGACATCTTCAACATATAAACCTATTTATGATTTGCACATAATTTTTCAGAAAAACTGGACTAATTTACATGAAAATGTCTAACAATTGAAAACATGAACGCATCCAAAACATAAAGTCAAGTAAACATGTTGAAACAACACATATTCCGAGTTGCAAAGTTCCTGCAAAACAGAAATGGAGCCACTTTCAAACAATCAAAATAAAATTGATTTTTTACTAATTTACTGTTATCAAATAGCTTTATCATCGCCCTGTCAAGATCGCTATGCCCGCTCGTAGAACGAAATGCTTATCAAGCCAGCTGTCCAGACAAATAGTAATTTCCAAGCCAAACGTCTAATTTCAGTTATTTTGGTTGTACAGCTTTTTTATTTTTCATAAAAGTTATGAACACTTCACAATTACATTTATATAGGATGGCACACTACTAAAAACTGTTCAATAAAACTAAAATTTGGTGGAAAAATGTTGGGATTATTGGATATATTCTGGACATGTGTAATAGTGGGGTCAATAGCGACAATTGGCTACCGACTTCGTTTAGAGTTAAAAATAAACAAATAACGCCATAAGTTTATTTTACTTTGTTCACTCGCTATCTTAATTTTTCTTTTGCTCAAGAAAACAATCAAATCATGAGTTTTTGTGCATAAATTTATTGTTTTTATGAAAATATTCACAGTTATTCATAATTATTATGAACAAATCTTAATCAGGTTTATATTTCGCTAGCCTTGCTTTATTGTACTAAAAGTTCGGTGTTACTAGATGAAAAAGGAAATGGAATCTCTAATTATAAACAAATCAAGCAGAAAGCACGACGGGATACTGGTTAAAAAAGGCGAAACACTATTTTCAGCTTACCACTCGGAGAAGTGAAAATAGATGGCTACTGACTCAACAGGTGCACAGCCGCAAAAGACTCAATTGAAAAAAGCACTCGGCCTCGGCGGAGTTACAATAAACGCCATGGCCTTAATTGCTCCAGGGGCATTCTTATGGCTCACTTTTCAGATAAATGCCGCACAGGCCACCCCGTCTGGCGCTTCAACGGCATTCGACATATGGCCTGGCCTTCTACTGGCATTAATTTTGGCGTTCCTAACTGCCGCTTCTTATTCGTGGCTAGCACGGCGTTACCCCGATGCGGGTCCCGGCAGTTCGTATTACTTTGCTCAAAGAGCCTTGCTAGACAACGGAAGCAGCAACAAATCAGCTAGAAACGCAAAGTTCGGTGTCGGATGGATTTCTCACCTCTACTACTGGGTCTATCCAGGAGTCATGGTTGCAGCAATGTCCATCTTGCTCACATGGATTTTATCTGTACTTGGATTCAGTATTTCACCCTTAGGCGAAATCGCTATTGCCTGCTTATTTGCAGTCACTACAGGCGCGATAGCTTACCGCGGAATTCAAGGATCAACAAAAACAAACCTTCTTCTCAACGTAGTTCAAATCGGAATGCTGATCATCATCACTGGAATGGCATTGGCATACCGTTTCATTAACCCTCAACACGTGACCTTCACGTTCACTAGCCTAGGCGGAATAGTTACTCCACACGATATTGGCAACGTATTATTTCAAGGAACCATCGCTATCTTAGTACTAGTCGGATTCGAATCCGCAACAGCATACACCGGAGAAGCCAAAGATCCCAAGGTTGTTCCAAAAGCAATCATTTTATCATTGATTATCCAAGGAGCCTTCGCGTACCTGTTCGAATACTTCGGAGCTGAAGCATGGATGAACTCTAGCTACACCATAACATCAGCAGGCCAGAAATTTACAGGATTTAGCGCTGCTGCAGCTTCAAGCGCCCCCATCGGCGATATGGTTCACAACCTTGGAAACGTATTCCTCGGAGGCAACGGGTTCACACTAGAGTTAATAGTAGCTGCAATTGTGGCCGCTGCAATATTAGGAACTACCCTTGCATGTATGAACACTGGCGTTAGAGTAACCTACGCAATCAGCAGAGACACTGAAGTGCCTTATCACCTTAGCAAGCTGAACCCAAAATATGCCACTCCAGCGATTGGTATCTGGATAATGGCAGCTGTTGCAGCCGCTATCGGATCTTTCGGAGTGCTGACAATAACAAACCTGACTTCAATTACATTGCTATCAAACTTTGGCACCTTCTTGCTATATGGACTAACAAACATTGTGGCACTAATCGCATTCACGAAAGAACGCAGTTCAATACTAAAACGCAAAGTAGTTCCAATCGCAGGCTTCGCCGCCAACGCCCTAATGATGGCTACTATCGTATACCTCAGCCTAGCTGGTGGGGGGACTTCACGATTGGAAGGAGCCTTCGCCATTGTCGGCACCGCAATATGGTTGGTAATAGGGTTAATCTATTTCCGAGTTAACTCAAAATCAAAGCCTTCCGGTTTGTTCCCATTCCCGGGCAAAGATGAGGATGAGAACGAGAGTGCGAAAGTTACTAAACCCAGGACCATCAAGTTCTGGAAAAAAGATTAGCTTCTCCTTTCCTTTTTTAAGAAAACTCAATTTAATGGGCATCAAAGAAAGTTATTTTAGAAAGAACTTTGGAATTTTGTCTTCATCTTGATTCCAACCAAAAACTTCAGAGCCTGTTTAGGTCGCTTAATCTTAGCTGCCGCATTTGATTCTGATAAGCTATCAAATGGATTGCGATGTGGTTGGCGAAGGAATTAGAAAGAATGTCTGAAAGTTGAAACTTCCCTGAGTTTAAAAGTACACGGGTATGTTATGTTTTACTATTTGTCTACTTTTTCTTTAAAATTCTTTTTTGAAAGATACTGTGTGGTTGTCTTCGAGAGTCTATAATAATTTGTTCTTCAATGTTCCGTTTGGTTTTTGAATCTTTTTTCAACAGTAAACACCGATTTGATTTTACCAACTGTTATGTTCAGAGAAATATAAACGTAGTTAATACTTGTTCATAACTTTTATGAAAAGGTGAAATTGTTTTGCAACATAACGTTGTTATAATGAACATCTGAAAAACGTCTGGATCCTTAGTTAACCATGATAAAAACAATAGATGGCTAAATGGCACCTAAGATTAACCCTATTGTGAAGCCTAGCAGTGGCACGATTACCCAGCTTAACACTATAATCAGGAACGGCTTGAGCGAGACGAACCTGGATTTGTAAGATATGCTTGTTCCGAACACTGCCGACGTCAGGGCTTGCGTGTTGGAGAGTGGAATTTTTAAAATCGTCGCTATTTCCACCAGAACGGTTGACACCATAAGTGTCGCCGTCGCGTTTGGGTACCGCATGAGAAAAAGCTCTTGTCCGACCCTGCGAATTTCGCCAGCACTAAAGTAGAATGTTCCGATAAATATTGCAACAATTGATGCTGTGACAGTTGCTATATTGAAACCGCCCGTAGCAACTATTAACCCAAGGGTATTTGCTCCTAGAACGTATGAAGTAGAAAAAGCAAAAACAATTATCAAGATTTTGTAGGTTTGTAGCCTTCGCCAAATGTTTTCAGGCAAGTTACGATTTATGATTCTGATGAGGTAAAAAGCAAAAACTATAGCAACAAGGGGAGCCACAATCCACATGGCCGCTACTTCAGATACGTAAGCCATGTTTGTAAGCGTGCCAGTTGCAATGGACAAGCCTGCGAGTAGACCGACAAGCGCCATGCTAATAGACGCTGGTACTCTGATTAAGTCGGCAATGACAAAAATTATGATGGCCACCAGCAAAGTTTCAGCTCGAAACTGCAAAGTCGCATTTGGCAGCAGTATATTTACTGTTTTTGTCATTCCTATGCCTTGGGCGATGAGTCCCAGCGAAAACCCTGCAGCGCCCAGTAGCATGCCAAATCTTTTAGTTATGATTCTTGAGCCCACAGCGGGGCCAACACATGCAGATAGGTTGTTGCCTGCAACTAACATTACTGTGATGAAAGTTAATACAAGAATAACAATTGAAAGCCACAGCATCTGGGGGTCACTTTATGATGGAAGTAACCACAACGACAATAAGGTCTGAAAGATCCTGGCAAGAATCAAGTACGTCGTCGCATTTGTGCAAAAGTTCAGTGTAATGATAAAACTGTAAATAATGCAATTGCGGCGTCAGATAATATAGCCTGTCAAATCCAGCGTCCTTTAGGTCTTCACTCTGCTCTTCTAAGGCTTCAATTTCTTTGCGTAACTCCATAATCTCCGTAACGTTGGATGAGGAGAGCGCCTGTTTGAGCTTTAAGAGGGTTTTTCCCGCAATTGCAAGAGTGTCCACATACACGGAGTCCCAACCGGGACGCTTTGATTCGATACCCGCGGAGTAAATTTTCGACATTCGTTCTTTTTCCCTGATAAGATAATAATATAAGTCAACTATGTCGTCGGCAACTTGGACCGATTTAAGCAGGTCATCTATTATGTTGGGGCTGATTGCGCCGCTTGTAATATCTTCACTCATTTGGAAGGCTATATCGTCAGATTTTTTCTCAAGCGATTGCATGGTATGCATGGCTTCAACTAAATTTTTTTCTTCGTAATTTACATCGAATGTGCTTGAAACAAGAGTGTTGGCTTCCGTAGCGATGTCAATTATCTGTGTAAGCTCGATGAAAATGTTTTTTTCTCCAATAACAAAGATACCCCTAAAGCTTTTCAACTCCTACACCCTTCCCAAATCTCAAGTTCAATAATAATCGCTCGGCAATATTAAGTATTTACATCTTTCTGCAAGTTTGTTTGTAGCAACGAGGTTAACGATGAATCTGATAACGTATGAGCTTTGAACAATTCAGGAAGCGGATGCAATCAGATAACTTTGCTGTATTCTTTTACAGCGTTTAAAGCAATCAGCGTAGTGGTTCTCTTTATGAAGCGCTCAGTTAGCAGTTTCTTCAAATAACCATTAAGGCTCGCATTGTCTCGGAACTTGGCGAAGACGATTGCATCATACTCTCCGGTTATGTCATAAACGGATAAGACGTTGCTTTCTTTGGCAATTTCATTTTCGACTTCAACAATATGTCCGCCTTCAACCTGAATCATGATGATCGCAGTCAAGGCATAACCCATCTTAGCTGTATCAACAACGGGCACGTATCCAAGAATTACGCCTTCACGCTCTAGACCTTTGAGGCGATTATGCAGAATGTTTGGGGTTATTCCAACCCTGTGAGATAGCTTGCGCAAACTTACGCGTGAATCTTCTTCCAGTGCTCGTATGATTTGCAGATCAATGGCGTCCAATTTTTTCGTTGGGCTTTTACTCAGTTTTAAGCCCAAACCTATCACACCCTAATTGTTTACTTGACGTTTGTTTAGTAAAACAAGATATATATAAACATCACCACATAAAAATTGAAACATTGTAAACAATGGTAAGAATCAAAACCACTTAAATAGACAATCGATACATGAAAAATTCACAAATGTACATTTGATTGTGAAAGGCGAAAGGGCTATTGCCCGATAGGACAGCAAGCTATTGGAGGAAATCCTTATTGGCCAAACTACATAATGATGTAACGTTTATTTGGATGTACTAATAATTTAATCCCTAAGTAGCTGATAAATTCATATATAGAAAAGTAACCTGTGTGACATGGATGATTTCCGCATGACAAATAATTGCGTAGACGTAGTCTTAACAGCTGACCGAACACTAATGAGCAATTACCATGGCAATGAATTCCTGGGCTTTGGTACGTGTGCTCCTTCCAACTTTATTCCTGATGTCTTGTACAGTTACCTGTTTTTTCCACCGATAGGGACAAGCAAGGGGTTGCCAACTGCCGCGCCTTATGGCCTAAGAAAAATCGAAGCTCAACTGCTAAAAGAAGGCTTCAACGTTTTAACAGTCAGCCCACAGCACCTTCGGAAATACCTTAAAACCGCCAAAGTTATTGGCATTCACACCATGGATCCCTTTGGTTTCGGTCCCGCATCAACGACTTTGGCATCTGTTTTTCATAAAGAGCCTTTCTTAGCAAAGCACTTCCACGCGTTAGTCACTAGCCCCGTTATCAGAGAAGCAAAAAGAAATGGAGCAAAAATCATAGTTGGTGGTCCTGGCGCATGGCAGTTCCGCTACAGACCGCAGCTGGTTGAAAGAAAAGCAATAGATTGCGTAGTAGAGGGTGAAGCTGAAAACGTTATCGGAAAACTTTTCAGAGCCGCCGTAAATGGAGAACAACTCCCCTCTCATTGTGAAATCTCAGCAAAAGACGCGCCTAAGCTGGAAGATATACCGGACATTGTACAGCCATCAGTTAATGGCTTAATCGAACTCGGAAGGGGCTGCTGCAGAGGATGCGAATTCTGCAACGTTACATTAAGACCCCTCCGCTGGTATCCTTACGACAAAATTATACGTGAATTAGCCGTCAACATCGAAGTAGGCAAACAGACGGTTATCTGCCTGCATGCTGAAGACGTCATGCTCTACGGGTCACAAAACGCAGTGCCCAACGATGAAAAACTGCTAAAGCTTCACGAGTTAGTCATGAGCAAGGTTCACACTATCAGTTGGAGCCACTGTTCACTGGCTGCTGTAGCTTCTAAACCACAGCTTGTCTCTAAACTCTCTGACATTATACTTCAGAAACAAGCATGGTGGGGAGCAGAAATCGGTTTAGAAACTGGTTCAGCTGAACTTGCGGAAAAAATCATGCCTGCAAAGGCGCTTCCGTTTAAGCCTAAAGAGTGGCCACAAGTTGCACGGCAGGGGTTTGGAATAATGCATGATCACAAGCTAATCCCTGCAGCAACCCTTATCGTTGGGCTTCCTGAAGAAACAGAGAACGACATTATAAAAACGATGGAGATAGTGGACGACGTTAAGGACTGTCGAAGCCTTATTGTGCCTTTATTCTTTGTTCCGCTGGGTAGGCTGAAAAACAAAGATTGGTTCAGAGAAACAGAAGTGAATAAACTACACGAACAGCTGATGTTCCAATGCGCAGAACATAGCCTCCGCTGGGTTGACAATCTACTGGACATGTCGTTCATGGATAAGGGGTATCGAGTTGCCCTGAAAGAATTTTACAAAGTCTTCGCGGGATTAGCAAAACGGCAAATAAGACGCTCGGAAATTACAGAGCTACAGTGAAAAACCTTTGATTTTCTCTTTGCTAACTCCCCTGCTATTTTTATCTTGCAATTTGGTTTATTTTGTAATAACCTTATTACTTTCATTTTGATTCAATAAAGTTGAGGTATTAAATTGCCAGAGAATTCAGGAGCAAAAGAAGACTGCAAGATAACAGTCATCAAGAACGGTCCATATCTGGTTTCTGGAGGCATCCCTTTGTTTACCATGACAATATCATGTGACGCACATGGGATTCCAGCCGAATGGGTTAAAGGAAAAAACTTGAAGACCACGGAAAATTATGCGTTGTGCCGTTGCGGTCAATCCAAAAACAAGCCGTTTTGTGATGGCGCTCATGTGAAAGCGAATTTTGACGGAACAGAAACAAGCACAAATGAACCTTTCGAAGAAATAGCAAAAATAATTGATGGACCAGAATTGAAGTTAAAGGATGCAGAGATATTTTGCGCTTCAGCACGTTTTTGCCATCGAGGCGGCGATATTTGGGATGTAATTCCCAAGTCAGACGACCTGAAAGCTAAGAAAAACGCGATAGAAGATGCTTGCGATTGTCCCTCAGGGAGGCTTGTAGTTTTAGATAAGAGAACTGGTATGATGCTTGAGCCTGTTTTAGCCAAGTCGATTGGCATGATAGAGGATCCAAGTAAAGGTGTAAGTGGACCTTTTTGGGTTCGCGGTGGGATTCCAGTCTACTCTGCGGATGGCAAACTCTATGAGGTGCGAAATCGCGTGACTCTTTGCCGTTGCGGAAAATCCTCAAATAAACCGTTTTGCGATAGCACTCACTATCCAGAAGAAGAGGACAGAGAACCCGGAAGAGAGGTGAAAGAGAAATGAGTAAGAGACAGCATGAGCAAGCTGAAGAAAACATTGAGGAAGTTTTGAAGTCTAAAGATAAGGCATACGTGCTCTTCTATGCTTCATGGTGCCCTTTTTCCCAAGAGTTCCTTCCTGTTTTTAAAGAATATGCCAAAGCCAATCCGCAAGAATGCATGAGCGTTGTAGTTGATGACAAACCAGACCTATGCGATAAGTACTCAATCGAATACTACCCCACTGTGCTTCTTTTCAAAAAGGGAACTGTGCACAAAAGACTCGACGCCACGCCGGGAGCAGGATTAACAAAGAAACAACTGACAAAATTCACAGAAAACCCATAAAGCCAAATTATTATGTTGTCTTCGGCGCTCGTTCGGGAGTGCTTGCTTCTCTTTCTTGGGCTATTTTGAGTACAAAAATTAAAAACTGTTAGATTTAGATAAAGGAACAATTATTTTCAAACAATTGCTACCGCATTTCAAATTTACCTACTTTGCCACCCGGACTACACAAATAATTGATCTGGCAAATAGGCGACGTTGCACCTTGCGTTCCTTAATGGCACGAGCCAACGCAACCCTTACCCTTTTTAGCTGGCTATTTCCATTTTGTCAGTATCTCTTCTCTTTTGAACGTTTTTTTGCTTAAATAAAACAGAGTAACGTCAACTACAGCTAACACTGCTATTACTAGTACAGCCATTAGTACCGATGCCAATGCGGTTGCAGCAGCTAAAATCACAAATAATATTAATGGTAATGAAATCAAGCTGCCTATTTGTTGCGCTGCCCGTATGTCATTCATTCGTGAAGAAACAATCACATTGGCTTCTACGCTCATTATGCATACTAACGGTGCCATTACAAACAATACCATCAGCCAGTAAACGTCAGGTAACAACAAAACACCTAGCTTAGTGTATGACCAGACGTCCAAAATTGAAGCCGAAATTGCGCCGCCTATGAAAGTTGCAGCTAAACAAGGGACAAAAGAAGCTAAGCTTTTGCCAAGCAGTAATTCGCCATCAGTTGTTGGGGTCGCTAATAGTGGCTCAAGGCTTTTCTCGATTTTTTCTCCGACAAAACTGTATGAACCCACTATTGACGGGAGAAACGCCGCAATAAGAATAAGAAACGTTGTTGCTTCGTTGGCGACTTGACCAGCCGCAGTTAAGAGTTGAACGTGCGTGAGTGATGTTGCCTGAGCATTTAAGGCAAATATGAACGTTACAGGAAAAACAACACCCATCAGTACTGGAAATAGGATGAAAGAGTAGAGCAAGTACTTGTTTCTTCTAAAAACGCTAATGTCTTTTTGGGTTACAATCCATGACTTCCATAATCTCATTATGCAGAAGCCTCCCTAACCAACTTCAAATAAACATCTTCAAGTGTGGACCGCAACTCCGTGACATATTGGATATTGCCGCCAGCAGCTACAATCGCCCGCACCAGCTCAGGATTGTCTTTTTCTGGATTATCTATGTCAAGAATTAACTTGTTGTCGCTGGTTTTCACGTTCTTCACTATGCTCAGCCCCTCAACGGCGGCTAAAACCGGGCTGGTGACACTTTCTAAGTGAACTATGGTTTTTCGGTTGTACAGGCTGCGCTCCAAGTTTTTGGGTGAATCAACCGCGATTAGACGAGTTTTCAGGATGCCGATGCGGTCGCAGAGCCGCTCCGCTTCGTCTAAGTTGTGAGTATTCAGGAAGATGGTGCGTTTCTCTTTTTTGAGGCCCAGAACAAAGTCCCGAACTGTCTTTGAGGCTTCAGGGTCCAAATTCGCTGTAGGTTCATCCAGAAACAACACTTGGGGGTCGTGGATTAGGGCGCGGGCGATGGCGATTTTCTGTTTGGTGCCTTTCGAGAATGTGCCGACGGCGTCGTCTCTGCGTTCCCAGATGCCCAGCAGCCGCAGGAGATGTTCAATGTTTTCTCGCCGTTTCGCTTCTGGGACCTCGTAGAGTTTTCCGTAAAAGTCAAGGTTTCGGTAAGCACTTAGGCTGTCGTATAAGCCGACGTTTTCGGGAAGTATGCCAATCATTTTTCTTATTTTGAGACAATCAGCTTCGTTGTCAACAGCAAAGTCGCCTATGCTGGCATTGCCGCTGGTTATGCCGATTAGACAGCATAGCATGCGCACAGTGGTGGTTTTTCCTGCGCCGTTGGGGCCAAGAAAACCAAAAACTTCGCCTTCGTCCACATGTAGGGTAACGTTATCTACGGCTGTTAGATTGCCAAATCTTCGGGTGAGATTCTCGGTGTCAATCATGCCATGCGCTGTCCATACCATTTAAGTTCAGGCTTTTTCGTATTTGGATTCTTCGATGCGTTTCTTTTCCAGTTCTTCCTCGGTTAGTTGAGCTTCAACGGTTTGCTGTTCTTGCCTTTTTTCTTGTGGAGGCCAAGTGATTGGGTCGTTGACTGAGGAGAGTAAGTTAAAGAAGCTGCTTTTCCCACAGGCTGGACATTGGTATCGTCTGTAAGGTCCAAGGCGCACCATTGAATCAAATGGTCTATAACTTTTTTCGAAGACGTTTCCACATTTATTGCATTTTAGCCTAGCCATATCTAATCGCCTAATCCAATTGCTTATACTAAATTAAAAGTTTATCTAGAAAAAATGATTTTTACACGATTATATTGACAATTAATTTAGCCCAATCTTTCACAAGTTCCTGCAAATCCATCTGGAAAGCGAGAAAAAACCCGTAAAATTAAACGTAACTTTCAGGTGCCGTTTGGCAGACTACTCTAACTGCCTGAAAGGATGCCCAGAAATACACATTTGGGAGCCTAAGCCCCATAGTGCAGATTTGGGACGGAGCCATATCTTGGCAGCTGGTTTGTCTACCAAACGACTTGTTATGTTCGTCGACAATATCTTACGTGATTAATGGGAAAATAAGAATTTGTGGTAGTGCCCTAGCAGTCACAAGCAAGCAAGCTTTCGTTGTGTAGATTTAACTATAAATAAGTGAGCTCTAGTTTTGTTAACGTTTGAGGCGAAGCCGAAGTTGAATTTGGAAGAGATGAAGAAGCAAATAGAATCTCTTGTTATTGCCAAAGGATTTTACAATAAGCCTGAGGATATTCCAAAGAAACTGCTTTTTGCGTTCATTGAGCTAGGCGAAGCCAGCGATGCTTGGAAAAAAGGATTACCTGAAGAGAAAATAGCTGAAGAATTAATCGACGTGATGTTTTATGTTTTAGATGCAAGCCGCTTAGCTTGTCCAAACATGAACATGGACGAGGTTTTCCAAAGAAAACTTGAGAAAAACTTCAACCGTTCTTTCCAGTATGGAGAAGGCCACCGCAATAAACAGCCAGAAGAAAACAAAAAGTAACTGACGAAGTTTTTATTGCACCTCGTTTAAGCTATAGTTGTTGAATAAAATGGATTTTACCTATCCTGTTGACCTACGGTTCGATTGCAGTAGATGTGGTTTATGCTGCGGTGACACTAAACAAAAAACTAGGCATATTCTCCTCTTAGAAGTTGAAGCCAAAAAGATTGCCTCACATACTTCCCGGCTCGTACTTGATTTTTCAGGGGAAATTAAGGATAAGCCTCCTTACGTTTATGAAATGAAAAAGACAAGTGAAGGCAAATGCGTCTACTTAAAAGATAACCAATGCAGCATCTACCCGCTAAGACCATTAATCTGCATGTTTTATCCCTTTGAGTTAAAATTCGATGAGAAGAAAGGGTTACATAATTTTGATTTTACGCTTGAATGCCCAGGAATAAATCAAGGCAAAGTTTTTCATAAAAAAGATTTTAAAAAATTGTTTGAGTTAGCACAAGAAAGCTTATGATGAAGCTTTACTAGAGTTGTTGGAGAACATCAGCCTGTTCTAAAATGATGCCGCAGTAATGGCATTTCAACGATAAAGGTTCCTGGCTCTTAACGTAAAATTTTGAGACTACTGGTTCATCGCTGTTGCTTATACAACAGGGATTTACGCATTTAACTATGCCTTCAATAGCATTCGGCAACTTAACTTCCAGCTTTTCAACCACCTTGTAATCGTGAATAATGTTGATTGATGCGTGAGGAGCCACCAAAGCAATCCTGTTAACTTCCTGTGAGTTAAGTGCTCGACCCTCAATTTTCACGATATCCTTAACTCCGAAACGTTTGCTTGGAACATTAATGGCAATGGTAATTACTCGTTTTTCCTTGCCTGTTATTCCTAAAATCTTGATGACATCCAAAGCGTATCCGCCTCTAATGTGATCGATGACTGTGCCGTCTTTGATTTTTGACACCCGCAGTTCCATTTCGCTCATGTGAATCCTGTCCAGTAGAAGACTATACATCTGGCACCAAATAAGATTTTACATTAAAAAATGAGGGGAATATTATAGGTGAGATGAACGCAGGTCAATGACGGTTGTACCGGCAAACTTGTCAAAGTACCTCATGAATGAGGGATTTTTCAGTCGCCATCCAATAATTAAGTCAAAGGGCAGCAGAGGTAAAATTTTCCCAAAGTTCCTTACTGCTGCATGGTCATATGACATTTTCTTTCCATCAGTTCTAACGACCTTCAAACCCATAATGCGCTTGCCTATGGTTTGACTGTTAAATCCTTCAAGCAAGGTAGAGTAAAGCCAAAGAAGACCAACAGTAATGAAAAGTACTGTGCTGGTTAATGCCGAGAAAAAGGTTGCCTTAGACATAGAAAGGAGCTGGGGCAGAAAAATAATTGCCATCGTGATTGCAAGTATCAACGCAAAATCAAACACGAAAGCTGAGATTCTGTTTTTTAGAGAAGCAATCGGAAGTTGGCTTTCTTTTCTTTGTACATCCGCTACTTCTGCCCAGCCTTCGACGTCATGGATAACTCTTACTGCGCTTTCACCAGCCCTGCTTAATTTGTACTTGCCCGTAGGGGTTTGCTCTATGAAAATCTCTAACGAGCGAAGGTGAAAACTTAATTTTCCAGTATCAACTTTTAGCAGGTTCATCAAGTCAGTGAAGGATGACTCGCCTTTTTCACTCAGGTTTAGCAGTATTTCCCTTCGTAAAGGATGGGAAAGGATCGAAAGTATCTTGGAAATATTTTCTTGATCTACTGCCATGTTTCAAAACCAAACTTCCTTAAACATCTGTTAATTATGGCTGGTTTAAGCTTTTTTAATCATATTCTTACATTGCTTCCATATAAGTTCAACTCAAAAAACTCAGTTAATCTAATGGAAACATAGTGTTTATAGTGAAAGCAACCTATATCATACGTGTGTCAAGTGCTGAAGTAGCAGTCAAAGTATTTCGAAACTTGGAAAGTGAAGATTTCAGAATACTCCACATCATCGAGGCTGCTATGAGCAAACGCGAATTTGTACCAATAGAGCAAATACAAAAATATGCAAAACTGCCCATGGAGCGTATAGAATTTACTTTAAGCAAGCTGAACAAGCTGGGATTAATTTACCGAATAAAAGGAGCTTACGTCGGATACACCTTAAACTATGCAGGCTACGATTGCCTAGCGATAAATAACCTTGTCAAAGCAGGAGTAATTGATTCGTTTGGGCAATCCTTAGGCGTTGGAAAAGAAGCGGATGTTTATGACGCATTAAGCCCCGACGGCAAACGCATAGCCGTAAAATTTCACAGGCTGGGCAGAATAAGCTTTAGGCAAACAAGAAGAAAAAGAGGCTACATACGCGAGCATTCCACGTGGCTTTTCCAATCGCATGTGTCAGCAGAAAAAGAGTTCCAAGCGATGCAACTTGCTTACAAAAACGGCGTTTCAGTTCCAGAGCCGATAAGCCAAAACAGACACGTTATTGCCATGGGAATGATTGAAGGTGCAGAATTATCCAAATATAAAGAGATTCAAAAACCTGAAAAAATCCTAAAAGAAATACTGCGCAATGTAAGGAAAACGTACTTGAAAGCGCACATTATTCACGGAGACCTCAGCGATTACAACATCATCCTAAAACCTGATGGGCATATCCTCATTATTGACTGGCCACAATACGTGAAGTCTGATCATGCAAACGCGGAGGAATTGCTTAGGCGAGACCTAAAAAACGTACTTACTTTTTTCAACCGCAAATTCAATGTAAAAGTGGCTCTTGAGGAAGCCTGCGATTACGTGACTGGGAAAACCAGAAGCTTGGCTGTTTAATGCTTATCGGCGTCTAATACAATGTAGAGAACGTTGTTTCCACGGAGCAGCACATTGCCGTAGTTTGTCATTAATTGTTCATCTTTAGATTCGTTTGCGCCTTCAAGAAGAATGTTCATGTGTCCATCACATTTTATCATTTTTCCCTTATAGTCGAAACCGTTTTTAAGAATGACTTCGATATTTCCATGCAACTGTTTTATGAGGACATTCAACGGTTTTTTACTTGGTTCCATCATATTATCGTGTTCCTAATGGATTTCTTGTAATAACCAAGAATCCATGACCCAATATAAAAGCCTTATGAAACACGGTTCTGTCAAGTCTCCGTCTGCTTCATTTCCATGCTACTTTTCTTCTGTTGACTTACCGAGTATGTAACATTACTTTGGGATTTCTACATTTTCACATAGGCTATAAGTTACACAAAACATACCGACAAAAAAAAGCAGAACCAACGGTAAATTCACAGTTCCAGGAAACGAGACATCAACGGCCCAAGTAGAGAAAATGAGAACAAACCCAATTAAGCACATCTTTTGACCAAATGTGAACAAAGTGAACACCATTACGATATACCGTGTGGCTACCTTAAAAATTTAATTCTTGCGTCTTGTATTAGTGTTTTCCATTTGTTTTTTCCTTCTTTCGCCACATGTTTCAGCGGTAGTGCCATGTGCGGTCTAATATGATTTACGTGATTGTTTAGTTGCTTTTCAGATTTTGGCTAGTATCGATAGGAACGCAACTATTAGGAAGGCAATGCCCGTCCAAAACAGGTCATGGCCACTGAGGAAATACACGATGGCAGCAACGATGATTGCGGGAATCAGCGCTAGAAACAGCTTTATCAGAATTATTATTACCAAGCCAATTATGACCAGAATGATGAGAAAAGGTATGTTTAATGATCCGAGTCCCAAACTGCTGAGAACTGAATATATCGTCGGCAGCAAGATTGAAAAATTCATCAGTCAACCTCAATAAAAATGTGTAGCAAGCAAGTAATAACATTTTTGCTAGTATGCTTGTTAAAAAAAATTAGGCTTTAATTTTTGCTTTGATTTTTGGAATAACCTCTTTTTGTGTTTGAATAACGCCGAAGGTTGTTATTCTAAACTTATCGTCAGCAGTTTTTTGCACCATAGCGTTTTTTGCCAGTTCGCCCAGGCGTGTGCTGGTGATTTTGCCGCTTTTTCCAAGCTTAGTTTGCAGCTCATCTTTCGATTGTGAGTCGCTGTTTAGTATGCCTAGTTTATGCCCAAGGTATTGGGCTGTTAGCCAAATTGATAAGGCTTCATTATCTGTTAACTTGTTTTTGGGAGCCAGCAGGCTTGCGCCATCGCTTGAAAAAGCCACTATGCCATTTAGGTCTTTGGCGAGTTGTTGAAGGTCGACGCTGAGCCAAAGTTTCTGGGCTATTTCAAATGAGGGAATAAAGTCTTTGAAAAACTGGTTTACCAATAGCCATGCATCTTGCGGGTCAGCGGAAAACTGCTGCTCAATTCCTTTATATTTGATTTGGATTTGGATTTTTTCTGGTTGGCTCAACTCATTTTTCCTCTGAGCTTCTTGAGAACCTCTTCTTCAACCCATTTCTCGCCCTGAATTGTAAGCTTGAACTCTGGCTTATTCGGGTCGGGCTTGAATATTTGTCCACGCTTTGTCATTTCATTTAATCGTCCAGGAACCATAGCGTTTATGCCGCTAGAGTCTAAAAGTTTAGTAACTTGGGCTGCGGTACTCTTTTTTTCTTCTGAAGCGTAAAGAATCAATCCTACAGCCTCATAATGCGTGAGCTTTTCACGTGTAACTATTACTGGACCTTCGGTTGTGGGTTCAACGATGCCTTTTAACTGTGCCCCTGACGGCGTAAGTTTGTTAGACACAAAATCATTTAGTTTCTCAACGAAACCTTCTGGAATAACTCCCAGCATATCAAGGATTTCTTGGGGGTTTTCTCCTTCTATGACGACTTCTCCGAAAGGAGTTTTAATATGTGCTTCAATGTGCTTCATTTTAACGCTTCCACTTACCCATTGCTATACATTATGTTAAGCCTTTTTAGGATTTGCGGCAAAAAGCTGATTGTACAGGGGAAAATATCAGAAAAACTATTTGGCAGGCTGAAAAATTCAACGATGGAATTGATTGAAAAGCCGTGCTCCTTCCTTAAAGCGGAAAGGAATCCTCAAAACGTTCTTCCTTCGTTAAAGAATAAGGTTCAATTCCTTTTTTTTCGATCTGGACGACAGCTTGTTTTCAGCGCTTGTGGTTCTTAAAGTAAACCAACAAACAAGCAACCACCACCATTGTAATAAGCGAGAACAGAATTACCCATGATGGAAACTCGGTTACTTGGGCTTGTAACTGCTGGAAAGTTATGAGTTCGTCTCCTGGGACGGGTTCGGAGTAATCTGAAGTTATGTTGAAAGCGACTGTTTGTATGCCGTTGTTTTTGCTTGTTGTGAAGTTTACGGGGGTTCTTGTGTCGTCACGGGGAATTGAACTGGCGCCTGGTACAGTATAAACTTTGATGTCCGAGCAGCCTGTTTGGAAGAGAATGTTAAAGTGCGCCGTGGATTCGCTGGACGACTTAGATAGGTATGGACTTATGTTAAGATTGTAAAGGAACATGTAGGTTCCATTCGCCTCCAAGATGGGATGCTGGTAATGTATTGTCAGAACAAAATTAGATGAAGTAGGTTGAACTGTGAAAAGTATCATCGACCACTCGCCCAAATACGTGTAAAGCAGCGCGTCAGGATTAGCTTGAGTGTAGTTGCTGTAGCCTACTTTCTGTCCGTTCAGTTCTAATGAAATGTTCGTTACCCCTGGCGGCATAGGGTAAACCATTGGCAATTCTTGACCTACCCACTCTGGAGGAATCTGCATGGGATAGGTTCCGTCAACAGAAGCCTAAAGGCTCCCGTTAACTGTGGAGACTGTGTAGTTGACGTATTCCACGGGCATAGAAATCGACTGTGAAGTTGACTGCGCGTCGACCACCGTTAAATAATCGTCTTTAACTGTTACCGCATTGGAAGTTACATTGACGGGATAAACGACTATTACTACTCCTACCACCATTAAGCTCATGAGAATAACGGCGGCGGTTCTTTTCATTATATTTGCCCTTCAATGCTTTGAGTCGATGGCTTTGCGTTTCTTGAAGTAAACCAACAAACCCGCAATCACAACTACTGCGGTTACTCCTAAAACAGCGGCAACAGTTACAGCGGGAAAAGACTTCATTTCTGGTGGTAAAGCAATGGTAAAATTGACTGTTTGTGAAGCACCAACATTTCCAAACGTGTCATTTGCGTAGACCGTGATGCTATGCAAACTGCTGGAAAGCCCAGTTATGGTTGTGTTTCCAGTTATGGTTATGTTTTGTTGCCCATCAAGACTATAACCTGTCCAATTAACAGACTCATCTACAGTGAAAAGTAAAGGAACACTTGACTCATTGTATTTTTGGTTTAGTGGTGATAAAAGCGATATTGCTGGTGGAGTGATGGCGTGCGCACCTGTATTTCCAATGTTGTATGGAGTCGTCATGGGATGGTTGTCAGTTATGTTTCCGTCTATTACGTAAGGAGTGTTGTATATTCCAGTGCTGCCTATTTCTGAAGCATCAGGGTATTTAGCGGTATAGTCACTCCAATAGTTGCCAACAGAACCATTGTCAAAAATGTTCACGCTGTAGGGTGCAAAAGAGTCACTAAATAAGTGAAGTTGAACATTATACGTGTTATTAATGAGATTGTTAAGGTAAAACGTATTGAGTTGCTTATCCAGACTAATACCATCATAATTATTTACTATTTCATTTTTATCTATGGTATTTAGGCTTGCTGGGTCAAGAAAGATAATCCCATGACTATCACCAGTAATGGTGTTACCAGTTACAGTGTTGCTATTACCATACATCTCTATATCAAACGTGCCACTAATGAGGAGATTTCCATTGATAGTGTTGCTATCACTATTTACGCTTATACAGCAGCCGTCATTGCAATCTATAGTATTTGCTTTCACAATATTGTAAGAACCTGATAGCTCAACTCCAGAACCACCACATTCTGATATCTGGTTTTCAGTAATCATATTAGATTGACCCTCCACATTTACCCCATTGTCATATGCTGTTATAATTGTTCCAGTAATCATGTTCGAGGAGCCTTGGACGTCAATGCCCACGTAATATTGATTTATGCTAAGGTTTTTTACGGTCACTCCGCTGGCCTCTACGGTTATTCCTGAGTTTGCATTGAATTCGGCTGCTGCTTGAAGAGTGTTCCCTTCTCCCTCAAGGATTATGTTGCTGCATTGGATATCTAAGCTGTAACCGCTGATGTTTCCAGTTAAAGTATACACATTTCCATTCTTAGTGATAGGCAAAGGGTTAAGGGAACTCTGAATGCTTCCATTACTTGAGATAGTGATACTTGGTAATAATGCTGGAATAGGATTTGCATTAACGACATAACTAACCTGTACTCCAACCAATAATAAGGCCAAGATTGCGGAAACGACAATTGCTGTACTAAATGCTTTTTCCATAATGATAGTATTCTGATAATTTGCCTAAAAGGCTATTTATCCAGATTTCTTGACTAACCATTTCTTAACTAACCGAGATTCATGCTCCTTTAGTTAACAGTTGCCTGCGCCGTAAAGAACGCCTGTTTTCACTTGAGTCGTTCTCGTAGGAGTTTGGCTACCAATTCAGGGTTAGCTTTTCCACGGACTTCCTTCATTACAGCGCCCATAAGCATTCCGTAAGCATTCTTACCCGACTTATCGACTGACTGCTTGTTAGCTGCGACCACACGGTCAATAATCGGTGCCAGCCCAGTTTCAGTTAACATTTTCAAGCCCAAGGCTGCTACAGCATCTTGCAGGGATTTGCCCTCGTTTTTTGAAAGCCAGCTAAAAACATCTGGTACAGCTTCTTTGGTAAGTTCTCCTGAACCGACAGCCCTGAAAATACTTTTTATCTGGTCTTCTCCGACTTTTTCAACTTGGGCGCCCTCACGTTTCAAAGCCTTGAGCGTTTCAGTTAAAAACGCTGCCACGGTTGAAGCTTGAACCCCAGTTTCTTTCACGATTCCTTCGAATAGAAGGTCATATTCAGAATCGGCAATTTGCTTGGCTAACTTCTCATTCAAACCGTACTGCTTAATCAAACGTGAAAGTTTCTTCTCGGCAGGCTCAGGCAAGTTTTTGCGAACCTTCTCCATTAAGTCGGCGGTTATCGGTTTTGGCGGGATGTCGGTTTCAGGGTACATTCTTGCTGCTCCTGGTCTTGGACGCATATACCTTGTTGTTCCATCCTCTTTTGCCGTGCGGGTTTCAGCTGGAACCCCAGTTACTGCTTCTTGTGCACGTTCAACAACGGCTTTTAAGGCGTCCAAAACGTTCTCTGCCGTATCAGCCACGAAAACCACGGCGTCCAATTCACCTGCATCAACCGCTTTTCTTACTGCTTCTACTTCCTCAGGAGTGATGCCGTAATTGGGCATTTCGTCAGTGTGGAATATTCCGCCGACTCTGCCCCAGAACTTTGCCCTATCCGAAAGTTCGGTTCCAACGCGGAAGTCAGGCATAAGCTCACGTTTCAAGATTCCAGCGAACTTTGGCAGCTTAACAGCCATGACTTTCTGGTTTTTATCCACCGCTTTTCGGATGACCTTACATTTTGTTTCCTTAAAGATGCCTGAAACATCTACAAATTCTTGCTTGAGGTCTTCAGGTTTAACGCCACGCTTCAAAAGCGCCTCTTTTACGCTGATTAGCCCAAGTTGCCGTTGAACCTCATACTCCACCACTTTAGAGATTAACTCGAGCTCTTGGACACCTTTAATCTCAATCAAAGCGCCATTTGGCAAAGAAACGTTCAAGTCCTGGCGAATGGTGCCTAAACCACGCATGACTTTGCCAGTATCACGTAAAATCCTGCCTATGGCGAACGCGACTTCCTGTGCTTCCATCGGCGAATAGATTACTGGTCCAGTGGTGACTTCGATGAGCGGTATGCCTAAGCGGTCTATGCGGTAACGAATCGTTTTGCCTTCGTTTTCTGTTCCTGTTTTGCGCGCTGCATCCTCTTCTAGGCTTAAAGCTTGGATTGAAATGGTTTTTTCTCCAACCTTAATCCACCCGTCAGAGGCAATAATGCATGTTCGCTGAAAACCACTCGTGTTAGAGCCGTCAATGACGGTTTTGCGCATAACGTGAACTTCATCAATCGGCACAGAATTCGTCATTAACGCGACCGTTAGAACAATCTCGACTGCTTCCGCGTTTATGGGATGTGGCGGTTCCTCATCCATTTCCACGAGGCAACTGCTTGTTTTGTTGGCTTCGTAGAGAATTTTTACGCCTTTTTGAAACTCAAAATATGCAGCGGGGTCAACTTGGCCTAATTCGCTCTGTGTTGGTCGCAGTCGGCGTAGGAAAGTGATTTCTGGTTCTTCTTTGAAGAGTTCAGGTGGGCAACTGCAGAACAGTTTTGTTTTTGCGTTTAGCTGTTGGTGAATTTCTAACCCGACTTTTAAACCTATTTTTGCGTAGTCAATTGCCAACGTTTTCTCCTCCTTCAAAAATGTGTTCTTGAGGAAGCGTTCTCGGCGAGAATTCTCCCGCAATGTTAGTTTTCAAAAGCTTTACGGCTTCTTGTGTGTTGTCGGTTTGTCCTAGCACCCACATTAGCTTGACAAGGGCTGTTTCAGGGAACATATCATCCATCGGGATTACGCCGAAGGATAGCAGGTCTCTGCCCGTGTCGTACACGTTCATGTTTACTTTTCCCCAAATGCACTGGGAAGCCAAAGCAACCAGTACGCCTTTTGCAACAGCGTTTTTGATGCTGTCAAAGCAGTATTTGCTCACGTGACCCAAACCTGAACCTTCCAGCAAAATGCCTCTTACGCCTTTGTCAACGTACCAATCGATGATTGCTGAGTCAAGCCCCGGATAAAACTTGATTAAAGCGGCTTTTTCGCTGAAATTTGGTTTCAGAACCAGCTTTTTTGATGTGCCACGGTGCTGGTACTGGTCTGTTAGCATGGTTACTTGTTGATTTTTTACTCTCGCCATCGGGAAGCCGTTGATTGATTTAAAAGTGTCTCGTCGGCTCGTGTGACATTTGCGGACTTTTGTTCCCCTATGAATCGCAATAGCGATGTCGGAAACGGTTTCATGCATGGCTAAGCCTACTTCCGCGAACGGGCCCTCTCCAGCAGCCTTCACTGCACCGATAAGGTTTGTTGCTGCGTCACTGCTTGGTCGGTCACTGGAACGTTGAGCACCAACAACTATGACTGGGACAGGCAGGTTTTGCAGTGCGAAGCTTAACGCGGCTGAGGTGTAAGCCATCGTGTCTGTGCCATGCGCAATCACCACGCCATCTACGCCTTTTTCAATACGCTTGGCTACGGTTTCTGCGAGTTCTTTCCAGTGTTTCTGGGTTATGTTTTCACTGTATAAGCTGAAGACTATTTCCGTGTCGACTTGGGCAACATCAGATAGTTCAGGAACTACACCGTAGAGGTCGCTTGCGGAAAGCGCTGAGCGTACTGCTCCTGTACGGTAGTCAACTCGGCTGGCGATTGTTCCGCCTGTGCTCATTATCACAACATGCGGTAAGAGTGGGTTTTGTTTTGGCAGTTGTGGTGAAGCAAAGGCTGGTTTTGTTCCTTTTCCAATTTTTTCAATTTTGACGTCGGCTGTGATGCGGATTCCGATGTTGTAGCCGCTTTTCATTTTAACGATGATTACGGTGCCTTCGCCTAGTTCTGAGCGGGGTATAAGGATGCCTTCATAGATTTTGCCTTTGCTGATGACTCGTATGATGTCTCCAACATCGCAGTCTGCTTTTTTGAGGGCTTCTAAGGCTGCGCCCTTGTAACCTGAATTTTCAAGTTGACTCATAGATGATTCTCCAGTTTTTTGGACATGTAAACTCCATCGCGCTCGTAACCGAAACGCATGTAATACCTTCTTGTTCCTAACGCACTTATAACTAAAAGCTTTTTCAAATCAAAATCCTCACGGGCGATGCGTTCGGCTTCCTTAAGCAGGTCTGCACCAAAACCTTTATGCTGCCAAGCGCCAGCAGAATGCTTTCCAACCGGCACAAGTGGACCATAAACGTGAAGCTCACGAACAATAGCTGATGGTATGGCGGTGATTTCTGGCCTGTGAGCCTTTGCTGAGGGAACACGCATGCGCAAATAACCTAGTAGGATTTTGTTTTGTTGGTCTTCGGCTGAAATGAAGACTTCCTTGCCCTCGGATGCATCATATCGGATGGATTGGATTGTGACTTTTTCCAAGTCTGGTTTCACATGGTCAACTTCCATTCTGTGCCCGACTTCTCTGCATCGGATGCATTGGCACCTGTCGCCTTGCGCTTTAAGTTGCTCATGCACAAGTTGACGCAGGTTGCTTTTTTTAACCCCGGCCAAAATTAGTGCTGCAGGAATGTCACGTTGAACGCGCATGACTCTTACCCATGGCGGAATATACTTTTTGACTTCAGCGATTAATGCTGTGGCTTCCTCTGTTGTGTATGGCCTGTAAGTGCCTTTTTGGTACCACTCATGCGCTTTTGTGCCAGCGATGCACAGGCATGGGTAAATTTTTATCATGTCCGGCTTAAACGTTGCGTCTGTGAAAACCCGTTTGAAAGCGGCGATGTCTTTTTGCGGGTTAGAGCCGGGCATTCCAGGCATTAGGTGGTAGACGATTTTTAATCCTGCGTCCTTTGCAATACGTGTTGCTTCTTGCACGTCGGCTACAGTGTGTGTTCTGCCGACTAAGCGGTAAATTTCGTCATCTGGGTTTTGTACGCCAAGTTCGATGCGTGTCACTCCCATATCGAGCATTGCGTCGACGTGTTGCTGTTTTGCCCAGTCGGGACGCGTTTCCACGGTTATGCCTACGTTGCGGATTTTGCTTGTTTCAGCGTTTGCCTTTGCCTCTTCCAAACTTTGGGAGTTTTTGCCTGTTATTACTTCTAGACAGCGCTGGATAAACCAAGTTTGATACTCCATGGGGGTAGCAGGGAAGGTTCCGCCCATGACGATTAACTCTATCTTGTCAACTTTGTGCCCAATCGCCGAAAGCTGGTCAATGCGGCTTCTGACCTGCATGTACGGGTCGAAATTATTTTGGTTTCCGCGCATAGCTGCTGGTTCATACCCCGTGTAACTTTGTGGACTGCCTTGGGCTGGTCCTCCAGGGCAGTAAGCACACGGTTCAGGCTGCGGGCACGGGTAGGGTTTAGTCATGGTGGCAACTACTGTTACACCTGAAATTGTACGCGTTGTTTTCCTTCGTAAAATAGGTAAAAGGCGCTTTGATTCGTTTGGCGTTAAAAGGCTAATTAAATCAGCGTTTGACGGCACCTCTTCCAGCTGGTATTTGCCAGCGGTTTTTATTTTTAGTCGGTTTAACTCTTCACGAGTAGGATGAGGCATTTCCATTAGAATGTTTATGATTTCTCGTAAGGCATTTTCGTTTTTCAAGGTTTAGGGTACCAAAATATGGTTTAGTTAAGTGATAAATAAACTACGCTAGCGCTAAGCGAATATTTAGGCTTGAAAAAACAGTTTTGCTCTGGCGCTTACATCCAGTTTTGCCCAGGTTTCCGCTGCAGAATCACGCGTTTCTCGTAGTTGCGTCTGCTTCGGTTTTTTGGGCTTGGCGATGTTTTTGGCGTCGCCTGGATTTTCGGCGTTTGAGAGCGGACTTTTCCAGCTTTAGATAATGAACCGTGAGTTGGCATTTAATGCACCTTGCACATAAAGCATGAATGTCACACTTAAACCTTACCAATCGGAATTAGCGTTTTAACTCTTAGAAGATAACATGACTAACTCTCTACTAAGGAAGAAGCAAAAATCTTCAAAAAATGCAAGTAACCAAAACAGTAACATTTAACCAACACCTCCACACCTATTTTCATTGTCTCACCAAAAATGAGCACCCATAACGACGGACTCAACAGAGGAACGCAAGAAACACAAATCTTGCACCCATGACGAACGGGTTCTACCCAATTATGGAACAGGTGAGACACGGGCGCAAAAAAGTCCCACGCCGAGAGAGCTTGACCAAGCTTAAAGCGACGCTCAGCTATGCGGTTAAGTGTTAGGTTACGTGGGAGACAAACAGCCCGCAAGAAATAGATTATTGTCTAAGCCAAGTTTCATTTTTTCTTTTTGTTCAAATGAAACCTCAAGTTTTTCCTGTAATCTCACGAATGCTCTGCTCTCAGATAGCAAAATAAACTGGCTACTGTGCAATTAGAGACAGCGCGTTTTGTACTCGTTATATCGGAAGTCAGCTAAATCAGCTAATCGAGTTGCCTCAGCATGTGTGTTAATAACGGTGTTGTAGTCGTTCACAAACTTTTCAAATAAGCCTGATTCAGCATCAGTATCCTTCGTCATATACTTGGATACCTCCACGAAAACATGTGTTAGAACTCCAACTTCAGGAACCGCGACAAAGTACGCTGTTATGGCATCTTCAGTTAACTCTTGAACCTGGTCTTTAGCCTGGTCTTTTATGTATTCCTTACATTTATTCAAAATTTCTTGGGGCAAATTCTGTACATCTTGCGCAAATCTTGCTCTAGCAGCTGCTTCCAAACCCTTTGCAAAATCAGCTTTTCCCTTGTCATCATCCCAGACCGCTTTCAAATTCTTGCACTCTAAATCGTTTCCTCTCATGTCCTGTTTGTACGCTTCTGGCGACCGCAGCAGTTGTGGAGTCGATTGTTCACTAAGATATACAGCTTGGTTATTTGCAATTCTTGTACCCCTTGTCCTGATGCGCCCCATTATCATTCCAAAAGCTGCTAATGCCATTACGACAACCATTACACCCGCGGCTGCTGCATTTGAACCTGATAATCCGAAAACTCCTCCTATGCTTGAGAGAGTAATAACTAAGCCGTTTATGAGTGCATCTAAAGGCCCTATCCCTGTAACGGTTGGTACCCCACTGTAACCTGACGTGCCAGAGTCACCGATAGTTATCGGATCAGAATAACCCGTAAAAGTACCAGAATCAGTCGGCATAAAAGCTTCTGCCACGTACGTTCCTGCTTGATCATAAGCGTGATAGAAATCATATGAGAATGAACCACCAAAATCAACGGAATCAGATGTTCCGTCTCCGTAGCCAATTTTCACAGGGTCGATATTGTATAAGTCAACCCATACTCTGAAATCAATCGTGGCGCCTACGGGGATGGATCCTCCGCTATAATAGGTCATAACGCCCCCAACAGTGTAGCTTTCAATTGTGATTGATGGAAATCCGCTGCTGTCCATGGCCTTTACGGGCATAGCTGTGAAGGCAACAACCATCGTTAATAATAGGAATAACGATATAAGAAACAGCAAGCGCTTATTTTTACCCATAACTTTCCATTAGCGGTTCATGTTGCATATAAAAGCGTGTGCGTCCATGAACGTACGATAAAAGCTGGGTATCAAGTTTTATAGGCCTTTGTTTCCGATTTGGTTATGGTGGACGAAGTCTTCTATGTCGCGGCGTACTCTGAGGTTTTTGGTCGATGCCGTTGGGTATCCTAAGCGGCATGTGTAAGCGATTTTCATGTATTCGGGAACTCCGAGAAGATGCTTAAGCTCTGCTTCCACATGGGGGGCGGAGAAGGAACTGAGAATTTGTAGGCTAACTCCTAAAGCTTGTTTCTGCATCATATTTGGGATTAGCTCGGGATGTGAGATTTGCATTCAACAGAACTGATTTCACAAAGAAGGCTTTAGAATTAATTTTAAGTTATTGGTAATTCCACGGTGAATCGTGTGCCCTTTCCGACTTGGCTTTCAACGGTTACTTTGCCATTTAATGCTTCAGTCAGCTTCTTAACTACAGCTAAACCGAAGCCTTGACCCTTAGCTTTCGTGGTGAACAGCGGCTTGAAAAGCTTGTCTTTTACATCGTCAAGTATACCTTCGCCTGTGTCTGCTACGGTGACGAATATTTTTTTGCCTTTACAGGTTGCAGTTATGGCTATTTTTCCTCCGTTAGGCATGGCTTGCACGGCGTTTGAGGTCAAGTTTGTAAGTATTCTCTTCAGGTACAGCGGGTCAGTGAAAATTTTTGGAAAGCCAGCTTCTATAGAGGAAGAAACAGTTATGGTCTCCGGAATATTCACAGCTGACAAAACGTCTTGGACGGCTGTTTCAAGGTCTGTTTCCTGTAGTTGTGGCTTGGGTGTTTTCGCATAGTCTTGGAGGTCTTGCACGATTTTGTTCACGTAGATTAGCTGTTCCTCAATGAAGCCTATGCTTTCTTTTAGATTGTCTTTAACGTGGGTATCAGGTAAATCTGCAAGGTTGGTTTTTGCCAAGTAGAGTTCGCCAGTGATAGATTGGAGCGGATTGCGGATGTCATGCCCAACCATGCCTGCCGTCTCGCCGATGGCTGCAAGACGTTCAGAGTCTCTAAGTTTTTTGGTTCGTTCTTCCACCAGCGCTTCCAAATGTTCAGAGTACGCCTTCAACTCTTTTTCATTTTTTTCCAGCATTTCTAGCATTCGGCTGTTGGCTAGAGCAACTGAAGCAATTTCTCCAAATGCCATTGCCATTTCGCGGTCGCGTTTGGTGAATCCTCCCGTTTTATTAGCCAACCCGATTACTCCGACCACTCTATGTTCAATCGTCAAAGGTGAAAACATTACATTCTTGAGCTGCACATGGCCTTCAGGCATGAATTTCTTCCATTCGCTTTCTTCAAAATCATTTTCAACCGCCGCTTCCCCAGACTTGTACGCTTCTGCGCGGAGTCCCCGTATAGGCATAGGAAGCGAAGAATCAACCGTGCAGGGAAGCCCTCCTGAATCCAAGAACAAGACTTCGTTTTGTTTTCCATCTTTGCTTAAGAGGGCAACATAGCCGGCTGTTGCTCCGATTAGTTCTTTGGCGGCGTCAAATATTGCTCGCGCCGAATCAGGAAATTCTTTGTTTTGCAGAACTGCTCTTGATGCCGTCAATAGGGCTGAAATCTCAGAGCCGCGTCGGTAGGATTCTTCGAGGTAGTTAGTTAGCTCTTGCTCCATTTTCTTGCGTTTGGTAATGTCCTCTAAGACCGCCGCAAAATAACCTTTTGCTGGAGAATAAACTGAAACATTTAGCCAAAGGCTTAGAGGTTTAAGGAAATATTCAAGCTTCTCTTTTTGGCCTGTAAGCGCTACTCTTCCGTAAATCTCGAAAAGTTCGGGATTGGCTTCTTTTATTCCGGGTATTGCCTGTGATACTTTTTTTCCAATAACTGCGTCTCGTTTTAGACCTGTTATTCTTTCATACGCGTCATTAACTTGAAGATAAACAAAGTCAACGGGTTTCCCTTTCTCGTCGAATATCATTTGGCAATAAGCAAAGCCATCAATCATGTTAGCGAAAAGAGAACTGTATTCTTCCTCACTCTTCCTTAATGCCTCTTCTGCCTTCTTGCGTTCCGTGATGTTTCTGGCTACATGCACTGACCCAATAATGCGCCCCTCTTCGTCCTTAAGAGCCGTAGTGCTCACTAAGAAGTCGCCTCCCAGGCGGGGTTCATGCACTTCAGCTGTATGCTCTTTCCCATCTTTCATGGTTTGCGTGTGTGGACAAAAGTCAGGTGAACTGTTTAATCCATGAACACACTGGTAGCAGAATAGCCCCGTGGCTTTTTCCGGAGTTACTCCTAGCTGCTGCGCCATAGCCCGATTAGCACGTACGATTCTATACTGATTATCAAGGATAGCTATGAGGTCTGAGACGCTGTCAAAAGTGCGTTCCCAATCGTTCTTTGCCTGCCTAAGCTCTTGCTCGGCTCTTTTGCGTTCGGTGATGTCGACAGTGACATCTTTTAATAAAGACAGGACAGTTTCTATGACCCCGTTAACAGAAAATTCGGGAACGATAACATACTGGTAAATTCGAGTTCCTGTTGGACTTTGAAATTCAAAATCGCCTTTTTCTTCCTTACCAGTTCGGATGACATTCTTGAGAATCTTAGTCCACGGTTCAGCTAATTTTTTGGGCAAACCTATTTCGTCGCTTGCTTTGCCCACGAAAGCCTTTGGAGAGATCCCGAGCATTTCTTCAACAGCCGAATTGACGTACAAGCAGCATAGATTTCTGTCAAACCTCGCGATAATATCCGGCGAGTTTTCCGCAAGTGTCCTGTACTTTTTCTCTTCTGCTCGTAATTCGTTTTCATGTTGTTTCAACACGTTGACATCAATGAAGGATAGGACAGCGCCGTCTATTTTGTTGTCTTCAGTTATGTATGGTCGAACCCGCATTTCATAAGAGCGCCCATTCTCGTCACTAACTTCCTTGTTCACTGCGTCCAGTGTTGTGATTACTTCTGAGATGGTTTTATCTAAATCAGGAACGGAAATGGCGAGATGTACGTTGGATATTGGCAGTCCAGTGTCCATGGGAGCGAGGTTTAGAATCTTTTGAGCGGAAGGCGTGAAAAGTCTAATTTTCAAGTTAGAATCCACCATTACTACGGCTGGATCAACGTTTCTGGTTAGGTTCGTTATATCATCGTTTAGTCTGGCGAGAGTTTGATTTCGGTTTTTCAATTCGTCATTCAAAGTGGTTAATTCTTCATTGCTAGATTGAAGCTCTTCTTTAGCAGTTTCCAGTTCCTCGTTTGTACTCTGCAGCTCCTCGTTGCTTGACTGTACTTCTTCCATGGCGGCTCTAAGCTCTTCGTTGGTTGCTTCCTGCGTTTCAATGACCGTCTGCAAATACTGCTTAGTAGATTCCAATTCTTCTTTAAGTTCTCGAATTTGGCTATTCTTAACGTTCTCGCGCCCTTCAGGCGTAGCTGAAAGCTCAATGTTCTGACGCAGATGCGCAGCGGCTGAACTAACATCTTCAAACAATACAAGAAAGAAAGGCTCCTCGTATTGTTTTGTACTCAGGGGCATTACCTGAATATTAATGGTCTTCGATTGCTCACCGTATTGAAAGCGTATTGCCTCTTCTTTGATGGGCTTGTTCTCTTTTTTTGCTCTGTAAACTGCGCTTTGGACTTCTGGCCTCAATTCTTTCCGAATTATCTTTGCCACATTCAAACTTGCTTGCCCCGATTCGGGTGAAAGATAAGGCGTGACATTTCCGCGAAAAACAAGAATGTCCAAGTTACTGTTGACTAGTAGTGCTGCAGGAACATATTCCGTTATTAGTAATCGGTCTACTTCCTCCCGTATGAGAGAAATTGAGTCTTTTTCCACATGCTCCTTGAGAACTGTTTTTCCAGCATAAGGAACCCCAGCTGCAAAGCCGAAATTGACTCGGGACTGGGATTTCTTTTTCGTGTAAATAAAACCCTTCTTGTTTACCGGTTCAAAAAGGGTGGTGGATTTGCCAATACTTTCAGATTCACCTAGAATGAGAAAACCGTTTGGTTTCAACGCGTAATGCAGGATGGAAACTATTTTTTCTTGAAGTTGCGAGTCGAAATAGATGAGCATATTTCTGCAACTGATGAGACTCAAGTTGGAGAAAGGCGGGTCCGCAGTTAAGTCTTGTTTCGCAAATATGCAAACGTCGCGGATGAACTTTGCAATTTGATAGTTTCCGTTGAAACTTGTGAAGAAACGTTTTAGGCGATTTTCCGAGACATTAGCTTCTATGCTTTTCGGGTATATTCCTTGACGGGCTTTGTCAACGTTCTTTTCGTTTACATCAGTCCCGAAAATCTGAACTTGCACATCCCCAGTGCCTGTTTCTTCAAGGAATTCTTGAAGCGCGATGGCAAAGGAGTAAGCCTCTTCGCCTGTGGAGCAGCCTGGAATCCACATTCTTATAGGTTCTCTACGTGCTCGGTTTTTCAGAAGTTCAGGAAGCAGTTTTTCCTTCAAAATCACGAATGTATCGGGTTCTCTAAAGAAGTTTGTTACGCCGATCAGCATATCATCAAACAATGCTTTCAACTCAGCGGGATGTGTTCCTAAATACTCCGCGTATTTCGTTATGTTGTCTACATGGTTTATTACCATGCGCCGAGTAACTCGCCTATTGATTACTGTCTCTTTGTAGTGAGTGAAATCTACGTTGAATGTAGATTTTAATAATGTGAAGATTCTTCGTAAACCCGTTTCTTTAGTAATCTTGGGCTCCTGAGACACTATTTCGGCGCGAACCAACTGAGGATTCTTAGCGATTTTTGTAAGCTCCTTTGCAATCTTGTCAGGGGAAAGAACGAAATCGACAGCTTCAGCTGATATAGCGCTGTAAGGCATGCCCGAATACTGGGCAGAGTCTGGATCCTGCGCGAAAGTGATTCCTCCCTCAGCTTTAACAGCTTTAAGCCCTTCGGTTCCGTCAGTACCCGTTCCCGAAAGTACAATCCCGATAGCTTGGGTTTTCCGTTCCACGGCAAGAGAACTTAAGAAAGCATCAAATGGCCTTAGAGATTTACCCTTTGGGCTGAGCTTTAGAAAGCCATCTGCTAAGGTCATAGTTGCCCCAGGCGGAATCACATAAACATAATCGGGTTCAACATGCATTCCATCCTCAACCTGGAAAACAGGCATTCGGGTGAATCTTGAAAGAATGTCAGTCAGCATGCTTTCCTGACCTGCGGCGAGATGTTGAATTATCACAAAAGCCAAACCAGTATCAACCGGCAAACCCTCAAGCAACACCTTAAACGCTTCTAAGCCGCCTGCAGAGGCGCCAATTCCAACAATTGGAAACTCTTGTGGAACTTTACCTTCAATAGCGGACTGCTTATTCGAACCACTTTTTATATTCATACCCGTAAACGCCCATCCAACAATCTGTCATATCTTTTGATTTCTCAAAAATATGCAAATAGCAAAATTAATAGTTTATCAATATTGAGCTGAACAAACGTTCACAACTAAAATCGAACTGTTGCTAAGTTAAATATGAACGGATTTGAAATCAAAATGAGTCTCGGAACCAGATGATCTAAATGTACTTTTGCTTAGAAAATATCATAAAAGTATAATTAATCGGATTCTCGCAAAAAATTTTGCTGGTCAGAACTTTAATTTTGACGACAAATATTAACGTAAGTATGCTGCACATTGGTAGTTGAATGTATTGCGGTTGAGGGCGAGAAAATTGGAAAGAAAAACGAAAAGCTTTCATTTCCAAGAGATGGATTGGTTAATCAGTTTTCCCCCGTCAGGAAATGAGGGAAGAAAATACCTTTGCTATTCAGTGATGTTCAAAGATCGGAAGAAGGGAAACGCAAAGTCTCAAGTTAGTTTAATGGATATTGTAGATGTTGCGGAGTTTGAAAATAATTATCCTCATACAGTGGGGTTTTTCAGAGAATCAATTGGTGAGGACACAAATTGCAGCTTTAACTATTTGGAAATAAGAGTTATCAGGTGTATCGAAGAATTCTGGAAATTTTTAAACGACTTAGATATTTAGACTTCATTTCTTCGCTTTCTAAGTGTAAAAAAATAAAAAAGTTTTGTTTTTATTGATGGATACTCATCGGAATTTTGGCTGAGTCAATGCTTGGCTGGTGAAAGATTCGTTCGATCTAAGTTAAGTTGACTTTTACAACGTGTGTGGAGCAGGAAATGCATGGGTCGTAAGCTCTTACTAACATTTCCAGGGTTAATTCGATCTCTTTTTGCGGTTTATCGATGATCTGCGGGAGAATAGATTTCATGTCTAACTGAATGTTTCCGTGGTTTTGGTTGGTTGGGATTATACAGTTGGCTTTTGTGCATATTCCCTTTTCGTTGTAGGTGTAATCGTGGAATAGTATGCCTCTTGGTACTTCTACTGCACCAACGCCGTTGCCTGCTTTCACTTTGATTTCTGGTTTATTGTAGTCTGGTTGAGGCTTTAGACCTGCTGCTTCAAGTTCGTTTATTAGTCGTATCGAATCTTCGACGCTGTGAACGACTTCGACGAGTTGAGCAATGCTATTCATGAAAGGATTATAGCACATTGGTTGAAGATTGAACGCCTCAGCTGTTTTTTGAGCCATCGGAGATAAATTCTTGTAATTGTTGTTTAGCCTGGCTAAAGCGCCTACCATGTATGATTCACGGGTATGCTTTGCCCATTTAGCGGTGGATTGCGGAATAATGTACTCGTTGGTGTATGCAAGATATTCTTTTACTGGTGCAGTGCCTGTATCTGATGAATCCAGTTTTCCGTCATAGAGTGCGTATTCGTTTGGGTCAGTTAAAGAAATGAATTCTGTTTCTCTTTTGAAGTCAGGTAATCTGCCTGCTAAGCTTTTGTATAGTTCCGCCACGGCTTGAATGCTTGGAATAGAATCTTGCAGTTTCTTTCTGATTAATATCAATTCTTTCATCGACGGGATTTTGGAGAAACCCCCCGGTATCAATCTTTGAGGATGTGTTGTTCTTCCACAGAGCAAGGTTGACATCTCATTTGCAGTTCTGTGAAGCTGAAGAACTGTCTTGACCTCTGGAAGATTTGTAGAAGCAAGAGGAATTACTGAACCTACACCCATCAAGTCTGGCAGAACAAGAAAACCTAAATGTAAAATGTGGCTTTGCAGATTTTCCGCGTGTAATGCTAGCTTTCTAAGTTTTAGGTCTTGTTCACTTATTGGTATGCCCATGGCTGATTCTGTGGCTTTCAATGAAGCAAGTGTATGGCCAATTGAGCATATGCCGCATATACGAGAGGTGATGTGGTGAAGTTCATTCCAGGATCTTCCTACAACCATGGCTTCAAAGAACCTTGGTGCTTCTGGAATGCTCCATTCACACTGTTCTATAACTCCATTTTTGATGTTTACATTGATGTTTCCGTGTCCCTCAACTCTAGTTATATGGTGAACTTCAACGTCAATATTTGATTCTTTCATCTTTTTGCCTCCTGCCAACCGAAATACAATCGAAACTTACTAATTGCGTCATCAACTGTGAGACCATATTTTATCAAAACTTCCTTGTGGGAATTCTCATTTGGATTGTCCACAAGGCCTCGGCAACCCCAACATATTGTTCCCTCATTTACACAGCATGAGTTGCAGCCAGCTCTGGTTACTGTTCCGACGCAGAATTGACCTCGCTCAAAGGCACATACGTTCTCGTTTTTCTTGCATTCGACGCAAACTGGGTAAGTTGTTGTTTCTGGCTTCTTTCCCACTAAAAGTGCTTTGACAACCTGTAAAAAGTCTTCTTTGTCTATCGGGCATCCATGAACGTAGGCATCCACGGGAATTACTGCATCTATGGCTCTTGCAGCGTAACTATCGAAGAGCTTTGCGTTTTCTCCGTACACAGTTTTTTTGACGGTATCCAGGTCTTTGTAGTTTCTAAGAGAGTTGATTCCGCCGATTGTTGCGCATGATCCTATGGCAACTACGATTTTAGCATTTTTTCTAATTGTTTTTAGTCGATCCTCGTCTTGTAGCCTAGTGCAGGAGCCTTCAACAAAAGCTATGTCATAGTTGTCGCTGTGTTCTTTCATAACTTCTCTGAAACTAACAACTTCAACTTGACCAAGAAGAGCTAAAAGGTCTTCTTCGAGATTAGCTACTTGTAATTGGTCTCCTTCACAGCCTGCAAAATCAAAGAAAGCAACTTTGGGTTTCATTAAAGAGCCTCCGGTACACCTTTTATTTTTGAATAATTGAAAACAGGACCGTCTTTGCAGACGTAGATTTGGTTAATTTGGCAGTGACCACATTTTCCTACACCGCATTTCATTCTTCTTTCAAGTGACATGATTATGTGATCATCTGGAACATTTCGTTTTTTAAGATCTGCAATTACGAATTTGTACATGACTGGGGGGCCACATAATATCGCTATGGTCTTCTCTGGATCAAAAGTGATCTGGGGAATAAGCGTTGTAATTACACCTATGTTGCCCTCCCAAACTCCGCTTTCAGGACACCGGTCTACAGTAGGTTTGAACTCAACATTTTCTTTGGACGCTAATGAGAGTAATTCATCGCTGAAAAGCAGTTCCTTTGGTTCTTTGCATCCGTATAGCAGATAGACGCGACCGTAGTCTTTTCTGTTGTCAAGAACGTAATTGATTAGAGATCTGAGGGGTGCTATTCCAAGACCGCCTGCTATGAATAAGAGGTCTTTGCCCTTTAGAGCATCGACATCAAACCCATTGCCAAATGGACCTCTGATTCCTACTTTATCACCGACATTAAGTCTGTGTAATTTTGTAGTAACATTTCCTAACTTGCGTACGCAAACTTCGAAGGTTTCTTTCTTTGTCGGTGAGGAGGATAAGGATATTGGCGCCTCTCCTATTCCAAAAACAGAGACTTCTACAAATTGGCCTGGTTTTTGACTGAGTTCTGATCCGTCGTCTAGTTTGATTTCAAACAGTGTTTCCATAGAAGTCATCGGTGCTTTCTTGATTATGGTCGCTAGCTTTGGCACGTAATCTATGTCTCCTCCTGTTTGAATCTTAACTTCTGGCTGAGCAGCGACGGTTGCCATTTGCTCTCCACTTTCTAAACTTTCATGATACATGTCGTTGAAGAGGTTAACAGGATTCGCTATATCGGGGAGGCAATTTGAAGAGCATCTTCCACAGCCAACACATGAAATAAAACCGAAAGCATCGAACATATATTTTCCTTTCTTGAAATATCGATGACGATACCTTGTAGGTCTTGTAGCACGGAAGTTTTCTCCTGAGGCGATTTTCGCAAAATCTTCTAGTAAGCAGCCATCCCACGTTCTGATCCTCTCACCTTGCTCTAAGGAAAGATCAAGGTTTTCTTTAACGTCAAAACAATAGCATGTTGGGCATACTAGAACGCATGAACCGCAGGCTAGACATTTTTCAGAATGCTTTTCCCAAAATCCACTTTTCCCATAAGCGTCCTTTAGCAGTTCAGGAATAAGTTCAGGGGGGAAGTCAAACTTTTGCTGAGACATGCTCATTACTTCTCTTTTTTTCTGCCCAGCGACTTGGATGTCTCGTGCCAATGCGAGTGTGACGTTCTTTGCGTATTTAGATAGTAGGTCTTCTCCTTTTTGAGAGCCAATGTTTATTGCATATCTATTACCCAAATCTGTAAGCATAAGATCATAGCCATAATCTATAGCCGCACTGCCCATATAGGAAGAGAAATTCCATTTTGACATCTTTTGAATGTTGACGCCTATTATGATTGCTGCATCTCGTTTCTTAAAATAATAGGGGTCAGACTTTGTTTCCCTGAATATTTCATCCATGTGGAGTAGAGCTACAATGTCATAAGGGTGAACGCCTACAATTACCATCGGCTTGATTTCCTCTGGATTTTTAGCGGAAAATCCATCTGTCAGGTCATAGGTGAATAAGGTTTCTCGTTGAGGGAAGAAATATTTTTTTGGAGGCAACAAAGTTATGTCATAGTCCAGACGCAATTCCTCGGCGGACTCAAGAGGTCCAAAAGCAAATTTAGTGCCTCGTGATTTAACGCCGATAACGTTCAAAGAATCATCTTTTATTAAAGCATTTATAAAGTTCTGGAAATCTTCTTTTGATATAATTTTCATATTTTGGAAATCTCCGAGAAGATTTTAATAAAACAAATGCCAAGACACATTTAACGTTTGCGGAAAAACCCCTCAAAATTAAAATTTCCTTTTCCTTTCAGATGTTGAAAAGTGTTCCTCAGTGAATTTATGTAAATATTTTATTGACACAGCGTTGGTTGAACCGTTTAACAGTTAAAAATGAAACCGTTTTTATGCCAAACTATTTAATTACCTTCGTAATTATTAAAAACAGGTGTTTGAATGCCACGAGCGTATGTATTGTTTAATGTTGAGTCGGGCTCAGAAGATAACGTGCTTAAACAACTCAGGAACTTAAATAACGTCGAAGAAGCTTACGTTTCCTATGGTGTATACGATCTGGTTGTACGAATCAAAGCAAACACTATGGAAGAGCTAAAAGATTCAGTGACCCATAAAATTCGCACAATCAAGCAAGTTCGGTCGACTTTAACTTTAATAATGATGGAAGAATAAGCTCATTAAAAGTGTATATTTAGATTTTTCTAATTTGCGTTTTTGTTTTTTTCTATAATTTTGTAACAGTTGAAACCAGACTGCTAGAACTGAAAAGATTTCAAGTAACTTAAAAAACGGGAAAAACAGCCCAAAAGTGTTCAGAGTTTTAAGTTAAGTAGTGGTTTGATTTGCAAAATGTGGACTATCCATTCAGTCTTCAGGAGATAATCTGAACTATTTGGTTGTTTGGCTCACCCGTTTTGTTTTTTTCGGCACGACGATGCTTTGTTCTAGGAGGTATGCGTATCGTTTGTTGAACCATTTTTTGATAACATCAACCAAGGATAAGTAGACAACTATCATTACCGCGAGGATTGGATAGAATAGTACGGGGGGAGGTGAAAACCCGAATAGGCGGGCGAGTGGGTGAATATAGGGCAGTGCGAACGCAAACGCGATGATGGACAAGCTACTTATTGTCAAGTATTTGCCAGGTTTACTTTTGAAAAACGGCGTTTTTCTGGTTCTCAACACGAAAACCACAAACGTTTGTGTTGAAAGAGACTCCACGAACCAAGCGGTTTGAAAAACGGGAACCGTCGCTTTGAACACAAACAACATTACAAAGAAAGTTAAGAAATCAAAAATAGAGCTTGTTGGTCCTAGGATAATCATGAAATTTCTTATGTACGTTATATCAAGTTTTTTTGGTTTTTCAATGTATTCTTCGTCTACGTTGTCTGTTGGTATGGTCATTTCGGAGAAATCATAGAGGAGGTTGTTTAGTAGAATCTGAGTAGCCGTCATAGGTAGGAAGTTCAGGAACAACGATGCTCCAGCAACGCTAAACATGTTTCCGAAGTTTGAACTGACAGCCATCATGATGTATTTCATGGTGTTGCCGAAGGTTTTCCGGCCTTCCCTAACCCCTTGATCAAGAACGGATAAGTCAGGCTGTAGCAGTATGAGGTCGGCGGTTTCTTTCGCGACGTCCACAGCGTTATCCACCGATATGCCCACGTCCGCTGCTTTCAAGGAAGGAGCGTCGTTAATGCCATCGCCCATATACCCTACTACATGGCCGTTTGACCGTAAAGCCGTGAGCACTCTATTTTTTTGAGTGGGGTTCACACGAGCAAAAATGTTGTTGTCCTCCACTACACGGGCTAGGGCGTCGTCTTGGAGTTGAGCGATGTCACTTCCGAGAATAATCCCTTTTATGTTGAAGCCCAATCGTTCGCAGATTGTTTTTGTTACTAGCTCGTTGTCGCCAGTGAGTATTTTGAGTTCAATATCATCTCTTTCAAGCAAACTGATAGATTCCTTGGCGCTTTCTTTAGGCGGGTCTAGAAAAGAAAGAAACCCCAGAAAAACCATGTCGGTTTCGTCGCCAATCGAGTAGTGCGTTTTGTCGTCGTTAACTTTCTTGTACGCAACCGCTAAAACCCTGTATCCCTGAGCGCTAAGGTCATTATATTTCTCATTAAACTTGCTTTGAGAAACAGGCGTCAAATCGGTCAGTTTTTCGTCAGTTTCGCAGTAGGAGCAGATCTTAATGATGTCTTCAGGTGCTCCTTTAGTGATTAATAGTCTTTGCCCTGCGTACTCGACCACCACCGAAATGCGTCTTCTGATAAAGTCAAACGGGATCTCGTCAATTTTCTTGACGTCGTTCACGTCGAACTGTTTGTATTGAAGTGTGGCGTCGTCCAGAGGGCTTTTCAGTCCTGCGTCAAAAATGCTGTTGAAGTAACCGTACATCAACACTTTCGGGTCTTCTTTTCCCTCTAGATCCTCGTATTCGTTTAGCGTGAGTTTGTCCTCGGTGAGCGTGCCGGTTTTATCGGTGCATAAAACGTCCATGTTGCCAAAGTTCTGAATTGATTCCAGCCGTTTCACGATAACCCCCTTTTTTGACATCGCCACAGCGCCCTGAGACAGGTTAATGGCCAATATCATGGGCAAAAGCTCGGGTGTCATGCCCACCGCAAGAGCTACCGCGAAAAGCAGCGATTCCAAAATGCTGCGGGAGCCCAGATAGAAAAATGCGTTGACAAAAAAGACGAAAATCACCAGGAAAAGCGTGATCTCAGTCATTAAAGCACTGAACCGCTTAAGCCCCTTCTCAAATTCTGTTTCAGGCGCCTTAGTCACAAGTGCTTTGGCGATTCCACCGTACTCGGTTAAGCTGCCGGTCTTCGCCACGACTGCGGTTCCGGTTCCGCTAACCACCGAGGTTCCCATGAAAACGTAGTTGTTCCAGCTAGTAATATCAGACGTTGCCGTTGAAAGTGGATCAGCATTCTTTTCAACTGGAAACGCTTCGCCCGTTAACGCTGACTGGTTAAGGTTCAGGTCTTTCGCGCTGATTAATCTACAGTCGGCGGGGACAAGGTCTCCCGCTATGAGGTATACTATGTCGCCGGGAACGATTTCAGAAAGCTTCACGTCTTGTTTAACGTCGTCTCTGAGAACCGTTGCCTTTATGGTCACTCTTTCTTTAAGCTTATCGGCAGCGTTCTGAGCCTTAGTCTCCTGATACACATCAAGAGTAACGCTGAGAAACACGATAATGTAAATTATAACTGCGTCCGTTATGTCCCCGACAAACCCGGAGATCAAAGCTGCAATCAGAAGGATAAGCACAAGCGGGCTTCTTAAATGATTTAGAATCTCAATAAACCCAGTGTTCTTCTTCTTCTTAGCCAACTCGTTAGGTCCGTACGTTGCAAGGCGGCTCTGAACTTCCTGTGAGGACAGCCCAGACTGTGACGTCTTCAACTGAGCCAAAACTTGATCAGCAGGCAGAGTTAGCAGTTCTTGGTTATCCGCCATAAAACCAACCATAAAATAGTTGCATAAATATATTTTTCGGTAGCGCTTATTAAACAATAAACGCTATGCTTTGCCGTTTTTAAGCGTAGCCGAAGCGTGTTCATCGGAGAGGGTCTTTGCTTCTTCTTCAAGCATTAATAGTTTCGCTGGATCGTCGAAAACAAGCAGATGCCGTTTTTGGCAAGCCTGATTTGGCAGGAATTTGGTAAGGATTTGAGTGGAAATCTGGAAAATCGATTAATAATTTGATTTCTTAGAAGAAGATGAAACTTCAAACTAGCAAAGGAGGCATTAAATATAAAGCAAACACAAATGTACGTGTTGGATTTGACCAAAATAGATGGAAGCGGAGACTTCTCATGTCCAAAGTGTGGAACTGCGATATCTCCTGATGATTGCACCGAAGAAGCCTATTCCCTTCTAGAAGCAAATGTTAATGATCAAGGTCTGGAGGAACTCGTAATTCGCTGCAACACATGTGCAAGTGAACTTCATTTGACTGGTTTTTCTCTCCTACAAAAGCTGCCGGGCATAGAGAAAGAAAATTAAAATGATAAAAGAGAAGCCTTGTGCTACGTTGTTTACGTAATTGTTTATCGTAGTGTATTGGGATAATGAGTAATGGATTAAATTTTAATCTAACCAACCGTACTCACATCCTACCTCACTCTACCTGCATTACAGGCCGGCTAGTCTTCGGCTGTTTGGGTTTTTGCTTCTTCGTTTTTATCTTTGGTTTTGCGTTTGGGTCTTTTTGGGAAAGAATTGTATAGCGCGGAGGCTCTTGCGCGAATAATTTTTCTTGTTTCAACTGTGATGGGCGAGGTTGCGATTAGCTCGTCTAGTTTCTTTTTGTTTTCTTCTATTCTTTTTGTGAATTCTTCGTTGGATATTTTGCCTTCTGATTTTAGTTTTCTCACTTCTTCCATTTGCGAGGCTATCAACTTGAATTGTGCGTCAATCTCTGTTTCTGAGGCGGCCTCGGTTTGCGGTATTTTTTTCCTGACGTAGCGGAACAGCAAAGGCACTTGGAACATGATTGAGATGAAGGCTACTCCAAGCACCATTGTGTTTATGGTGTTTATATCTCCCTTGGAAATTACTGCGGAAGTTGTTATTGTAGCCACTAGCGCTATGGACAAAGCGCCTCTGACTCCGCCAAGCATGGCGATGTTGCGCCAGACCGCGGATATTTTGTCTCCCAATTTGTTGAACACGGCGAGTATTGGGTACACTGTGGCTGCTCTGGCTATGGTCACTGCGGCGTATGCGGCCCCGATGAGTAGAACTGATTGCGAAAGAGTGATGATATTTGTCTCTAAACCGATGATTAGAAACGCTATCGAGTTCCCTAGAAAGGCTGCTATCTGCCAAAACGTCGTGACGGCTTCTTTTGACGCGGGTTCCATAGCGGACCGCATAGTGAAGTTGCCAAAGTACAACCCTGCCACGGCGACCGCTATTAGCCCTGAGGCACCTATTCCTGTTGCCAAAGCGTATGACCCGTACACCACCGCGACCGCCAAGATGGTTTCAGCCACTCTGTCGGTTATCAAGCTAGTGAGAACTTCGCCTAGAAACGCGACCACTACCCCAATTAAGACCCCTGCACCAAGGGTGAACCCGAAACTGAGCACTGTTTGCGTTACCGCGACTTTTTGAAGACCGACAGTTGAAAGAATTATAGTGAAAAGGACGATGCCAGTGGCGTCGTTAAACGCCGCTTCCGTGTCGAGCAGTGTTGATAATTTGGAAGGGACCTTGACCCGTCGAAAAACCTCCAAAACCGTGACCGTGTCTGTGGGAGCAATCAGCGCAGCGAAAAGAAAAGAAACGTACGGCGAAAGACCGATGACCTTCCATAGAATAAGCCCACCTACAGAAGTCGCTATCAAGACGCCTACGGTTGCTAAGGCTAATGAAGGCTTGATTACGGCTTTCAGATCATTGGCGCGAAGGTGAATCATGGCTTCAAAAATCAAGGGAGGAACAACGAAGCCCACGAAAAGGCCACCTCCGCCACCCTGGAGAAGTTGATCACAGAGCGATCTCAACTGAGAAATCAGGTTCTCCAAAGACCCGCCTTGCAGAGTAAAGGAAGAGGCGACCACGGTGATTATGACTCCTGTTAAAACCAAAATCAGAGTGTAGGGTATCTTGAGTCTCGCCAATAGAACCGCGGCTAAGAAAGCCACAAGCAGGAACGCCGCTATAACGAGCTCAATGCTAGGAACCAGAACAACCCCCTATCTTTTCGTTGCAACTTTCGTTAAAGATTGTTTTTCTAATTCTTCAAAGTCCTTAATCAACCTGTCTAAGCAAACATAAGACGCTTAAGCAGGTTCTCATAGTAACGGTTGTTCAGATTTCAAAAAAAGTTCCCCCATAATTGCCACTTGACCTTTTCCGCCCGAAATTTCTAAACACACACTTCTCGGTTGCCCGGTCTACTTTTTTGCGGTAAATGTTATTGGGAAAAGAAAAAGAAGGTTCGGCTCAGAACACGGGGTCCCTATAGAAAAGCCCATGCTGATTGGTAATGCACGGCAAGAAACACACGCCCTTTTTATGGGCGTCAGCATTGAATTCTCCGATTAAAACTTGAGGATGATGTCTGGTTAATCCAATTCTCGCCGTTAACCTTAACTTGGAATGTGTCATATTTAAAATGCGTAAGGAGAGGTTTTGTTGAAGAAAACAAAGATTATATGTACTGTAGGACCAGCCAGCTCTTCGAAACAAACGATTGAAAAAATGTTCCAGGCTGGCATGAACGGGGCAAGGATAAATACTGCTTATGGAACTCTCGCTCAATACCAATCGGTTATAGAAACGGTGCGGGAAGTTGCGGATATCCCCATAATTATTGATATCAAAGGACCAGAAATAAGAATCAGGGCATCTCAACAAAAGGTCATCAGTAAAGGAGACATTTTTGAAATAGGCTTCGACGGGGAAGAAGTCAGTTTCAATCACGATTTCTATGACGAAATGAGGGTTAATGACGAAGTATACATCGATAACGGAAAAATTAGAACGCGCGTAGTTGAATTAAAAGATCGAAAACTTCGGCTTCTAACCTTGGACGGCGGCGTCATAGAAGATGGAAAAGGAGTTAACATTCCCAATAAGCATCTTTCAGTTCCAACTTTTCCTGAGAGGGACCTGGAGATCATAAGTTTTGCAAAAAAACTTGACGCCGAATATGTTGCGCTTTCATTCACACGGAATGCCGAAGACGTGAAAAACTTGTCTCAGACCAATGGTTTTGAAGGCGGAATAATTGCCAAGATTGAGAACTTTGAAGGCGTCCAAAACGCCGAGGAGATTTTAGAAGCCGCTAGTGGATTAATGGTTGCAAGGGGAGATTTAGGCGTTGAAATCGAACCTGAAAGAGTGCCTTTGGTTCAGAAATCTCTCATCAAATTATGCAATCAGAAGGGTAAGCTTGTTGTCACTGCGACAGAGATGCTTGAATCGATGATTAATCAACCGTTTCCAACCAGAGCCGAAGTCAGTGATGTTGCAAACGCTATACTTGACGGGTCAGATGCCGTTATGCTTTCTGGAGAAACAGCGGTTGGTCAGTATCCTGGTGAAGCCGTTGAGATGATGACTCGTATAGCAAATGAAATAGAAAAAGCTGTTAAGAGCAACGTTGAAGATACTCCGTTTATCAACATTTCTGACACGGTAAGCAGGGCAATTCAGGATATATGCCAACGTATGCCGATTAACAAAGTTATCACCTTGACGCGGTCAGGCTACACAGCCCGAGTGATAGCTCGCTTCAAGATTGCACAACCGATAATTGCTGTTACCCCTGAAATCAAAGTCAAAAAACAACTAGAACTCATATTCGGTGTATACCCAGTTCTGATAAACTACAACGAAGAAAGAGACCGAATAACCGGAATTGCAAATCAACTTCATAACATGCATCTAATTGAGGATGAAGAAACTGTCTTGTTCACCGAGGGTGTGAGAACCGAGATGAAGCACGCCAGCAACTCGATAGAGATACATAACATAAAAGAGTTAAGAGAATTTGCGGCCTCCTCAACGCACGCATCGTTTTGGTGAAAATAGATTATGATCTGCAACCTGTTCGTCTTTAGACACGCTGAAACTACAGACAATAGCAACGGCATATTCTCAGGCTGGCGTAACCCAGACTTAACTCCGAAAGGACTTTTGCAGGCGCAGGAGGTTGCTAAACAACTTGAGGAAGAAAAAATTGATTATGCATTTACATCGCATCTTTTAAGAGCCAAAAGAACCCTTGAAATTGTCCTAAAACCGCACCCAAACGTTCCTGTTTTCATGGACGACCGCCTGATTGAACGGTGCTATGGCACGTTGCAGGGCAAAAACAAGGCGAAGCTTGCAGCCGAAAATCCCGAGTGGTTTGCCAAAGTTCACCGCGGTTACGATTTTGCGCCTCCTGAAGGTGAAAGCCTGAAGATGGTTGAAAGTCGCACTTTGCCCTTTGTTACGCAGCTTGAAAGGTGGTTTCATCAGAATCCGGGTAATGTGGCTATCTCGTGTCATGGCAATTCAATGCGCCCGATTAGGCGAGTTTTTGAACACTTAAGCCTTAAGCAGATGCTTCAGCTTGAGAATCCTCAGGATCAAGCGATGGAATATGCTCTTCACATACACTGTGTCAATGTTGACGGAACTGAAGAACGCAAACTTGAAGAGGATTGGCAAAGCATTGTTGTCCCTTTGCCTGTAAAGTTGGCGACGGACCCACGTAACCCATTGAAACAATACTATTAATTCCAATCAAAGTTTTCTAGCTGAGCAGTTTTTGAAAGTAGTCAGTTCATAAATCAAGCTGAAAATCTGTGAACGCACTGAAACGGCGATACTTTCGACGACTGGAGCAGCTCTTCCAAGCTTGAGCAGTATGTTAAAGTACGCGTTTGGCTACAACGTTTTTAGGTTTGTTTTGATTAATGTTTTTGGGTTGGTGTTTGTATGTCGTCAGAATTGAAGGCTGTGTTGAGTAAGGTAACTGTAGAAGATAGCGAACGTAAAGAATTAGAGTTTGAGGAAGGGATAAACCGTTACAAATCTCTTCTGCTCAGGGTGGCAAAAGATAAACCATTTGATGTACTGGTTTCGTCTGAAGGAACTGAAGAGGGCAATCTGAACCAAGATGTGTTAGATTTGGACATGCTCGAAAAAGCCCAATTATTAAAAGGACAAACGAAAGAGACGGGTCGTGACGTGTACCGTGAATACGAGCTTACGAAGGAAGGCGCTGAATTAGTGGAAAAGCTCTCAAAAGAAACTTGATATAGTCAGACATTAAAACCCCGTGAAATTCAAACGATGATCCAACTCGCTCTAAGGCGCTCTGTCTAATTGTACCAAGGCTACTTCAGAGATAGGCGTCCGTAGCGTACTTTCGCATCATTCGATGCGTATTGAAGTAATATGCGACTTTACCTATCGAGTTTCTCATCATGTCAATCCAATCGTCACGTTGCTGATAGAATTCTGGAATTATGAGGTATTCCAGTTTGTTGTATAGGTCTCCCAGTTCTCTTTTTCTTCTTTCTTCTTCGCTTATCGCTTGGTCAGGAGATGGACCTATCGCCCAACCCGTGAGACCTTCCACGCAGCCCTCTATCCACCATCCGTCTAAAACACTGAAATTGATCACGCCGTTGTGTGCCGCCTTCATACCGCTGGTTCCAGAAGCTTCAAAGGGTGGTAAGGGGGTGTTCAGCCAAATGTCTGCACCTGACGCCAGTTTCCCAGCCATCTCCATTGTGTAGTTTTCAAGATAAACTATATCGATTTCATTTTTTAGCTGAGCCATGCAATCATAGATGTCTTTGATTAACCTCTTGCCCATTTCGTCTTGTGGATGTGCTTTTCCAGCAAAAATCAGTTGGATTCGTTCTTGTTTCTGAATTTCCCGAAGTTTGTCCAGGTCTGAAAAAATCATCGCGGCTCGTTTGTACTCTGTGGCTCTTCTTGCAAAGGCTATTGTGAGTGTGTTGATATCCATTTGGTTTGCTGTTTTTTCGTAGACAAAATCTAGTAAACCTTGCTTTGCTTTCATGTGAGCTTCCCACAGTTCTTCATCGGGAATGGTGTCAGCTCTTACTAGTAGTTCTGGTTCATTTGCCCATCGGGGAATATACTTGTCGAATAACCCTCTAAAGCAGGGGCAAGTCCAAGTGTAGGAGTGAACGCCGTTAGTTATTTCTTGTATGTGATATCCCGGAAATAATTTCCTTGAGTACTCCATATGCGCTTCTGTCACACCATTAGTGTACTTGCTCAGGTTTAAAGCCAGAAGCGTCATGTTCAATCTGTCAGATCCCCCATATTCTTTCAAGATTTCCTGCGGCACCTCGGTTTCAAGAACTTCTGAAATCATGTCATACGAAAACTTGTCAAATGCAGAAGCCACGGGAGTATGAGTAGTGAAAACACAGAGGTTTTTTACTTTGTCAGCGTTCAAATTGTTGTTCTTTAACAGTTCAAGGGTAAGAAGACTCGAATGGCCTTCGTTCATGTGATATTTCTTAACGTTAATTTTTAACGCATCAAGGATGCGTAACCCGCCTATTCCCAAGACGATTTCTTGCTTTAATCTGTATTTTTCATCGCCTCCGTAAAGAAAATCAGTGATTTCTCTATCCTCTTGAGTGTTCCCTTCAACATCGGTTGTAAGGAATAGCACCGGAATGGTTCCGCCCGTTAAGCTCTCTTGCTCATAGACCCAAACGCCGATTCTGACATCTCGCCCATCAATTTTTAAGGTTACGGTTTCTGGCAAAAGTTTCATGAACTTAGAAGGATCCCATTCTTCAGGATATTCAATTTGCCAGCCATCAGGCGTTATTTTCTGTTTAAGATAACCTTTCTTGCTGATTAAGGTCACTGCAACTAACGGGATTCTCAAATCTGCACTTGATCTAATCACGTCACCGGCCAGAACGCCTAAACCTCCGCTGTAGGTTGGCATGTCAGTGTTTATGCCGATTTCCATGGAGAAGTAAGCAATTTTGGCGCCTTCGATGAAGCTGGTCATGCAGTATTCGCTGTCAAAATAATATTGCGTTGACAAAAAATTCGCGGTAAACTGAGTTTTAGATGGGTCTAAAGGCATTCCACAAACAGGATCTCTAACAGACATAAAACCAAGCTCCTCATTACGAGGAAGTTCTGCTTTCACCCATAATTAGTTTCCGCTCAGTCGATAACTTGACTCTTTGAACTCAAGAAACGATGATTTGGCAAAGCGAGCACTTGCTTATCGTTGTTCTGCTCGTTGCTTCAGCGCCCTATTCATTTCCTCAAATCCCCGTTGAGTATCGCGTAAAATGCTGCGGGCGAAGGGGACTAACAGACCGGTGAACTTCTCACGCTGGATAAACTTGACGGAATTTTCACTTGAAGGTTCAATGATAAGAGCGTGTTCGCCATCGAACAACCAAGGCAGATACAGTCGTCCCAACCAGCGCAATTCATGGTTTGGGTCAACTTTCAACACTTTGGGTCGGAAGGTTGTGCCTTTAGTTCCAGATGGTTGAATGAATACTTCAAGTCTTGCTCCAGTTTTGATTTCCCCGGTTGCCCGCCGTATGAATGGGTTCCAGCGCGGAAAATCCTCAAAATCGGTGATTAGCTCCCATAATCGTTCGGCAGAAGAATTAATCATTATTTCATTTGAGAGTTGCTTCGAGAATACCAACGAAAACCACCACTTTGTATTGTCTGGCGTAACTATATAATCGTAGCGTGCGCTCAAGACTATAGCGGGTCAACTGGTTGATAAAAAAGCTTTGTATGTGTCAACGCTAAAAATAGTGGTGAAAGTTACAAGGGAAAGTTGTTTAGCGCAAGACTATTATTTCTTGCCTTTCGCGTGTTTTGCTGGAAGCGAAACCTGTCTTTTCTCTTTTCTCTTCATTTCTTTTTCGCGTTGCAGTTTCTTATGTTGCTCGAGTCCTTCAGCTTTCTTTGCTTTTCTAGACAAATTATCCACCTTTATATGCAGTATAATATACCTACTCTTAGACCTTACCCTCCCTTAAACGCAAAAACAGAATGGTGAAAGTGAATATAGCAAACCAGACTGGACTTAACGCCGAAAAAATACGGAGGCAATGCTCATTTTCTTCCTAACCCAAAAATTAATGCGCTTTTCAACCTGAATTCGGTATTTTAAAGCATCAAACAATAAATAAAAGCTAATCAAATAGTAATTTTCACGTGAACAATATGCGGTTTGAATGCAGTGGCTGCAAGAAATCCTTCGGCGGCACAGGTTTAGTTGTTACTGCAAATGGGCAACAGAAGACTTACTGTGCAGATTGTTTTTGGGTGATTCGGAAGGAGTATGATAAGAAGAAGACCTGTGAGGACTGCGGCTACTTCGATGAAGATTCATGTAAAAAGACTGGCACAGCCTTAGTACCTGTGAAGGCTGGGTTTAACACGTATTTTGTTCAAGCGGAAACCTGCAAAGACTACTCCACCGAGAAAAAAGTAAACCCTGAAAAAAAGAAAGAAAAAGAATTAACCCAGATGCAAAAAGAAGCAGGCGCCCTCGTCAAGAACCTCTCACAGAAAGGACAAACCCTAACATACTACTGTTGTCATTGTGGAGCACCGCTGAAAATCGGCGCAAGAGCACCCGAAATCCAAAAAACCTGCCCCAGATGCAAAGGCGACCTCGAAATCATCAACCTATCTAAATTCATCAAACAACACCACTCATAAACCTGAGTTAGTGCAGTTTATGAAGCTGGAGCTTATTTTGCTTATCCATTTTGCTTCAGGATAAGGGCAAAGTGGAGCGGTGCCTTCAAAATTTGAACTGAGAGTTGTTAATCATTTACAGATGTTCTCTGAGGGATTGAAGGTAAATTAAGCGATTGTAGAGACTGGTTTAAGGTTGCTCGCTTTAATAAAGGCTAAAAGCGTTCAAACGTCACTTTATGAGCGTAAAGTAGGAAAGTCGACGTGACAACTTGGAAAGACTTATATTAACTTCCCACTTTATAAAACATGCAAAAAAAGTTTCGGTGATTCGATGAATAAGAATTCAACAAAGAACTTTAAAGTTTTTACTTTGATTCTATTGACGTCAGCGCTCTTACTAGTGGCTGTAATTCCGAGCGTTCCAAGCGTGAAAGCAGCGACAACAACGACTCTATTCCTTTACACCACATTAGGCACACAGTCAGTCACAGCAAACGGGACAGCCATGACGTCGGGAGCAAGCAGTACTTTCACCAGCGGCAGCACAGAAAAGTTCCAGGCAACAGCTTCATCAGGCTTCCAATTCCTATGCTTCGTATACGCCGACGCATCAGGTCCAACTGCGTCAACTAATAACCCATACACTAGAACCATTTCAGCTGCCTGCTCTTTAGAGGCAGTTTTCGTTCCGACCAGCAACACAACGGCAACGGCATCTGGAAGTGGAACATCTACATTAACCATCTTCGCGACAAGCGGGGGAACAACAAGCCCAGCTGGAAAAACATCGGGAGCATCCGTCTCCGCCACTATAGGCCACTCTACAACCATTACGCAGACACCAGGAACCGGCTTCACATTCCTGTGCTGGGTGGTACAATGCTCTACAAATAACGAATACACTTCGAGTTCACTCACATACACACCAACTTCAAGCGGAGCAGCCATAGAAGCCATCTGGGTTCCGACCAGCAGCAACGTAACACTGCCGACACCAACACCAAAAATAAATGAGATCTCAACTGCAGCCACACTCGCCATGGTTTTGGCCCTGGTCATAGTTGCATCTGGGACATACGCATACAAAAAAACAAAAAAGTAAAAACTTCCTTCTTTCTTTCTTTTTTTAACTTCAAAATAATACTGTTAAGGCTGAAAAATGAATGAGCGCAACCTAACGGTTGAGTATCTTCGTCAAGTTTTAATAAAGAAGCTTTTTAGTTTAATAAGCGAATGTTAAAATTTTAATTGCATTTAGTTTCGATGTGAACTGTATGTAAAGTGCTGGCGTCATATCTTGTTTGAGCTAGCAGGCGCCTTTGGCTTTGCATTTACGTTTAAGCTAAGGAGGCGTGATGGTGCTCTGCGCCTTTTTGACCTAACGCCTTTAGCGCTTTTTCTGCCAGAATTACTGCAATACGTTCGTCTGCACCTATAGGTTCTCCATAAAACAGTTGGATTCCTGCTGCAGAGAGTTGGGATTCCTTTGCTTTCACGTCTATGAGGTCAGGAATTCCTTGCGTGGTATGCACGCCAACTGCGATGAATACGGGGACCAACACAATTTTTGATATGCTGCCCATCTTAGCAAGCGTATCTATTGCCTGAGGTATGGTTGGCGTGTTCTTGTTCAGAAAGGCTATTTCCACAATCTTAAACTCAGATTGTTTACGTAAGATTTCAGCTAACTTTTCGAGGGTTTCTCGGCTCTGGGGCAGGCTGCTTCCATGTCCAATCAGAATTAAACCCACTTTATCTAACGCTGCCTTTGCCAATTAGTTTTTCTCCGTTTTTTCAAACAATTTAACTGCCAGATCAATCAGTTGTGCGTCACCGTTTTTAGCGGCTAACCGCAAGTTTTCAACAATCGGCACAAATGTCTGTTTTAGCAGAATTGACGTTAAGTCTTCAAGGATTTTCCGCTCTCTCTCATCCACATCACCTATCATGCTTAGAGCGGTTGCAAGTTCTTTTTGCCGAACTTCCTCAGCATGGGAAAGCAGCGACGAAATAATCAGACGAACCGAGAAGCTTTTCATATCCTGATTAAGAATAAGAAGTTCCTCGTCTAAGATTTTGGCTGCTTTCTCAATGTTTTTTTCTCGTTCTTGCTTGTTCTTTTCGGCGATTAACTGCAAGTCATCAATATTGTGGAGTTTTGTTCTTGCAACTTCTTGGACGGCTTTCTCAACGTTACGCGGATTTGAAATGTCAATGATTAAAAGGTCATTGTCGTTTGTGCGTTGCTTCATTAACCTTGAAACCATGTCTTTGGTTAACAAGTAATGCGGTGCCGAAGTTGAGCAAATTACCACGTCAGCGTCAACGAGCACTTCTTCAAACTGATCGAACCTAACTGCTTGCCCCGAGAGGTCTTCAGCTAATTTTACCGCCCGTTCATGAGTTCTATTAGCAATAAAGATTGGACTTAGGCAGCGCCGCGCTAAGGCTTTAGCGACCAGAGTTCCTATTTCACCAGCGCCCATAACCAAAATTTTCTTGCCTTCCAAGTTGCCCAGCAAATTGACGGCTAATTCAACCGCTGCTGAACCGATTGACACGGCACCTTTGTTGATGCCTGTTTCGTTTCTGACGCGTCTGCCAACGGTCATTGCACGATTAAACAGGTGCTTTAGGATTGGACCGACTGTTTTGGTGTCGTCTGCTTCTAAGTACGCGTTCCAGACTTGATTGAGAACTTGATCTTCGCCTATCACCATTGATTCTAAGCCTGAAGTAACTCGTAAGAGGTGATCGAAAGCCTCGTTGTCTATTGAAGTTTCTATGGCGTTAGATGCTTCCACAGCGTGTGCCATGGCTCTTCTCACCCAATAATCCTTAACCAAATTAACTGCGTTTTCAGCCTCTTCAGTTACAACGTAGATTTCGATGCGGTTACATGTCTGAAGAATTAAGCATTCTTCCACGTTTTCAAGGGAACGAATCTCGGCAAGCGCCTTTTCCTTATCTTTAAACGCTACAGCCTCCATTAACGGCACCCGGGCTGTTTTATACGTTATTCTAACGTTGATAACATGATCTGTCTTCGCCGAGGAATGCATGTTTGGATTACCCGACCGCTTAAATATAAGCCTTACCTAAATAGGCGATGGGTGCAAATTGGACGGATTTACGACACAGAATCGGTTTAGTTTACCCTCCAGGGGCACTTCCATGCTTCGAAGACTTCGGAAACTTGCCAACCGACATAGTTTGCTCCGATGCACTTATACATCGAAGCAGCGGAACAACACATAAACTTGGATGCTCTAATAAGAATTGCAGATGCTCCAAAGCTAAACCAAATTGATTATGTGGCTTTTATGGAAAAATTCAAAAATTTATTAACCAGCTATATGCTTAACGCTTCTGAAGGTGGCAAAACACAAAATTGCTCATAGACCTCAAACTTGACGGAAAAACCATTATAGTAGTCGGCGGAGGCTCGGAGGGCTACCGAAAAACCCAAAGCTTTGTTGATTCGGGAGCAAAAATCTGGGTTATAAGCAAAGCCTTCTCAAGCGGCATCCAAAAATTAAATGAAGCAAAAAAAGTTGCTTTGGTTAAGACTGAAATTCAAGATGCAGAGGCTTTTGTTAACAGCCTGAATCCTAAGCCCGATATACTTTTGGCAGTTACAAACGAGCCTAAACTTAACTCTGAGCTAATTAAAGCAGCAAAGTCTGCGGGATGCATGGTTTACTCAGTTGATAACCCAGCTTTAAGCGATTTCATATTGCCCGCTGTCGCGAGAGTCGGAGAGGTGAAGATTGCAGTTTCCACTTCGGGAAAAAGTCCAGCAATGACCAGAGCGCTAAGGGAGAGGATAGAGCAAATGATAACGCCTGAGGATTTACTTGAAATTCAACTGCAAGCGCATGTACGCAGTTTCCTCAAAGAGCAGGTACCTGATCCGAAGGTTAGAAGCAAAATGTTATATGAGATACTTAATAACGATAACATTAAACAAGTTTTAAAAGAAGGAAAGCTTTGTGAGGCTCAAGAAATAGCCATAAAACTCTTACAGAAAAAGGAGGCATAGTAAGTTGAGTTTTCCGACGGTTAGAATGAGACGGCTTCGAAGGACTGCAGCCCTGAGAGACATGTTAAACCAAGTTAACCTGCAGCCAAGTTCCCTAATCTACCCAATCTTCGTTGATGAGAACATCAAAAAACCCGTACACATCGAGGCAATGCCGGGATACAGCAAACTGCCAATTGCTCAAGTTGTAGATGAGGGAAAGCAAGCGTTAGCGCAGGGCGTCAAAAGCGTGCTTCTCTTTGGTATTCCAGCAAAAAAAGATGAAGCAGGAACAAGCGCTTTTGCTGAAAAGGGGGTTGTTCAAAAGGCAACTCGTGAATTAAAAAAAGCCTTCGGAGAAGAACTTGTAGTAGTCGGCGACGTCTGCCTATGCGAGTACATGAGCCATGGGCACTGCGGTCTAGTTAAAGACGGCGAAGTTCTAAACGATCAGACCCTTAATGTACTCGGTAAAGTTGCTGTTAGCCAAGCAGAATCAGGCGTAGATATTGTGGCTCCTTCAGCCATGATGGACGGTCAAGTAGGCGCTATACGAGAAGCATTAGATGATGCTGGTTTTGAGCAAGTGCCGATTATGGCTTACTCAGCAAAGTATGCTTCAGCCCTTTATGGTCCATTCAGGGAGGCTGCGGAATCTACGCCGAAGTTTGGAAACCGCAGAAGTTACCAGATGAGTTACGGAAGCCCAGAGGAGGCTTTGCGTGAGATGGAGTTAGATCTTAACGAGGGCGCCGACATGATTATGGTTAAACCCGCTTTAGCTTACTTAGACATTATTAGTCTTGCGAAAGCAAACTTTAACGTGCCCATTGTTGCATACAACGTCAGCGGCGAATACTCGATGGTAAAAGCTTCAGCCCAAAACGGGTGGATAGACGAAAAAGCCGTGATCCGCGAAATCTTAACAGGCATTAAACGTGCAGGCGCCGACCTGATCATAACCTACTTTGCAAAAGACATTAAATCGTGGTTGAATCAAACTTGAATGAAGCCAAATCAAAGATGCTTTTTGAAAGAGCCAAGAAGGTTCTGCCTGGAGGCGTAAACAGTCCCGTCCGAGCCTTTGAGCCTTACCCCTTCTTTGTGGAACGTGCCAAGGGCGCAAAAATGTACAGTGTAGACGATACCACGTACATCGACTATTGTATGGCGTATGGCGCTTTGCTTCTTGGACATGCTTACCCAGACATCGTGGAAGCCGTGAAGAATCAATTAGACAAAGGCTCACTTTATGGCGCACCAACCGAACGAGAAGTTGAATTTGCCGAGCTAATAGCGAAATCGTCACCGTGCATGGAAATGCTACGACTTGTAAACTCAGGCACAGAAGCAACCATGCACGCCATCAGAGTTGCAAGGGGCTATACTGGAAGAAAAAAGATTATCAAGTTCGAGGGCTGCTTCCACGGGTCTCATGACAGCGTTTTGGTTAAGGCAGGATCAGGAGCTACAACTTTTAGTGCACCGAACTCGCTGGGAATTCCGGAGGAAATAACTCGGAACACGATTGTTGTACCCTATAATAATTTTGAAGATTTAGAAACAGCAATGAAGCGTGAAGGCAACGATGTCGCTGCAGTGATTGTTGAGCCCGTTTTGGCGAATGTTGGCCTTATTTTGCCTAAGAACGATTATTTGAGTTACTTAAGAAAAATAACAAGCAGTTACGGCGCTGTCTTAATTTTTGACGAGATTATAACAGGTTTTCGCTTAGCTTTAGGCGGCGCACAAGAATACTTCAACGTGAAACCGGACATGGCAACGCTTGGCAAGGTACTTGGCGGAGGCTTCCCATTGGCAGCCTTCGGCGGAAAAAAAGAAATCATGCAAAATATCTCACCAGTCGGCAAAGTATATCAGGCTGGAACCTTTAGCGGCAACCCCGTCTCAGCAACAGCAGGCTTCACCATCCTAAATATTTTGAATAAAAAGAAAAACGAAATTTACCCAAAACTCGAGAAAAACTGCGTTGAACTAAAGAAAGCTCTAACCGATTTAGCTCAAGCTCACAGGGTGCAAGCGCAAGTCTACAATATCGCTTCAATGTACCAAATATTCTTCACAGCAAAACCAGTCGCAGATTACGTTTGCGCCAAACAATCTGACACGCAAATGTTTAATGTGTACTTCTATGAGCTGTTACGTCAAGGCGTGTTTATTCCGCCGTCACAGTTTGAAACTTGCTTCTCATCAACCTCTCATATGGAAGATGATTTGAAGCATACAATAAACGCTTTCGACAAGGCCCTCAACAAGGTAGCAAAGGAGAAAATGAGTTAAATGATTCTAAATGTTGGCAGCAGAGGCAGCATACTTGCGCTTGCACAAACAGAAAGAGTCCTCAAACAAGTCAAACAGGCACATCCACATGTGGAGTTTAACCTAAAAATAATCAAAACCTTAGGCGACAATGAACAAGGCAAACCTCTGTTCACCATTGACTGCAAAGGCATTTTTGAAAGAGAAATTGACCAGCAGGTAATCAGTGGTGAAATCGATTTTGCCGTTCACAGCCTAAAAGATGTGCCCATTGTTGAACAACAAACTGGCATGGTCTTAGCCGCAATTCCTAAAAGGGACTCGCAAAACGACGTGTTCATCTCAAAGGGCAAAGTGCCGCTAAACGAGTTAGCCAAAGGCTCAGTTGTTGGAACAGGCAGCTTGAGAAGAATGGCGGAAATCAAGTACATCTACCCCGACTTAGACGTGCAGCCAATAAGAGGCAACGTGGACACCAGAATCAATAAGGTTAGAAAAGGCGAGTTTGCAGGGATAGTCATAGCTGAAGCAGGACTTGAAAGAATGAATTTATTAAACGAAGTAACCGAGCGTTTGCCACTTGATCAGTTCCCATCAGCAGCGGGACAGGGGGCTTTAGCGGCAGTCGCCAAAGAAGGTAACGAAAATGTAATAGCACTTTTGCGGTCTGTTGAAGATAAAACGACAAGGGCTGAGATTACGGCTGAGCGAAGCCTTGTTCTTCAATTGGAAGGCGGCTGCCGAGTGCCAATAGGCGCGGTAGGACGAGCAAATGGCAACGACTTGTCGCTTTTTGGCTGCGTTTTCTCACTTAACGACCGAAAGAAAATCAGCGCATCCGCACAAGGCACGTTAGCTGAAGCTGAGATGCTAGGCGAAAAAGTCGGTTCAAGCCTCATAAAGCAAGGAGCCAAAGACTTCGAGAAAGAATGGCGAGAAAAGTATGGTGCATGGTAAAGTTTACCTTGTAGGCGCTGGTCCGGGCGACCCCAAACTGCTTACTGTTAGAGCGGTCGAGTTGCTAAAAGAGGCTGACGTTGTAATATATGATAGGTTAGTTGGCGAATCAATTCTCAACTTAGCCCCAGAAAAAGCAGAGAAGATTTATGTTGGAAAAAGAACAGGCAAACATGAGGTTCCACAGGATAAGATTACTGAGTTGATAATTGAGAAAGCCCAACATGGCGGCAAAGTGGTGAGGCTCAAGGGTGGCGATCCATTTATTTTCGGCAGAGGCGGCGAAGAAGCTGAAGCCCTCGTTGAAAGGGGCATCGAATTTGAAGTTGTACCCGGAGTTAGTTCAGCTGTTGCCGCTCCGACTTATGCTGGTATACCGTTGACGCATAGAGATTACGCTTCTTCAGTGGCAATTATCACGGGGCACAAGGCAGGCGACGGGGAACAAGTAATCAACTGGGCAAAAATAGCCGGCGCCGTGGATACGATGGTTATTTTGATGGGTGTAGAATCGCTAAAAGCTATAACGGAAAAACTAATTAGAGGCGGCTTAAACCCGGAAACGCCCGCAGCCATCATCGAATCAGGCACACTGAAGAATCAGAGAACAATCATCGGCAAAATAGGCACCCTCGCAAAAGAAGCAGAAGAAAAACAGGTCAAGCCGCCTGCAGTCATAGTTATAGGCGAAGTTGCAATCTTAGGCAGGAAACTCGCATGGTTCAAAAAACCCCCAGCCTGAAAGGAAAAACAGTTGCCATAACACGCCCCGCAGGTCAAGCGGAAGAAGCAGGCAAACTAATCAAAGAAAAGGGCGGAATACCGTACTTTATACCTGCAATAGAAATCAAAGCTTTAACCGATTTTTCACCAGTAAAAAAATTCGTCAGTGAATTGGTGAAGGGGCAAGTTGACTATGTTGTTTTTATGAGCACTAACGGCGTGAAATACCTTTTCAGCGCTGCTGAAACCCTAAAGCAATCCAGCCGATTGAAGGAAGGCTTGGCTAAGACGTTTGTTATCGCTGTTGGACCGAGAACTGCTCAGGCGCTGGAAGAAGAATACCATGTGCATGTCAGCTTAGTCCCGTTGAAGTACAGTTCTGAAGGATTAATCGAGTGCTTGCAAGACAAAGAAATTTCAGGCAAAACCATACGCATTCCAAGAACTATCGGAGCAACACCGACTCTAACTGAGAAACTCAAGGAAATGGGCGCCCAAGTCGAAGAAGTCCATGTTTACGAGTCAGGCTTGCCCATGGACAAGAAATTGAAAAACAAGTTTTTTCAAGATTTAACCTCTGGAAAAATTGACGCAGTCGTCTTCGGCAGCGGATTAAGCGCCAAGAACATTTTCAAAATGCTCACCGAAAACGCACCAATGGAAACGCTTCGTGCCCTAATAAATAGTAAAGTTATAACTGTTGCAATTGGACCCACAACAGCCGAAGCCTTAAGAGAAATGGACATAAAAGTTGACGTGATGCCGCAGAACTACTTGTTTGAAGAAGCCTTAACAGCGTTAGCACGACACTGGGAACGTTGCTCCATGTTTGGCTCAAACCGCAAATTGAATTCTTTCTCGAAAAAGGACGAGGCAGAATTCAATAAGCTGTAAACTTTAATCGATCTTAAGCTTTTCTTGGAGTTCTGTAAGGACAGTTTTTAACCGTTGCTCTGTTGGATCAAATGTCCGTTTCCATATTTTACAATGTAAAATGAAAGTAACTTTCGAATTAGAGACTTAGATGAAAGGCTAAGTTGTCTTACCTGTACCGCCGCTACCGGTGGCACCGCCACTTCCGCCCGAACCGCCACCGCCACCACCTGATGGAGCCTGAACGGCTTGGAATCTTGGGCACAACCTAAACCTTTCGCTTTGACAATAGGTTTTCACATCATCAGGATCTGGCTTGAACATTTCGGGCAGTTGCACTGGCAGGTTGACATGACACATCGCTTGGGAAAAATAGATACACTGCATATCGGCACCTACTCGTTACTTAGATGCGACGGGCTATTAAGGGTTCTCTCGTTCCCAGCCAACATGAACTTGCCTTTTTTTGGCGAGGTTCATCCTCTTGAATATTTCAATTCTCATGAGCCTTTGCTGGATGTCTTGGACTTGTCTGAGCTCTGACCTTGCGACTCTTGGCTTGAGCCCGAACCTGACGCTGTCGACGACTGTGAGCTAGTGGTCGAAGCTTGGATTTCTGGGAACCATTGAAGGTCGTCGGGCGCAAGTATTTGTTCCCTTATTATGTACTTCACACGTTCGGGGTATTTTCGAAGCTTAAGAAGCTCGTCATTATTCATAATCGCAGTTGCATTTTGCGGGTAGAATTTCTCAATTATCCTTATGATAGATAAGTAGAAGTTGTAGAGTTCGTCGGTTGCGTCTTTCTTGTAATGTTCCCTCCAGAACCTGTTCTGATCTTTCCGCATGTTCCAATCCCAAAAATCATCTGTATGTATGACATATTGCCTGACAATGAAGGTCACAGCAAACGCGCCTACAATTCCCCCGATAACGAATATTGGAATCCAAACTAAGCTCAATTTCAGTTTTGTAACAAGGTCAGCCACTGAACCGAAGCCGATGAAAGACGCAATCTTCGAGTAGAGTCCTGAGCCAGAGAAGGATGCGTAGTCCGCCATCTGTTCTATAGCTTGCCTTCGGCTGTTGAGTCTGTCAGCATTGAAAAAGAGGTAATCCATGTGGGTGTCCCTTATGAATCCCATGTTTCTAACGCATGATGAAAGAGCCATCTCCAGATTCAGGACAAAATTACCGTTTGCATCACTAAGATTTGTCATTAAACTTGGCGTGAAAACTTGCTTCATTTGTTCGAACTGGGCATTGAAAATAGCGCCCATGGCTTGCTGTTGCGCATTGTGTGAAAAGTTAAGAGTCAACCCCCAGCACATCTGGAGCAAGGATCTCGTGTCGAAAGGAAACCAAAAACCAGTCGGTCCCGTTGAAGTAAGCTGCGGGTTTGAGGTAGATGAAGAGAGGCCTGCGGCAGGTGAAGAGGCGTTTGCCGTAGACGGAGACGCAGGGCTTTCGGGTTCTATCGAAGAAGCTTGGTTCATGAATTCTTCAGTCAGAGCATGTTTTTGGAATTGCTGCTTCAGGATTAAATCCGCCGCGATTTGATTAGCAATGTCTTCAAGGTTTTGAAGGCCTACTGTCTCACGCGAGATTGTTTTGTTGATATAATCCTTGTTATCTTCTATGATCTGGTATATGGCATCGCTTACGTCATCTATGTTCCATCCTTTAAGCGGCTTGCAGGCGGAGAGCGGTTCCAAATTAGGTAGGTTTTCCTGGCGTCCAAAAAGTCTATGCTTAAGCGAAGGATGCAACTGGTAAAAAAGCTTGTCTCGCACTCTGTCAAGAATAATGTCCTCAATAGACATTGAAAATTGCACCCTCTACCATAATATTCCCCCAGCGGAATAATAAGGCTATCGACTTTCAGATGAGCGCTAACACCCAAACTGAAAAAATCTTCGCTAGCTCTCTATTGGTAAAAACGAAAAAGCAGTTTGTACATAGAAAGGCACCATTTCATGTTGAAAGTGCGCGACGTCAAGTCCATGCACATCTATGTTGAATCATATTTGGAGCTTAATAGGATCATCTAGTAGACCGGGTAGGTAGGCTGAGCACACACAAAATGCTCTAAAGACAAAAGTCAATAGCTACCGAAGGGAGCGCTGGATTCCAGTTGCGGTTTTTTAGAGGTTATCAGAATTAAACGGTTGTTCACCAGCCACAGAAGCCATGATTTTTTCGGCAGTATCCTCCTGTTCTTTTGTGCCGGAAACAGCAAGCATGCATGACCCTTCCGCGCCGCAAACTCCGCCAGCAGCAATTAATTCAACAGTAGCACCTGTCAAAGCGGTCAGGGCGTCCAGTTCGGTAAACACTTCTCCGGGAACGGGCAGCAAACGGCTTCCGCCTGCCCCAGGCGCGTTAAGTTTTTCAGCTAAAGCGAGTAAATCGCCGTTTACCCGTTTCTCCACTCCTACTGGTATTATGAGTTTTACTCGGCGTCCAACAACGGCAGGCAAAGCTAAACCTATGGTTCCAGCTTTCGGGTGCCCAATCAAAATAGCCGCTTGTCTACGCGTTAAGTCCAAGGCGTTTGCGCCCTTCAAGATAACGTCGCCTTCCTTAAGCGAATCAACGACATCTTCTATAGACTTGCCTTTTTGCCAAACGCCCTTTACTATCACCACATCACCAGGGAAGGCGCTCACGTCGGACAGTCGTCCCGTTCCAGTTAAGGATCTGGTTGAAGGCAGGGTTATGCCTCGGAAAAAGTGTTTTCTGGAAAAATCGTTGACTCCGAGTGTGCTTAATATTTCTTCAGCTACATAGCCGTTTGTGGTCCCAGCCACAATCACTATCGTGCCATTTTTAAGCGCCTTTCTTATAGCTGGGTGGTTCGCCAATGTTTTGGCAATTAAGCGTTTTCCCGCCGCAGGGGTAAGTACAAACTGTTTCATGCTGGTTGCTTCCTTCGCTTTCAACGTTGTTATTTGAGGCGTAAATTATAATAATTGTGGTTTAAAAAAGGCGTGAACAAGCACAAAATAAATGATAAAAAATAAAAAAGAAAATATAAGGACGAACTAAAAGATGTTCAGCTTATAAGCTTAATATCTTCTCGGTGGTCTTCGTTTTGCGTAGCACTCACGGCAATAAACTGGCCTTGAGCCGTCTGGCTTGAAAGGAACTTCACATTCTTTTCCGCAGTCAGCGCAGGTTGCCTTGTGCATTTCTCTGTTATTATACATTCGCTATTTCAACTCCTACTACATTTGCTGTGCAAAAATTGCTTCTTACACAGTACCTTTAATCTGTTCTCCATGCTTATAAATTGAATGCTTACTATTTTTAGATTAAACATCATAAAGGCACTCCGCATGATTTCAGCTAAAATTTTTTCAGAAATCCAAGAAAAATAAATTCTATCCATGCGGTAAATCTTTGAAAAGCCTTGGCAGACACGCTACAGTTACCTTCTGAGCATTTCTCCCTTGTTACCAAAGGCGTTCAAGTCACCATCGACAAATTGTACATGCGCGCAACAGAGGAACAGTAAAGAATGAAACCAATAATATTTATTAATACTCAATACACAAGCTTAATGGGGGGCAATAAAACGGTTGAAAAATTAAAAGAAAGCGCGCAGTCTTTAAAATGCTTAAATAACATAGAAATCGAAGCTTTTAGGCTTTACGAAGCGTTAGCCAAGAAAATAAACCCACCCGAAAGCAGCTTTATTATAGGTTTAGCCTACGACAGCCTAAAATGCGCGAAAATCATCCAAGGAATACTTAATTACATTGACCTGCCTGAAACAGAAACCATGAACTGCAAAAAGGACCTGACAGAAATAGCGAACGATATTTCCAAGTTTACCAAAAGAGCAACCAAAACTAACAACCTAAATTACGAGATTTCATGCGAAATATTAAAAGAATTAACGGAAATAGAGGATCAACTCAGCGTAGTATACACCAATTACCTGCAATCCCCCTCAATTATAAATATAGCCGATGAATTTTCAAAGTTAGCATTAAGCTTGCGTGAGCGCAATTTCAAGAAGATTTTTGAAACCTTTGTAGAGCAAAAACAAAAACACCGCGAAACGCTCATCGAAATCATATATTGCTTCGAAGCCAAAGAATCAGAAAGACTCAGAACAATGGCGCCAACGTTCAAATATAAAAACCCTGACGCATGGATCAACGAATCAACACTTCATAGCTTCATAGACATAGAAGCCAAAGAAAACATTTGAAAATAAAGTTCCAATCAGCCTCCTCTACCTAAGCAGGATAGTTATCAAGAAAAGCTTAAAATTAAATTTCAATTATTATCCCAAACCTTTTCTTAAATAGGAAGGGCAAAAAAGACTGTTTTGAACGTTTCATTGTGATAAAAGATTTGAAATTTGCTTAAAAATTCAGGAAAAAAGGCTTTTTATACATTCAAGCTAATATAGGTACGCTTAGTTATATTGTAGACATTCAAAATATTGAGAGAAAGTATGGAACACTTTGCACTTTGCTTTTTCTCTTTACTTGACATGACACATAGGAGAAGGAATGTGAGACAGAAAAAATCAACCTTAGGAGAGCACATTGCTCTTCTTTCAGTAAAACACAACATTTACCCATCTGAAGTCTTCCAAGCGCTTATTAAAGCAAGAGACAACGAAAAAGCTGTCTGCGGCAACCTTACAGTTGAATACAGGGGGAAGGTGAAAGATGAAATAATTTTTCTAATAAAAAAAGACAGCAACGCTGTGGCTCAGTTTAGAGTTGATGAACAATTTCTGCTGAGAAAGGATAACCCTTTCGAAAGCTGGATGACAACTGATAAAATATGCAAAAAAATCGCTAAACAAAATATAGATTCGGTTTTCACTGCGATTCACGATTTGAGAGCTTGTATGAAACGGGTTAATGTTAAGGCTGAGGTTCTTGAGATTCCTAAGCCAGTGCAGGTTCACACGCAATTTGGCAATACTGTCAGGGTAGTTAACGCTTTGGTTGGAGACGAAACCGGAAAAATCAAACTTTGCCTATGGGAAGGACAAATAAACGCAGTTGCTGTTGGAGATAACATCGTAATAAAAAATTCACACATATGCGTTTTTAGAGGCGAGAAGCAACTGCGCCTTGGAAAAAAAGGAGTTATCAGCACATTGCAAAGTCCTGCTGAAGTATTAAACAGCAGTTAGCACCGCAGCAGTTAGATAAACTCCATCAGTTATAGTTCTTTTTGGGAGGACTATTTTTATACATGAATTAAGCATTGCGTTGAAAGAAGCGAGGGCACTAATACTTGACACTTATTGTTGACGATGCAGGCAGCGGCGACTTACTTTTCGGCGTAGTAATCGGCGCTTACCGAGAAGAAACAGGCGAATTCAAATACGACCTGATCGACGTAAGATTCTATCAAGAAATCTTCCGCGAAAAAGAGTACTTGCAAGAATCCTCACGCATCGTCTCTAAACTTGTCGCATGGTTTAACCTTAAACCAGACGAGGCAATCCACATTTGCCAAGGTTGCATCTTTGACGTAGCCGCTGAGGAGCTCCGCAAAGTTTACGGCGAAGACCGTGTTAAACGCGTCAGAGTTGTTGGCGAAGCGCAGAGGTTAACAGAAATCGCTTACCTAGATGAAATCCGCAACTTAGGCTATGAACCATTAGCTGAACGTGAAGAAAAAAGAGGTAAAAGTTTCTTCCACATGATGCGCTGGCTAAAAAATAACCCTGAAATGCTACGTTACGCCAAGACAGGTTGGCCACGCCTCAAGAACTACCATTTATTTAGCCAATTTCACCAAGAACCAGTTTACACCGCAGTCTGTAGCGATTGTGGCTGCGAATGCAGAGTGCCGTTTCAACCCCATGCAGACCGCCCTGTGTACTGCCAGAAATGCTGGCTAGTTCACAAGTCTCACAGGAACGGGGCAAAAAACATGACGCCTTAATCCAATCATTAATGTAAGCTTATTTTAGGCACCAACGCAATAATCTTGCATACGCGTGTATCGTTTATGGATAAGGATTGGGAACGTCGCCTGAAGGCTTGATTTCGGCAAAGCTCAGAATGATTAAGGCAACATTGTCGCCTGAACGAGCAAATAAAGATAAAGAAGATATCAAGGCAATTTTAGCCTTCACCAAATTGAATATTATCGCTGTCAGAAAACAGGCGCAGAAAGATAAAATACTTGAAATTCTTGAAGCTTTAACGCATGCTTAGGCTTGAATGCTTAAATATGTTTTTTACTTAATGTCTATTGGTTGTGTTTTGCTTGACTTCTAATAGTCATATCCAGCCCGACGCTGTTGTCTGGCACGGAAAGCCTTGGGTTGTCCCAGCGGCTGTTATTCGCACGGTCACCGTTTTTGTGGTTTTAGCTCTATTTCTCTGGCTTGAAATCTACTTCAGCGCCTTTTCATACTATTTGGCTGGTTTACCAGTTTTCGCTTGGACAATTTTGGCGTTCGTCGTAATTTGGCCTCTTATCATGCTGGATCTGTTGGTTTTTTGGGCCTCCAATAATTACGTGCTGAGGCAAGATGGAATAGAAGTTCGAAGGGGCATCGTTAGGCTGCATTCGTTTGTTGTCACGCCGATGGGCTTTGGCGATTTACTAGTTTACCAGTCTCTTGGCGGCAGAATCTTCGGTTATGGAGATATAACAATCAACTCTCAAGGTGAACGCCAAACCAAACTTGCGCTTGTCCGCTCACCATTCGCCGTAGCTGACACAATCCGAGACATAATGGGCAGACCTCTCGTCCGCATGGAGCCTCACGCTTAGAACAGGCCGATTTTATATGCAGTTCATGATGGAAAAGGCTGCATTGCGTCCAAGGGCCCAATAGACTTTGCATAAAAATTTTCTTTTCTGAATGTTTTGCGTGAGTTTAGTTAAGCATGTGTAGCTACGAACTGTGATAACGGAAAAAACTGATTAATGATAACGAGCCACTGTTTTTTATCTGTACATTTTTTTCTATTAATTGCCGTTAAATATTTATTTTTTTTGACTTATATTATGACGTTTACATAGTTATTCTTAACATTTATGAACATTTCTCAAATCGCTTTATATCTTTAGCCATACATTTTGGTTTCAGAGCAAAACAAAAATAGGATGATATGGCATGTTGGATTTGGAAATCCTCGTATTGGCATGTTTAAGCTTGTTTACCTTACCCTTTCATATTTACGGGGTATGCCAGTTTGTGCATGCAACAAGCCTAAGAGCAACATCCGGCAAGGTGGCTTAAACTGTACAGTACGATAATTTTGGATTGCCAAACCAAAACAGCCATCTCCTGCTCGGAGGACTGCATTGCTTACAAGACATGCACTGCACGCATGAAGCGCCGCTAATCCGCTCCTATATGTATATTCATGTATATTCATGCATGTTACATAGCCTTATAAGCAGATTTCACCGATGCTGAACGCTCCAAAAGGAGGCGGAAAAATGCTGAGTAGAGATTGTGATGGCTGCACGCTCCTGCACATGTGCAGTGAACGCTACAGGCGCGTTAACAAAGACGAGAAAGTGTATTGCCCTGACGGAACAGCTCATTTAGTAGATCAAAACTAATCATCTTCTTTTCTTATTTATTTTTGATTATTTTTTGGGCAAAGGCAGAAATGTAAGCAATTTCTCAATTATTCACTGCATGGTGATAGTGTGGATAAGGCTGATTTTTTGTTGTGGAGCCGCAAATACGATAAAAGTTTCGGTTGGCAGGCGCAAAGGGAACGAGAGTTGGGCTCTAAATTTCGAAAGGCGAAAGCGTTAACACTGCCTGATTTAGCCCAAGTTGTTGAGTGGAAATTCAAAGAAGAGCCCGAGAAAAAAACGCGGGTTTTAGCGTTAGTGACTCGAAACGATGAGTCGACAGTTAATCGACTTTCAAGTCAAGCTCTAAGCATTCCTTCTTGCGAAGACGCCTACCGAATGAACTGCCTCACACTGCTGGAAGGCATCAGCCCAGTGTTAGCCAGCGTTATCCTCGCGTTCTTTGACCCCAAACAATACTGCATCCTAGACGTAGCAGTATGGAAAGCGCTCCTTGGCAATCCACCACCCAATCTGCTAACAACCCAGAATTACCTAAAACTGCTCGCGGCAATTAGGAAAACAGCTGCCAAACAAAACCTTGACGTAAGAGTAATCGACAAAGCACTCTACAAGAAAAGCATAGATGAATCGAGCTAACGTCATAATGGATGAAAGAATATTTGAAAACAAAGTAAAAAATAATAGATGAATGGAGTGGTGTAACATGGGAAAATTGATGCCAAAGCGATGCCAAACTGCGGCTCGGCAAACTTGAACGTCCAAGAAATGCAATCACCTCATAAAACGTCAGAGTTGTATGACGTTTACTGTCAAGACTGTCAATGGAGTGGCGACATTTCACCAGACGTAACGATTAGTAAAGCACGATTGCGTAAAATAGAAAAGAAAGAAGACTCGTTATAGTCGTAGAACAACCATGAAAACATTAAAAGAAATAACATCAACTTTGGAAACGCTAAAACCAACGCTGAGAGAGCGTTTTAAAGTGAAAACCATCGGCGTCTTCGGTTCCTATGTACATGGTGAGCAGAAACAGCAGAGTGACGTAGATGTGCTGGTTGAGTTTGAGGAGCCCATAGGATTATTTGAATTCATGGATTTAGAAATATACCTATCCAACTTACTCGGCGTCAAGGTTGATTTGGTGTCAAAGAAGGCTCTCAAGCCCCACATAGGTAAGCGCATTCTTGAGGAAGTAATCATAGTATGAAAACCCGTGATACAGGGACTATCTACAGGATATTTTGGATGCCGTAAATGACATCGAAAGTTTTGTTGATGATATGACTTATGAAAAGTTCATCAAGGACAGAAAAACCCTCAACGCCGTTGTGCGAAGCATCGAAATAATAGGAGAAGCATCTAAGAACATCCCTGAAACAATGAAGACAGAATACAAAGAGCTACCTTGGAAGCAAATGACTGGGGTGCGAGACAAACTAATTCACGCCTACTTCGGAATAGACACAGAAACCCTTTGGAAGGCAGTCAAAGAAAACATTCCACCGCTGAAAAAGGCAATCCAAAAAATACTAAAAGAACTCTAAATAATAAACAAAGCATTTTACAAAAAAAGCCTTGACGAGTCAAATTAAGTATTGTGTGAACCCCCTGACAAACGTTAGAAATTGTTAAGAAATTTGTTATATTAGTCCTTTTATTTTTTCGAAAACGTCTTGGGCGTAAATTGTTTTACCGCAGTGTATGCATTTTATTTCGTTTCCGGTTTTTGGAAAATCAACTGTGGCTCCACATTCGGGGCATTTGAGCACCTGCATCATTAAGCCGCCTTTTTCCATTATCGATTTCAAAAATGAAAAGTCCAGCATTACGTGTATTTTATCTCTTTTCCTTTCGGCTTCATTTTCGTCTCTTCGCATTTTAATGGCGCTTTCAATCATTGGTCTTAGCAGTTCTTGGAGGGAGTTTTGAAGGTTGAAGGTCTTTTCGCCGTCGTTGGTGACGATTGAAACTTTTTTTGCTGATTCCCAGTTGCCGCTGTCTCCGCTTTCTGCCGATATGCCCTTTATGTCCTCCAGCGGCATGTCGAGTGCGACTTGGTAGGTGAATTGAGGCTTCCATACGCCCATTCGCCGCTTTTCAAGCCAGATGAGCCTGCGACTTGTAAGCAGAAGAGCGCCGAATTGAATGAGCATTCTCGTGCTTGCGGGACCAACCGTTACTTTATCATTTTTTACTAGGCGATTTCCAGTCCAGAGGTTTAAGACGGATTCGGATTTATCTATTATGATGCATTTTAAAACGGTCGAATCCACAGCGTTTGATAGGAATTCCCAGTCTATTTTTCCGTCAAGTTTAAGGTCTTTCCAGAAACTTAACGCAATGGGCTTGCCGATTTCGATGAATAATGGCGCATTTGTGCTTGCAACTTTGTATAGCCCGGCTCCGTTTTTCGGTAGTTCATGCATCGCTAAGCCCGCTATTTTTTGGTTTTCCATGACCAGTTTCCATTTGGTTTGGCACTGGTAGCATTTAGCGTATTTTCCAACTATTCCCGAAAGCTCGTATGCGCTTGTTGAACCGCATACGGGACATTGCGGAAGCTCCTGTTGCAAGCTCATATTGGTCATTGCTGTATTTGCGGCAGTGCTATTTATATTAATTATGAATTGCAACAATAGTTTAGAAGTGAAAAGTTTTAGAAAATGAAGCAGTAGCGGTGGATCACTGCGGTTTGACGTCCAGACTCCGCCTGCATGCCTCAAGCCCTACTTCTTACCCGCACCCCATTGAGCGCATAACGTCCAAACTTAGGTTGCTCTCTCCCGAGCCTAGCCGGGTTCGCCTGGTGAACAATGAAACAACTCTCTTAGAAAAAACTAAACCTGATCGACCCATGAAATGCTCTTAAATGAATTCTAAGAACAGGTTTAGTTTTTGCGGAAGTTTTATGTGTTACATTGTATTCTATATGCAAGAGAATTATATGGTTGAAGTTGAGAAAAGCATCGTCGTAACTGTGCGTTTATCGAAGCGTAACCTGCGTAAAGTGGAGGCAGTTCGTGCTCTTGAGAATGTTGACCGCTCAACATTGTTCAAGGAGTTTATAGAAGACGGCTTGCAAAAACGAGTGATAAGTCTATATGAGAAAGGCAAAATAAGCTCAGGGCGAGGCGCAGAGATTTTAGGCATTCCGCTACGGGAATTTTTGGAGCTACTTGATCGCAACAATATTCCGTTCAACTGGAATACCGGAAGCATCCAAGATTATTTGAAGGAAAAGTACGGAGAATAGGCGCTTGGTTGCAGTGGTTTCTGATGCAGGACCGCTGATTCATCTAGGACAGATTCACAAGTTATCCTTACTGAAAAAACTTTTCGGCATCGTATATGTTACGGAGAAAGTTAAGGGTGAAGTTTTTGATGAAGGCGTCAGACTTGGCTATGCAGATGCAGAAGCTATAGGTAAAGCTTTGGCAGATGGCTGGCTAAGAGTTGAGCTTTTTCCTAAACATTTGTTGACGTCTTCAGTCAAACTGGCTGAAGGCGAGAATATTTCATTGGCTGACGCCGAGACTTTATTGTTCGCAGTTGATAAAAAAGCTGAGTTACTTGTTGATGACAAGTTACTCTTTGACCTTGCAAAGATGTACAGACTTAGGGCCTGGAACACTTGGACGCTACTTTTGGAAAGCCTCCGAATGGATTACGTGACATCAGATGAAATAAAGAGCGCAATCAATAAACTCGACAAAATGAAGTTTAAGTTGAATGCAAAACAAGCACAAGAAATTCTAGATGCCGCTAACATAATTGAGATGCACAAGAAAGAGAACAGGTAAAATACGAAGTTGACAATCGGAGGCAATAGCGGTGGATCACTGCGGTTTGACGCCCAGACTCCGCCTGCATGCCTCAAGTCCTACGCTCTTACCCGCACCCCCTTGAGCGCATAACGTCCAAACTTAGGTTGCTCTCTCCCGAGCCTAGCCGGGTTCGCCTGGTGAACAATGAAACAACTCCCCTACGGAAGTTGCCCATAGACCGCCAGCCCCAAAGGACGGATAGTCAATGTTTCGGAAATGAAGATCCAAGCGGCCTTTGACGCCTCATCCGCAGATGTCAGCCCGTCATATAGAGGGTTTACGGTACAATGGACCCCTACCCCACCGCCTAAGATCCACCGCCGAAACTTAAAGGCGCACAACAAGTTTTAAAACCTTCTTAATGTTCAGCCAAGTTTTTCAGGTTCTACCGCATTTTTTGCCGATTACACGTTTTCTTGCGCTTTCTTCTACATAAAAAACACTTAATTCATGCAGAAAGTGCGGGACGTTGAGTCTACGTTGAACTATGTTGAATCATAGCCGTCGGCTCCAATCCAAGAAGTTTTTGATTATAACTTTGCCGTCTTCAGAGAGAATCGATTCGGGGTGAAATTGCACGCCATCAATCGGGTACTTAACATGCCGAACGCCCATGATTTCGCCGTCATCAATGCATTCTGCAGTAATTTCTAAGCATGAAGGAATAGAGCACCGTTCGCCGGCAAGTGAATGATACCTTGTTGCCGTGAAGGGGTTGCGTACGCCCGTGAAAATGCCTTTTTGATCATGTTTTATTGTGCTGGTTTTTCCATGCATGAGCCTTTTGGCATGGATGATTTTTCCGCCGTAGACGCTGATTATTCCTTGGTGACCTAAGCAAACGCCTAAAGTTGGAATTGTAGGACTCATGGTTTGCAGGATTTTTGTGCAAACGCCAAAATACCGCTCCTCTTCAGGTGTGCCTGGTCCAGGCGAAATCACAATTCTGTCAGGTTTAAGCTTGATTAACTGTTCTATGGTGACTTTGTTGTTTCTATAAACGATGATTTCTGCGCCCTGTTCGCCTATGTACTGGACAAGGTTGTAAACGAACGAATCATAATTATCTATTACCACTACCTTCATGATTTTGCGCCTCCAGCCCGCTCAAGCGCCTGCATCAGCGCTTTTGCCTTGTCGTCAGTTTCGAACCATTCTCTTTCTGGAACTGAATCAGCTACGATTCCGGCGCCAGCTTGAATGTACGCTTTGTTCTTGTCGGTGAAGAGGGTGCGGATGGTTATGGCAAAGTCGGCATTGCCATTGTATGAAAAGTAGCCCACTGCGCCAGCGTAAGGTCCACGCCTCGCTGGTTCAAGTTCATCAATGATTTCCATCGCCCGCACTTTTGGTGCTCCAGAAACCGTGCCAGCAGGAAAAACAGCCCGCAGTGCATCATAGCTTTGAAGGTTTTCTTTAAGTTCACCTACCACTTGCGAAACAATATGCTGCACGTGGCTGTACTGGTGGACTTTCATGAATTCAGGCACATGAACGCTTCCATACTTGGAGATTCTGCCAATATCGTTACGTGCTAAATCGACAAGCATCACGTGTTCAGCACGTTCCTTTGGGTCGGCAAGCAGTTCACGGGCTAACTTGTTGTTTTCGTCTGGGTCTCCAGCAACGGGTTTTGTTCCTGCAATGGGGAAGGTTTCCACGATTCTATTTTCAACTCGAACAAGCATTTCTGGGCTGGAGCCGACGATTTGCCGATCGCCTGACTTGTAAAAGTACATGTAGGGCGAAGGGTTAATGGTGCGAAGACACTGATAAAACGAAATAAGGTCACCTTTTACATGAAACTGGTAGCGTTTGGATAGGACAACTTGGAAAATGTCTCCTGCGGTCACGTATTCTTTTGCTTTTTCAACCGCTTTTTCGTAGTTTTCTTTTTTAATGTTTACTTTAGGTTGAGTGTAAGATAATTCTTCAGAATTGATTGGTTGCTTGAGCAGGCTTTCAACTTCGGGTAGGCGATTCTCACTTCGGTAATAGTAGAATGCTTGTCGCTGTGTATGGTTGAAGATGAATCCGTCGTCAAATATGCCCATTTCCAAGTCAGGGAAATTCCGGTCAGCTTGAGATTTTTCTGGCAGTTTTTCCCAGTAACGCACCGCATCATAAGAGATGTAGCCGACTGCTCCGCCAATGAATCTGAATTCACTGTTTGAGACTGAATCGTCTTTGAGGAGGCTTTCTATGAGTTGCAGGGGATCGGTTGTTTTCTGTGTGGTTGTTACGTCCGTTCTTTCGTTTTTGATTTGGGCTTTTTTGTTTTTGGTTTGAAGGGTTAATTTTGGGTCGAATCCAATGAATGAGTATTGTGCAAGTTTTTTTGGTCCCTCGATTGATTCGAGAAGGTAGGCTGTTTTGTATTGTTTTTGGAGTTTCGAGAATATTTCGAGGGGTTGTTGTGTGATCTGGATTTTTTTGATTTTTAGGGAGTTAGCTGGTTTGGTTCCGTTCGTTGTGTACGGGCCAAAGGTGATTCCCCATTTTTGTTCGTGCTTCCTATGGTCCAAAAGCATACAATAATGTATTATTTAAGGCTTACCTGCGCTAAAATGTACGCTAAGGTTTCAGCACAGCACTCATCCAATCCAGATAAGCCTTAGATGCATCAACAATCGGAAGCGCCAAAACCTCGGGAACCTCATAACTATGCAAACCCCTCACACGCTCAGCAACTTGCGAAAACAAATCCGCGCGTGATTTCATAACAATTAAGCATTCCTCAGCCTTTTCAATTTTGCCAAACCAATGGAAAAATGACGTGACTGGATTAACGATGTTACCGCAAGCAATCAAATGTTCATTTAAAAGTGCCTGCGTTATTTTTTCTGCTTCCTGCCTATCCTTCGCAGTAACTAATATGACGACGTAATTGTGGTCCAAATAGCCCTCACTAAAAGAAATGTTTAGTTTTAAGGAGTAAATAAACTTGCATTTTCCAAGATTATCCCTTCAGAAATTTATGGTGTGAAAGAGGAATATGTAATTTCAAGGCTTATTATTGCTAGTTTAGGAGAATTTTCGTCATTTTACCGCCATCGGAGTGTCAGCAAAGGGGAGTAATTGCTTCAAATTTGGGCGTTAAAGCTTGTGATGTCAGAGATGCTTGAGATATGGTTAGGGGTTTGTGCCGCCGATGTTTATATTGGCGTTGAAGCTTGTGACGTTAGATATGTTTGAGGATACTGTTAGGGTTAGGATTGCGTCTACTGATGTTCCGGGCTGAAGGTCTGTGTTTTGTTGGTTCCATGTTATTGTTATTGGTTCATTCGCGTTGGCTGGGCTCCAGCTACTTGTCGTCATGCTTAGAGTTAATGAGAGGTCAATGCTGGTGTTTTTAATGTAGATTGTTTGAGTGGTGGTTTCCCCTGGGGTTAAGGTTCCCCAATTTATGGAACTGAGGGGGATGGTGCATGCGCTGTTAGAATACACGCCTAAGTTTGCCGAGGTGGATACTGTACTGGCGGAAGACACAGTTTCAGATGTTGTGACGACTGAAAAAGTGATAAGTGTTAAAGCTATTGCCATTATGGCTAATGCTACCGTAATTTCTACCCATAAAAATCCAGTTTTCCATCTAAAATCTTTTTTCAAAAAAGGCTTTCCCCTTTCGCGCTTCTTCTGTTATCCTTTTCGTAACTTGATGATGCATCAATCCAATTATCTCAAAAATAAAAACAAGCACTTTCTCTAGAATAAAAAACTAGAATAAAAACACCTAATGAACAAAGCTATAGAACAAAGATAAGAAAGTTATCGAACATCTAATTTTGTTAAGAATTGAATTGGCATGATCAATTGTAAATAGTGCAGGGCGCGGCGCGGGCATGTTCAATAATTGGTGTAAAAATGGTCGTAATTCTAATAGTCTAACTCCATAAGGCATCAACTCTTGACACGCTGTTGCTAGCAACAAAAATTTTCGCTTATCCTCAGTTGAATAATAAAAAAAATTGTTTAATTAAACGTAATAACGTTTAAAAGAGCCTTTTACATCTCTACTGGGTTTTATCAGAGGCAAGAGAGACACGTGCGAACCGGTAGAAGCCTGTTCAGAAAATATGCGCTCAACTTGCCTCTGTAAGAATCACATTAACAAAAGGAGGAAAAGAAATGTTATCAAGAGATTGTGACGGATGCTCCCAAATGAAATCGTGCAGTAGACGTTATTTCATTGTGGAAAAAGGCAATTGCGTCTTCTGTCCAGACGGAACAGCCCATCTAGTAGATGGACTATAAAATCAAGCAATAAATCATCTTAACTTTTTAATCGGCTCCATTTTTTATTTTTTTTAATGATTTTCACGTTTAATACTAAATAATGAACTGACAAAATAAATTCAACAAGAGTGAAGAATCAATGGTTTCATAAAATTTCAATTACTATAGTCAGCCATCTCTTACTTCTGCAGATTGAGCAATCATGTTCCCTGTTTGCTTTGGCGTCTTCTATCAATTAAACGGAAGGCTGCGTTAGCGCCGACAAAAATTATCAATAAAACCAAGAGAAATCCAAGGAAACTGAAGATTCTAGCCAGCAAGAGAAACAAGTTCAACAATAGAACGACGGTGGCGATGATGAAGACTGCAGCCTTCTCTTTAACGATAATCCTTGGAGACATAGGTTTGTTGGTCACGATTAAACGCATCACTTGCTCTTACTAATCTCTTTCCCATTCCCTGCAGCTTAAACGTTGAAAGAAGCACGAATCAGTCAACTTAGCTTCCTTGAAATACTTAAATAATAATTGCTACAAACATATGAATGTAGTCTGAGTTAAGGTGATTTTTAAAATGACTGAAAAAAAGAGACCAATGATTACTTCAGGTGCACAGGGCACGTCGAACCAAGACTGGTGGCCGAACCAGTTGAACCTGAAAATTCTGCACCAGCATTCCTCATTGTCCAATCCAATGGGCAAGGAGTTCAACTACGCTGAGGAATTCAAGAAACTCGACCTAGAAGCCGTGAAGAAGGACCTCTATGCGCTGATGAGCGACTCGAAGAGTTGGTGGCCGGCCGATTTCGGTCACTACGGAGGACTCATTATCCGGATGGCGTGGCATAGCGCAGGCACCTACCGCAAGGGTGACGGTCGCGGGGGTGTGTCCGGGGGCGCGCAGCGTTTTCCGCCTCTCAACAGCTGGCCGGACAACATTAACCTCGACAAGGCGCGCCGTTTGCTTTGGCCCATCAAGCAGAAATACGGCAGGAAAATCTCTTGGGCCGACCTGATGATTCTTGCAGGCAACTGCGCTCTGGAGTCGATGGGATTTAAGACCTTCGGTTTCGGCGGTGGACGCGAGGACATATGGGAGCCGCCAGAGGACGTCTACTGGGGTTCCGAAAAGACCTGGCTAGGTGGTGACAAACGCTATTCAGGGGAGAGGGACCTCGAAAATCCGCTTGCTGCTGTGCAGATGGGGCTAATCTACGTCAATCCGGAAGGCCCGAACGGCAACCCGGATCCGCTTGCTGCTGCCAAGGATATTCGCGAGGTCTTCGCGCGCATGTCGATGAACGACGAGGAGACGGTGGCTCTCATCGCGGGCGGCCACGCTTTCGGTAAAACCCACGGTGCTGGCCCTGCGTCAATGGTGGGTCCTGAGCCTGAAGCCGCTCCCATCGAGGAACAGGGTCTCGGCTGGAAGAGCAAATTTGGCACGGGCAAAGGTGACGATACGATTAGCGGCGGCCCGGAAGTTATCTGGACACAGACGCCAACTCAATGGAGCAACAACTTCTTAGGGAACCTGTTCGACTACGAATGGGAACTGACTAAGAGTCCGGCGGGTGCGTACCAGTGGAAGCCGAAGGGTGACGCGGGCGCGGGTACTGTGCCGGATCCGCATGACCCGTCCAAGCGTCGCGCGCCAGGCATGCTGACTACTGACCTCGCTCTCCGGTTCGACCCGGTTTACGAGAAGATTGCAAGGCGCTTCTACGAGAATCCGGATCAGCTAGCTGATGCCTTCGCTCGAGCGTGGTTCAAGCTTACCCACCGCGATATGGGTCCCCGCTCGCGATATCTCGGCCCGGAGGTCCCAGCAGAGGAACTGATCTGGCAAGACCCAATACCAGCAGTCGATTATAAGTTAATTGATAAGCAGGACATCGCAGACCTCAAGGGCAAAATCTTTGCCTCTGGTCTGTCGATCTCGGAACTGGTTTCAACCGCTTGGGCTTCGGCGTCCACGTTCCGTGGCTCCGACAAACGTGGAGGTGCGAACGGGGCTCGTATCCGTCTTGCGCCGCAAAAGGATTGGGAAGTTAACCAGCCGGCTCAACTGGAAAAGGTGCTGCAGACCCTTGAGGGAATCCGAAGGGGGTTCAACAGTGCGCAGTCAGGTGGTAAGATGGTTTCGCTCGCTGACTTGATTGTTTTGGGTGGATGCGCAGGTGTCGAGCAGGCTGCGAAGAATGCCGGTTACGATATAACCGTTCCCTTCACGCCGGGACGCGCGGATGCATCGCAGGAGCAAACTGATGTGGAGTCATTTGGCGTGCTCGAACCGGTTGCAGACGGGTTCCGTAATTATCTCAAAACCAGATTCGCCGTATCGGCAGAGGAACTGCTGGTTGATCGTGCGCAACTGTTGACGCTGACTGCTCCTGAGATGACGGTTCTCGTTGGCGGTATGCGCGTCTTGAATGTCAACTTCGGACAGTCCCAGCACGGTGTCTTCACCAAGCGGCCAGAGACTCTCATCAATGACTTCTTCGTGAATTTGCTCGACATGAGCACGACATGGAAGGCAACCTCAAAGGACGAAGACGTGTTCGAGGGTCGTGATCGCGCAACAGACAAACCCAAGTGGACCGGTACCCGTGTTGACCTCATCTTCGGTTCGAACTCCCAGCTCCGGGCCTTGGCGGAAGTCTACGGATGTGAGGACTCCCAGGAGAAATTCATGCATGACTTCGTAGCGGCGTGGAACAAGGTAATGAACCTTGACCGCTTCGACCTCGCCTGGTCGTAGCAAGAGCTAGTGATAATGGCACGGCGGCTTCTGGCTGCGCAAGAATTTATTTAAAGATTAACTTATCAACCGTTCAGGTTAGTAAACCAATATCTTTAACAGAATTTTTTTCCCTTAAACGCCCAGAAAAAAAGTGCGTAAAATAAAAAAGTGAATTGCAAGCTGAAGCTAAATTGTAAGAGCGTACCCTGATATTAATGGCGGACCCAGTGGGATGCGCTTAAAATATTGAGCGAATCCTGAGGATTTGTGTTAAGCTCGCTTTCCCTTTTCCCAATAGTAGAGGAACAAGTCTTTAACCCAATTCAGAAACGCTGGGTCATTTCCAATGAAACTGGCGTAATCCACTCTTCCATCAACGAACCGGAAGCAAAGGGATGCTTCTTTTTCAATGAGCGCCAAAATCACAGGGCTGCCGGTGAGGGTCCTGTTTTCAAGATTGGGCAGTTTTATTGGCGGTTGTGGCGAAAGGATTTTGTATTCAACGCCTTTGGGAATTTGGCTCGCTATGGCATCAAATGGTTGGGGTAGAGGTTCAGCGGAGATTCCCCACATGTACTTCTTGGCTTCTCCAATCATATGTGAAGATTTGGTTGTTGTCTCCAACAAGCCCATATTCAGGGTTGCCTGCGAAAGTTCACTAATCCTATTTACAAACTGCTGAGGAAGCCGCCAGACGTCGTGGTTCAAAAAGTACTGCTTGTTTTTTAAGCCGAATTCCATGACTGAAGCAAAGTGTAACTCTAATTTGCCGTATTGTGTAAGAGTGTATGAGCCGTCAGGTTGCCTTTGGACGAGTGAAGCTGCGCTTAAACGTTCAAGTTGTCTAAACGCTTCTGTTGCGGTTAAATCTAGTCGGCGTGCAATTTCCTGCATTTTCAGGTTCTCGGTTTGCAATAGGCGGAGTATGTCGAGCCTGCTTTTGTTTGCAAGCTCAAAGAATAACCTGTCCACTTCGTCAGTTTTTTCCAAGACGGCTCACCTTGCTAGTAATTTCTAGTTGTTGTGTAATATTACACACGGTTCTCAAATAAAACTAATCACCTTTTGGGTCTCCATATTGTTTTGAGGTAACAGAAAATGGAAAAACAAGCAAGCAAGACACGGCTCTTCTCCGTGGAACTTAAATCCAAAGCACAGCTCAAAAGCATCATGGTGACCAACGGCGGCTCACCTGAGGGTGTCATGATTGAGGGCGTCCTGGGTGAACTGGAGAGGGCGTGTTTTGCTGAAGGAATAATCTTGGAAGTCGTTGGCAGTTGCGGCGTTCTACGGGTAGACCTCGCTGAACAAGAGATCACGAAGCCATTGTTGAAAAATGAAAAGGAGACGAAATAGCAGATGAAAGCATTAGCCGTCGTCTTTATCTTTATCATGGTCATCTTGACTATCGCATCCATAAAGACGGCAATTCCTGACTCAGGTGGTAGAATAAACCTGATAGGATACAGAACATGTTGTCCTTTCGCTCCAGCAAGCACTGCGATCGGTATAGCCGTAGTCATCATCCTGTTCTTCGTCGCAAAGAGGATGACCCTGATATGATACAGAGTAACGCGCCATAAAACAAGTGGTATTAACCCTTTTCTGTTATAGACATCTTAGTTAGGGAATGTCGGGTATGAGTACAGAAGTTTATTACTTTTCAGGAACTGGCAACTCACTGTTTGTTGCAAGGCAAATTGTGGAGAGAATTAACGGTACACTGATATCCATACCCTCGATTATCGAGAAGGAGCACATAAGAACCGAGGCTGATGTGGTTGGGATTGTATTTCCCGTTTATTATGCCACTAACGACTGTGGGATTCCTCTTATAATCAGCAGGTTTGTCCGTAAACTGGAGAGCCTCAACTCTAAGTATATTTTTGCGGCCTGCACATGCGGACGCATGCCGGGTACAACGCTAGAAAACCTTTCAAAACTAATCGCGTCCACAGGCGGCACGCTCGCCGCAGGGTTCGTTATGAAAATGAACGATGAAACACTTTCCAAAGAAAAGCAAGATAAAATGCTCGCTGAGCAGAAAGAGAAGTTAGACGCCGTTTGCAAATACGTTCTTGCCCGAAAAAAGGGTAAATTGGAAACCCGCGGTATCTTTCGTAAGATAGTTTTAGCTCCAGTGCTCTACCTGGCCATAAAGCCTTTGTTTTCAAGAAGATACCGCAAACTTTCAGACTCGGCAGGTTTGCCGTTCGATGAGCTCATACCTCTTGCGGACAGAAGCTTTCAAGTTGATGCAAAATGCAATGGCTGCGGGATTTGCGCCCAAGTTTGCCCTGCAAATAACATTAGGCTAGTTGACAGGAAACCCGTGTGGCAGCATCACTGTGAGACGTGCTTTGCGTGTCACTCATGGTGCCCGCAATCTGCAATATTCGGCGAAATAGTGTCGTACAATCAGAGGTATCACCATCCCAGTGTCAAGCTGTCAGACATGTTGATGGCAAAAACAATAAGCAACAGAAGCTACGATCCTTTTGCTTTTTCCCAGCAGTAACTAAAAAATGTCATTACCCAGTAGTGGAATATTGGGGTCAGTGCCGAAGACCCCTTTGGCAACACTTTCTATCTTTTTCCAAGCCTACCTTTCAAAAGGATTCGTTTAATACTTTTGGCGAATCCAATAACGGGCCCGGTGGGATTTGAACCCACGATCTCCGGCTCCGAAGGCCGACACCTTAATCCGTGCTAGGCTACGAGCCCATCTTTGACAACACAAATAACGTAGTGGCATTAAAGATTTACGACAATTCTTATAAACCAACATAATATTAAACTTGTGTCACCCTAAGCGTGGGCCGGTAGCTCAGCACGGCTGGAGCGTTCGACTGATAATCGAAAGGTCGCCGGTTCAAATCCGGCTCGGCCCACCAGCTTAATTATGGCTCTTTTCTTTCTTCTGAGGGGTCTTAATTTTAACGGTGACTTCTACAAAGCCTTCGTTAGTCTTATCAGGTTTCCCTGCTTCTGCATTTTGTTTCATCGTTAACTGTTTGATTTCAATGATTTTTCTTCGGTTTTCTCTTCTTTGGTATTTGAGTTTCTGTTTTTTCAGCTGCCTCTTCGGCTTGGGGCTTTTCAACGGGTTTTTCTTCTCTGGGTTCAAGGGCATTTCCTTTAGTTGCTTGTTCAATTTTTCCTCCTGCTATCTCTATGGACTTCACTATTTTTTCTGCTGTTGGGGGTAAATGTTCTCTGGAGTGAGTCGGAGAAGTTGTAGCATAAATCTTCGAAAACCCGGCGCCGAATAGCATAATTTGGTTTAGGATAAAAATCCATAGCAAAATAATCATCAGTGAACCTGCAGCCCCAATGATTGTGGTGACCGTGAAGGTTTCAACGTACGTGCCGATGACATAGTTAGTCACAGTAAATGCAACACCTGCTACAACTGCACCCAAGACGCTGTCTCTCCAGTGAACTTTGGCGTCAGGAATCAATTTGTAAGTTATCGCAAAAAGCAGCGTTGATAAAGCAAATAATAGTAATATTCGGGTTATTGCGATAGAAATTAGAGTTAAAGTTTCATTTATTGAGAAAAATCTTATTGCTTCAAAGAGAAAGGTTGCTATTCCTGTCCAAGCTATCACGATTATTCCAAGAATAGAGACAATGACAAATGGCCCAATTCTTCGTCTAACCATTCTTGTGAAACTTGGTATTTTTGGTGATTTAACTTCCCATATAGCGTCCATTGTGTCACGCCAAACTGCAAAAGCACCGATTGCTCCACCCAGAGAAAAACCCACTGTCGTGATAGCAACCCAAACGGATGAGAAGGGTGACATAGAGCTTGCAAGCAGTTGCTTGAACAATCCTGCAACAGATGGTCCTGCAAGCGCAGTTATTTGTTGAATCAAATGTTGAGTCGCTTGAGTTTGACCATAGAACAGCGCAGAAACGGCTACCACAATTAGCAAGAGGGACGGCAGCGGTAGAACTATGAAGAATGTTAATGCTGCACCTCGTATAGGCGCGTTGTTAACTTGCCAGTTCTTGAATGAGGCTTTGAATAATTGGAAAACCTCTTTTCTATTCATAATTTAGCCTAAAATTTGTGCTTGCAAGTTTACTATAATTTTTTCAATATTTATAGTTTGTATGTCTTTGTGTGAGAGTAAACTGGCAATTACAACTCTATAGTTCCGTGTTTATCAGACAACCGTAATCTTAAAATTTCGGCGGTTTTAGTTGCTTTGATTACATTCATAATCGTTGCTCTCGGTGTCTTTTTGATAGTGAAAATTGGAAAACCATTGCATATTGGTTAATTTCGACTCTGCTACGCTATACTATTAAGCGAGGCAAAGAACTCTTAAACTGAAAAGTATGACCCAATCTTCACCCGAAGCAATTTGGAACTTAAACGAAAAAGAACTCTTAACTTTACTGGATTCAGGCTTCTTTACGCCCAAGCCAAAAGAAATCCGTTTTTACGCTCCAAGCTTTACTTACTACAAAACAAAATATTACTGTTCTTCGCCAAACAGTTTCCCAACAATTTCTGTCACTGGAATGTCTTGCGCGTTGAACTGCAAACATTGCGGGGGCAAAGTGCTTGAAACCATGCGTCCAGTGCTCTCGGCTAAGGAACTGTTTGAGTTATGCAGCAAGCTGAAACAGGACGGTGCTCAAGGTTGCCTCGTCAGCGGCGGATGTTTGCCTGATGGCTCTGTGCCCATAAACCAGTTCATGTCTGCGCTTAGGAGAATTAAGCGGGAGCTCGGCTTAACAGTTTTTGTTCATACAGGCATAATAAATCTTGAAACCGCCGTTTCGCTCATGGACGCTGAAGTTGATGCAGCATTAATCGATGTTATCGGTTCAAAAGAAACGATAAAGAAAACCTACAACCTGAACGTAACCCCGAAAGATTATGCAGACTCATTGGAGGCTTTGGATAAATCAGGATTAAATTTTGTGCCTCACGTTATCGTCGGGTTAAATGAGGGCAAATTAGACGGTGAACTAGAGGCGCTCCAAATGGTAAGCAGAGTCAAGCCTTCTGCCTTAGTAATAATAGCGTTCATGCCAATACATGGAACAGCCATGGAGAAAGCGCCGCCGCCTAAACCAGTCGAAATAGCCAAAGTCGCATCGGTGGCACGGTTGATGTTTCCAGAAACCCCGTTGATTCTGGGTTGCATGAGACCCAAAGGCGCGTTACGCGGCGAAACAGACGTTTTAGCGTTGAAAGCTGGAGTGGATGCAGTTGCGTTTCCCAGTGAAGAAGCCGTAAAGTACGTGGAAAGCAAAGGCTTCACGGCTTCTTTTTCTTCTTATTGTTGCGCTCAAATGTACATGGATGCTGCTGGAAAAATTAAAAAGTAATCGACTTTAGCTTGATTTTAACATTTTGTAGCCTAGTATGATGGTCCACGCTGAAACAATAAGTCCCGACACGAATTCTGGAATAGCCACATTTGGAACATACTTGAAAGCAAACAATAGTATCCAAGGCAGTGCTGCGGCAACGCCAGTTGAAACCGTGAAAATGGCCATTCGTCCCTGATGAGCAAGCAAAAAAGCGCAGGTTATAATGAACATTGATATGGGCATTAGCGTGAAGAACGCCACTGAAACTGCATAGTGCGTCACACCATAGTTCTCGTTAAAAACGCCAATAGCGATAAGCGCTACCGTTGCTGCCGCAAAGACTGCAGCTCCAACTTTGCCAACCCAAGTTTTTCCAAGGTAAGCATACAAGCCAAATACTGCAAAGTTTAAGGCTAAAAGCCCGCTGGCGCATAGCCCGAAATTGAAGAGTAATCCAGTTATGCCTGCTATTACGCCTAAATCGCTTAAGGCATTGCTTGTCCAGCTGAAGGAAGGGTAGGATGCGATGGCTATCAAAATGCAGGGAAACGCAACTATGGGTGCAAATATTCCCGTGGCGGCTCCGAATCTTTGTTTTCCAGTGTTTCTATATTCAGGCAAACCCTTGATTCCTCAATAACCCTGATGGGGGTAACTTGCTTTAAGAATTTGCGTCCCAAGAAACAAGCCGCCTTAACGTCTCCCGAAAAAAGAGGGAATTAAGTAAAGGACAATGTTAAGCAGAGCGTGTGGCATATCAAGAATTCTTGGTTTGTTCAATAATACCTGTGAGAAGCGAAAGGTTAATGAAGGAAAGTTGAGGTGTATTGGTGGGTTTGCCGGTCAAAGGGCACGGGTTCCACCTGATCCCATTCCGAACTCAGAAGTTAAACCGTGTTCCGTTTCCAGCTGTAGTGTGGTCTTAGGCCCCGCGAACCTGGGAAAGCTGGTAGCCCACTTTTACCTAAAAAAATTTAGGTAGATTTGGCATAGCTTTATAACTAACCGTTAATAGTTTTTGGGAAGTGGTGTAAACATTGAGTCTTCTTTCAGGCAACGACACGCTCCTTCAGGTACTGAGCCTGCTTTCATACGGGTTCTTTATAGTGTTAATTTTCTATGGTCAAAGAATCCAAATGTACGTTATGATCCGGGAGGTAGAAAACTCTCTTCGTAAATTAAAGGTCATAAAAGAGGAAGGGCGAAAAAACGCCATAGATGCCATAAAAGAAATTGGCAAACCACCAGTTGACCCTACGGCTCGTGTTGACCGCTATTTAGAGTATTTCACTATCGGTCCACAGAGCATGGATCCAGCGGGTGTCGTTTACAAGCTTGATCATATTCTTGATGTTAGGGATACACGGTTGAAAGATGAAGTTAAACTGATGGCGCCATCAAGCGATGAAGTCCAAGTGAACAATTTAGAAAATACTTTGGAAGCCGCGATGGCGTTGAACTTTATCTACAAAGTGGTAAGACACTATTACATTCAAGGTAAAAAGACTCTAAGTCTCTACGTAATAATGCAGATTCAAATGATATTGCCCATGGTTATGAAAGAAGCCGAAGCATACTCCAGCGCTTTGAAAGCGTTTGCTTATGGACAACCAATCGGCGATGGCGCAGGACCATTAGTAGCTGCAAAACTAATGCACGGCTACGAAATCCGCAAATTGCAAAAAGACTGTGTCATGGCTACAGTCCCAATTGAAGGACGCACCGCTTTAGTCATAAAGGCTGAGGGTCCAGGCGGAAACGTCGGCAAACCAGGTGATGCTGTCGAATCAGTCATTGAAGAAAATGAGGGTAAAATTGCTAACGTAATAATGATTGATGCTGGGTTAAAGCTTGAAGGCGAAACACTAGGCGAAGTCGCAGATGGAATCGGCGCGGCAATCGGCGGACCAGGAGTAGACCAATATAAGATTGAGGAAAAACTCACAAAATACCATATCCCGATAAACGCTATAATAATCAAAGAGGACATCGGCGATGCAGTATCACCATTGCGCAAAGAGATCAACGATGCCGTTGACAAAGTCATCGAACGAGTCAGAGCCATCATCTTGGAGCAAACCAAAGAAGGCGACAAAGTTATAATCGTAGGCGTCGGCAACTCCATCGGAGTTGGACAATAGGAGATTAAAAAAATGGCTCAAAATCAAAAACCAGCAGGAAACCAAAAAATCTCAAATTACATCCTGATGATAGTCTTAATTGTTCTAGCGCTTTCAGTAGTTTCTATAATATTAGCGGTCAGCGTCTACTTAAGCGGTGTTTCCACATCAAGCCACGTCGTAACATCAAGCCAAACTGGACAAGACGATTTAACAGCGGCTTTCCTAGCAATCATTGGTTTAGTTGCCATGACTATGTCAATGTTCACGCTATCTCAATCAAGGAGGCAAGCAGCAGAAATGAAAATTGAAGTACCCAAAGTAATGACAACCATCGAGTGCAAGAAATGTGGAACCAAAACCGAGCGTGAATTCCAACGCGGCGATTATGTCTACAAAGACCTTGACCCATGCCCCAAATGCCCCGACACAAAACAGGTAATTACTGCCATTTACAAGGATGTCAAAGAAAAAGAAAAAACATACAATGTCTAAGTTAAAACTTCGCAGCCATCATCTTTTAAAAGCACCGTGTGCTCGGCTTGAGCAACGGGTTTTCTGCTCGCTTCAACGAATACTGGATAACTCATAATCGCTTTTGACGCAAGCAACTCCTTGAATGCAGTCCTGTGCTGTTCCTTGGGAACCACGCCCGTTAGCCATCGTTCAGCAAAAGGCAAAGTTCTAAAATTAGACTCAATGTACTTTAATAGATTTTTGGCAGATTCGTTTTTTACTGATTTTGCTTTAAGTAAACGGTAAATGGTTGTTTGGGGGCTATCATCGACGCGGCCAACTGCTTCAGGCAATGTAACGAATGGTTCAATGGCGTAGATTTCTCCAGTTTTCACTTTTGTAAGTGACACTTGAGCCACATTAGGTATAGATGTCCCAGCATGAATCAGGTATCTTCCAACCGAGTGACCCGTAAGGTTTGATATGGGTTTAAAACCGCGGTTTTTTATCGTGGTCTCTACTAAGCTGCCGATTTTGCCCAGCGCCATATCGCCATGAATGTTTTCTATCACAGTTTTCAAAGCTTGTTCAGCAGCGTTTGCCATGCTTCTGCCTTCCGGATTGAAAGAAGCCGTGAATGCAGTATCGGTGACGTAGCCGTCCACATGGGCACCCAGGTCTACTTTAACCGTGGACCCTTCAGGTATCCTTAACGTATCGTTTGGGGGTGAAGTGTAATGTGCAGCTACTTCGTTAATGCTGACGTTGCAGGGAAAAGCTGGTTTGCCGCCTTTAGCTCGGATTAATCCTTCGGTTTTCTCACATACATCGATGACCAGAATGTTTTCTTTGACGTACGTTTTCATTTCTTCTCTTGTTTCACGAAGGATCCGTCCCGACAAACGGAATTTTTCAAGTTCTTCTTTGTCATATGACATAGCAAATCACTAACTGACTAAATTTGGATAATGCGCTGCATACTTAAATGCATAACCACACAGTTTATTTCTGCGGTTCTATTGAAAAGCAATTTTACACTTTTCGGGTTCTCTATTTTGGTAACATTGACAATAAAAAACTAGTCGTCACAACATTAATTGAAAATTTTCTCTAACCGCTTGGCGCTGATGGAACCAAAAACGGTCTAATAGCTTAGAAAGATAGCAGCACACTTATCCACTCTTCATATTAAGCTGTGGGAATCTTTTTGGTGGCTGTTTTATGCAAGATCACCGCCGCTAAGGCAATCACCAAAACAGCAATCGCGACAGCCATAACTATAAGAGCAGTTTGCTGCCAGTCAGATCCAAGTATGCCTTTTTGTGCTCCTGGCGGAATTGGGGTTGCTGTTGGGCTCTGGAACTGTGTGGGGGGTGGGGCTGAAGGGGACGGCGTTGAGGTATAGACTGGTGGTGACGGCGTTGAGGTTGAGACAGCGCCTGTGCCGATGGTTATAGTTTGTGTGTTGCTCCAGGCGCTTTCACCAACCGTAACAACGTTAGCCGTGAAACATTCGCCTTCGTTGTAGTAAGTGTAACCTATGAATGCCTGTACCTGGAAATCAACTTGACCACCCGACGGAATACCCCAACTTGCTATGTCAAAGGATACAACCGTGTCAGCGGAGGTGGAAGCTGCAATGCCGCCCTGGCCATTGCCTAAATCAGTGTCACTGGTAAACTGTGCAAAGTGTCCCTTGCAACGAACATTATAGTATAATTGGTTAGTGTTATTTCCTGATGTGTAGGGCGTGAACGGCTGGTTCTGAATCGTAACCACGATTGTTTCGTTATTTACGTAGGTGCCAGAGCTAGTTTCAGTGGTCTGTCCAGTGTAAGGGTTCGTTGTGTAAGTTGGAGGTGTAGTGTAGGAGCTGTTGACGTATTGCAGAGTGAACTGTGGCACCGACGGTACAGAACCCTGAGCGTATGCCAAATTAGCTGTTATTGTAACAGATACGGTTAACATCAAAACAAGTACTAATTGGAATTTCTTTGTGGTTTTCATACTTCTACTGTTGTTGGCAATTGAATAAAAAGGTGTTAGTCAAGATTCTTTGACTAAGTCAAGTCAAATTTTTTTGACTAATAAGTATTTATCTGCTGCAACATCCAATAGATGCATGCGATTAATAGTTGTCCTGTTGCTTGCTTTGGTCATATTGGGATCGGGCTTCCTCCTAGATAGACAACCCGTGGCGGCTCAGTATAGCCCTCCAGTTCCGGCATTCACTTTGAAGTTTGACAATGAATCTTATAATGTTTCGCCAACTGGTACAACCCCAGGTTACTACGTAGACAACGAGTTCATAGATGTAATCATTAAGAACACAAACCAGTATTCATTTTACGCCGTCGTAAACTCAAGCTTGGTTAAACTATACTACAACATTCGCGTAAAGGATCACTCTCAGAATTGGGCAAATTGCTACGTTTCCCCCAACCTTGCTCCATCCAACTCAAATTATACTACCGTTAAATTTGGTTTAGGAAGCGTTAATCCTGATCCTGACGGTTCTAGCATTTGGATAGGTAACATTACTAATGGCAATCAAGTTGATTTTCAAGTTCGAGGAGTCGATGGGTTCTACACGAAACTAACTCAACAAGACCCCACATGCTGGAGACTCTCACAATACAGCGTATTCAATGAGACAGGCGCAAGCAGCTGGAGCCCCACACAAACAATGGATAGACCAGAGAATCCCATTTCTACGCCAACCCAAACACCGCTAGCAGCTAATGACATTAGCCCTCTCACATTAATAGTCAGCACAGTTACCGCAGTAGTAGCTGTTTCTGCAGGTGCATTGGCAGCTATAAAAAGGCATAGAAAACAAAAATCTCTTGGCCTGTCTTCTGAGGTGGAGTAACGTTCTCAAAATATTTAATCGAAAGTAAAAGACGGGCAAGGGCAGAACACATGAATATGCTGGAGGGGTAATATGAGAAAACGTTTGGGCTTCGCTTTGGCAGTTGCCATGATAATTGCAATTGTGTTTTCAGCGTTTGCTACTATAGAAATTTATAAGCCCTTTTCCGCTCCAAGTAAAAAGCCCTTTTACGTTGGCGTAACATACTGCGGCGACTCAGTCGCAGAAGCAAAGCAGCTGATTGACAGAGTTAAGAATTACACTAACTTGTTCGTTTTGGACTCTGGCACATTGATGACAAATGTTCCGTTGACGGAGCAGATATGCGATTATGCCATCAACGCAGGGCTTAACGTTATTTTGTGTTACAGCAACAACAACCCGATCTTTACTTGTGATTCTTTGATTACCATTGCTCAAACCAGGTGGGGCAGCCATTTCTTGGGATTATACTACGATGATGAGCCTGGCGGAAAAATGCTTGATAGCTACGCCAATCTTTATAGTTCAAACCAGAATGAGACAATCTCAAAAGGTCGAGACGGCTCGTTGTATGTCCAAACCAATAACCAGATAACCAATTCAAGCACCCTCTATGATTATTTGCCATCAGGAGAAATCGAAGTTGACATCAGCCAAAATCTCCCTAACTCACTTGAATTCCACTCGACCTTCTACTATCTGAACGGCACAATTACCTATACTACAAAAAACTGGTCAACAACGAATGAAACACTAACCAGCCAAATTTTAACATACCAACCAGACGGCACAGTGCAAACTGACACTGGCACGGTCGTAACTGACGCAGGCAACATTAGCCAGTTTGAAACCTACCAAGAACTTTGGGATTCAAAACCCATCCAAACCTACGCTCAAGCAGCAAACAGCTTTGTAAGCTATGAGCAATCCACATTGGGTTCAATCAGCAACAAATCAAATGTTAAACTCTTCACCTCAGACTACGACCTAGATTGGTTTGACTACCAAGGCGGCTACGATGTAGTGCTTGGCCAGCTTGGCTGGAACCAATCCACCACGCAAAACATCGCGTTAGTCAGGGGCGCTGCAGACATGCAGGACAAAAGTTGGGGAGCCATGATAACATGGGGAAGCCTGTCGGCGCCCTATTTGCAAAGCGGAAGCCAAATGTACAGTGAAATGAAGCAAGCCTATGAGAGCGGCGCCGAATACGTTGTGGTCTTCAATTTTGCACCTGATATCGACAGCACGGCTGGGCTCTTGCAGGACCAGCAGTACTCGGCGTTGCAGTCTTTCTGGACAGATGTAGTTCAAAACTCAAGCGAAACTAATAATGTTAAGGGGCAGGATGCGTTTGTTCTGCCTAACGACTACGGCTGGGGCATGCGAAACCCCGACGATAACATTTGGGGAATGTGGCACGATAACTCTTCCCAGCAGGTTTGGAGTGCACTGCAAGTCTCGCTGATCCAATACGAGTCAAAACTCGACATAGTCTATGAGGACCCAGCCTATCCAACGGCTGGACGATACCAACACGTGTACTACTGGAATCAGACAACCTAAAAATCACTTCTGCATAACTTTCGCATTCTACATGGCTATTTCCGCTTAAGGCTTGTAGATTTTGGGGTCAAGGATTGCAAAGTTGTTGCCGCCCATGTGAAAGAGCACCCTTGCCTTTTTCAGGTCATAGCTTTCTTTGAAGACGCCCATGTTTGCGTAGGCTTCAAGTATTTTGCCCACGAAAACCGTGTGGTCACCGGTTGTAAATTTACTGTCCACACTGCATTCTAAATGGGCTATGCACTCGCGTATTGCTGGCGCTTTGACTTTTTTAGCAGGCATCGGTGTTAGGTTTGTTTTTTTGAATTTGTCAAAGCTTCTGCCCGTTAAGGAGCCGCAGGCGTAGACAGCTTGCAGTATCTCCAATGTTGGAATATTCACAATGAACTCCCCTGACTCCTCAATTAGTGTATGTGAGTGACGTGTTGGCGCCAGGCTGATGGCTAAAAGCGGCGGGTTAATGGAGGTTGGCATTGCCCACGCGAGGGTTGTTATGTTGGGTTTGCCTGCCTTTCCAACGCATGAAACCAATACGGTGTGCATTGGGTGAAGAAGCCTATAAGCCGAGGCTATGTTTACTTGAGTTTTTGCGGACACATAAATCACCTTTGCAAAGTAAATCTAGTGTTGATGCGTTCGCTTATTTCTCTTTTTCTTTAATTCTAACAGTCAAAGGCATTTACATGTGCCTTGTTTGGCTTTCTTCTCACACCTATGCCTGAATCTCTTCTAAAACTTCTTCAGTCAGCTTCTTTTTTTCCTTTGTTCTGAAAACTGAAGTCTGAGTTTGTTGCTAGTTAATAGTCTTATCTGTGATTATCATTGCAAAGAAGAGGATAACCTGGAAAATCCAACTTGACCAACACTCTTGAAGAAACGGATTGCACCTTTCTCTGAAAAGTTCTTGTAGGTCTACTAAAGGGGAACAGTGAGTTTTGCTACCACAATTTTGTCGTCCTTTCGGTACAAGCGAAGTTTAGTGTTGGGCGTTATCGCTAATTCTTTTCTAAGTCGTTGTGGGATAACTATCTGACCTTTACTTCCAACAGTCGCAATTTCAAATTCGTCAACCATTTTTAATCAACTGATAAATTTTTTGAAGCCACTAAGTATAACTTTCATACCGCCGATAAATAAGTTTATTTATTTTTCCCTTCACACTTCATCTTTGTTTATTGAAAATTTAACCGTTTTATATGCTGCTGACTTATGATGTACGTAGCAATCCCAGCGACTATGAGGGAAAGGAGGTACACTATTGACATGAAAACTACGTCAAAAGTGCGGGTATCTATCCGCATAAGCAAGGCCAGGCATATTCTGAGTGTTGACACTGAGCGGACAAGACGGAAGCTTATCGTGCAACTGGAGGAGATTTTCCATATCGCTTCTGACTATGCACGCGGCAAAATTGACAGAGTCACCGTTGACGATGGAAAGAAGCGGCCGCTCACTATTGTGGAACGCCAGCACTGGGCACGCATTGCCGCTTACACTGCCCAGATCATCAATAACATTGCAAAAGGGATTGACGAACGCCAAATCAATTTAGACTTAGACAAATTAGAAGCCATGCTCAATAAAACAGAAGCATCGGACCCTTAGAATATTGTTGACATCTCGCCTATATTTTTCAGTATGTCCGATATTGGCGTGACAAGATGGAAATCGAAATCTAAAAAGTACACAAAACCACCCATGGTAACAAGAAATCACAGCAGCAAATTTCTTTCAGAGAATAAAACGGTAAGCTAAACTATTTTTCACTTTCACTTAACCCTCCACTGCTCCCATTGGTCGTTTGTCCAACTGTCTTTTAAGAACAATGAACCATATGGACGACGCGCTCAGGGGATTGCATATGAAAGCGAAACCAACACTATTAGTCAAAGAGAATGATCTCTCAGTGGATTTAACGTTGCATGATGTTCCAGCTTCGCTCATTAGCGAGTTTGCGGAGAAAATCGTTAGACCCTACTACAACGGCAACCTCAACGCCGCCATCCAAGACCTAATCAAAAAAGCCATAGCGGAACAAGACTTCATCCTATCCCACATAACACACGTTCGAAATTCTGTGGAGCCTTAACAAAGGATAGTTAAGACTGTTCCTTCATACCGCATAGCTCTGGAATGACATCCAAAAACTATTGAGGAAGAGAAAATAAAATGATGGCGAAACACATGTTCTAATGATTCTTTACCGTTTTATGTGGTATTGTTCGATTGTGTCTTTGGCTTTTTCCCGCTTTTCTCTGTGGGCTTCGAGGAACTTGTTGAGTTTATCCGCTATGTCTTTTTTGCATTCCCCGCAAAGCATCTCGCCAGCGCGGCATCGGCGTTCGCGTTCCGCCAGTTTCGCGCTATCTTCTTCGAATAGGTAGAAGTAGTATTGGAATATGCTGCAGACCGTTGGGTCACCCCCTGTTTTCCGCTGCTCTGCAGCTGTGTCTTTGCCGCCAGTGAAAGCGTTCCAAATCTTCTTCTTCACCACGTCGGGTGGGTCAATGGTGAATATGCTGGTTTCTGGCATGCTGGCGCTCATTTTTCCGCCTGCGCCGAGTCCAGGTAGGAAGCGGCAGTGGATTTGAGCAGGTTTGTAGTAGCCGAGTTTTGGGGCTATATCGCGTGTTACCCTCCAGTACGGGTCTTGGTCGATGGCTGCTGGAATAAGCGCTGGCACATTCTCGCCGGTGAGTTTTTTATGGATGAAACATGGTGCGGCTTGGATGGCTGGCCAGAATATCCAGCCTATGTTGGTGCTGTCTTGGAAGCCGAAGCTGCTGCGGGCGGTGCTGTAGGTGATGCGTTTGGCTACTTCCAATGTAATGTCGTACAGCACATCGATATCTTCAGTGTCATAGATTATGAAGGTGTTCTCTGGTTTGAATCCCAGCGCAATGAGATCTAAAGCATTTTCATATGCGTATTTGCGCGTTTCTTTCAGGCTAGCATCGTCGTCGACTAGGAATTTTTCGTCATCGGTTAATTGGAAGTAAAGCCTTGTGTTGAATTTTTGTTGAATGTGAAGCGTAAAAATCCACGGCACTAAGTGGCCAATGTGCACTGGTCCTGACGGTCCTCTTCCCGTGTATAAGACGAATTTTATGCCTTTGTCGTAGAGGTCAAGGACAGTATCTAGGTCTCGTTGGCTGAAGAATATTTTTCTTTCAAGTTGAAGGTGCAGTTTACCAGTTTGTTTTTCTATTCTTTCAAGTTGTTGGGTTGTTATTGGTTGGGTGCCAAATTCACGTATTAGACGTTCATAGTCTACTTTGCCTTTTACTTCCCAAGGTGTAACTACCATTTCGTTATTGTTTTCTTCAGAGTTGGATGAAGCCGTCTTTTATCACCAGTTGCCTTTTAACAAGAAACAGTGTTTTGTCATATATTCTTTTTTCGCAAGGTAATGTGTAGAGGAAAAAAAATAGACGCAAGTTCATAACAGAACTACATTAGAAGAATAATAGATAAGCTAAACTTTTACTCAAATTCCGAGCGTTCTTTCTCGCTTTGTTTGATAATGTATTGAATTACAAAAGCGGTGACTTCTCTATGATGCGGCACCCATGTTGTCAGTACCCGATCACCTGTTTTCTTCTTGAAAGTAATATGCTTACTTGACCTTGCCTCTTCAAAGCCGTTGGAACGTAAAATTTCAATTACTTTCCGTTGCGGTAACGGTCGAAGCTTTGCCATCAAGAAGGCTCTCAGGAATTTTTACAAGAATATTCGTTAAAGAAAGAGACAATAAATCATCCAAAGATGGTTTTGGCGTGTCCGGATCACTTAAGTATTCATTTATAAGTTCGGTCATGTTTTCTTTTACTTCTTTCTCCGTTTTTCCCTGTGTAGCAATGTCCAAGATGGGGCATGAAGCGACAAACCATTTTCCTTCTTTTGTAATCAAAATGGGCAGAGGTACCTTCGCACTCATAGTTGGTAGAATGGGGATTTTAGCTTATAAGGATTATACCCTTTTTTAACAATTTACAGAAAACATATGAAAATCATGGCTGGGAAAACGTTTCTCATCAAGTGAGCATGTTTTTAGATAATCAACTTTTGTAATGCAATAGCTTTTTTAGTCTTCATTTTTAACTTTATTCGCGGTGCATAAGATGGCTGAAGATATTTGGGTTCCGATGGATGGAGACACCTTTGTAACTAAAGACGGCTTCATACTCAACACCTTCGGATACGAGCATCCGGACGACCGCGTTTTTGCATTTCTCAAGTACATCCCAGCGAAATTTAAAGAACTCTTTAACATTGAAATGCTGGAGAGAACCTGGAAATTCGGTGAGAACCAGCTGTTTAGGGCAGAAAAGTTGTACACGGCGAAAAATTATCAGACTTTCATTGAAGCCTTCCGCAAAAACTTCCCAGATTACCTGTACTACTGCCCCTTCCGCACCAAAGAACTAATCACTGCACCGTTCGAATTAATCCAGCAGGTTTTTGTTCCTAAAGACCGCTTGGTCTGGCTGAAAAACCTTCCGAAACGTGATAAGCTGCAACAAATGGCTTTAGACCTCATCCATTTAATATCCAAAGAATCAAACGTGCCCTTAAGCGATTTTGGCGTGCATGGCTCCATCGCCTTGAACATGCATGCGCCCGAGTCAGACATAGACTTTGTCATTTACGGCACAGAAAACTTCCGGCTAGTAGAAGAAGCCATAGCAAGACTTGTCAACACCGCAAAACTAAGCTACATTATTGGCAACCGCTTGGAAGCAGCAAGAAAATTCCAAGGAAAATACCAAGGCAAAATATTCATGTACAATGCAACGCACAAGCCAAGAGAAATCAAAGCGAAATATGGAGCATATCGCTATATGCCGCTTGACCCAGTGCGTTTCCAAGCCACAGTTTGCGATGACACGGAAACTATGTATCGCCCAGCCATCTACAGAATCTCAGGCTACAAACCCATAGACGACCAATCAGAACTTGACTTGGATAAGATTCCTATCCAAGTTGTCTCAAACATCGGGTGCTACAGAAACATCGCTCGCTGCGGCAGCGACATCAAAGTCGCAGGCAAACTGGAAAGAGTCGAATCAACAACTTCAAGCGAAGTCTTTTATCAAGTGGTTGTGGGAACAGCAACCTCAGAGGAAGAATACATTTGGCCAACCGATTAAAGCTGCGCGACCGAGACGCCATCGAGGCAAGTGAAGGCTTAATCTTCCGCGTCTTCGGCTACTCCCACCCGCCAAGCGCCTACATCTGCGATGCTGAATATGCGTCAGCAAACATTTTCACGTCAACCGACCCGCGGGCGCCAAGAACAGGCAAAAACAAGCTTTACTACAAATTCTACAATGACGAAGGCATGAAGCTGGTGGCTAAGCGGTATCCTCAGTACTTGGTTTTCCACGAGATGCTTGGGCTAAAACTCGTCGGCGTAAAAGAAGCAGCTATCATGGAGGCAAGAAAACCTGAGGAGCGACTACAGGCTTTGCTTGAGGCTGGGCCAACGGACGAGTTGCTGGATGCAATGGAATGTGTGCTTAACATAGCAGTTGAAAATTCAGGGTTAAATGTGAGAGATTTTGGAGTGTTCGGTTCGATGCTTCATGGTTTCCATCATCCAAAGTTTTCAGACATAGACCTGATAGTTTACGGCAAAAAAGAAAACTCCAAAATGAGAAAAACGCTTGAAGCCCTATACAGCGATAAGAGTTCAGGGTTGCATAACGAGTTTGAATCAGACCAAGCCATGGCAGGCAAAGATTGGCGATTCAAAAATTTCACCGTTGAAGACTTCGTTTGGCATCAACGCAGAAAACAAATCTACGGTTTATACGACGATAAAGCCAGCAGAAGAACCATAAAAGCCGAGTTTGAACCCGTAAAGGCTTGGAGCGAAATCAAATCAGAATACGACCCAAAAACAAGAATCCAGCAGAAAGGCTGGGTCAAACTCAAAGCCCGCATCACGGCGGATGATGAAGCCCCCTTCATTCCATCAATCTACGGCATTGAGCCATTGGAAGTGTTAAGCGGCGGACCAGAAGCGCTTGAGGCTAAACGGGTTTTCTCTTTCATGGAAGAGTTCCGTCAGCAAGCGCAAAAGGGCGAAGTGGTAATTGTTGAAGGCAACCTCGAAGAAGTCGTGTCGCCAACGGAAAGCTTTCATCAGGTTACTTTGACTTATTGCCCACGCTACTACGAGCAAACCTTGAAAGTGCTGCATTAAACACGTGACAGAACCATATAATCCGAGGGTTTATTGCCAAGAATCAAACGGTAATATTCGCCACCGCTTTTCTTGTCGGTTACCAATTCAACTTTTCCTTGAGCCTCAACTGCTTCGCCGTTCTCTGCTTGTTCACAGAACCTGCCGCGGAAAGAAACAATCTCATGTATTGGCTGCAACTTGGGTCCTTCCACAACTCGGACATTTTCAAGCTTGTAGCTGCAGGGTGTGAAAAGCGAATCGGTGCTGTCCGCTATTTTGGCTGTTATTTTAGCGTAGCCACTGTTTTTGAAGCACACGTCCCCATAATGCTCGTTTACTTCGCTCCAATCTTTCACAAAACGGATGAAATAGTCAGTTCTCATAAACTTGCCCTGAAACGCCTTACGGCTTTCGACTAAAACGAAGTCTTCGAAGCTCATCAGGGTGTCTTTCGAACGGAAATCGAACAGCTCCTGCAGCTCCGCTGGGGTATAAGGTTTGAACCCAGAATCCTTGTCTTTGAGCAGGTTCTTCAGGGCGGCGTAGGTTTTTCGGCAATTCTCTACTCCATATATCAGTGGGTCAATGTCTGATTTTTCAGTTGTTAATCCAGCCATTATCGACCCGGAAATGCCTATGCTGCTCCAGGGAATCTTCGCTTCTTTTTTTAGGGTTTCAGCCAACTGCAAAGCCTTGCTTTCTAATACGGTAAGGTCCTTGGATGTACGTAGTGACCAGAGTTTTTCTTCAGGCTTATAATGCTCAGCTATGTCGGCGATTGGAACTTCACACATTGTTTCCCCAAAAACAGGGTCAAAAACTATCAAATCAGGATGATTTTCTTGCAGGTACCTGAACCTGTCACCAAGGCTGTAAACTTTGCCGTAAATGGCGTCTTTGCCACGCCTAGTACCCTGCGGCGAGGGAATAAATCGGGGAAACGCAACTATTTTGTCTGCTGGGTGAATTAAGCCTTTAACGTCAAAAACCACTTTGCTCTTTGTTTTTATTAAGTCGCCTTCACGAGCCTTCATCAAATTCATCATCTCTTAACGTAAGATCATTTCAAATGTTTGTATTTTTTATAAACTTTAATAACCTTTTTTGCGCATTTAAGGTCGATGCACCATGAGCTACCAAGAAAAAGCGCAACACATCTCCAAATGTTTACAGCTGGCGATTCTGCTGGAAGTCAGCGCAGAAAAACCGGGCAACGTCAACTTTGCCACGGGCTTTGAAGGAACAATATGCCAGCATTTTTTGGCGTCAGCTGTTGCTGCAGGATCATCCTTTCAAGAAGCTGCTAACCGTGGAGTTTCAGTGGCGGAAAACAAGCTTGGCATAGGCGAGGTTGGCTTGGGACAACTAATAAAGACCTGTGCTGCTGACGTTAATGCTTGGCAAAAGGGCGGAAACACGATTCTCGGCACTGTAATGCTGTTTATGCCTATCGCTGTTGGCGCGGGTATGACCCCAACCCACAAAAATTACGGGTTTGATTTTTCCGTTTTGCGCAAAAACATTGACTTGGCAATTAAATCAACTACCGCATTGGATTCGGTGCACCTCTATGAAGCAGTAGACATTGCCAACCCAAGTGGTCTCAATGCCGCGCCGGACCTTGACGTTACTGACCCACGTTCAAAGGAGCGTTTAATAAAAGAGAATGTTACTTTGTTTGAGGTTTTCAAAATCGCCTCAGCATACGACGATATCTGCGCAGAGTGGGTAAACAACTACCCAGTAACCTTCGACTTAGCCTACCCATACTTGATGGAGCAGCTAAAAAGCAAACCTTTGAACACGGTGGTCGTTCACACCTTCCTAAAAATCCTCTCACAACGCCCCGACACCTTCATAGCTCGAAAGGTAGGTAAAGAAAAAGCACAAGAAATCTCAGAAGATGCTAAGGCTGTCTTGGAGCTTGGTGGATTAGAAACCGAAAAAGGCAAAAAAAGCCTCACAGCATTTGACAAGAAACTTCGGCTATCCCGAAATAAGTGCAATCCTGGAACGACCGCGGATTTAACAGCCGCTGCTTTGGCACTTTGCACGCTAAGCGGATACAGACCTTAAACAATTGAGTATCTTCAGCGTTAAGTTAATATTAAAAAAGCAATCAAGAATAGGCATACTTGAAGTGAACTCTCATGGATAAAACTTTAAGCGTAAATCAAATGGCTTGGAAACTAGCCCAGAAATTTCTCGATAACCCAGAATTTTACGGAGTAAATGTTTCAAAATCAACCGCTGGAGCCACGATTGTTGATGCAGGCGTAAATGCTCCTGGCGGCTTTCAAGCAGGCAAAAAACTAACCGAATTATGCATGGGCGGCGCTGGAAAAGCCCAGTTAGGCTTCAAAACCTACGGTGACTTAAATTTTCCCTCAATAACCGTCAGCACTGACCACCCTGCTATTGCAGCTTTAGGTTCCCAGTTTGCTGGCTGGCGCATTAAAGACGGCGATTCAATAGCCATCGGGTCAGGTCCAGCTCGGGCTTTGGCGTTGAAGCCTAAGGACGTTTACGAAGAAATCGGCTACAAAGACTCAAGCGATAGGGCAGTGCTTACGCTGGAGAGCAACAGTTTGCCTTCTGACGCGCTTATTGAAAAAGTCACAGGTGCAAGCAACATTTCAGCGGCGAACTTGATTGTCGTGGTTGCTTCAACCGCCAGCATCGCTGGTTTAACTCAGGTTACTGGGAGAATAGTGGAGGTTGGCATTCATAAACTCAGAACTCTCGGCTTAAGCCCTAAGATGATTCGTTACGCGATGGGTTACGCGCCGATTCCGCCGCTTGGCACTGACTTTGAAGTAGCAATGGCACGCACAAACGACGCCATCCTATACGGCGGCACAGTCTACTGCACCGTCGACTATGACGATGAAGCCGGATTGCAGAAGATTATGGAGCAGGCACCGTCTATGGCTTCAAAAGATTATGGGAAACCGTTCCTGCAGATTTTCCGCGAAGCAGACAAAGATTTCTATAAAATAGATCCTGGATTATTCGCGCCAGCTGTGCTCATGATAAATAATGCTAAAACGGGCAGAACATTCAAGGCAGGACAAGTTAACCCTAAGGTGCTATCTCAATCCTTAGGATTCTAAAGCTTTCTTTTTTAAGGCTTTCTTTTTTTATTATAGTTTAAATTTGGAAGCGATTGCTATTACTACTGCAAGTGCAATAGGTATTGTGTAGAGTGCCACTGTGGCATTGAAGAGTGCGCTTAAAGGCAGAAAAAGCAAAGCGGCCTCTGGCTTATATGAGAAGCCAATTGGAGAAGGTTGCTGCAGGAAAAAATAGTTTGTAACTGTTGTCACAAGGACGCGTACCGTGATTCCTGAGGCAGTTGCTGATACACTTATTAGTTTAGAGTGTTCCTGGAGAAAGGTGCCCAAGTTTTCTGTTTTGTAGCCGTGAGTGGCAAGTCTGTATGGTATGTAAATGCCTAATAACATTGATAGCACAGCGATTAAGTTGTATATTGGTCCTGTCGGCAAGGCACCAGGAAAAACCACTAGTAGAATGAGCGTATTTACCAATGCTACCGTTGTGCCGGCTTTTGGCCCTATGGCTAAAAAAGCTATAACTATCGGTATTTCCCATAGTTGGTAGTAGAGGAATGGTGCGTAGGGTGCTGGAATTTTTGGTCCAGCAATGTTTAGGGCTATCGTTAATGCGATAAAGATTATGATTAGTGTGAGTCTTTTGGTATTCATTTATTTTCTCTCTTTTGTTGTTCAAATGCCGCCGTTAGCTATTTAAGAGTAGCTACCCAAAAAAGGGTGAGTTTGATAGCGTAAAATTTGGAAATAGTGATAAATAAGCCTACCATAAAATAAGATACAGGGAAACGCAATTGTCGGAAACAATCCAGTTTGCATCATCTGGAGAAGTTAAACGGTGGCTTGAAAACCAGACAAGCTCAATCCTCTCGCCCGTGCATGCTCAAGCAAAAAAATTAAGGGACGATATGAACTCTGCAATCGAGGCGGTTGGGGACGTAAGCCAGATGCTCTTGGATAATAGTACAAGAGAAATCGATAGAAGAAACATGAAAGTTTACAATCGAGCCAGAGCCCTAAACAAGCTTGCTCATTTATTTCTTGACCGCCTCAAAAAACTCAATCTTCCAGAAGAAATCTCTTATGACACCTTAAGTAAGTATACTCAGGAAATTCAAAAAGTCTTTATGGTAATGGATATAGACATTAAGAATTGGTTTCCAAGGATTTCACCATTCTTCATCATGGATAGAAGAAAATTTTTAGCCATCTACGAAAGATCTAAACAAGCCTATGCAACCCTCAATGACTTTGTCACAAAAGAGTACGTTAAAACTAAAACTTTGGAAGAAGCCTTCCAGCTTCTAAATGAACTTCAAAACGTCCAACAGCAATTAACTACAATCGGAGAAGAAAAAGAAAAAATAAAGGATGAGCGTACACCGATTGAAAAAGAAATAGCTGAACTGGAACAAAAAATTGCTGAGTTGAAAAATAGCGGACCGATTGATAAGTTAAACTCGGTAAACGCTGAAATAGACGTGTTAAGCAGCGAATTGAAACATTCGATTAGGTATCTGCAAAAACCCTTCATAAAAATGCAAGCATTAGCCACCTCGGGCGGTGGAGGCGGAATAACTCCGGATGAGCTTAGCAAGGTGAATCAGTATTTGGAGAAGCCTTTTGAAGCGTTGACAGCTGAGCAGATTGGTTACCCGATGCTTAAGGAGATTTTGCAGAAGCTTGAGAGTTTAATGGCTGAGGACAAGCTTAAATTAAAATCTGATAAAGCAAGGAAAGCCGACCAGGCTTTAAATGAGATACTCCAGACAGACTCGCTCGCCAAGCTTCAAATCAGATGCGTGGAAATGGCAACCAGAAAAGAACAGCTGTCAGCTTCTCCAATAATGGATGAAGTAAAACATAATCTGTCCGTGTTTCAGGCGCAGGCTGACCAGCTAAAAGCGAGAAAAACTAGCATCGAAACACATGAAGCGGTCAAAGAAAATGTGTACAAAGGGGCTGTTGATAAAATCAGCAATCTTAAGCGGTCAATTGAAAGAGATATTTACAGCTCAATTGAAATAAAAGTTCAAATTCCCTAGTTGCCGTGTTTCGCTTTGGATTTATCTTCACTTGTCGAAGAAGCTTTAAGCATTCAAAGCAGCGGTTTTAATGAGACAGTGGACAAAGCAACGTCCTTGTTGCGAAATGAAAATGGGCAAATAGGCAACTTAACGATAGTAAACCATTTAGTTAAACTTGAACCGTTAGGCGAAGCATTAGTAATCGGCGACTTGCATGGGGACCTAGAAAGCCTCATCATTATCCTGCAAACAAGCGGATTCATCGAGAAAATGGAGAAAACCAAAGAAGCAACGTTGATTTTTTTAGGCGATTACGGTGACAGAGGAGACAAACCAGCAGAAATCTACTACGTAGTTCTGAAGCTTAAGCTTGCTTTTCCCGGGCAAGTTGTTCTGTTGCGGGGAAACCATGAAGCGCCAAAAGACCTGTTGGGTTATCCGCATGATTTGCCCTCCCACTTCCAAAACAGGTTCGGGGAAGATTGGAAGAGGGCTTATGAAAAAACACGGGCTCTATCCGCTTATCTCTATAATGCCTTGTTTGTCGAGGACCGATATTTAATGGTTCACGGCGGCGTATCTCCACAAATCAGAAGCCTCCAAGACATCGCTCAAGCTCAAGAAAACCACAACGAGACGGTGCTGGAAGATTTGCTTTGGAGCGACCCCGACGAAAACTTACAAGGCATTTCTTCTTCGCCGAGGGGTGCAGGGCACCTTTTTGGCAAAAACGTAACGGAAGAGGTTCTTGGAAAGTTGAACGTTAAAATTTTGATAAGAGGCCATGAATCAAGCGATAATGGCTTCGAAATCAACCATGAAGGCAAAGTCTTGACTTTGTTCTCAAGAAAAGGCTCACCGTACTTTAACAGATATGGCGCATATTTGCAGTTGCCGCTTTCAGAAAAATTCGAAAATGCCCAACAGCTTATTCCATGGATTCATAAATTTTAACTATATCACTCATCGATTTATCCTCCCTTTGCGTGTCCGCACAGTCTCCCGAGATTCAAAATATGCTCCATAAAATCCAAACAGTTAAAAGCGGATGCTTTCGTGCTAAATGGGGTCTGTAATTTTTTTCAAGTGTTGATTTGCAATCTAATGAAATCAATGTGCTTGTCGAAATGCTTAATTGTCAGCTAATTCTAACTGAAATGACAATTGATTGCTTCTTGCTGCAATACTGTTAGGGTTGCGGGGCATCATCAAGATAAAAATCAATAAAATTAATCATGGCAAAGAGGTTTACGGTTGCAAAACGAAAACGCCATTCAAACGATTAACCTGACGAAAACATTTAAATCAAAAATTCAAACCTCTGAAACCAAGTTTTTCAGGCGCAAAACAGTTTCTGTAAACGCTATTGACAACCTAAACTTGGAAATCAAGAAAGGCGAACTTTTCGGGCTGCTTGGTCCGAACGGTGCTGGAAAAACAACTCTGGTCAAGATGTTGTGTACTCTTCTTCCGCCCGACAGTGGAACCGCGTTAATCAACGGTTACGATATAGTTAAGGAGCAAATGAAGGTTAAGCGGTCACTTGGAACTCTTTTTAGCGTTGGAGAAAGAGGCTTCTTTTGGAGGCTGAATGGTTACAGAAACCTCGAATTCTACGCTTCAATCTATAACGTGCCCAGACGAAAACGGCACGAACGAATTTTGGAAGTCTTAAAACTTGTAGGTTTAGAAAACAACTATTTTCAGTTGTACCAAAAATATTCTGGCGGGATGAAAAGAAAACTCGCTCTTGCAAGAACGCTGCTTCCAGATCCGCCTATAATCATGCTTGATGAACCCACAACAGGTTTAGACGCAATTTCCTCACGAAACATTCGAGACTTCGTTAAAAGCACCGTTCAGGAGACAGGCAAAACAGTGCTGTATACAACGCATTATATTGAGGAAGCAGCACAAATCTGCAGTAAAATCGCCATTCTTAAACAGGGACAAATCGTCGCCTGCGACACTCCGAACGCTTTAAGGGATAAAATCAAAAAAAGCGAGCTAATCGACCTAATAGTAGAAGAAGTATCGCCAGCTCAAATAGAGAATATGCGTTCGATCCAAGGCGTAATCGACATAACTGAAAAAAATGGCGAAGACTTGATGCCTAACCAGAAAGGCTTGTCTGTTGAGTTGCAAAGCGTTGATCAGCTCCCGTCAATCTTTGACTTTCTATTCGAACAAAAGATTAGACTAGTGAATTTCAAGCGGAATGAACCCAGCTTGGAAGACGCGTTCATAGAGTTAACTAAGAGGGCATGAGAGCATGGGTATAGGGGCTGAGCTTGAGAAAATCTGGTATTTCATGAAGCGGGACATGGTAAGCTTCTCCACTTACAAAACAAACATTCTCATCCTGATTTTTACTGCAGTTTTTGGAGCATTATCCTTCGCTTATCTTGGACAGAGCTCAGTCAATCAAACTGTAACTCAATTATACCATACAAACTACACAACTTACCTACTTATCGGATTAGCCTTCAACACTTACCTTGGACAAGCCTTGACATTGGTGCAGAAAACCATTAACCCTTGGTCGCTTGAAGAAGTCTTGGTTTCGCCGACTGGCTTATCAACATTCATCATCGGGAGTTCAATCTGGGGCTTTGTCTGGAGCACAGGCGTAGTAGCAATTTACCTAGCTATCGGCGTGTACTTTTTCGGAGTAATCCTCAGCGTTAACATTGCAGGAGCACTGATTGTTTTAGCCTTAGGAATCGGCACTTTCATCGGTATTAGCATGATTGGCTCAGGCATACTAATACTGACTAAACAAGGCGATCCAGTGACAGCGCTAATGACCATAGCAATAACCCTGTTTGGGAACGTGCTTTTTCCACCGCAAGTCCTGCCGATCCCCCTACGAATAATCGCCTACGTAACTCCACCATACTACTTCATGACCTGCATCAAGCAAATGCTAACAGGCTCCACTATCGCCATGATTCTGCCTAACTTGGAGATTTTGGCACTCATGTGCGCCATTATCGTGCCCTTAGGATACGTCATCTACGCATGGTGCCTGAAAACGGCGAGGAAAAACGGAACCCTCTCATGGTTCTAGATTTTTTACTTGGACAAAGGACGGATTTGTGAAAAAATATTTGTGTCAATATGGCTGAATTAAGATTTAGACTTTGTTCTGCTCTGAAGGATTCTTTGTAAATTAATTTCGAAAGCTGCCACTGGATTCTCAAGCTTCCACGCCTCAAGCACCAAAGGATTAACTTCGCCGACTATACCAATTTCGACGTCGCCGATTATTATTTTGCCGATTCTGCCTTCGATGAAGCTTGGATGAGCGGTTTCTTTTATTTGCCAGTTAACTCCAAAATTAGCAAAAAATGCGTCGAGGTCAGATTTGATTTCGGTGAAGTTAGCGTTTGCGTGTGCTGTTGCGGCGCAGAGCCATTCTTCGTCTCTAGTTTTGGCCTCTTTTGCTTCGTCTGGCAGGGTGACTTTGCCGAGTTCGAATATTTTTTGGGGGAACTCTACGGATTGGTTGTTGCTGAGGAACTCCATGATGCTTGGCAGCAGCCAGTTGCGCAGGCACGTCATGGTTACCACTTTGGGGTTGGCAAGTTCCACATTCTTGGTTTTTTGCATGTTCATTTTTTCAAAGAGGTTTTCTTGATTGGTCAATGTGTAGGTTAAGATTTCTTGGTAGCCTAAACCAACCATAAGTTCACGTGCGATATCGATTGATCGCTGATCTAGCTTTGCACGCCCGGTTGTGGGTAACTCGCGCCAAAGCGGCTCAATATTGTTATAGCCATAAGCGATGGCAACATCCTCAATCAAATCGACCTGGTGCATTACGTCCACGCGGTAGCATGGAACAAGCACCTCTATGCTGTCAGCCTGCGTTTTTTCGATGCCTAAACCTGCTGTTAACAGAAGTTCAGAAATGCGATGTGCCGAAAGCTTCAGTCCTAAAAGCTTATTCGTGTACTCAACACTCAAAGTCAAGCACCTGCTGCTGAAATCTGGGGTTACCACTTCTTTCTCCGGGTACTCTGATTCTTGTGGGTAATGGATTGTTGCCGAGTAGGCTTTTCCGCCGCGGTCAATCAAGGCGGAAGTGACCAGGTTAAGCGTGTTTAACACTGTCTTATGCATGGTGCCCGTGACTTCAACAAGCAGGTTACGTGTTTCTTCGGTGACTTTGCCAAGGTCGTTTGAGTTTATGATTGGCGGAAAAGACAGCACGTTGCCTTTAGAGTCAAATAGCATCGGGTAGACAGGGTGCTTTTTGACTATGTTGCCGTACTCAATGCCTTTGGGATGGCATTTTAGGATTTCCGCTAAGTTCATTTTTTCTGTAAAGCCCAGCGGAACAAAACTTACCTCTTTCGGTTTGGCAACCGTGTACTCTAATGGCGGTGTTATCAGGTCTATGTTGTATATGCCGATGGATGTTTTTTGTCGGCTTCTTCCGTAAGTCTTGTCCATTTTGTCCTGTAAGTGCATTAAGCCGCGGATTATCGGGTCAGTCAAGTGAATATCTTTTACTACAGAGCAGCAGATGAACGGGCGAATGTTGTAGAGTTTCGCGTTAACATTTACCTCTATAGCTGGTTTGCCCGCTGCGTATTGCTTAAGCCCTTTCTGCTGGTTTAGGTAGCCCCGTAATGCTCGGCTTAAACCTTCAACACTCCAAAGGTCAGGGCGGTTAGTGTCTTTCATTTCTATGCTGACGACGCCTTCGCGTTCGCTGTAAAGCTTGACTTCACCCTTGATGTATGCTAAAATCTCATCTAACCTTGCCATGTTACCCTGCAGTTCAAGGCCAAGCAAACGCTCAAGCTCTTGGTATTCAACATCGATTGTGGGCATTTTATGTCACCTGTTTTCTCCTCAGCCAATCAAGGTCTTGGCTGAAAATCATCCGTATATCATCGATGCCTGCACGCATCATAAACAATCGGTCAACGCCAAGTCCCCAAGCGATAACTGGCACTTTTACGCCAAGCGGCAAGGTAACTTCTGGGCGGAAGATTCCTGAGCCACCGAATTCTACCCAGCCGTAGCCTTCTTTGTATGCGCTCAGTTCCACGCTGGGTTCTGTGAATGGGAAATAGTCTGGTTTGAAGCATACTTTGTCGGCTCCAGCAATCTCCATAGCGAACTTGCCCAGCACACCTAAGAGGTCCTTCAAGGTTAGGTTTTCATCTATGATTATGCCTTCCACCTGGTTGAACTCTGACAGGTGGGTTTTATCGGTTATTTCTGGGCGGTAAACGCGGGCGATGGAGAAGTATTTGCTTGGAACTTGATAATTTTTGCTCTCCAATGTTCTTGCGCTGAGACACGTGCCGTGACCACGCAGAATCAACCGCTGGGCTGCTAGCAGTGAATATTTGTATTCCCATCCTGTTGAACCTGTTATCCAGCCGTTCTCATGCGTCTCCGAAACATGCTCGACCGCTTCTCCATGTCGCCCTATCTCGCCGTAATCTGGGTCTTTGATGTAGTAGATGTCGCTTGGTTCACGAGCTGGATGGTCCTGCGGCACATAAAGAGCATCAAAGTTGAAGAAGCTGGTTTCAACGGCTGTACCCGTCATTTCTTGGAAGCCTAACTGCACGAGTTTAGCACGGACTTCGTCAAGGAACTGCATGTACGGGTGTTTTTTCCCTGGCCAAGTTTTAGCTACAGGTGCTTCAATATTGTACTTTTGCAGTTTTGAGGTGTGCCATTTGCCTGTGATTATAAGTTCTGGAGTGAGCTGGGTTACTTCTTGCGGGGCTACTTTGGCTTCTGCAGCTGCTTTTTTGCCTTGCGGGGTGATTTGGAGTGTGCGCGTGGTTTTGGGCTCGATGGTTAAGAGCGTGCGTTTCTTTAGCTGTTCGGCTGCTGCTTTCAGTTCTAAGCTTAGGTCTTCCAGTGCCGCTTGGTGCTTGCCGTTTAGGTGTTTGAGGAGGGTTTCGTCGCATCCTTCTGCAATGAACGCTTGATGCAGCAGCGGCTCTGCTACGCATATCGTGTTGTCGCTTGAGGTGTAGAGTGCCCATTTTTTTCTTATCGTCCAGCCAAGCGCAATCTGAACAAACGCTGGGTCAATTTCCGCTTGCTGTGCCGCTTTTTTGAGATCGGCTGCTCCGCCGAGTGCTGCCACAGCGTGGATGAGTTTGCGTTCGGGCAAACCGTTTTTTGCGTATTGTTCTCCTTCTGCTGTTAGTTTGATGACGTTTTGGTATTGGGCTTGTATGGTGATAAGGTTTTTTTCTTGAAGAGTTAGCCCAGTGCGCATGACTGCGGTATCTGGGAAACCGCATGTGTCGATTAGTTGTTCTACTGAGGCTTTTCCGCCGAGGGCTTCTATTGCGGAGAGTAATTGTTGTTCTTGTGTTCTGAGCTCAGCCATACAGCTTTCCTTCGTCCACGTAAGTTTTGTTAAAGGATAGTTCTTGCGCCACAAATAAAAGCATGCTGATTCAGCGTTGCTTCTGTATAATAGAGAGTTAAAAAAGCTATCTCTTACTTTTCGGGTTGTTGATTTTTCTGCACTTGTTTCGTCAAATGGTTAGCGCATAGGGCATAAGCTTCATTGTCAACTTGCAATCTCGATTTTAGGGATCAAACTGGGGTTATGTTACTGCTACTTTGCGAAGTTCGATTTTTTCTATATCTAGACACTCGTCGCAGAGGTCAGAACCCGGTCTTCTAGTGCGTCTCTGCATGACGACACGGGGATACTGCTTGCAGCTTTTGTACCAATGCCACCTGTCAGGCTCAGGTCCCTTAACGTACTCGGCCATCACAAATCTCCTCATAATACTATGACATTACCAAATATTTCTAATTTGCGTAACTAAAGCTAAACAAGATTCTCAAATACCGTTAGGACAAATAGGAATTTGCGTCAATTTACCGTTTACTACAAACAGTGAATAAACAACGGATAGCGAATCAGCCTGACCTCTAGGCTCCAAAGTTTTGGGCTGCTTGGTTTTGAGCTTTTTTAAGCTGGTGTAAATTACGGCGGCTATAACTATACCTGCAAAGGAAACAACTATGACTTCAGCAACTAACACAATATCCCTCTGTAGTGTCAAGTTGTTAGGATCACCAATTATTGTCGCGTTGATGGGGTAGCCACGGCTTTCCCAGTATCCTTCGTAGCTTGAGTCGTTTGACGCATCGATTTCTGTTACCCATTTTATCCATTTGTATCCATATTGGTCTGTAGCTATGAGCATGAAGGGCCATCCCAGAGTGGCGGGGAGAGTGACGTTGTTCATTTTGTAGGCTAATATTATGTTGTTTTTCACGATGTAGTCCAATGGAAGCGAGGTTGAGTAGCCGTCGGGAGCGTAGAAAATGATGGTGGTTGCATTTGAGCTGATGCCTGCTGCTTGAAGGAGGGCATATACAGAGACGCCTTGCCATAAACCGGTGACGCTCCAGCCTTCTACGCATAAAAGCGCGACCACTTGCTGGTACGATGAGAAATTATCGATCACGTCATCATACGTATACTTCAAGGTGTTGTTCACGAGGCCAGTGACGGTTAGGCGGTAAGTTGACGGGTTTAAGTCCAGCGTTCCCATAATGGCAACATCAGGATGTTGATCGATGTCTTCGATGAAACCGTTAATTGGCGTCAGGTTTTGACCCTGATACTGGGTAACTTCTCCTGGGTAAAGAGAGATCGGTGCCGTACTTGTTGTGGGCGTTTGAGATGGCATGGTGGGTGTAGGCACTATAGTTGGAGTAGGGTATGTAGTATTTGTTGGTGCCGGGGAAGTTTCGGTTGGGGTGGGAGACGGTGTGGCTGTCGGGGAAGGTTTAGAAACGTTCTGAACAATGAACAGTGACACAATCAGTATGACGACTAACAGCACTACGATAAGAACTATTTTTTCGTATCGTCTAAGAACTTGCATTTAAATTAATATAATGACGTTTAATGTATTTATTTATGTCGCGTTTAGGTTAAATTCTGCCATTTAATCTTTTTTTTCGCCCTTCTCGATACCTATCAAGGAATGTTTTACCGCAAATGCGAATTCATCTTAGGTGTTGTTTTTTTATGAAAACGTGGCTGAAGCCGCAAGTTTTATTAATAAATTTTTCCAAAACTAACAAGACTGGTACCTTTGTGAATAAGCCTATTTTTGTATTGATTGTTTTCTTATTGCTTCTGGCGTCATTGACGGTTGTTGTTCATGCCCAACAGCAGACATTTACGGTTCCGCCTCTTAGCGAAAAAACTGTAAAGGTGAATTTGAATCAGGGAGATTTTGTTAAAGGCACGGTTTCTGTTTCAGGTGGTACTGGAACAGGCGTTGATTTTATGGTAAGTGACCCCAATGGAAAAGAATTGTTGAGTTATAACTACACCTCCTACACGAGTTTCTCGTTTTCAGCGTCGATTACTGGAACATACGTATTGAGTTTTGACAATTCATTCTGTTCCTGCGCTGGCGGCAAAAATGTTACGTTAAATTATTCCGTTAATGACAAACCAGTTCAAGCAAGCTCACAAGGTGGATCTAACGGAGGCTTCCCACTCGTAATAATACCCATTTTAGCCATTATAGTTGTAGCGATTGCCGTAGTTGTCATCTTAATTAGGCATCCAAGAACAAAGAATACTAATAATTCAACGGTCAGCCAAGCTACGCGCACTCATGACGCAACTTTTTTTATGCATATACCATTAAATAAAAATGAAGGATGAACAAACGAATGAACGTGGAGTCGGGAGCAAAAAGCAGGTTCAACAAGAAACTGTTAGCGATTGCTGTTATCATTATTGTTGTCGTAGCCGTTGTGGTTTCCTGGCAGATCTATGGGCGGTCATCCACCGCAAAATTTCAAGTTACTCTTCCTGCCCTGAGCTTGACCCTCATAGGGGCCAATGGACAAGAAAAGGTTCTGGACTCAAGCGAGCTTGCCGCCCTAACATCTTACGCGGCAAATGGAGGATACAGGGGAGAGGGAACGATGAACGGAACGATTTATACTGGGGACTTCACGGGGGTGCCTGTTTTAACTCTCTTGAACTTGGTTGGCGGTGTTGCCAGCAGTGAGAACGTAACTTTTACGGGGTCAGATGGTTATCAGGTGACATTTACTTATCAACAGGTGCATGGTCAAGAAATAAACACCTTCGATCCGGCGACAGGAGCTGCGGTGCAACCTTCGCAGCCGTTAACGGTGATCGTTGCCTACTACTGCAATGGCACAAGCATATCTTCAGGTAAAGGACCCCTAACCGTAGCGATTGTGGGACCTCAAGGCTTATTCACAAACGGCTATTGGTGGGCGTATCTGCTGGTGAAAATTCAGGTCATCTCGGCATAGCCTGCTCTTGAGATGGCTTTGTTTAGAGATTTGTGAACTGCTATTTGCTACTGCGCATTGGTTGTAAATAGTAGGGAGGGAGGGCAGGTGCTGTCGCGGTGATGGGCAGCTTTGCTTCTTCTTTGGCTTACGGCTCTATTTTGCTTTTCCAGCCTTCTTAGCGCAAGCATCACTACAATACTTCGACTTAGCATTAAACGTAGTATAAACCTGCTTACAAACTGGACACTTCTTCTGCATCCAAATCGCCTCACATTTATCTAATACCTGCATTTATAAGCTAAAAGCTTTCTCTCTAGAAAATGATTTTTGATTATCTGATTCAGAAAACTTCTGTTGGTTGGATTAAAATTTAATCCCTAAACCCAAACCCAAACTCGGACTCTAACACTTACGCGTCTAAGACGTCTATCTCTAACACATTAACGACTCTAACACTCACGACTCAAAACTACGACTCTTATACTCTCTCTACTCTTATACCGCCGCCCCCTACAGGCATAGACAGTTGGTTAGCACGCGCACGAATGTGACGTTGGCGCGTCTATTATATAGTAATGATATTTAGGAAGGCAGGTTACTATATTTGGGACAATATATGAAATTTGTGTATAACCAATTGCACCTACTCGCAAGATTTTTCTATGCTATCATAGAAGTTATAACCTGTCTCAATTTGTTGAATGTAAAATGAAGCAACAGGCTCAAGTCTTTTGAGAAGGATATTCGGTGGCTCAAATCCAAGAATTCGCGCGATTTCCTTTTCTAACCTATCTAACACCTCGAGAAATATTATGCAACTGCATACTTCACCCAAAACCAAGGGCAAGTAAGATAAATAACTAAAATACCGCTGAACTTTGTCTGTTGTTAATTTGTCAAATTCTTTTTTCGACCTAGCCTCAACAACTTTTTCTACAAAAGCATCTTTTGCATCTACAATTACTATTTGATCTGAAACTACCTTTACACTTTGAATATTACGTCCTCTCCAACCAAGATTAGGGAAGAGTTCAGAACAAACTTCTTCGCCGACTAATTTTTTCCACAACGAAATATTTCCCCAATAAGCGGATCCCAATTGAATTTTGTCTTTGCTGACCATCCTAGCTTTCTGTTTAATCATTACGATAGGTTTCCATCCAATTGGAAAATGAACAAGTTCAACATTTTCTGGCAATATGTCGGGAAATGGAAAAGGGTATGTTGTAGTGTTCTTCAGAATAAGTTCGAAACAGTTAACTGAATCAACTTTAAGCCCTTTGACTTTGAGCATTACAACTAGCAAGTCTTGGTAATGTTTTTCGTTTTTGAATTTAAAAGGCAGTGCAAAAGGATTAAAGAGGACTGTTTCGGATAATTCAAGGAAATTAACAACTAACTTCATCTCTTCGGTTGGTTTAAGCGAATTAATGTTGTATACCTTGATCTTGTTTTGTTCCAGTTCATTAAACTTTAAAAATCTCATTTCTTTCTGTAGTGAAACTGGATAAACAAGCGATTCCATTAAACTTTTTAGGGTCGGCTCAGCCTCAAACAATTCACCGAGAGAATCAAAATGATGATAAGACAATCGCCTCTCAACCAATGCTGAAATCTGTCGAAAATAAGCGTCATAGTTGTTCTTTTGTTTTTCCCAAATATTGTTGAAGAGTTCAAAAAAAACGGATGATATAAACTCGCTCCATCTTTTATTTTTTACTACGTTTTCTCTTGAAACTAATAAGTCAAATAAGTCTTTTTTAGCGTTAACTATGATTGCATTTTCGTAACTAATAGTTACAAATTTGAAATCACCAACGAAAACTCCTTGATTAAAAAGAATCAATGAACTGGGTTCTGAATCATCAGTATATCTGCCTAGAATTAAATCGAAGTTCTCATTAGAAAAACTTGTGATTTGCGTTCCACAAAATTTGTGGCTTGTTGATCTGAGTCCCTCGAACCTATTTTCAATATCTGATAACGCCCAGGCATTTTGAAACTTGGTACTACCATGGCGATCCTCAATGAAAATATCAATTTCTGAAGATACGAAATACTTTTTGACTGCTTTCTCCACTTCAACATTTTTACCTTTTTCATTCAGCCTCAGGTTTATTTTTGTACCTGGAGTTTGCATAGTGCCGTTTTCATATTTCCAGTCTTCTTCTATTGATCCGATTGTAAATTTACAAGAGGCATTATCTTGTTTCATTGTTTCGATTGTCATTCCGTCAGCGATGAGAAAACATGATAAAATTCCAATTCCGAATTTAGATATTGGTACAAAATTTTTGCCCTCGATAAGTTGCTTGAATTCATCAGAAGTATAGTAACTGGAACCAACAACTGAAAGGAAGTTTTTTGCTGTTGAATAGTCCATACCTGTTCCATTATCCTCTATTTGGAGAGCATCCTCGCTTGACTTCAAAATAATCTTGTATTCACGGTTAGGCTTAATCGATTTTTCAAGCTTGCAGCTGTCAATTGCATTCTGCAACAGTTCCCTAATTGCAACATCATGTTCTTTATACAAATTTTGACCGATAAGTAATTCAAATATCTTTTTTTTGTCTAGCTCAAAACCAATTGGTTTATCGACAAAACCTTTCGTTTCTAATCTTAAATCTATTATATCTAAATTGACCCCGTTGGCAGCAAGTATTCCTTTGACGGAATCTAGTTCTCCTTGCATTTTTTCTCTTAGCAATCTGAGTGCTCTTGCACCTTTTGGGTCTCTGGCAACACCAGAAATGTATATTTTATATTTTTCATCTAATTGTCCAACACCACCAACACTGAGGTGTTTCTTAAACTCTTCCTCAGATTTGTCGGTAGGATTAATAGTGTGGTAGATAATTTCAGGTGTTCTACTATAAGTTATGTCACATTCGTCTGCGATTCTTAGTGCTGATGCAAGAAAGCGTCTTCTGACTCTAATATTTCGACCAAAAATGACATCGTCAAAATCACTGCTATACAAATTTTCCTTTCTGTGACCTCTACAAATTCTTCCAATTATTCTCGCTTCATGTTCATCAAGTTTTAAGTCAGCATAAAAGTCTTCGAAATATTTCTCTGTTCGTAGATGATGAAACTCTCTTATCTTTTCTGGGTCTTCCTTTTCCTTTCCAATCATCCCCCAATCATGCATCCATGCTGCGACCAGCAAAAAGAAAATTTCGTGAGCATTCATTTCTGCCTTTACTTTTTCTGGAAGTAACCAGTTTAAATGATCTGCAACGGCTAAACTGTGTGAAAAACCGTGAGGAGTGTAAAAAGGAAATTTTCCTTGAGTATAATTAAGTAAACTAATTGCAATTTTTTCTATTCCAGAAAGTCTGACAAAAAGTTCGTTATCTTTGCTCTCCAGTATGCTTCGGAGGTTAGTTTCATAAGACAACCAAGATACCCCTTAAGAATAGAATGATTTATGTTTTTAAGCGTTCCTTAAATTAGTTCTTGAAATTTTTGTGGTACCGCACTCAGACAACTTTGTATCGGAAAAAGAGGGAACTGTGGAGACTTGGGATCTTGGATTCCACTCTTTCCGTTCATTTCTCAAATACTTCGCAAACAATAGAGCCTCTTCACTAATCAGAGTATCAACAGTTTGCTTATTACCCTGCTTTATTCTTGGAATGTTAACATGCCAATCAAGATAAGCAAACTTGCTACCTAACTTAACAAATTTGGTTCGTTTTGTTTATATATCGGATTATTGACTATGGATGTGCAAAAAGAAGGAATATCTTAAGTATGGGTTCCAAGTCTCCAAGAGGCGAATTCGCCGCAAGGCAACTAAAGAAGAAACGGAAGAATTTCCGTTGGTCTAACCGTTACTTTAACAGGCGCATGCTTATGCTAGACGAAAAAGTAGACCCGATGCAGGGTGCACCCCAATCACGGGGCATCGTTCTGGAAAAAGTAGGCGTTGAATCAAAGCAGCCAAACAGCGCCATCCGCAAATGCGTCCGCACACAACTCATCAAAAACGGCCGTGTCATAACTGCGTTTTTACCCGGAGACGGCGCACTTAACGTTGTAGATGAACATGACGAAGTAGTTGTTGAAGGCATCGGCGGAACAAGAGGCGGCGCAATGGGCGACATTCCAGGCGTACGCTGGAAAGTAGTTATGATAAACGGTGTATCTCTAAAAGAACTCGTCTACGGACGAAAACAAAAACCGGCCAGGTAATTAGCATGTCACAAACAACTGCTCAACCTCAAGACATCAAACTTTTCCAAAAATGGACGTTCAAAGACATCTCAGTCCAAGACATCGGTTTACAGCGTTACCTCAACCTCACACCCATGGTTGCCCCCCACAGCATGGGACGACATGAGCACCAACGCTTCCGCAAAGCCAAAGTCAACATAGTAGAACGTTTAATCAACAGCCTCATGCGTTCAGGCAAAAACGCTGGTAAAAAAGCCAAAGCAACCAACATCGTCAAAGAAGCATTCGAAATAATCAACTTACGCACAGGCAAAAACCCCATAGAAATCCTCGTTAAAGCCGTGGAAAACGCATCTCCATGCGAAGACACAACACGCGTCAGCTACGGAGGAGTCGTCTACCACCTATCTGTCGACGTTGCACCCCAACGCAGAATCGACCTCGCCATACGCCACATAAGTGAAGGCGCACGAGCCGCAAGCATAAACAACCCACGCAGCATCCAAGAAACACTCGCAGACGAACTGGTTTTGGCAGCAAACAAAGACATCAAAAGCGCAGGCATTGCCAAACGCAACGAAATCGAACGCGTCGCCCAATCAAGCAGATAAAACCATCTGCGATATTTGGGAGTAAATTTGAACAAGCTTTAATAACTCTTTGACACCGTAACACTTCTCCATTAAAGAATCCAATGTTTGAAGTGAGGATAACTTGAAAAAGATAATAACCGCTGTAATTCTTGTAGTTTTAATCGTAGCTGCGTTTAGCATGTTGTCAGCACCAAATGTGAAAGCAAGTACTTCCGAAGCCAAGGTTCTCAGTTGCAGTTGGTACATCACTCCTGACTCTATTATAGCAGAATACGTCGGTGATTTGGTTGCGGTCGGCGAGATACAGAACGTAGGTTCAAACGTCATAGGATACGTGGATGTTACAGGCGGTGCTTACAATTCCACTGGGATGGTAGCGTCCGCAAATGGTGTAGTCTATGGAAACAACCTGCTTCCTGGACAGAAGGCTCCTTTCTACATAGATTTTACTCCTACAGATACCCTGACCCAAACCCAAAAATGGTTTCCTTCAGTTAACAACGTTACCGTTTTAGTATCTTACGTTAGTGATACCAATCAAACTCCATATTCGGGGCTTTCGATTGCAGCCGGATCCACTGGCATTGATATCGGTGGCACCTACACTGCTTCAGGAACCGTTGAGAACACTGGCGACGGGACAGTCGGGAATCTTTTTGTTGTTACCACATTTTATAATGCCTCCGGAACGGTGATATCTATGAATTACAGTTCTACTTTCCTATCTAACTCGTTTACGCCCGGTGATTCTGCGTCGTTTGCCGCAACCCCCGTAGATAATACAGCTAAGTTATCAAGTGAAATAGCAAATTATTCTTTCCTGATTCAGTCCTCGCCGCTATCAACTACGTCACCCACTTCCCAGCCAACGGCAACACCCACTACTTCTTCAACTGTCTCGACGCCTACACAATCTCCAGCTCCGATGTCTCCTGTGCTAATATATGCAGGAGCAGGGGTGGTAGTGGTAGTTGTAGTTGTTCTTTTCGCTTTGCTGTTTCTTAGAAGGCGCAACAAGAATGTGCAGTTTGAGACCCAACCGCCTCCACCGCCTCCACCGCCGCCGCCTCCGCCATAATTTTTTTTCTTTCATGTACCAAAATGCTTAGGTTCCGTAGAATTACGCGTGCACATATGCTCAGTATATAAATTGAAACCGAAATTTTTTGACTTAATATTATATTCTCGTGTGAATCTCCACTATATCTCCATCTTCCAACTGGAAACCTAAACCAACCTTCTTAGGACTAAACGGCAAACGCTTAGCCCACACCATCGCGAACATGAAATTCGACACAAACTCCTTATGAATATTCTTCGCCAATTCATTAATCGTGACTCCGCGTCTAAGTGCAAAAGGATGGTCACTGTGCACCCTCATGCCGGGCTCCTTAGTGTAAATCCGAATAATTCCTAAAGAATCAAAAAGAGCCTTCCCCAACTCGTCAATTCCCGTTTTTTGCTCGCATGACATGGCGATAACAGGCAACTTCCCATTCACGTAATGCTTTAAACGCCGCAGATTCGCCTCTGCACTAGGCAAATCCACCTTATTCGCCACAATCACCGCGGGCTTATATGTCGTGGTCTCAAAAATAGCGTCCTCCACATCATCGAGCCTTACATCACCGCTGATTTTCACTATGGCGTCTACTATCTTGTAACTGCGCAGCAAATCCTCAACATCTTGCATTGAACAATCCAAAAGCTTACCGACAAGGATAATACGCAACGCTGCACCAGCATGGCGGCGATCAATTTCCACGCGTCCACTAGGCTTACTTACAAGTACACGGCTTTTCGCCAGTTCACCCAAAACCAGTTTCAACTGCCCAACCGGGTCACGAGACAAATCAACCATCAAAATCACGCCATCAGCATTCCGCGCTAAACCGAGCGTAACATGCCCCCCTGCACGCCCATCCGCACTGCCCTCCATTACCGCTGGTGCTTCAACTATCTGGAACTGCACATCCGAATAACTCATTATACCCGGCACTGGCTCATGAGTACTGAAAGGCGTAGGTGTAACTAACACTTTTGAATTCGTTGTAGCACACATCAGGCAACTCTTACCCACGTTGGTCATACCGATCAACGCTATCTGAGCTGAACCTTCCTTTTCAACAAAAAGCTTCGGTCCACCACTACTCTTGCCCGTGCCCATGCGTTTCTTCTTGTCCAAATCAGCACGGATAAGAGAAATTTTCCTGTTCATTTCGCCACGTAGTTTCATAGTGCCTTTGTGATGTGGAACATACTTTAGGAACTCAATCATGGCATCCATTTTTTCCTTAGGCGTATGGGCAGCTTCTACTAGCTCCCACTTATCCATCGCTTCAGGCGGCAAATTTGTCGGCATACAAACTATCGCAAAATACTATCTCCACATCAACTTTAAGACTATTTCTAGTTGCATCCTTAAAATTGCCTGAGAAGAACATGTTTCAGCTAAAAAGCTGGAAGATGGAAAGCGTGAATTCTCCCGTAACCAGCTCAAGTCGCATTCGATTTATCTTAGGAAAGCTGAGTTGGGTTTTCGCTTTAGTGCGGGTGGTCTTTAGCAATATGCTTATTTGCAAGATAGCTTAACTGCTTTGAAGAGTGCCAAGGGAAAATTGAATGTTGAGCACTGAGCATCCTAGAATTAAAAGGGAAAAAAAGACCATCGAAGCAATGATTCGCATCTACTGCAAGGGCAACCACCATGAAACAGAAGGCAAGGAGCTATGCCAAGACTGCAGCCAACTTTTCGAGTACGCAAAAATGCGGTTGAATAAATGCCCTTTTCAAGAGAAAAAAACGACCTGTGGAAAATGCCCAGTACATTGTTATCAGCCTCAGATGAGGGAGCAAGTAAAGAAGGTTATGCGATACTCTGGGCCACGTATGCTTTTGCATCATCCAGGCTTAGCTATGCATCACGCTGTTGACGGGTTTAAGAAACCGCAGAAAAAAGCCGTGAAAAACCAGCAGAAGAATTTAACGGCAGTCTGAATCATCTGAATCACTTTAAAGGTAGAAACTGTCGGCTAATAGAAAATTCTGGCATGTTATCTATTAACACATGAGATATTGGAAAGATTTTTATATTCTCTTTGCCCTCAGTATAATGATTAACAGTTATGGGAGCAAATAAGTTAGCCAATTCTATCGATTTTGTTCAATCAAAACCCGATAAGCAGATTTACCCATTAATGAATTCTTCAAAAATCCCTTCTTCCCAAGACATAAATAACGACGGTAACAGCGATGTTTTGCTTGACGAGTTGGGAATAAGTAGCCAACAATTCCGAATTTTATTTGATAATCTACCTCAAGGGGTGGCTTTGTATAAAATGGTTTTTGACAAAGACGGCGCGCCTGTTGACTTCATTCTCCTTGAGAGTAACAAGGCATGTGACGGTATTCCTTTTTTTAAAGGACAACGAATTGGGAAGAAAGAGATACAATTTAATCCTAAAATAAAAAATGAATCCATAAACTGGATAGGCGTTTATGGCAGGGTAGCCACCACTGGTGTGTCAGAACAGTTTGAAGTTTACTTTAAGCCTCAGAATAAATGTTATCAAGTTTACATTTACAGTCCAAAGAAGAACTATTTTGTTTCAGTATTTATGGATATAACTGAGCAAAAAAAGAAAAATGCGATAAAGCGTGAGGAACAACAGAAGTGGGCACAGCAACTTATTATTTCAGAAAAAAGGTACCGTAAGCTATACGAGACATCTCAAGATGGAATTGCGGCACGGGACCTGCAAGGACGAATGGTTGATTGCAACAAAGCCTACGCGAAAATGTTTGGTTACTCAAAAAAAGAATTAAGAAACATAACTGTCCAGCAGTTAATGCCTGAGAAGTGGCAGGGAAAAAGAGAAAAAATCTTTAATAAAACGCTGCGAACTGGTCGCTCCATTGTTTTTGAAATAGAATATAAGCGTAAGGATGGCTCGGTTTTTCCAGCGTCTGTCAGAACTTGGCGGTTGACTGATGGAAAAGGAAAAGTAATAGGAATATGGTACATTGTTCGAGACATCACCGAGCAGAAGGAGTTTCAAAAAAATCTTATAGATCATGCGGATATTTTAGAAAAAATAATTGAAGAGCGAACAACGCAACTTAAAGATTCTGAGCGTTTAGCAACTATTGGGCAAACCGCAGGCATGGTTGGGCATGACCTTCGAAACCCACTTCAAGCAGTAATCGGCGAATTATACCTTGCAAGAATTGAAGTTGAATCGCTTCCTGAGAGCGAACTCAAGAGCAATTTACAGGAGAGCATACAGGTAATAGAAGAACAAGCGGTCTACATGGACAAGATTGTTTCTGACTTGCAAGCGTTCGTACGCCCAGTCATAATAGATAAACAACCAATCAACCTAAAGGAACTTGTTACCATCGTCTTAGGTTCCGTCGTCATTCCAGAAAACATTAACATGAACGCTTGCATGAAAACAGTTTTTCCACAAGTGAAAGCTGACCCACAACTCCTAAAGAGGGTTCTAATCAACCTAGTAACTAACTCGGTGCAAGCCATGCCAAACGGCGGAAAACTAACCATAAGCGCACAAGTTAACAGCCAAGGTCAAGCAGTTGTAACTGTAGAAGACACAGGCGTAGGCATACCTGAAAAAATTAAACCCCACATCTTTACGCCTTTATTCACCACTAAACCACGAGGGCAAGGCTTCGGCTTAGCCGTCTGCAAACGAGTAATAGAAGCGCACGGCGGTTCTATCAATTTTGAGAGCCAAGAGGGCAAGGGAGCAACATTCACAGTTCAATTTCCAGCCAGCTAAGGCTTGGCCATTTCCTTTTCTTTTTCTGTTCCTTTCAATTTCTGCCTTAGGCTATAAATGAAAGCTATGAACCAGAACGCAACAGTTGCCCATCCCAGCGTGAAACCAATCACGTTGCCCAAAAGGTAGTAGGCTAATTCGAAGCCAAGGATGGACATGAACGTTAAGAAAGAGCCAACAATGCTATAGCCACGCAGCACTTTTCTGTTTTTTATAACTGCTCTTAGCATTAACAACAAGGCAGCGAAATTTATTATGCTAGCGATACTTAGAGCTAAATTAGCCGCGTCCATATACCATTATTCCTTAAGCCACCACTGTTTTGTACAACTTAAGACTTACGCCCTAGACAAGCTCATGGGCAAGGATTTGAATCAGCGATCTTTTTTATCCTGTGCGTGTACAAGAATTTGCCCATGGGCGACTGCATAATCGCTGCAACAGCCCAAATAAGCCACGCAAGAATACTCTCAGACGACCCGCATTTCGACTGCATGAAGGAAACAAAGCGTGTTTGGATTTAGCGATTGATAAAAACTGGTGGACGGGCCGGGATTTGAACCCGGGACCTCCACGATGCCAACGTGGCGATCATGCCAGACTGATCTACCCGCCCAAAGCGTCTGGCTTCTAAACTTTAATCCGCGTCGTTTAATAAGCGTTTCTTATAGACTTGTGAAAAGAAAGCCGAAAGATTCTAAAGGCTTGCAATGAGCATTTTGTTCAAGTATTAATGACAGCGTAGCTTTTTATAATGCAATCGCAAATAGAGAAGCCAAGCAAGGTGCCACATTTGCCTAAAGTAAAAGTTGCATTAATCGGTGTTGGAAACTGTGCCTCAGCCTTCATCCAAGGCTTACAATACTATGGAAAACTTGAAAAACCGGAAGATTACATTGGATTGCGTAACCCAGTTTTGGCAGGCTTAAGCCCAAAAGACATAGAGGTGGTCGCGGCTTTTGATGTTGATGAGCCCAAGGTTGGAAAAGACCTCTCAGAAGCGATTTTTGCTGTTCCCAATAATGCGCCAAAAGTTTCTGATGTGCCTTCTACAGGTGTTAAAGTTAACAAGGGACCATTGCTTGACGGCCTTGGAAAATCAACGAAAGCTATTATTCAAGTTAGCAGTGCACCCGACTCGGATGTTGCTAAGGTTCTCAAGGATGCGGGTGCTGAAGTAATGGTTAATTTACTTCCCAGCGGAGCCACAAAAGCTTCGCAATGGTATGCTGAACAAGCCCTGGCGGCTGGATGCGCTTTTGTTAATGCAACGCCGAACTTCATCGCCAGTGATGCTGCTTGGGCTAAACGGTTTGCTGATGCAAAGCTTCCGCTTGTCGGCGACGACTTGGTAGATCAGGTGGGCTCAACTTCTTTGCATAAAACGTTGCTTAAGCTCCTTTCAGATAGTGGAGTAAGAATAGATGAGACTTATCAGCTTGATGTTGGCGGAGGAACCGAATCTGTCGACACTTTGGACCGCACTCGTGATGCTAAACGCCAAATTAAAACTGAGTCAGTCGCTGCTTCATTACCTTACAAGGCTGAGATAGTGGCTGGCTCCACGGATTACGTGGATTTCCTGCAGAACAAGCGTGACAGTTACTTCTGGATAAGCGGAGTCTACTTCTGCAAAGCACCCATGAAGATTGACCTCAAATTCCAAACGGTTGACGCGCCAAACGCGGGCTCAGTCCTCTTTGATGTAGTGCGTGCAATGAAATTGGCATTAAACAAGAAGCTTAATGGCGCAGTGGAGCCAGTTTGCGCCTACGCGTTTAAACGTCCACCTCAAATGGTGCCAATTGAAGTTGCAGAAAAAGAATTCGCAAAGTTCGTCGCGTAAACCCTTAAGGCGCATTTTTTCTCGCGAGGTCCCTTTGGGATAGTCATATTAGGAAGCGTTTCCCAAAGTGACTGGGGTGTTACTGCATGGAATTCATGGATGTTATAACTTCACGAAAAAGCGTCCGGGACTTTTTAGGCAAAGCGGTTGAGGAAGAAAAGTTGATGAAAATCTTGGAGGCTGCAAGGCTGGCGCCTTCGTGGTCCAACAAGCAAGGCTGCAAATACGTTGTAGTAAAGAACAAAGCTACGATTAACGAGATAGCCCTCGGGTTCACCAGTTGGCTAAGCGAGGCACCTGTTCTTCTAGCCGCATGCATCGATCCTAAGGACTCCGGTTCACACAACAACATGGATTACTACTTAGTTGACGTAGGCATATCGATGCAACACCTTATTTTGGCGGCAACGGACCTGGGGCTTGGAACCTGCTGGATAGGCGGATTCGACGAGACAAAAGTCAAGAAAGTTTTGGAGATACCAGCCAATGTCAGGGTCGTTGCTTTGACTCCTCTGGGGTACCCTGCGCCGATGAGTCAGAGAAGCAAAACAGTGCAAGAATTCGTTAGGGCCTCTAAGAGAAAACCGCTGGAAGAGATGGTTCACCGAGAAAAATGGTGAACGGGTCAAGCGAAGCAGACGGCTAAAGCTTTGCTAAATCACTTATTATTTTCTCTCTGAACCCGTTTTGTTTTAGTGTGTCTTTCAGGTAGTTAATCGTTTCTACAGGGGTCGGGTCTACACCATGCAGAAGCGCCAAGTAGATGCTTGTGAAATCGCCGATGCAAATGGTCGACAGCATCTTCGCTAACGGGCTTTTGCCTTGAGCAGTTACTTCAAACAATCCCACGCCAGCTTTACCCACCAGCTCTTTTGTAATCTCAATTCTGCTGTGAATTTCAGTCGGCTCCTCTTTGTCTCTGATGAAAATTGCAGAGAAGCATTTGCCAAGTTCACCAGCCCTCTCCCAACCCACAACCTCATTATGGTTAAGCTCTGAGAAAACCTCCCATTTAGCAGGAATCTTGCTGTTCTCATTGAACTGCGTCTTAAAACGCTCCGCTACACTGCGGTAAAAGCCAAAGCCATAAATCACGGGAGCGGTTTGGCCGATGTTTAGGGCTAAGGTTTTGGAAAAGTTTTCTTTAGTTGGCTTCTCAGGCGAGTTATCCTTGCCAACTTTTTCAAGAAGTGCTATGGCTTCAGATAGTTCTTCAGAGGCGCCTGAAACTAACCCCATTTTCTCCACGCCCAATAACAGGGGAACAAACAGGTAGGGAAGCGCAGCACGAGGAGGCATACCGCCCGGAACACGCAGATACGGTATATTGAGTTTTTCCGCGTTCTCCAGCAGGGCGCCGCCGCTGCTTACGCAGTAAATCATGCATTTCCGTCTTAATGCGTCAAGAAAAGCGCCTAGGGATTCTTCTGTGTCGCCTGAATAGCTGGTTATTAACACGAGGCTTCTCTTGCCGGCATATGCAGGAAGCTGGTATTCGCGGTTAACTTCAATGGTCACAGTTGCTTTGTTTCTTGCCCAATCCTTCAGTAGGTCGCCGCCGATTCCTGAGCCGCCCATTCCAGCAACAATAATGTTGTCTGGCTTGGGGTAGTTTAATTGGATTTTCTGAGTTAATTTAGCTGCTTTATCGTAAAGTTTAGCTGAGTTCAAACAAAAATTAATCATGTTGCTCTTATCAACAGCTTTAATTTTTTCAGGCTCATCTAAAATTGGTGTCTTCATTTTTGAATCCTCCAATAACCCGCACTTTTATATCTCATCTCCCACTTTTAAGCTCAACGCAGAAAAAACTTTGACCTAGCGCAGGAAGCAAAAAGCGTCATGGATAAAAAGAAACTTGCAATCGCCATTCCAGCATCCGTAATCTCCGACACGCCTCATTTGCGGGAGAAAACATCAAAAATCGGCTTGATTGGAAGGGCAGCGGCGATTTTCAGGGTGGATGAAATCATAGTTTACCCGGACAACCCTAAAGCCAATCAGGTAAGAGACTTGGATTTTATTTCGCTGTTGCTAAGTTACTTGGAGACTCCTCAGTATCTACGCAAAAGACTCTTTAAACTTGAGCCCAGCTTGCAATTTGCTGGGATTTTGCCTCCCTTGCGTACGCCTCATCATCCTGTGAGCGGAAAAACTCGGGATTTGAAGGTTGGCGAATACCGTGAAGGCTTAGTTTTATCTCAAGCTAAAGAGGGCTTGCTTGTGGACATTGGCGTTGATCAGCCGGCACTTTTGAGGGAAAAACAGTTCGCTGACGGTGACCGCTTAACTTTGCAAGTTGTTAAAGTTGGCGAACGGGTTGAAGTTCAAACTGTAGATCGTGAGAGCGTTCCGTTTTATTGGGGTTTCAAGGTTCGTGTGGAAAAAAGATCTTTCGATAAACTTGCGAGAGACGGCGAGTTTGATTTGGTTATTGCTACCGCAAGGATTGGCGATAAATTCATTGATGTTGCAGGTCAGATAGGGCAAAAATGGAGCCGTAGCCAGCATGTTTTAGTGGCTTTTGGTGCTCCATCGCGTGGTTTGCATGAGATTGCCAAAGAGGAAGGTGCAAGGCTTGAGGCGATTGTCGATTTTGTTGTAAACATGATTCCTGAGCAGGGAACAGCGACGGTTAGAACTGAAGAGGCGCTTTTGGCTTCATTAGCCATTTTGAACGTTCAATTTAATCACTAATAGGTCACTTTTTACATGCATTTCAATAGCAACAACAAGCATGCCCTTCTCCTCAATTTAACTTCGAAAGCTAGCAGTAAAATTGAATCACCTTTACCTTTGGTAGAGCTACTGACAGCATCGGAAGGTTTCCTTAGTTCTTAGCTAAAGAAATAAATGTATGGTTTGATTATTTGGCTCTCTATGCTGTATCTTGACGTTGCAATGCCGACCGCGCTGTTTATGGTTGTTATCATTGCTATGTTTTTGAACAAACGTGCTGCAGGAAAACTGCAGTCAACTGTTGAGGAAAAAGAGTTCCAGACAAGGGACATAATTCTTCTCGTTGCCTTTATGGCGATTATAATTTCTGCTATAGCTTATACTTCTTTAATTAATCCGGGTGCAGTGTTCCAAAACATCCTTCTTATATTCTTTCTCTCATCATACACAGTGTTGCTTTTCACGTTTTCATACGTGTTCTCTAACCTCCCAAAAGGAAGAGCACAGTTGTTTTCTGTAGGCTTCGGTGTTGCAGGCTTAGTGGCGGGGGCTGCTTGCCTTTTAGCTCCACTTCAAGACAGCTTTACCGTTTATCGAGTAGCGGCGTTTTTTGGTTTCGCAATCTTTTGTTTTGGCGCTGCATTTTATGAACAAGCAAAGACGTCTTCTAAGGCACGATGGTATGTGGCTGCTCAGCCGGCAGCATTATTTGTGCTATTATTCGTATTCTTTAATATTATCCACAATCCAGGTACCGCAGCAGTGTGGTCTCCATTTCTTATGGACATTTTCGGATTAACGTTTGCTATTCTGATAATTCTCTATCTTAGCCCACTGTTTAGCTGGAAAACAGTTGGTCTCTTCGCTGTACTCCTCACCACAATGGATATAATACTGGTCTTTAGCGGACCAATGGTTGCCGCTGCAAACACATTCACCGGTCTTGGCCTTCCAGTGCTGGTTATTCTGCCAAATGTACCCCTTATTTTCTCGTCAACAGGTGCTATTCTAGCTAATGGGCTTGGTTTAGGCGACTTTTTCTTTGCAGGAGTTCTGTCAGTCCAAACTTTCAACAAATTCGGCAGAAAAACCGCCCTTATATCCATAATTGCCATATCAGTTGTCTTCGGCATCTGGGAAGCTGATCTGCGTGGCATTTTAGCTTGGCTTTCCCCAATTCTTGGACATACGTTAACTGGTTTTCCCGCAACTTTAATAATTCTTAACGGTTGGGCGCCTGTAATAGCAGTCAAATTATTGTTTGAAAGAAGGAAACATGCTCAGGTGAAACCGGTCGCTGAGCAACCAAGTAAGGACTCAGTTTCAAGCGATAATTTAGTTAAATAAACATTTTTTGGGAAAAATTGGTTAAAAATAAGAGAGAGGCTAATTTACCCGAATAGGGCGCCTAATCCTTCTAGTGCTGCTTCTTCCTTGGCTTTTTCTTCTTCAGCTTTCTTCTTCTTGTCTTCTGGAGCTGCGGCTGCTGGCTTTGCTTCTGCACCTGCTGCTGGAGCTGCTGCAACTGGAGCGGCTGCCATCATTGTTGGTGCGGCTTTAATTGCTTCGTCAATGTTTACTTCGCTGAGGGATGCTACTAATGCTTTTACCTGTATCGGGTCAACTGTGATTCCTGCTGCTTTGAGAACGTTTGTTACTGAATCTTCGTCTATTTCTTTTCCTGCCTTGTGAAGGAGCATCGCTGCGTAAATATTTTCCATACTTTTCACCTCTTCATCGGACTATTTTAACCTTTTCAGTTGGTCAGACCGCCTCTTTGAAGAAGCTGGTCGTTACCTTGAATTGGCAGTTTGGTTCTGCCGTTTTCTTGCCGTTTAGAAGAATACCCAATACCTTAAGAACCTTTCGTACATGCGCTTACGGTAGGTAGCTACAACATTTTCGGTTTCCTGCAGTGTTCCCAAAAACTGTAGTGTTTCATAACGCTTATCTTTAAGGCGAGGTACACTACGGTGATTTACAGGTTAATGATGCTATGGGAAATATTACAGTCGCCATTCTCGGCGCTTTAGATTACGGCAGCAGCCTTGGCAAAAAAGGCACATCCACAGACATAACATTCTATAACCTGAAAAAAGGCGAAGCCACAGTAACCATGATTGAACCCACACGGTACCCTGAAAGGCTGGCGCCACTGTTCTACGCTGTTTCTCTATCGAAAAAGGCAATAGTCGTCGTGGATGAGATAAATGCGTCTTTCGGCGAATGCCTAATAATGCTTCAATGCATAGACATCAAAAGCGGCTACATAATCCTAAGAAACTACATCTCCAAAGAAAAAATCGAGTCACTTATAAAAGGAACAAACCTGGAAAAATTTGAATTCATTGCAGATGACTCAACGTTTCTAAGAGAACAGCTCTTAGCAGAAGCCGCGAAACAAAAATCTCCTGAGGTTCCAGTTGGACAACAGTCAATTGGAACAGTGCCAGTGGATCATGCATTTAACGTTAAAGGCGTAGGCGTCGTAATATTGGGGGTTGTTACAAACGGAATCGTTCAGAAGCACGCGATGCTCAACGTTCTTCCAGGCGGAAAAACAGCGCAAATCCGCTCTATCCAAAAGCACGATGACGAATTCGACATTGCAGGTGAAGGTGACCGTGTTGGGCTTGCATTAAAAAACGTTGAAGTAGAAGATTTAGACCGCGGAACAGTTTTGACAAATGACCCTTCAATTAAGACTTCTTCCAAGTTGGAAACGCATGCTTCATTGGTTAAGTATTGGCAGACGCCGATAAAGCAGGGAATGGTCATGCACATTGGCCACTGGACACAGTTCATCACGGCTAAGGTGGATGCTGTTAATGACATGGGTGACTGGAGAAAACCAGCTTTGACTTTAACGCTGGATAAACCAATTGTCTATCGTCCAAACGATAAGGCAGTGTTGATGTATCTGGAAGGGGCAAAGCTCAGAGTCGCAGGAACCGTGGAGCTACCTTAAATAGTAACGGCGTGTTCGACCAACCAGTTAAAGACAGAAGTAGCTGCGATCTTTCATTAAAGCAAGAACATCGTTGAATTTTAAGAAAAAATCATATACCCCAAAGCACTCCATCAACCACCAGTGAACTAATGTATAGAACTGGCGTAGCAAACCTGCCGCTCCACGGTGGAAAAGCACCCTCATGGCTTACCGTACGCATGCGTAAGTTAGCCAAGGAAATAGCCGACATCATTATTGAGGAGCAGGGCACAGCAACATTTATCCAACGCTTATCTGACCCGTACTGGTTTCAAGCGTTCGGCTGCGTCTTAGCCTACGACTGGCACAGTTCAGGAGTAACCACCGTAGTCACAGGCATCCTCAAAGGCGCCTTGTCGCCGGAAGAGCATGGCATCGTTGTTTGCGGAGGAAAAGGCAGAACCTCAAGGAAAACGCCGAGCGACATCGCTTTGGCTGGCGAAAAGTTCGGTTTTTCCGAAGAAACAATCAACACGCTCACTTACAATAGTAAAATGGCTGCAAAAGTAGACAACACGGCCATCCAGGCAGGATACCAACTTTATCACCATGCTTTCTTAATAACTAAAGATGAGAAGTGGGCGGTTATCCAGCAGGGCATGAGCGCGGAAGACCGAACAGCAAGACGTTACCATTGGCTATCCGATAACGCAACTAACTTTGTTGTTGAACCCCACAACGCGATAGTCGGCAACGTAAAACGGGAAAAAGCCTTGAACATGGTGGCAAAAGACAGCGAAGCCGCAAGGAAAGCCTCTGTTGATTTAGCCAAGGAACCAACACGCAAACTCATGAATCTTATCCAGGCTACGGCAAAACCACTCAATCAGAAGTCGCTGCAAGATTGGCTACCTAAAACAGATGATCCATGGCAGCAAACCCTAAGCAGCCTCAACATGCCCCGCAACATAAACTGGGAGACGCTTAGCCGAGTCTACGAGTTCCAACCCAACAATTATGAGGAACTCTTAAGCGTAAAAGGCGTTGGACCCGCCACTGTACGCGGTTTAGCTCTCGTAGCAGAGTTGGTTTATGGAGAGAAACCCAGCTGGGAAGACCCGGTGAAATTCAGTTTCGCCTATGGAGGCAAAGACGGTGTTCCGTTCCCGGTTGACCGCAAAGCGATGGACGAGTCAATCCAAATCCTCAGGCAGTCAGTGCAATCAGCGAAAATCGGCGACAAAGAGAAATTGCAATCACTGCAAAGGCTAAGGCGGTTTGTTCCCGAGACGGCAAATTCCTAAAAGGCATATTTAAAAAACGAATAATTTTTATTGTTGCGGGTTCACTTAATTGCCCGAGCCTGTCGGTGGGGTCGTAGTCTAGACAGGTATGACGACGGGCTCCAGAAGCAAGCAACGGGTTTGCTGACCTCGCCCAGAGGAATGACGAAGTTCTGGAGCGTGTCTAGAGAAACCCGTAAAGGATCGCTTTGTGCGGTTCTTGGGTAAAGGTCGTCGGTTCAAATCCGGCCGGCCCCACCAAATTATCATAAAACATCTTAATTGCTATTGAGCGCATCAATGACAGACAGACTTAATTTGTCATTTTGTCATAAACAATTTTTCTGCTTCAGGGATTTTGATTCATGGTTTAACCGCGGAAATACGTTTAGAAAAATAATCACATAAGACCTTAATAGCCCTTTAACGCTAAAAGACTTAAGGATGCTTTACACACATGAACAGGTTACGTGTGGTAGCCGCAGTGGTTTGCACGATTTTTCTTTTCAGCTTAGTTCTGATTCCGTTTACGAATGCGGACTGGACAATGTTTCACGCTGATCCCTCTCACAGTGGCTTAGGAACAGGCATTGGGCCGCTCACCCCCGCACTGCTCTGGAAATACAGTAACGGCGATCTTTTTTCGTCTCCTGCTGTAGTTAACGGCGTAGTCTACGTAGGCTCTGATGATGGTAACGTTTATGCTTTGAACGCTACTAGCGGCGCACACCTCTGGAATTACACTATCGACATCGGCGACCAGGTTCGGTCGTCTCCTGCCGTTGTTGACGGCGTAGTCTACGTAGGCTCTTTTTCCAGTGGCATCAATGCTTTGTATGCTTTGAACGCTACTAGCGGCAAACAACTCTGGAATTACACCACCGGCTTCTATGTCGACTCGTCTCCTACTGTAGTTGGCGGCGTAGTCTACGTTGGCTCATGGGACGATAACGTTTATGCTTTAAACGCAAGTAGCGGCAAACAACTTTGGAATTACACCACCAGCGGCTTTGTGCAGTCGTCTCCCGCTGTAGTCGGCGGCGTAGTCTACATAGGCTCTAATGATCATAACGTTTATGCTTTGAACGCTACCAGCGGCGCCAAACTCTGGAATTACACCACAGGCGGTGGAGTTTATTCGTCTCCTGCTGTTGTAAACGGCGTAGTCTATGTTGGCTCGAATGACACAAAGGTTTATGCTTTGAACGCTACTACCGGAGACAAATTGTGGAGCTACAAAACTGGCAACGAGGTTTGGTCGTCTCCTGCTGTCGTCGGCGGCGTAGTTTACGTAGGCTCTGATGATGATAACGTTTATGCTTTGAACACTACTAACGGCGCACACCTCTGGAACTACACCACTGGCAACGAGGTTATTTCGTCTCCTGCTGTTGTCGGCGGCGTAGTTTACGTAGGCTCACTGGACGACAACGTTTATGCTTTGGACGCTACTAACGGCACCGTTCTCTGGATTTACCCCACTAGCGGTCAGATTGAGTCGTCTCCTGCTATTGTAGACGGCATAGTCTACATAAGCTCCGAGTTCGACGTTTATGCTTTTGGCGGTTCTTCAACTTTCACTACATCTATTTCGCCTGCATCGGCTAATTTGAATGTTGGTCAGTTCCAGCCGTTCAATTCAACTGTTTCTAACGGCAAGACTCCGTACTATTATCAGTGGTACCTAGACGATTTATTAGTTCCAGGCGCCAACATCTCCTATTGGACCTTTACGCCGGCTTCTTCTGGCTCTTACACGGTTTATCTCAACGTTACTGACAACTTAGGCGAAAATGCCATTTCTAACCTCGCGACTGTTACTGTAACTGAAGTGCCTTCTGTCACTATCTCGCCCACTTCCGTTACTTTAGATGTTAAACAGTCTCAACTGTTCACGACCTTGGTTTCTGGGCTTATGGGCTCTTTAAGTTATCAGTGGTACGTGAACGGGACTGCTCAGCCTGATCAGACTGCGTCAACGTTTAACTTTGCGCCTACTTCTTCCGGTTCTTACTCGGTGACTGCGACGGTCAATGACAGTTCAGATGCAACTTCCGTTCAATCTACCGCGACGGTTAAGGTGAATTCTGCTTTGGTTGCTCCGACTGTGTCTGCTTCCAAGAGTACGATTGATCAGGGTCAAACTTCAAGTTTGACTTCTACTGCTGTGTCGACGGGGACTCCGCCTTACGTTTATCTGTGGCTTGTGAAGGCGCCTGGAGCCAGTTCTTACTCGACAGTCAGCTTTGCGACGTTATCTAGCTATTCTTTTTTTACTTCAGTTTTTAATGCTACGGGCGTTTGGAGTTTTAAGCTTCAAGTGACTGACAGTGCCAGTACCCCAGTTGTGGTTACGTCTACAGCAGTTTCTGTTACGTTGAATGCTGCTTCGACTGTAACTCCAACTCCTACGCCAACTCCTACGCCAACTCCTACGCCAACTCCAACTCCTACGGTTACACCAACACCTACGTCAACTTTGCCGTCTCCTAGTTTATCTTTCAATTGCATTAGCTCAACCACATATTCTGGATTTAACGTTGAAATTCAGGGTGCGTTAACATATAATGGAGTAGGCTTATCTGGCGCTGGAATACAATTTTCCTACAGTGTCACAGGAGGAGCTACATGGCAAGATTTAGCCTATGTGGACACAGGTAACAATGGAAGTTTCTCTGTTGAGTGGCTGCCTTCTGCTTCAGGTAACGATGTTATTAATGCTACATGGCCAGGTGACAACGTCTACTCAAGTGTAAGTACTATAGTCAACTTTGCGGTAGCACCTTTCGATAATCAAGATCAAAATGTCTTCTCTGTTACTTCAAATTCAACGCTTTCAAGCTTAGCATTTGACTCAGCAACAGATGAATTAAGCTTCAGCGTCTCTGGGCCTCCAGGAACAACAGGATATGCACAAGTTTGCATTCCAAAATCACTTTTAAGCGACGTTTCGACTCTCCAAGTGACGTTAGACGGTGCATCAATTAATTATAATTCCCTTTCAGTGGGCGATGTCTGGATAATAACTTTGAGTTACCATCATAGTAGCCATACAATAGTTATGTCCCTAAACGCAGCTAAACCAACGCCTTCTTCCTCTGGCTCGGGCTCGCTTGGAAACCAACTGGTTCTTGGAGCTATAATCGCCTTCTTGGTTGCAATCATAGTGTTACTTATAATTTTAAACAGAAGAAAACGAACTCAGCTAAGACCGCTTGAAAAATTAGCCTAGCTTCCCAATTTTCGTGATCAATCAGCGACGTATGGAGCGAATTACTTATGCCAGCAAGGGTAAGAACAAGTACCTTTACTTGTTCAATGATTATGCTGTTAAGCGTTGGTGCGATAACGTGTTAACGGGTCGCAAGTGAACGCTGAGGAGGTTATACTATAATGTTTAATAATGATATTATGTTAAATAATTGCTTAGATGATAGGGAGGTCAAGGCTGTATGAGCGAAAATAGTGATTCAAACATTTTAGAAATCGAGATTGACCCTAATGCCCTTGATTATCTTAAGAAAAACGGCGATGTTTTCATACTTACAGACGTTGAAAATCCACAATACTCATACTACAAGATTAAGGGTTATGATGCTAATGCTAATCTTATAATTAAATTCGAAGAGTTTGTCGAAATCTGCAAAACATACCCTGATTCTCAAACTGACATAAACAATCCACAAACGGAATTTACTACTAAAACATTTGACGTAGCGTCTCCAGCAAAATTAAAGCATAATGACTTAGCATTTTATGTTGCGAAGTCTGGTTTCTCAACGGTTAATGATTGGTTAAAAACATTAAAAGATGAGGATAAAATTCCAGAATGCTCCACTGGAAACAACAAAACATTCTATCTTTATCATATTAAAGCCATTCAATCCTCGGCTTAAAATAGCCTAAAAGCCTGCGCTTGGGGAGTTCGATTTATAAGCTAGGAAGAGTTGTTTGCTCGGGAGATGACATGACCTTATGACTTTCAGCGATATCCCCACGATTGAAGCGGTTAAGCTTACAAAACAATTCGGTCCTTTTACAGCAGTTTCAGATTTGAACCTCAAAATAGAAGGCGCAAAATGCGTCGGTTTCCTGGGTCCAAACGGTGCAGGAAAAACAACCACGCTCAAAATGTTCACGGACTTGATCCGTCCTTCTTCTGGTGAAGCTCTGATAAATGGTATAAACGTTCATACTCACAAGAAGGCAGCATTGGCATATGTCGCTTCGATTATTGAGACGCCTGAAATTTATCCTTCGCTGACGCCTCGCGAAGCTCTGACAATGATTGCTGAATACAGAGGAGTTCCAGCAGCAGAGATTAAAAAGAGGATAGAAGATTCCGTCGCCGAAGTCCATATGAGCGAATGGATCGATAAGAGAGTTGGCAGGTTCTCCAAAGGAATGAAACAGAGAATTTGCATTGCATCCACATTGATCAGTGATCCGTGTATCCTTCTTCTAGATGAGCCCACCAACGGACTTGATCCCCGAGGTATGAGTGAAGTCAGGGAAATCGTTAAATCACTCAAGGGCAAAAAAAGATTGATTTTCATGAGTTCGCATCTTCTCAGCGAAGTTTCAGAGGTATGCGACGAGGTCGCCATGATTGACCATGGCAAGCTAATAGTGTATGATACAATTTCAAATGTGACCGCCAAATTTTCTGGAGGCGCAAACATGGTCGAAGTTGAACTTCAGCGTCCTATTGATCCCCAATTAGTAACACAGAAGATTGCAAAACTTTCCAATGTGGTCTCAGCAGAGCAAACAAATGATACAAACCTGCAGATTAGGTTTAGCGGAGGCTTGAATGCGCAAGCAGGGCTTCTCTCTGATTTAGTAAAAATGAATATTGGAGTTATAAGTTACAGAGTAGCGGCCTCGGAACTCGAAGATGTTTATCTTAATCTGATCAAGGAGACGGTGTGATAAGTATGAACGGAACAGAAACAATCAGTGATAATAAAGTGCCCAGCAGCATGGCGCAAGTCGGTATATCGATGAGGTATACTTTTCTTGAATACATTAGGTCGCGCCGTTTCTTTATAGTGCTGATTATTACTCTTTTAATAGCAGCGCTTCTCACCATCGTAGTGGCGTGGCGGCGTCCTGAGGGTTTTCTAGTTTCAAACCTTGGGTTCTATTCCAGTTGGTGGGGTTTGTCAGTAACCTTTGTAATTATACTGACTGGAATTTTCTTCGGGGGAGACGCCATTTCAGGTGAGTTTCAGAATAAGACAGGTTACTTTGGAATCCCTAATCCTATCAGAAGGTCGTCAATATACATTGGGAAGTGGTTATCAGCTTTCCTAGCAGCAACTTCAATATTTTTAGTGTACACGGTGATTACAATCGCCAACGGATTTTACTATTCCGCTACAATAACCGGTTTTGGTTCAGGTCTGCCGTATCAATTCGTCTACTCTTTGCTTTACGCATGGTTTTATCTCGCGGCGGTTATGGGGGTCGCGTTCTTTTTCAGCTCGCTGTTTAAGAGCAGTGTTTTCTCCATTCTTGTAACGGTTATCCTCTTACTGTTCGGATTCAACCTAATTTCGACGTTGGTCTCAGACCTTGTCGGGATTGAACCATGGTTTGTTCTGACTTACGGGGCAGGGATAATAGGAAACATATTACAATCGCCTTATCCCGCCGCCAAAACCGTGACAACTACGCCAATCGGCCATGGTCACACATTTACTTCAACCGTATTCGCCGCATCGGTTCCTCAAGGACTCGCCATCATGGGAGTATACTTCATCGTCACCGCAATCTTGGGACTACTGGTATTCGAAAGAAAAGAATTCACCTAAAAACGGCAAATCCCCAATCGTTTCCACAGGTAGAGGTCGGCGGTTCAAATCCGGCAACCCGCCATCTTTCCATATTTTTATAATGCCAAATCTATTTTCTTAAAGTGCATGGTAGCAATCCAAGATCGGAAAAAAAATAGTTGAGTTTTGTAGGCCATTAAATTTTGTTTGCAGTGGACATTGGCGCTCTTATTATTTTGATGAATAGGCTGAAATATATTCAGGTTGAACATTAAGTTCAAGCGATGCTCTTGGTCTCCAAAAAACGTCTTGAACGGCTGCGGAAAAAAGCGCCGCAAATACTTGTTGTAGCCATCGCTATCATAGTTGTCGTCTATTTAGTGCTTGATTTTTTGGAGGACGTCGTTATCCAAGGTGGCCCGATTACAAGCGAGCCAATAATTAGTATTATCCTTTCTGTAACCCGCGGCGTAACTGCGACAGTGCAGACTTGGGGTTACTCGGGCATCTTTGGGTTGATGCTGCTTGAATCAAGCTCCGTACCTATCCCGAGCGAAGTGATTCTTCCATTCGCAGGCTACTTAGTTTCCATTGGGCAACTTGATCTTTGGATAACTCTGACAATTGCAACTATCGCTGGGATATTGGGTTCACTTCTTGACTATTACATCGGATTAAAAGGTGCTCAATCCTTAACTCAACACAAAATTTTAGGTAAAGCTCTTTTGTCAACAAACCAGCTTGAAGTTGCTGAAAAATGGTTTCTCAAATATGGCAGTTTAATGGTTTTTATAAGCCGCATAATTCCAGGATTCCGAACAACCTTTTCGTTTCCAGCAGGCGCTGCAAAAATGCATCTGCTAAAGTTTCTCGCTTTCACGACTGCAGGCTGTTTATTATGGAATGCGATGTTGATTTACTTGGGCTGGTATCTGGGCAAAAACTGGACGCGAGTTGCTGGCGTCTCCCATTACATAATCATTGCCGCCCTAGCTACAATATTAATCATCATTGTTGTTTACTTATTTAGCAGAAGACAAAAAAAGCAAGCACTAAAACCCAAATGAAAAGAAAATGAAATCAGGATTGTTTAAACTATTTTAGTTATCTTTGGTTTAACTTCCCCTTTTATGCCGATGTCTTTGGCTTCTTGAACCTGCAGCATGCAATCCACATGAGATGCTTCATTGAATACTTTATAGTCAATCATTTCTAGGAATGCGGCGTCAATTGAAACTGGCGAGTCAGAGGCAAAGATGCCTATGTCCTTCATCGTGACTTCGCCTGGATTAGGCAAGCAGTCGCAGAGAGGGGTTATGTCCTTTGCGAAGCTCACGTATGACACTTTTTTCGGCTTGAAAGTGGAGAGTACCCCGTAAGCGGCTGAAGCGAGTGCCTTGCAAAGATTTTCCTGATGAACGAAGCTTATGGCTTCCATGGGGCAGCTCTGTTTGCAGACTGGGCAACGCATGCATAGCGGGGAGGTGTTTCTTGCTTTTCCCTCGATGATTTCAGGCAGGTGCATTTCGCAATTTTCTTTGCATTTGCCGCAGCCGATGCATTTGGATGTGTCTATTTCTAAGCCTACTGTTCTGTGCTGGCGCAGTTTTCCTGCTCTTGGTGCGCAGCCCATGCCGAGGTTTTTTATGGCTCCGCCGAACCCGCTGAGTTCATGACCCTTATCATGCGTGACAACAATCATGGCGTCAGCTTCCGCGATAGCGCCTGACACCTCTATTTCTTTTAATATGCCCTTGGCGGGGACTGTTCGGTAATTTTCGCTTTTAAGCCCATCTGCCACAATAAACGGCGCCATGCTAAAACCATTCATTAACGCCGTAACCATGTGGTCGTAGGCATTGTTTCGTTGCGCGTGATAATACGTGTTTGAGTCTGTAAGGAACGGTTTGCCGCCTGCCTCCTTAACCCTGCGGATAATGTCATGGACAAAAAACGGCTGCACATAATACGGGTTTCCTAACTCGCCTACATGCAATTTAACTGCAACAAGGTCGCCTTCTTGTATGCAATCGAAGGTTCCTGCTTCATCGTAGAGGCGATTTGCCTCCGTCAATAGGTTACGTTTTGTATCCCAAGGGATTAAATGAACGGTCATGTTATTCGTCTTCTTCTTCACTTTTCAGTAACTCAGAATTTTAATATAAAGGTAATCAAGCTTAGTCTACAACCGCATCCGTTCGGTTACTTCAATTTCAATTTAGCTAGTGATATTTATCAACAAAATTGATACCCTACCCGCCCGTAAAATTGATGCTTTTAAAATTGAGGGGCAAATTAAAATATACAGAAGCGGTATTGTCCTATTTTCAGGTAGAAATAATCATGGGCAAGCTTGAATGTAACAGCTTGACAAAGGTTTACGAGGACCACCGCAAAGCTCTTGAAGACGTCAGCTTTACAGTGGACACTAACGGTATTTTCGCTTTAATCGGCAGAAACGGCGCTGGAAAAACCACGCTTATCAGAATCCTTGCCACTGAGCTTCAACCTACCGCTGGAAACGCAAGCATTAACGGTCTTGACGTAGTAACGCAGGACAACAAGTTGCGGGAGAAAATTGCGATTGTCCCGCAGGAAGCCCGAACGATAAGGTGGATGACAGCCAAGCAAACTGTTTTTTCATATCTTCTTTGGCGAGGCTACAGATACAATGACGCAAAGAGGCTGGCTGATGAGTCGCTTGCAAAGCTTGGTTTAGAACAATACGCTAATGTATTAACCAGCAAACTCTCAGGTGGCACAAAAAGAAAAGTTCTCCTCGCCACGGTAACCGCCTCAGAAGCAGATGTTATTTTTCTTGATGAACCCACAACTGGTTTAGACCCAATCTCAAGACGAGAACTATGGGAAATTCTCAGAGAGCTTGGCAAAGAACGGTTTATTTTTCTTACAACTCATTATCTTGAAGAGGCAGAGCAACTTGCAGATAAAATAGGCATTCTTAAAGATGGAAAATTAATCTCAATCGGCACCCTTTCAGAGCTGAGAAAAACCGCAAGATACCAGTACAGCATCAAACTGCCTCCTAAAGTGCAGATTCCACAGTTGAAAGATGGCGAAGTAACCACAGGCGAAAGCGGCGTCACACAGGTAATGACGAATGAAGATGAAGCATTCAGCTTAGCCAGAGCCTTCGCCGACCAAGGAGTAAAGTTCTCTATTACTCCCGTGTCTCTGGATGATATTTTCTTTTACCTTGTCGGACAAAAAGCGAGGGATGAATAACTGAAACGCAGTAAACTCAGCCAAATCCTAGCCGGAGTTCTGGTGAACGCCGTTTATGAAATGATAAATTACCCTATTATTTTGCTAAGCGCCGTTATCGCGCCGTTTTCGATTCTGATTGTAATCACCTTCGTATCCCATGGTAGTCTTTTTGGAACCGCAATTGAAGGCGGATTGATAATGACTTTCTTTTCAAGCGGAATTTCACTCCAATCAGACCTTTCTCACTTAAAAAATGACTTCAAGCTTCAAGACATGATTGTAAGCTCGCCGACAAGTGCAAGCCTATACATGGGTGGAATGACTCTTGCGGAAATCGTTTACTCTATTCCCTCTTTAGTTATTCTTATTGTACTCGCCGGAATTTATTTGCAGCATTCGCTTCTTCAAATAGCAATCTTATCCATTGCGTTATTGCTGATGTTCGCTATCTCAGTGGCTTTAGGGTTCATGCTGTCCACTTTTTCAAATGATGTAGTTCAAAGCTACGCCTTCTCAAGGCTGCTCTCACTGTTGTTTACTACGTTGCCGCCAGTATATTATCCGATAACCTATGTTCCCGCAGTCTACAGATACATCGCCTACCTTTCGCCCACAACATATGTAGCGGAAATTATGCAGTCAGCAACAGGCTACCTCAAAATCTCCACTAATATGATAATTTTTGATTGGGTAGTCCTTGTGGCGGTGTGTGCCATAATCCTGTTTGTTGCCTACAAGAAGACAAGATGGAAAGACATTTAACGCTAGTATTTTTTTCCTAAACCCAGCTTCTTTTGAATATCTAAAACCTCAATTTCATTATCAGCTAAAATGTTTAGCCACAAGTCAAATTCCGCTTTCGAGATTTCTTTTTGGATAACACCTTTTTGGTCTCCAGAGAAAAATCTTGATGCCTCAGAAAAAAACTGTTTCACGTAAAAGATTCGGTCTGCAATTTCTATTTTAGAAGAGCAGCCTACTCGTTCAGCAGCGATATAGTCAATTTCATAGCCCACTATTCGAGACCTTCTTTGAAAAGCGTTGGTTTAATGTTTACTTAAATTTTCCCATTAAAAAAAGAAAAAATGTGATGCTAACAGGACATAACCACCAAATTTTGATCCGACCAACCAAACACTCCGTCACACGTCACTGCTACATCACTCTGTTTCACAAGCACTCTGCCACTCAACCCGCATCCATCACTATCTCTACTATTGCACACCTTTAGACACGTTTTGCACGCGAAGGAGCACGCGTACGCTCAGCTGGTATTGGAGACTTGGTCTCTCCCATTTTAGGTCAAAATGAAGAGATCGGCTCTTCTAATATGAACTGTGAATTAGCGCACGCGGTCCTGAAAAAGCAAAATAGAATAAAAACCATTTAACACCAGTTATTTAACTCACCCGTGCTTGCTCTTACACGAAATCTTTGCATTATCAGGAAGAAACGCGAAATCTGTTATGAACTTAAAGGAAAAGAATTTAGCGGCGCTTCGCGCAAATTTAAAATACACGGGGGGGAACCCTCTTAAGAAAAACCAAAAGCTATGGCAACGAGTTTCCACAAGCCTAAGAAGGAAACCACCAACTCAGAAGCCAACGAAGAGCAGCCCTAAGATATGGCTTGATTGCTCTAAAGGAACGCTATCCGACGAAACGTGCAGGCGTTCGTGGGTTCAAATCCCACTCCCTGCACCAAATATTAAACAAACATTATTGACTGAATATAATTAGCTTTTACGCAAACGAAATAGCGGAATTGCAATATCGTACTTATCTGCTTTGGCTGTTGTTCGCCAGTGAACTAGTCAAGCTTGTTACTGGTAGATGAGTCCCATGCGTTTCATGAAATCAAGAATCTTTTTGTACTCCCGAAGATACTGGTTACCTTTTTCAGTAAGTTTAAGTGACGTTTCATCTTCAATAAAATCAAGCTCTTTAAGTTCGGTTATATAGCTTTTAAGCCGATCAAAAGGAACGTTTATTCGCACTTGAACACGCGTTAAAACGACTCTTTCTTCACTAGCTTCGCTTCTCAGCGCAGACAAAAGATCGCCGTAAATCTTCAGCTTGTCCCTACGAGAAATCGTCTTCATTTCATCACTTTTTTTTGTCTGAACTGTAGAAGGTTCGATAGGCGACAAAAAGAAAGATAGCCAAACCCACAAAACTAACAACCTGGGATCCTACAAATGCCGAAAGGCTTGCATCAATATACCAAAAGAGTAACGAGTATTGACCTATTGCAAGAAAAATAAAACCGAAAGGAATCCAAATCGTGGTTGGATCGGGATTCTTTATATGACTTCGAAGCGTGCAGATTGCAATATAGGCGAGACAGAATACATTAAAAAACCTCAAGTACGCATTAGCTTTCGAGTAATCCGCGAAAGCAAATTGTGGGGCAATAAAAGCAAGTAGAAATGAAATGGCAAGCGCAATAATTAACAGACTAATAGTTGTCTCTCCCAATAGCTTGCTACTCTTTGATTTCCTGTTTGAAAACAAGTATGTGGTTGCAAGGAAAACAAACGCAAATGTTCTTGTTAGTTGTGGGAGCCACATTAATTCGGGGTTAAAACCTAGCGGGGAGTACACTAGGGCTGCAAGAGCATATGACATTCCCAAAAAAGTAAATCCAAGCGGTAAACCTAAGTAACTTCCCTCTCTAGTCAGCTTATACGGTTTTACCATGAACCTCACAATAACAAAACAAAGAATTGCCGCGACAACCTCTACTATCATCCGCTCTGCAGGATACATACTAGCAGACATAGTACCCAACTATGCATTCTTTCTATAAGTTATTTTCTCTTATTTCGATAAATAGTCTAAAACTCACACGCTTGATTGTAATCTCAAAAAAAGACATATCACTTTTTTGTATTCACGATAGGTGAGTGCGTTTTATTAGAAACTTATTAACATAGCTCGCGCTGTTGAGCAAGAGAATATTATACTCATGCTCACAGAAAATAAAACTAAGGAGAAAAAAAGAAAAATGCAAAAGAAAATGAACAAAATTTTAGCTATTGCGATCTCTATGTTTATGATAATTTCAATCGGAGCTTATCTAGCACCAATACAAAAAGTGTACGCACAGTCATCAACTGACATTGAAACATTTGCTTACATTAACGTAGCCCCTAACCCCTGCGGTGTCGGTCAATCTGTAACAGTTGACTTTTGGCTTGCAGTACCAAATGCAGACGAGTCACTCGTAACGAATATGACAGTTCTTGTGACGAAACCTGACGGAACCACTCAGACACTAGGACCATTTACTGCCGATCTTACCGGCGGTACAACTACACACTACACTCCCGAAACAACTGGTAACTACACATTCCAATTCATATATGGAGGACAACCAATTACTGGAAGTAACCCGTTCGGTGGCAACTTCGCAGGCTATAAAAATTTGCCCAGCAAAAGTAACATTGAAACCCTTGTAGTGACGAATACGCCAGCAACGGGTATTCCATTTACTCCGCTTCCAACAGCTTATTGGCAGACCCCAGTTAACGCTGAAAACGTCCAAAACTGGGCTTCTCTCACTGGATCCTGGATGGGATACTCTACAAACACTTTTGCAGCCACAGGAGGATACAATGACACCGGCAACTATAACCCATACACTGCAACGCCAACCACAGCCCACATCATCTGGACAAAACCATGGTGTATAGGCGGCGTTGCAGGCGGAGCACTCGGCAACAATGAACAAGGCAGCAACTACTGGACAACCTCACAGTACGATCCTAAATATGCACCAATAATTATGGAGGGCATAGAATACTCAACCTGGTATACAACAACCACTAGTAGCGAACAAGGAATAATAGCTATAAACCTATTTACTGGGCAAACCATGTGGGTAATTAGCACAACTAATGTCTTAAGATGCGGAATGATAATCAACTTTGAAAACATTAACCAATACGGCACCGTCGGACCATACATCTGGGCTACGTCAGGTAGCACTTGGTACATGTACGACGGCATGACTGGACAATACCTCTGCCAAGTCGACCACGCTCCCTCGTTCAATTTCCTTGGACAAGATGCAAATGGAAACATAATTGGCTACTCTTGGAACGATACTGCTGGCACAATGTATTCGTACCCCAACGGGCATTACGGTGAATTTGGCAATCCCCTTCCTCCAGTGGTACACACCATTACCAACACGGCTCTCAATGGACCCGCATTGGAAATGTTTAACTTGACAATGGCTATGCAGCAAACCGGTACGAACTGGGCTATCGCACAAGGCACTGTATATCAATGGCAAGACGGATTAGAGTGGGCTGTTCAATCGTTACCTCCAGTTGATAACGGCATAGTTACGGGAGGTCTCGCATCACCTTTCTCATTTGGATATTCAGATTGGTCAGGCAACACACTTGTAATGACAACTGGAGCAACTTCAGTCGAAGAAACGCTAGGCTGGCAAGTTGAAGCAGGCTTTAACGCACAAACAGGCGCACTGATGTGGATAGAAAACAGGACGGGAGGCGTGTACACACCTTTCACAAGGGTAAGTAACACCCCCTCAGCTACAGATGGAGTCTACGTTGAACTAAACTACGCTACATACGATATGGCCGCGTACTCTCTGACTACAGGCAAAGTCGTGTGGACAAAAACTCTCGATGTACCAATGTCTGATGGTCAAATGCCAAACACTTACGACGAATATAACTTTGAAACTGTTCCTGACGCAACAACCGGTGTATTGTACGTATGGGCGCTAGGAGGAGACGTCTGGGCAGTGAACATGACAAACGGTGACATTATATGGTCGTGGAGTACAGTAGAGGCTAATGGACCCGCCGGAACTGAAACACCCTATGGTGTTTACCCACTATGGGTCTTCGCAGACGAAGCTCTTGCAGGGCAAGGCAGCAACACTGTTCTATATCTCTCCGAGGGTCACGAGTACAGTCCACCACTATTCCACGGAGCACGAGAGTTAGCTTTGAACGCCACTACTGGACAATTAGTATGGAGCAATCTTGGCTTCGACACTACGGCAACAGCGGTAGCATACGGCATCATGACTACATTTAACGCCTACGACGGCCAGATCTACGCTTACGGCCAAGGACCAAGCAAAACAACCATTAGCGCACCTCAGGTTGGCGTAACCACAGAAACACCCGTGGCGTTCACCGGTTCCGTTACTGATATCTCTGCAGGCGCATCTCAAGAAGCAGTCGCAGCAAACTTCCCCAACGGTCTACCATGCGTATCCGAATCTAGCATGACTGGATTTATGGAGGCAGTTTACGAACAGCAGCCAATGCCGACAAACGTGACTGGTGTTCCAGTTACCCTAAGCGTTATCGACGTTAACGGCAACCACTACAACATAGGCACCACCACAACTAATGCTATGGGCACGTATGGCTTAACTTGGACGCCTATCATCCCAGGCAACTACACTGTCATCGCCACCTTTGGAGGTTCAGGAGCATACTATGGATCCTCTGCTCAAACATACTTCTATGCCGGCTCGCCAGCTCCAACAGCAGCGCCAACCGCTACACCAGTAACAGGCTTAGCGACATCATCAGAAGTGACTTATGGAATCGTTGCTGCAGTAATCGTAATAATCATCGCAATCGCCATAGTCGCTTTACTCTTGCTAAGAAAAAAGCCATAAAAACAAAGCAATAAAAAATCAACTTTCCCTTTTCTTTTTTAGTTTTAAAAAGTTAGAGGCGACTGTACTCTTAATATTAGGAATAAATTACAGGCGCAATTGGTGGTTTACTCGTAATTTTTGGAGCCTCGGTTGGAATTATTTCAAGATTAATTAATGAGTAGTTTTCTTTCTGAAATTTTTCTTTTTCTCGTGGGTGTGAAAATTCTAACCTTTAGGAAGGATGTTTATTTCTTCTTTTTTGTTACTTGGTTTTCTGCGTTCCCAAAGAAGGTATCCTGCCGCCAAAGCTATCGTTATTGTGGCTGCGACTCCTACAACCGTGACTGTTGGAAAAGACGCTATGTTAAAGTAAACCGTTGTTGAGCCTGTATTACCGACTTCATCAGTAGCGTAAACGGTTAAACGGTGTGAACCATTAGATAACGCTGGTAAAGTTACATTTCCGACTATAGTTACATTTTTTTGTCCATCTAAATTGTAAGCTAACCATTTGACTGTCTTATTCACCGTTAAAATTAGTTGGATGTCTGTGGATCCATAAGATTGGTTTTGAGGAATTATTATCATAATTTTTGGAGGAATTGTATCTATAGAAAAGAAAACTCTGTTAGAGTAACCCATGTTGCCGAGGCTGTCGTTGGCGTAGAGTATTATGTTGTGTTGCCCTTGAGATAAGTTAAGTAATTCTGTTTCTCCCAATATGGTTACGTTTGCTCGGTTATCTAAACTGTAACCTATCCATTCGGTGTCTCTGTTAACGGTAAAGTTTAAGGTTACTTTATTGTAAGTTTCGTTTTCAGGAGAGGTAATCTGAATTATCGGTGGAGCAGTTCCATAACCAATGGGCGTGTACTCCTCAACTGTGTTTAGCCCAAGCGTGTTTAGCCCGTTTTGGTCATTAAATCCGCCAATAGCGTATAAAACGTCGTTTACAACAGCAACGCCCAAGTATGCCCGAGCTGTAGGCATCGAAGCGGTAGTATTCCAAGAGTTGTTGCTGGGATTATAAACTTGAACATTACTGGTGAAAGAATTCAAAAAATATCCACCGATAACATATAGCAACGAAGGAGCCATGAAGCCTTCAGTTGCCGCAGCAGCCCCATAAGTTACTGCAGAAGGCAAGTCTGCACCTAAACTCCACGTATTATTTTGAGGATTGTATACTTGGTTGGAATCGAGGAAAATGCCGCTTCCTTGTGAGCTTGGAGTCTGTGAACCGCCAATAACATGAATTTTGCCATCTATCACGGCTGATGCGTAACCATAAACAGCCGTTGGAATTGGTGTTCCTGTAGTCCATGTGTTGGTAGCGGGGTCATAAATCTCGTTCACATTAGTTTCACTATAATAAGGGCTTGTGCTTGAATATTCTTCGCCGCCGATTAAGTAGATTTTACCGTTCACTACACTTGCACTTAAGTCAGCTCTAGGTGTAGGCATCGAAGCTTCTGTTTTCCAAGTATTCGTTCCAGGATCGTATACTTCGTTATTTCCAACAAACCCGTTGCCGACTGCTCCGCCTATAACGTATATTTCATTATTGTAAACAGCGATGGCACAACCGCTTCTAGCTGTCGGCATAGGCGCTTCAGTTGTCCACTCGTTTGTGCCGGGGGTATACATTTCGTTAACGTTAAGTGATACGCCGTCACTCAAGCCTCCGATGGCATAGATTTTTCCGTTTACAGCTGCAACGCCGAGTCCACCTCGCGGCGTTGGCATGGGCGTCATTGTGGTCCATGAGGATTGGTCTCCGGTTCCTTGGGCTTTGGCGCTTGGAAAATTGAGCGCTGGTAAAACTATTGTCACAATAATAAGCATGGCTATTAGAATTTGAATATGCTTATTTATTGATGAACCCCCTACATCCTCTTTAGGTATTAAATGCACTTTACCTTTATATTGTTTAAAGTCAGAGAAAAAAGCAATCTGTCATTTGAAAGCTTAAGCAAACTACAGGTCAATTGCGTTAATGTTTCGGATTTGGGGAAAAGCTTAATGGTTGTTTTAAGAATTATCTTTTTGAGATGACAATTTACGGTAATTAGGAATATTTTAGTGGGCGTTGACGGATCCGAAAATTCCGATAGAGCATTAGATTTCGCTTTAGATTTAGCTGAAAAATTTAACGCGTCTATAACGATTTTGCATGTGTCCGAGTCGCTGGCAATGGAGGCAATTCCTCAAGAATCGATTGCTTATTCAGGTGGCAATACGGCTGCACTTAGTAAGGATTTAAGGCAGATTTATGATGAAATGTTGAGCAGGAGTGTCGCTCGTGCGAAAGCAGTTAAGCCTAACTTGTCCATTTCGTCTTTGTTAAAGGTAGGGGATCCTGCCCTTGAAATAGTTAATACTGCTAAAGAGGGCGGTTTCGACGTTATTGCTGTTGGGCATAGAGGGTCAGGTAAGAAGAGAGAACTTTTTTTGGGCGGCATAAGCGAGAAAGTCGCACATTTGACACCTTGCCCATTGATAATAGTGACCTAAATCCCATTTTTCTTACTTAAATTGGATTCCTGAAGAAGCTGACTTAAATCAAGCAGTACAGAAAGAGGAAGCCTATAGAGCTAACACTCACACTATTATAGTTCCATTGTTACTCGTGGTATTTTTCTCAGCTTTGTTTCTTTTTCTCCTCTTTATCCCTAATTATCCTAAGTTTTATATTACCGAGACACATTGAACATCTTGAAAATAAAGTAGTTCAATTTAAAAGAGGAATAAGCTATTCAATTAAGAAAAATTCTGGCATTTATTCTAATCATATTTATTGTTGCTGGCAGTATAGGAGCTGTTATGATTTTGAGCAAAAAAAATCCTTCTTCGCTTCCCATTTTGAGCAAAAAAATTTCTTCTTCGCCGTCTCCCATTGCACAGGCGATTCAGATAGTGAATGGGACAGCCAATGTTGACGCTGGTGCTTACGTAGATTACCCGTTTATTATTCCTTCAAATTCATCGAGCATTCATGTATCAGGAACGTTTACGGTTCAAGGTGGCAGTGGCAGCGACATCATAGTTTACATTTTTGACAGTACCAACTATTACAATTATGCGAATGGCAGTTACTTCGGTGCACTCTACCAAAGTTCACAAACCTCAACCGCTTTAATCAGCTCCAACCTTGACTCAAATGGAACTTACTTTCTTGTGCTTGACAATACATTCTCTACGATTGCTCAAACCGTGAATATCCAAGCGAATGTTACCTACTTTACGTCGTAAAGAGAAGGGGAGCTAATCAAAATCTTCAATCTAAAAAAAGAGAATATTTAAGTTTCTTTTTAATCTGCGAAGCACATTAAAGTTAGAATAGCTCTATTAAAATTGAAAAGATGCAATCAATCATGCATTAAACAGTAGGTAATTACTCATGATAGCTATAATTGGCGCTGGCAAAGTAGGAAGCGAGGCTGCCTTCGACATTCTCCGCTACAAAATAAGTGACGTAGTCCTGATTGACGCTAACGAAAAACAAGCAAAAGGCGAAGCCCTAGACATGATGCAGGCGGCACCCGCAATTGAATTTGACGGCAAAATCCATGGAACCAGCAGCTATGCGGAAATGCAGGGGGCGGAGCTTGTGATTGTGACAGCTGGGTTTGGCAGAAGGCCTGATATGACTCGCATTGATCTGATGAATACTAATGCACAAATCATTAGGTCCATCGTAAAAGAGGTTGTCAAGTATGCTTCTGACTGCAAGCTTATGATTGTTACAAACCCAGTCGACATAATGACTTACGTTGCCTTCAAAGAATCAGGTTTTCCACGTAGCCGCTTATTCGGCATGGGCAATATTCTTGATACAATACGCTTTAGAACATACATTGCTATTGAATTAGACGTTTCAAGAGAAGACACTAGGGCTTTAGTGATCGGTGAACATGGCGATTCAATGGTTCCACTGGTTGAATATGCCTCTGTATCAGGTATTCCCATAACAAACTTTCTAACAAAAGAGCAGATCGAAAAAATAATTCATTTAACAGTAACATCAGGTTCTGACGTTATCCAACTCAAAGGCTCAACAATCTATGCCCCCGGCGCCGTAATTGCCATTACAGCTGACGCAATTCTAACGGGAAGGAATCGGGTTATGAGCGTGTCCACATGCCTCGATGGTGAATATGGTTTTTCAGACGTTTCAATTGGTGTGCCTGTTGTTCTTGGGAAAAGCGGGGTTGAAAAGATAATTGAGCTTGAATTGTCTAATCAGTCAAAAGATCGTTTTGATAAGTCAGTTGCCGTGGTTAAAGAAGCGATAGCAGCATTGAAGAGCTAACGCTAACCCCCAGTTTAAAGTTATAAAAAACAATGTTTAGCATGGATTAGCTATGGATTTGCTTGGCACGGGCGCAGTAAAAGTTTCCATTAACTTTTGTGAACGCTGGGCATTTGCCATCATAACAATGCTTCAGCCATTGGCATGGTGACCTAACTTCATACACTCGGGGCATATATCCTTGTGAATTAAAGACTTCTTTGGTTTTTTCTCGTTTAGAAACTTTTTCCAAAATTGCTTCCATCAAATCCCTTCAAATTCCTAATTTAAATTATTGCCTCAATGTCATTATTAAAAATGTGTGGCAGTCGCTAGGCAACAACAAAAGCATATAAGCACTAATATGCAAAGAAAAGAGTTTACCGCTGATACCACAGTGTTATTCAGTACATCAAAAATAAGAATTAAAAATATTAGCCTATCCTATTGCTAAACCGTCTTCCAAAATATTCTTTCCAAGAACATCCAGCTGCATATGAGAAAGTTTTTGCTGGTTTAACAGAGCTAGAAAACGTAGTCGCGTGCGCGCTCCCATGAATCAGGGTTCTGAAATTTTACGGATGGGCCATTCTTCCAAAGGGAATCATAAACTTTAAGAAATTCCTCGCTTGAAAGTCGCTTCTGTTTCTCTATTTTTGTTATAGCTTGAATTGTTTTCTTATCCTTGTTTTTCTTTGATTTTAAAGCTTTCAGCATTTTAGGGCGCGCTGCGTTAATTTCTCTTTCTAAAGCAGTAGCTTTTGCTTCAGCGGTTTTTTTGAGTTCGTCAATTTCAAGTAAAAGGTTTTTCCTTTCGGCTTGTAAATTTCTTAGTTTTTCCATTGTGTTTTCGAGGTTGATCATTACCTGAGCGTCTCCTTTCCTACTTACCCATGTTTAAGAAATACTGTTTTTTAATAAATCGAGTATTTCAAAAGCAAACATAATTCCAAATTTGATACATCTTAAACATGTGCATTTTTACCGATTGTTGATTGAATTTTAATAAAACCTAAGCCTAAAGCGCACACCCTTAAATGGTCCAGCGTTCAAGGCTGATAGGTTAGCAAGAGAAAAGGCTTGATATCAAAAACATAAGAAAGAAAAGGAAACGATAATTAACTTTTTAATTCATTCCGCTCTTTTGTAGTGTGTAACTTTTGCCCTTTATTAGCGCTCGCGGTAAAGATTTCCTTTGAATGCCTCGCTTTTCTTCTTGTTTACGCTTGGTTCTGGCTCAGTCATTAAAACTTTTAGCGCTCTAACTTCGTCCCGCAGTGCGTTAACTTCACTTTCTAAAGCAGTAGCTTTTGCATCAGCCATTTTTTTGAGTTCGTCAATTTCAACTAAAAGGCTTTTCCTTTCGGCTTGTAAATTTCTTAGTTTTTGAATTATGTCTTTGAAGTTTTCAGTTCCCGGATTTCTTGGTTTTTCAGCTTCAGTTTGCAGATTTCTTGGTTTTTCAATTGTGATGTCTTTGAAGTTTTCAGTTTCCAAATTTCTTATTTTTCCCACTGTGTCTTTGAGGTTCCTTAAATGCTCATCTATTTCATCCATTTCAATTTACCCGCGTATAAGAAATAACATTTCTTAATAAATCAGTTATTTCAAAGGCAAACATAATTCCAAATTTGATACATTCTAAACGGGTATTTGACAACAATTACGCCGCAAAAGAAAGAGCTCTATGGTGTTACCATAGTGCTATATAGTAATATATAAAAGATAGAGACGTATGCAACACTTTATGTCAAAATGTGGCAAAGTAGGGTGTCCAAAAGAAGCAACAATCATTGAAAAAATCCCCTTAGTTGATGGAATAAACACTGTAGTTTTTGCATGTTCCAAAGAGCATTTTGATGAAATAGCTAAAGCCTTAACCGCATTCAGAGAAGACGAATGCGAATACAATCAGTGTAGAATTAAAACTTAATCTTTCCTGAATTACACTCTTCCTTTTAGCTACACACGTACTTTAAGATGACTAATATTACCTTTTAGTTTAAAAAACAAAGAAAAAAATCACCAATCTATTTATTATGTATATTTTCAATTCATAAGCCTTATTTCCGTTGAACCGTAAGATTATCGAAGATTTGAAAAGCTGCCAAAGCTGCGTCAAGTGGCCGAAAAAAATTAGAGTGCGAAGATAAAAAATGAACGATAACAAAAAAATAAATGACGACAAAATTATTGAAAAATGTAGAGTTTGCTCAAAACGCAATAAATGCAATTTAGAAGATTGCACTTTAGAGGAATACCCTTATGCATTCTATCAGGATTCTGGTTAAAAATGGATAAATGTACCAAATGCGGTTGCACTACAACAGATACCAAAATTCGCGGTGAAGAAATTACAATTGTTTGCAAACGTTGCAACACTGTTTTCTTAGAAATGTGGTGGTTTTAGATGACTAAAGATAGCTTCTGCCAAAAAACACATAGGACTAATAAAAAAGAGGTCAAAAAAATTTGAGCATCAATAGAAAAACCTTAGGTTTCTTTGCTCTTGTATTTCTGAGTTTAGGTTGCGTACCTGCCTATTTTGACCTTATGGTTTATGCGAAAGCGCTATGGGTACTTGGCTTCGCTACAATGAACACATATTTTTTCGTTATAGCCTATAGAAAAATGTAAAATTAATTTCTTCTGAAAAACGAAACACTTGATTAAAAAGAAAAAAAGATAATAATTCTGGTCAAATCCTGTATTTTTTGTGTTGACCACTAATAGGTAGCTTCATCAAGGAGGCCGCGGCGTTCAAATCTCTTGTTAAGGCTGTTAATATCTCTCCTAAGTTAGTATTATCATACGCTTCCAAATGGGAGTTTTTTGAATAAAACAGTGCGGGCAAAGGAAAATCATATTAGCAGTTAACGGCTTCTTGTTTTTAGGTGCCTTAAAATGCAGTTCCAAGGAAGAGATATTATATCCATTGAAGATTTTTCCCGCCAAGAAATCGACTACATCCTTGACGTCAGCCGATCCATGGAGCCCCTCGCCTCAAAAGGTTCAGATATGCTTAAAGGAAAAATCCTTGCTACACTGTTTTTTGAGCCTAGCACTCGTACGCGTTTAAGCTTTGAAACAGCGATGCTAAAACTAGGCGGGTCCACCATTGGCTTTGCTGAAGCTGAAGTTGCATCGGTCAAGAAAGGAGAAAACTTGGCGGATACTGTGCGTACTGTCGAGAACTATGCTGATGCAATAGCGCTTAGACACAGTTTGGAGGGTGCGGCTAAATTGGCTGCGGAGTTTTCTAAGGTTCCAATAATAAACGGTGGCACCGGCGCAGAGGAGCATCCGACGCAAGCGTTCATTGACTTATACACTATGCGCAAAGAAAAAGGCAAGATAGACGGGTTAAAGGTTGCCTTAGTCGGTGATTTACGGTATGGACGTACTGTTCACTCGCTTGCCTATGCTCTTGCACTCTACAACATAGAGTTATATCTGGTCTCTCCTGAAACTCTCCATATGCGGAAAGATGTGATTCAGACAATAAAAAATAAAATTTCAGTTACTGAAGACGCCAATTTGGACCGTATAATTCCGCAAATTGATGTTTTATATGTCACCCGCATTCAGAAGGAACGTTTTCCAGACGCAGCGGAGTACGCCAAAGTTAAAGGTACCTATAAAATTGACTTGAAAACTTTGAAAAACGCGAAGAAAGACATGATAATTCTGCATCCGCTTCCGCGTGTGGATGAAATTGCCGCTGAAGTTGACAGTACTCCGCAGGCGCGTTATTTCCAGCAGGTCTGGAACGGCATCGTGGTGCGAATGGCGCTTCTGTCGCTTGTGCTTGGCGCCGTCAAATAAGCTTTCATGTAGAAGTGAAGCGGTTGAACGTTACAAGATTGCTCATGGAGCCGCATGATGGGCATTTATGCAATGTTCCGAGCCAGCTTTTTTTACAGTTATCACAGAAGCTAATTATTCGATTGTAAGTGAAGAATTCCAAGGATTGGTTTTCAATTAAGCGTTGGGTCAAATCCATCAGTGCTTCAGGTTTAAACTCAGCGCCTTCCAAGTCTATAATATCTAAGGTTCCCCCAGCGTTTAGCCCTTTCATTTTTTGCGTCGTTTCCAACGTTTCAGATGGTATGCTGAGGGCTTCACCAGGTTTAACTTGGAACCTGTTTGCTGTTGAGTAATAGGGTTTTTCTCTTGTTCCTGAGAACTTTACTTTGGCTACACCGTATTTTTCGATGTCTAATTGGGCGAGCCTTTCTGATGCTTCAGGATTGCTAAGTATTACGGGGTATAAGCGTTTTCCATGTTTCCTGCCGATTTTCTGTTTGAAAGCCAAAATGTTTTGACTTATTTCCTCGGCAAGCTTTCGGCTCTCTTCCGAGTTTATGCTTTTTTCAGTGAAAGCTTCTACGGCTTCTCTGAACCCAGCTAAATTTATTATCCGTGAGCAGTTTTCTAGCCTGAAGTATGTGTCTCCACTGGCGTTTTTAAGCAGAAAAGGCAATGAGTTTTTTCCGAATTGCTTGAGTGCATTGTTTTTTACTCCTAAAGCTCGGGCGGCAAGTTCAAAACGTTCTCTGACTAAGTCAAAAAACTTGTTTTTATCCTTCTCACTTTCTTGAGCGATTCTTGGCAAATTAATTGTTACACAGCCAAGACAGCCTGTGCGCAGGGTGTCGGTTTCCCAGTCTCCAGTAAAGTCAGGTGTAAGTTTAACTCCCGAAGCGGAAAAAACTGTGTTTTCTGCTTCTTTCTTCATGGTGTTTACAAAGTAGGGTGTTCCTTTTTCCGCTGCCCACTGGTGGATTTTGAGGAGAACTGCTTTTGCGTTTTCATCTGCTAAAGTGTCTTTGTTAATTTTTATGACCAGTTTGGGGTTGAGCAGTGGCTTCTGAGAACTCTCTTCTGTGAAGACTTCGATGATAAGTGAGGCTAAAAGTTGGCTTTCTTGAGTGAAATCACTGTATTTGCCGCATATTTTTCCTTGAGGACCAATGGCTTCTTTTTCTGAGGTTAATTTGGGAATTAAAAGCTCAAGCCCCAATGTTGCGTTGGCATGCTGGTTTAGGTTTAAAATGAATAAGCGTAGGTTTTCCTTTATTCTTGCTGTTTCAGCGCCTTTTGCAAAAGGAGCGAGAAAAACGTTGAAGTAATCGCACGTTTGAGTTCGGTTTGTTTCTTTGCTGGCATGCAAGAGAACGTTGAAGGCAACCGCCAACGCTGATTCAAAGTTGCTCGGAGGCTCCATTGAAACATGCAGTGGATTATCAAGTTTGAGGCCGTTTTGGAAGAAAAACCTCAGGTCATGGCTGATCTCGTCTGGTTTTAGTATCCATGTGCCTAAGTCGTCAATGTGGATGGCGCCTGAGAGGTGAGCGTCAGCTATGTCTCTTGGGAAAATGTTGAGCAAAGTGTACTCGCCAAGGACGGTTTGGCCTGCTTTGGTAAGTAACGTTGCTGAATCAGTGGGGTCGTCTTTTGATTCTAATGAAGTCGTTACCTCATGTACGGGCATGCCTACTCTTGTGAGTTTATGGCGGTATTCTTCATAGCCCTTCTCAACCAAAATGCCATTAACAATTTCCCTGATCAGGGAAGCTGTGAGATATTTTGTTTTTGATTTAACTAGACGTTTTTCAGCTTCTTTAGCCGCTTTCTGCGCTAACTCAGCTGGAACCTTTGCTTCTTTTATAAGCGAATTGGCTATTTTGTTTACATCAAACTCTTCCACTGTTAAATGTGATGTGCGGACAAGCATTCCTCTTGGTTTAAATGCTTTCTTCTCGATGCGGTCAGCTACGTCGAGAACCATTTTGCCGAGGTCAGTTAGATAGTATTTTTTTGCTTCAACATCTGCTTCAACTAAGTCTGCTTTAAGCATGAATTTTAGGTGGTAGGCGAATCTGCCGGCGTCTCGGCTTGGGTTCATTTTTAACTGGTTCATTAATTCAGTGTATGAGAGAGCGCTTTTGTCGAATAGTAAGTTGAGGATTTGTAGTCTGAGAGGTGAAGAAACGGCTTTGAGCACTTTTACGCCGTGTGCACGTTGCGGTGGCTGATTTACCATAAACCCTCTTCCCCTTCGACTCCCAGATTGGTGCTCTACCTATAATTCAGCGGCAGAGTTTAAACTTAACTAAGGCTTTATTTAGAGCAAAACCTCAAAAGTGTGACAGGTGAAGGTTAGGTATGGCAAGCGACGTTTCGGCTGGTGGATGGGCAAAGATTTTTGGCGGCGACAGGAAACAGTTTGACATGTTTTTTGATAGAATGCTGGATGGGTTTGCTTACCATAAAATTGTTGTTAACAGAGCAGGTAAGCCTGTCGATTATGTTTTTCTCGAGGTTAATCATGCCTTTGAAAAAATGATGGGGCTCAAGAGAGAGCGAATCATAGGTAAGAGAGCAACCGAGGTTCTTCCGGGCTTTGAGAAAGACCCCGCTGATTTGATTGACGTTTATGGGCGCGTTGCTTTAACTGGAGAGCCCGTTCAGTTTGAAACCTGCATTGAGTCTTTGAATAAGTGGTTTAGGGTCTCAGCCTACTGTTCGGAGAAAGGCTCCTTTGTAACGTTAATTGAAGATATCACCGAACGCAAGCAACAAGAACGCGAAATTGAAAGCCTATCACGTTTTCCTTCTGAGAATCCTAATCCGATATTTCGCGTAGACGGAAATGGTACAATTCTGTATTGCAACAAAGTCGGGTGTTCTTTTTTGGCTTCGTGGACTAGTAAGGTTGGCGAACGCGTGCCTGAACATATAAGTCAGGCTGTTGCCGATGCTTTAGCGTCCGATAAACGAGTTGAGCTTAAGGAAACCCGTGGGACTAAGATATTTTTGCTCTTGCTTGCCCCTGTCATCTCGGAAGGCTACGTAAATATTTACGCAAATGACATCACCGAACGCAAGAAAGCAGAAGAAGCGTTACGTAAACTTAACCGTCACCTGAAAGCCGTGAGCAATAGCAACCAAGCTCTCATGCACGCGACTGACGAGGCAAAATTCACGCAGGAAGTCTGCAATATAATCATCGAAGACTGCGGCTATGCACTCGTGTGGGTTGGATTCGCCGAACATGACGAAGGTAAAACCGTGCGTCCAGTAGCTTTCGCCGGTTTTGACAAAGGCTACATTGATGCCCTGAAAGTCACTTGGGACGGAAACTCGGAAAGAGGCCGTGGCCCCACGGGCACGGTAATCCGGACAGGAAAACCCTACATCTGTAAAAACATGCAAATCGACCCTAACTTTGAGCCTTGGCGACGGGAGGCTCTCAAAAGAGGCTACACTGCGTCGCTTGTTCTTCCCTTGATTTCATTTGAAGGCGAAACGTTCGGCGCATTAAACATTTACAGCAAAGAATCGGAGCCCTTCACTGATGAAGAAGTGAAACTTCTAACGGAGCTTGCAAATGACTTCTCGTATGGCATTGGGATGTTGCGGCTACGTAAGAAAAGGGAACAGGCTGAGGAAACATTGCGGAAGCAAGCTTCACTTATCGACCTTAGCCCAGACGCCATAATCGTGAGGCGGCTAGACGGTGCAATTACTTTTTGGAGTAAAGGCGCAGAGAAAATGTATGGTTGGACAAAAGCCGAAGCGATTGGACAAGTTACTCACACGCTGCTTAAGACGGAGTTTCCAATACCGCTTGAAGAGATTGAAAACAAGCAAAAACTGGAGGGTAAATGGTCAGGTGAACTCGTCCAAACATGCAAAGACGGCGGTAAGGTTGTTGTGCAGAGTTTTCAGTTGGCGCAGTTTGGTGAGGACGGCAAAATTGAAAGCATTCTCGAATCAAATATAGATATCACCCAACGCAAGCAACAAGAGCGCGAAGTTAAAAATCTTGCAAAGTTTCCTTCTGAGAATCCTAATCCCGTATTTCGTATTGACGGAAATGGTACAATTCTGTATTGCAACAAAGTCGGGTGTTCTTTTTTGGCTGTGTGGAATAGTAAGGTTGGCGAACGTGTGCCTGAACATATTAGTCAGGTAGTCGCCGACACCTTAGCATTTGATAAAAGAGTTGAGGTTGAAGAAACGTTTGGGGCTAAGACATTTTCGCTTTTGTTTGTGCCTGTCATTTTGGAAGGTTATGTAAATGTTTACGGAAATGACGTTACAGAACGCAAGAAGGCGGAGGAAGCGCTTAAAGAAAGTGAACATCTTTATCGTACAGTGTTTGATAATAGTCAAGATGGTTTTCAGTTAATTGAGCTAATTTATGATGAGACTGGAAATCCATACGACCATAAATTTTTGAGAGTTAACCGTGCTTATGAAAAAATAATAGGTGTTAAAGCAAAAGATATTACAGGTAACACGGCAAGAAGTGTTTCTCCAAACTGCGAGTCTTACTGGTTTGAAGTTCCTGACCGGGTTGCTAAGACTGGAAAATCGGAGCATGTTGAGCTTTATAACGGAGATATAAACAAGACCTTAGACTGCTACTATTTCCCGTATTCCAAGAACGTGGTAGGTACACTTTTCAGAGATGTAACGGAACGGAAAAAAACCGAAGAAAAACTGCGTGTTGCTTCTTTATACTCTCGCAGCTTGATTGAAGCAAGCTTGGACCCCTTAGTGACAATTAGCTCGGATGGAAAAATAACTGACGTAAATAAAGCCACTGAATCTGTGACAGGCTTTTCTCGCAGGCAACTCATTGGTAGCGACTTCTCGGACTACTTTACTGACTCAGAAAAGGCAAGGAAAGGGTATCAAGAAGTTTTCGCCCAAGGCTTTGTTAGAGACTACCCGCTCGCTATTCGGCACAAAACAGGCCAAATCACAGACGTTCTCTATAATGCCACTCTGTTTAGGAATGAAGCTGGCGATATTCAAGGGGTTTTCGCAGCTGCCCGCGATGTTACAGAAAGAAAACAAGCTGAAGAGACGTTGCGGAAGCAGGCGGCGCTTATTGATTTATCTCCCGACGGGATTATCGTAAAAAGGCTTGATGACACTATTACTTTTTGGAGTCAGGGTGCAGAGAAGCTATACGGTTGGACTAAGGAGGAGGTTATTGGTCAGCAGACTCGCGATCTCTTCAAAACCACCTTTCCAGATTCGCTGGATAACATCATTAACCAGCTTAAGCACACAGGAAAGTGGTCGGGTGAACTAATTCATCTCGCAAAAGATGGCAATGAAGTTATTGTTCAAAGCTCTTGGCTGGCAACCTTCGATAAGAATGGCGAATTGATAGAGATTCTCGAATCCAACGTTGATATTACAGAACGCAAGCATTCTGAGGAAAAGCTAAATGCTGCTTCGCTTTATTCGAGAAGCTTGATTGAAGCAAGCCTTGACCCTCTAGTTACCATTAGTGCGGATGGCAAAATCACAGACGTTAACAAATCCACGGAAGACGTAACTGGCGTTCCTCGTGATCAGTTGATTGGCAGTGACTTCTCGAATTACTTCACTGAGCCCGAAGAGGCAAGGAAAGGTTACAGAAAGGTCTTCACTGAAGGTTTCGTTGTTGACTTCCCCTTGGCTATTCGGCACAAGTCAGGAAAAGTTACGGACGTACTCTACAATGCATCTATCTACAAGAATGAGGCTGGTGAAGTTCAGGGTGTTTTCGCAGCAGCAAGAGACATCACTGTACGGAAAGCAATGGAGAACGAAATCAAACAAACCATGGAAAAACTCCAACAGTCAAATGCCGAGTTGGAACAGTTTGCCTATGTAGCTTCACATGACCTGCAGGAGCCTTTGCGCATGGTGGCAAGCTATGTTCAGTTGTTGGAACGAAGGTACAAGGGAAAATTAGACCCAGATGCTGACGAGTTTATCGCCTACGCTGTGGACGGTGCCAATAGAATGAGAGGATTAATTGATGATCTCCTAACTTACTCGCGTGTGGGCAGACTTGGCAAGCCCTTTGAACCAACAGACCTTGAATCAACTCTTGACATTGTGCTTCTGAATCTGCAGGCATCAATTGCTGACAGCGGCGCGGTGGTGACGCATGATAAACTCCCAGTGGTTATGGCTGATGTAGGACAACTTGTTCAGCTTTTTCAAAATTTGATTGGAAACGCCATAAAGTTCCACGGCAAAGAGCCGCCTCGTGTTCATGTTTCAGTTCAGGTTAAAGAGAACGAATACTTGTTCTCAGTGCGCGATAATGGCATTGGCATAGCTCCTGAATATTTTGATAGGCTTTTTAAGATTTTCCAGCGCCTTCATACACGAGAAGAATATCCTGGCACAGGAATCGGTCTCGCTATATGCAAAAAAATCGTGGAGAGGCATGGGGGGCGTATCTGGATTGAGTCGCAAGTGGGGAAAGGTTCAACTATCTACTTTACATTAAACAAACAAAAAAGGAGTATGAAGGAGTTTGAGAAGAATTGAAGCAATGAGGGTGGATATTTTATTAGTCGAAGACAACCCTGGAGACGTGCGCTTAACCAAAGAAGCCCTGAAAGACGCAAAAGTGCTGAACGATATTTACGTGGCTAGAGACGGCGTTGAAGCTATGGAATTTATGCATCGCGAAGGTTCTTTTGCAAACGTGCCTATACCCGACCTAATTCTGCTCGACTTGAACCTGCCAAGAAAGGATGGGCGAGAAGTATTAGCTGAAATCAAAAAAGATCCAAAACTAAAACACATCCCCATTGTTGTCTTGACAACTTCTAAGGCTGACGAAGACATCATAAAGACATATAATCTGCATGCAAACGCCTATATCACAAAACCAGTTGATATAAACCGATTCGTTGAGATTATGCATGCTCTCGAAGAATTCTGGTTTACAATAGTAAAACTGCCACCAAAGGAGTAATAAAGAATTAGAATTCTGTTGATTGAAGACAATGCCGGTGACGCTCGACTCATCCAAATAATGTTGACTGAAGAAAAACTTGCTGTTGGCAACTTTGAGCGCGTTGACAGGCTTTCCAGAGGAATAGACCGGTTAGCGGAAGGAAACATAGATGCGGTTCTGCTAGACCTTGGATTGCCTGACAGCCAAGGACTCAACACTTTTGAAAAGGTATACGCTGTGGCTCAAAAACTACCAATTCTGATATTGACTGCATACAAAGATGATGCATTTGCTCTGGAGGCAGTTCGAAGAGGCGCGCAAGATTACCTCATCAAAGGGAAAATTGATAGTGCCCTACTAGCTCGGGCTATAACTTATGCTGTAGAACGCAAAAAATTAGAGGAAACAGTTGAAAAGCGTACGCTCTTGCTGAAAGTAAGCGAAGAGAAATACCGAACATTGTTTGATTCAATCGACGAGGCTTTTTGTATTATCGAAATGATTTTTGACGCTGATGGCAAGCCTATAGATTACCGTTTTTTAGAAATCAACGCGTCGTTTGAGAAACAGACGGGGTTGCATGACGCAACGGGGAAACGTATGCGTAGTCTTGCCCCGAACCATGAGGCTTACTGGTTTGAAATTTACGGCAAAGTCGCCTTAACAGGAAAATCCGTGCGGTTTACAAATGAGGCAAGAGCGTTGAATCGCTGGTACGATGTTTTTGCCTTTCCAGTCGGCGAGGGAAAAATCCGAAAAGTTGCCGTCTTGTTCAATGATATTACCCAGCGAAGGAATTTAGAGAAGCAGCTGCAAGATTCTGAACGCTTAGCCGCAATTGGCGCTACCGCGGGTATGGTTGGTCATGATATACGCAATCCATTGCAATCTATAATCGGCGAAATATTCCTATCAAAGAAGGAAATAGATGATTTGCCCAAAAGTGATGCCAAGAAGTACCTGAAAGATAGCCTTCAATCCATCGAAGACAATGCATTTTATATTAATAAGATCATTAGTGATCTTCAAGATTACGCTAAACCCTTAAAACCTCTTATCGAAGAAACCAATTTTAAAAAGATTGCTGAAGGCGTTTTTTCAAGATTAAAGCCTCCTGAAAACATAAAAGTCGTTTGTCGCATTGAACCTTATTTTACAAAACTAATGACTGACCCTTCAGCCATGAAGAGAATTCTAACAAACCTGTGCTCAAACGCAATTCAAGCCATGCCTGAAGGCGGGAAACTAACTCTGGATGCTGCCAACAAAGATGACAAGATATTCATAAGCATCCAGGATACTGGCTTGGGTATACCGGAAGAAAATAGAGATAAACTTTTCAAGCCTTTATTTACAACTAAAGCTAAAGGGCAAGGTTTCGGTTTAGCAGTGGTCAAAAAGCTAACCGAAGCGTTAAACGGCAAGGTAAGCGTTGAAAGTGAGGTTGGAAAAGGCACACGGTTCACGCTTGAATTTCCTCTCCAAAAAATGGCCATTCCTATTAGTCGTATCCGCGTTAAGAATAGAGAGATTACCACATAGGGTAAGAGACGAAACGGCATCCAGCGTAAGCGAAAGTTTGGTTGAAGTGAAAGCGGTTGAAAGCATTTGTTGTAGCTTGCTTGAGACAACAAATTCTCATATAGTTTAAACGCTCCTTCACATAAGTTGAAATTTCATGATTTTATGTTGCAATGTTAACTGTCCAAAATGCGGAAAAGAGCTTGCTAAACCTGATAAAAAACTAGAGAACTCTGTCTTCTGCATAGCGATTTACACATGTGATATATGTGGCACGACATTCAAGTATTCTAAAAGTCATTTTAACTACTTGGCTTACAGATAACAGTAGGCTGCAAAATATCAAAATAAAAAAATCGATAACCCAAAACCTTGTTATTGTAAAGGTACAGTCACATCATTATTTATCATTCAAGACACACGTATTATTGTAACCACGCGAAAGGATTAGCTAAAAGCGTGAGTCGATGGTTAACTTAGGCGCAGACGAATGATTCCCCTCTCTCTTTCCTGAAATTTTTTGTTTGCGTCTAAGCTAACCTATTTCGCTTAAACCAGCAATTATTTTATAGTTCCATCAAATAAAAACATAGTGCCTTTAATTTTGTCCCATTTTCCCAATTTTCCCTGCTGCGAGAGGGCATTCAAGCGGCGGCTTGTGACCTGTTTTGACTATACAGAAGTCCTGTTCAAAATAGGACGGGAAAGTAGATTTGGCGTTTTGAGCAGCCTTAAAAAGATCAATAACATGGAAAAATACGGTTCTTTCAATTTTAAGCAAAGAAACTATTTATTAAGTTAGAGCAATGACAATAGTTAGTTTATTGGGGTTCAGAAACATGAAAGCATTCATAATCCAATTTCCATACGGAGTAGCAGCTTTCGATGATAAAAACGGTTTAATAGAGAAAGTTTTGTTTCCAAAGAAACCTCAGGTAGCAGCAGGAAGCTTGCTTAAAGCTGAAGCCGGAAAAATGTCTGACGAATTATTCTCATTAATTTCCCTTCTAAAAAACGTAGATTACGACACTTTTGTTTTTGAAAACGCCAACTTGGCAGAAGCGGTTCAACGCAAAATGAACGTTACAGTGGAAGTGGCGAAACCTGCCGAAGCTGAAGTTCTCCGTTCACACATGAGTGAAGTTGCAGTTGAATCAGGCTTTGTAAAAGATGAACAAGACCTAAGCCTTTGGAACCGCAACGTCAGTTTGGAACTTGCCAAGTTAAGAATAAAAGGCGCCTCCGAAAAAAGAGACCTGATCATTGCTCAGAGCATTCAGACGCTGGATGATTTAGATCACACAGTCAACCTATTCATGGGCAGGCTTAGAGAATGGTACGGCGTGTACTTCCCAGAGCTTGACCGCTTAATCGAAAAACATGAAACTTATGCTCGGCTAGTCATGAATTTAGGCGACAGAGAAAGCTACACAGCAAAAGCTTTGGAAAAGGAAAATATTCCTAAAGAAAGAGCAGGATTAGTCGCTAAAGCTGCTGAATCATCCATGGGCGCCGACGTCGCTGAACGTGATTTAGAGCAGATACAAGCCTTAGCTAAAAACGTGCTTGAATTTTATGAACTGCGCAAGAACATGGAGAACTATGTTGATAGAACCATGGAGGAAATAGCGCCCAACGTACGTGCAGTTGCAGGTTCACTTCTCGGTGCACGCTTAATAGCCATCGCTGGCAGCCTGCAAAACTTGGCTATGAGACCAGCAAGCACCATTCAAGTTTTAGGTGCAGAAAAAGCGCTGTTTCGCTCCTTGAAAACTGGGGCTAGACCGCCAAAGCACGGCTTAATCTTCCAGCATACACTGTTGCATGATGCTAAGAGGTGGCAGAGAGGAAAAATCGCAAGGGTAATCGCTGGGAAACTAGCCATCGCCGCTAGAGCTGACGCTTTTGGGGGTCATTTTATCGGAGATAGGTTAAAAGCGGACATAAACAAGCGACTGGAAGAAATACACGAGAAATACAAGGAGCCGCCGCCACCTAAAGAAAGAAAACCAGAGCAAAGACCGGAAAGACGAGAACAGCAATTCAGGGAACGTGACAGAGACAGAAGACGTTACGGCGGCGGGAAGAATCGGAGAAGAGACAGGCGTGCACGTCAAGGTTAAACCGCATCCGAAATTCAAGGAAATCTACCAAGTCACGCTTGAAGATGGAGTACAAAGGTTAGCCACACGCAACTTAACGCCTGGCTTAAACGTTTACGGCGAACGCCTCGTTAAAGTCAAAGGTGTTGAATACCGAATTTGGGATGCTTTCAGAAGCAAGTTGGCAGCCGCTATTCTTAAAGGCGTGCAGAATGTGCCCATAGAACCTGGCTTCAAAGTGCTTTATTTGGGCGCTGCTTCTGGAACCACACCGAGCCATGTTTCAGACATCGTTGGGGAGAGCGGGTATGTTTACTGCGTCGAATTTGCTCAGCGGTCAATTAGAGATTTAGTTAACAATGTTGCAGCTTATCGGTCTAACATTTCTCCGCTTCTGGAGGATGCCCGAATGCCGGAAAAATACGCGATGTTCATCTCTGGCAAAGTAGACACGATCTACTGTGATGTGGCGCAGCCGGAACAGGCTAAACTGTTAGCTGACAACGCAGACATGTTTCTTAAACCATCAGGCTGGGTGATGTTGGCTGTGAAAGCGCAAAGCATCGATGTGACGATGGACCCAGACGCGGTATACCGGCAAGAAGCAAATGTTTTGCGAAAACGGAGTTTTGATGTTAAAGAGATTGTGAATTTGGAGCCTTTCGACAAAGCACACGCCATGATATTAGCCCAACGAACCTGATTTACGAGCGGCAAGCCTTCTTTTAGCTAATGAAACCGCTAAGCAAAAAGTATACCTATCTCGATACTGTTAAGTAACAATATTATCAGTATTGATACTAATTAGACCATAGAAGAGAACATAAATCCTTGAATGTACTCGGTAATAGCCCAACCGTTTGATGTAAACTTCACGTATGCCTGACTTAGCTTAGCGGTTTTTTCGATGCCTTCTATAAATTAACAGAACAATACTTAAGGCAACAACTACCGCTATTAGTGCAATTAATAGAATTTGTTCGTTAACGGTTATCATGATCGGAGTTGGTGTGGGACTTGGTAAAGGGGTCGGTAAAGGGGTCGGTAAAGGACTTTGTGACGGCAAAGGCAAAAACGGCGCAGTTTTTATTAAGTAAATATAACCCCATAATCCTTGAGGGCTCAAATAAGGGTCTGCGATGCCCAGACCTGCAAGTGCTCCATCTGATGTTTCGATGAGGGAAAATATTTTAAAAGGAAAAGTAATGGTGCCATTAAAATAATTGGCAGGACCTGAATATGGAAGATTCTCAATCCATTGTGTATTGTTATCTGAATCGGTTTTTACAAAGGTAGGAAACGACACATGGGTGGGAAAAACAGTTACCTTTGCTGGTTCAAAGTAAGCGAACCCGCCATCGCTAGTTTGAATATTAGATGAGGTAATGGCTAAGTTTAAAACCGCACTTGTGTTTTCATACCATTGTATATTTCCTTCAGAATCGGTTTTAATGACCGCGGGTGTGTTAACGTAGGTGGTTCCGTATGTTGACCATTGTCCTGATATTTCATATCCTCCATCGCTGGTTTGGATAAGACTGAATCCTACAAAATGATTGATAGTTTTATTCCATTGCATGTTACCTGAAGAATCAAGCTTGTACAGAATTGCAGGAGTAAAAGTGAATTGGTAGGACTTGGCGCAATCTAAAAAGGCGTATCCGCCATCGCTTGTTTGAATCAAGTTAGAAACTTGTTGAGTATTTCCTAACCCATATAATTTTTGCCATTGGGTGGCGGGGGGTGAAGTGCTGCTTGAGGTTTGGGCTGAAACTAAAGTAGGTTGAAGAATTATTAAGGACATTATGAAAACAGCGACAAGAAATGAAGCATAACTCTTACCTAAACTACGCATAGTTACTCTGAAGAAACATATGCGATAAAAGCTTATTCGTAAAGGTTTCTTGAGTGGATTTAGTCAAAGTTTCTTGACTAAGAATTAGTCTAATTCTACGCTATGCAGATTTAAGACTTATCATCCATGAAAACTTAGCTTAATTCTATCTAAACTTTATTTTTTGCTTTCTGTTCTTTCATCTGTTTTTTGAGCGCCTTCTTACTCAAGAATATAAAACTATGTTAATATCAATACTGACAGTCAGGTTACTAACTCATTTCACAGTAACTTAACTTAACTTAACTTAACAGTATTCCCTATCCTCTCAATTTTGCTAGAGAAATTCAGTTGCTAAATTGATACCCTATCCTGCCTTCTTACTGCAATCTAGCTGCTTTTTCTTTTTAGAAGCAGTTTTTGGAAAACCAATATAGCTTAGTTCACTAACGCCATTGATAGTTAAGGTTGAAAACGAAGAATGTTGGTTGCTGGTGTTGACGAAGCTGGGCGTGGATGCGTTATCGGTCCCTTAGTGATTGCTGGCGTCATGCTGAAAGCTGAGAATTTGCCCCTTTTAAGCGAATTAGGCGTGAAAGATTCAAAGCTTCTAACAGCCAAGAAGCGTGAAGCCTTGTACCCTGAAATCATACGCTTAACCGAAAAATACCAGACAATAAAGGTGCATCCGCATGAAATTGACAAAGCAGTTGAAAGCGCCAGAATACTGCACAAACTAAACAGGCTTGAGGCTCAGACGATGGCGCAGGTGATTGAAGCCTTAAGGCCTGATGAAGTCTACGTTGATGCAGCAGACACAGTTGAGTACCGCTTTGGATACCACATTAAAGAATGCTTAAAGGTCAAAACCAGAATCATTTCTAAACATAAGGCAGACAGGATTTTCCCAGTTGTTTCAGCCGCATCCATAATAGCAAAAGTGGAGCGTGACAGAGAAATTGCAAGTTTAAAAGTTGAATACGGCGACTTCGGCAGCGGATACTTAACTGACGGGAAAACCATGAGTTTCCTGAGGCAGCTATTGGAAAAAAATGATGATTATCCGAGTTTTGTTAGAAAATCATGGAAACCTGCGAAAAGAGCAAAAAATGAGAAAGGCACGGTGCAAAAAAAGCTTGCCTAACCATATTTAAACATAAAGATGTCTCTAGTTGTAGTCAAATGTTTCAGCAAAAAGTCTACACAATTTAGCACTAATTATATAAATGGCGAGGTACATTTTTAACTTAAGGAAAGCGGGTTTTAAACGGCGGTTGCTTGATGAGCGAAAAGGATGTCACAAAGTTCTTGCAGATCCTTGGGCTGTCAAAAAGGGAAATTCAAGTTTACATGTTCCTTGCCAAAAGCGGTGTCCAATCAACTAGCTTTGTGGCTAAAAGGCTTAAAATGGAGCGTGTTCAAGCATACCGTACATTCAAGAAGCTGCAGGAGAAAGGCTTTATTGAAGCAACCTTGGAAAGGCCTACGCGTTTTACCATTGTTCCTTTTGAAGCCTTAGTTGACTCATTTATTAATGCTAAAAAGAACGAGATTACCAACTTAACTGACCAGAAACAGCCTCTTTTAACCGCTTGGCAATCAATAAGCGCTCCCGAATCAGAATATCCTGTAGCTAAATTCTCTATTATCACGGGCAAGAAAAAGATTCATGCCAAAATGTTATCCATGATTGAAGAGTCAAACGCTGAAGTTATTGTCTTAACAACGGCTTTAGGTTTAATTCAAGAAGATATCGCGGGCATTTTTGACACAGCTTTTATTTCTTCGCAAGAGCGGAACATACCATTTCAAGTAATAACCGAAATTTCCCATGAAAACCTCAAAATTGTAGAGCGTATAGATAGGAGTATTTCGGAAGAAAAGTTAAACATTAAACTTCGTCATGTGAACATGAGTTCCAAATTTTTCCCGCGCTTTTTGATTAAAGATGAAGAAGAAGCCATGTTGTATGCGCCTTTTGGCGATGAAGCCTCCGTGCTTAATTTGGAAGATGAAGGCTTATGGATAAATGACAAAATGTTCATTTCGGTTCTGAAAGCTTTTTTTGTCCAAATGTGGCAAAGCGGAGTTGAAGCTTCAAGACGCATAGACGAGCTGAAGAGCGGGATACCGATAGGCGAAACACTCATCATAAAAGACCCTGAAGAAGCCTGGTCCAAGGTGACTGAGGTTCTTGATTCAGCAAAAAGAGACATTGTAATAATCACAACGTCACAAAGCATTAACCGCCTATCTGAAAAAGACCCATTAATAAATTACTTCAAAAAAGGCTTGAAAATTCAATTAATGGCATCCATAGACTTGGATAATCTTGAGCCAGCACAGCGGCTTTCAACCCGTTATGAAATCAAGCACGTGCCAATCAGCTACCTGACAATGATGTTGGTCGACAACAAGCACTTGTTCATGTTTAAGATGCCGCCGCTAAACGATTTTGGAACTGAATCTGCCTTTTACTTGCCTGACACCTTCTACTCCAGCGACCCCAGCCAAATAGAAAGGGTCAGTGAAATGCTCAGTGATATTTGGAAGAGAGGAATAGACATCTCGGAGATCAGCGACCAAGCAGGCACTAAGCTTCCCACAGTTGAGGTCTCAACAACTGACACAGTTGCTAAGCTTGTCGATAAGATGTTGCAAAACAACGTCACTTCAGTATTGATCAATGAAAATCATAAGCCAGTTGGGGTAATAAACGACAGAGACCTTTTGAAGGAAATAGTTGAAGAACATAAGGCTCCCAAGAAAACTCTAGCAAAAGACCTCAACTATATGCCGCTTATAATTCTTCAAGCAGACGAATCCATGATTACAGCCATGAAGCTTATGGAGGAAAAGGGTATGAAGCGGGCCGCCATGGTTAAAAACGGACAGCTTATAGGCATGTTAATGGAAAATGCTGCTGATGCTGCTAGAAGGGCTGCCTTGCAGGTTAAAGCATCTGTCTAGTAACATTTTTTAACTTAAAATAACTTTACTGCATTTTTTGAAAGGCAAACGATATTAACAAAATAGGGGTACCCATTAAAGAGAGGCAAACCACTTGAAACTAAAAACGCCCATAATTATTGTAAATTTTAAAACTTATTTAGAAGCAACGGGGCAAAAAGCCGTTGAACTTGCAAAGGACGCTGCAAAAGTAACCAAAGAAACAGGTGTATCTATTGCGGTAGCGCCGCAGTTTGCTGATATTGCAAGGATTGCAGAGATGGTTGAGATTCCTGTGTTAGCGCAGCACATTGATCCTATTAAGCCTGGCAACAGTACAGGTCATGTTCTTGCGGAGTCCGTTAAAGAAGCAGGTGCGGTTGGAACTTTAATTAATCATTCGGAGAGGCAACTGAAACTCGCAGATATCGATGCAATTATCGCGTTGACTCGTGAAAAAGGGCTGATTTCTTGTGTATGCGCTAATAATCCCACTGTAAGTGCTGCCGCGGCTTCATTACGGCCAGATATTGTTTCCATAGAGCCACCTGAGCTTATAGGCACGGGAATCGCAGTTTCAAAAGCGCAGCCTCAGGTAGTCACTAATACGGTTAATCTTGTTCACAAAATCAACCCAAACGTAACTATTCTTTGCGGTGCAGGGATAAGTCAAGGCGAAGACGTCTCAGTAGCTTTGAAGCTGGGAACAAACGGCGTGCTTGTTGCAAGCGGTATAGTAAAAGCGAAAGACCCATATAGTATCCTACGTGCATTTGCCGACGCAACAAAACAATAACTGTGTGAGTAACGTTGAAAGTTGAAGCTGAATGTGAATCTTGCCTGCTTGCAAGGGGAGCGGCGCAAACCTACCAAGCTACAACAAACCCTGCCCTACGTTTCAGATGCCTCGCTGAAATTGTTAAACTGTTAAATCGAGAATTCAAACCAACGTCTGTGGCGGCGGATTTAGGCACCAAAAGAGACCGCATAATTAAACAGTTAACAGGCAACAATGACCCATATCTTCGAACCAAGAAGGCGGCTAATGAGAAAGCGTTGAAAATGCTTCCGCGTGCAAAAAAGCTTGTGGAAGAGGGTAATAATCAGCAGGAACGGTTCAAGAAGGCATGTTTATGTGCTATTGTCGGGAATGTCATGGAGTTTGATATTCCAGGACACAAGTTTAGCTTGGATAATTTGGCGGGTTGTTTTAGGGAAGCATCTAAAGATTTAGTTATTGACGATATTGACAAAGCGTATGAGTTAGCAAAGAAAGCAGACAGCGTCCTCTACTTAGCGGATAACGCTGGAGAAATCGTTTTTGACATGTTACTCGTTGAACAGTTAAAAAACATGGGCTTAAAAGTAACATACGTCGTTAAGGGTGGACCAGTTATTAACGATGCCACTTTAGATGATGTGTTATTCTCAGGCATGGATAAAATAGCCGACGACATATTAACCACGGGAACCGACGCGGTTGGCTTGCAGAAAAAGGAAGTTTCACCTGAATTCTTGAAGATTTACGATGCTGCAGAGCTGGTTTTTGCTAAAGGCATGGGGTACGCTGAAACCCTTACTGAGTACAAGTTGACGAAGCCTCATCTGCTCTTGTTCAGAACAAAATGTATCCCAGTAGCCAATTATTTCTGTGTTCCACGCGACAAGAACATTGCAAAGCTGATGCCGTAAAAATGAAAATGCCCGCCATAGTCTTCACTCAAGAAACGCTTTCCCGCTTTGGCGAGGTTATGCGGAAGGAGTGGCTCATAACCAATGGGCTGGGCGGTTACGCATCAAGCACTGTTTTAGGCATTAACACAAGGAAGTATCATGGATTATTGGTAGCCGCGTTGCATCCGCCCGGCGACCGAACAGTGTGTGTCTCAAAGCTTGACGAGGATGTTTCGGTGGGTAACGATGTTTACCAGTTGGGCGCAAACGAGTTTCAGGATGTGATTTACCCGCAGGGATACAAGTATCTAAAGGCATTTTCAGTAGCGCCTTTCCCCACGTACACGTATGGTTTTGACAGCATTGAGGTTAATAAAACGGTTTTTATGCCTAAAAACAAGAACGCTGTCTCAGTAATCTATCATGTTTCTAACGAGAACAATTTTGAGGCTGAACTTAAAATCTACCCGATTTTAACGTGTAGGTATTTTCACACGGTTATAGATAGATTAAAAAATCCTTTTGGCTTTACTCAAAAAAGCGTCGGCAAAGAGTTAGAAACAGTTTTCAAGCATCCAGAAGCCACAATCTTGTGCCATTCAACAGACGGAGAGTTCAGGGAGAAAATCAACTGGATACAACGTTTATTCTATCGCATGGAAGCCTCAAGAGGCGAAGCCAGCAGTGACGATTGTTTCCAACCTGGATATTTTGAAGTTCAGGTTCCAGCTGAAGCAGAAAAAGAGTTTGCGGTAAGCTTCGCCGTGAATCATGAAAGCCAAATCGCAAGGGAAGCTCTGACTTCTGTCGGCGACACAATCGATGAAGTTAATGCTTCTTTCAATCAAGAATTAACACAGCAAAGCAACATGCTGGAAAAATTTTATGGTTTACACCCTGAGGTTCCAATAAGCGATTGGCTAAACTGGATTCTTTTAGCCGCAGATTCCTTCATAGTGGAGAATACCGTCGGCAGGAAAGTCGTAATTGCTGGGTACCACTGGTTTGAACCATGGGGCAGAGACACCTTCATTTCATTGCCTGGCCTTATGCTGGTTACTGGCAGATTCAGCGATGCAAAGGACATACTTCAAAATTACATCCAATACTGCCAGAACGGGCTTATTCCAAATTTTGTAGCCGATAAATCGGGTGAACCAGCCTACAACACCGTTGACGCCACACTCTGGTACGTTAACGCTGTGCTTCAATACCTAAAATACACCGGGGACTCCGCGTTTGTAAAAGAAGAGCTTTGGGAAAATCTCCAGGCAATAATTGATTATCATGAACGGGGCACTTTGTTTGGTATTCGTTTAGATTACGACGGCTTACTAATGCACGGTTCAAGGCTAACATGGATGGATGCAGAAGTAGACGGCAAAGAGATCACGCCAAGAGTTGGAAAAGCAGTGGAAATCCAAGCTTTATGGTACAATACACTGCGAATAATGCAGTTGCTGGCAAACAACTTCGGCGAGAAAGCCTTAGCTGAAAAATACGCTGGGATGGCAGATAAAACCCGCATTAGCTTTAACGAAAAATTCTGGAACACCAAAGCAGGTTGCCTCTTTGACGTATTGGACACTAATGACACTGATGCATCACTTCGCCCCAACCAGATTTTCGCCGTCTCACTGGATTTTAGCATGCTTGATAAAGACAGAGGCGCGCAAGTTGTCAACATGGTGAATCGTGAGTTGGTAACACCATATGGCTTGCGCACTTTAGCGTTAAATGACCCAAAGTTTGTCGGTAAATGCTTTGGCGATAGGTTAAGCAGAGACACCTCTTACCATAACGGGACCATTTGGCCTTGGCTGATGGGACCCTTCATAACGGCATATTTGAAAATAAACGGCTACAGCACTGAATCACGCGAGTATGCAATGCAAAATCTTGTTCTGCCCCTATTCAGCAATGGAATCAACCAAGCAGGACTGGGCACATTAAGCGAAATATACGACTGTGACTCACCGAACACGCCGAGAGGTTGCATCTCGCAAGCATGGAGCATCGCCGAGCCCCTGAGAGCTTACATAGAAGACGTGCTGATGGTCAAACCAGGTCCTGGAAGGAAAATTTAGGAACTTAGGTTTTTATTGCTTTTCTGAGGCTTTCAGCGGCGGTTTCTGGCGTTATTGTGTTTATGTATGTTCCTGTGCTTATTTCGAAGCCTGCCCAGATTGAAAGTTTAGGGTAGACTTCCAGGTGCCAATGGTAATAGTCTTGTGCTTCTTTGTTTATGGCTAAGTGGAAACCGTAATTGTAAGGTGGGTCATTCACTAAATCCTTTAAGCCTTTGAGGCTTGCTTTGAGGGTTTTAGCAAACGCTGACACTTCAGCATCATCCAAGTCAAGGATGTTGGCGGCGTGTTTTCTAGGCATAATCCAGAATTCCATCGGGTTAATGCTTGCGTAAGGAGCAAAGAAAATGAAATCTGAATCTTCATAAACAAGCCTTGGACTTTTTGATTCTTTCTCGATCATGTCGCAGAAAACACATTTGCCCTGTTTGCGGTAGAATGCTTTACTTTCATCCAGCTCTTCCTGGATTATTACAGGAATAACAGGTGTCGCGATTACTTGACTGTGCGCATGAGAAAGCGACGCGCCTGCTAGCTGCCCATAGTTCCTAAAAATTGAGACGTACTTGACGTATGTTTTTGCACTTAACTCTCTGAGCCTATCAATATACGCGTGGATAACCAGTTCCAGCTGGGGCAGTTCAGCGTCAGCCGGGTCCTCATCATGATTTGGAGACTCAATTATAACCTCATGGTGCCCAACCGCGTAGCCAAAGCATTCGTTCTTTAAAACTTGCGCTTCATCCTGTGGTTGTTTAGGTGGACTGAACGCTGGGTAAAGGTTTGGGATGCAACGGATAAGCCAGTTTTTTGGGCGTTCGCCAACCAGTGGATCCTTAGCCTTTTTTATTTCGCCATTCTCTTTCAAGTACAGCATCAAGGCTGGCGGCGTCATGTTCTCGTTGCCAACACACATTGGACAAACCGCCGAACTTTGGGCAGTTTCAGTTTTTTGTTTAGCAAAATCCGTGGGTCTTCGGCTTCGTTCTGTCGCGATTACGACCCAGCGGTTTAATAAGTAATCTTTTCTCAGTTCATTGTACGGCATCTGTTAAGCACCCTGACAAACAAGGCACTGGAAACTTTTTGGCATGATAATAGTTTTAATATTGAAATTTATTTTTGTTACTGAGGGATTTGTTATCAACGGTAAATCTTTACTCCCTTCTTTAATCATGGCTTATCAGAATAAATCTTTTACTGAGTACAACTTAAGACGTGTAATGCACTTACTCGGGAGACTCTGTCTAATAATATTGAAAACTTCTAAATACTGCGTAAATCTAAGAACTATGATTTAATGTACTCCAAATAACTTAAAGGAGATCTGTAAAATGGATAAATTCAACAAATTAGTTATCGCAGTGATAATTGCCGCTGTGGCATCAAGCGGTTTAATACTGCTTTCTGGTTTCCATTACACCGCGGCTCCTCCAGGGTACGCTTTAACGGGCAATTTTACAGTGCAAAGTACTCAGCCAATCAGCGATGGCATTGCTTACTCGTTGGTGTGGCATGGAGGTAACGGAACAGTGCAGATGAACAGCGAGTTTTCCTATGTTTATACTAATGTACCCGTGTTTGAAAACAAGACTCTAACAGTTACAGTTAAAAGTTCACCGATAACCCTTTATGAAAACTATACGAAACTGTTCACCTTGAACCCATAAAAAGGCAGTATTTTGCTAATCTATATGCGGCATCTTTGTTCTATAACTTTATCAGAAAGCTCAATTGTCTATAGCTAAGAAACTTGCATTTCTAAAAAGATAAGCCTCTTAACCGAGGTTTCTACACCCCATTAAAGTAATGTTGCTTTTCTGATGCTTAAATTAATTAACTATGGCTAATGAACGCTCAAAAACGCTTTGCTGACCTCATTCAGGTGCTAATGTTAAAAACCTCAGATTTCCGAGACATTGGAAGGTTTTATATCCGCTATTTGCCATAGATTCAGCAACCGGCTTTATAGCGCTGAGAACTATGATTGATAAATCAAGTTCAAGGTTGCGTTTAACTCAGTTAAAAGCGGAATTAAATAAATGGCGAATAGCCTTTTTGGTTTTTGCGTTATTCTACGCCATTTTGCTCGTGCTGAATCTTTCTAATATGCCGATGCAATGGGATGAAGTTGGTCAACTCAACGGCGGATTATTTTTAAAATTGGGACTATACGATAAGTTTGTTGGTAACACATTTTATCCACCGCTTTTTGGCTCCATCACCATGGTTTTCTTTAACGTTTTTGGCGTAAGCTTGGTTTCTGGCAGGCTGGTTTCAGTCGTTTTTTCTGTCCTTTCGCTTTGGGTGGTGTTTGAGCTTGCCTACAGTATGTACGGGGGTAAAGCCGGGTTAATCGCAGCTGTTTTATTGGGGATTATGCCGGGTTACTTTTGGCTTTCACGTACAGCTTTGTTAGACATAATGCTTGTTTTCTTTTTTACGGTGTCACTGCTTTTCTTTTTCCGTTGGCTGAATAACCATCAGAATAAAATGTTAGTTTTAAGCGGTTTGGCTTTAGGTTTTGGCTTTCTGGCAAAGTATCAAATGCTTGCTGTAGGAGCGGTAATGATTGTCAGCTTACTAATTTTAGGGTCGGGTCAACTTAAACGGTTATTTTCAAAATTCACTCTATTAATAATTACTGCCATGATTGTGATTATCCCATGGATCATAATTGCTTACCGCATGTTGGCGTCTCAAAATTTAAACCAATGGATATACGCTTTGCAAATGGGCAACCCTGCAAGGTCACTTTACAGTGAACGTTTTCCGCTTCCAATATTTTATTTAATAGAGATAACCTGGCCATACAATGGTATTCACCCCATTTCGCTTTTTCTTTGTATTGTAGGCTTGTTAGGTTTAGGCTTGTTTGCATGGAGACGGAAAAAAGAAGATAAATTTGTTTTCATCTGGTTTGTGAGCGTTTTTGTTTTCTTTACGTTGATAACGAATAAGGATTGGCGCTATGTGCTGCCGTTGTTTCCAACTTTAGCAATCTCAGCGTCGGCTTTTATTTTATTCGTTTACTCGAAGGCTGAAAACACTTGGAAAGGGCAAATAAGCGTAAACAAGAAGCGTATGGTTAAATTGGCCGCAGGATTATTCATAATATTTCTGGTTGTTGCAATGGTTTACAGTATAAATGATACTTACCGTTGGGTTGCAACAGATGATGTACAAATCGATATACAAGGAGCAACAGACTATGCTATCAACCATGATAACGCGAACCAATCAATTATGGTTCTTTGTCCATTCAACTTTTTCAACAATCAAATGGTAAACTTCTATCTGTGGTCAGACGGCGAAAACCAAATTCAAACCTACCAGTACCCGCAACTGCCAGTCGACACTTATACGCCTGACTTTAACATAACTGAGTTTATCAGTTTATGCCAGCAGAACAATGTAAAGTTCGTTTTCACTTACGAGTACGGAGGCACAGTACCCTACTTCAACACAACACTGAACCTGATGCAAATCTACACGCAGCTGTACGCTTCAGGCAATTTTTCAAAAATATCACCCGAGCAAACGTTTGGTTCAGATCCGAGAAGAATTTTCATTTTAAACTTCACTGGTTAAAGAACAGACCTTCACCAATCTGACCACACAGGAAGGCACAGCAAAATGGATTCGCAAACAAAAAGGGCAAATGAACCTATAAAATTTCGCACGCTTTATTTTTTTTGATTGTTTTAAGATTAAAGTGTTTGCCTTGAGGGTAAAAGCATATATTTGTTGACTTGTTCTTGTTATTTTTCAACTTCAACGCGAAATAGGCGGAAATATGGCGTTAGCAGATAAAATTCTGAAGCTCAAGAAAGAAAAGAAAGCTGTGATTTTAGCTCATAATTACCAAAGGTCAGAAATTCAAGAAATAGCCGATTACGTCGGCGACAGCATTGAGTTAAGCCGTAAAGCGGTTGAGGAAAAAGATGCTGAAATGATTGTTTTCTCAGCTGTAGATTTCATGGCTGAATCAGCAGCAATTCTCAATCCAGAAAAGAAAGTGCTTTTGCCATGTTTAGGCGCACGCTGTCCAATGGCGCAGATGCTTACAGTTGATGAGATAAAACATGCTAAAGCCCAATACCCAAAGGCTCCAGTAGTACTGTACGTGAACACTTTGGCTGTGTGCAAAGCCAACTGCGATGTTTGCTGCACCAGCGCCAACGCTGTGGAAGTCATAAAATCTCTTGATGCAGACACGATTCTGTTTGGTCCAGACCGCAACTTAGCCGAATACGTTTCTGAGAAAACGGGTAAAACGTTGATTCCGATTCCTGAATGGGGATTTTGCCCAACGCACCTGCTTTTCCAGCCTGAAGATGTAACAGTTCTAAAGATGCAGCATCCAGACGCGACTGTTATGGTTCATCCTGAATGTAGCTCTGAAATGCGCAAAGTAGCTGATTACGTTGGCAGCACCTCAAAAATGTGCCGTTACGCAAAAGAATCCAACGCCAAAAACTTCATCGTCGGCACAGAAGAAGGTATTCTGCATCGTTTGCGCAAAGAGAACCCTGAGAAAAACTTTTACTTGGCTTATGAAGATGCGATTTGCCCAAACATGAAGCTGACAACGCTTGACCGCCTGTACGTTGCGTTGAAAGAGGAGAAAAACGTGGTTAAGGTTCCTGAGGCAGTTGCCAAGAAGGCTCGTGCTTCACTTGAGCGGATGTTTGAGGTTTAAACAGTTACTATTGTTGTTTTGAGGATTTTTACTCCTCTTCTTGTTGTTAATTCGTCGCTTAATTCGCGTATTTCTGATGCTTTCCCTTTAACTGCTATGGCTTCAAGGCAGTCTCGTTCGCTAATGTGAATATGCATGGTTGATACAATCAGTGAAGAGTGTTCATGCTGTGTTTCGGTTAGTTCGCTGTCTAATCCTTTCACATCATGGTCATAAACCATCAGCAACATGCCTGTTTGGATTGTATCTTCTTCTTTGAGCCATTTTCGCTCGGAGACGTATGATCTTACAGCGTCTTGTATGGCTTTGCTACGGCTTTCGTAGCCCATTTTGCCTATGATTTCGTCGAAGTCTTTGAGGAGTTCAGGTGGGAACGTTACGCCTATTCGGGTGACTTTTGACATGGATATCGCTGATAACTGTTTGGGTGTTTTGTACCTAAAAGCTTTTATACGGCTGGTAACACGAATATTAAAAAAGGTGTTACTGATGCGAACGGCCGTGACCGAAGCTAATCCAGCCATCAGAACTTTAGAAAGTACATGAGAGGAGAATTAGTCATATCGGAAGAAGAAAATCGACTGTTAAAAGAAAAATGCGGTAGACTTGGACTAACTACTAGAGAGAAAATAAAAATGGGCATGATCTACGGCACATTAGCTGCAATAACAGTTGCACTTTTGATTCTTGCCGTCTTTATCGGATACAAGTACGCTCTCCTAGCAGGATTAGGCCTTGTATGCTATGTATATGGTTTGCAACACGCAGTTGACGCTGACCACATCGCTGCTATTGACAACACGACTCGAAAACTGCTACAACAGGGTAAAAAACCCACAACAGTAGGCACATGGTTTTCTCTGGGGCATTCAACCATCGTTATGGCATTATTCGTAGCCTTAGTAATTGCAACTGGAGCAATCAAAGGGTCTATACCTGGACTACAGTCAGGCGGCAATATAGTCGGCACTTGGATTAGCGGCGTATTCCTTTTCTTCATCGGAGCCATCAACCTCATTATAGTTCGAGGCGTCTACAAGACATTCAGGGGCTTACAAAATGGCACAGTCACAGCGGATAAAATAGATGAATCTATCAACGAAAAAAGCACGATGGGCAGAGCCTATAAAAGGTTATTCAAATTCGTTGATGCACCTTGGCAAATTTACCCCATCGGCGTGCTTTTCGGTTTAGGTTTTGATACTGCGACTCAGGTTGCTCTATTTGCAATCGGCACCTCTCTTGCTGCGACTAATGTTCCGATGGGGTATTACCTTGTGTTGCCGCTTCTGTTCACCGCGGGCATGGTTACTGTTGACTCGACTGATGGCGTAGTAATGAGGTGTGCCTATGGCTGGGCGTTCCTCAAGCCGCTGCGGAAAATCTTCTACAACATGACAATCACCGTCATCTCAGTATTGGTTGCTTTCGTTATAGGCGGCATCGAGGTTCTTCAGGTGGTTTCAACGCAGGTGGGAGTGACAACTGGTTTCTGGGGCTGGCTACAGAACCTTGATTTCAGCATGATAGGCTTTACAATCATCGGCACTTTCCTTATTTCATGGACCATCGCGATAGCTTGGTATAGGCACAAAGGATATGAACACATGACCTTTCCAACCAGTAGCTCAGCACCTGCCATCTCAGCACCCGCCATCAAAGCAACAACCACCTCCACTTCCGATCAAAAAGCTAGTATAAAGGCTAAAACCACAAAAAACATCCAAGGCTCATAGAGTCAATAGCGCTGATTCCCCCATCATTTTTTTAATTCAGCTTAATGCCCAAGAGAAAAAATTAAAAATTCAATTCATCACTTTTTAATAGGGAGTGTTCGATTACGTCGTTGTCTAAAGATTTAGTGGCTGGCGCTGTAAAGTTTCATGGTCACCTTGGACCTTTTTTGGTTTTAGGCTTGAAAGCTGGGTTAGTAGGTGTAGATTACCTCGGCAAAGACTACTTCAAGGTTTATGCGAATGTGGAAACCGCTGGGCGGCCACCACGTTCATGCTTTATCGATGGAATCCAGTTCTCGTCTGGCTGCACCACAGGCAAAGCTAACCTTGAAACCAAAGTAGGCGATAACGTTTCAGTGGAATTTATCAAAGGCGAAAAAACCATAAAAATAACAGTCAAAAGTGAAATACTAGAGTTTTTAGCTCGTATCTCTTCAAATGACCAAGCGGAAACAGTTAGCAGGGAACTTGTGCAAAAAACCGATGCCGACCTATTTTTAATAAGCAAGAGTTAGCTTATTTTTTGATTCTTAAGCGAGACTACCTTTGAGATACGTTCCAGTTTTCAGTCCAAGCTGTTACCCAAGCTGTTATGTCATGTTTCAAGGCTTTGCTGGAGACAATGAAGCCCTCTAAATAAAACGGAGTTTGTCGCGAACGGTTTATATCAAACAAATCCTAAAATAGTAAATTAGACAAAGGAGAAAAAACATATGAGCAATGAACCTTTCCATGTAACAGACTCCAATTTTGAGGAAACAATCAAGAAGAACAAGATAGTTTTTGTTGATTTCTGGGCTAACTGGTGTGGGCCATGCAGAGCTTTAGCTCCAACAATCAAAGAATTAGCTGAAGAGTACCGTGGAAAAGCCTTAATTGGCAAACTTGACGTTGACGAGAACCCGGTTACGGCTGAACGCTTCCAAGTTTTCAGTATACCAACCATGATAATTTTTAAAAACGGTTCTGAAGCCGAAAGACTTGTAGGTTTATGTCCAAAAACCAGGATAGCTGAGACTCTAAAGAAGCATTCAGAGTAGCCTTTAGGTATTTTTCATTTTTTCATACATCTTCTCGAAAGTCCAGCGGATGCTTGACTTAAGCTCTTTGAGCCGTTCGTCATCCACGTTTTTGATTATTATTTCTTTTATCAAGTCTCCTTCACGGACAATGTTGTAAGAGAACATTTTATCCGCTGTTAACTGCTTTGTTCTGACTAGCTCGCTGTCTTTTTCTTGCATTTTAGCGAAGATTTTTTCAACAAGAAAATTGCTGAAAGGCGGCGTGTTAACGCTGAAGTTTTTGCTTTCATCAGGCATCACATGCATACCTTGTTTATCAAAAATAATCAGCGCCAATGGTTCATCCGACATAGTTTTCAATGGTATAACACTCTCCGGCTCAGGCATGTGCTGAACAGGAGGCTTTGGCGCTTCAGGCTCTTGTTTCGGCAAAATGACCTCTTTTAACACAGGCACCTCAGCTGCTTCTCTGATGTCCCCATGCCTGAAGCCCTTCTCAAGTAAAATAGTATTTACTATATCGAGGGCGGCTTGAACCTCTTTAGATTCAGCAGTTAGTTTTTCCAGTTGCTCTTCCATTCGCTTCTTGAATGCGATGAGTGATTTCATTTTTTCTTGGTCTTGAGCCAACTTAATTCACCCACGCTGAGTATTTTAGCGGTTGGTGCTTATCAGTTTTAGCTTTTCTATGCCTGCGGAGACTCGCTAATTTTCTTTAACTGTGCACGATACATTTCCACAATCTCCTTTGAAGTAGTGGCGTCTTCTGGGCTTTTGTCAGTTCGGTATTTACCTGTGAAACGTGGAAAACGAATCGCCAAGCCCGCTCCCTTGCGTATTGAATCCATAGCGCACATGTGAATGGGGCTTAAAGTGATTTCAGCACCTAAAATCTCGAGCACCAAGCTGGGCTCAAACCAAACGTCCGCCTCCAACATCGATTTGACACGGGAGTTTTTGCGGGGAATCACGTGTTTCTGGAGCGTTTCATGAAGGTTTGTAAGGTCTTTGTCTGTGAAGCCTGTGCCGCACTTGGTGACGGTTTCAAAAGTGTCCTCTTCATCGTTATAAGTAGCTAAAAGTAAAGCGCCGTAGGTTCCTGCTCGTTTTCCTCTTCCATGGAAAGCACCAACCACCACAAGGTCCACGGTGTCAGTCATCTCGCTTTTGTAGTCACGCTTGTATTTTATCCATAGCCAACCTCGGCTTCCCGCTTGGTAAACTGAATCTTTAGCGACGGATTTGCACATTAAGCCTTCACAGCCCTCCGCTATGGCTTCCTCAAAGAAATTCTCAAGGTCCTTTGGATTGTTGACTAGTTTTTGAATGGCAGGTGTTACTCGGTCGGTTTTTTTAACTATTTTTTCAAGTTCTTTGCGTCGTTTAGGAAACGGTTCAAGGGTTAAGTCTTTGCCGTCAACATATAGTGCGTCAAAGGGAAAAAGCGAAATAGGATACTGTTCTATGGCTGCTTCCACGCCGTATTTGCGTCTCCGATGCATCAACTCTTGAAATGGGCGCATATCTCCTGTTTCTAAATCCATCGCCACACATTCAGCTTCCAAAATCACTTCTTTTGCAGCAATTTTATCTTTGATTAATTCGACCGCGTCAGGGTACTGGCTTGAAATGTTCTCTAAACGCCTAGAAAACAACACAACTTTGCCATCTTTCTTGTGTGCCTGCACCCGCTCCCCATCATACTTGTACTCAGCCATGCATCTCCCACCGAATTTCTCTAAAATCTCCTCAGGAGAGGGCAACCGTTCTGCCAGCATAGGTCTTATCGGCTCAAAAACCACAACTTGAAACTTTTTAATTCCATCCAACCCTTTCTCAACAACCACATTTGCAACTCTGCCAAGGTCAGAAGAAATGTTATACGCTCGCTCAATGAGTTCTCGTGCTTCCTTTCCGCCGCCGTACGCTATGGCTAACGCGTCAAGAACCGTCATGTCCGCGATGCCTAGCCTTAGGTTGCTTGTTACGGTGCGAATTATCCATTTTGCCTCATTAGGCGAAGCATCAGTTAAAAGACTAGAGAGAAGCGCCATTTTAGTGTCTACAGCACCGGACCCAGAGATTCTGGCCATTTTGTCAAGCGTCTCATAGACATGCTCCACCGTAAGTGTTCTAGTAAAGAAGGTGGATTGTTTCCGTTTAGCCAAAAATTTCTCTGCCGTTTCGCCGATATCCCCGCTCTTTTGCAGTTCAGATAGAATTGCACTTTCGCTTTGTCCAGACGCGCGGACCAGCGCTTTTACTGCCAGTTTTTCGGCAATGCCCATTTCAACGCCCATGAAGTCTGGGTACAATTTACCCTGCGTCAAATAAACAACCTTTGCAATGACATCTTTGGGCGTTTTCTTCAGCAAGTCAACAAGTAAATCCGTCATTTCTAACCGTTTCGTGGTTGCTTCAATCTTCTCATATGAGTCCGCGATTAATGCGTAATCCATATTTTTCCGCTCTAAAGAAATACTGATTACAGAACTTATTAAAATTAACACCAGTAAGTATTTAGCTTTTTTTTCTAATTTTAGCATACAACTGCCCTCAGACAAAGCCAAGAGCCAGAAACAAACCCTTCCTATGTAGAAGGTTATATTAGCCAAGAAAACGCATTCTAAAACCATGAACGCTTGCGTAGTATATTTTTCAAGAACAGGAAACACCAAACGACTTGCACAAGCAATAGCTGATACAGTAAAAGTTCCCATTTTCGACATAGCATCAACTCAGCCGTCAGCCATAGAAAACTTTGAGCTCTTAATCTTAGGTACCCCCGTTGAGGGCTCTAGTCCTGCAAAGGAAACCGTGGCTTTCATCGAGAGCATGCCTAAAATGGAAGGTAAAAAAGCAATCTTGTTTTGCACTAACCGCCTTTTCGGAAGCGGCAGAACAATGAAAATTATGGAAAAAATGCTAGATTCCAAAGGTTATGAAACTATACTTAAGGTTTCTAAAAAAGGCATGAAGCCCGATAAAGAAGCTGATTTCTCAGGCGTCCTTAGCGAAGTAAAGAAGGCATTAGAAAAGCAGAAACTACAATAACATAAGTTAGCTCTAGCAACTTTTGAGTTTCTAGCTATCTTTTATTGTTCAAATAGTCTTTAATCATTCTTTCATGCTCAAACGCCAGCGGGTAAGGCAGTTCTTTGAGGCTGAAAAGCTGGATTTCTTGGATTTCGCTCTCCTGCCTTTTTATTTCTCCGCCAACCGTTTTAACAAGGAAACATGTAGGATAATACTCGTATTCCACGTCATCCTTCACTCCCTTCTCGATGTACTCGCCTATTTTGCGAACCACAGTCACATCAAGACCTGTTTCCTCTTTGACCTCTCGGACAATGGTTTGTTCAACGGTTTCGCCAAGCTCCATTCTTCCGCCGGGCAAAGCCCAGTAACCCTTGAAGGGCACAGTATCCCTTTTAACAAGCAAAATTCGATCAGACGGAAACGGTATTATGGCAGTCGAGGTCTTGCCCGTGTACTTCTTCATGTTTCAGCGCCAACTAACGTTAACTTTGTAAATCGTGAAGACTAAAGCTTTTTCAAAGATAAAAAGCCCATTTTCCTAAGTATCAGCCAAGCCCCTGCTTAAAACTTGGTATTCTCGGTCTGAAAGCCAGCCTTCATGTTTCAGGTAAACTAAGCCTTCAGCTATATTTTCACGAACTAAATCAGCGTTGAGGAGATTGTTTTTTTCACCTAAATCTCTAATTTCGCTATCTAACAAGCTGTCTTGTTTAGCAACCTCTTGGACCTTGTAAATTAGGACTGTTATTTCTTTGAATCGTGGAGTAAAAAGCTCTTTGATTTTCGACCTGCCGAATGCACCCTTAAGTCTGGCAGCGAAACCGATAGGGCTGGTCATCGATGGAGGCAGAAAAATGTAACGTTTACTTAATCCTGCTTGATAGCAAGCAACATAGAAGGGCACATAAAACAACGCTGGGCTCTTCAACCTCTTCAACTGCTGTTCCCTAACACCCAGCATTTCAAACCTAGCGTTAACTGCCTCTGCCAGTTTGATGACGCTGTTAAGGCCCTCTTTTACGGGTTTTTCCTGTTTAAGCAGCTTCTCAGTTTTCTGCTTAAAGACGAGCACTTTAGCATCGCGGGCGGCTTCAAGGTCAAGCAGGGGCTGGCGAGCCAATTTAATTGCATTTTCAAGTTCAAGTTGTAGCTTGAATATTTTTTTGGCTTTTTGTTTGTTTAGGTTTTTAATGTTGTTTTCTATTCGCTTTAGTTCTTTTTTTAGTCCATCAAGTTCCTTTTTAGTTTGACGGCTTTTTTCTTTCCATGTCTTTTCATAAATTAAATGGTTCTTTTGCGCTTGGGTCTTTGCTTCTCGGTTGTAACGCTTTATTTTTTCTTCATTATCATCTATGAATCTTATTTTTTTGTCTTTTAGTTTTTCCAGGCTTTCAAGTTCTTCATTGAAGCTTCTGGTCACCTGTGTTATTTGGTATTTGTATTCGCTGTTTAACTTGGCGATTTTGGGGATTACAAATTCTTCTTGAGCTTTAATCTTAGCGTTCGCCTCGTCCCTCACAGCTTCTGCGGCATAATCCAGTTCCGTTATGTATTGGCTGGTTGTTTTGTTTACGAGTCTTAGGCATTCTGAAAGCCTCTCAGAATCTTCTCTGAGGAATGATTGTAAATTATCCATTTCAGTTAACATGGAAGAAATCGTTGCCTCTTCCAACGTAGGAGCAAGCGGCGCTAACTTTGCAGGCTGACCCGTTACTTCCACGGCTTCTTTGCAGTAAACGCTAAATTCCTTTTTAAAATCCAAGCCAGCGATTAAGCCCCTCAGCACAAATTCTTTCTCTTTCTTTGACTGCTGAAAATAACTGCTGTGGTCAGACAGAAAAGTCATGTAGTCTTCATGGGTTTCCGAGTTTTTCTCAAGACTCTCAATGAAGGTTTTAGCTGGAGGCACTTCAAAGTAATGCACGCTTATACTGGAATCGTTTAATCCGTCGAAGATATATCCGGTTTCATTTTTGGGAAACAGCCACAGCGGATAACCTATTTTCGTGATAAACAAAAGTTTTTCTTCAGGCTGCTTTACGATTAAGCCACCGCCTTTAGCCCTCTCAAGCTCTGAAAGCGCATAAACAGCAGCTGCCTCAACGTCAAAGCTAAACAGTTCTCTGCTTTTCCCCGGTGAAAAGGGCAAAATAAACCGTTTAACTGCAGCGTTTAACATTGAGCATCAAGTCAGAGTATGAGGGTTTGCTTTTTTAAAATTTGTTATCAAAATTAAGCTTTGAAGAAGTCTGATATTTTCTTTTGGAACAGTGCCCGCTTCAACAGTTCACTCTGCAATATCCACCGTCGCATCGGAATTTCAAATCGTCCGCCAATAAACTGCAGAGATTCAGCGAGACTTCTGAAAAGGAACGGTTTTTGCCGCATGGCGTTTCGCACGTTCTCGCGCACTTGCCAGACGCCGATGGGCATGATGTACCCTGGTCTTGCTTCTCTGAGTACAATGGCGGTGGCTTGACGCCGTTCTTTGACTAATTGCTCGCAAACTGCTAGGCGCGCTGAATAGTAGCAGCCGCCTATCTCCGCGTACGTGGTTCTTCCACCGTTGCCTTCCCAATCAGAGAAAATCGCTATGCTTTTTCCATTCGGATTCCAAACTGTTCCTGGATACCAGGCTTCCATGGACTCGTAACTCCATTGCTGTGGAATCATTAAAATCTCAAAAA
>Ga0326727_10000352_pt1 | contig 192264 bp, 169 predicted proteins | sample MB2enrmetagenome_FD_207643 | JGI IMG/M metagenome (GOLD analysis project Ga0326727, IMG submission 207643) | Lab enriched peat soil microbial communities from McLean, Ithaca, NY, United States - MB29MY | ecosystem: Environmental > Terrestrial > Soil > Wetlands > Peat | place: USA: New York... | reverse complement strand
CGAGAGCCGCTGCAACCTCACCCAGGACCTGATTGGCTTCAGGGTGCTGCGGCAGTGCGATCATGGTTCCACCGGGTCGCAGGATGCCGGCCTTTTCGCGGGTGATGGCGGCGATGGTGGAACCGAGCCACTCGGTGTGGTCGAGCGAGATGTCTGTAATCACGGAGAGGAGCGGGTCCACGATATTGGTCGCGTCGAGGCGGCCGCCCATGCCGACTTCCAGAACGGCAATGTCCACTGCAGCCTCGGCAAAGTAGAGGAGAGCCTGCGCGGTAAGAATCTCGAAATAGCTGGGCAGACGGGCCAGCCAACCATCGAGGACAAGCTGTTGCGCGGCATCGTGGACGCGGAAATAGAGGGCGGCGAAGGCATCGTCGGCGATCTCGGCACGGTCCAGCCGGATGCGCTCGTTGGCGCGCTCCAAATGCGGCGAGGTGTATAGGCCGGTGCGACACCCGGAAGCTGTCAGGATCGAGGCCAGCGTGGCGGCCGTCGACCCTTTCCCGTTCGTGCCGGCGATGAGCACGCAGGGAAAGCGAAGATGCGGATCCCCCAGCGCGGCCAGCAGCAGACGAATCTCGTTGAGCGAGAACTTGCGCCGCGGCTCCCCAGGCGGGGGGTAAAGCTCCGGCACCATGGCATTCAGTTGATCGATAGCCGCGGCATAGGACATGGAAAGAACAGTATAGAAGGCGCGCGCGATTCCGATGGGACGCCCCGGTTAGCGGGATTGAATGAGACTTGGGACAGACAGCGCAAACCCCCGCTCTGAAAATCCATCAGCCGCCACCGACCTGAATGTCGGCCGCGGAACGACTGTCGATGCGCTGGCGCTCTATCACTCCTCGTGTCCCGACGGTTCCTATTGGAACACGAGCGCCAACATCAGCCAGTGCACATTGGTACCTTCCTGCCCCAACGGAGGGGGTTGGAATCAAAGCACGAAGAAGTGCTCGCCCGTCGGTCAATGCAATATGCACTGCCCTGCAGGTGAGCGCTGCGTTGCCGTCGGATACGAATGCGATTGTATTGCCTGTGCGGCACCTGGGGGGCCGATACAACCTGCAAATCGTCCGCGGTAGCAGTTCTTCAGCCGACGACCCAGTGTCCCGTCCGCTGGAGGGGGATGAGACATTGGGTCGCCGCATGGGTCCTGTCCGGCGAGTGTCCTGCGCATTAAGCACCACAAGACAGGGCTGGCGCCCTACGTTGCATCACTTCCGCAGCAGCAGTTGCAACGCCCCGCGGGCATTCTGCAGACAATCACGTGCTTCGTCTTCAGAGAGAAGACCGTGATGAACGGCTTTTTTCCCAGCATCGTTCACTTGGTTGGCGACGCGTGGAAAGTCCGCGTCGATGCCCGTGAGCTGAAGATTGTTGTTCACCTCATGAAGCAGATTGCCGAGAGTGGCTGCATTCCGATAGCGGGAACGGACCTGCCGAGCAAGAGCTGCCGGGAGCTTTTCCTTGATGGCCTCCTCAAGGACAGCCCGGCACATCACTGCGCATGCTGTGAAAAGGCCAAAGAAGTAACAGCGGGTGGCCTCGTCCAGGTAGCAGTCGGCGTCCTCGGAACTCACCGTGGTTACAACACATTCCCGCAGGTAGGTTGCTCGCAACACCGCGGGTTCTACCAGTTCCAGCAACTCTATGGCGAAGGCGGCCCGCAGCAAGTCATTCTGCTGGCCATCGAGGGCGCACTGGATCTCCTTCCACGCGGGAGTAGCGCCTCCGCTACCAGCTTCCTGCAGCCTGGTGAGAGAGGTAAGCCGCTGTCTTGCGTGCTGAATGAAGCCCTGCCGCATATCCTGGGCCAGCATCCGCCATCCAGCAACAAAGGCTTCAGGGTCCACTTGGTAGCGAGCCCAAAGCTCGTCGTATACAATCTCCGGCAGCACATCCCGCAACTGTGCAAAGCGCCCGGTTCGAGCCAATTCAGAGATTGCCGTGCAGAATTCCCGGCCTGGCGCTCCCTCTGCGGACATCTGCAGGAGCTCGTCTTCAAGACGCCCCACGTCGATCGTCATGACCGAGCTCCTCCATGTATCCCAAGTCTAGGAGAGGTACACGAATCTTGCCGTATTAAAACTGAGAGAGCCGCTGACCCTGTGCTGGAATGGGAACCCAACCAGATAGAGCACCATTGCCGGGAATCAGTTTGTCTACAGAAGAACTCACCCCTGCTTTCCTTCGCGTGTGGAAGCTGTGGAAGAGCAGCTAGCTGTGGAGGACCAGACTATTCGCTCTTCTTCGCTGACGCGCCATTGGCCGCACTTTTCACATAAACCATCGGCTTTGCACAGCTCATTTTGCCATCCCTGTGGGAGAAGTGGGAAACAAGCCTACTCAGCAGCCCTCGTGCGCCGAGATTTGCAAAACTCCTCACTTCCACAGGAGGGATTTGGAAAACCCCGCAGCCTGACAACTTCCTCTGCCGCAGTTGCTTTACATCGATTTCCACTTTTCCAGCCTGAACTACGGGTACTGTTGTCTTTTCTTTTAATCTCTTACTCCTTTTCACCTCCCGGTGCGCGAATTGCCGTCCTGCTCAAAAGCGACGGTCTGGAACGGATTGCTAGCGAGCAAAGCGGTAGCGGCATGCTTTCAAAGGAGCGATTGCTGGAATCCAGAGAAGTGACCCTGTTTTCCACCCACGCAGGAACGTTGAGATGAATACAATCAAGAAGAAGAAAAGAAAGCCACTTCCGCCGGACTGGATTGTGTTGTAAAGTGTGGCCAGTGCGGAATTTGGCTTCAGGAGCGGGAGCGGGCGTATGCCGATCATGGAGACAGAAGCAAAGAAGCCGGCCGTGCAGGGAGCAGCGATGGAGATTACCGTAAGCCGCCAGGAGTTGGTGAGAGAGCTTACCGTCACGCAAAGCGTAGTGGAGCGTAAGACCACCATTCCCATTCTGTCAAACTTTCTGATCGAGGCGGAGGGCGACCGGTTGAATATTGTCGCGACCGATCTCGACCAAGCTATCCGTACCAGCGCCGAGGCGAAGGTAAAGAAGCCCGGCGCTTGCACCATCCCGGCGCGGAAGCTCTATGACTACGTGAAACTTCTGCCAGACGGTGACATTTCGATCAAGCTGCTGGAGAACCATTGGGTGCAGATCCGCTCGGGGCGGTCCAACACGAAAATGGTAGGCATGGCGCGGGCAAACTACCCACAGGTGCCTGAATTCCCTGCCGTGACGGCTACGAGCATCTCTAGCGCGGCGTTGAAGACGCTGATTGCAAGGACAGTTTTCGCGATCTCCAACGAGGAATCGCGTTATACGCTCAATGGCGCGCTGCTGGTGATTAAGGCGGAGTCCCTGGCTATGGTGGCCACCGACGGTCATAGGCTGTCATTCGTTGAAAAGCCGAATGAAACGCTGGAAGGGATAAGCGGCGAAAAGCGAGTTCTCATTCCGCGCAAAGCGCTGCAGGAACTGCAACAACTGCTATCGGCTAGCGATGCCGAGAAGGTTGAGTTCGCCGATGACGAGCATACACTGTTTTTCCGCGTGGGCCATCGGACACTGAGCACGCGCAAGCTTACCGGGCAGTTCCCGAACTTCGAGGCGGTGATGCCGCGCGACAACACGAAATTCGCGGTGGTTCGGTCCAGTGAGCTTTCCTCAGCTATCCAGCGCGTGGCGCAGTTCGCCGATGAGCGATCGGGAGCCATCAAGCTCCGCCTGGAAGGCAACGAGCTGAAGATCAGCTCCAGTTCGACGGAGTCCGGTGAGAGCGAGGACACCATCGATACACCGTATGCGAGCGACCCGATTCTGGTGGGCTTCAACTCGGGTTACATCCTGGATTTCCTGAAGGCGCTGGGCAACGAGGGCGAGGTACGGCTGGAGTTCAAGGACTCCCAATCGGCCGGACAGATGCGACCTGAGGATCCGGATGCGGAGTACAAGTATCGCTATGTGCTGATGCCTATGCGGATCTGAAAATGCGGCGCATCGACGCCCCTACCGCGGGGACTACAAAGTCTCAAAATTCTGCGGCCCGGCCACAGTGCCGGGCCCTTCCATTTGTGAGGATGCTTTAACCCGGTACGGCTCCAAGGAAGCTGGGGAGCGCGAAACCCGCAGCGGTTCCTCCAGGTCTCAAATACCACGTCTCATATTGCCCGAAACAATCACGGACAGATTAGTGCATCACACGCTGCAAATACCTCACAATGCAACCATTTGCCAAATTTGGTCATCTAATTGCACATCAATTCCAAACTGCACGAAAAAACAGGAGGGCAATTCGAATGCGGAAACTGACGGTCAACATCCTCCCCATCTTGTTCGCTCTGGTGCTATCGGCCCAGTTAAAAGCGCAAGATGTGGCGTCTATTACAGGCCTCGTTACCGACCCAACGGGCGCTGTCGTCCCAGGCGTCGCGGTAACCCTCCTGAACCCGGCAACCGGCGCGTCCTATGCGACGGTAACGAATGGCGTAGGCTCCTATACGCTCAATGGGGTCAAACCGGGTCCGGGCTACCAGATCGAATTCACGGCTGCGGGCTTTACCTCGGCTGTCGTCTCCGGGCTATACCTTAACGTAGATGCTACGCGCATCCAGAATGCCCGCTTGGCGGTGGGAAGCACCTCCCAAACCGTGGAAGTGTCGGCGTCGAAGCAGACGGTAACCCTGGATACGACGGATGCGACGATCGGCAACAATTTCGAAGTGCAATTTCTTCAGGATCTGCCGGTGGCGAACCGAGACAGTCCCTCTGCGCTTTTTTACATGCAGCCGGGCGTCACGCTGGACGGAGCGGTGACCGGTGCGCGCGTAGACCAGACCAATGTGACCCTCGATGGCCTGGACGTGAACGACGAGGCGACGGGCAATTTCGGCGCCATTGTGGCAAACGCACCGGTTGACTCCGTGCAGGAATTTCGCGGGGTGGCGGCCGGGCCGCTTTCCAGCGCGGGCCAGGGCGGCGGCGGCCAGTTTGAGCTGGTAACCCGGAGCGGCACCAACCAGTTTCACGGCGCACTTGTGGAGTACCATCGCGACACCGATCTGGAGGCCAACACCTGGTTCAACAACAACGCCTCGCCCACCGTGCCCAGGCCCCCTCTGGTTCGCAACCAGTTTGGCGGCAACGCAGGCGGACCGATCGTCAACTATCGGGGCGCGCCGATCAAAGGGGCCTTCTTCTTCTTTGACTGGAACAGCCACCGCGACTCCCGCTCGAACAACGAGGAGCGCACCGTGCCGATGGCGTCATTCCGAAATGGCGAAGTCTCCTACAAAAACAACGCGGGAGGCACTCCGACGTTGTCTGCCGCGCAGGTGAAGGCGCTGGATCCTTTGGGCATCGGCTTCGATTCTTCCCTGCTAACGGCGATCACCGACCGGTATCCGGCACCCAACGATCTGTCGGGGGACTACGGGGATCTCATCAACACGGCAGGCTTCCGGTTCAACGCGCCCTTTCCGCTGGTGGAGAACGACTATGTGGGCAGGGTGGATTACAACCTGACCGGCACGCAGAAGCTCTTTGGACGCGTCACCTTTGCCAGGGAGAACTCGACTCAAAAGGCCATCCAATTCCCCGGCGATCCGGAAACTTACCCATTCCTCGATAAGAGCTATGCCTGGGTTGTGGGGCATACGTGGACTATCGGCAACAACAAGGTGAACCAGGCTTCTTACGGAGAAACAATTGAGAATTACAGCTTCCCCAACACCTACAATCCGACCGGAATCACGCAGTACTCGTTCGGCGGCGTCCCTTCGGGCGGTACTTTTATGGATGCGCCCTATGCCAGCGCCGTCAATGCCCAGACCCGTACGTATCCGATCCCTGTGATCAGAGACGACTTCAATTGGCAGAAGGGCAAGCATGGTTTCACCTTCGGCGGAACCTTCAAATATGAGAACCCGGGCGGCACCACATTTCTCAACTACAACCAGCCGACCGTGGGCCTGGGCGGGCATTTGCCGAATCTCAATACGACCGGGAGCGAGCCCAGCTTGCGGCCTTCCGACCTAGCCACCGACAGTGCGTCCATAGCTTCCTATGATAGTGAAATGACGTTCGCCCTGGGCCGGTACCAGTCGGTCAGCAGCACTTTCAATTACGACGCCCAGGGCAATCCGGTCCCACAAGGGACCGGCTCGTCTGCAGATTATCGCTTCTACGAAACCGAACTCTACGCCGGCGACACGTGGAAGCTGACCCCATCGCTCACGATCTCCTACGGAGTGCGCTGGCAGAATTACAGTGTGCCGTATGAGGTGCATGGCATCGAATCGCTGCCCAATCTGAATTTCAATCAGTTCTTCGGTGCGCGCATCGCACAGAGCGCGGCCGGAGTATCGGGTCCGAGCACCGACTGCAACCCAACGATCGGATCCGGGGTTCCATGCGTCAACTACGTTCTGGGCGGAAAGGCCAACAACGCTCCGGGCTACTTCAGTCCGCAATACGGAAACTTCGCTCCCCGGCTCGCCTTTGCGTACAGCCCGAGCTTTGACAGCAAATCTGTCATCAGCGGCGGAGGCGGCATTATCTACGATCACACCGTAGTGAATGCCGTTCAGTACCAGGCTTCCCAATACTCCTATCTTTTCCAGGCCAGCGCGAATTTGCCGTTCGGCGGCAGCGACGCAATCGCCTCGCTAGAATCCGACCCGCGATTCAGCGGCTTCGCCAGCCCTCCTCCTGGTCCGGTCGCTCCGGCGGCGATTAAACCACCGTTTACGCCGTTCGTCAACCGGGGATCTCCGTATGGCCTGGCGAACGGGGCGGCGTTTAATGAGGGCGTCGACAATCAACTGAAGACACCCTATTCGATCCAGTACAACTTTGGCATTCAGCACGAGTTTCCGCAAAGCTACATTCTGAAGGTCAACTATGTCGGCCGCTTGGGCAGGCGTTTGCTTGGGCAGACGGATGCCAACCAGTTGATCGATTTCCCGGACAACGCTTCGGGGCAGTTGATGGGCACCGCCTTTGGGCTGATGGAGAAGAACGTTCGCGCAGGCACCGCCATTGCTCCCCAGCCGTGGTTTGAAGATATTCTTCCTCCCGGATTGGGGGCCTCCCTTGGCTTTGCGAACAATACCGACCTGGTTGCAAACGGCTTTGCGCCTCTTCCCTACCGCGGCGACTTTGCTGACACTGTCGAGGCGCTTTCCGCCTACGGACTGATACCGGACAACGTAGGGATGGGTTCTCAGTTTTCCGAGTTCACCTACTACACCAACAAGGGATTCTCAAGTTACAACGGGATGCTGGCGACGCTGCACAAGAACGCCGGCTATGGGTTGCAATTCGACATCAACTACACCTGGGCTCACTCGATCGACAACGTCTCAGTGGTCGCGAACGCGCCGGCCATCGGCGGGTACGGCTTCATCTGCGATGCACTGCGGTCGCGGTTGTGCCGAGGCAATTCCGACTTCGACGTGGCCAACTATCTAAACGGCAACTTCATCTACGAGCTTCCCTTCGGCCGGGGAAGAAGCATCGCGGCGAGCGCGCCGTTATGGGCGAATGAGATGATCGGCGGCTGGTCGATCAGCGGTCTTCCCAGCTGGCACACCGGGAACGCCTACTTCGCGGCCGCCAACGCCTTTGTGGCCGGTTACGCCAACGACGCGCCCGCCATTCTCACGGGGCCCATCTCGGATCTGAAGCTCAATAAGCATAAGGACGCCACCGGAACCCTCTGGGCCTATAAGACCGACGATGCGCCCGCAACCGCCGACTATACCGGTCCCGTGGGTTTCCAGGTGGGCTCGCGCAACAACCTGCGCGGCCCCGGTTTCTTTGACCTTGACTTAGGGCTGGGCAAGACCTTTCCGGTCTGGGAGGACAAGGTCAACCTCAAGTTTCGCGCCGATGCCTTCAATTCCACCAATCATCCCAGCTTCCTGGCTCCAACGAACGGCCAGGGCGGCAACCCGTTTAACACCGATATCACCGAGAGCTCGGCGAAATTCGGCGTCATCTCCGGCGTCAGCACTTCCATTACCAACACAGGTGCGCGCGTTTTGCAGCTCGCGTTGCGGCTGGAGTTCTAGCGCACCCTTCACGTGAAACTCGACACAAAGCCCAAAGCCCCGGAGATTCTCCGGGGCTTTGGGCGTAACAGGTCCAGGCGTCTTTCGAGGACAGGCAAATCTAGATTTTCAGAAAGTCCAGCGCGCGAATGAGGTAGGACTTCAGATCGCGGCGGTGGACCACGGCGTCGAGAAAGCCCTTTTCGAGCAGGAACTCGGAGCGTTGAAAGCCTTCGGGGAGTTTCTGGCGGATGGTCTGCTCAATGACACGTGGACCGGCGAAGCCGATGAGGGCGCCGGGTTCGGCGATGTTGAGGTCGCCGAGCATGGCAAAGCTGGCAGTGACGCCGCCGGTGGTGGGATCGGTGAGGACGCAAATGTAAGGCACCTTGGCGTCGTCCAACTGGGCTAACGCGGTGGAGATTTTGGCCATTTGCATGAGGCTGACCACGCCTTCCATCATGCGCGCGCCGCCTGAGGCGGCGACCACGATGAGAGGCTTGGCGCCCAGGCGCGCGCGGTCCACGGCGCGGGCTATGGTCTCGCCCACAACGGCGCCCATGGACCCGCCGATGAAGGCGTACTCCATGGCGCTGAGAACGACGGAGTGAGGTCCAAGCTGACCGATCGCGTTGAGAATGGCGTCATCGAGGCCGGTGGCTTCCTGGGCCTTGCGCAGCCGATGCTTATAGGGCTTCACGTCAGTGAAGTTGAGCGGATCGGTGGAGCGCAAACCTGTGTCGACCAGTTCATAGCCGGGTTCGAGCAGCAGTTCGATTCGCTGGCGAGCACCGATTTTGAAATGGTACTGGCACTTGGGGCAGACGCTCAGGTTGGCTTCAAAGTCGGCCTTGAAGATGACCGTGCGACAGCCCACGCACTTGATCCAGAGGCCCTCGGTGCGGACCGTTCTACCGGCCGCATCGGGAGTTCCGTCCGGGCCGGAACCGACCTCAAATTCGCCATCTTCGCGCTTGAACCAGGACATTCGAACTCTTTCTCGCTTCTCAGATGAGAGGTTACAGATGACCTTGAACAGCAAGCCGTGCAGCGGACTGCCTACTCGAGTCTGGCGGCGAGGAACCGCCAACCGGAACTGTCAGCACTTGGCTGTCCGCTGTCAGTATTCTATGCCGCGCTGGGCGAGGATGCCTTTCTGATAGGCGTGCTTTACCTCGCGCATTTCGGTGACGGTATCGGCCAGCTCGACCAGCAGGGGGTGCGCGTTACGGCCGGTGAGGATGACGTGAACCATCTCCGGGCGGCCGCGCAGGGCCTCGGCCACGGCCGCTGGATCGAGCATCCCATAGCCGATGGCGTAGTTGATTTCATCTAGAACGACCATATCCCATTCGCCGGAATAGATCGCTTCGCGGGCCTCGACCCAGGCAGCCTCGACCAGACGAATGTCCTCGGGGTCGGTCTGGGCGCCCCCGATCTTCACAAAGCCGCGGCCCATCTGTTTGAGAATGAAGTTCCCTCCGAATGCCTGGACGGCATCGAGCTCGCCGTAGTGCCAGGAGCCCTTGAGGAACTGGAGCATCAGGACCCTCATGCCGTTGCCCACGGCGCGCAGGGCGGTACCCATGGCAGCGGTGGTCTTGCCCTTGCCGGAGCCGGTGTTGATCAGGATCAATCCTCGACGGGAATCGGTCATAACAGATTACAGGTGACAGATGACAGGTTACAGCTTACAGATGACCGCCTGCATTTGAAGACGTGTGAGGTCAAGATGCAGCCCAAAGGCCAACGGCATTCTCTTCCCTGTCATCTGCAATCTGTGAACTCTCAGTGTCCGGCGTGGTAGGGGTGGCCAGTGAGAATTGTGAATGCCCGATAGAGCTGTTCGGCGATGATCAGGCGGGCCAGGGAGTGGGGCAGGGTCATGGGACCGAGTGAAAGCAGCAAGCGGGCGCGAGCGCGAGCGTCTTCCGACCAACCGTCGGCCGGACCCACGGCGAAGACGATGTGCTGGGTCCCTTGGTCGCGGTGGGCGCCGAGCCAGCCGGCAAAGGCCTCAGAGGTCATTTGGCGGCCACCGCTGTCCAGGAATACGGAGATAGCAGCCGTCCGTCCCTGCTGTCTGCCAAGCCACTCGACCAGTGCTTCCTCGGAGCGAAAGGCGAGGGACTCGAAGCGTGCAAAGGCAGAGCAGCGCTCGAGGTAATCCTGGGCAAGGGCGTTGAACCTGTCTTTCGAGTTGAGCCGTGTGCCGATGTGGACGACCGAGAGGTTCATGGGAAGGAGAATACCCCACATTGGCGGGGCTTGGCTGCGGTTGGAAGTCCAGGATTCCCCAAAAACAAGAGGTGATGCCCATATTTGGAATATAGTCATTAGATTCTCCGCAATTCCATATTTCACCCTGTTTGGCCAGCTCGACGGAATGCCAATAAATCTTTTATTTTCAGCGACAAATGAATTATTTGCTCAGGGATGAAGAATGGCAACCGTCATGCAGTGAATATTCGAACAAGTAGTCCCTGGATTTACCTGAGGATTTGGGCGCGGCGACTTTTCGGTTCATCGAGCTGGAGCCCGACCCGGTTCTCGATCTTAGGATCATTCAGTTTTTTGCAAATCACCTGCGGATCGGCCCGCCCCCCCAACCGAGACGCCGCAGCACAATACGAGGGTCGAGAGGTTTCGGTTCAGTCTCGCGATCCCAGCTAACTTTTTGGAGGAGTTCAATGCGAATTTTCCGGTTGCAAGGCGCAGCTTTGGTGTTTGCAATGGCGTTGGCCGTGGGCTTCACGATCCAGACCCTACAACAGCCCGCTTACTCTCAGGAGACGACCGGCGGCATGCAGGGCACAGTGAAGGATCCCTCGGGCGCAGTGGTGGCGGGAGCTTCCGTAACGGTCACGACTCCGACCCTGGTGGGCTCCAAGGAGACCCGCACGGATGCGGCGGGCTATTACCGCTTTGCCAACCTGCCGCCCGGCACCTATACGATGGTGGTCAAGGCGCAGGGATTCGAGACCCTCAAGCAGTCGGGGCTCGAGCTTGAGGTCGGCCACCTTCCCACGGTGAACCTGACGATGAAGATTGGCGCGGTCAACACCGTGGTCGAAGTGAAGACGGAAGGGCCGATGATCGATACGACCACCAACACCACTCTGACCAATATTCCAGAGGATGTGCTTCAGGATGTCCCGCACGGAACTTCGTTCCAGTCGGTAATTCAGTTTGCTCCGGCGGCGCGCAACGAGCCACTCATGGGCAACAATATGACGAGTAACGGATCCGGCAGCGTCTCGCCCGGCAACGGCAGCAACGGCGGCGCCTTTGGCTTCTCGATCGGCGGCGGCGCGGACTCGGAGAACTCCTACCTGGTTGAAGGCCAGGAGACGGCCAACATTATCGGCGGCTACTCGCACACCAACGTCCCCATGGATTTCATCCAGGAAGTGCAGATGAAGACCTCTGGCGTTGAGGCCGAGTACGGCGGCGCGCTGGGCGGCGTGGTCAACGTCATCCTGGACAAGGGCACCAACAAGTGGCACGGCCAGATCTTCTCGTCGTTCCAGGACGGCGCAATGAACGGATCGCCGACTGCGGACCTGCGCTACGATCCGAGCTCGAGCGGCACAACTACCTCTTGGGGAGCTATCGACCCGACGGCTCAGGATTACCAACCCATCCGGCCGCACACCAGCGATCTCTTCCCAGGCATCACCATCGGCGGCCCGATCGCGGATCTGTTTCCCAGGCTCTACGGCATCCCGGACGGCACTTACCAGGCGCTCAAGGAGCGTGTCTCCCTGTTTGCCGGCTTCAACCCCGAGTACGATGCATACGAGCGCTTTGTGAACTATGGCCCAAACGGCGGGGTCATACCGTTCAGCCAAAACACGCATACCGACTACGGCTACGCCCGCATCGATGCAGAGGTGACGTCGAAGGTTCGCGTCTATGCCTCGTGGCTCACCCAGGATCAACGGCAGGCCGGCGAGTCGATGCCAACCCCCGACTCGGTTCAGGGCTATTTCAACGTCGTGACGGGATGCTCCGGAACGGGTGCGTCTTTTACCTGCACCCCTGGAGCCAATTTCATCGATCCATCGATCTATTCGCACACTTTCGGCTACACGGCGCCCAATATGACCCTGAATACCGGCGCGGACATCACCCTGACCAACAGTCTGGTATCCACTACCCGGCTCGGCTACTACTTTGAGAACTACCACGACTACGGGTACCCGACCGGCGGCGTCATCGATCAGTGGGTAGCCAACGGCGCGGGCACCACCAAGGACACCAACGGTGTCTTGCTGTCGACCAGCGCACCGGCCCTGGCTCAAGGTAACGGCTTCATAAGCGCGCCGATTTCCCAGAACTTCACCCACTACAACTCCAACAAGGCGACCCAGTTCGACCAGGATCTTGCCTGGTTCAAATCCGGGAGCAGAATCGGCACCCACAACCTGAAGTTCGGCTACCAGTTGCACCGCAACGTCAACCTCATCAATCAGGGTTACAACGAGCCGGACATCCAGGTTTACCCCGGCGTCTCGGGCCCCTACACTCCCATCGGGCCTGTGGGCGATGCGAATTGCGGCACTGTGGGCAGCGTTGGCCCGCCTGTTGTGCCCCCCTCTGGCGTCGAGGCGATTACTGGCTATCCCGCCTGCACGGGCACTTACGGCGTCATCAACATCAACGACTACGGCACGGGCGGCACCGCGACCGCCCTGAATCATGGCTTCTTTGCCCAGGATGCTTGGACGATCGGGCACGGCATTACCGTCAACGCCGGCCTGCGCGTCGAGCGCGAGTATCTGCCGGCTGAGAACCAGCCCATCACCCAGAAGATCACCCGGCCCATCAATTTCGGTTGGGGAGACAAGATTGCTCCGCGCATCGGCGGGGCCTGGGATGTCTTCAAGGACGGGAAGATGAAGGTCTTCGGCGGCTATGGCGAGTTCTACGACCAGATGAAGCTGAACCTGGCGATCGGCTCGTATGGCGGCGAGATCTGGGAGGAGTGCTGGTTCGCCTTGATGCAACCCAGCCTTGCAGGCATCACCCCAGCATTCAACAGTGTCGGCAGCTACTGTATCGGAAGCGGCAGCAGCCCGGTGGTGAACTGGGCTGGCGGAACGGCGCCCTCGTCCTCGAGCTTGATCTTCCTCGAAGGCCAAAACAACCGCGCCAACCCGACGACCTGTTCCACGTGCAGCGTCACGGAAGAGGGAACGGCTCCGGGCATGAAGCCCTACGCGCAGCACGACTCGAGCTTTGGCGTGGACTACCAAATCAAGCCCAACCTTGCCTTCGAGGCGCGCTGGGACCGCAGACGTCTGGATCACGCCATCGAGGATTCGGCCATCTTCAACCCGTCAGTCGGCGAGACATTCGTCATTGTCAACCCCGGCCAGGGCGTCAACAGCACCTTTAACGGTTTCTGGAACTTTCTGTACGGTGTGCCGCCCGACTGCGTGAACAATACCTGCCCGGCGCAGCAAACGGTGATTCCCGCCGCCCGCAGCTACGACGGCTTGGAATTCAGGCTGACGAAGGGAGTCGCCCAGCACTGGATGGGCATGTTCTCGTACACCTGGAGCACCTTCCGTGGCAACTACGCCGGATTGACCAGCTCCGACCTTGGCGATGGCGGCGGCGGCCGCAATGCTCCCAACAACAGCCGCGCCTTCGACGAGCCATATTTCTCGTGGAATGCAAACGGCGGATCGTCGAGCGGTTTGCTCGCCACCGACCGCCCCAACGCGCTCAAGGGCTACGTCTACTACCAACTTCCGTGGCTCAAGAATTTTGCGACCGACTTCGGCGTCTTTCAGTCGGCTTATAGCGGCACCCCTCTGACCAGCGAGTTGGATGTGGGCTACTCCTATGCCGGCCAGCCAGCCTTCCCGACCGACATTGTTAATCGCGGCAAGTGGATCGATGTGACCCAGAATGCGACCACGGGTGCGATCACCACCAGCGCGCCCTACACCAAGCGCACGCCTTGGTACACCGATACGGACTTCAACTTCAAGCAGAGCGTGAAGCTGGGCGAGTCGAAGACTCTCAGCTTCGACGCAACCTTCGCCAACGTTCTCAACCAGCATACGGTGGTCGCATTTTGGCAGAACATCGACTCCGACTACACTGGCAGCAATTTCATTGCCCCCAACGGGCTCTTCATCGGCAACGGCCTCAACTTCTACTCGGCGGCCATGAGCAAGTATAACTACACGGCGGCGATGAACAACGGCGCGCAAAACGGCACGGGCACTGGCCCGATCACGGTTAACAGCTGGTACGGCAAGCCCTACGAGTATCAGCAGGCCCGCAACATTCGCCTGGGCCTGCACATCACCTTCTAACCAAACCGAACTTCCGCACGACAAGAGGGGACCTGAGCGATCGGGTCCCCCTTCTATTTCGCGCTCGGACGGAGGAACCGATGAGCTTTAGGGGAGCGCAACTCAGGCCCAGCGGAGCCGACTTCAATTCTTCGCGGCTGCCTTCTTTACGGGGACCTTTTTCGGAGCGGATTTTGCGATAGCCTTCCCGGCCGGGGCGGCTTTTCCGCGCGATGCAACCTTTTTTGCGGGTTTCTTTGGCTTTTGCGCGGGCGCGGTCTTTCCAAAGCCCGGACCGGACTTGGCTAAGGCCTTGCCTCGGGCGGCGCGAGTTTTTTCGGCAAGCGCTGCCTTGAGCTCGGCGTCGAATTCGCTCGGAGTGAGCGGGCGGGCGGATTTGCGCAGGCGCTCGATGTCGTAGAAGGCGCGGCGCTCGGTGAGGAAGACGTGGACCACGAAATCCACGTAGTCGAGGAGAATCCACTGGCCCTGGCGGCGGCCTTCGACGGAATTGGGCAAGACCCCGAACTCCTTCTTGAGGCGGTCCTCAATCTCATCGGCGATAGCAACGGCCTGGCGGTCGTTGGTGGCCGAGGTGACGAGGAAGAAGTCGGAGAGGCCGGCGTCGATGGGGTCGAGCTCGAGGATGCGGGTCTCCTGGCCTTTCTTGTTTTCACAGGCGGCGGCCGCGGCCTGAACGAGAATGCGAGTTTGCTGGCGTGCTTCGGTTGGCGTCATTCGTTCGAGTGGCTCTCCAAGCCTCATCGTATCCCCTCACGGGAAGCGGGGCAAGCTATCGATATAGGCCGTGAGAACGGATGTACTCCAAAACGGTCTTGGGCAGCAACTCGTGGCTGGCCGCGGGAGTTTCCGGAGCCGCGAGAACTTGATCGCGAATCCGTTCCCGGAGCTGGGAGGCGCTGATCTCGACATCCAGGCCGGGGAGAAGATAGAACGGGGAGGTTTCTCTGGCGAGGTTATGCAGGATGTAAGACCGGACCTCAGGCTTGGCCGCGGAGGTACCCAGGGGCGCCTCGGGCGCGGTTTCTATGGTCAAGCCGGAGGGTAATGCGGCCCGGAGGCCATCGAGAGGCTGGCCGGGGCGGGAGGCGACGATCAGCGGCGCTACAAAAGGGATCTCATCGGCGCGACGCCAGCGATGCAGTCCCAAGAAGGAGTCGGCTCCCATAAGGCAGAAAAGAGAACTGCCCGGTGGGAGAGCTGCGCGCAGGGATTCGAGCGTTTCCAGGGTGTAATTGGGGGCGCCGGAGGGTTTGGGCGCATCGGCGAGCGAGATCGAGAGGCCGGGAACTCCGGCGATGGCCAGACGGGTCATGGCCAGCCGGTCTTCAAAGCTGGCGGTAGAGCCGTGCGGCTTGAGAGGCTGCGAGCCCACCGGGGCGAAGAGCACAGTATCGAGCTCGAGGGCGGCATGGGCGGCTCGGGCGACGGCCAGATGGCCAAGATGGGGCGGGTCAAAACTGCCGCCGAAGAAGGCGACGCGTTGGCCGCCAGTCGATTGCTCCATCTGGTTATGGTATCGCGCACCCGGCGATCTGGTACGATCACACTCATAACCATGCGATACCTGATTGCCTTTCTTGCCCTCGCAGGCGTGATCGTCTCCGTTCTGGCGCTGCGCACTCACTACTCGACCGACGCCCAGCCCTGTTCGATCAACGAAAAGTGGGACTGCGGCATCGTGAATCATAGCCGCTATTCCGAAGTCGCCCACGTTCCCGTGGCGGCGATCGGCATTGCGGGCTACATGGCCCTCGCGGGGCTTGGGCTGACTCGGAGACGAAGGATGGCGGCGGCCGTGGCAGCAATCGGGCTAGGCTTCTCGCTGTATCTGACTCACATCGAGAAGTCGGTGCTTGAGCTTTGGTGTCTCTATTGCGTGATTTCGCTGGGGATCATCTCCCTTATCACAATGCTCACCTCATTGTGGGCTGTCACGGCCATGCCAAGGCGAGTGCGCCCTTAAATCGGTTCATCTCCCGCTCATCTTTCCGGACCGGCTGCGCTGATAAACTCTGTGAAGCGACCATGCTCAAAGCCCATGCTGAAGAACCATGCTGAAGAATAGATACGCGCGCTGGATGTATGAATGGGAGACACGGCTGACCACGCGCGATGCAAATCGCGTGGTGAGGCCGCTGGAGTGGGGATTCGAGTGGATCGAGCCTTTCCTGGAGACCCATGGTCTTGGCGCGGCGGCGCGGGGGCCGGAGGTGTTGCGCGATGCCGATGCGGCCGAAGCAGCGATGGTCCGCATCAATGAGCTTCTGATCCGGCAGAGCGACATCTTCTTTGGGTACAAGCGGCCAACGGACTTCAGGCTGGAAGAGCGGCATCCGCAGCTGTTTCCGACCAATGTGCGCCCGGAGACGCTTAAGAGAGACGAGGCGCTGAAGCAGCGGGCGGCGAAGGGGAAGCTGCCGCCGGCGCAATACCTTCGCTTCACTTCGGCGGAGCGGACGCTGCATCCGGAAAACGACGTGGCGAACGCCCGATGGTATGAGGCGCCAGCGCACCAGGACCCGCGGAGGCCGAAACAAGCCATCGTAGTGCTGCCGCAGTGGAATTCCGACGGTTTCAGCCACAACTCGCTGTGCAGGATCTTCAACCGCATGGGGGTCTCCGCGCTGCGGCTCTCCATGCCCTACCACGATATTCGCCGGCCTACGGAGCTGGAGCGCTCGGACTATGCCGTGAGCGCGAATATCGGGCGCACGCTGTCGGCCTGTCGGCAGGCGGTTGTCGACGTTCGCTGCTGCCTCGACTGGCTGGAAGAGCAGGGTTATGAGCACTTCGGCGTGCTGGGAACGAGCCTGGGTTCGTGCTACGCGTTCCTGGCCAGTGCGCACGATCCGCGGCTCAGGGTGAATGCCTTCAATCACGCGTCTACAGCATTTGGGGATGTGGTGTGGGCGGGACAAAGCACGCGCCACGTGATGGAGGCGCTCAAAGACGCCGGCCTGACGCAGGACCGTTTGCGCGCACTTTGGTCGGCCATCAGCCCGTGCAGCTATTACTCCAGGTTTGCCGGCCCCGCAGCTGGCGGGCCGGCGAAGAGGGTGCTGCTGGTCTATGCCAATTACGACCTGACTTTCCCCAAAGAGTATTCGCTCAAGGTCGTAGATGCCTTCCGCGAGAATGGATTGAATTTTGAGCCGCGCGTCCTGCCCTGCGGTCATTACACCACCGGGGAGACTCCCTACAAGTTCATCGACGGGTGGTATCTGGGGTGGTTTGTCTACGGGGCGTTCAAGGCGCTGCGGGAAGAAAAGGCAGCAGGCCTGGATGCCGCACTCGACAACGGGGTTGAGGAAGAGCAGGCCGTTTCGCGCTAGCGAACCGAGTCGAGGTTAAGACGAAGAAGCGTGGCGGGGTCCAGGTAGGCACCCTGCCAGCGGACGGCCCAGTGCAGGTGGGGCCCGGTGACGCGGCCGGTTGCGCCGCTGAGACCCAGACGGACGCCCGTGGCTACGCGCTGCCCTTCATGCACATCGATGCGACTCAGATGCATGGAGAGCGTGAACAGGCCCAAGCCGTGGTCGATGACGACGCAATTGCCTTCGTAATAGAGGGGGCGGGCCAGGACGATCAGGCCGCTGTTACCGGCTCGGACCGGTGTGCCCGCGGCGGCGCGAAAATCCATCCCCTTGTGAATGCTGGCCAGTTTGCCGTTGAAGATGCGGCGGGTGCCGAAACTGTCTGTAGGCGGCGCGGTGACCGGGGCGCGAAAGCTGCCGGACCAGAGCGGCTGGGACGCGCTTGCCGCAAAGACGTTTGCCTTGAGCTGGCTTTCGGCCTCGATGCGCTTGAGCTCCTCCGGGCCGGGTTCGACAAATTTGGGCGGTACGGTGAGCGAAGCGGTGCGGTAATGGGCGGGATGGATCACAACGGTGCGGCTGAGATCGAGCGCGCCACTACCGTTGTGGACGACGATGTGGAGCGTGGAAGGTCCAACCGGTGATTCAACGTCAATGCCCGCCAGGGCGAACCAGCCATGTCCGCCTCGGCCGGGGAAGAACTGGATCCTTCGGCCGAGCCACTCGCCGTCAGCGCCCACGACTCCAGCCGCCTGCACGTGAATCAGCACCGGCACGCCGGCCTCGACGAATGCCGGGGTGAGTGTCACGGAGGAGGTTTGTGCGGGGGCTTCGCCGTGCGCCAGAGCAGCGAGACAAACTAGGGCGATGCGCGTGCAAGCGCGAAGCAACGAGGAGAGCTGCATCCAGGCTAGAATACCGGACTTCCCTTCTGAAACTTTCCCCGGTCCCGTGTAATCCAATCCGTGAGTGGCTTCCCCGATCCCCAGCCCGATCCGCAAGGTCAGCCTCATCTCGAGCTTTGCCGCCGCAGGGGTGTGGCTGGCTCTCTCTGCTTTTGGCCATCGCGCCGGGGGGCAGGAGTCAACAGCCCCATCTTCGGGGCGCCAGGCGGTGCTGGTGGAGCTCTTCACCTCAGAGGGGTGCTCCGATTGTCCACCGGCGGATGCTCTGCTTGCCCGGCTGGACTCCACGCAATTTGTGCCGGGAGCGGAGGCCATCGTACTGAGCGAGCATGTGACCTACTGGGATCGCCTCGGCTGGCGCGACCCCTTCTCATCGGACACAGTAACGGAGCGGCAAAGGCAGTATGCAACCCACTTTGGCTTGTCCGACGTCTACACGCCGCAGATGGTGGTGGATGGATCGGCTCAGTTTGTGGGTAGCGATGCGGTGTCCCTTGAAAAAGCGATTGCCCGCGCCGCGGCCAGCCCTAAACCGGAGATTCAGGTTGAGGATATCGGCAGTACGGACGATACGGTCCATTTCTCGGCGCGCGCGCCGGCCGGCTTGCACGGAACGCTGGTCGCCGCACTGGCCGAAGACGCGGCCACGTCGGCCGTAGCCAGGGGCGAGAATGCGGGCCGTACTCTGCACCATGTTGCGGTGGTGCGGGTTCTCAAGGCTATGGGCACGGACGCTGCAGCCGGCCGCAGCTTTACCCTGAAGCTCCCAGGCGAAATGAGGAACGCCAGTCAAAGCGCAAATCTGCGACTGGTTGTTTTCCTCGCCGATCGCCACAGCGGCCACATCCTGGCAGTCGCCGAGCATCCAGTCACTCGGTAACCGCGGGCCTTGGATGGGCGGCAAGCCATTGGGCCACTCGCTCCTCGACGGCCTCCAACTCGTCGGCGGTGATGTGGGCGCCGACCATCTGCCGGTTGGCGGCGTACTGTTCTTGCCTCGGCCCCTTGACTTGCGCCGCGAGGTCTAACCAGTAGTAGGCTTCGACATCGTTGTGTGGAACGCCCTGGCCCATGGAGTAAAGGACGCCGAGCGTACCTTGCGCGCCGGGATCTCCTTGCTCGGCGGCCTTGCGATACCAGGCCGCGGCCTGCGCCATGTCGCGGGGAAAGCCTTTGCCTCCATCGCGGTAGAGGACAGCAAGGTGGAGTTCGCCGGCGATGCTGCCCTGCCCGGCAGCCTTGCGATACCAATCGGCGGCCTGCTTCAAATCGCGCGCCACGCCGTTGCCGCTTGCATAGCTCTCGCCGACAAGGACTTGCGCGGCGGCATCGCCGGAGTTGGCCTTGGCAAGGACCGCGGGATCGAGTGCGGCGGACTGCGAGAAGCCCCGAGCGACGACCGAAACCAGGAGCGCTGCCAGCAGCAGTCGATTTGATTGCGGACGCATCACGGCCTTGAACCCTCCATCGAAGCGATGGTGCTTTCAGTGTAGAGCGAAACCGGTGGGAACGCGCTCTCGCAAGGGGTTTGCCCTGTGACCCCGGCTTCCAGCCCGGCGACGAAGTGGGCGCGCTTTGGGCATCGCGGTGGACCGCAGAAAGGGAAGAATCGAGCCGCGGATTCGTCTCGCAATACGGAACATGGGGGTCTCAAGAAAGGGGTGTCTTTCGCTACAAACGGCCTGCAACGAGGGGTAATTGGGGCAGAAACCGAGGTCTTTTGCCCAGTTGTGTTTACCGATTGGTTACGGGGTGTATTTTATAAGCTGTTCATTCGGAGTGGTTTATTGAAAAGCTGGGGTGGAATATGGGCCTGTCAGTGGGAGGGGGGGGTGGGGGGTACCGTCTCTTGAGGGTAACTTTTTGCCTTCTCTTCTCCCCTTGCAGGGCGCGATTTGGACCGGTTTGCTTCCCGATAGATTGGTGCGATGAACCAACCCATCGACGTAGACGCATCTCCGATGGAGAGAGTTCAGGGGTCATCCGGGCTTGTCCTCTATGGACTATTCTGCGCCGGGGAAGGGAAATTCTCCGCAAGGCAGGGAGTAGGGAGTAGGGCTGGAGAAACAGTGGTCAGTGATCAGTCGTCCGGGGGCGGGGTTTTTTCGGGCCGGGGCTTGCGATTTGGGGTCTAAAAGGCGAGAAAAGGGGCATCCGGAGGCCCTTTTTCGACGCAAGGTTGGGCCACTGTATATGCTAATACCCTGGCTTGTATATACAAAGGGGGATTGCGGGCGGCTCGCACCGTGCAGGTTCATTGCGGCGGAACGCCGGGTCATGGTGCAGTATTCGGTTTGGTTATTCCCGATCGGAGCGGCGGAACCTGTGCTCCAGAAGCTCGATTAACGCCTCGGGGAATTGGCAACCAGCAATCTAGGGCCTGTTCACACTACCCTGGCGGGTGGCGACGGGAGCTAATTTTGGCAATAATATACTTGACTAATGATGAATTCTGTGCGATCCTGATTCTGTTATGGAAAACCAAGTGAAAACCCTTGCAGATGCAATCAGATACTTCTCTGATGAGCAGACCTGTATCGACACCGTGGCCGGTCTGCGCTGGCCTAATGGCCCCGAGTGCCCCGCGTGCCTAATGCCGAGAGAACGGCAGCATTGGCTCAAGACTCAGCGCCGCTGGCAGTGCCGGGACTGCGGACGCCAGTATTCGGTCAAGCTGAATACCATCTTCGAGGATTCCGCCGTTCCTCTGACCAAATGGCTCCCGGCAATGTGGCTCTTGGCGAACTGTAAGAACGGCGTTTCGAGCTATGAGATTGCCCGCTCCATCGGCGTTACGCAAAAGTCCGCTTGGTTCATGCTGCATCGCATTCGTGAATCGATGAAGAATCGCTCCATTCGGAAACTGGGGAGCGGCGGCGGTCCCGTCGAAGTCGATGAAACCTTCGTGGGCGGCAAGATCAGCAATAAGCATCTCTCCAAGCGTCCGAAGATCGGCCCGAAGCGTGGCGCGGTAGGCAAGGCAATTGTCATGGGAATGCTGGACCGCGATACCCGCGAGGTTCGCTCTAAGGTGATCCCCAACGTTCGCCGCGAGACTCTACAGGGGGAGATTCTGAAAAACATCGTGGGAACCGGCACCGTTTACACCGATGCCTTCCCATCCTATGACGATCTCTACTTGCAACGCTTCGTACATGAGACTGTGAATCACTTGGAAGAGTATGTGCGCGGAGAGGTCCATACGAACGGCATAGAGAATTTCTGGAGCCTGTTGAAGCGGTCTTTGAATGGAACCTATGTTGCCGTCGAACCTTTCCACCTTGAAGCGTATGCAGATGAGCAGGCGTTTAGATATAACAACCGCAAAGACAAGACTGACGCGGATTCGCGCTGGCAGTATCGCAGATTTCAGGGAAGAGACTGACTTACGCAGAACTGACCGGCAAGGTGGGAGAAACGACGGTCTAGGCTGGCTTGGATCGAGAGACAGAAGCGCGGGAAGAGGATTTAGGCGTTCGCTTCTCGCGCTTGTCCTCTTCGATGCGCCTGTTTATCTCTGCTTTCGGAACTGTGAGAACTTTTTCTAGCAGGTTCTCGAATCGCGTGTACTCTTCGGACTGCGGTTTAGGCTTGCTCATTTTCGGCACCTTCTCTGGTACATACGAGAGAACAGTAAATCTCGATGCATGATGTCGTCCATCGAAGTTTGGATTGAGAGGCCATGTCTGGGATCGCGCGGGCCTAAGAACCCGCTTTCACTCATCAATTCTAAAAGCTGAGGGACACCGTAAAATTTATGCAGAAAGTCCCTCCAGCTTCCCGGAAGCAGTTCCGCCAGCGCCCACCGCATCGGGTCGTTCGGCCTGTGAACTCGATTCTCGAATTCGTGAGTTAGTTCATAGGCAAAAAGGTCCGCGGCTTGTAGAAAATTCAGCTCCTCAGGGATCGCAGACGCATATGATCCCATCCATTTTCCAAAATGAGGATTTGCATCTTTGATGGCGTACCATAGGCTCTCCGCTCTGCCCATATTTTTGGGAAGAGTACCCGCTGGGCTGGAAATGGTTCCGTATTCCTTTTGGCGAGCGTAGACCATTGCAACGCGCTCATTATTCTCGAACTCAAGCCAATCCTCCACGCTGCGCAGCGAGGGTTCCAAGCCATAACCGATTACAGAGAGCGCGGCGGCCCGAGTCACATCCTGAAAGCACAAGTGGTATGGCTCACCAAGAAACTTCTCTGCTTGGGGAATGCCTCGGCACACAATAGCGTAGGCATCAAGTGAAACGACTGCGCCGAACACCTGCGCGTCAGTTTCCTTAACAACTTTCACCAGCGACCCGAGGAATTCTTTTCGCCTGCTTTCATCCCATCCCTTAAAGGGTTCTTCTTGGGCAGCAAACTTGTTCATGTGAAACGGTACGCCGCCGCATCCCTCATCGAGGATTGCCTGCCACTTGCCTTCAAATTCCTCCCAAGTCGCTGATGGTGCACATATGCCTCCGATGCCTACAAAACGGCATGCGGGATCTTCAGAGTGTCCAGACTCATCGAAATAGGCAGCCAGACCTAGCATGAATTTAAAGTTGCTGCGCGCAGGATGGATCGCCCGCGCAAGATGGCCGATTGATGTTGATCGATCCGCTCCCTGGGATTTTAGCAGCCCTGTCACGGCATCTTCGAGTTTGGCTTGAGCGGTCATCGTTAGTCAAGTATGTTGTTGCCCTAATTTTTCTCATCTCAAGGAATGAGGAGCGACGGATACCGGGTGTCTCCTAGCGACGAGCGACGAAGAGATGGGAAGAATTGACCCCGTCCCTTCGGGCTGCGGCGAAAATCGGGCCATACTGCGTTGTCGGCTTTGACTTTGGAACCACCAAAGCCTTCAGCCTCCGCCTTGTCTGGCCCGATTTTCGCTCGCAGCGCCGCCCACCAGGGTAGTGTGAACAGGCCCTAGGGGGGAGGAGGAACGATGGTCGGACGTTCGCGATCGAGAAGCTTTCACAATGAGGATGTGATTCGGATGGTGTGCTCTCGGGTTGTGCATCGCACACAACGCATATGGAATGGTGAACTGGCCGCCTCATGTTTCTAACTAAAGGCTGAGTGGTTGAGGACTATCGAAGGGAAGCACCATCGCGAGTTCCGCCTCGATTTCCTCCTGCTTCCGCTTTTTCGATCCGCTCTTGCGGTCGCGCTTCCCAATGGAAATCGGTACATCGAAGTAGGCGGCGGCCTCCGACATATCCAACAGCAACAACCTTGGGTCCCCAAGCGCGATAGAATCCTCCGGGCGACTTGGCGCGTATCGAAGAGCCCTTGTGACCTGTAACGCAACGGCCCGAGCAAGTGGCGGCGGTACTGCATTGCCGATCTGTCTAGCACCGTGCCATTTCGTATGGTGAAACCGAAACCAATCGGGGAAGCCGTGCAATCTGGCCATTTCTCTGACGGTAATACAGCGCGGGTAGGCGTAGTGAATGGGCCGAGGACTCGTGAAAGCCCCGCGAGACGAATCCGTGCCTGCCCTCAGCGTGTTGCTAAGCCCCTCCGCCGATAACTTGTAGAAACGAGAGATCGGCTCCACTTGTCCGGGTGGCGTAGCCTCGAACCGGCGCCTTGAAATGGGCGTATGATCGGTTCGCAGGCTGGAGGTCAGCAAGAGCCGGTCCCATTCGCGAACATAACCATAGTGCCAGGTACCGCCTCCCACACAACGCATTTCTCTTGCGTATCTGCTGGGGCGCCCCCATTCCATTGTCGAAGTTTCGTCCCTATGGATGAGCTCTTGGAATTGTTCCGGATCGGGAAGGTCGCCCAATGCATCCTGGCACGACGGTCCCAGAGGTAGCAGTCCTCGCTTTTCGGCGTCGGCAGGCCGGTACATAGGCGCCGGATACTCGGGCAATGGGAGCCCTCTTCTCGCCCCCATCAATATCAAACGCTCGCGGTGCTGCGGTACGCCAAAATCCGCAGCATCCAGAACTTTCCAAGGTAGGCGTGTTCGATATCCAATTCGCGCGAGTTCGTCTATGAGTTCGTCCAGGAGAATTCTGTGGTCCCCAACCGTCAGGCCCTTGACGTTTTCAAATACGAAATAGGACGGTCTCACCTCGTCTACGATACGAACGAATTCCCGAACAAGGTTGTTGCGAGGGTCGTCGAGTGCTCTGTGGCCCATCATTGAGAAACCTTGGCACGGCGCTCCTCCAAACACTACCTCGACGTGCCGACGGCCTATCCCGGCACGCTTTCTGATTTCGGCACCGGTCAATTCAGAGACCGACTGCGGAAACATGACACAGTGAGGGAAGTTGTAGGCGTGGACAGCGCAGTGGATCGGGTCTATTTCGACCGCAGCCGCCACATCGAAGCCCGCTTGCTCAAAGCCCAATCCCAGGCCTCCGGCACCCGCGAATAAATCGATTCCAATTGGCCGTTGCACTTGCGGACACCTCTACTCAAATAACAGCTTACCCGTTAGGGGATTGCTTGTCGATCGGAATTCTTCCTGGCGGTCCCAAAAAAGAAACAATCCGAGCTTCAAGTCGATCCCGGAATCTCGTTTGGCATTGCCACACGGTGAAGACCCCCCATCCCGAAGCTCGCAGCGACCGCCTGTTCCGGGCGTCTTTTGAGCGGTTTCTCTCCAGTTTCGGTATCCAGAACTCGGGGCGGGACTTCGGAGGGCGGCCGATGCGGCAGCCATGCGCATGCCAAAAGCAACCATTTACGAAAATCACCTTACGCCGGGACGGGAAAACGATATCGGGAGTTCCGGGCAAGTCCCGACGGTGCAATCGAAACCGGTATCCGAGCGCATGGACAAGGCGGCGCACCACCATTTCCGGCGCTGTGTCCTTTCCGCCTATGCGGGACATCAGTGCGCTACGGCTCTCGGGCGATCTGTTGTCTGCCATGGGGCGAGACCCAATTTCAATGGAACGGGAACGTCCTGCAATGCATTATCATCCTGGCATCGACGGGAGGGAATCTTTGGCTGAGGAAAAGGAGAACCGATATAGGCGACTGTTGGAGCACATCTTCTTCGATAAGGACTTCGGTGCCTTTCAGGAAGGTTCGACGACGATAGAGTTCAAGCGCGAAGATCTTGAACGATCTGCCGACATACTAGGCATCGAACTTCCGAAAAACCTCAGCGATGTTCTTTATGCCCAAAGGTATCGGAGTTCGCTACCAAAGAGGATCCTCGACACCCAGCCCGAGGGGATGGAGTGGATTATCGATGGGGCCGGCCGGGCCAGATACAGGTTCAGTCTGGTTCCAGTCAATAGAATCCTGCCGAATCCAGCGCTGAGGGTGATCAAGGTCCCAGATGCTACGCCGGAGATCATAGGCGCCTACGCCTTGAACGACGAACAAGCCCTTCTCGCAAAGGTCCGGTACAACCGTCTCGTTGACATCTTCCTTGGGGTAACGGCGTACTCTCTTCAAAACCACATGCGAACCACGGTCAAAGGCATCGGCCAGATCGAGATCGACGAGGTTTATGTCGCCCTCGATCGACATGGCGCCCAATTTGTGGTTCCGGTCCAGGCAAAGGGTGGGAAGGATCAGCTTGCCGTAGTCCAGACGAAGCAGGATTTGGCCTGCTGCGCGGAGAAGTTCCCAACTCTGTTATGCCGATCTGTTTCCGCGCAGTTCATCGACATGGAGGACAAGAAAAACAAGAAGATCGCAATGTTTGAGCTGGCGATCGAGAATGGGCGCGTGGTTATCGTCGACGAAAAGCACTATCGGCTTGTACCTTCCGGAGAAATCAGCCCGGATGAGCTAAGAGCATACCGGGCTCGTTAGGCGCCTGCTGCTGCCGATTGCAACTTCATGCCGGTTAACAGGCCAAGGCGCGTTTCCAGGCTGGGTGGCGCTGTCGTTTCGGGCTGTCTGGCGGGCTTTCGATGAGCTATCGACCATGATCTGGATCGCGCACATCGCATCGACTCAACGTCACTCGACCACTGTTGCCGTCCACGGCGATGTGCTGCCCGCTGCGGATACGCTGGGTGGCCACGCCGGTCCCTAGCACCGCGGGCACGCCGTATTCCCGCGCCACAATGGAGCTGTGGCTCAAGGGGCCGCCCACATCCGTAACGATGCCCGCCGCCAGGGCGAAGAGCGGCGTCCAGGCCGGCGTGGTAATTTTGGCGACGAGGATATCGCCCGGCTTCATCCGGTCGAACTCCTCAGGCCCGTGAATGACACAGGCTGCGCCCGCCACGTTCCCTGGGCTGGCGCCGATTCCCTGAATGACATTGCCTGCCGCCTGGCCGCTGCGCGCCGGCATCCAACTGCTGAAATCGAGGCCCAGGACGCGCGCGCCGCCCTTGACGGGCAACGCGACAGGCGGCGTGACACCATGCTCCCGCTGCCAGGTCTTGCGCCGTTCATCGATGGCGCGGCGACGATCCTGCACGGACTGGCCGGCGTCGAGCTGACGCGCCGCCTCCTCCAGCTCTTGGGACTGCAGCCAAAACACGTCGCCGGGTTCCGCCAGCGCGCCGGTGGAAACTATCCGGCGTCCCAGCTCGCGCAAGATGCGGCGCAGCACCGGCCATCCCAGGCCGACATCGGCCAGAGTGTCCTCGCGCAGCGGGGCCGAACGCTGCGCCCAGCCGAGCACGCTCGTGAACAAGCGCAGGCGCAGCCCGCGCAGGCGCGCGAGCAGCGCTGCGGCGGCCTGTTCCCGCGCGGCCGTAGCCGCCGCCTGGCGCTGGTACGGATTGCGCCCCTGGCCCGCAACAAAGTACTTGAGCGTCTCGAGCAGGGATGCCGGGGCCTCGGCGGGAAGGCTCTTGGCGAAGTCCAGGTCGTAGACGGCATGACCCCAGCGACGCAGATGTTCCTCAAGGCGGCGGGAGAATTCCTCCCAGCACGCGCGGTTGGCGATGGGCGTCGATGGCGCTTCGCAGGCCGCCCAAATCTCCTTGCCACCGGTCCGCGAAAGATATCCGGCCAACTGGTCCTGGCCGCGCGCCCACATGGCCAGATCGTAAAGCGACTTTTCGGCCAGGATCGGGGCGCTGTCGAAACCCAGCAGGAAGGTGAGCGCGGGCGGGTCGGTCCTGCGCTTGACGAGGCGGTTGTACAGGTTAGTAAAAGCGGCTTCGCTGAGATTCACAGCGCCGAAGACGAGTTGGACGCTCAGATAGTAGCTTGCCGCGGTTTCCACGATGCGGCGCGCGCCGGCAAGCAGTTCCAGCGCGGGCATCGCGGCCAGGTCGCGCCCGGTCCACTCCGCGGTGACGTTCGCATAACGCGGGCGCGCTTCATCGGCCCACTGCGTTCGCGCCGCGCGCAGCATCCTGGCCAGGGTGCGTCCATGCATCGTCATGGTGAAGAAAAGCCGCGCAAATTGCCACGGAGTCAACGCGATTTCGTAATAGACATAGTCATGGATGGTGAGGAGCGGAAACGAGCCGCTCCGAACCCCGAGCGTCTGAGTCAAGATTTGCTGCGTCGCCTCGTTCCACAGCGGCAAGGCAAGGGTGGCGAACAATGGCGAGAGCGGCTCGGGCAGCAATTCGGCCACGCTCTGCCGGAAGTATCGGGCTCCTGGTCGCGGCAGCTTCCATTGGAGCGGCGCGCGTGGCTCGGGCAGCGCGGTGATGGGGCGCGCCTGCACGATGAAGATCCGCCCATCGGCCAGCGCCCACTCAATGTCCATCGGCTGGCCGTAGAACTGCTCGATCTTCACGCCCAGCCGCGCCAGTTCCGCGGCCTGCTCAGGCGTGAGCGCGGGTTGATTGCGCCTGGCCGCGGGAACGGGCTCTTCGCGCGTGCCGTCGCGAAGGCGTACGGTCATCACTTCTTTGCTGGAGATTTCCTGCGATGTAGTCGCGCCCGTCTGCTTGTCCATGACGATGGTGTCCGGCGTAACGTGGCCGCTGACGATGGCCTCGCCCAGGCCCCATGCCGCGTCGATCATCAGTTCGTCGCGCGCTCCCGTGAGCAGATTCGCAGTGAAAAGCACGCCCGCGGCATCGGCTGAAACAAGCTGCTGCACCACGACGGCCATGCTCACGTTTTCGGGGCGAATCCCTTGCCGTTGGCGGTAGCCGATGGCGCGTCCCGTCCATAGCGACGCCCAGCACCGTTTGACCGCCTCGATCACGGCCTCGCCGCCGCGCACGTTGAGGTAGGTTTCCAATTGGCCCGCGAACGACATATCCGGCAAATCCTCCGCGGTCGCCGAGGAGCGCACCGCCGCGGGCGTATCCGCGCCCAGTTCGCCGTACCACTGCCGAATCGTTTCGGCGATGTCGCCTGGGATCGTGCCTTGCGCGAAGAGCGATTGAATCTGCGCCGAGGCGCGGTCGAGCGAGGCGGGGTCGCTGGCTTGCGCCTGCGCCGCGGCGGACTGAATTCTCTCGTCCAGATGGTTCTCATTCACAAAACGGCGATAGGCGTCGGTGGCGATGTGGAAGCCGGGGGGAACGGGGAGGCCGGCCGCGGCCATGCGCGCCAGCGATGCGCCCTTGCCGCCCACCCGCTCGAGGGTCGCCTGGGGGCTATCCAGATTGAGGACGATTGCATTGGCTTGAGGTGAACTCATCTCTAATTCGACCCTTCTTGAAAGCCCGCCTGCGGTGCGCAACCGAAGCCCCGGGCTCGATTCTGCCACGTACCCCATGGCCTAACTTCGATGCCATGATACGCGCAACCAGTTAAGGTCACGTTCCCTGTGGGTTGGTGTCACGATTTCCTGTATCGCCGGCCCTGGCGTGCTATCCCGACGACGGTCAATGCGGAAGCCAAGCATGGGTTGACGCGAACAGGCCAAAGCGCGTTTCCGGGCTGGCTGGCGCTTTCCTTTGGTCTGTCGGGGGGCGGGGAAGGGGCTAGAATTCTGGTATGACCGAGCGCATGTCTTTGTCCCTTGCCCAGGCCGATCCCGATGTGGCCGCTGCCCTTGACCATGAAACTCTCCGCCAGCACGAGGGGCTGGAGATGATTGCCAGCGAGAACTTTGTCTCCGAGGCGGTGCTGGAGGCGGCGGGATCGATATTTACGAACAAGTACGCCGAGGGCTACCCTGGGCGGCGCTACTACGGGGGCTGCGAGTATGCCGACATCGTGGAGAACCTGGCGCGGGACCGGGCCAAGCAGATCTTCGGGGCGGAGCATGTGAATGTGCAGCCGCACTCCGGCTCGCAGGCCAATGCGTCGGCCTATGCGGCGGTTTTGCAGGCCGGGGATACGATACTGGGGCTGGATTTGTCGCATGGCGGGCACCTGACGCATGGGCATAAATTGAGCTTCAGCGGCAAGCTCTACCGGCCGACGTTTTACCACGTGCGGCGGGACACGGAGCTGATCGACTACGACGAGCTGGAGGCGATTGCGGAGCGGGAGAAGCCCAAGGCGATTATTGGCGGCGGCAGCGCGTATCCAAGACTCTGGGATTTTGCGCGGATGCGGCAGATTGCCGACAAGGTGGGCGCGGTGTATATCTTCGACATGGCGCACATTGCGGGGCTGGTGGCGGGGGGCGTGCATCCCTCGCCGGTGGCTCATGCGCAGATTACGACGACGACCACGCACAAGACGCTGCGGGGCCCAAGGGCGGGGCTGATTCTGTGCGGGCAGGAGCTGGCGGCGGCAGTGGACAAGGCGGTGTTTCCCGGCCAGCAGGGCGGGCCGCTGGTACACATTGTGGCGGCCAAGGCGGTGGCGCTGGGGGAGGCGCTGCGCCCGGAGTTCAAGACCTATGCGGCGCAGATCGTGGCCAACGCCAAGGTGCTGGCCTCGACGCTGGCGGAGGCCGGGTTCCGCATCGTCTCCGGGGGCACGGACAATCACCTGATGCTGGTGGATGTATTCCAGCAGGGGATTCTGGGATCGGAGGCGGAGCTGGCGCTGGGCAAGGCGGGGATCACGGTGAACAAGAACACGATTCCCTACGATGTGAATCCGCCGCTGAAGGCATCGGGAATTCGCGTGGGGACGCCGGCGCTGACGACGCGGGGGATGAAGGAGGCGGAGATGCGGCGGATCGGCGCGTGGATCGCAAAGGCATTGGAGCAGCGCAACGACGACGCGGCCCTGGAGCGGATTCGCGGAGAGGTTGCCGAGCTGGCTAACCAATTTCCGCTGTATGCATGGCGGCGGGCGCCGGTTGCGGTTGGAGCATAACGGAGCCGGGGCAGAGTTTACGGCCGCGCAACTTGCCGGTGCGGGCGGGGTTGGATGTACTGTATTCAGGATGGCCTATTCGGGGGAAGCGCAGATTCATCCCCGCCCCCGAAGGCATCGAGGAGGACAGAATGCGTGCAGCCAGAATTGCTTTGATCGCCCTGCTTGTGGCCTGTGTGCCGGCCTTTGCCGCGCCCAAGGAAAAAGAACACGCGGCTCCCGCCAAGGGACCGAGCGAGTTTCACGGCACGCCGCACCCGGTGGAGCAGAATCGTAACTTCGCCGACAAGGCGGGGCACCCCAACGCCCCCCACGTGGACGGAAACAAGTGGGTCGGACACGACACGGGCAAGGACGATGCCCGCTATCATCTCGACCAGCCTTGGGCGCATGGCCGTTTTACCGGCGGCTTCGGACGCGGTCATGTGTGGCATCTTGGCGGGGGCGGTCCAGGCCGGTTCTGGTTTGGCGGCTGGTACTGGAGCGTGGCGCCGGTGGACGCGATCTACTGCGATGGCTGGCTGTGGGATTCCGACAGCATCGTCATCTACGAGGACCCGGACCACATTGGCTGGTACCTGGCCTACAATGTGCGGCTGGGCACCTATGTGCACGTGATGTATATGGGTATGTAGGCGGGCTGGTGCTCAGACTGCGCGATTTGGTCATTGCTCCCGGAGGAGTGCGGGCGTGGACGCCCGCACGACAGCCGGTCTCCCACCCCAGCGAGCACAAATCGCTCGCCGGGGACCCCGGTCTCCCACCCCAGCGAGCACAAATCGCTCGCCGGGGACCCCGGTCTCCCACCCCAGCGAGCACAAATCGCTCGCCGGGGACCCCGGTCTAGAGACCGGTGCTACCTTTCGACCCTCAAACAATCGCACGGTCAGAGTACTAGAGCGACTGCGATTCGTGAAAGCGATCTAGGGGACGGGCAGATGCCTGTCCCCTTTGCTATTGGTGCGCATCTCATGCGCAGGGCAATCGCATTTGCATGGTTGAAGGGGACGAGCCAAACAGACTGCGGGGAAGGGGATGATTTCAGGGAAAAACTCTCAAGAGCAAACCGCAGGGGCTAAAGCCCTTCGATTCTATGCGGCCACGTGCGGCCCGACTGAAGTCGTGCCCTGTTACAAAACCTGGACCGATTGAGTATTTCCGCAGCCTGCGCAGCCCTCAATCTCTTAATAGGGTTCAAATGCGATTGCCCTGGTCACAAGCGACCTTGAATATACAGCCCTCCCCGCGAAACGATAGAATAGCCTGTCTTTCGGGCGCGCTCGAGAGCGTGGAGTGAAACGCTTCGATCGCGACCACCCAATTTCATACTTTCGAGGTTTTGGAATGAAGCATCTGCCGGTTTGCCAGTTCGCCCAGATATGCGCGCGCGTGAGTCCTTGTGGAATTCTCGCCGCCGCTGCCGCGATGTTAGCCGTCTCCGCCGCATGGGCCGCGCCCGGCACGATGGTGCTGAGCGGAGCGGACCGGCGGCCGGCCGTTTCGCTCGACGGCGAGTGGGCATCGATCGTCGATCCTTACTTCACCGGCATTTCCAGCTACTTCCGCAACCTGCAGTATCATCCCGGCGATACCCGACCGATGGAGTACGACTTCTCCAAGTCGGCCAGACTCAAGGTGCCGGGCGACTGGAACATGCAGCGCGAATCGCTTTTTTACTACGAGGGTCCGGTCTGGTACGAGCGCGACTTCACGTACCAGCCGAAAGAGCATACGCGCATCTTTCTGCATGTGGGAGCGGCCAATTATCGCTCCTATTTCTGGGTGAATGCGCAGAAGGTCTGCGAGCACGAAGGCGGATTCACGAGCTTCAACTGCGATGTAACCGCCGCGGTGCATCCGGGCGCGAATTTCATCGTTGCCGCCGTGGATAGCACCCGTCTTGCAGACGGCGTCCCCACCTTGAAGACCGATTGGTGGAACTACGGCGGTCTTACGCGCTCGGTCTCGCTGATCGAAGTACCCGAGACGTTTATCGATCAGTACGATGTGCACCTGAGCCGCGCAGCAGAGACGGAAATCGCGCCCCACGGAAACGACTTCGGCATCGTCGGCTCCTTGCATCTTGCGCACATAGAGGGCTGGGTCCATGTCGCGGGCGGGCAAATCGGCGACAAGGTTGAAGTCCAGATTCCCGAACTCAATTCGAAAGGTTCCGGCGTTCTCGACGCGGAGGGGCGCGCGCAGATTCATCTCGCGGCATCGAATCTGGAGCGCTGGTCGCCGGAAACGCCGAAGCTCTACAAGGTGCAATTGCGCGCGGGACAGGATTCGATTGAGGATCTGATCGGATTCCGCACCATCGAGACGCGAGGAACCGAGATCCTTCTCAACGGAAATCCCATCTTTCTGCGCGGCGTTTCGGTACACGGCGAAGCGCCCTATCGCAGCGGCCGGGCCAACACGGACAAGGATGCGGAGACGCTGCTGGGCTGGGCCAAAGAGCTGGGCTGTAACTTTGTCCGTTTGGCGCACTATCCGCACGACGAGACAATGTTGCGCGCCGCCGACCGAATGGGCTTGCTGGTGTGGTCGGAGAATCCGGTCTATTGGGCTATTCAATGGGAGAATCCCGCGGTGCTGGCCAAAGCCGAGCAGCAGTTGGACGAGGAGATCGGGACGTCTCGCAATCATGCGTCGATCATTCTATGGTCGATGGCCAACGAGACGCCGGTAGGCGAGGCGCGCACGCGCTTTATCGAAGCCGAAGCCGCGCACGCGCGCGAGCTGGACCCCACGCGGCTGATTACCGCGGCTCTATTAGTGCGCGCCGAGGGACATACGAAGATCGTCGACGATCCGCTGGGCAAGGCGCTGGACGCGATCGGAACCAACGAATATGTGGGCTGGTACGAGCAGACACCCGAGGGCGCGGACACCACCGAGTGGCGCATCGATTACCAGAAGCCGGTAATCATGAGCGAGTTTGGCGGCGGCGCCAAGGCCGGCCTGCACGGCGGGGATCACGAGCGCTGGACGGAGGAATACCAGGCCAATATCTATCGCCATCAGATCGGAATGCTCAACCGGATTCCGCAACTTAGAGGAATGAGTCCGTGGGTTCTGGTGGATTTCCGCTCCCCGCTGCGCAATCTTCCCGGCATACAGGACGGTTTCAACCGCAAGGGACTTATCTCCGAACAGGGGCAGAAGAAGCAGGCATTCTTCATTCTCCAGAAGGCGTATGAGGAGAAGACGGTGGGCAAGGCGGAGTGAACTGGCCGGATTTTCTTTTGAAAAGGCAGAACAAATTGCAACGTAAGTTGTGCGTGCGCGGATTTTTGAGTTATGCTTGACCTATGTCCATCGACTCCATTCTTTCTGAAATCGACGCCGAGATCGCAACGCTCACGCAGGTTCGCAGCCTGCTGGCCAGCACCGGCAAAGCCGCAACCAAAGTAACTGCACGCAAAGCCAAGAAGACGCCGGCCAAGGCGAAGACCAGGAAGAGGCGCGTGCTGAGTCCGGAAGCGCGCAAGCGGATTGCCGACGCGCAGCGCAAGCGGTGGGCCGCGCAGAAAGCCAAGGCCTAGCTCTAACTCAGCGCGGTCATCACCAACATGCGGGGCTCGGTCATCTCCTCGATGGCGGAGCGGACACCTTCCCGTCCCAGTCCCGAATCCTTGATGCCGCCAAAGGGCATGGGGTCGAGACGCCAGCTAGGAGTGTCGCCGACGATCAGCGCGCCCACCTCGAGTTCGCGATAGGCAGTGAGAATGCGGCCGGCGTCGCGGGTGAGCAGGCCCGCCTGCAGGCCGTACTTGGAGCGATTTACGTCCGCCAGCGCCTGCTCGAAGTCCTCGTAGGGCTCGATGGTCAGGACCGGGCCGAAGACCTCTTCGTCGCGCACCTTCATCCCCGGCTTGGTTGCGGTAAGGACGACAGGAGTAATTACCGAGCCGTGGCGCTCGCCACCGGCTATCAACTTGGCGCCGCCCTCGACAGCTTCCTTGACCCATGCCTGGACGCGCTCCACGTCGCTGAGCCGAATGAGCGGACCCACTTCGGTGGCCTCATCGGAGGGGTTGCCGGCCACCAGCTTGGCGGTATGCTCGACGACCTTCCACAAGAAAGTCTGGAAGACGCTGCGCTCGACAAAGACGCGCTGCACGCTGACGCAGGACTGGCCGGCGAAGCCAAAGGCGGCATGCGCGGTGCGGCGGGCCGCTTCATCCAGGTCGGGCCAGTCGCCGTGAACGATAAGCGCGGCATTTCCGCCGAGCTCGAGCAGCACGCGCTTGCGCCCGGAGCGGGCCTTCAACTCCCAGCCTACCTTGGCCGAGCCGGTAAAACTAACCAGCTTGACGCGGTCTTCCTTCTCGGCCAGCCAGGCAGTGTCGGCATTGCTAAGGGGCAGGACGGCCAGCGCCTCCGGGGGCCAGCCGGCCTTGAGAATCACCTCGCCAAGGGCCAGCGCGGTGAAAGGGGTTTGCGGCGCGGGCTTGAGAATCAGCGGGCATCCGGCGGCCATAGCCGGCGCCAGCTTGTGGGCCACAAGATTCAGAGGGAAATTGAAGGGAGTGATTGCCAGCACGGGCCCGATGGGAAAGCGCTGCACCAATCCCCAGCGGCCCTCGTTGCCCTCGGTGAGGTCCAGCGGGAGGCTCTCGCCGCCGATGCGCGCGGCCTCTTCGGCAGCGGTTTTGAAGGTGACGACGGAGCGATCCACCTCGGCGCGCGCCAGGCGAACGGGCTTGCCGGCCTCGGCGACGATGAGCTGGGCAAAGCGCTCCTTCTGCTCGATGATGGCGGCGGCCACATCCTCGAGGATTTCGCGGCGCTTCCAGCGGGGCAGGGCGCGGGTGCGGCGGAGACTGGCTGCCGCGTGGTTCACGGCCTGGCGGGCGTCGGCGCGGGTGGCCACGGTGACACGGCCCACCAGTCCCTGGTCCCAGGGCGAGCGCACCTCGAGGGCGTCCCCGTCGATCCATTCCTTGCCGCACAGCAGAAATCCGGTTTGCGTACCCGGCCGCATCTTCATGGTTTGGGCCCTCGGTCTTGAAACATCTCTTTCATAGATGGTAAATAGCTTGGGCGGGGTGGGGGCATTTGGAGGTGGAATGGAAGGGGTTGAAGGGCGAGGTGGGGGCGGGAATGGGACACGGGGAACCTAATTTCCCATAGGCGCGGCAGGAAGTCTGACGGAGAGTTTCGATCCAGCCATTCCAGTATAGGTGCTGCTTCCGGATCGCGACAATTCGCCTAGACCGCGACTGTGCCATCTCGAATCGTGCGCGCGAATCTCCTCGGGATTATAATTTTCGGCAAGGTCGTGAGGATTTATGGCACGTTGGAAGAAAGTCGCACTTGCGGCTCTGATTGCATGCAGTTACCCCTCTCTGTCCCCTGCGCAGTGCGGTTTCGCAATCGAGCCCGCTGCGGACGTTCATTGGTACCGCGAACAAGGATGGCAACCGCCTGGCTTGAACGATGCGAAGAGAATCGGACCACTGAACGTGACGATTAACGGCGTGCCGAAAGTCTGGCCAGAAGGGATCACTGTTTCGGTGGTCGTACATGACGACGGCTATCGCGTTCGATTCCCCGAAGCCGTCTTTGAAGACAACGGTACCCGGAAGAAGATGCTCCCTCGGAGCTTTGAACTCAGTCAAATGGTGCGGTGGGAGATGCACGGCACGGCGTATGCCTACTCCTACTTTCTTTTGCCCCTCGATATGCTCTGCATTGCAACAGTTGACATTATCGACGACCGGGGAGACGGCAAGTTCAGGCTGATGGCTTCACCGGGCCATACCGTTATGGGTCGCGAAATGGCTCCGCCGCCGGTTCCGGAGTGGTTGAACAAGCCGAAGTCCTAGGGCTGGCCAGAATTTGAGAGAGTTTCCTTGGCGGAGCCGACCGCGGGATCGATGGCTGTTGCCTCATCGCTCATGGGCGACGACACGACCCGAATGGGCACTTCTTGCTCCCAAATTGGGAGCATGATATCATCCGAGGAGTGCGCATCATTGCCCGATCGACCCTCAACGGATTCGTAAACAACCGTGTGGACAGCCGGCTCAGAACCGGTGTAAAGAAACATCTGGATGCTTGGTATGCCGAAGCCGGCAAGGCGTCTTGGAAGGATCCTGCTGAGCTCAAGGCGCAGTTCCGCTCGGCCAGCATCGTTTCCGGGCAGAGAGTGGTCTTTAACATCAAAGGCAATGACTATCGCCTGGTCGTAGCCATCAACTACCACTATCGGATCTTGCTGATTATATGGCTCGGCACACACAAGGAGTACGACAAGATCGACGCCACAAAGGTCGCCTATGAAAAGGAGCGATATGCGGATTCATCCAATTCGAACTGAAGCCGATCACGATTCCGCGGTTGCCCGGATTGCCGAACTGATTGGCGCCAAGCCCAGCACAGCGGAAGGGGAGGAACTGGATATCCTTGCGACCTTGGTTGACGCCTACGAAGCGAAGCATCATGCCATCGATGCACCAGACCCGATTGCCGCAATTCAGTTTCGCATGGAGCAGCAAGGGCTCACGAGAAAGAACCTGGAGCCGCTCATTGGAAGCCGCGCACGAGTCTCGGAGGTCATGACGCGGCGGCGCCCGCTGACGTTGGCAATGATCCGTCGAGTTCGAGACGAACTTGGCATCCCGGCCGATCTGTTAGTAGGCCATGCCGAGAAGAAGCGTCATAAGCGCGCGCGCAGGGCCAAGTTCGAACGCGACTCCATCAATTCAAAAAGACAAACTGCGGCTGGCTGAACCGCGTTGGCAATCGACACCGGCCCGATGCGCGCTCGATCCGCGGTTTGTTGTCGTGTGACCGGCCAAACCGGAAACTGGCCCACTCTCTTGCGTTCCCAAAACCCCTCGACGGCTATCTCCATCGGAAGATGCGGAGGGAGACGGCGAAGGGGACTACGAGCCAGGCGAGCAGGATTGCGACGGGAGCGATCAGGTGGGCCAGGTTGGTGCCCTGGAGCATGTTGGCGCGCATGGCGTCGATGGCGGCGGTGAGCGGAAGGGCCCGCACGAATGGCTGGATCAGGGCGGGAAAGCGGGAGGCGGAAAAGAAGACGCCGGAGAGAATCCACATGGGGAGCATGACCAGATTCATGAGGCCGGAGACGGCTTCCATGGTTTTGGCGCGGGAGGCGACCAGGAGGCCGAGGGCGGAGAAGGCCAGCGAGGTGAGGACGCAGAGGAATCCCAGCTCCCAGAGCGATCCTCGGAAGGGCACGCCAAAGGCCAGGCGGGCGAAGCCGAGGAAGACGGCAACCTCGATGACCAGCATGGCCAGCCGCGAGAGCAGGAAAGAGGCAAGATACTGCCAGCGGGGCATGGGCGAGGCCACCATCCGCTTCAGCAGCTTCTTCTGGCGGGCCTCGACGATGGAGAAGCCCAGGCCCCACATCGCCGATCCCATGAGGTTCATGCCGAGCAAGCCGGGCACGACAAAGTCGATATAGCGCGCGCCGGTCTCATGGACCAACTGGTTCACGGCATTGACCGCCTCGCGCCGTCCCGCGGCGATCTGGATGGCACGATCGGCAATGAGGCGGGCGGCGCGGGCATCGGGATTGGTGTCGTCGTATTTGTAGGCCACGCCTTCCGGTCTCTGGATGGCCAGCAGCAGAATGCGGCCGGTGGCCAAGGCGCGGGTGCCGGCGGCCTCGTCCATGGTTGCCGCCGTCAGGCCCTTGTCCGCGGCCAGCGCCTGGGTGAGTTGCGGCGTGGTGGCGGCAACCTGGAGCACGTCGGCGGGACGGTTGCGGAAGGCGATGCCCAGGCCGAGCGCGAGAAGGATGGGAAAGACGAAGATCCAGAAGATGGCCTCCGGCTCGCGCATCAGCAGCCGGAAGCGCACCATCGTCAATTGATAGAGGCTGCTCAGCTCCAGCTTATTCATCGCGCAGGTTCCTTCCGGTCAGGCTGACAAAGACATCCTCGAGGGTGGCGGAGTGGGTGCGAAACTCGCTCAGGTGCAGCCCCTGCTCGCGGAGCGCGGCGAAGATGCGCGGCACGGCGGTATGCAGCTCGCTGACGGAAAGCTGGTGGAGGCCCGCATCCACGCGGTGCGACTGGACACTGGGAATGGCGGTGAGCAGAGCGGCCTCGACGGGGCTGTGACCTGCCGCATGGCCGGCCGCCTCGCCGGCACCGACCGCGAACTCGACAATGTTCTCCCCGCCCAGAGTGGCAATCAACTGCTGCGGCGTGCCGAGCGCGATGACCCGGCCATGGTCCATGATGGCTACCCGGTCGCAAAGCCGCTCCGCCTCCTCCATGTAGTGGGTGGTGAGGACGATGGTGCGCCCCGCCTGCTTGAGGCGATCGACCAGGTCCCAGAGGTGACGGCGGGCCTGCGGATCGAGCCCGGTTGTCGGCTCATCGAGAAACAGCAGCTCGGGGTCGCCTAGCAGCGCGCAGGCCATGGCCAGGCGCTGCTTTTGCCCGCCGGAGAGCGTTCCGACGCGGGCGCGGCGCTTTTCCTCAAGCTGCGCGGTCTGGATCGACTCCTCGACCGAAATTCCGCGGCGAAAGAAGCTGCGAAAGAGGCGGAGCGTCTCCTGGACCGTGAGCTTTTCAGGGAACTGGGTCTCCTGAAGCTGAATGCCGATGCGTTGGCGCAGCTGGTTTGCGCCGGCTCGCCATTCGAGGCCGAGCAGCTCGACGGTTCCGGCGTCGGCGGTGGTGAGACCCTCGCAGATTTCGATGGTGGTGGTCTTGCCGGCGCCGTTGGGTCCGAGCAGGCCGAAACACTCGCCGCGTGCGACTTCCAGGTCGAGCCCATCCACGGCAACCACGTCGCCAAAGGTCTTGCGCAGGCCGCGCAGCAGCAGCGAGGGGGCGTTAGGCGGCGAGGACGGCAGGGCTGTCGGGTTGGCAGGGATCGCGGACGAAGGGGAAGCCATCGCCTAAGAGTAAGCTGAAACGGCGGCGGACCTCAAGCGATTGGATTCTGCGGTGGTAGTGCAGTTTGAGAATCAGTCTAAATGAAGGGAAATAAGTTGTGAAGTGCCACAGCACGGCCGTGGTTTTCTATCATGGAGATTGCGCACGTGCCGATGGCGGTGGACGGCGCACGCGCAGACCAAGTCTTCAAGAAGCTTCAGGACCGCATGTTTGGCTACGCCGTTCATCCGGCAGGTCGCATTGATCGAAACGCCCTCCACCAGCGAAGAGACCACTTGAACCTGTTTTTCGAGTTGTGGACGGTTCATGGTGTTGCCTCATCATGAATATATTCCTCTACAGTAATATATTGTCGATTAATATATTGTGCAACATAATTCCCTGCGGTACATTATCCGGGAGAGAGGCAGAATCATGGCAAGAATTCCGATCACCCTGATGGGTTTCCGGTGCGAACGGTGCGATCACGAGTGGGTGCCGAACGGGGAGAGGGAACCGAAGGTTTGCCCGAAGTGTCACAGTCCCTACTGGAACACCCCACGAAAGGCCGCTTCGATGCTAACGTATGAGGAATTCCGCGATAAAATCCGCAACACTCTGAAGAGCATGGGACCGCTTACTTGGACCGAGATTCGGACTGCCGCTAAACTCCCGCAGGCGTTTCCCAATAACAAGTGGGTGCATCGTATGGAGACCGACATTGAACTGCGGAGGAACAAAGATGTACACGGCATCATCAAGTGGGGTTTGGGCTAGAATTTAGGTATGCCTCAAGTGCATCGATTGTCCCTTCCATCGCTTCCGGTAAGGCAACAGGCAGAAAACAAAGAGCTTTGGAATGGTGAACGGTCGCTCGAAGAAGCCAACTTCTTCACCCTTGGCTATTCCGGAAGAACCACGCCCGAGATCTTGGCGGCCCTCTTGGCAAACGGAGTGCGGACACTGGTGGATATCCGCCAAAATGCCGTCAGCATGTACAGGCCGGAACTGAGCAAGAGCAACTTGGCAAAGCTCTTAGTCGAGCATGGAATGAACTATGTGCATCTTCCCCAGCTCGGGGTGCCGCGCGACATTCGCGCCAAAGCCATCGAATCGGGAAGCCGCGAAGTTATCTGGGACTGGTACGATAAGCACGTCATCAACGAATTCTTCGGCACGGGTCGAAACCTGCATTTTTTCCTGAATTGCGTTGAGCATCCAGTCGCCCTTATGTGTACTGAAATTGACCCGCAGGAGTGCCATAGGCATCGGCTGTCTCTCGCCCTTGAACGCATGGGCATGAGCGGATTCGACCTATGAACCTATGCCGCAGCGCGAAACAAAGAAGGCGCTAATCGTAGTTCGGACCTACCCAACGCCCGCCAAGAAAGGCGCTGAGGTTTCGTGCACCGCAGCGATTACGAATGAGGGTGAATGGCTACGCTTGTTCCCGGTTCCATGGCGGTATCTCGCCGCCGAGGAGCAATTTCGCCGGTATCAATGGGTTGAGGTGACTGTCGAGAAGGCGAGCGATCCGCGACCAGAAAGCTACAAGCTCACTCAAAACGGGATCAGGATCGTCTCGGCTCCATTGAGCACAGATAACGGCTGGCAACTCAGGCGGGAAATCGTTGAACCGATGAGGGCGCACTGCCTGTGTTGCCTGGTGAAGAAGCGGGATGCGGATGGACACCCGACACTCGGGGTATTCAGGCCCAAGACTATCGAGCGGCTGATTATCACACCTGATGACCCGAATTGGACCCAAGCCCAAATCGAAATCCTGACCCAGGGGCATCTGTTCGCAGAGCAGCCAAAGCAGCAGCTTGAGAAATTGCCATACATATTTCAGTACAGGTTTCTATGCGACGAACCCGACTGCAAAGGGCATACTCTCAAATGCACAGATTGGGAAATGGCTGAGTCATGGCGAAGCTGGCGGGATCGATACGGGGACAAATGGGAACAGAAGTTCCGGCAGAGATTCGAAACAGAGATGATCGAGAAACTAGATACGCATTTCTTTGTTGGGACAGTCAAGGCGCACCCCAACAAGTGGATTATCGTGGGGCTGTTCTATCCGCCGCACACCGTTCAGGCTCGGCTGAGGTTTTCTCCGTTGCCTCCCGAGCAATCCTAACCGCACCTTGACTGAAATCCTCTCTCAGCTTGCGTTTTGGTTTCGGGACGAACTTCTTCTTGGTCGCCATGGCTCCAGCTGAACGCCGCCCGTATCGCTATAGAAAAGCACACTGCACCAGTACCCGTTCTGGGATAGACTCCTGCATATGATTCACGACGGCCGGAGCAAAAAGCTTCCCTTCGATCCCGTTGAGGCAGTCGAGCACCTGAAGGCGAACGACGTGAAGCTGGGGGCGCTGATCGAGCGGGCGGGGCCGTTCACTTTGCGGCTGGATGCGCTGCCTTCTCCGTTTGAGTCGCTGCTGGAGTCGATCCTCTATCAGCAGTTGCACGGCAAGGCGGCGGCTACCATTCACCGGCGGGTGCGGGAGTATTTTGGGGGCGATCCGGCACCGCAGTTGTTGCTCGACACGGCGGACGAAGTCCTGCGGACCGCAGGCGTCTCGGGCAACAAAGTGCGCGCACTCAAGGACCTGGCCGCCAAGACGCTGGATGGGACGGTGCCCACCCATGCGGCGATCAGGAAAATGACCGATGCGGAGATTGTGGAACGGCTGACCGCGGTGCGAGGCATTGGGCCGTGGACGGTGGAGATGCTGTTAATCTTCCGCATGGGCAGGCCCGATGTGCTCCCGGCGACCGACTACGGGGTGCGCAAGGGATTTGCGCTCACCTTTCAGAGAGTCCCGAAGACGCGGCCGTTGGCGGCGGAAGATCTGCCCCAGCCGGAGGTGCTGCTCAAAAGGGGAAAGAGATGGACGCCGTTCCGTTCGGTGGCCAGTTGGTACCTGTGGCGGGCGTGCGACCTGGCGAAAGGCACAGCGCCCACCGGGCGGGCGAAGATAGAATAGTCCAGCACGTCGAGCCAGGCTCAGGAGACGCCGGCCCGCGATGGGAAGAATCATGGCCGCAGGTAAACGTTTTATATGCATACATGGTCACTTCTACCAGCCGCCGCGGGAAAACCCCTGGCTGGAGACGGTGGAGATCCAGGACACGGCAGCGCCTTACCACGACTGGAACGAGCGGGTCTGCGCGGAGTGTTACGCGCCCAACGGCGCGGCGCGGATTGTGAACGTCAAGAACCAGATCATGCGCATCTTGAACAACTATGCGCGGATCAGCTTCGATTTCGGTCCCACGCTGCTGAGCTGGCTGAAGGAGAACGCGCCGCGCACCTATCGCATGATCCTGGACGGGGAGCGGCGCAGCCGCAAGGCCTTCAAAGGCCACAGTTCGGCGATGGCCCAGGTTTACAACCACATCATCATGCCGCTGGCGAGCGGGCGCGACCGCATGACCCAGATCCGCTGGGGCATTGCCGACTACGAGTACCACTACGGAACGCCGCCGGAGGGGATGTGGCTGGCGGAGACCGCGGCCGACAGCGATTCGCTGGAGCTGCTGGCCCAGCACGGCATCAAGTTCACCGTGCTGGCGCCACACCAGTGCCGGCGCATCCGCCCGCTCCGAGAGGGCGGAGGGGGCTGGACCGATACTCCCGGCGCCACGGTGGATACGACACGGCCGTACCTGGCGCGCTTCGACTCCGGGGTGGCGATCGCGGTGTTCTTCTACAACGGGCCCACTTCGCGCGCGATCGCGTTCGAGGGGCTGCTGAACTCCGGCGAGAATTTTGCGGGGCGGCTGAAGGCGGGCTTCAAGGACGGCCCGCAGGCGCAGTTGGCCCACGTGGCCACCGATGGCGAATCGTACGGCCATCACCACAAGCACGGGGAGATGGCGCTGGCTTACGCTTTACGGCTGCTGGAACAGGACAAGACCGTGAAGCTGGCCAATTACGGAAGCTTTCTGGAACAGTTTCCGCCGGAGTTCGAGTGCGAGATCGTGGACAACACCTCCTGGAGTTGCGTCCACGGAGTGGAGCGCTGGCGCTCCAACTGCGGCTGCAATGGAGGCAGGCCGGGCTGCAACCAGCGATGGCGGACGCCGCTGCGTCAGGCGCTGGACGAGCTGCGCGACGCGGTGGCCCCGCTGACCGGGCAGGAGGGGGGCAAGCTGTTCAAAGACGTTTGGGCCGCGCGCGACGGCTATATCGACGTGCTGCTGGACCGGAGCACGGAGTCGGTGGAGCGTTTCTTCCGCGCACACGAGAGCCACGATCTCTCCGAAGAGGAGCGGGTGCGCGCCCTGGAGCTGATGGAGATGCAGCGGCACGCGCAACTGATGTACACCAGTTGCGGCTGGTTTTTCGACGACATTGCAGGGATCGAGACGGTGCAGATCATCGCCTATGCGGCGCGGGTGCTGCAACTGGCGCGGGAGTTGTTCGGCGAGCAAGGGGAGATGCTGGAGCCGAAGTTTCTGGCGCGGATGGCGGAGGCGCGATCCAACGTGGAAGGCGATGGGGCCACGATCTACAACGCTTGCGTGGCCACCATGGAGCTGGGCCTGGAACAAGTGGCGGCGCACTATGGGATCAGCTCTGTGTTCTCCTCCTTTGCCGAGGAGACCGACCTGTTCTGCTACCGGGTGCGGCGCATCTCCTACGACATCCATACCTCCGGCCGGGGAAGGCTGGCGCTGGGCCGGGCACATATTTCCAGCGCCATCACGGGCCAGCAGCAGAGCTTCTCCTTTGCCGTATTGACCTTCGGCGACCAGAACATTACCGCCGCCGTAAAGGCCTACAGCGAGGCGGAGGCGGCGGCGTTCGAAGCGTTTGCCGCGAAGGCCGCGGAGAATGTGCAGCGCGCCCGCTTCCCCGAGGTGATCCGCCTGCTCGACCGCTACTACGGGCACGTGGATTATTCTCTGACCTCGCTGTTTACCGACGAGCAGCGGCGCATCGTGAATCTCATACTGGACTCCACGTTGTGGGACATCGAAAAATCCCTCACCAGCATCTACGAGGACCACGCCAGCCTGCTGCACTACCTCTTCTCCGCGGGCCTTCCCAAGCCGCCGGCGCTCACCCTGGCGGCGGAGTTCGCCGTCAATTCCGGGCTACGGCGGGCGCTGCAGGCAGATCCCATCGACCAGGCCCAGCTTCGGTCTTTCCTGTCGCTTGCCAAGGCCGACCAGATTTCCCTGGAGACGGCCAACCTTTCCTACATTGCGGATCAGCGCATGAAACGCGCCATGATCGAGCTGCAGATGAGCTCGGGGTCGCTGGAGCTGCTGGAGCGGGGGCTGGCTTTGGCGCGCATTCTGGTGGAACTGCCTTTCGAGCTGAACCTGTGGCAGGCGCAGAACATCTGGTACGAGATTCTGCGCACCTCGAGCTATGCGCTGACCGCGCTGGCCGAAACCGACCGGCCCAAATGGGACAAGGACTTCAACGAGCTGGGGGGTTGCCTGTCGATCGATTGCGCGGCGATCACCGACCAGGATCCGCTGGCGGCGACTACCGGCGACTGATGGAACGCTGCTGAGATTCACGACGGCCCGCGGACACGGAAGGCCATTCCATGGCAGGGGACAAGACAGGAAGATGCAATCGTGAATGGCAAACCGCCATCGAAACCGGCGCGAGCAATGGGGCAACAAGCCGCGGCCCAAAAGGGCTTGCCGAAGGTTCTGGCGGAGGGGAGAAACGAGATGAGGAGAGGGGCTCGGGGCGCTGTTTCCGGGGCGCGCAAGGGACTGGCGTTGTGCGCAATGCTGTGGTGCGCGGTTGCGGTTTGCCAGCAGCCGGCAGCGAATGCGGACCATGTTGCAGCGAAGCCGGCGATCAACATGTACTCGACTCCTTCGGCAGACAGCGATGTGTCGTCGCAGGTTCTCTACGGGACAGGAGTGCAGTCGCTGGAAAAGCGGCGGGGGTGGATTCACATCCGCAGCGGAGATGAATACACAGGATGGGTGAAAGCGGGCGATATCGCGGCGCTCCAGGGCGCCTATGCTCCCGATGGAAAGGCGGTTCGGGTGGTGGAACTGAGCGCCAACATCTATCGCGAGCCGAGCGTGGGAAAGCACGCTCCGGTGCTGAACCTGCCGTGGGAGGCGCGGCTGGAATTGGTTTCGCGCAACGTGGACGAGGGCGGGCGATGGATTGAGGTGAAGCTGGTCAACGGTCAGACGGGATACGTAGAGCAAGGCAACGTCAGCAGCGATGTTACGGTGTTGACCATCGACCAGACGATTCAACTGGCGCGCAGGTTTCTGGGGATCACGTACACATGGGGCGGTGTCTCAAGCTATGGCTACGACTGCTCGGGCTTTACGCAGATGCTGGTTCGGCAACGCGGCATGGTCATGCCGCGTGACGCCAGCGCACAAGCGAGTTGGAGCGGAGCGGCGCCCGTGGAGCGCAAGGATCTGCAGCCCGGCGACCTGCTGTTTTTTGGCGAGAGCGCAGGAAAGATCACGCATACGGGGATGTACATAGGAGGCGGCGAATTCATCCATGACACCACCAATACGCATCCCATGGTGCAGATTAGCAGACTGGACGAGATGCCCTGGACAAAGCTGCTGGTGGCAGCGCGGCGAGTGAAATGACGGAGCGCAAGAGCGGGGGTTAGTTCTGTTTCTTGTCTTTCTTCCGTCTTTGGTCGTATCTCCCCTTGAGATACTCGAAGTTCTTCCAGAAATCGGGCAAGGGCGTGCCCGACTTATCCCATTTGGCGCGGGCCTGGTTTCGAAACTCTTCTGTCTCGCTCCAAAAGTCATCGGGGAATACGACTACTTCATAGAGGAGATCGAAATTGAGATAGTTGAATCTCAAGAGCGTGCCCATTCTTTCGTAATGCCGGCCCACGTCTCTCAGGTCGGCTAGCTCGGGTGAGTTATATGCGTCTTCGCAGCTTCCTTTCTTTTCTATCAGGTCCTGGAGCTTTTTCTTCCCTTCAGGGCCGTTGTATTGCTGGGAAAACGTCAGCACCTTGGCCCTCATTTGGGTGTCTTCGTCTATGTATTGATTAACGCCGGCGAGCTGAGAGTATCGCAAGGTTTCCAGGCTGCTGAAAACTCCAAAGATAGCGGCGCCTATGCCGACGATTACGCTGATGCTGGTTGCCATGCGGGTGATCCGCTCGAGCAGATTCAGTTTTCCGGTTTCCAGGTCTCTGGCCATTCTGTGTCCTCTTGTTCCGGTGTCTATTGCCCCGGAGCGTTTCCGATCTTAACACGATTCAGTTCATCCAGAGGGACCTGAATCAGGAGGGGCTTCTTAGCCGGGTCAAGCCAGCGAATCAGGGCGAGGAGATTTTCCTTGGCCATGGCGGTGCATCCGACAGTCGCCGAGCCCGGCCCTCTCCAGATATGAAAGAAGATTGCGCTTCCCCTGCCTTTGACGACTGGAGAAGCATTGTATTGAACCACCATGCCGAACTCGTAAAGACCATCCTCCCGCCTCATTTTCTCGGGCGACTCTCCCAGCATCGCCGCATTGTTCGCGGGATCGTCAAGGCTTACCCATTGGTTGTATTGCGGAGAAAGCGGATCGTCCACCCAATAGTCCTGCGCACCTATGTGGCGAAATGGCATTTTGGAACCCTGGGGAGGCTTTTCGCCGTAGCCAAACGCGGGGCCAAATCGAAAGACTCCGGCAGGCGCCCTGCTGTCTCCCTCGCTCTTTTGCGGACCCCCGATCACCTCTGCCTGCAATCCATCTCCCCATCCAAGCCCATTGCGGCCCACGACGACCGGAAACCCAGGGCCCACTGCGCGCCATCCGCTATTGGACCTGGCAAACCGCTGGAGGGTTCCACTCGGACTGCTCCATGAGCCTGTTGTGACCAGCACAATTTGATCGGTGTCGCTGGGAATATGGACCGCGTTCAAGCCCATCTCCAGAGCTTGCAGGAAAAACATCAGCAGGAAGAGCATAGCTCCGACTATAAATGTTCCTGCAACTCGTGCTCCGACCGCGCGGTGCTGTATCTTGGGGCTTTTGTGGCTTCCCACCCTCGCGCCTGGGGAAGAAGGCGGGGCTAGTGTTCAGGCTGCGTGATTTGGTCATTGCCCGGTGAACAGGTGCGGGCGTGGACGCCCGCACGACAGCCGGTCTCCCACCCCAGCGAGCACAGTTCGCTCGCCGGGGACCCCGGTCTGGAGACCGGTGCTACATTTCGGCGGTTACGGAATCATGCGGTCACGGGACTAGCTTCGCCAGTGCAGCTCGACGGGGCCGTCGAGCGGATGCAGTCCCGAAGACTCCAGCCGCGCCTCTGCTTCTCCTTGCTGGCCTACACGCCGATCGAGGCGCTGCGCCGGCTGGCGCTGAAAGGCAATCAAGGCACGCTGTTTGACGATGTGGAATTTCGTCATTGCATACTCGAGTTCGAAGAGATCGCGAATCTTGCGCGGACCCTTGCAACAGCAAGACTCATGCGAGTTTTCAACGAACACCCTCCTTGATCGTGCGTGACCTGAAGAGCATGGGTGCGCAGCAAGCGGCTACGGCGAGAACGAGGTAGAGGCCGGATGCGCCTCCCTCGGGGAGGCTGGTTGGGCCGCCGCCGCTACCGCCGGCGATGACGGAGACGTCGTCCACATACCATTCGCTGGGATCTGTCTGACCCACGAGGGTCAGAGTGTCCGACCCACTGCCCGTGAAACTGAAGGTGTAATCCGTCCAGGCGGCGGGGGCGCTATCGTTCAAGGCGACCAAAGGGGTTCCGTCGATCAGGACATCAAGGTATGCCAGGCCCGGGTCCCCCTGTCCATAGCCGCCGTAGTAGACCCAAACGCTGCCGGAGTAGCTTGCCCCGGAGGTGTCTGAGAATGTCTGGCTGAGTGTGGCAAGGGCCTCGCGGTCTCCGTCGCTGAACCGCAACTCATAGGCGCCGCTGTGCGGAGTGGGGTCATAGTAGATGTCATCGCTATAACCGCTGCGGTGGATACCTCCACCGGTTACCGCGTTGTAGCTTTCAAAAGCCCCGAACTGAATGAACGCTTCGTTGGGCGTCCAGCCGTTCGGAACTCCTGCGTAGACCGAGCCGTTGGCGGCGGTGGCCGTGTAAACGCCATCCTCGAAGCCGCCGTTGGCGATGAAGTTTGTGGCCTGGGCCGGCGAAGCAGAGGGGGCCAGCAGAAGCGCAAAAACAGGACTCGCGAAGGAAAGTAGTAGGGCGAACGGAATCCTCATTGACACCCTCCGGGTGCAGCGATTTTCGGGCGGAGGGGGAAGACCGAATGCATTAAAAGGTTGCAGGCCGGTGTCCCAGTGTCAAGGAAATTCAGCCGCCTGCTCCCCTTCCTTTTCCGATTCGTACTAAAATAGGAGAGTCGTGGGGCTGTAGCTCAGCTGGGAGAGCGCCTCGTTCGCAACGAGGAGGCCAGCGGTTCGATCCCGCTCAGCTCCACCATCCTACCCAGTTCAAGAACCAGCGATCCTCGACGAAGGTGAGCGGTTGCCCCAGTCCATATCCACTCCCATCCCCCAGACGGAATCCACCTTTCAAGCGGTGCGGCCCCTCTGCGTCGATCTCGACGGCACCCTGGTCAAGTCCGATACCCTGATCGATTCGCTGCTGGTGCTGGCGCGGGCGCGCCCTTGGCTGCTGTTCAAACTGCCTGGCCGTCTGCTTCGCGGCAAAGCCGCATTCAAGGCATTTCTCTCCGAATCCATCTCCCTGGATGTGGCGCACCTGCCCTACAACCGGGCGCTGCTCCAGTTTCTTCAGCAGGAGCGCGCCCAGGGCCGGCCAATCTATCTCGCCACCGGCGCGGACCTGGCGCTGGCCCGCCGCGTTGCCGCCCACCTGGGCATCTTCACCGATGTGCTCGGCTCCGACGGCGCGACCAATCTCACCGGCAACAAAAAGCTGGACGGGTTGCGCAGCCGCCTGGGCTCCGGACCCTTCGACTACATCGGCAACGACACGCCCGATTTTCCCATGCTGGTGGAGGCCGCGGTGCCCATGGTGGCCGATCCGAGCCTGGGCCTGCGCTTGAGGATGCGGTTTCGCGGCATTGGCCCCGCGCGCCAGTTCAACGAGAGCCCGCATCCCCTCCAGTCCCTGCTGAAGGCAATGCGCCTGCACCAGTGGGCCAAGAATCTGCTCATCTTTGTGCCGCTTTTGCTCTCGCACGCTTTGACCGCGGCCAAGCTGCTCACGGCGTTCGAGGCCTTCTGCTGTTTCTCGCTCACCGCTTCGGCGGCCTACATCGTCAACGATCTGCTGGACATCGAGGCCGACCGTCGTCACCCTCAAAAGCACCAACGGCCCTTTGCCTCCGGCGATCTCGCGCCCTTTACCGGAATCGCGATCATAGCCGTTTTTCTGCTCCTGGGGCTTCTGGGCGGCCGTTTGCTCCCTGACGGCTTCCTGGGCTGGCTGCTCTTTTACCTGGCCACCACGGTGGCCTACACTTGGCTTCTCAAACGCATGGCTCTGGTCGATGTGCTCGCGCTTTCCGGCCTGTACATCCTGCGGCTGCTTGCCGGGGGCGCGGCAACGCTGACGCCTATCTCCCACTGGCTCGCCGGCTTTTCCATGTTCCTGTTTTTGTCCCTGGCCATCGTCAAGCGATTTGCCGAACTCGAAAACCTGCGTGCCAGCAACACGACGCCGCGAAACGGCCGCGGTTACCTGCTCGCCGATATCGCGCAGTTGCGCAGCTTCGGCACCTCCAGCGCGTATGCCGCTGTGGTGGTCTTCGCCATCTACATTAGCGGCCTCGACGTGGTGAAGCTCTACCGCCAGCCAAGACTCCTATGGCTCATTGTTCCGCTTATGATCCTCTGGCTCAACCGCCTGTGGCTGCTGGCCTCGCGTGGCGAACTCGACGAAGACCCGGTCGCCTTCGCGCTCACCGACCGGATGAGCCAGTTGATCGGAGTGGCGGTCCTGGTCATCGCGCTGCTTGCCCTTTGAGCCCGGTACCGTCGAACGCGACACGTGCTGTTTGGAACTTCCCCACCGCCCACAATTCAGCGATACTCTAATCAACCGTCGATCGCGGTCCCAAGCCGCAAGGAGAGAACATGGTCGTGGTGCCGCTTTCTCATGCTGCAAATGAGTTCGAGCCTCAGGCGTGCGCCCCTGAAGCCGATTCCACCAATTGGGCGCTGATTGCCTCGGGCGGAACGCTAGTGGCGGCCGGTCTGCTGCTGCTCACGGGCCGGCCCCGCGCCGGAATCCTAGCTGCCGCCACGGGCACGGCGCTGGCGATGCTCGACCAGCAGCAGACCGTGCGCTCCTGGTGGATTCTGCTCCCCGGCTACATCGACGGCGTCCAGCGATTGCTCAACCAGGTGCAGGACACCGTGCAGCAGGTCGCTGAAAAGCGCGAACAGTTGCACCGCGTCTTAGCCAGAACATCGAACTTCTAGATGCCCAATTGGCTGCGCCCTGCCGCGCTGATGCGGTGGGGCGTCCACTTGGGCTCCCACACCAGGTCAACTTCGACCTTGCCGATCCCGGGAATCCCCGCCAAACGGTTGTTGACCTGTTCGAAGATCAGCCCGCTTGCCGGGCACTGCTTCGTCGTGAGAGTCATGGTCACCTTCACCCACTGCCGCGGCCATGCCGGCGTGGAATCCGGATCGGGCCCGGTCTCAACCGCATGAATCAACCCCAGATCCACGAGGTTCAGCTTCACCTCCGGATCGAAGCAGTCGCGCAACGCGGCCAAGATATCGGCTTCGGAAAGCATCTCCTAGTTCTTCCGCTCGACCAAGTAGCGGGCCACCGACTTCAGTCCATCGGCGCGGCTGCCGTAGGGCGCGAGAGCCGCAAAGGCCTCCTCGATCAGACGGCCGGCATCGCGGCGGCTCTGCTCGATTCCGAAGACCGCCGGCCAGGTCGCCTTTTCCGTGGCCTGGTCCTTGCCGGCGGTCTTGCCCAGATGCGCCGAGTCCACGGTCATGTCCAGCACGTCGTCCACGATCTGAAAGGCCAGCCCGGCCTTGCAGCCGAACAGCGTCAAGCGAGCTACGTCTTCCAAAGCCGCCCCGCCATAGATGCCGCCGGCCACCACGCTTACCCGGATCAGCGCGCCGGTCTTGGCGCGATGAATCGTCTGCACTAACTCCGGCGTGGGCTTCACGCCTTCGCTCTCCAGGTCCAGGACCTGCCCGCCGATCATGCCATCCAAGGTGCCGACGGCGCTGGCAATCAGCCCAATGATCTGAACGGTAGCCTCTGCCGGAGCATCCAGTCCGGCCAGCACCTCGAAGGCCCTGGTCTGCAGCGCGTCCCCGGCCAGGATGGCGATAGCCTCGCCAAAAGCCACGTGGCAGGTGGGTTTGCCGCGGCGCAGATCGTCATTGTCCAGAGCCGGCAGGTCGTCGTGGATCAGCGAATAGGTGTGAAGCATTTCGAGGGCCGCGCCCAGCCGGGCTATTCCTGGGGGAAGCGCCCCGGCGATTGCGATCCCGGCCTGCATCGCCAGCACCGGCCTTAGCCGCTTGCCCCCGGCAAAGGTGGAGTGGCGCATCGCCCCGTGAATCGAGGCCGGAACCGTATTGGCGGTTGGCAGCAACTCCTCCAGCGCCCGGTCGGTCAGTGCCGCGCCCTCTTCAATGATCGATTTCACGTCGGCGGTCATGGCTCTCATGATAATCGAGGCCGGGAGAGTCTTCGTTCCAGCGCACACAGGGCTGTGATAAGCAACAGGGCCAGGCCGCTGATCCAGCGTCCGGCAACGACATCGGCAGTGGTGGTCCAGTCCACGGTCAGGTTCACAGGCCCCTGCGGGACGGGCACGGCCATCAGGCCATCCTCGCGGCGAGGCAGGTTAGTGACGATCTGGCCGTTCACTCTCACGCGCCATGCCGGATAGCTGCGCAGGCGGAGAATCAGGTAGCCGGCGTGAGGGACCGTTGCGGGGATTCGGAGATGCTCTGACGGGGGCTTGCCGGGATTAGGTGCCGCCGCAAAAGTGGCCTCGCAGGTGCCCTGCCCAGCATCCCAGATGGGGACAGAATCCTCAGTATCCGCGACACCAAGGACGGTGGAAGGGTCGGCGACCAGGCAGGCGGCGGGCAGGCCGGTGGCGACAAGGGAGTTATCGGCGCCCATGGGCTCGTACTCGCCGGTACCGATAAAGCCCTGGCCGGTTCGATATGTGTCCAACATGCCGGGCACGGCGTCTTCCTCGTCGCAACTCTGAAAGAACGCCGTTCCCGCAAATACGGTCATGGCGAGAAAAACCGCAATGCTGGCGGACCCAACGGCAATGCGCCGCCAGAACCGGGCCGCATTGCCGGGCCAGACGGCCGAGCCGAAGAAGACGGCCATCGGCGCCTCCAGCACCAACAGCCAGCGCCAGGGAAACTGCAGGAAGCGGAGTTCGGGGAGCAGATTCCAGAGCGGCCGCGAGACCGGGAACTGGAGGAAGAGAACGGCCACAGGGATAAGCGCCAAGGGAATCCAGCAGCGCTTCTGGCCTGGCAAACGGCCGCGCAGCCAACTGACCAGCAGGCCGGCCAGCGCCACCGCGGCCATCATGACGACGATGAACGAGGCCGTGCGCAGCACCGCGTCGTGTGGCGCAAGGGTGGGGTCGGCGTGAACGGCAAACAGCCAGTTGTTTTCCAGAGTCTGGCCAGGGTCGCGGGTGACTGCAAAGATATCCACCCAGCGCCGCTCCCAGGCAGCGGGGAGGAGATAGGTTGCGATGAGACCCATCCCCAGCACGGCGCTGGCCGAGCCGCGCACAAGAGGCGCCCACGACCGTGATGTCGTGGCCAGAGCCAGCGCAGCCGCGGCGAGCGTGTAGCAGGCCATCACGCCGACCGTGGGGTTCGAGAGCCATGCGCCCGCGACGGCCAAAGCCAGCGGCGCGGTGGAGCCATCGAGAGCGCGTCTCCAGTTCCGAGCAGGGCTGGCCGAAGCGGGGTCGGATGGATTCCTGTCGCTCATAAGATAAAGCAACACCAGCGGAATCCAGATGCCGCCGGCAAGCTCCGCGAAGGCCGAGCGTTCGTAGGCCGTAAAGAGCGCATAACCGGAAAACAGCGCCGCGCAACCGGCCAGGGTTGCCGGAGCGTCGGCCAGCATCTCCAGGGCAAGCGCGCGAGCAGCAAGTCCCGTCCCGGCCAGCAGTAGGAAAGTCATAACGACCGGTACCAGCGGCCAGGGCAGCACCAGTGCCAGGGCCGCGCCCAGCATCCAGGTCAGCGGAGGATAGAAAACAAATCGTGGCTCGCCCGCGCCGAAGTTCGCGCTGGGAGTCCAGTGCGGGTACACGATCCCCTGCCGCCAACTGTTCTGCGCATCCAGCCAAGAAACCAGTTGGAAGTCGAAGTCGTGCCCGCAGGAGTTGCCGCGCAGGAGTTGGGGGGCGATGGCCACGGCGGCAGCCAGCAGGATGACAGCAGGGCCGATGAGGCGGCTCCCAGGCCTGAAATTCCAGACCTGGGGCACCCAGTTTCCTAAAGATGCCGAGCCAGTCATGGCAGCAGCCGCAGGGTGTGCCGCGTCTGCGCGGCCACTGCGGCGGAAGAAAACGGCAGCGCGAAGGTCGTTCCGCCGTAATAGTCGTTCCACTGATCGCGGAAGTACGGGCTGTAGGGGTTGCCGCTCTCGCCGAGAACGATATCCTCCGTCGAGCCGTCGATATCGCTCCAGTCCATGGTGAAGCGCTGCGAGGGGCCGAAATCGCGGCCCACCTGCTTCACGGTCGTGGTATCCCCGCTGAGCGGCTGCGGTCCGGTGCCGGCCACGCGTCCCACCAGGGGCAGAAAAGCGGCCAGAGGATGCTCGATGTCCACCACATGCCAGCTTCCGTAAGTCCACTGGGTCACGTCGGAGGGGGCTTTGCCTTTCTTCATTCCCCTGCGCACCGCCTCGGTCAGCAGCGCGTCCCAGTTCTTATAGCCCGGCGGAAGCCAGTCGGCCTTGGCGTGCATAACGATCTCTTCCTCGGCGAAGTTGGACTCGGACCACTGGTAGGTTTCGGCGATCTTGCCCAGCTTCGGCTCAAGAATCAACGGCCACAGCGCAGCCCTGGTTTGGGTCACGATCGACGCGGCGGCGGAGTCGGTGGTCAGCCGGCCGTCCCAACTGCGCATCAGGTCCGCGGCCTTCTTCAGCCGGTCATCAAGGTTGGGCGCGCCGGGCGTGTGGTCGATGGCATAGGCGAAACGGTGCCCCAGCTCCTGATCCACCTCGCTGTAGATGTCGGTTTGCACTGCCAACAGGTCCTTTGGCGTGAGGTGATCGCGGCCTTCGAGCATCTTGTAGATGCGCTCGGCGCGGTAGGGATCGGCCCACTCCATGGTCAGCGGATAAGCAGACTTGTCGGTCGTGACGCGGGAGTTGGCCGTCGCCAGAAAGCCGGAGGGAGGATCGAGCGCATTGGGCATCAAGTCGAAAGGGATATATATCGGACAGTTTCCTGCACAAGCTGTGTACCCCCATGTAGAGCGCGTGTTGTTTGTGTCGTGCGGCAGAGGCACATCAAGGAAGCCGACTCCGCCCCCACGGATAGGCACCTTCCCGATCGCGTGATAGGCGATGTGTCCCTGATCGTCGGAGTAAACCACATTCTGCGTGGGCCAGCACCATTTCTCCAGAGCGGCCGAAAACTCCGTCCAGTTTGCCGCCTTGTTCATTTCATAGATCGGAAGCGCGTTAAGCGCCGGGTCGTAGAGCGTCCACTTGAGAGCGATGGGGCGCGTTTCCTTACCCAAGATCGGATTCAGCAGCGGCCCGTGCGGGGTCAACTGAACGTCGAGGAGCACGTCCTTGCCGCCGCGGACATAAATCACCTCGTGGTCCACGGTCAGAGGCTTCCACTGCGCATCCTGGTCCTGGTAGTTGCCCTTGCCATCGAGCTTCTCGGTGTAGAGGTCCTGCACGTCGGCATACAGCGCGGTGAAGCCCCAGGCCACGTGCTCGTTGTGGCCGGCGATCACAAAAGGCATCCCCGGCAGTGTGACTCCGGCCGCGTGGAACCCTGGCGCACGCAAGTCGGCCATGAACCAGATGTTCGGCTCCGCCAGGCCCAGATGCATGTCGTTCGAGAGCAGCGGCTTGCCGCTGGCCGTATGCTTTCCCGCGATCACCCAGTTGTTCGACCCCGCCGCGCAGCCGTCGCACATCGGCAGCCCCATAGGTTCCCGCAGGTCCCCGGCGCGTTCATCCGCATCGGAGGGCATGGGGTTTTGCCCGTACATATCCGCAGCCGAGTTGGAGCGGGCTTTAGCCCCTGAGGAGTACTTTCCGCCCATGTCGCCCGATCTGGCCTGGGTCCGCTCATCCTCGTCGTCCTGATCGTCGCTTGCCGGGGGCGCGGGATGCGGCTGGCTCCAGTCAACCACTTGTCCGGTAGGCGGATGGTCGCGCCACGACCCCACCGGGTAAAGATCGGCTTCGAGCTTGGGATTCTGAAGTTTGGCGGCGATCCGGTCCCGGTAGAGCTTTGCGTACCAATGCGTGTCCAGCGTCTCCACCATCATCAGGCCGATCGAAACCGAGTCCACGCCGCTCCACGGCCGCGGCCGATAGAACAACAGCTTGAACTCCGCCGGAAGCGAGCCCCGGTCTTGCGAGTTCTGGCACTGCGCGATGAAGAGGTTCACCCCCAGCGCGTAGTCGTCCAAGCGTGCTTTGTCGGCCGCGGGCAGGTTGGCGTAGACGCGGCGGGCCGTATTGCGGAATTGCAGAACGCGCTGCGTTTTGTCGTGCCGGACCAGCGAAGGGCCGAGGATCTCAGAAAGCTCGCCATTGGCGTTGCGCCGGAAGGCGTCCATCTGCCACAGCCGGTCCTGCGCCGTCACGTAGCCTTGCGCCACAAACAGGTCGTCCTCGTTGGCCGCTTCGATATGGGGCACGCCGTGCGCGTCGCGGTGGATCGTGACAGGCGCCGAAAGTCCGGCCACATGCAGGTCTCCGTCCAGCACCGGCAGCGCCGCCTTCTCCGCCGAGTAAAGCCAGAGCACGCCTGCTCCGGCGGCCAGCAGCACCAGCACAAGCAGGCTGCCCGCGGACCACAGCAGAATCCGCAGCCAGCGGAGTTTGTGGCTACGGGGCAGGGGCGCAGCGATCCGCGCGGGCGATTGACCCATTTGATCCAAGAAGTCTCTTTCGGGCATTGGGTATCGATCATCCACAGGATACCTCTGCACCCGCGCCGGACCATTTTGCTATCCGCCGGCCAACTCCCAACCTGGTGCGGCCAGCGCCGCGGGCTTCCTGCGGCCATAAATGACGAGCAGCACCGCCAGCAGCAGCAGCAGCACGCCCAGCACCAGCGCGCTACCCTCGGGCCCATCCGTCCCGCCGCTCCAAAGTGCGTTGCCTACAGGTCTGGTGGTCAGGTAGTGGCCGGTGGCCACCATGCCGCTGTCGGCGGTACCGTAGAAATACGTCTCAGCCCAGTCCCATGCCGCGTGGCAACCGATGGCCCACCACGCCGAGCCGGTGACCCGCACGCTGACGCAGAAGACAAAGCCGATCGCAGCAGCGGCGAAAATGCCGATCCAGGTCTCCCCGTTGTTACCGGTGTGGATGAAGCCGAATAGAGTCGAGGTCACCCACGCCGCCTGCCAGAATCCCGCGCCCTCCGCCTTTCTCAACTGCAGCAACAGGCAGGGAACCAATCCCAGCAAAGCCATCGCATAGACGCCCCAGACGCTGTTGCCCTTGGCTCGAACCAGCAAATCCCCACACATCAGGGCGACGATGCCCAGCGCCCACCAGAAGTCGATCCCCCGGGTAAGAGTGAACTGCAGGAAGCAACGAAACTGGCCTTCCTCGACGCAGCCCACCAGCAGAAACGCGCCTGCCCACAACCCCGCGAATCTGAAGGCGGCAACTCCGGAGAGCGCAACGGGCCCAAATTGCAGCCAGCCACCCATGTACATGGCCCCCACCAGCACGGAGAGGGCTACAAATCCCATCCCCAATCCCTGAAAGAAATGAAGCGTCGGCCGCAGCCCCGTCAGGTTGTAGGCCAGAAGATTGCTTCGCCGGCGCTCGATCAATGCGACCGCCGAGGCTGCCCCCACCAACCCCAGAAAGGAAATCAGATCCCCGAAGAACACGTAGTCTGCGGTGAAGCGAAAGCTCTTGTCGACCAGATGGAGCTTGAGAAATGCCAATCCAATGCACAGGTACAACAGAATGTACAGCAAGAGGAAGGCCAGGATCGACCAGCCCGAGCGCAGGCCCTGGCTGCCCAGGAACACCCAGCGCACGGCGCGCGTCTCCCAGGGATCGCGATCGGCCGGAGCGGGTGGGGGAACGGGTGGGGGTGCGACAACCGCATCGAGGCCAGTTTCTTTGGACAGTGCTTCGGGCTGTGGGGGCTGAATCTCCGGCTCCATGGAGCCTCCTTCAAATTGAACCAATTCTGTGGGTCTGATTGGAACTGATGGAAAGATACCCTACGCAGGAACCTTTGGGGGAGTTCCATCGCGGGAGCCGGCCTCTGCGGTCATGCGCTTAAGCTCCTTGAGCGGATCTGGCCACGGGACCCCGATCCCATTGAAGCGGGCATAAGCCACTGCCTGACCCATATGCTCGTGCACGTGCGCCAGCATTCTCAGGTAGACTCTCCGAACCGTTGTCTGTTCGCCAAAAAACTGCCCGGTCCGCTCGATCTCTTCATCTCCGGATTCGATGCACGATTGCCTCACCGCGTCCAGCGAGCGTCTCAAAAGGTCGATGACGGGCGGTTTTTCCACGATGGTCTTTTCCAGCAAGATGTTCTTCCGAACCGCGGCCGCGAACTGGGCCAGACGATCGCCTCCGAGCGGGCCGTAGAGATCGACATCGCCGAGCGCGGACACGCCCACCAGGCGTAACAGCAGGAAATTGCCGGCGGCCACGTGTATCAGTACCTCCGAGAACGATCGTGCATCATCCGCGGGCCTCCAACCGTACTTCTCCGCTGGAACTGCCTCGGCCAGCTTGAGGAGTTGATTCCGAGCAATGTCGAGTTCCCACAGGTACTCACCACGAAAACCTGGAATCCGGGAGTTCATGGTCTTCAATGTACTCCGCCTCTTGCGGCGCGGCAAGGGTTCCGCGAGTGCCCCTACTCGTCCCTCAGGGCCACCATGGGATCGATGCGCGCCGCCCGCCGCGCGGGAATCCAGCTTGTCGCCAGCGCCATGGCGGCGACGGTGGCGGTGATGGCCGCAAAGACCCCGGGATCGTCGGACCGAACGCCGACAAGCAGGTTGGCCACCAGATGCGCCAGCCCGTAGGCCATCAGGAGGCCGGCACACACGCCTGTGCCTGTGAGCCAGGCCGCGCGGCGCAGAATCATCCTCACCACGTCTTCGCGGCGCGCACCCATGGCCAGCCGCACGCCGATCTCCCGGGTGCGCTCGCCTACCAGGTTGCCCATCACGCCGAAGATGCCGATGGCGGCCAGCAGCAGGGCGATGAGCGCATCCACGACCAGCATCGCCGCGGCATAGATCAGCCCGGTGAGCAATTCATGCAGGTTTTGCTCGTAAGTCATCAAAACGTCCAGCGGCAGCGTGGGATCGAGCCCGGCCAGGGCTTTGCGGACCGGCGCCGCCAGCGCCAGCGGATCGCCATCCGTCATCACCGCATACGTTGCCCTGAGAGGCGGCATCTGCGCCGCGGCCATGTATACGGCCGGCTGAAGCGTTGGATCCCATGTAGAGTAGCCGGTCTCCCGCGCGACGCCGACGATGGTCAGCCACGGCTCATGGCTGGTGCTCCGGTCGCCCATGCGAAGGCGCTGACCGATCGGGTTTTCACCCGGGAAGTACCGCGTCACGAATTGTTGGCTGACGATGGCTACCGGCTGCGAGCCCAGCGCATCGCTCCTGCTGAATCCTCGCCCGGCCACGATGGGGATGCGCAACGCGGCAAAGTACCCCTCGCTCACCGGCAGACGCAGCGCGCTCTGAAACTTGCCCGGCGCGACGGGACGATTCTCGATGGCGCAATCCTGCAACCAGCCGTTATCGCTGTAGGGCAGCGCGGTGCTCACCTCGGCATGGGTCGCGCCGGGCAGCGCGCGCAGTTTTGCCAGGCTGTCCGCGTACCAGGCGGCTTGCTTCTGCGGGGTGTCATAGCGGGCCAGCGGCAAGGTTACATTGAAGGTGAGCACCTTGTTCGGTTGGTACACGTCGGCCAGATGCAGCAGCCGCCACATTCCCTTCGAGATCAGCGTCGCGCCAATTACCAGCGCCACGGCCAGCGCGATCTGCGAAACGGCAAAGATGCTCCGCAACCGGCCGCTTCTTCCCGAGGCCGTGGTCCCGCGCGATCCTGCCTTCAGTTGCTCCACCAGGTTCAGGCGTAACGCCTGCACCGCCGGCGCAATGCCCGAAACCACGCCTGCCGCCACGGCCAGCAACAAGGAGAAGGCCATGACCCGCCCATTCAACGAGGTATTCGACCAGCCCGCCATAAAACGCGCCACCCGCGGCGGCATGGTGATGAGCATCAGGTGCAGCCAAACCCCGCCGAATACCAGACCGCCTGCCGCGCCCGCGATTCCCAGAAGAATGTTTTCCGTCAACAACTGGCGTATGATCCGGAAGCGGCTCGCGCCCAGCGCGGTGCGCATGGCGATTTCCGGCCGCCGGGCAATACCGCGCGCGAACTGCAGGTTGGCCACATTGGCGCACACCACCAGCAGCACAAACAGCGTGGCCCCCATCACCAGCCGGTAATACATCGGCGTCCATTCGCCGTTGATGCCGTCCAGCAGCGGCTCGACCCGCACCGACAGCCCCAGGTTGGTTGCCGGGTAGGCCTTCGCCAGGCGCTCGGCAATTATGCGCATCTCCGCCTGCGCCTGCTTTACCGTGACCCCCTCGCGCAGCCGGCCGGTCACCAGGTAGTCGTGTCCGGTGCGGTTCCCCAGTTGCTGCGGCGTGGGAGCAAGGGGAAGAAAGAAGTCGGCGTCAGAGGGATATTGCATCGTCTTGGGCATCACGCCGATCACCGTGTACACGCGCTGATTCAGCTCGATCTTGCGGCCCAGCACCGCCGGATCGCCGGCAAAGCGCCGCTCCCAGAAGCCATAATTCAGCACCGCCACCGCGTCGCGGCCCGGCTGGCACTCGCTCTCCCCGAAGACGCGGCCCAAGAGCGCCGGCACGCGCAGCACGCTGAAGAAACTGGCCGAAGTCAGCGCCGCCCTTACATGCGCGGCATCGCCCGCGCCGGTCAGGCTCATATCCGCGCTGCTGCGCACCGCCAGTTGCTCAAACGAGCGGCTCTGGCGCTGCCAGTCCTGGTAGTTGGCCAGCGCCACCTGTTGGTACCCGCTACGGTCCTGCTGCTCGTCCACTGTCACCACGCGGTTCAGTTGCGGCACCGCCAGCGGATGCAGCACCACCGCATCCATGCTGCTGAAAATCGCCGTGTTCGCGCCGATGCCGATGGTCAGGGTCAGAATCGCCGCAATCGTGAAACCCGGCGACTTGGCCAACTGCCGCACCGCGTAACGCAGGTCCTGCAGCATGGTGTGCATGAAATCTCCCTTGTATGAAGCGCTTCATCCGTACTGGAAAAACCATCGTGTTCGTTCTACTCGTCGCGCAGGGCCGCCATGGGATCGATGCGCGCCGCCCGCCGCGCCGGAATCCAGCTTGACCACAGCGCAATCGCCGCGACTGCCGCGGCGATGCCGCCGAACATGGCTGGATCGTCGGGGTGCACAAAGGAGATCACGCTGCCCAACCCATGCGCCATGGCAAAGGCCAGCGCCAAGCCGATGCTCAGCCCGACTCCGGTCAGAATCGTCGCCCGGCGCAGAATCATCCGCAGGACGTCTTCGCGGCGCGCGCCCATGGCCAGGCGCACGCCGATCTCGCGCGTCCGCTCGGCCACCTGGTTGGCCATCACGCCGAAGATGCCGATGCCCGCCAGCAGCAAGGCAATCAGCGCATCGATGCCAAGATTCTCGGCGATCCATTTCATGCCGATGGTATGTTCGCGCATCAACTGCGCGTGGGTCTCCAACCCGTCCAGCGGCAGCCTGGGGTCAAGGGCCGCCAGCGCCTTGCGCGCCGCCGGCGCAAGGGTGAGCGGATCGCCCTCCGCCGCGACCGCATAGACTGCGCGCGCGGGCGGCATCTGAGCCGCGTCCATATACACCGCCGGCGCGTGCACATCGGCAAAGAAGGAGTAATCCGTTTCCTCGACGACTCCCGCGATGGTCATCCACGGGGTTTGATCGGTGCGCCCCGATCCCATGCGAATGCGATGCCCCAACGGATTCTCGCCGGGAAAGTAACGCGCTTGAAACCTCCGGCTCACGATCGCCACCGGTTGCGAGCGCAGATCGTCGTCCTGGTTGAAAAGGCGTCCGGAGGCCAATCCCGAGACCAGGGGAATGTGGAAAGCGGCAAAGTATCCGGGGCTCACCGCGATCCGCAGCGCGCTTTGGAATTTGCCGGGGACCACCGCGCGATTCTCGATTTGGCAATCGTCCAGAAACTGTTCATCGCTCAAGGGAAGGGTGGTGGTCAGTTCGGCGCCGCGCACGCCGGGCAGCGCGCGCAGCTTTTCCAGGCTGGCGTTCTGCCAGGCGGCCATCTTCTCTGCCGTGTCGTAGCGCGCGGAAGGCAGATGAACGTTGAACAGAAGCGTTCGGCCGGGGTCGTAGCGGTCGGCGGAATGCAGCATTCCTACCACGCTCTTCGACATCAGCACCGCGCCAATCACCAGCACCACGGCCAGCGCGATCTGCGAGACCGCGAAGGCGTGGCGCAGCACGCGGCTGCGTCCGGCGCCCGCGATGGCCCGCGATCCGGATTTCAATTGATCCACTAGGTCCACGCGCAAGGCCGCCAGCGCCGGCGCAAAGCCTGAGATAGCGCCTGTTCCCACCGCCAGCAGCAGTGACAACGCCAGGGCGCGTTCGTTCAACCGGATGTTGGACCATCCGGCGATAAAGCGGTCCACTACCTGCGGCAGGGAGAGCACGGAAACACGCATGTAGAGCTGGGCAAACAACAACCCGCCGGCTCCGCCAACCAGCCCCAGCAGGATGTTCTCGGTAAGCAGCTGCCGCACGATCCTTGAGCGGCTCGCGCCCAGCGCGGTGCGCATGGCAATCTCCGGCCGCCGCGCAATCCCCCGCGCCAACTGCAGATTGGCGACGTTGGCGCAGACCACCAATAGGACGAAGAGCGTGGCGCCTAGCATCAGGTTGAAAAAGAGCGGCGTGAAATCGCCGTTGATTGAGTCCAGCAGAGGGACAAGCTTCACTTGCCACCCCAGATTGGTGGCCGGATAGCTCCGCGACAGGCGTTCCGCGATGACGTTCATCTCCGCCTGTGCCTGGGCTGGAGTAACGCCCCTGCGCAGACGGCCCATCACCAGGTAATTGTGCGCGCCGCGGTTGCCAAGCTCGGCGGCATCCGGCGCAAAGGGAATGAAAAGATCGGTCGTGGGCGGATACTGCAGCGTCTGTGGCATCACGCCGACGATAGTGTACTCGTGCTGATCCAGCTCGATCTTGCGGCCCAAAATCCCGGGGTCGGCGCCGAAATGGTGCTTCCAGAAGTAGCAACTGAGCACCGCCACGCTGTTGCGGCCAGGTTCGGTCTCGCTTTGGTTGAAGACCCGGCCCACCAGCGGGTTGGCGCGCATTACCGGGAAGAAGTTCGGCGATACAAAATCCGCCTCCACGTGTTCGGCGTTGCCGGCCCCGCTGAGGGCCATGTCGGCGGACGCGTGTATGGCCAGCTCTTCAAACGACCGGCTCTGGCGCAGCCAGTCCCCATAGTTGGCCAGCGCCACCGGCTTCAGTTCGCCGCGATTCTGCTGCTCGTCGACGGTCAGCACGCGGTCCAGCTCCGGCACCGCCAGGGGACGCAAAACCACCGCGTCCATAATGCTGAAGCTCGCCGTATTGGCGCCGATCCCGATGGCCAGCGAAAGCACCGCGGCCACCGTGAAGCCCGGCGACTGGCGTAACTGCCGCAACGCGAAACGTAGATCCTGAAGCACGGTTTGCAAGCAAGCCTCCGGGCTTCTTCCTATTCTGCTCTTGGAAGCGCACATTCAGGTAGGGCATTCTCACGGCCAAACCGCTTGGGCGGTTAGGCGCTCATTGTCAAGGGCTTAAGCTGTTGAAGACGCGAGTCGCGGACGCGCCGCCTGTTCGGAATCGTGACCAACCGTTCACAATCGAACACCTGCGACCGCAAAGATCGGGAGAAAAACCGCCTCTGCCTTGACATTACGGCCCGACCCCTTGATCCTTAACAGTTCCGGTCATTCGGTTTTTCACCCTGGAGGGCTTCGGGTTTTGCGGGTTCGCGTCTTCTATCACGACAAGTGCTTCGACGGAGCTTGCTCAGCCTCCCTGTTCACGCGCTTCCACCGCGAGTGCATCGACCCAGGCGCTCTCTACGAGTATTCCGGCCTGGTCCACCGCGCCGGCGCGCTCTTCGACGAGAGCGAGTTCACCGGCGACGAGAACGCTATCGTCGACTTCAAATACTCGGCTTCGCCCCGGATTACCTGGTGGTTCGATCATCACCTGTCGGCCTTTCTCACCCCGGAGGATCAGCAGCACTTCCTTGACTGCCAGCGGGACCCAGTCTGCGGCGCACGCAAATTCTTCGATCCCACTTACACCTCCTGCACCGGCTTTCTGGCCCACATCGCCTCCACCCGCTTCGGCTTCGATACGGCCCCGGTCGCCGATCTCATCCATTGGGCCGACATTGTGGACGGCGCGCGCTACGAGAGCCCTCAGGCGGCCGTCGAGATGGCCGCCCCGGCCATGAAACTCACCTTGGTCATCGAGTCCACCCAGAATGAGGCCTTCATTCCCCGTCTCATTCCCCTGCTGACGGAAATGCCCTTGGCCGAAGTCCTCAGCCAGCCTTTTGTGGCCGAACTCCTTCCCCCGCTCCTCGAACGTCACCGCCAGTCCATCGACCTCATTCGCGACCGCAGCGAAGAGCGCGACGGGACCATCTTCTTCGACATCACCGACCAGCCGCAGGAGGGATACAACAAGTTCGTTCCTTACTACCTGTACCCCCAGGCCACTTACTCGATCGGCCTCTCCAAGTCCAGCTTCCGCACCAAGGTCTCGGTGGGCTCCAACCCCTGGACCAAGGCCGACCCGGCCAGGATGACGAATCTGGCGCAGATCTGCGAGCGTTATGGCGGTGGCGGCCACGCCCGGGTTGGCGCCATCAGCTTTCCCGCCGGCCACCTGGAGCAAGCCCGCGCCGCCGCCGGTGAGATTGTGGCCGAACTCAGAGCCAAGAACCCCATGGGGTAGGGCGCGCCCAGTTGAATAATTCGCTGGCAATAATTCGGTGCGGGTTTTCAAGGGCTCGGTTTGGCATAGATATGGAACGGTCATGACAGTTCTACGAAACGCTCTTGCCGTTGTCCTGGCCGTGTATGTAATAGCTATAGGCATTTTCTTTATGTTTCAGAGAAGTCTGCTTTACTTCCCAAACCATGCCTCGGTGCCGTTGAGCGAAGCACACGCGGATCGGTCATTCAGAGAATTCTTTGTAAGAACCGAAGACGGAATCGATCTGAAAGCCTGGTACGCGCCAGCAACAAGCAAGCCATTTACCTTCGTCTTCTTTCACGGCAACGGCGATAGTTTGTATACTGCGTCGCATATTGCCGATCCTTACATTGCCGCGGGGTATGGGTTCCTGGTTGCAGAGTATCGAGGGTACAGCGGATTGTCCGGCAGCCCGACAGAAGCAGGCCTCTATGCCGACGCGCGGGCCTACATCCATGGGTTGATGGCGCAGGGAGTCAAGAGCGAGAACATTATTCTTTACGGGCATTCATTGGGGACCGGGGTAGCTGCGCAGATGGCGGAAGAGTTTCATGTTGGCGGGCTGATGTTGCTGGCGCCATTCTTGTCTGTCCCAAAAATGGCGCAGGCCGCTTATCCGTTTTTCCCTTCGGAGCATCTAGCTCTAGACCGCTTTGAGAATGCCAGGAAGATGGGAAACATTCATGCGCCGCTCTTGATTGTCAACGGCGCCAATGACCAGGTCGTTCCCCCTTCCCAAGGGAAACAGCTTTACGCCTTGGGGAACGCCCCCCGCGAGTTTTATTCACTTCCAGGCCACGGTCATAATGACCTATTTGATGATTTTGCCCCTATCGCCCTGGATTGGGTCAGCCGGGTCTGCGGGAAGAATTAGGATTGCGGTTTATCTGATCAGGAATTCGAACGCGCCTGCCGCCCCTACACCTTCTCCCGCAGACTAGGCCACTCCGCCCGCCGCCGCTCCAGGAACGCTTTCACGCCTTCCCGGAAGTCCTCGCTGGAGCGTTCCTGGGCGTTTTCCTCGATGGCGTCCTCCAGCTCCTCGTCCAGCCGCCGCCGGGAGTGCTTGGCCAGCAGGCGCTTGATGGCGTGCATGGCATGGGGGCTGTTCAACAGCAGCGTCTGCGCCAGCGCCTGGGCGGTTTGCATCAGTTCCTCGGCGGCCACAATCTGCGTCACCAACCCCATTTCCAGCGCTTCATGGGCCTTCATCAGCCTGCCCGTCAGCAACAGATCGCGGGTGCGCTTCTCCCCCACCTGGCGCAGCAGAAACGAAGCGGCAATGGCCGGCACAAAGCCCACCCGCACCTCGCTGTAGCCGAATTTGGCCTCCGGCACGGCCAGCGTGAAATCGGTCAGCGTGGCCAGCCCCATGCCCCCGGCGATGGCCGGCCCGTTGACCGCCGCGATCACCGGCTTGGGGAACTCATACAGGCTGCGCAGCGCCAGAGCCATGTTTTCCGAGTCGCGGCGATACTCCTCCGGGGTGCGGGCGTGAATCGTCTCCAGGTGCTCCATGTCCAGGCCGGCGCAGAAGGCCGAGCCGGCCCCGGTCAGGATGACTACTCCGCAGCCGCATGTCTCCGCCTCGCGCAGAGCCAGGGTGATCTCTTCAAGCAGCAGCGGGCAAAGCGCGTTGCGCTTCTCCGGACGGTTCAAGGTAATGGTCTTTACGCCGTTGGCCGATTGGGTCAAAATGTGTCTGAAGCGTGTCATGGAGATCTCCTTCCGCTCCCCGGCCGCGGATTCACTTCCAGTTCCGAGATTCCTATCGTAGCGCAGAATTCGCCCGGGAAGCAGGTGACCGGGCTCACCCCTCGCGGCCGGCTGACGGGTCGCCTCCGGCGCAAGGGGCCCAAGCAGCTTTGCGGAAGAAGATCGGTTGCGCGCCAACCAGGAGCGATCTATCGCTGTTCGCGTCCGCCCATCGCCTCGCCCGCATCCTCGCGCCCATCCACGATATAAACCCATCCGCTGAATGGCGAGCGGGCGCCGGCCCGCCGCGAGCCGAAAAACGAATATCCAAAACGCAAATCCGTGAACTCGACCGTTGTCCACTGGCGGTTGGGAGCCACTTGCGGTGGATCCATCCCGGGCGCCGGTTCTTGCCCCACATCGCGCACGACGGCCCAGGTCCCCCAATCCAGATACGCCTGACCCAGCAGCGTCCTCTTGGCTGCCTTAGTCGCTGCCGTCGCGGGTGGCTTGAACACAACGTCCCGCCGCGAATCGCTTTCGATTGTCCCGCTTCGGGTGTCGATCTCCGCCGTCTGGTAAAACTCCCCCGTCTCCAAGACAGCGTGCCAGCGAAAAGGGTTGAGCGGGTAGGGCTCCAGCGCCACCCGCATCACCGGAGCCGCGGCGACCTGCGTGTTTTCGACGAGCGCCAGCGCCAGCGCCTGTTCCGCCCATTTCCAGCATCCCAGCAGCGCTATCCCCACCAGTGCAAAGATCGCCAAGCCGCGTCCCCGGAAAGCTCTGCGCCGCGCGCCAATCTCCGCGTCAGCCAGACCGAACAGCCAGGGCACGACGAACGCCAGCAGCAACAAAGCCCAAACTGCCGGCTCCGCGGTGAACATGAAGCTGCCCGCATACCAGCGGGGGTTGAACGGAAAGAACGGCCGCACGCCGTAGTTGTCGGTCCAGTCCAGCAGGATGTGGCTCAGCGCCGCAAGCAGCGCGGTCAGATAAAGCCAACCCCACTGCACGTGTTGCCGTTGCAGCCCAAAGGAGACAGGCGCGCCGGGGTCAGCCGCCTGCGCCGGCGCCGTGGGCGCTTTTATATTTCGGTTGAGTGCGCGGAATCTCCGAGCGCGCCTCCCCTCCCACCACCGATCCAGCAGCCAAACCACCCCCACAACTACCCCGGCTACCACTGGCGCTCCAATGAAGGTGTCCGCGATGCCGCGATGGTGCTTCAACTCCTCCACCGGCCCGGCCAGCCCCCACAGTAAATCCAGGTCGGCAGCGCCGGCCGCGAGCGCCGCCGCCAGCGTGGCATAGGCTGTCTTGCGGTTCAGCCCCGCCCGGCCAATGCACGCCCCGGTAAGAAGGTGGGTGATGGGCTCCATGGATGCGGTTCCCTTCAGTCTCCGGGGTTGGTGAAGAGGGAAAGATTTCTTTGCCGGGTGGAGGCGCGGGCTTTCGGCGCTTTCTTGAAGGTCGCGTCGCGCGCAAATCGCGGGTACTCGGGCTGCTTGCCTTTGAGAATCTGTTCGATCGTGAGGATTTGCATTCTTGGGTACTTCGAGCCGTCCGGCGCCGCGTAGAACCCTGATTCCGCGGCCTCGCGGAGCATCGGCTTGGTCGGCTCCTCGAAGCACAGAAAGACGCCTATCTGAGCATCCTCCCGATCCAGCACGCCCATGAGATCCCGCACTTGGGAAACCGTTACGCCACCCGCCTTGACCGAGAAGATGATCTGCTTGGACTGCTCACCCTCCTCGTCATGGAAGTAGAGCCGCCCGTCGATGCCTCGGTCTGCGCCCTTTTTCAATTCGGCGGGCCGTGCCCCGACCTGCCCGAGTGCCCACCACTGGAATTGGTATTTGTTTTCAGCGGCCAATGCGGCAGCCCCAGCGTAATCCGTGGGCTCGCCTATGACATCGTAAGTCTTCCTGATCTGCGGCCCGAAGGAATCCGACAGCCGCTGCTTGATAAGGCCGACCGCAAGATGGGTAATATCGATCCCGATCCAACGCCGTTTCAGATTCTGCGCAACTTGCACGGTAGTGCCGCAACCGCAGAAAGGGTCCAGAACTAGGTCGCCTTCATTTGAGCTTGACCGGATGATCCTCTCCAGAAGGGCCTCTGGTTTTTGCGTCGGGTAACCTAAGTCTTCTTCGCCGCCTGCGCGATGGATATCGCCCCAGTCGTCCTGGAGTGGAATACCAGGCATCTCATCGGCAAACTGCATTAATCTCGGCATTCCCGTTTCCCGGTGAACTATTTTGCCGTCCCTAGCAAAATCGGCAATATTCTGACGTGAATATGCCCAATAGCGTCCGTTATAAGGTGGCACGCCCTTGTACATCCAGCCCTCTTTCGGGGCCAAGTATTCGTCATTGAGATCGGGTTCCCATCTCTGCTTCTTGCCGTGCTTGCGTTTCACTCTCCACAGGAACTCGGTATCGCCCCCTGGGCGCGCCGCTGTCAGGTCTGTTTCCTTGTAGCGCCTCTTGTCACCGGTGACATGCCGGTATTCAGACTCCAGATAATCCTCGGTGTAAGGGGTAAAAGCGGAGTTCCAAACGTTAATTTGTCCCTTGCCATAGAACAACAAGACGTCCCGGACCCGGCCACAGCGTTTCATGCCCTGCTTGACATCGCTGTGCGCCGACGATCTACGCCAGGAAATTTCGTTTCGGAAAAACTGCGGGCCGAAGACACCGTCCATCAGAATCTTCAGGTAATGGCTAGCCGTCGGATCGCAGTGCAGGTAGATCGACCCTGTCTCCTTGAGCACCCGCCGCAGTTCCACGAGCCGTGGAGCCATCATTGCCAGATAGGCCAGCATATCTGAGCCGTTTAAAAATGTTCGGAAGGAGCGCAACGCGTCGGCCACGCGCCCGCCCTCTTCGACGGTCTGTTCATACGAGCGCGCAGCTTCTTTGTTCCACTCCCATGTGTCCTCGAAGGCATGGAACTGCGAACTCGACTGCGAACCGTCCTTCTCCGCGAACAAGACGTTGTAGTCCTGCCTGGAGTTGAAGGGAGGGTCGAGGTAGATCAGGTCTACCGACTCGGCGGGCACGTAGCGCCGGAGCACGTCGAGGTTGTCGCCGTAGTAAAGCTGGTTCTTCCAGTCGGACATCTGCCTATGCGCAACGTACCACAAGAGCGGGGCAGGCGTAAGTCTCGGAATCGGTTCCGCCCCCTTATAATCCACCCCATGGCCGATTCCACCAACCATGACCCGGCTCAGCCTGCCGCCCAGCACGCCGAGCAGCTCCGCGCCGAACTGCGCCGCCACGAGCACCTCTACTACGTTCTCGACGCGCCGGAGATCACCGACGCCCAATACGACGGGCTGATGAACGAACTGAAGCGCATCGAGGCCGCGCATCCGGAATTGGCGATCCCCGACTCACCCACACAGCGGGTGGGCGGCAAGCCCGCCGAAGGCTTCAGGAAGGTGCGCCACTCGCGCCCCATGCTCAGCCTGGACAACGCGTACTCGGCCGAGGAACTGGCAGCCTGGGACCGCCGCGTGCGCGAGTTGGCCGGGGCGCTGCCGGTCGAGTACACGGCCGAATTCAAGCTCGACGGCCTCAGCGTGGCCCTGCACTATCAAGGCGCGCCCCAGGAGGAGAAGGCCGAAACCGGCGGCGCGCGCCTCGTAACCGCTATCACCCGCGGCGACGGCCAGACCGGCGAGGACGTCACCTCGAACATTCGCACCATCCGCAGCGTCCCCCTCACCGTCTCCGCGGCGCAACTGAAAGCTGCCGGCCTTGCACCCCACGGACGAGGACCTGTCCGTGGGGGCCCCGGCCTTGCACCCGCGTTTGAGGTTCGCGGCGAGGCAGTCATGCCGGAAGCAGCGTTTCTGCGCCTCAACGAGCAGCGCGAACAGGAGGGCCTCCCGCCGGCCGTCAATCCCCGCAACGCCGCGGCCGGCACGCTGCGCACGCTCGAGCCGAGCATCGTCGCCAATCGCCGCCTCGACTTCTACGCTTACTTCCTTCTCGTCGAGGGCGAGTACTGGCCGCGCGGCCAAAGCGCCACGCTGGACACCCTTGCCGCTCTCGGTTTTCGCGTCAATCCCCACCGCCGGCTCGTCGAATCGGTCGAGCAAATGACCCGCTTCATCGATCGAGCCGAATCGCAGCGCGCCACGCTCGGCTACGAGATCGACGGCGTGGTTTTCAAGGTCGACGCCCACCAGACCCAGCAGCGCCTCGGCTATACCGGCCGCGCCCCGCGCTGGGCCATCGCCTACAAGTTCACCGCTAAATCGGGCGTCACGCAGGTGCGCGAAATTACCGTGCAGGTGGGCCGCACCGGAAAGCTCACGCCAGTGGCCGAGCTAACGCCGGTCTTCATCGGCGGCACCACCGTCAGCCGCGCCACATTGCACAACGCCGACTTTATTGCTGGTCTTGGACTGAAGATCGGGGACTGGGTGAAGGTCGAGCGCGGCGGCGATGTGATCCCCAAGGTCGTCGAGGTCCTCGAAGACGCCGACCACCCCCGCGGGGAACTTCCGTTCGTTTTCCCTTTGGTTTGCCCCGAGTGCCAAAGCGAGGTCGTCCGCGCCGAAGGCGAGGTGGACTACCGCTGCGTCAACGCCAACTGCCCTGCAAAGCTGCGCGAGAGCCTGCTCCACTTCGGCCGCCGCGAGGTGATGAACATCGAAGGCCTCGGCGAAGCGGTGGCGCAGCAGTTGCTCGACCGCGGCCTGGTACGCGGCGTAGCCGATCTCTATCACTTGAAAAAGGAAGACCTGATTGCTCTCGACCGGTTCGCGGAAAAGTCGGCCGAATCGCTGCTCGAGGAGATCGGGAACTCCAGACGCGCCGGCTTGGCTCGTGTGTTGATGGGTCTGGGCATTCGCTTTGTGGGTGAGCGAACCGCGGAACTATTGGCCCAGGAGTTCGGCTCGATCGACGCGCTGATTGCGGCCAACGCGGAGGAACTGGAGCGCGTGGAAGAGGTCGGCCCGCGCATCTCCCAGGCGATTCTGGAGTTCTTCGCGCAGCCCGCCAACCTGGCATTGATCCAAAACCTGAAGGATGCCGGAGTGGATATGACAGCGGAGAAGAAGCAGCGCTCGGCACAGTTGGCGGGGCTGACCTTCGTCCTCACCGGCACGCTGCCCACCCTCACCCGCGAGGAGGCCAAGGCCAGGATTGAAGCCGCGGGCGGCAAGACCGCCGGCTCGGTGAGCAAGAAGACCAGCTACGTCGTGGCTGGCGAGGAGGCCGGCTCCAAACTCGACAAAGCCCGCGAGTTGAATGTCCCCATCCTCGGCGAAGCCGACCTGCTGGCGCTTCTTGAAGCCGGATCGAGCCAGAACTAGAGGCGGGGTCCGAAGCGCTCAAACGGGCGGGAGTCCGATCGATCTCGAACCGGATGCGCAGTTTTGGGCTCCATCGCCAGGGTTTGACCGCGGCTGGCGACCTGGAGAGCCAACGGCAGCAGGGCCACTGCAATCAGAAAAAGATTCATCCACATTGCAGCCTCCAGTTCTGCCCTGCAACCAGCGAAAACCTATCCGTTCGAAGTGCGCCGCGCAACAATTTCCGGGCGGCGGTCAGAGGGCCGCGATTCCCGCTCCCGCTCCCGGTCCCAGGCTTCGGCTCGCCAGTTGCGCGACCGGTATCTGGGCGGCTCATCGGGGGGCAGAGACGCAGCCTCCGCGGCTTTAGGCCGTCCCGGCACCGCCACCAGTTCAACTCCGGGCTTCCACCCCGCGGACGAAGAGGCGACCGTGGAGGCCGCGGCTTTCCACGGCTCCCGTTTAGGCGGCACAGGCAACGGCGTCGTCGTCAATCGCGCCGACGACTCGAATGAAGACCCATCCTCGGAGGCCGAGGCCTTCAGCGGCTCCCGTTTTGGAACAATCGGCGAGGACGGCGTAATCAATCGCGCCGACGACTCGAAATCCGCATAGGCTGCGTTCGAGGTCAGGCTGGCATCGGTGGCCTCCGCTTGCTCTTCCACCTCGTCTGCCTCGACCACGTCCGGCTGAACCCGCACCGACAGGGTCCTGGCCAGGAAGTCGTCCACTAGCTTGTGCAGGCAGGTTTGCCCGCACAGATGCTTTGACCCTGGACGCGTCCGGTTGCGCGAGCTCCACCCGCTCACCCGCAGCTCTCCGCTCTGGTCATAGGCCACAAACCAGTGGTTCGTCAGCTTTTTCTCCGTTCCGCAGATGTCGCACGATATCGCCTGACGGATCACCGCATTTCCCCCAGTCCGCACAGTCTTCCCGCGGCTTTGTCGATCCCGATCTTTCCCGGTTGTCGCTGCCCGGCCAACCAGCTCGATATGCCCCGGCCGGACCGGCAACCCGATTGGAGATCCTTCGGGATCGTCCTCTCTATTTCATCGAGCGAGGGAAGGAATGCGTGAGATTGAGGGACAAAGAATCCCCTGGTGGGCCAAATCAGGACACAAAGAGGCAAGTGTGTACTGAAACGGAACGCGCAACCCGAAGAGTTGTTAAGAAATCCGGCAATGTGTCCAATAGCAGTTCAGAAACTGGCTCCCGATCCACAAGCCAGCTCCAAGATGGCGGTCGATTGCCCGCCATTCTTCCACATTCTTTCTGTCGTTCTCATGGATCGCGATTCCAGCCGTGCCCCTGGAGGACAGGGGTGACCTTCCGCCAGTTGAGCATGCCCCTGGGCGCGTGCGCATTACTGACGCGGCGCGAAGTATCCTTTGCGCGCGCGAACCTGGTAGCGCCGGTCGTTACAGTAGAGATAGATGGTGCGAAAAGAGCCGTCTGTCTTGAAGTCCGCAGGCGTATAGGTCAATGCATACTGGCTGCGCAGCTCTTCCTCGATATCGTGGAAACTGTTCGAGACTTCCTCGACCGAGGGCGGAAAGAAGACCTGGCCTCCGGTGGCCTCGGCCATGTCGGTGAGGGCCTTGTCGCCCTTGCCGCGGCTGGGTGTCCAGTTGGTGCTGATGGCATAAATAATCGTCTCCGCGCGCTGGCACTCCTTGATGGCCTCGTCGGGGTGAACGCGGCTCTGGTTGTCCTCGCCGTCGGAGAGCAGCACCATGGCCTTGCGCACCGGCTCCTGGCCGCGCGAGACATCCAGCAGCTTGTCGCGGCAGGCCGTGTAGACCGCGTCGTACAGAGCGGTTCCGCCGCCGGGGCGCAAACGGTTCACGCCCGTCTCCAGAGCATCGATATTGTTAGTCCAGTCCGCTGTCACCGAGGGGGTCACGTCGAATCCCATCACGAAGGCGCGATCGGTCTTGGCCTTCAGAATCTCGAGCAGAAACTCGGTCGCCGACTGCTGCTCGAATTGAAAGCGGGAGCGTATCGAGGTGCTGGCGTCGATCACGATCCCCACCCGGATCGGCAGGTTGATTTGCTGGTGGAAGGAGTTGACCTTGGCCGGCGCCCGTTGATTGTCTAGTAAGGCAAAGTCGCTCTGCTGCAGGTGCGGATTGTAGCGCCCATGTCTGTCCGTGACCGTGAAGATGAGGTTGACCTCGTTTACCCCAAGCTTGATCGTAGGCGTGCTCACATCGGTCTGGTCGGGCGCAGGAGCTTGCGCGGGCGGGCCAGTCTGCGGCGTTGCCGGAGGGGTTGCCGGTTGTTGCGCCGTCAGCGCGGCCGCGGCAAGCCCCGCGGCAAACATGAGAAACAATTGCTTTCTGGTCATGGCTCACCCATTTTAGCAATCGCGCCCTTGGAATCGCACCACCCCTATTTGGCCCAGCGTCTCAGCCTTGGCCGGCGGCAATCCCTCCGCCTTCCAGGCGGCTCAAAAACCTCTCCAGCTCCTCTGGCAGCGACACCTCCAACTGGAGCAGCTTCCCGGTCGTGGGATGCGCGAACTCCAGCCTCGCCGCGTGCAGAAAATTTCGTCCCAGCCTCAGCCTCTCCGGATTTGAATTCCGCCGCGCAGCTTTGGACTGTGCAGCCTGCGCAGCTGCCTGGTCCGTCAACTGGCCCGCGCCCCCATACAGCGTGTCTCCCACCACCGGGTGGCCGATCGACGCCATATGCACCCTGATCTGGTGCGTCCGCCCGGTCTCGATGCGCACCCGGACCAGCGTAAACCTGCCAAACCGCGTCGCAATCCGCCGGATCACTTCGTAATGGGAGACCGCCGAGCGCGCATTCTCCTGGGGCCGGGCGGTCATGCGCGTCCGCCGCACCGGATCGCGGCCCACCCCGGCGTTGATCGTCCCTTTTTCCCGCTCCGTCGCTCCATGCACTAGCGCGATGTACGTCTTCTTGATCCGGCGGCTCGCGAACATCTCTCCCAGCGTGGCGTGGGCGCGGTCGTTCTTGGCCACCACAATCAGGCCGCTAGTGCCTTTGTCCAGCCGGTGGACGATGCCGGGCCGCAGCTCGCCTCCAGTCGAAGAAAGGTTCTTGAATCGGTAGAGCAGCGCATTCACCAGCGTGCCTCGGCTGCGCGCCTCCTCGCTCTGCCCCGACCCCGCATGAACCATCATCCCGGCCGGCTTGTTCACCACGGCCAGGTCGGCGTCCTCGAACACCACATCGAGCGGAATGTTCTCCGCCATCGCCTTCAGCGGCGCGGGATGCGGCTCACCGGTAATCGCAATTCGTTCCCCGCCGCGCAGTTTGAACGACACCTTCTCGCGCGCGCCCTCGACCAGCACGTCGCCCTGTTCCATGAGCAATTGCACCCGCGAGCGGCTTACGCCGCCGCCTTGCGCGGCGAGGAATTGGGCAATGAATTGATCAATCCGCTGGCCGGCCGCCTCGGCAGGCACTTCGATGGTGCGGAGTTCAGCCATTGGTGGTCACTTCTTTCGTCCCTGCTGCAAATGGAGGCCGGTAAACTCGCTTGGGGCCACGATCTTCTTCACCGAGCTTCGCTTCGTCACCTCTTTGCGAAAACGATCCGGATCGGCATTGTACCCCTCGAATTCAATCCGCCCGTGCGTGCCGACAACCTTGATTGCCCCAAGCGGACCAGTCTCCGCATACTCGACCTCATCCCAAGGGATGAAGACCTTCCTTCTCCACCACCAGTGGGACTCGATCCCGTGATCGTCGGTGGTAATCGTCTTGGGCCATCCGAAAAGGAACGCTAACACGAATCCGACGCACCCAAGCTTCACCCACAGCTCGGTTGGAACCCATTGCTGATATAGAAGTACGAACAGTCCTAAAGCGCCACCGCCGCAGCCAAGTTTGAATAACAAAGAACCATGAAAAACAAGCTTCTTGCCTTTTGACGCGGCCCTGCGCAATCGCGCCTCTGTGAGTATCACACCGATCGCTGCGTACGCCGCCGGGGTCAACCACCAGTCATAGGTCATGAGCCGACCTCTTCCTTCTCACCGTGAATTCCTCGCCCTGCCCGCGAGCCTTGATCGGTGGGAGTCTGCCCCGCTCTTGTACTCCACCAGCACCAACCCTCCAGCCACCACCATCGCAATAGCCGCAATCTGCGGCCCGTCGAGCGCACCATTCATCAGTGCCCCGCGCCCCTCGGTATCCCGCCACAACTCGGTGATGTAGACAGCCACGCCCGTTCCGAGCAGCCAAAGCCCGGCCACATCGCCCTGTTGCCGCCGCCGCGGCAGGCACACCAGCAGCACAATAGAGAGGGTCAAGTAAGCCACCGCCGCGTAGGCCTGCACCGGATGCAGCCCAATCCCCAACGGCGTCCCGCTCCAGCGCGCAGCCAGCGGATCGGTGTAGGTTACGGCCCAGCGCACAGTGGCTTCCGTTCCATACCCCGACCCGGCCAGCAGCGCGCCCACCTGCTCGAAGGCCAATCCCAGGGCCAGCGGCGCAGCCAGAGCATCGGCTGTCGTCCAAAGCGGCAGGCGCTGCCAACGCGCATACAGCACGGCGGACCCCGCGCCCGCCAGCGCGCCTGAGGCCGCCAGCAGCGGATGATGAATCATGGCCACCGCGAGCATCCACGACGGGTGGCTGCGCAACGCGCTCCAATTCGCGGCCACCAGCACCAGCCGCTGCGCAATTATGGCCGCAAACAACGCGATCACGCAGAGGTTCCACACCTGGCCGGAATTCACGCCCGCAATGCGCGCGGTGCGTTGCGCCATGAACAGTGCCAGTAGCACGCCCACCGCCGCCAATGCGCCATAGGACGGAATCAAAACCGATCCGATGTGAAAGAGGACTGGATACACCTGGAGCCTCTTATGAACTATAGGCGAGCAAACGGGGTTTTCAGCCGTGGGATCTCGGACCAATGCGAAGGAAGGTAGAATCCGGCCCACGGGGCCGTGAGCAATGCGCTGGTGAACCCGTCCTAAGACGGTGGAGCTCTCCGCGGTTCATTAGGCATTCCGGACTGGCGGACACGGCACACAGAACCGATTGTCGAGTTAAGCCCCTGTTCATTGAATGTTGGTTCAACCAGCGTTGACTACCCACCTGCTTTGCAGGCCGGTTTCTAATGCGGATAGTAGGTGTCCCGGCTGGAAATTACAAGTCTTGTGCAAGATGGGCGCGGTGTGCTACGTTTTTGGGCCGCCGCTTTTGGGAAACGAGCGCCCCGGTGTTTCCCGAATCGGCGAGATCCCAAGCCAGTTAATCCGCCCCGCCGGGAGCATTCTCTGCCGCCGGCGTCGGCTTGCGACTGCCCATCTCCACCGCCCGCGCGATCAGCTTCTTCAGCTTCCCCTCGATATTCGCGTCGCCCACGTGCTGGTCTTCGAGCACGCCATCGGCATCGATGGTGAAGGTGGCCGGAATCCCGGTCACGCCGAACTGCGTCGCAATCCGCCCAGTGAACCCTCCGTCGCGATACTGCAGCCAGGTCATGCCGTTCTTCCCCACAAAGTCCTTCCACTTGGCTTCGTCCGAATCCAGGCTGATGCTGAGCACAACAAACGGCTGCCCGTCGAACTTCTGCGCAATCTTCCGGATGTGCGGCAGCGCCTCGCGGCACGGACCGCACCAGGTAGCCCAGAAATCGATCAGCACCACCTTGCCCGCAAAACCGTCCATGGAAACGTGCTGCCCGTCCAGCGTGGTCACTGCAAACGGAGGCGCCATCGTGGCGCGCGCCAATTCCATGCGCTCCAGGTATCGCTCCGCGCGCTCATGCTCGCTGGGGTTACTGCGATCCTCATTCAGAAAGGCGGAAAACTCCGCCCGCGCCGCATCGTCCCGATGGAGTCGCGCCAGCGACACTCCCAGGTTGAAATGCACTTGGGCAAACTTCGGATCCAGTGCAAGCGCGGCCTTGAACTCGTCGCTGCTTTCGGCAAGGAACTTGTCCTTCTTTTCCCTGACGCCCTGATTCTGCAAGGCCATCGCAAGGCGGAAATGAACGGTGGCTTTGTCCCCATCCTTTTGCGCCAGCGGAAGCCAATCGCGCGCGATCTCCACTGCATCCTTATATGCGCCAGAATTGACCGCCAGCCGGTAGGCCCGCCACAAGCATTCCCAGCAACGACCGCCATCCTGCTTGTTGGCCTTGCGATAGTCGCCGATGGCCGCGCTATCTTCGTCATGCTTTTCCCAATCGATTGCCGAGGCAAACGTCTTGCGCGCCTTCGGGTCAGTGGGTTCCCCCGGCTTGGGCGCATCGCTCTTGGGGGCATCGGTCCCAGGCGTTCCAGGATGGCCCGCGCCGGCGGCATGAAGCCCGATTCCCAACCCAAGCGCCAACACCGCAATGACAAAGAATCGCTTATGTTCAAAGCTGGCCCTTCGGGACATGGTTTTCCCCTCAGCTCTCGATTGAACCGTCCGGTTGGAAAACTGACTCAGCAGGTTATCAGGAGCTAGGTCGCGGTGTCTACGACCCAGTCTTCCGTTCTTCCTCGAGCACTTCGTCCAGCAACCCGCGCAGACTGGCGGCGCGCGCATGGCCCAACTGCGCATCGGCGTTCCCGGCCTGCGCCAGCTCGTCTGCCAGATTCAAGGCGGCCAGCACGGCCACGCGCAGCGAGTCCACGGTGCGCCCCTGCGCGGATACCGCGCGCATCTTGGCGTCCACCATCGCGGCCAATTGGCGAATGTGCGCCGCGTCCTGCCCGGAAAGATGGTAGGTCTGGTCGTAGATCTCGACGGTCACGTATCCGGATGCATTGCCGCGTTGTTCCTCAGCCATGGCTCACCTCGGATTGCAAGTCTTTCTTTAAAGCTCGAGCGCGTCCAGTTGCGCCAGCAGCCGCTCCACCCTTTGCCGCACATGGTCGCGATCGGCGCGCAGCGCATTCACTTCCTTCTGCAACTGCTCCACCTGCGGCGTCTGCTCGCGCAGTTGGACCTCGATCAGGGACGCGCGCTCCTCGGCCGCGGCGCGGGCCAGCCGCTCCCGCTTCACCAGGTTCACCGCCCGCAGAACACGCTCTTCCAGCGCCGAAAAATCGTCCACGCTCAGAGCCAGAGTTTCCGGCTCCGCCGCCGGCTCTTCATGCGGCTCTTCTTGCAGTTCTTGATGCGGTCGTTGCGCCTGCTGCTGTTCATCGAGTTCCAGTTCCCGCTCCACCTGCGGCTCCTCTACGGCCTCGGACTCCCAGAGAGACTCAGTCATCGAAAAAACCTCCACGTAAATCCAGCTTATCCGGGAAGTATAGCGCCAATCGAGCCCATCTCCCGGCTAACTCCGCAGCCGCGCCCCAACTTTGCCAACAGCTTCCACGACCCGCGCATGGAATGCTTGCAGCTCTTCCTCGCGCAGCGTGCGATCCTGCGCCTGGAAGGTCGCGCCCATGAGCAGCGAGTACTCGCCCGCGCCCAGCCGCGCATCGCGGAAGACCTCCCTCGCCCGCCACTCCACCAACTCGGGAATCCGCAATCCCTTGAGCGCATCGTCGATCTTTTCCCAGCCCACGCTCTCGTCCAGAATCAGCGAAAAATCGCGGCGAACCGGCTGGTAGCGCGAAATCTCGCGCGCCACCGGCTTGCGCAAAGGCAGTTTGTACAGCCGGTCCAGATACAGTTCGCCCACCAGCACCGGCTCCTTCAGCTTGCGTGCAGCGGCCTCCCGCGGATGCACTTGCCCAAACCACCCCACCGTCGCGCCGTCCACTGCAACCCGCGCCGCACGGTAAGGATGCAGCCACTCCGGCGTTAGCCCAGCCTCGGCCGGGAAGCGGTCAAAGTAAGTGCTCTGCGCCTGGAAGCGCGCCAGTACCTGCTCGATGACTCCCTTCATGTCATGAAACTCGATGGCGCGAGCCGGGTGCAATGCCCCCTGCTCCGGCAAACTGCCCGCCGCGCCGATTGCCACCGCCGGCCGCTCCTCAACTTTCTCAGTGGTGCCGCTGAACACCGTGCCCAATTCAAATAGCCGCACGTCGCTCACATCCCGGTGCAGGTTGCCCGCAATCATCGCCAGCATCCCCGGTACCAGCGACGGCCGAAGCACGCCCGCCTCTTCGCTCAATGGATTGCCCAACGGAACGACCAGCCCCGGTTGCGGCGCCGTCATCGCGGCCTCCGCAGCCGAGCAGAAGGTGCTCCCAATCGCCTCATAAAAACCGGCAGCCAGCAGCGTCCGCCGGACTTCGGACTCTTTCTCCGCCCAGGGCAGCGCCTTCACCCCTTCGCCAAACGCCGGCAGCGTATTGGCAAAGCGGTTGTACCCGTAAACCCTCGCCACCTCTTCGATCAGATCGATCTCCCGCTCCAAATCCAGCCGCCAACTGGGCAATGTCACCAGCCACGCCGCCGAATCCGCGTCGCTTGCCTTTGCTAACTCCGCTAACTCTGCTTTCTGGGCTAACTCCGCTGGCGTTTTCAACCCACATCCCAGCGCCCGCAGCACCCCCTCGACGGTCTCCGCGGTGATACCTTCCTTGTCCACTGTAGCGCCCAGAGTCCGCCTTACCTCGCTGAGCGCCAGCGCCACCGGGTTGCGCCGAGCGGTCCGCGCCTCAAGCTCCGCAACCCGCACATCCACAAGTTCGCCTTCAGGCCATCCTCCGTTCGCCAGCAGAATCCTGCTCACCAGCGCGGACGCCACCGGCCCGGCGTTGAAGTCCGCCCCGCGCTCGAAACGGTGGCTGGCATCCGTGTGCAGTCCATGCCGCCGCGCCGTCCGCCGCACCGCCATCGGTTCAAACCACGCCGCCTCCACCAGCACGTTGGTGGTCCCCGGCGTGATCATCGTCTCCCAGCCGCCCATCACCCCGGCCAGCCCCACCGGCTTCACATGATCCGCCACCACCAGGTCGTCGGGGTCGAGCTCCCGCTCCACTCCGTCCAGCGTCTTGAGCTTCTCGCTCTTTCTCGCACGGCGCACTACAATCCCTCCAACAATCTTGTCCAGGTCGAAGGCGTGCGTAGGCTGGCCCATCGCCAACCAGGCAAAGTTCGACGCATCCACGGCGTTCAGAATCTGTTTCTGTTCCAGCAGGCGGAAATAGGTAGCCACTTCCGCGCCCGCAAACCAATCCCGCGACTCGCCGATCGAAACGCCGCGCAGCACTCGCGCCGTAAACCGCCCGCAGGCGTCTTGAGCTTCAATCCGCACGGGAAAGGCCTTGCCGGCCGGCCGGGCCTCAGGGAGAGCAAAGTCAAGCTCTGCCAGCGTCAGTCCATAAATCGCCGCCGCTTCCCGCGCAATCCCATAGTGGTTCATCGCATCCACGCGGTTGGTCGTAATGTCCATCTCGTAGAGCGAGCCATTGCCCTCGCCGAGATCGTAGATGCCCTCGACGGCGATGCCACGCAGGGTCAGGTCTTCCGCCAGCCGCAAATCATCCACAGCCAGTCCTGGCAAATACGCCCTAAGCCAATTGGTTAGTATCTTCATCGGTAAGATCCTTTGCGAGCGGGGCTAGCGTCGTTAGCGGAGTTGGCGGAGTTAGCGGGGCATCCAGATCTCGCCTCTCTTTTCCTTGCGGCCTTCATGCCTTCCCAGAGCCGCAACCAATCCGTTGATCAATCGCGCAACTTCCCATCCTTGATCCATCAATTCCCGCACCAGCCTCTGATCGATATAGCCAATATCGCCGGCCAACTCGACTTGGGTCTGCATCTCATAAAGAGATCCTCGCGCGTTTCCCAGAAAATGCCGAAACTGCGAGTCGGTCAGCCTTCCATGCCCTTCGGCGATATTGCTTGGTACAGACACAGCAGCGCGTCTGATCTGGGCAAGCAGCCCATAAGCCTCAGACTTTGGCAATCCACGACTCAGCGCATACGCTTGGCGCGCCAAGGCCATCGACTTCTGCCAAACTATCAATTCCCGACAGCTCTTCGACCGCGCGATCGCCAACCCCGCAACTGGACTTCAAAAGAAATGCTAACTGCGCCAGTTCATCTAGACCCGCGCAGCGCCAACCGTGCAAACTCCGCTAACTCCGCTAACCGCGCGCAGCGCAGCTAACTCCGCTTTTCACACAAACTGCCCCAAAAACCTCATATCACCCGCGTAGAACGACCCAATCTCGCTGATCCCATACTTCATCATGGCAATTCGCTCCACACCCATCCCAAACGCGAACCCCGAAATCTTGCTCGGGTCGTACCCCGGTTGCTTTTCCGCCGCGAACGCAAACACCGCCGGGTCCACCATGCCGCAGCCCAGCAGCTCGATCCAGCCCGAGTTCTTGCACTTCCGGCAGCCCTTGCCTCCGCAGAAGATGCAGCTGATCTGCAGATCCGCGCTCGGCTCGGTAAACGGGAAGAACGAGGGGAAAAGCCGCGTCTTGACCTGCGGCCCGAAGAGCGCCTTCATGGCGTGGTCAAGCGTCCCTTTCAAGTCGCTGAAGGTGATGTTCGTGTCCACGCACAGGCCCTCCACCTGGTGAAAGGTCGAGGAGTGCGTCGCGTCGTCGGCTTCGTTCCTGTGAACCTTGCCAGGAATTACGATGCGCACCGGCGGCTGCTGCTGCTCCATGGTCCGCATCTGTACCGGCGAAGTGTGCGTGCGCAGCAGCAATCGGTCGCGCTGCGGCCGCCGCTCCTGGTTCGCAACCACCAGCGTGTCCTGCGTGTCCCGCGCCGGATGGCCCGGCGGAAAGTTCATGCACTCGAAGTTGTAGTAGTCGGTCTCAACCTCCGGCCCCACCCCCACCGAGTAGCCCAGCGCGGCAAACACTTGGACAATCTCGTTCGTGGTCCTGGCAATCGGATGCTCGGCTCCGGTCAGCCGCCGCGTCCCCGGCAAGGTAATATCGATCGTCTCGGCCTTGAGCGCCACATCCGTCGGCCCCGCGCCAGCCGCCTGCTCCAGTAATTGCTCCACCAGTTCTTTGAGCGATTTGAATCGCTGCCCCACCGGCTTCTTTGCCTCCGCCGGCGCAGTCTTCAGCCACCGGTCCGAGACCTCGTTGAGCCGTCCTTGCTTGCGCCCCAGCCATTGCAGCCGAAAGGCCTCGACCGCCTCGGGACCGTCGAGTGCTGCGGCGTTGTCGCGAGCCTGTTGCTCCACCGCGCCAAACGCCTCGTCCAGCGCGGCCTCGTCGTATGCCGTCAGATTGGGTATCTCTTCATTCATCATGCGGTATCAGCAGGATAAACCACTGCGTGGGGCAGCCGCGCGCGCTTGGGCGCACGCCTCAGGGCGGAGGCTGATCGAGAACCGTGCTGCCAAATCGGCCTGTGTCGTAGGATGGAGCCCATGAAGAGGATACTTTCCGCCGCTGCCTTCACCCTTTCTCTCGCCGCAATGCTCCTGACCGCGGCCTTGTCCGCTCAAACCAGCCCAAGCATCCTCCCCCAGCAAGAAGGCTTCGTCGACGCCCACGGCGTCCTCATCTATTACGTGGCATTCGGCGCCGGCTCCCCGCTGGTCGTCCTCCACGGCGGCCCCGGCGCCAGCCATGATTACTTCCTGCCCTACCTGCTCCCGCTCGCCCGTACCCACCGCCTCATCTTCATCGACGAGCGCGGCTCCGGCCGCTCCCAGCGCCTCCAGGACACGACCCTCTACACGGTCGAGACCATGGTCGAGGATGTCGAAGACGTTCGCCAGGCCCTTCACCTCGGCAAAATCTCGCTGCTCGGCCACAGTTGCGGGGGCGTGCTGGCCCAGGCCTACGCGCTCAAGTACCAGCAGAACCTCTCCCACCTCATCCTCAACAGCACCTTCCCCTCCACCCGCCAGATGAACGAAGTCCTGGCCCGAGAAAAGGCGCAGATGCCTCCCGCCAAGCTCGCCCGTCTCAACGAACTCGAGCAGGCCGGACTATTCGGCAAAGGCGAGCTGTGGGAACACGGCCGTTACACGGCGGAATATGAGACCCTCGCCTGGGGTCCCGGCTACTTCCCGTTCCTCTATGGCGCGCGGCCCGACTCCACCTACGACCCCGCCGCCGGCAATGCCCCCACCAACTGGGAGCTCTATCGGGAAATGTGGGGCTCCCACGGCGAGTTCGTCATCGACGGCAACCTCAAGTCTGTTGAATATGTGGATCGCCTGGCCACCATCCACGTCCCCACGCTCATTCTGGCCGGTGACCACGACGAGTGCAACCCCTCGTTGAGCAAGGAGATGCACGAGAAGATTGCGGGTTCAAAGCTGGTGATCCTGCCGAACTCCGGCCACATGAACTTCGTGGATCAGCCGGAGATGTGGCAAAAGGCGGTCGAAGGCTTTCTCGACGGAAGGTAGCTGTTCCCAGTGGTAGGATGCCAGAGTGGTTCCGGCAGCTCGATTCATTTGGCTTCTGCTAGCGTCCGTCGCTGGCGCGACTGCATTGGGTCAGCCCGCCTCCCCAGGCCCTCCGCCTGACGTGCAGCATTTTGGGCTGCTCGTGGTCGTGGCATTTCACGATGACGCGCCCGACCCGGTGACATTTCGCGGTGATCTTCTCGGCGACAATCAAGAGGAACGAATGCGCGCGCTCCGGGCCATGGGCATCGAATCCAGCCCAGAACTGCGCGAATTGTGGACCGATTTCCTGCACGACCACGCCGGCGAAGGCGCCGACAAAGGCGTGATGCAGTTCATTTCGGGTGGAATGCTGGAGTGGAACTTCGGGGAACCGGGATCGAAGCAGGCGGTCTTGGGAGCCGGATTCGATGAGCAGACCGAACGCCCGCTTGAGCTTTCCGCAATCTTCAATCTCAAGGACGGTCGATGGCGTCACGTTGCGACGATTGCCTGTCGCTGCCAGATGAGCGACGATGCCGAGCCGTTCAACCTTCATCCTGGCAGACCTCTTCCGGCACAAGAATGGATCGTGTCCCTTCACATTCGCAACGAACAAGCCAACGAATACCACCGCGAAGAAATCCGGTTTCGTCTGCGCAACGAGCGCCTTTGGCCGCTGATTCAGTTTGAAAGCTGGGGGATGAATTGCCCGCAAGGCTACCCGCTCGGTCCAAATTGCCACGTAATAGAAACGAACCTCGAACCTGCCAGACTGGCCGGTACGAATAGAGAACAGATCCCAGGTTTTGTGCTTATTTCCTGGAGCGGTTCACCACTGCAGAACGAAATGGCGGCGATGAAGCTCAACAACCCCTCGTGCAAGCCGTACACCTGGGACGAAACTTCGTTCTCCTATTTTCCTTCGCAACTCAAGCCGGTGACTTGCGGACATTCCGCACCCCCGCCCGCACATCGAATCCAACCTCACTCAGAGCCCAATCCCGCCTCCAAATAGCCTGATCTCCGCCCGAACTCCCAAGGGCGCGCCTTCAGAGGGCATTTCCCCGCCACTTTCGGGGAACATCTGGAGTTAGGAATGCGTTGGTAACAGTGCGCGGATGAATCGCCGCGTAAGCGGGAGTGCGACTCTGCGCAGGTCAGTGCGAGCGAGGGAATCCACTATTGCCGGCGGCAACAGCTTGTTCCGGTTTTGGTGAGCCGCCGCGGTTTTGCACGCTTCGCACAGCTTATCCCGCGGTCACGAACTCGGCGTTCCGAGCCACAGGAAAGGACTGCCAGCATGATCGATCAATCACAACGGGTTGCCGCGCGGGTTTACGCGGTCACCTACCTGCTTACGCTGGCCATCTTGATGGTCACGTTCACACGGTTTTTTGCTCCCTACCTAGTGTGGAACAACGGCGCGGCAACGGCCGGCAACCTCTTCGCGCACGAGGCCGGCTTTCGCGTATACCAGACCGCGGCCTACTTGAATGGCGTGGGGTTGGTTGTGCTGCTGGTGGCGCTCTACGTGATCCTCAGGCCGATCAATCGAGGGATGGCTCTGTTTGCCGCGATCTCGCAACTGATCTATGTGGGGACGTGGTATGCCGAGATTCTGCTGGGGATGCTTGCCCTGAGGTCGATGGGGAGCGGGCAGCATTTGGGAACCATTGGATTGTCATCGCCGCAAGCGCTTGCCGGCCTGTTTCTCGACTCCGGATGGGATGCCTATTACATTGGCCTGCCGTTCCTGGGACTGGGAACGGCTCTGTTTGCCTGGCTGTTCTTCCGCTCGCGCTACGTGCCTCGCTGGTTGGCGCTTTGGGGAGTTCTGGCGGCGGCATTCGAGGGGATCTGCGGGTTCTGTTATCTGCTCTTCCCCGGATTCGGAGCTGTGGTTTCGCCGAACTGGTATGAAATGCCGGTGATGTTGTTTGGAGTTGGGCTCTGCCTCTGGCTGCTGATCAAGGGCCTCAGCCCGCGGGGGCTGAAGGCCGCCGCTTGACGCTGCCCCTGTTGCCGGAGAAGCTGGGGGCGTCTGCAGGCTGTTTTCGGGAAGCTGGAGGACGCCCGTTGCCTGCTTGATTGTCTGCAAGACGGACCAAGAGAAAAGGCCCGCGAGCATCGCTGCCGGGGCCTTTTCCTTCACTTATTCACTTATTTACTCATTCACTGATTCACTGGCCGCTTTACGCTGCCTTCTTCTCCGCCGCCAGCGCCGCCTTGGCCTTGTTCACCAGGTCGGTAAAGCCCGCCGCGTCCTTCACGGCGATATCGGCCAGGATCTTGCGGTCGAGTTCGACGCCTGCCTTCTTCAGGCCGTTAATGAGCTGCGAGTAGCTGGTGCCGTTGAGCTTGGCCGCGGCCGCGATGCGAACGATCCACAGCGAGCGGAACTGCCGTTTCTTCTGTTTGCGGCCGGTGTAGGCAAACTTCAGGCCGCGCTCGACGGCCTCCTGCGCTGCCTGGTAGAGCTTCGATTTGGTAAGGAAGTAACCGCTTGCTCGCTCAAGAATCTTCTTGCGGCGGTCACTCCGCTTGGTGCTGCGTTTTACGCGGGGCATACTCGTTTCTCCATTTTGCGTTCGTTTATGCGGCTGGAGGCAGGAGGGCCATCAATTCTGGCCGGTGAACCTCTTCACACGCTCTTTCAAGCCTCGATCTCACAGTGCCCTCCATGCCCGGAACCCTCAACCAAAGGTCTCCTGCATGGAATGCCCTGGGGGCCGGCGCAACGCGTTTGCGGGGGCCCGGAAGCGCCGTCTCCGCGTCAGCGGAGCGGGCGCAACGATCAGGCGTAGGGAATCATGCGCGCGACCTTCGCGTAGTCGCCATCTGAAACCAGCACGGTCCTGCCCAGCTTGCGTTTCACTTTTGGCGACTTCGACGTAAGAATGTGACGCGTCTTCGTCTGGCCCCGCATGATCTTGCCGGTGGCCGTCTTGCTGAAGCGCTTCTTCGCGCCCGTGTGGGTCTTCAACTTTGGCATTGTTTTCTCGTTTTGGGCGGAGTTCGATACCCCGCACAAGCGCCCGCAAGACAGAGACTCCCCTGCCCTCAAGAGGCTCCAATCAGTATACCGCAGCCTGAGTTTCCCCGCCAGGAAAGGCGTTCTGCCCGCTACTCAAACCGGTACAGCGTCACCTTCTCCACCGACAGATGCCGCGGATCGAACCGCCAGCCTTTGCCCTGGTCGTTCTCATCTCCGTTGAGCCGCCGCCCCGGAACCCATTTCCCATCCTCGAAGGTGCCCTCGTCAACCGCCGCAATCCCCACCTGCGGCCCCGTGGCAGCCCGCGGCGTAAACGAGACCCGGAAGCCCTTGCCCAGTCCCAGAAACTCGTCTTTCCCGGTGGCCAGGATGAGCCCAAAGCCGTTCTCCGCGTGGTAGCCAAAGAGCTCGTCCAGGCTCACGTGCACCGTGTAGCCGCCCATCGTGAAATCGACGGAATCGTTGCCTTTGCTCAGTACGAACCCATGCATGCCGCCCGCGCTCTGGTGCTCGGCGAGAAGCGGCGCCAATAAGGCAAGCGCCTTGTAACTCGCCGCCAGGTCGCCTTTCTCGTCCATCTCGTCGTCGATACCGAAGGGCGAAAACCCGAACCCAGCCTGCTCGCCCAACGCATAAAACACGTTGGCCGCGCCCGCCGCCCCGCCCCGCGTCTCGGGCATGTAGAGCGGATTGCCGTCGCGGCGATAGCGCTTGCACCAATCCGCAAAATTGTCCGCGTACAGGTCCGGCGCGTAAAAATCCAGACCTGGCCCGGCAGCCTTCCACACGTCCACCACCCGCGGCTCCGGCCCGCCGCTCGGGTAGTCTCCGGGCCGCGTGTCGTCGCCCATCAGCCACGTATTCACATACATGGGAAGGTTGTAGGCCGCCTTGCCTCTGGCCGCCACGGCGTGAACGAACCGCGCATAGTGCCAGGCCATGAAGATCTCGTCCGCCCGCGTCGTATCGCCAAAGACCTCCGCCCAAGTGCCCGTGGTCTTATCGCCATTCGCGTCCCACAGCGCCCGCAAATCCGGGTAGAGCGCGTCCCGGTGCGCCTTCAAATAGGTGGTCAGCTCCGCCGGCACGGCCGAAGCAAACGCCCGGTTCGCTGCCTCCGAGTGGTCGCGCGAGTCGCCCAGCACACCAACCTCGTTCTCCACCTGCATCATCAGCACGGTGTGCTGGCTGCCATCCACCTCCTTGATGTGCTGCATGAGCGCCGCGTAGGCTTTTCCGTCGGCCTCCTGGGTCGCCGCGCCCATCGGACTGAGAATCTCTACCTCGCTGCCGTGTTCCACCACACGCGGAAAGCGGCGCGTGTCCCGCTTCACCCAGGCCGGCGGATAGCTCGACATGCCGTTCTTCCACGAAGCCAGCCACAGAAAGACGATCCGCTCATGCGCCTCGCGCGCCTGCTTCACGAGGCCGTCCACCAGCGTAAAGTCGAAGCTCCCTTCGCTAGGCTCAATCAGCTCCCAGCTAAGCGGCGTTACCACGGTGTTCAGCCCCATCGCCGCCAGCTTGGGCCAGATGGGCTTCATGTACTCCAGGCTCGACGACGAAGAGTTGTGCAGCTCGCCGGAAAGCATCAGGAAAGGCTTGCCGTCCACGATCAGTTGGGTAGCCGCGCCGCGCTTTTCAAGATGAGGCGCGGCGGTGTCCTGCCCATAAACCAATGCGGATTCAAGACCGGTCAACAGCAGCAGTATTGGCAACGCGAACAGTCGGATTCTCATAACGCAACGGAGTTTACCACAGGGTTCTTCGCAGCCGGAGATCGCCGGCGCCTGCAGCGCTTTCACTTGCGAAATCGACCTGTCGTTCCGTTTTAGCGCACAGTTTCAATTGGGTCCAAATCCGACTCGATTTGTCCATCCCTCCGTTGTTCCCCGGGATGCCGGAGAAGTAATGTTGGATCGTGGCCGTGCTCTCTGTCGATCTCGCGTTTCGCCGCTGGTCCGATTTGGGCATCGTGGTGCTTGACCGCGCGCGCCCTCCACGCTCGACGAACCTGGTGCAACCCGCTCCCGGCCTGCCCCTCAAACCTCTGCCAAGCCGGCTCAATAGGCCGAAACCCACCGAGACCCCCATCCGCTGCGAGATTATCCCCTCCATGGCACCCGAAGACGGTCTCCAAGACGGATTCGGTCCCGTGGACCCCAACATTCTTGCCGGCCGTCTCAACCACCTGTGCGGGGTGCGCGGCATCCGGGTGCTCATACTGGACGGCCCTCAGGCCTGGAAGTCCCGGTCCAACGGCCTGGAGCACGCCCGGGTTAGCGAACGGCAACTGAACACTGCCGCTAAAACCGGCCTTCCCGGCATGGTCAAGCCAATTACCTACCGGCCCTTCGCCGAATTCTGCCTGGATGTCTACGACGCGCTGTGCCGGCGCGGCTGGCGCCGCCTGGACACTCTCACCGAGCCCGGATCGCCCCCCAACCAGAACCGGGAATGCATCCTCGTCGAGAGCTACCCGCACGCGGCCTGGAAGTCGCTCGGCCTCAAACCGCTGCCCTCCAAGCGCCGTTGCAAGGTGAGCGACCTGGCCGAAGCTTACCGCGCGCTGAATGCGCTCATTCCCATTACCACCAGTCGCCCACCCAACCACGACCAGTTGCAGGCCATTGTCGGTGGCCTGCCCGGCTTGGCCATCGATGAGCGCAACGCTGCCCTCGCCCGCATCGTCGGCGTCCCGCCACGTCGCGAGGAGGGCCACTGGCGCGAGGGCTTCATCGTCCTGCCGCTGCGCCCCGTCAAGCCCATCACCCTGCGCTGGCTGCACTGATTCGGACTCGCACCAAGAAACACAGGCCGACCGACCACATGGCCTGGGTTTCTTGGCCTCGATGGTGGTCGAGCCTTACCGTGCCTGGGGCGCCGTCGTCGCCGCTTGCGGCTGCGGAGGAGCGGCCGGCTTGGGTTTGGGAGCTTCCTGTTTTTTCGACGGCGCCAGAATCGCGTGGAGAATTGTCCCTTCCATCCGCGGCATGAACTCTACGATCCCGTTGTCGCCAATGTCCTGGATCAGCCGGTTAATGATCGCATAGCCCAGTTCGCGGTGCGCCATTTGCCGCCCGCGGAAGCGCAGGCTGGCCTTCACTTTGTCGCCATCCACAAGGAAACGCACCGCCTGGTTCTTCTTGGTTTGGTAGTCGTGCTCGTCCACGGTCACTGAGAACTTGACCTCCTTGACCACGATCACCTTCTGCTTTTTGCGGGCGGCCCGTTCGCTCTTTTCCTTCTCGTAGAGGAAGCGGCCATAGTCTTGAATGCGGCAGACCGGCGGAACCGCGTTGGGGGATACCTCGACCAGGTCGAGGCCCCGTTCGCGGGCGATCTTCAGCGCTTCAAAGGGCGGCAGAATGCCGAGTTGTTCGCCGTTTTCGTCGATCACGCGTATCTCGCGCGCGCGAATCCGGTCGTTGATGCGGATAAAGGACTTTGCTGAACGTTTATCGAGTGCGATGGTGCTCCTCCAAAAATTGTTCCTGCCCGCCTCCGGGGCCTTCCGGAATCGCCGCGGACACGCGAACGCACCCTGAGTATAGCATCGGTGCGGATGCGCGGAACAAAGGGGTTGCGGCCGTGCCATGCGCCGGCCCATGCCACACAGGGCCAGCGGTGCTAGAATCTACCTAGGTAGAAGTTTAGGTAGAAAGGTACCTATGGCGCTGAGCATCAAGTCTCCTGAGGTCGAGCGAAAGGTGCGCAAGCTCGCCGCCACAACCGGCGAGTCCATTACGACCGCCATCTCCCTGGCCGTAGACGAGCAGTTGAAGCGGGAAGAGAGGAAGCGGGAAAACAAGGCGAATTTGGTTGAGGATCTGATGGCAATCGCGCGCCACTGCGCATCGTTGCCTGTTGTGGATGACCGTTCCGAGGACGAAATTATGGGTTGGGATGAGAATGGGCTCCCATCATGATCATCGACTCGTCTGCATTGGTCGCCATTCTGCTGACTGAGCCGGAGGCGCAACGTCTCACCACCGCAATCACCAAGGCCACCATTCGACTGCTTCCGACGCCTTGCCTCCTCGAAACCTCGATGATCCTTCTAAAACGGCGTGGCGCACAGAGTACAAACGATCTTGATCTTTACCTCTATCGGGGCCACATCGAAACAGTGCCATTCACGGAATCTCAGGCCCTGATCGCGCGGATCGCATTTGACCGCTACGGGAAGGGCCGCCATGCCGCCCAGTTGAACTTCGGCGATTGCATGGCCTACGCCCTGGCCAAGGAGACCGGCGAAGAACTCCTTTTCAAAGGAACCGATTTCGGTCAAACCGACGTAGCCATCGCCCCGTACTGAAGCCGGCCCTCGTCGCTCGTTGCCGCTTCCAGTGCCCCATCGGCCGTCATTCCGCTCACCCGAACCCGCACCATCCGGTTGGCTGGCACCAGGCCCTTCATCTCTACCGGCAGAAAGTTCTCGGTCAACGCGGCGGTGCGGCCCCTGGATTCCAATTCTGTCACCGTGTGCAGCGTGATGGCCTCAGTCTCCTCGCCTATGAACCGCTTCCGGTGGGTCCGGCTCTTTTCCGCGGCCAACGTTCGCAGCGCCTCCATCCGCTCCTCGACCGCACCCGCCGGAACCGGCTGCTCGGCGTGCATTCCCCACCCCGGCGTTCCCGGCCGGGGCGAGAAGGGAAACAGGTGCAGATAGCCGAAGGGAAGCTCGCGTACCATCGCCACGGTCTCCTCGAACTCGCCGTCCGTCTCGCCGGGAAATCCCACCATCACGTCCGCGCCCAGCGTCAGCTCCGGTCCCCCAGCCTTCACCAGCGCCCAGACCTTTTCCGCGTAGTGCCACGGCCGGTAGCGCCGGTGCATTCGTCTCAGCACCGCGTCCGATCCGGACTGCAACGGCAGATGCGCGTGCCGCGCCAGCCGCCTGCCCCCAAACTCCGCCATCAGCCCGATCAGCTTCCCATTCCAATCCATTGGCTCAATGGAACTCAAGCGCAGCCGCGCCAGCTCTGTCCGTTCAAGAATCTGCCGCACCAGCCCAGCCAGCGTCTTCGGAGTCGAGTCTGCGCTGCTCGCATCGTCAAAGCTGGAAAGGTCCCGCCCCCACCGCCCCAGATTGATCCCCGAGAGCACCAGTTCCTTGCCCCCGGCGGCCACAAACCCCTCCACCTGACGCATGACGCTTGCAGCGGGCAGACTCTTGGACGAGCCACGTGTCTGGGGAATGACGCAAAACGTGCACCGGTTTCCGCACCCCTCCTGAATCTTCAGGTTGGGCCGCGTTTGCGTCCCCGGCGCGACCTGCGCTTCCTCCAGAAACGAATGAGCGAACCGGTCGTCGGCCCAAATCGGAGCCGCACCCAACGCCCCTCCACCCAGGAGCGCCTGCACACTCACCATCTCCGGCACGGCATGAGAACCAACGCCTGCACCATCCCGCGCCAGGCCCAGCACAATCTCCGGCGCCAGCGCCTTGTGGCTGTTGCCCACCACCGCGGCCACGCCGGCCATGCGCGCCAACTCCTCGGGCGCGCGCTGCGCATAGCATCCCGTCACCACAATCCGCGCCTCGGGATTCAGCCTGTGCGCGCGGCGAATGAAGGCCCGTGCCGCACGGTCCGCCTCCGCCGTCACGCTGCACGTATTGACAATCACCACGCCGGCTTCCGCGGGCTGCACCTCGGCGTACCCCGAGACCCGCAGACGGCTGCTCACCGCCTCGCCATCGGCGCGAGCCGCCCTGCATCCAAAATGCTCCACGTGAAATCCCGGCATGATCCCAGTGTAGAACTTCCCGAGATAGCCAACCCCTTCCGCAGAACATTGCGGGATTTGGAACCACAAATGTCTCTTCCCACGATTCAGCGGCGTCGATCCTGAAGGTCAGACGCGAGAGGAGCGCGTTTTCCTGCCCCACTCCTGCCGCTTTTTCTGGAATAGATGAGGCAGCCTATGCCTTGGCGGAGGTTAGGGCGCCTAGGTCGGCGGCTAGTTTTTCGGTGGAGAAGGCTTCGATTAGGTCGCCTTCCTTGAGGTCGCTGAAGCCGCCGAGGCCGATGCCGCATTCCATGCCGTTGGTGACTTCGCGGACATCGTCCTTTACGCGCTTGAGCGAGCTGATCTTGCCCTTGAAGAGTTGCGCGCCGTCGCGCGTGAGCTTGACCTCGGCGTCGCGGCGGATGACGCCGTCCTGGACGCGGCAGCCGGCAATGACGCCGACTTTGGGGATGCGGAAGACCTGGAGAACTTCGGCGCGGCCGACGTAGTTCTCCTTGTAAGTGGGGTCGAGAAGGCCGAGCATGGCCAGACGCATCTCGTCTTGCAGCTCGTAGATGATGTTGTGGAGGCGGATGTCTACGCCTTCCTGCTGGGCCAGTTCGGCGGCCTTGCGCTCGGGGCGGACGTTGAAGCCGATGATGATGGCGTTGGAGGCGGTGGCGAGGAGGACATCGCTCTCGGTGATGGAGCCGACGCTGGAATGGATGACCTTGACGCGCACCTTTTCGGTGGACATGCGGACCAGGGAGTCGGCCAGCACCTCAACGGAGCCGGTGACGTCGCCCTTGATGATGAGCGGGAGGTCTTTGACGCCGGCGGTGCGGATTTGCTCGGCCAAGCCTTCGAGAGAGACGCGGGAGCTTTTGGCGAGCTGGGCATCGCGCTCCTTCATCTTGCGGTACTGGGCGATGCCCTTGGCCTTGTCGCGGTCGGCGACGACGAGGAAGGTGTCGCCGGAGTCGGGCATGGCTTCGAGGCCGAGGACTTCGACGGGGGTGGATGGACCGGCTTCGGTAAGGGCGCGGCCGCGGTCGTCGAACATGGCGCGGACCTTGCCGAAGGTGTTGCCGACGATATAGCTGTCGTTGAGGTGGAGGGTTCCGTCCTGGACGAGCACGGTGGCGACTGCGCCGCGGCCGCGATCGAGCTTGGCTTCAATGACGCTGCCGACGGCCTTGCGGCCCGGTGTGGCCTTGGGGGCGCGGATGTCGGAGACCAGGCAGATCATTTCGAGGAGCAGGTCGAGGTTGATGCGCTTTTTGGCGGAGACTTCGACGAAGACGGTGCCTTCCTGGCCGGCTCCGGCCCACTCTTCGGGAATGAGGCCGCGATCGGCGAGCTGCTTTTTGACGCGGTCGGGATTGGCTTCGGGCTTGTCGATCTTGTTGACGGCGACGATGATGGGGACGGCGGCGGCCTTGGCGTGGTCGATGGCCTCGAGGGTCTGGGGCATGACTCCGTCGTCGGCGGCGACGACGACGACGACGATGTCGGTGACCTTTGCGCCGCGCGCTCTCATGCGGGTGAAGGCCTCGTGGCCGGGGGTATCGAGGAAGACGATCTCGCGGCCAGAGGCGGGCGAGCCCTCCTTGGCGAATTTCACCTTATAGGCGCCGATGTGCTGGGTAATGCCTCCGGCCTCTCCTGCCGCAACATCGGTCTCGCGGATGGCGTCGAGCAGCGAGGTCTTGCCGTGATCGACGTGGCCCATGACGGTAACGACGGGCGAGCGGGAGACTTCGAGTTCTCCGGTGTTTTCGGCTTCGAGAACTTCCTCGATGGCCTGGTTGGCGATCTCCTCCTCGTAGCTGATGACGGTGGCGGCAGCGCCGAACTTGGCGGCTACATCCTTGACCATCTCGGCGTCGAGAGATTGGTTGACGGTGACGAAGACGCCGCCCATGAGAAGGGTGGCGATGAGGTCCTTGGCCCGGACTTCCAGCTTCTCGGCCAGATCCTTGACGCTGATGCCCTCGGTGACAGTGATCTCGCGGGTGATGGGCAAGGGCTCGGCGTTGTACAGTGCCTGGCCGGCATAGCGCGGCGGCGGCACAAAGCCCTTCATCGGGCCTTCTTTGGTCTTGGGATACTGCGGGCGTCCGCCGCGACCTCTCGATGGGGCGCGTGCGGAACGAGGGGCTTCGCCGGTGGGCGCCGTGCCGCCGGGGCGGGGTGGTCCGCCGAAGCCGGGACGGGGCGGTCCGGCAAAGCCGGGGCGCGCGCCAGATCCGGGGCGCGTGCCGGGCGCGCCGGGTCCCCCCGGCCCGCCGGTTCCGGAGTAGCCGCCGGGAGTGGTACGAGTGGGATGCTTGGGGCGGGGACCGCCGGGGAACTGGCCGGGCGCTCCCGAAGGGGCTCCAGGGGTGCGCTGAGGATAGCTGCCGGGGCTGCCGGCGGGACGGCGGTCGAAGATGGGCTGGCCGCGTCGAATGCCGCCAGCCTGAGGCCCGGCGGCTGCCGACGCGGCGGCAAGGGCCGGGTCTGGAATGGGCGCCTTGTAGACGGGGCGCGGCCCGGTTTGGGGCACAATCATGCGCCGGGCTGCCGGCGGCGAGGGCGGCGCGGTTTTTGCGTGGCCCTGGCCGCGATGCGCGGGGGGGTGCTCCGGAGCGGCGGCAGCCGCGGCTAGATCAGGCGCCGCGAGAGGGGCGAGAGGCTGAAGTTCCGCCGCGGCTGCCGCGATCTCCGGAGCGATGACGACGGGTTCGATTGCAATGGGGGGAGCCGCGACCGGGGTAGCGACGGGCTCGACGGCTTCCACCGTGGCGAGTTCAGGGGCTGAGGGGAGCGCGACCGCCGGTGGTTTGGCTACGGCGGCGGGGCGCTCGGCGGCGACAGGTTTGTCTTCGCGTGGGGCCGAGGCCACTGGCGGCTTGACCACAACTGCGACGGGAGGCGGCGCGACCACGGCCGCGGGACGCGGCGCGGAGACCACGCCCGCCGGAGCCTTGGCGACCACCGGACCGGCCGGTGGGCGCGAGGCGATGGCCGGCGGGGCCGCTGGGGCGACCACGATGGGCGGCGCCTGGCGGGGCTGGGGAACAACCTTGCGCGGTTCCGGACGGGCCGGAGCCGCAGCGACGACCGTCGCCGGAGGGGGCGTGGGCCGGGGTGGCGCGGGCACCGGCGGAGCAGCGGCTTGCGGGCGCGCCGGCGCGTGTGACAAACGACTCAGGCGCGCCTCTTCTTCCTCTTCCTTCTTCTTGGCCTGAATGGCCTTGAGCACGTCGCCGGGCTTGGAGATATGGGAGAGATCGATCTTGGGCGCAATGACCTGAGGAGGGCGCGCGTGCGTAGAAGTTGGTTGGCCGGCAGGCCGCGATCCACGCTCGAAATGCGCGCGAACCTTCTCTGCTTCGTAGTCCTCGAGCGAGCTGGAGTGGGTTTTGCCCGCGGCCAGGCCGAGCTCCGCCAAAATGTCAAGAACCTGCTTGCTCTTGACTTCCATCTCGCGCGCGAGATCGTTGATTCGAACCTTACTCATCCGCCTCTTTTCAAAATGTGCTGCCCACGGCCTTAGATGCTCATAGCTACCTCATGGCAATGGCTGGCTTTCAAAAGTTCATTATCGCTTGAATGGCCTTTTAAGATGCTGCGCATGTTACGCGCCGCCCTCTTTGGCCGCCTGCTCGTCCGTTGTTGCACTTTCCGTTTCGTTTGTATCCGGTTCCGGCGCCTCATCGGCATCGGAGACGTCTTCCACCGCCGCCTCGGCGGCGCTGGAAGCATCGAACCCGTCCTCGGCTGCCTGCTCGCTTTCCGCTTCTTCGAGAACCACGGCGGCGTTCTCGGCCTCCGCTTCCGCATCGGCCACAACGGCAGGCGCATTCTCGATTTCCGCATGGCCTGCTTCTTCCACAGCGGTTTCCACGGAAGTGCCCGGAGCGGTCTCAGCAGCTTCGGCTTCAGCGTGCTCGGCGTCAAGCAACTCGCCTTCGGCGGACTCCGGAACATCGCCCTCCTCGCCCTCTTCAAAGTGGCCGAAGTAGTGACGGACAGCGACGCTGATTTTTTCGAGGGTCTTTTCGCCGATGCCGGGAATCTCCTCGAGCTGCTCGGGGGTCATGTCGGCCAGGGCCTCGACAGTCGTGATGCCGGCGGTGACCAGCTTCTGGATGATGCCGTCGCCCAGTTCGGTAACCTGTTCAATGGGCGTGGAGGGTCCGCCGGAGAGGGCCTGCATCTGCTGCTCGACCTCCTGGCGTTTTTCCTCTTCGCTCTTGATATCGATCTTCCAGCCGAGCAGCTTGGCCGCCAGGCGGACGTTTTGGCCCTTCTTGCCGATGGCAAGCGAGAGCTGGGTGTCGTCGACGATGACTTCCAATTGCTTATCGGTCAGGTCGGTGATGGAAACGCGGCTGACTTTGGCCGGCTGCAGAGCCTTCTCGGCAAAGGTGGTGATCTCGTCGGAGTACTCGATGATGTCGATCTTCTCGCCGCGCAGCTCGCGGATGATGGACTGCACGCGCATGCCCTTCATGCCCACGCAGGCGCCGACGGGGTCAACGTCCTTGTCGCGGCTCTGGACGGCGATCTTGGTGCGCTCCCCGGCCTCGCGGGCAATGGCGCGGATGACGACGGTGTTGTCGTAGATTTCAGGGACTTCGGACTGGAAAAGGTTCGAGACCAGCTCGGGTGCGGCGCGGGAGACGATGACTTGCGGTCCCTTGGCGGCGCGGTCCACCTTGAGCAGGACCACGCGGACGCGCTCGCCGATGGAGAACTGCTCGAGGCGCGACTGCTCGCGGCGAGGGCAGCGGGCCTCGGCCTTGCCCAGGTCGTAGATGATGTCCTGGCCCTCGAGACGCTTGACGGTGGCGTTGAGGACTTCCTTCTCGCGGTGGGCGTACTCCTGGAAGATGGTGTCGCGCTCGGCTTCGCGGACCTTCTGGAAAATGACCTGTTTGGCCAGTTGCGCGGCAATGCGGCCCAGCGGGCTGGTGTCACGGTAGAAGCGAAGCTCGCTTCCCACTTCCACTTCCGGCGACAGCGCCTGGGCCTCGGTGAGCGTGATCTGGTTGAGCGGGTCCTCGATTTCGGCGTCGTCGGCCACGACGGTTTTGTAGATGTAGGCTGTGATCGCGCCGCTCTCCTTGTTCAGTTCCCCGCGCATGTTCTCCTGGGTCTTGTAGTACTTGCGAGTGGCCAGGGCGATGGCCTCCTCGACCGCGCCGACAACAATCGCGGGATCAATGCCCTTCTCCTGGCTAAGGAGCTCGATGCTCTGGTACAAGACGCTGGCCATACTCTCTCTTGCTCTCTCGGGTACTGCGCGTACGGCGGGTGGCTCATCGAGCTTCCTGCCGGTTGAGTCTGTTTTCGGCGAAGAGATCGTTTTGGCTCTTCGCCTGGATTCAGTCCTGGGGGAAAGGCTCTATATCTCCGGGACCAACTGCGCTTTCTCGATGTTGCCGAGCGCGATCTCGACTGTTCTCACGCCGGTTTTCCGGCTTTTGCTGTTCTGCTTGACGGCGGCCAGATCGAGGGCGATCGTGCTTCCGCCCTGGTCTCCGGCGCCGCCCACCAGGCGTCCCTGCCAGTGGCGGTTGTTGCGGATGGGCTCAAAGGTCTGGATCTTGACCAGACAGCCCTGAAACCTTTGAAAGTCCTCGGCCGTGCTCAGCTTGCGGTCAAGGCCGGGAGAACTAGCTTCCAGGATGTACTCGGCGCCGGGCACCAGGTCTTCCACATCCAGCAAAACACCAAAATCCCGGCTGAAGACGGCACAATCCTCGTGGGTGATGCCGGAAAGCTGCTCGACTTTCAACCTTCCTTCAATAAGCCGCTCGGGCAGGCCCAGTTCCTGGTTTCCGGCCGCGCCTGCCGCGATGGCGGCTTTGAGTTGTGCCCGTCCCTCGGCATCCTTTTCGAGATAAACGCGGAGGGTGCGCTCCTTGGCCGGGCCAATGAACTCGGTGTCCACGACGGTGAGTCCATGCGACGCGGCCACCCTTTGCGCCGCCGATCGGATTGCGTCCAGCTTGACTGCCATCGTACAACCACCCCAGCGACAAGGACCCGTCGCTGGGGACCCCGTTACCTGCGCCGCTCGATTACCCCAACGACAACGACCCGTCGTCGGGGGCCACGGTCCTCATGGCGGCTGTTCCTGGGAGTGTTCGTCCCCAGGGCTTTGCCCCAAATAAAAAGTGGGCCATGAGCCCACTCATCTCTCCGCCAAGCCGGTGCGGTCACGGAACTCAAGCGGACAAACTCGTCTGCATGGTTATCATACGGCGAAATGCGGGGAAATTCAATGGGGACTGTCCCAAGCGCCTGAGTGGGAGCGGATATGCTCATGCTATGAGCGGTTCCCATCCTCCCCATCCGTCCCATTCGTCTCATTCGTCTCTGGCAGGCGCCTCGGTTGGCGAGACGCGGGCGGCGCTGCTGAAGCGGGCGGCGCGCGCGGCCATGGAGTATCTGGACGGGGAGGATGCGCGGGCGGTTGCACCGCGGCCGGAAGCGGTTGCGGCGCTGAACGCGTTGCGTGGGCCTCTGCCGCCGGGGCCGACCAATCCGGAGGCGGTGCTGCACCTGTTGCATGAGTACGGTTCTCCGGCGACGGTGGCCAAGACCGGGGGGCGATTCTTCGGATTTGTGAACGGGGGTTGCCTGCCGGCGGCACTGGCGGCGAGCTGGCTGGTGAGCGCGTGGGACCAGAACGCGGCGTTTTTTGTGCAGTCGCCGACGGCGATCGTTCTGGAGGAGGTGGCCCTGGAATGGGTGCGGGAGCTGCTGGGATTGCCTGAAGGAACGGGCGGGGCGGTGGTGAGCGGTGCGACCATGGCCAACTTCTCGGCGCTGGCGGGGGCGCGGCACCGGCTGCTGGAGCGGGCCGGGTGGGATGTGGAGGCGGAGGGGCTGTTCGGCGCGCCGGAGATCCGGGTGGTGTTGGGTGAGGAGGCGCATCCTTCGCTGACGAAGGCGCTGGGACTTCTGGGGCTGGGGCGGAAGCGCGTGGTGCGGGTTCCGGTGGACGGGCAGGGACGGATGCGGGCGGATGCGCTGCCGCATGTGGATGAGAAGACAATCCTCTGTTTGCAGGCGGGGAACGTGAACACCGGGGCCTTCGATCCAGCGGCGGCAATCTGTCCGGCGGCGCGGGCGGCGGGGGCGTGGATTCATGTGGATGGAGCCTTCGGCTTGTGGGCGGCGGCTTCGCCCAGGTACCGCAAGCTGACCGCGGGGTTTGAGCTGGCGGATTCCTGGGCGACCGATGCGCACAAGTGGCCGAATATCGGCTACGACTGCGGGATTGCGCTGGTGCGGGAGCCGGGTGCGCTGCGCGGCGCGATGTCCATCGAGGCGTCGTACCTAGCGCAGGGAGAACGGCGCGAGCCTTCGCACTATAACCCGGAGCTCTCGCGGCGGGCGCGCGGGGTGGAGCTTTGGGCCGGGTTGCGGTCGTTGGGCCGCTCGGGAATGGCGGAGATAGTGGAGCGGACCTCAAGCCACGCGCGGCGCTTCGCCCAGGGACTGCGCGAGGCCGGCTTCGAGGTGCTGAACGAGGTGGTGCTGAACCAGGTGCTGGTCTCGTTCGGCGAGGCGGAGCGGACGTTGCGGGTCATCGCTCGAATCCAGGCCGAGGGAACCTGCTGGTGCGGTTCGACGGTATGGCAGGGGCGGACGGCGATGCGGATCAGCGTGTCGTCGTGGGCCACGACCGGGGAGGATGTGGAGCGGAGCCTGGCGGCGATGCTCAGAGCCGCGGAAGTGTAAGGACCGCAGATTCTTGCCGTGGCGGAGGCTCTGAACCGGCAAGCGATTGTGGAGGAGTGGAAACTGAGGAGCAGGCCGATTACTTTCCCACGACCGGGCGGTCGATTCTTGGCGCAGGGACGGTTGTTGGGGATGCCGGCGACCTGCGGGAAACTGCGAGGGCTACCGGCCGAGGCTGAAAACAAAGCCTTCGTTCCCGCGAATGCGGCTTGAGGTGACGGGGGCAGTCGGTTTCCGGCGCGCCAAAAGTGTGCAATATTGCTCACCCACGTGATCGATACAGGAGTAACCTGCCCACAGACAATTTTCCCCTCTCTACTGCCACGCATGCCCGGCAGAAGAGAAACCGGACGGGCCTCCATGGGAATGCGAGACCTGAAGCGGCATGTAGTCGGGCCCTTCATCATTACTTTGTTCGCGGCAGCGGGCGCGCTAGGCGCCTATGTCTATGGCCGTGCCGTCACAGTGGGGATTGCCCAGGACAGGCTGAGGCGGGATGCAACCCAGATTCTGACGGCGGTCAGGGCCTACATCGACGAGTCGCACACGGTTCTGGATGCCCTGAACGCATCGCCCTATCCTCGCTGTTCCCACGCCGACCTGAGCTATGCGCGCCAACTGATTTTTCATGCGCATTATCTGCGGGATGCGGGGCGCATGATGAACGGTAGGATTGCGTGCTCGGCCACCCTGGGGAACGGCGGCCTTCCCGCCACCGGGTTCGAGCCGGACATCACGGAAGCGGATGGGATGAAGATCTATCGGAATCTCCCTCCCTATCGTGGCGGCGCGCAGACAGTCTTTGCGTTCGCGGTGGGGGATTCCTTTGTGGTGCGCGATCCTGGCCTGGACGAGAACATGCGGTTGACCAACCTGCAGTTCACGTTCACGGTCCCCGACGCCGTCAGACACACGCTCGGGCGGCTCAGCGGCAAGTCGCCGCTTCTGCCGGGCGCCATCACCGACCGGGACGCGGAAGGCCGGGTGGGAGACGCGCTTTATGTCAGCCGCTGCTTGGGCCGCTATCCCGGCTGCATCACCGCCATTCTTCTCGTCCCCGAGGCGATCAAGTCGAACCGCGAGCATCCGATCTCCTTCGCGGTTCTGGGCAGCTTTGCCGCGGCTTTCGTGGGGCTTGCTCTTTGCCTCTACCTGCGGCACCGGGGCGGCACGGTGCAGCAGCTTCGGCGCGCCGTTGCCAAGGAGCGGCTGCGCGTGGTCTATCAGCCCATTGTGGACATGGCCAGCGGCCGCATCGTGGGGGCCGAGGCGCTGGCGCGTTGGACCGACGAAGAAGGATTCTCGGTGGGTCCCGGGATCTTCGTACCACTCGCCGAGCGGCATGGGTTTGCCGGGGAGATTACCCGGCTGGTGGTGCGCCAATCGCTTTACGAATTCGCCAGCGCGCTGCAAAGCCATTCCAGCTTCAGGCTTAATATCAACGCGACCGCGTCCGACCTGTGCGACCCCGGTTTCCTGCCCATGCTTGAAGAGGCTACCCTGGAGGCGGGGGTTCCAGCGAACAGCGTGGCGATCGAGATCACGGAGAGCGCGACAGTGCGCGGAAGCGCGGCCATGCAGACGATTCTCGACCTGCGCAGGAGAGGGTACGGGGTCCAGATCGACGATTTCGGGACCGGCTATTCGAGCCTTGCCTACCTCCAGGACCTGGCGGTAGACACGATCAAGATCGATAAGAGCTTTACCCAGGCCGTGGGCACCGGAGCGGCGAGCACGGCCATCCTTCCCAGGATCCTCGCCATGGCCAATGAGCTTCATCTCGACGTGATCGTGGAAGGGATCGAAACGGACGGGCAGGCCAGGTATTTCAGGAATATCGGTCACTCGTTGCGTGCCCAGGGCTGGTATTCCGGGCAGCCCGTTGCGGCGGCGGAGTTGCTGCTTTCGCTGGGAGAGGAAGAGGCAGCGGCGCTGGTCTCTTGACAGGGGGCGGATTGGGCTTGAGGCTGTTTTCATGCCTCCTTTTCTGCGTTTCGCCTCCTCGGTTCTTGCAGTTGCATTCCTTGCTGCCGCCGCACCCCTCCTTCATTCGCTGGAAAAGCAGTCGGCGGCGGTGTATCACGCGCGGCGAATGGCGCTGGCGGCCAAGCTGCATGGCGGAGTTGCGATCCTGTTTGCGGCCGAGGAGCCGGCATTGGACTTTATGCCGTACCGGCAGGATTCGGACTTCTACTACCTGACGGGATGGAATGAGCCGGGGGCGGCGCTGGTGATCGTGGGGAACGCGCGGGACGTGTCCGATCCTCTGGGACGGACCGCGCACCCGTATGGCGAAGCCCTCTTTTTGCCCACGCGGGATCTGCGCATGGAGAAGTACACCGGGGCCAAGCTGGATGCGGCTTCGCCGGGTGTGGCGGGGATTGCGGGCGTGGACGCGGTCGAGTCGATGACTAACCTGCCGGCGGAGCTGAACCGGCTGATTGCAGGCGACCGTGGGCTGGTACTCAACCTCTGGACGCAGCCGGGGGCGCATCAAGCCAAAGCCCTGGTGGACTTTGCCGCGGCGACGCTGGGCATGGACGAGATGCCTGCCACGCAAGACGTAACCAAGCTGACGGCCGCGTTGCGGGTGGTGAAGGACGAGGGGGAGATCGCGCTGCTGAGAAAGGCGGCGGATGCTTCGATCCTGGCGCAGCGGGCAATGATGAAGGCCGTGAAGCCGGGAGTGACGGAGCGGGCGCTGGCGGGGAAGATGGGCGCGGCGTGGATGGAGGCGGGCTGCGAGCGGGCCAGCTATGCGCCGATTGTGGGCTCGGGGATCAACTCGACGGTGCTGCACTACGCGGAGAACGCGCGGACCATGGAGGATGGGGATATTCTGCTGGTGGATGCCGCCTGCGAGTACTCGATGTACGCCTCGGACATTACGAGGACGGTGCCGGTGAATGGGCACTTCACGGCGCGGCAGCGGGAGATCTACAACGTGGTGCTGGGGGCGCAACAGGCGGCCATCGATGCGTTTGTGGCGGGCAAATCGAAGATCAACGACCGCGACCGCAAGGACCCGGATTCGCTGGACAATGCGGCCTACAACTACATCGACACGCATGGGAAGAGCCTGGACGGCAAGCCGCTGGGACAGTACTGGCTGCACGGTCTGGGGCACATGGTGGGTATCGACGTACACGATGCGGTGGAACACTATCCGGCCCTGCTGAAACCGGGCATGGTGTTTACCATCGAGCCGGGGGTGTACATTCCCGAGGAGAAGCTGGGTGTGCGCATCGAGTGCGTGTTTCTGGTGGGCGCGGATGGGAAATTGATTGACCTGGTGGCGGACCTGCCGCATACCGCCGAGGATGTGGAAGCGGCGATGCAAAGTAAGTGAAGGAAATGGACTCACACGACGAAATGGAGGCTGGCGAACTGGAGACGCTGGCGAGCGCCTTTGCGGAGCAGCTCATGGCCTGCCTGCAGGAGTGCGCGCGCGGGCGCAAGGGGCTGTTTTCAAACTACGAGGGTTCGGGCGAGGGTGAAGAGGGCCGAGGCTGGCCGGAGGCAGCGCAGTTGCGCCAACTGGCTCTCGCGCTTCCGGGGGTCTATGCGCAGGCCGGCGAGCGGAATGCGCTGTGCGACGAGTTTCTGGATTTGTGCTCGATCCACGGCGAGAGCCATCCCGGAGAACGGAAACTGGCGCGGGCGTTTCTGGAACGGATCGAGCGGGGCGAAGTCGGAGCCGAAGAGGAGAAGAAGCCGTGGTAATTCTGCATGCATTTCTGGCCTTGTTAGCAGGATTTGCCACGATGGCGCTGCTGGCGATCGTGGTGACGGCGCTTCTGGCCCGGCTGACCCCGGGGTGGGTGGGCGAGCAGGGGAAGCCGCGGCCGGGATACGTCGTTGTGAACCTTGGCTACTCCTTTCTGGCGGCGGCGGCGGGCGGATATGTGACGGCGTGGGCTGCGGCGGCCAATCCGCTCTACCATGTGCTGGCGCTGGGAATTGCAGTGCTGGCTCTGGCGGCGCTGAGCGCGCTGCAATCGCGGGGCAAGCAGCCGATCTGGTACGCGCTGGCGCTGCTAGGGGTTTCGCCGCTGGGGGTGCTGGCGGGGGGGCTGGTCAGGCTGAGGGTGCTGGGAATTCTGTAGGGCAGCAAGCCAGCCAGTTAGCGGTTTCCCAGGTCTCAAAACCGAGACCTGGGACACCCGAGTTGCGCGGAGGATTGGACCGTTTGTCCGGCTAAAAGCGCAGGCCGAGGGTTACGGGGATCAACTCCGTGGTTCCCAGGCCGTCGGTCTGGGTGATCGCCGGGGTGTGGATGTACAGATAGCGGACTTCGGCGAAAAGCTTCATCTTGCCGTCGCCGTAGATTCCGCCGAGCCGGTGCGTAAGCCCCAGACCAAGGTTGACGCCGGCCTGGTTGGAGGTGAATGAGTTCGCCGTCACGTTCACCGGGTACCCGTAGAAGTCGCAGCATTCCACCACGGTGAAGTTGGTGCTTTTGTGATAGTACCCACCCCCGCCGGTCACGTAGACGCTATTGGTCCACTTGGGGAACAAGTCGACCATTGGATCCACGGTCAGCGAAACGATGTGGGCATTGCCGCCCTGCCCGCCGCCCGCGGCAACGAACGCGCCGGGCAGCTTGTTGTCCAGGAATTGGAATTCGCCCAGTAGAGAGAATCGTTTGCCGAAGTGCAGCCCGCCGCCGCCGGTGAAGTTGCCGCCCCAGGTGATGTAGGGGGTGTCGTTGCCGATGGGGGCGTTGAAGCCGGCGCCAGCCTCGAAGGCCAAGCCGCCGGAGGCCGTATGCTTCCAGCCGTGCTGTTCCTGGCCCGCGCCTGCGCCCTCGGCGGGCAAGGCAGGCAAGGCCTCGCCGTTGCCAAGGGAGTCATTGGCCGCAAGCTGGAAGGTGGTGGAACTCGATTCGCCGACCGCGGAGGGGCTGGGATTGGCTGGGTAGGGGGCGGGTGAAGACTGGGCGAGGGCGGAGATGGCCGCAAGAATCGCCACGACCGAAAGGAAACAGACACGCCGCGTCGGCGACTTCCGAAGGGGAAATGACATGCCAGGACCTCGTGTATTGAATTGCGTTGGTGCGACCGGGAAGCGAACCCCGGGTAATAGGATTAGACACGAATTCCGGCGCTAGGTTGCGGGGGGCGGGAGCGGGAGCGGGTGGGAGTTTTCAAGATAGTCCCACTTTTTCTTGACGGTGGGATTATAATGAGATAGTGACGCGAAACTAAGAGGTGGGATAGATGGAGGTTTTGGAAGTTCAAGAGCCAAAAGTGGGCCGTAAATGGCCCAGGTCTATCGACAAACTCCGGGTTCGAACCCGGATGGGGAAAGGGGCCGGCTGGTGATTCCCGCGACGCTCAGGGAAGCGCTGGGCATGGCAGATGGGGATGTTCTGGATATGCGCGTTGTGGATGGCGAACTGCGGATTGCAACGATGAGGGAACGGCTGCGGCGGGCGCAGGAGCGGGTAAAGGCCCTCGTGCCACCGGGAGTCAGCCTTGCCGACGAGTTGAGCGCGGAGCGGCGCGAGGCAGCGAAGCATGAATGAGGTTGTGTTCGATGCTTCCGCGATTGCAAAGGAAGTGAGGAGACATATGGAATTGCAGGCTCGGGGTCAAATCGGCGAAAAAGGCAGGATCGTCATTCCCGCGGAAATTCGCGAGGCGTTGGGGATTGACGTGGGCGACAAGGTAGTTTTCCGGGTGGAAGACGACGAACTGCGCATTTCGACTTTGCGGAGCCGCATCCGGCGGGCGCAACGGAGTGTGCGGCACCTCGCCCCGCCTGGAACCCTGGTTTCCGAGGAGTTGAGCGCAGAGCGGCGCGAAGCCGCAAAGCATGAGTAGCGCGGTGCTCGATGCGTCCGTCATCCTCGCGATCCTATTCCAGGAGCGAGGTGCGGACAACATGACGAACGAGATCATGACCGGCGCAGTGGCCAGCACAGTCAACCTGGCAGAAGTGCAAAGCAAGCTGGTAAAGATGGGTCACGATCCCGATAGGGCATGGAAGGATGCGCTCTTGCTTGAGTCGGACCCTGAACCCTTCACCGCGGACCAAGCGAAGATCGCAGGGAGCCTAATCGCAACTACCGAGAAATATGGACTGTCGCTGGGAGACCGGTCGTGCCTGGCGCTGGCAATTGCGCTGAAGGCTCCGGTGTACACCACCGAACAGGCATGGAAAAACCTGAAGGTAGGCGTGCCGATTCATGTGATTCGGTGAGGTGTCTACTCTCACGATTCGGCGGCGTCAAGCTCCTTGAAGAGATCGCGGAGATCGAGGTAAATCGAGGAGCCGGCCACCTCGAAGCGCTCTTTCCGCGTCCAATTGCCGTCTGAGCAATCCCATCCAAGGCGCTTGATCGGATCCACAACCCAGATGTTGGGCACCTGGAACTCGCAATAGTCTTCGATCTTCTCCTGTACCCTGGAATGGCGATCTTCGGGAGACAGCACCTCGACGGCGACAAGCTGCGGCTGGTCGAAAACCGGCTGTACGGGGACATCCCTGTTCCAGACGCTTACATCGGGAATCCTGACGTCGCCATTGCTGAACCGGGTCCTCTGTTCCTGAATGGTCCGCGTTTGCCAGGCTTTGTCGTGTAAGCGAAACCAAAGCAGGATCTCTCTTTGCACGGTGTTGTGCTCGTACTCGCCCCCGTTGCGCTCCTGAACCTCGCCCCGCACGTACTCCGCATCCGGCTCAAATGGAGTCCGCAGGTACTCTTCCAGCGAGATGTGAGTCGTGGTCGCCATAGGCGCTCCTCTTCGTCACCAGTCTACAACTCCGTGGGCAGAGCGCGCACGCGCGCCGCGGTCGCTCACCCTTGAATGTCGAACTGCTCCGGATGCAGCGTGGGATCACTCTTGACCAAGATGTTCTTGCCGGTGAGCTCCTCGAACTCGACAAGCCAACTGGCGTTGTTGGATTTGAGGACCTTGACGGTCTCGGGGTTGACGCGGAGGAGGACATCGGCGCCTTCGAAGTGCTTCCGCATCTTGCGCAGCTCGGTGTAGATCTCGTTGCAGACGGTGGTGGGACTCTTGACCATGCCGGTGGCCTGGCAAATGGGGCAGGGGACCGAGAGGGTCCGTTCCAGGGACTGCTTGACGCGCTTGCGGGTGATGGCGACCAGGCCGAAATCGTTGAACTGGAGAACCTTGGTGGGGGCGCGGTCGGATTTGAGGGCTTCCTCGAGGGCGGCCATGACCTTGAAGCGGTTCTTGCGCTCATCCATGTCGATGAAGTCGATGACGATGATGCCGCCCAGGTCGCGCAGACGAATCTGGTGGACGATTTCGGGAACGGCGTCGAGGTTGGTCTTGAGGATGGTGTCTTCCAGCCGCGCCGATTTGCCAACATATTTCCCGGTATTGATGTCGATGGCGACCAGCGCCTCGGTCTGATTGATGACGATGGAGCCGCCCGACTTGAGCCAGACCTTGGAGCGAAGGGCTTTGGAGATTTCGTCCTGAATGCCGAAGTGCTCGAAGAGCGGAAGCTCCTTGGTGTAGAGCTTGACGCGGCGGACCAGGGTGGGCGAGAAGCGGTTGAGGAAGCGGACGATGCGCTCGTAGTCGGCTTCGGAATCGACCCAGATGTTGGAGAAGTTGGAGCTGACCTGATCGCGGAGGATGCGCTCGATCAGCGACAGGTCGTGATAGATGAGGGCGGGCGACTTGGAGGAGTCGGAGCGCTGCTTGATCTCGGCCCAGAGGTTCATGAGGAAGCGCAGATCGGAGCGGAGCTCTTCTTCGGAAGCGCCCTCGGCGGCGGTGCGGACGATGAAGCCGCCCGAGGCATCGCCGCGCTCGTGGGTGAGGATGCGCTTGAGGCGCTGACGCTCCTCATCGGAGGCGATCTTGCGGCTTACGCCGACGTGGGAGACCGTTGGCATGAAAACCAGAAAGCGTCCGGGCAGGGCGATGTGCGAGGTGATGCGGGCGCCCTTCTTGGCAATGGGTTCCTTGGCGATCTGAACCAGGATCTCCTGGCCGGGCTTCAATAAGTCACTAATGATGGGCAGGTCGGAGGTCTGCGCGGAGCGGCGAGAGGGACCGCGGCGGCTGGCCTGGACTCCGGCAGCTCCACGGCCGCGGTGCTCGCGGCCTCCTCGGTCGCGGCGCGGGTGGGACGGAGCTTCGGCGGCGGGCAGGCCTTCGGCTGAGGTTTCCTCCTCGTCGCCTTCGCCGTCTTCATCCTCGTCGCCGTTCTGGCTGTCGAAGTTCATCTGGATGCGGTGGTCGAGATGGGCCTCCTGGAGCAGCTCGCCCAGGTCGCCGGAGCGCATTTGGGTAGGCAGCGTCTCTTCCTCAAAATCGTCCAGATCGTGCTCTTCGGCCTTGCCGTGATGAGCGGGGCGAGGGGCATCGAACTCGTCGCCTTCGATGATCTCTTCCTCGATGTGGCCGCTTCCGGGAGCGAAGGCAGAGACCGCGGCCACCGAGGTTGGTTTGGCCGCCGGAGGGGCCGGGGCGTGTTCTTCTGTCTTCTTTTTGCCCAGTCCAAAAAGCCGGAAGCCGGTTGGAGGGTTGGGGTCGACGCGATGCGAGGCAGAGGCGCCGGACGTGGGCTCCTCCGATTCGGGTTCCGGGGAATCCCCTTCGTGCGATTCGGTCTGGGCAGACTCGTGCTGCGCCGGTTTTGGCGCGGCGGCTTCCGGAATGAAGGGCTCATGCGAGGCCGGCTCGGTGGAAGCGGGAGCACTCGGCGCGGATTCAGCCGCCAACAGCTCATCGATCGCCGGCTTGACCTCATGGTCGACCGGGATGGCGGAAGCGGCTTGGGGAAGGGTTGCCTTGGCCGTGTGCGGTTGCTGCGCCGACGCGCCTGTCTCCTCAGATGGGATCACCGGGAAGAATTCCTCCTCCTCGATGAACTCTTCCTCGACGGAATCGTCCCCAGCGGATTCCGGCGCTGCTTGAAGGCCAGGTTCAGGGTCGGATTCCGTAACGCGCACACTGTGCTCCTCGAAGAAGTCTTCCGCGAATTCTCCCTCTTCAATGAGTTCGGGGGCGGCATCGCTTGCGAGGGGCTCCTCCTGCCGGCCAGGTTGGGTCTGAGGGGAACGATGGCGGGAGATGGACTCGCCGGGCAACAGGCCGCTGCCATCCCACGCAAGAGGAGCTTCGATGAGCGTGGCAGGCTTGAAGGTGCTGCCCGGCTGGGCGGGCGCGGATGAGAACTGAGGCGCTTCGGGAGCGGGTGTACCGCCGTACTTCGACAGGGACTCGCCGGGGAGCACGAAGGGAACCGGGGTGTGGCCGGCAACGGGCGCGGAGGCAGGGAAGCGTGCAGCCGAGGCCTGAATGGTCTGGGCCATCACAGTTTCCGGAGGCCCTTCGGGACTGGTCGCGGCGGACGATTCGGTCTCCGCATCGCGCTCGGGCGCGCCGGACTGGCCTGGGCCCCCACGGCGGCGGCGGCGTCCACGCCAGCGGCGAGCGCCGGGCGCGCCGGAGTCGGCATCCTTCTTGGAGCCTTCAGCTTGTCCGGAAAAGACCGTGGCCGAAGAGTCGGCAAACGTGTCTTCTTCAGAGCCGGGCACGGCCTCGACGGCGAAGCGGGTGTCCTTTGGAGCGCGGTCCGGGCGCGGTTCGGGCCGGGCTTCCTGCTTCTGGGCGGGTCTCTGGCCGGAGCGGGCGGCGCGATCGTCTTGGCGTCCGCCGCTCCCCCGGGCCGGCTGGGCGGCCTGGGCAATTTGCTCTTGACTGCCGGCGTGGCGGACCTCGCGAGGAGGCTGGTTGCCGCCGGCGGTCGCGGCCCGTTCGAGCTCGTCTGTTTCTTCCTGGTCTTCCAGTTCGAGGAAGTCGGTTACATAGAGGAAGGCGTCGCGCTCCAGGCCGATGTCCACGAAGGCGGATTGCATGCCGGGCAGAACGCGGGTGACGCGCCCGTTGTAGACCGACCCCGCCAGGGTGTACTCGTTTTCGCGTTCGTAGTAGATTTCCGCAAGTTGATCGTCTTCAAGGATTGCAAGCCGCGTCTCATGCGGCGTGGAGGAGATGCAGATTTCCTTTGCCATCGTACCTTTCCGTCCCACAGCTTAAGGCTGCCGGGATTCGCGGCAAGGCAGAACGGAGAAACGGGAGACCGGAGGAAGAGGGGATGTGCGGAAGGGATAACCTTTTGAGCCGCCGGTTTGCCGAAGGCCGCGCGGCTGGCGGGCTCTGTGCCGGCCAGCTTTCACGGAAGTCCCGAGAGACAATTGAAACACTTCGAACAGGCCTGACGAACTGCGTGGTGCGGTAATCCGACTGCAGAGAGTTTGTGGCCAACCACTCCGAGGCCCCCGGCCTTCCACCCCACGGACGAAGAACTGTCCGCGGGGACCCCGGCTTCCCACCCCACGGACGAAGACCTGTCCGCGGGGACCCTGGCGACAGCTTTTTGCCGCTGGGGCGGAAGCATGCCGGAGGCGCCGGCGGGGCCGTTCCAACCGCGGCGACTGCATGGAATTGCGGCGCGGCCGAAGCTGGGCTTGCGTGCCCCAATGCGCTCGCGCGATCCGTGCAAGTTGTGCGCCGCCAACGGTACCGGGGTCCCCGGCGATGCCCAGAGGGCACCCACCCCGTCGCCGGGATGGAACGGTTTTCCCGTCTCTGCGTGCTCATGAACCCTTGTCCTGCCGGGCTCGAGATCCGTTCGGACCTGGCCGGCTAAAATTCTTAAAATCAATCTCTTGCGAGGCCGGACGTTTCCGGAGAGGCGCAAGAGGCAAAGCCGATGAAACTCGTTGGCCCGCGCTCTCAGTTGACGAACCTGCGCATGCGTACATTCATCGTCGCGCCCAGCGCCAGGAACGTGAACAACACCGAAGAACCGCCGTAACTCATTAACGGCAAAGGAATTCCGGTGACGGGCATAAAGCCGATGACCATGCCTACGTTGACCGCAATCTGAAAGGTCAAAACAGCCACTACACCCATGATAATCATGGAGCCGGGCAGGTCGGCGGCGGTTTGAGCGTTCTGAATCAAACGCATCAATATGAAAAAGTATAGCAGCAGGACCAAAAGCGCGCCCACGAAGCCGTGTTCTTCGCAGAAGGCCGCAAAGATGAAGTCGGCATGGGGAATGGGGAGGAAGTCGCCCTGGGTCTGGGTGCCGTTTTCCGCACCCTTGCCCCAGATGCCGCCGGAGCCGACGGCGATGAGCGACTGGCGGAGGTGGTAACCCCGGCCGCGAGGGTCCTCGTCGGGATTGATGAAGCTGGTCAGGCGGGCTTTCTGATAGGGCTTGAGCACCTTGCCGCTGGACCAGACGCCGGCGATGAGCGCCACGGCGCAGAGCGACAAAACCAGCGCCTGACGGATGTTAACGCCGCCCAGGAAGAGACCGGCAATGAGGATGGGGGTGTAGGTGAGAGCTGTGCCCATATCGGGTTGGATGAGCACCAGGATCATGGGGAGCCCGACCAGTACGAAGGCCTTAAAAATGTCGGTCCAGGTGAGCTTGCGGCCTCCGAGGTTGGCAAAGTAGCGGGCTACCACAAGAATCAGCACCAGCTTGACCCACTCGGAGGGCTGGAAGTGCATGGGGCCGAACCTGATCCAACGCCGCGCGCCAAGCACTTTGGCGCCCATCAGGCGCACCGCCACCAGCGCCAGCAGGCAGAACCCGTAGATCCAGGGAATCCAATCGAGCAGCCGGTGGTAATCGATCTTGGCAATGACGAACATGGCCGTCAGGCCGGCGGCGATCCAGAGGATTTGCTTGCTGTGGTAGCCGACGTACTTGGTGTGCAGCGTGGCGGAATAGATTTCAAGGACAGAAACGGCGCAGAGGATGAGGACCATGCCGAGCAGCGTCCAGTCGAAGTCGCGGAAGGAGAGAAAACGGCGCATGGGGGTCATTGTCCGTTCCGGGCGTCCGCGGGAGACGGCTTCCTGGCCGGCGGTGGTTTGCGCTCTGCCACCTTTGCTCCCAAACGCGACCGCAAGGATGGAGCAGGCCGCTTCTGTGTGGAGGCTGGAGCCGGAAGGATGCGTCCGCGATCTTCAAAGAAGTGGCCGGACTGGAGACGGGCAGTCTCTGTGGCCGGCGCGCCGGCGGGGGCGGGAGCGGTCCAGACGGCGCCGACCTCGACCGGAGCTTGCGTCTTGACTGGAGGCAGGTTGTTTGCCAGACGCCGCTGCTTTTCGACGTAGGCGGAGACGACTCTGGCGGCAAGACGAGCTGGGTAATAGCTGAATTCGCCGTTCTGCCAGAGCACGGCGACCACCAACTCGGGATTGCGGCGCGGGGTGACACCGACAAACCACACGTTGGGCACGGCGGCATGGGTCTTGGCGATGTGGCTGAGGGAATCGTGGCCGACCACCTCGGCGGTTCCGGTCTTGCCGGCAAAGTCGATGCCTTCAAGGTGGGCGGAGCCGGCGGTATGGTAGAGCCCCGGCTCGGTAACCTGGGCCATGCCGTCGGTAATGATGGTCCAGGTATCCGGATCGATGGGGATATCGGTGTCGCCCGACCCAGGGAAGCTGTCCAGGAGCGCCTTGCGGTAGCCTTCGGGGAGCTGATCGGGAGATACGACGTGGGGGCGGACCATGTGACCGCCGGAGGCGATGCCGCCGATGATGCGCGCCAGTTGCAGGGGCGTGGCTTCAACCGCGCCCTGGCCGATGGCGACGGAGATGGTTTCGCCGGCGTACCACTTGCGGTGGTAGTTCTTCATCATCCACTGCTCGGAGGGCATGAGGCCGGGTTGTTCACCGGGCAGATCGATGCCGGTCTTCTGCCCGTAACCGAAGGCGGAGGCGTACTTGGCGATGCGGTTGATGCCGAGCTTGTCGCCCAGCGTGTAGTAAAAGGTGTCGCAGGACATGGGGATGGCGCTGTGGATGTCGACCACGCCGTGGCGTGCGTCGCAGTGATAGAAGTGGCCGTAGAAGTTGGCTCCGCCGTTGCAACTGACCTTGAGGTTCTGGGCGATGCCCTCTTCGAGGCCGGCCACCGACATGAGAATCTTGAAGGTCGAGCCGGGAGCCAGCTGGGCCTGGATGGCCTTGTTCATCAGCGGGTTGGCGGGGTCCTCGATGAGCTTGTTCCAGTCGGCGCGGCTGATGCGGATGGCAAAGGCGTTGGGATCGTAGCTGGGCCGGGAGACCATGGCCAGGATTTCGCCGTTGCGCGGGTCCATGGCGACGATGGCGCCATTGCGGCTGCCCAGGGCCAGCTCGGCGGCGCGCTGCAGGTCGTTGTCGATGGTCAGGCGCAGGTCCTGGCCGGGCTTGGCGTGCTGGATGCCGAGATAGCCTACCTCGCGGCCGTGGCTGTCCACAATGACATCGCGGGAGCCGTCTTCGCCGCGCAGCAACTCGTCGTAGGTCTGCTCGACGCCGGCCTTGCCCACCACGTCTCCGGGCTCGTAGGCCGCGTAACGCGGGTCGTTGAGCATCTCCTCGCTAACCTCGCCGACATAGCCGATGAGGTGGGCGGCAAAGCCGTCGCGCGGATAAAGGCGGCGTTCCTCGTCGATGGTCTCCAGCTCGGGCAGCTCGTTGCGGTGGGCCTCGATGAAGGCTTGCTCGTCGGCGGTGATGTCCTGCTTGATGGGGATGGGCTGGTAAAGCGGCGCGGCGCGATAACGGCGGAGGGTGGCGCGCAACTGTTCCAGGTCCACATTGAGGCCGCGGGCGATAAGAGGCAGATCGGCGTCGACGTTGTGGTTCTGCTCGCGGACCAGGAAGCAGGAGACCGAGGGGTAGTTATCGACCACCAGCCGGTTCTCGCGGTCGAAGAGCTTGCCGCGGGCGGCCAGCACGGGCTCCTTGCGGACGCGGTTCTGCTCGGCCTGCTGGCGGTAGTCGTCCACCCGCAGCACCTGCAGCCGCCACAGGCCCGCGCCCAGGGCCAGCATCATGAAGAGAATGCCGTACTGGACCACCGTCAGCTTGAGGGTGGAGAGCTTTTCATCGCGGTTGACCCGGCCGGTTACCATCTGTTTCTGCGTTTAGGATACAACGATCCCGGTGTTGGCGGATTTAATCGGCGTATGCGCTGGCGCCGAAGTCCGGAATTGGGCCGGTTTCCGGATTGGCGACGACCCTGCCGGAACGCGGAACCGCTGACCGCAGCCAGGCGGGAAGAGTGCATTGGGCTGAATGCGTCTGCTGACTATGATGCCAATAGGGATATGCGGTCGTTAGCTAACCTCGAATTCGCATATCCAGATCATGCCTCCGAGCGCCCCTGGGTCCGCCGATGGATTCATCCAGCCAGCAACAGGCGGTTCTGATCGGTATTTCTTCCAGGAAAGCGCCGAATGAAATACAATCTCCGCTATGGCGCGCCGCAACAGGTTCTTTACCAGCGCAGTAGGTCTTGCGCTCACGTTCACTTTTGCCTCAGCACCCGCTCAAATGAAGGACTGGGGCAACCGCGTCGAGGGTACAGTTGACCGCCCGCAGGCCGCCCCCGACTACGAGCTATTGGGTTTCTACGCCTATCGCCAGCCCTTCTCTTTGAACGACGACGTAAATCTGCGCATACGCTTTTATCTACCCGAAGACGTGCCGTTCTTTATCAAGGCCCGCGAAATTAAAGTTGACAAGCAATACGAGATGGTTCCGCATATTGAAAAAATAACGAAAAATCCCGGCGGGTGGCGGGAGTTCAGCGGCTGGCCCGTATCCGCCGTCCTGAAACCGAACTCAATCCCGGCAGACAACCTCGGGGTCATCATTCGCCTCAGCAGCCCGGGAGAGGACGCTCAGGAACTCAGGCCAGCCGTACTTCTTGCGTCGCAGCCACCCCAGGCAATCGATGAATATCTTCTTTACCTTACGGTGCGCAGACAATTGAAGAGTCTGGATTACGAGATCAATGGCGCAAATGGTTATTCCAAGTCCTACCAGCAAGAGAAGGACCAAAAAGATCGATCCATCGAGGGCCAAACTGTAATCCCGATCCGTTTCACTGCGGGTCTGCTGCCTCCCGGTCCTGTCTCAGTGCATATCCATGGGCCGTACGCCAACGATCTGACAACGTCGCTCGATATCACCTATCGCTTCTACCACGAGCCTCTATGACTGAAATCTACAAGCTATGGGGCTGGCATAACAGGAGCCGCCAGGAGATCTTAATAGTGGCGGCAGTCTTCGTCATCCCTGCGCTCATGCTGTTCCCGTTAGTCCATCTCAGAACGAGCTTTGAGGCTTCTCTAAAAACCGGGAGCATACAGTTTCAAACTTCGGGGCGGCCGGGCAAAAGCACCGGGCTATTCAATTCTGACACCGCGCCGGTGAATTTGACGATTGAACGATTCGACCGGATCGAGGCTGGTGAAGGGCCATCGTTGTTGGAGATACTGAGTCCGGGTGGGCAGGGCTCCGTAACTTTTCACAGTGCCAGGTTCCATTCTCTGGATGTCCAACAACCGCTGATAATATCCCTTGAGGCTGTCGATGGCAAAGTGATTTTGGCAGTTGACACGCTGCGGCCGGACGACCGTCCCGTTGCCACCGCCATTACCAGCACAGAAGCTCAATTGTCATGCGACGAGTGCGTTGTGGTGGGTGCTGACGGGAAGCAAATCTCCGAGCCTGATACCGCCGGAGTAACTTCAGACGGGGCGCCTCGGTTGTGGTCGGTATACAAGAGGAAAGATAGCCCCCTTCACCTGCAACTCAGGGCAAGGAACGGGATTGCCACGGAGCGCGAGATCGATTTGGCCAGAGACAGCCCCGTTACGTTCGACCGTGAAGGGCGATCCGCCATCCTTGGCTCCGACGGCGCTCTGCAGGTCTCTAGCCTGGAAGCTAAGCCGATCACGCTGAAAGAGGGCCAGTCTTTCGTGATTCGTGCGCTGCAAGGGGATCCGAACGAAGGAGATGCCCAGATCGTGAGCCTGGCCCCCGAAGCGGGAGATTTCAAGGTTGATGTTCGCGGCACATCCGACTGCATACTTTTGGACAAATCCAACGAGGCGGCCACGCCAGCGGAATACTTGACCAGCCAAAGGCCCCTTGCCGTGTATCTGAGCACGGTAGCCCTCATAGGCAGTACCGTGCTAACGATCTTGACCCGCTTAAAGCTCATTAAGCAAAAGGAATAGCAGGAGATTCTTATGCGTTGGCTCTGGCTCCTCTTCGTGCTCTCCCCGCAGTTCTCCGCAGCGATTGACACGTCCAAGATTGACACGTCCCGTTTATTCCCGGGAGTGGTCAGGGTAGAGGCCCAAAAGCAGGTTCCGGAAACCGGGGCGGGAATAGTCATTTCCGCATCCACTTACTCGATCCAGGTAATCACCGCAGCTCACGTGATTGAATATGCAACAGCCCTGAACGTCTACTTCCATTCGGACAGTGCGATCGCTTATAAGGCACATGTTCTTCCTGGAAACAGCGATCCCGACAAGCTGGATCTCGCTGTCCTTGAGGTTCTGGAGTCCGATCAGGGGGGCCGGCCGCTGCCCGAAAACATCAATCAAATACCGCTGACACATGAAGACAAATTGATTCCGTCGCAGCACATCTGGACTGTCGATGGCGAATGGAGAATTGTTCCGAACAACGTCACCCTGCCAAGTCACGATGGCGACCCGCAGAAATTCGAGTACACCAAAGGATCAACAGGCGACGGTTACTCCGGCGGAGCAGTCGTCGATGACTACGGTCAGCTTGTTGGAGTTCACATTGGAGGCGCAGGAGGAGGGCAGTATGCAGTGGCTGTAAACATTGGCGCGGCCCTCGATGTGCTCAAAGCTCTCGGCCACAGCAGCACTCCGAACTTGTTCCGGGCCGCTACGCCACGCACGCAGGCGCTTTGTTCGATCAGCTTTGAGAGAGATCTTAAGAGACCGACGCGCGTAGACGGCGAAGCCTCCGCTTGCCTGGACCAGGTAGCCCTTGCTCTCAAACAGCAGGCGGACGCCACGCTCGTCATTGTGGGGGAGTCGTCGGACCATGAGAAGGAAATGCCTGGGAACCTTGCGGCGCATCGAGCGGTAAATGCCAAGAGCTACCTTGTCACGGAAGAGGGTATTGACGCAGCGCGGATCAGGGTCGAGACCGGCGGCGCAGACGACAAGACGGCAGAGAACTACCTGGTTCCAGCAGGCGCGACATTTACCAACGACATCCAAGGAACCACTCCTGTGAACGAGGGGGCTGTAAAGGCCGTCGCACAGCCCTAGCACACGTTTATCCTTGCCATTTTTTGGGGAAAATCGATCTTGAAATGATCAATCAGGCAATTGGCGCCTGACTCATACAGGCAATAGGCACTTGGGGTCTTCAGAGTTTGCCCGGATGAATAGATTGATATCCCGAAGCGCCAATGCCGTCCGAATGTTTCTGGCTTCGCGCAAAATCGCCGAGTCGTGATTCGAGAAGTGCGGGTGGAGAAGTACGCATTTTTTGGGGTTGCAGTCGGTTGGCCGGCAAACCGGAAACGGACCCGCTGCGCCAGTCCGGGTTCGATTGGCCTTGGCTGCCATCATTCCTTGAGGTGCAGACGATCCAGGAGGGGAAACAGCATCAGGGCGATGAGCGAATTGCCGATGGCCTTGAAGAGTTCGGTGAACCAGGCCCACTCCAGATCGAGGCCCAGAAGGATTCGATGGATGAAAACATAGATGGCGCTGGCAAGAAGCGAGAGCAGGAAGTTGAGCATGGCGCGGATGGCCTGATTTTCGACGTCGATGCGCACGCCGACCGAGGCGGCGAGAAAGCCGGCGACGGTCTTGGCGATGCCGTTGGCGCCGATGGCGTGGTGCGAGAGCGCATCCTCGAAGAGGCCCATGGCCGCGCCCATGAGCGTGCCCTGGATGGGGCTGCGGCGGCCGAGAGCGAAATAGATGGTAATCACCAGAGGGAGATCGAACCAGACATAGCGTCCCACCACCTTAGGCAGCCAGGCCTGCAAGACCAGCGCCGCCAGCGGAACCAGGGCGTAGACCAGCAGGGGGAAACGGCGAATCTCGAGGTCGCGGCGCGATTGGGCGTCCAGCAGGGACATGATTATGGATTCCCCCGCGGGACCTTTGCATGGCCGGCCTTGGATGCAGGCCCGGCAGCCGGCTTGGCTGGGCTACCATTTGGAGCGGAGGCCTCCTTTTCGCGTGCAGGCGTACTTTGCTTGTCGTCGGCCGCGGGCGGAGGCGCGGTCCCTGGAGTGAAGCGGTCGGGGTGCAGTGCCCTGGGCGGCGGGGCCGCGGAATTGGGGTTGGAGGTGTCCAGCAGAGGCTGCTGCTCGGGGGGAAGGCTAGGGTCGGTGAGGCCGGGGAGCCGCTCGGCCATCACCTGAGCTGCCCTTCGCTGCTCGTTGATGGCCGCGGCCTCGGGACCCTTGAGGGCCACGCTGGCAGCCAGATCCTGCTCTTGCTCGGGGGAGAGGCGCGGCTCGGTTGAAACGATGACCAGCACCTCGTCGAGACGCTCAAGATGGGCCGCCGGCTTGACGATGACCTGGATGAACGAATCGCGCTCGGGGTCGGGAATAACCTTCTCGACCACCCCGACCGGCAGGCCGCGAGGAAAGACCTGATCGCCCCCGGCGGTGAGAACTTTTTCGCCCGCCTGGATGCGCTGGTCGGCCAGGATGCCCACAATTTGCGGCCGGCCCACCGCGTTGCCGCGGAGAATGCCGCGAATGCGCGTGGTTTCCAGAATGACTCCCGCGCCGCTGGTCTGGTCGTTGATGGCCAGCACCTGGGCCGAGTGCGGGAAGACGTCGCGGACCTTGCCGACGATTCCGTCCGCGGTAATCACCGCCATGTCCCGGTCGAGCCCGTCCGCGGAGCCCTTGTCGAGGTAGAAGACCCGCGACTGATCGCTGCCGCTGGAGCCAATGACCTGCGCGGCCAGCGTTTTGTAGATGTATTTCTCCTGGAAGTCCAGGAGCGCCTGGAGACGTTGGCCCTGCTTGGCGTCCTCAAGCAGCGATGCCTGCTCCAGCCGCAGGCGGTCGATGGTCTGCTGGAGATCCTGGTTCTGCTGGCGCACGCGGCGCAGGTCGATGTAGTTCTGCCACAGATCCGATGCTCCCATCCTGGACAACTGGATCAGCCGTTCCGGAGGCGAGATCAGAGCATTGGTCCACAGCCGGATGAGACGGACACCGGGCCCGTCCCCTGGGTCAAGGAAATTGTGCCCGCCTACGGTGCGGCGGACCTGCACGGCCAAGCCAACCACCTGCGCCAGCAGGATGGCCAGCAGCACCAGGAGGTTCCGGTAGCGGAGGAAAAACGATTCCATGGCGATGAAGGTGAAACCAAGGGGGAGAAGTGAAGCAGTGAATCAGCGAAAAAGTGAATGAGTGAAAAAATGGAACAGGTGAAAAGCGATCGGCCGTCAAGCAGCGATCAAGGAAAGGTGATTTTCTCCGATTTGCTCATCGCGGGCGGCGATTCCCGGTGCCGGTTTTATCACTTGTTTCACCGTTGTTGTTTCAGTTGTTCACTCATTCACTCTTTCACTTCTTCCGGTTCAATCGATCTTGATCTTGCGCAGGAGGCGGAAGTCGGAGAGCATCTTGCCGGTTCCGAGCACCACCGAGGCCAGCGGATCGTCGGCCACGGAGACGGGCAAGCCGGTCTCTTCGCGGATGCGCTTGTCGAGCTTCTTGAGCAGGGCGCCTCCGCCGGTGAGCACGATGCCGCGGTCGGAGATGTCTGCCGATAACTCGGGTGGTGTCCGCTCCAGGGCCACGCGGATGGCGTTCATCATCACCGCGAGGCATTCGCCCAGGGCCTCGCGGATCTCGCTGTCGTCGATGGTGATGGTCTTGGGCACGCCTTCAATGAGGTTGCGGCCCTTGATCTCCATGGTCAGCGGCTTGTCCAGCGGGAAGGCCGATCCGATCTCGATCTTGACTTGCTCGGCGGTGCGCTCGCCGATGAGCAGGTTGTACTTGCGCTTGAGGTAGTTGGTGATGGCCTCGTCCATCTGGTTGCCGGCCATGCGCACGGAGCGCGAGTAGACGATGCCGGCCAGCGAGATCACGGCAATATCCGTAGTCCCGCCGCCGATGTCCACCACCATGTTGCCCGAAGGCTCGGTGATGGGCAGGCCGGCGCCGATGGCCGCCACCATGGCCTGTTCGACGAGATACACTTCGCTGGCCTTGGCGCGGTAGGCCGAGTCCTCGACCGCCCGCTTTTCAACCTGGGTGATCTCCGAAGGCACGCCGATGACGATGCGCGGATGCACCAGCATCTTGCGGTTGTGCGCCTTCTGGATGAAGTAGTTCAACATCTTCTCGGTGACCTTGAAGTCGGCGATCACGCCGTCCTTCATGGGCTTGATGGCCACGATGTTGCCGGGAGTGCGGCCCAGCATCTCCTTGGCTTCCCTGCCCACGGCTTCCACTTCGCCGGTGTTCTTGTTGATGGCCACGATCGAGGGTTCGTTCACCACAATGCCCTTGCCGGCCGCGAAGACCAGGGTGTTGGCGGTGCCGAGATCGATGGCCAGGTCGCTGGAAAACATGCTGAACAGCGAGCGCAGGCCGTGCGACCGGGAAGAGCGCGAAGGGTACCCGTTCAATGACATTGGGAAGCTGAATCTCCCTCAAGGCCTATTGTACGGCCAACGGGCGGAAGCCGTATAAGATGACCGGGGAAGGGCGCGTCAAGACGAGCCTTGAGGGTAACGGGTGCGGTAAACTCAGGTGTTTGCCGGCAGGCTCGTTGTTAGGCGTTGGATTCGGGACCAACCCCCCGATCCCTGACCCCTGTCGTTCGAGGTTCCCATGACCTACCCCACGTTTCACAATCTGATTGGCGGCGCGTGGCAACCCGCCGCTGGCGGCAAGACCATCCTCAACCTGAATCCGGCGGATCACTCGGATGTGGTAGGGGCGTTTCCCTCGTCGCATGCCGACGACATAGCCTTGGCCGTGGCGGCGGCGAAGAAGGCCTTTGCCGCGTGGAGACTGGTTCCCGCGCCGAAGCGGGCCGAGATCCTGGTTAGGGCGGGCATTCTTCTTCAAGAGCGCAAGGAGCAGTATGCCCGCGAGATGACGCGGGAGATGGGCAAGGTGCTGGTGGAGACCCGTGGCGACGTGCAGGAGGCGATCGATGAGGCTTTCTATGTCGCAGGCGAGGGGCGGCGGCTGTTTGGGCAGACCACGCCGAGCGAGTTACAAAACAAGTTTGCCATGAGCGTGCGCATGCCGGTGGGCGTGGTGGGGCTGATTACTCCGTGGAACTTCCCCATGGCGATTCCGTCGTGGAAGCTCTTTCCGGCGCTTGTCTCGGGTAATACCTGCGTCATCAAGCCGGCTAGCGACACGCCGCTCTCGACTTATAACTTGGTTGAGACGCTGGTGGACGCCGGGCTGCCGCCGGGGGTGGTCAATATCGTCACCGGCAGCGGCGCGGTCGCGGGCAAGGCGCTGGTCGAGCACCCGGACGTGCGCGCCATCAGCTTTACCGGCTCCAGCGCGGTGGGCTCGCTGGTGGCGCAACGAGCCGCGGCGGGGTTCAAACCGGTCTCGCTTGAAATGGGCGGCAAGAACGCGCAGATCGTGCTGGACGACGCGAATCTGGAGCTGGCATTGGAGGGCGCGCTGTGGGGATCGTTCGGGACGACCGGACAAAGGTGCACGGCGACCAGCCGCATTCTGCTGCAGAAGGGGATTGCTTCCAGATTTACCGAGGAGTTTGTGGCGCGAGCGAAAAAGCTGAAGGTCGGCAATGGATTGGATGAGTCGGTCGAGGTAGGTCCCCAGGTGAATCCGAATCAGATTGAGACTTCGGCCCGGTATGTCGAGATTGCTTTGGCCGAGGGGGCAAGGTTACTAGCCGGAGGACATGCGCTGACCGATGGAGCTTATGCGCATGGCACTTTCTTTGAGCCAACCGTGTTGGGTGGAGTTACGCCGGGGATGCGGATTGCGCGGGAGGAGGTGTTTGGGCCGGTGGTTTCGCTGATCGAATTCGAGACCTTCGAGGAAGCCATCGAGATCGCTAACTCCATCGACTACGGCCTTTCGACGGCGCTGTATACAAAAGATGTGAACCGGGCGTTCGCGGCCATCCGCGACCTCGAGGCTGGGATTACTTATATCAATGCGCCGACCATCGGCGCGGAGGTGCACCTGCCCTTCGGCGGCGTCAAGCATACCGGCAACGGCCACCGCGAGGGGAATGGGGCCATCGACTTCTTTACCACGTGGAAGGCGGTGTATGTGGATTATTCGGACACGCTGCAAAGGGCGCAGATCGATAACGCGGAGTGAATGAATGCGGGATAAGTTCTATGGAGACAATCGCGACCTCGTCAAGTGGGGTGTGCTGTTGGAACTCTCAGATCAGTTCAATTGCAAGCAGATTCTACAGGTGCTCTATTACCGGCCGGAGAGCATTGTGATTGATGGGAGACTGCTCAGGCTGCGTAGTGAGGTTGTTGCACACTTCCGTGATGTCACTTCCATCGCCATGCTGAAGTCAAGGGTCGAAATCAAGCTCTTGAAAGACGAATTCCGAGACCGCGAGGCCTATCTCGAATCAATCAAAGCGTCAATTCGGGCATTGGGAGAAGGTCCGGCAATCGTGTTTCTTGATCCCGATACGGGCATCGAGCCGGAAAGTGGAAACTACGACGAAACCCATGTACTTGCAGTCGAGGCTATCGAGATTTGGAAGTCCCTTAGACTCGGCGATGTTCTGGTGCTCTATCAGCATCAGGACAATAGGGCCGGGAGAGAGTGGGTTCAGCGAAAGAGGGTGCAGTTCGCAAACGCATTGAGGATCGAAGGCCCGCAATCGAGACATGTGAAGTTGGCGAATGCACCAGACATTGCGAAGGACGTTGCGTTTTATTTCGTCCGGAAGAACTAGCTCCCATTCTGGTGCAATTCCGCGCTACAGTCCTTCCATGAGCCGTAGTGCCGCCGAAATCCTCGAAGAAGCCCGTCAATTGCCGCCTGGCGATCTGGTGATGTTGCAGTTGTTTGCGGCACGGCTGAAGCCGTGCCCTGATACGAGGCTTGTCTCCCCGTTCGCGATGGCTTTAAGAATCTTCAGGACCCGCAGCTTTCCAGCACATCCCTAAGCGCGAAGCTGGTTTCGAGCCTTGTAACTCCCGGCAGGCGGGATAACTCGTTCTGATGCAGGCGGCCGTAGTCGTGGATGTCGGCTACGCGGGCCACTAACATGTAGTCGTACTGGCCGGCCATCAGGTGACAGCTTACGATCTCGTGACACCGGCGGAGACCGGTCTCGAAGGCTGCCAGGACCGGGGCCGACTGGCGCTCCAAGGTTACTCGTATGTAGACCGTCATGCGCTTGCCGAGGAGGCGGTCGTCGATCAGGGCGCGGTAGCCGCGGATGGCTCCCGAAGCTTCGAGAGTCTGAATGCGGCGGGAGGCGGCGGAGCCGGAAAGACCTACTGCTTCGCCGACCTCGTAGTTGGTGGCGCGGCCGTGACGCTCCAGGTGGCGGAGGATGGCGGCGTCCAGGTCGTCGAGACGGTCGCTTGCCGGCGTCGAGGGGTCGTCTAGCCCAGATTTCTGGCGTTCTTCGGCCGATTCTTGCGCAGGATTGCTGTTTCTATCACGTTTCGTTCCCACGGAGCAGTTTTACCACAAAGATTGCACACATTGAAAGCCGCATGCGGCGTAGGATGCCTGTCAGTTGCAGGTGAATGCAAGCCCGGCGCCGGACCTTTCCCTCCTCCAAGAGAACCCCGGCGCCGGTTTTTTCCCCTTTCAACCCTCCCCGGCCTGCATCCAATGCAACTGGATTGAACCGACACAGGAGAAGCAGCGATGATCATTGGCGTTCCCAAAGAGATCAAGGACAACGAGGCGCGGGTGGGCATAACTCCCGCGGGCGTGAAGGCGCTGGCCGAGGCCGGACACACGGTGCTGGTGGAGACACAGGCTGGAGCGCAGTCGAGCTTCGGCGATGAGGAGTATCAGAACGCCGGCGCGGAGATGGTGGGCGACGCTGGGTATGTCTGGGGTAAGTCCGACATGGTGGTGAAAGTCAAGGAGCCGATCGAGAAGGAGTATGTTTTCTTTCGCCAGGGCCTGGTGCTGTTCACTTACCTGCACCTGGCGCCGCTCAAGGGGCTGACGGACAAGCTGCTGGAAGCCAAGGTGATTGGGATTGCCTACGAGACGGTGCGGGACCGGCAGGGGACGCTGCCGCTGCTCACTCCAATGAGCGAAGTGGCGGGGCGGATGAGCGTGCAGGTGGGAGCGACCTACCTCGAAAAGGAACGCGGGGGACGGGGGATTCTGCTAGGCGGCGTGCCGGGGGTTCCGCCGGCGCACGTATGCATCATCGGCGGCGGGGTAGTGGGCACCAATGCGGCCAAGGTCGCGCTGGGCTTCGGGGCCAAGGTGACGCTGGTGGACGTGAACCTGAACCGGCTGCGCGAGCTGGACGACATTTTTGGCGGACGGCTTTCCACTCTGGCCTCGAACAGTTACAACGTGGCGCAGGCGACGCGCGAGGCGGATCTGGTGATCGGCGGAGTGTTGATTCCGGGGGCGACGGCGCCGAAGATCGTGAGCCGCGCCATGGTGGCGGCCATGAAGAAGGGCGCGGTGATTGTGGACGTGGCCATCGATCAGGGGGGCTGCGTGGAGACGGCGCGGCCTACCTCGCACTCCAACCCGAGTTATGTGGTGGATGGCGTGGTGCATTACTGCGTGACCAACATGCCGGGCGCGGTGCCGCATACTTCGACGCTGGCCCTGACCAATTCCACCTTCCCTTACGTGCTGCGCATCGCCAACCTGGGCGCGCGCGAGGCATTGAGGCAGGACGCGGGGCTGGCCGAGGGGCTGAATACGTGGCTGGGCACGCTTACCTATCGCGGCGTTGCCGAAAGCCAGCAGCGGGCGTGGACGGCGGCCAAGGAACTGCTCGGCTAGTACCGCGGCCGTGTGAATATTCGATCTTCCAGGTTTCAAAATCGGGACCCTTCGACAAGCTCAGGGCAGACCCTGGGGCACCCGGATCGACATGGTCTGGATTCCACAATCACACGGTCACAGTGCTATCTGCTACGCTGTCCGCGCCGCGCCGAAGCCAGGAGCCCACTCGGGCGCGGGGGTGTACTCAACCTATAACGATCACATGCGCGGTCGCGAGTCCAGCCTTGCGATGCCTATGTAGGGTCAGATCGCAAGGGGCGCCGCCGGTCGAGGCATTGAAGGTCACCTTGCCGGTCTTGGTGGGCGTATAGGGGCCGTAGTCTCCCGGCGCGCAGGGCCCTGGGGGAAGAAAGCCTTTGGGGGGAAGGGGAAAGCACCCACTGGGGTCGTCATAGCACCAGACGCAGTTTTCCGCCACCGTCAAGTCGGCGGAGCCGATCTGGCGCAGGTTTTTGGCGTCGATGAGATTGATGGTGAGGCGGATGTCCGTGCCATCCCGCTGGACGGAACCCTTGACCACCAGATTGGCGCCAAATTCCTTGAACGCATCGGCGGGGTTGACGACCTTGCGGCGGCGCACCTCGCTGTTGGGCACGACCCAGAGGGAGGGGTTGCCGGCATCGAGATTGGAAAGCCGGCCGCGAGCGAGTCCATGAGTCCGCCGGCGAGCGCGGAGTCTTCAGGATTGCTGCCGATGTTGTCAAAGGGAAGAACGGCAACGTGCATGGCAGCGGGCGCCGCGGCAAAGATCGAGGCCGCTCGCTGACGCAGCGGAGGAACGGACCCGACGGCGAGAGCAAAAACGAGCAGCAGCGCGAGGGCGCCAAGAAGCCACTTTGCGAGGGGCGAGCGTTGGCGTAAAGCGGGCGCCCAGGCGCCGGAAGCGTCGGCGAGAGCGCGGCGGGTTTGCGCTTTGCCTGGCGGAGCGAGCGGCCGATGAAGAAGAGAATTCAGCCGCATCGATGGGCTGGCTCGGCGCGAGCGGGATGCGGGCGGCGGCAGGTTCGAGATCGGCAAGAAACTCGGCGCAGAATGCGTAGCGGCGGGCGGCATCCTTGGCGAGGGAGCGATAAAGGATGGGCTGCAAGGCGGGATGGACGGAGGCGGAGTTCCGCGGGGACTCATTGAGAATCGCGTAGAGCGTAGCGGGGATGGTGTTGCGCTCAAAGGGGCTGGCGCCGGTGAGCATTTCAGCAAAGACGACACCCAGAGCCCAGATGTCGCAGCGCTGATCGAGTTGGCGTTCCATGGTCTGCTCGGGAGACATGTAGCGGACGGTGCCGGCGATGCCGACCTGAGAGATAGTCTTCTCGCTGATCGCCCGAGCCAGGCCGAAGTCGACGATCTTGACCAGGCCGGAGGGGTTGAGCATGACGTTGGAGGGCTTGATATCGCGATGGATAATGCCGCGGGAGTGAGCTTCGGCCAGTCCGGCCGCCATCTGCGTAGCGATGCGGATGGATTCGTGGGCGGAGAGCGGCCCGCTGCGCAGCCGTTCGGCGAGCGAGGCGCCTTCGTAGAAGGCCATTACGATGAAGGTAAGGCCGTCGGAGGTTTCCTCGGCTCCATGAATGACGCCGATGTTGGGGTGATCGAGGGAGGAGGCGGTGCGGGCCTCGCGCAGAAAGCGATCCTTGTCGCGCTCGCTGGCATTGAGCGCGGGCGGGAGGAATTTGAGAGCGACGGTTCGCTCCAGGCGAAGATCGAGGGCGCGATAAACGACACCCATTCCGCCGGAGCCCGCTATCGAAAGAACGCGGTAGTTGCCGGCTACGGTTTCGCCCTCGGAGAAGCTGTGTTTCAATTCCGGCATGGCGTACTTTCACAGTGTCTTGGAAACTCGCCTTCTAAGACGCCGAACGTGGAAAGACAAGGATGAGGGTGTGAGAACGTCGCAGGGCGGGTAATCCGATAGTACGACTGGACCTGGGACGTGACAAGAGCATCTTTTGCGGGTAGCCTGCCGTATGATGTGGCTGCATGAGGAGGGAATCATGAAACGGCGACGGTTTCTTGCCGCATCGATTGCGGCTTCGGCGTTTGCGATTGCAGGGGACGGGAGGGCGCGGGCGGCCCTTTCCACGGCGGCTGGGTTGCGCGAGTTCTACCTTTGGCGGCGGTATAGCCTGATGAGCGGGCCGCAGTTGAAGCTGACGGAGAGCTACATTGGAGATGCGCTGATTCCTGCGCTGGGACGGATGGGGCTGGGGCCGGTGGGCGCGTTCAAGTTGGACATCGGGCCAGAGACGCCGACGTATTCGCTGCTGATTCCGGGTGCGAGCGTGGAGGCGCTGGCGACGCTCGATCTGCGGCTGGCCGAGGATCAAGCGTTTCTGAAGGCGGCGGAGCCGTTTTGGAATGCTCCGGCGGCGGCGCCGGCGTTCGAGCGGGTGGAGAGCTGCCTGATGGCCGCGTTTCAAGGCTGGCCGAAGGTTACCCCGCCCCCGGCCGCGGCGACCAAGGGCAAGCGCATCTTTCAACTGCGGACTTATGAGAGCCCGAGTTATGGGGAACACGTGCGCAAGGTGGAGATGTTTCACTCCGGGGAGTTCGAGATCTTTTTGAAAGCGGGATTCCATCCGGTGTTCTTTGGAGATACGCTGGTGGGAGCGCGGATGCCGAACCTGACCTATATGCTGAGCTTTGCCGACACGGCGGAACTGGAGGCCAAGTGGGATGTCTTCCGCAACGATCCGGCGTGGAAGAAGTTATCGGGGAGCCCACGGTATAGCTTCGATCCGATCGTAAGCAACATCAGCAATCTGATGCTTAGCCCGCTGGGGTGTTCGGAGATCTGAAGGGCAGCGAGTCAGCGGCCAAGCGCGGGATGGAAATTGCCGGATGGCCGCCTGGGCCGGTTCCCCATCGAAAAGCGGAGGCAGGCGGGGTCGCGGGAGGCGGCAGGTTCTTCTGTTGACAACAACTATCTAATAGGTATATAGCTAATAGCATTATGGCGAAACGCTCGAGTTCGAGCATGGAAGTGCTTCTCGGCATGCTGGCCATCGAGCCCATGTCGGGCTACGACCTGGGCATGACCATCCGCTCGTCGGTCGGCTACTTCTGGAACGAAAGCTACGGGCAGATCTATCCGAACCTGAAGAGGCTGGCGGCGGCGGGCCTGGTCAACTCCAAGACAGAGCGGCATAAGGGCAAGCCGGACCGGCGCGTCTATTCGATCACGAAAAAGGGACGCGAGCGATTGAAGTCGTGGCTGTCAGTGGAGCCGCAGCCTGAGATTCCGCGAAACGAGATGCTGTTGAAGCTGTTCTTTGGGGAGCATGTTCCGGCTGAAGTTCCGATGGGATATGTGGAGCGCGAGGCGGAGGTGTGCCGTGCGCTGCTCGGGTTTCTTGAACGAGAGGCGCGGGAGGGGATCGACAAGAACCGGCACTATCCCGGCGCGCCCTATTGGAGGATGGCTGTGCGGTTTGGGGAGTTGGAGATGCGGGCTCATCTGCTGTGGGCGGACGAGACATTGGTGGAGTTGAAGAAGATGGCCGGGAAAAAGCGGAACCATGGAAGGACCAAAAAGGAGAAGAGTCATGCAGGCAGATGAGGTACGTACAGTAACAGATGCGGAAGCGCGGCCAAGGCCAAAGCCGATCGCTTCATGGGGATGGCTCGCCGGCTTCCTGCTGATCGGGGCGGGCGTGGTGGCATTCGGGTTTCATATTCAACAGGCGCCCGCGGGCGGCGGCGGAGCCCCGGCCGGCCAGATTGCGAGCCACAGCCAGGCGATTCCTATTTACTTAGGCGCAATCCTTATGGACTGGGCTCTGCTTTATTACTGCTGGGCCGGTGTGCATCGGCGGGGCGGTACTCTGGGAACGCTTTCCGGCGGACGCTGGAGTTCGTGGAAGGACGTTGGTGTCGATCTGGCGATTGCGCTGCCGTTTTGGGCGCTGTGGGAAGGCGCGGCCTATGGAGTTCGCTGGCTGCTTGCCGGGACCGTGGCCATGGGCAGCGCAAAGGGCGTCGCCAGCCTGTTGCCGCAGAGCATGCTTGAAATCGCGATTTGGATTGGAACTTCGATCACCGCGGGCGTTTGCGAGGAAATGGCATTTCGCGGCTTTCTGCAGCGGCAGCTCCATGCGCTGAGCGGAAATGTCGTGGCGGCAGTGCTGGGACAGGGATTGGTCTTTGGACTGTTTCACGCCTATCAGGGCTGGACGAATGTGATCGTGATCAGCGTCCTTGGAGTTCTTTATGGCGTACTGGCGGCGTGGCGCAAGAATTTGCGCGCCAACATGATCGCGCACGCGTGGTCGGACATCTGGGGAGGGTGGCTGCAAATGCTGGTTTGGAAGTAAGGAGGAGCAGGCTCGGTTTTCCGCTGCCTGTACCCGGACCGCCCGCCCACTCTCCCCAAACCGCTCTATAATCGCCGCATGTCTTTTCTGGGCGATCCGCGGCGGCGGTCCGTGGCCTTGCTGGCGGGCTTAGTGTTGCTGTTTCTTGCGCTGCTGGGCGCGCTGCAGGCGTTCAATACCTCCAGCATTCAATTCCTGAATCCCGGGACGGCGGGCGAGACGCTGGTCTTTGCCGGAATCACGGTAGTGGTGTTCCTGCTGTTGATGGTGCTGTTGATGCTGCTTCTGCGGAACGCCATGAAGCTCTATGCGGACCAGAGCTCGAGCGCGCTGGGGGCGCGGCTGCGCACGCGGATGGTGCTGGGCGCGGCGCTGATCGCGCTCATCCCGGCCGTCTTCATGTTTCTGTTCAGCTTCTTCCTCATGAACCGTTCGATCGACCGCTGGTTTTCGCCGAATACATCGGCGTTGCGCGAGGACTCGACGCGGGTGGTGCTGGAGCTGGCACAGTATGTGACCGCCAATGCGCGTGGGGAGGCGGAGTCAATAGCGGCCTCTGGCGCGGCGGACCGCAGCCTGGCCGAACTCCAGGATGTGCTTAGCGCGCATCGCATCACGCTGGATGGCGGGTTTGCCATCGTGTACGGCAAGGATCTACGGGTGCTGGCCAGCTTTCAGGCTCCGCCGGAGTCGAGCGCGGCGACCCTGGTTCCCTGGCTGGACGAGGAGGAGCGGGGAACGGCCATTCCGCTCAAGGGGCCGCTTTCGGCAAGCTTGCTGACCTCGGCGCAGCGCAGCGATGAACCGGTGATCAAGGTGGGGGACCAGGAGTATGCGCTGGGGGAATCGGGCAGCGCCTCGGGCAAGGTCGTGGTGACGGCGCTTCCGATGCCGCGGGGGTTGAGCCAAACCACCAATCGCATCCGCTCCGGCGCGGCGGCGTACTGGGAGCTTTTTCGCTCGCGCAACCGCGTCCGCACCACGTTTTTCCTGATGCTGTTGCTGATTACCGCATTTGTCTTCTTTTCCAGCGTGTGGATGGCGCTGTTTTTGTCCAAGCAAATCACCCGGCCGGTAGAGGCGCTGGCCGAGGCGATGGACGAGATTTCGGCGGGCAAGTACGAAGAGCGAGTGGCGCTCGAGGCCGGCGGGGAGATGGGCGACCTGGTGCGATCGTTCAATCACATGGCCGCGGATCTGGAGACCAGCCGCTTCCTGGCGGAGAGTTCGTCGGCAAAGCTGACCGCGGCCAACCAGGCGATCGAGGAGCGGCGGCGGGAACTGGAGACGATTGTCGAGACCATTCCCTCGGGGGTGGTGACGCTGGATAGCGGCGGGCGGGTGCTGCAATCCAATCGCGCCTTTGCCGCGCTGATCGGACGGCGCGAGGAGATGGGGCTGGTTGGGGAGAGGATCGATACGCTGCTGCCGGCCGACTGCGCGGAGGATTTGGCGGGCGTGATCCGGCGCGGATTGCGCATGGGTGCGGCTTCAACGGAGATCGAGTTTCATGCGCGGGGCCGCACTGCCCACCTGGCCATGACCAGCGCGCGCCTGGAATTGGCGCACGGGCAGACGGGGACGGTGCTGGTGGTCGAGGACATGACCGAGCTGCTGCGCGCGCAGCGGCAGTTGGCGTGGAAGGAAGTAGCTCAGCGGGTGGCCCATGAGATCAAAAACCCGCTGACGCCGATCGCTCTTTCCGCCGAGCGGATTGCACGCCACCTGGACCGCGGCGCAGCGGACTCGCCGAACGTGATCCGCAAGTGTAGCGAGGTGATTCTTGGCTGCGTGGGGACGTTGCGCACGCTGGTGGACCAGTTCTCGGCACTGGCGCAGTTCCCCGCGCCGCAGCCCAGGGCCTGCGACCTGAACAAGGTGGCCGAGGAGGCGCTGGGGCTGTTTGCTGGAAGGCTTCAGGGCATAACGGTGGAGTGGGATCTGGAGCCGGATTTGCCGACGGTGCTGGCCGATCCGGAAGCCATACGGCGGGCGCTGGCCAACCTGATCGACAATGCCGCCGAGGCCATGCAGGGCAGCCTGCTGCGGGTGCTGGGGTTTCATAGCGCACTTAGCGAGGATGGCACGGCGGTGGAGGTCGCGGTCTCCGATACCGGCCATGGACTGACGGATGAGATTCGCGAGCGGCTGTTTCTGCCGTTCTATTCGACCAAGCATCGGGGCACGGGGCTGGGCCTGTCGATTGCGGCCAAGATCGTGCAAGAGCATGGCGGCAGCTTGCGCGCAGAGGCCAACAATCCCAAAGGCGCGCGCTTTCTGCTGCGGCTGCCGTTGATGGAGCACGCGGAGCTGGCGGCGCCGGAGGGAAACGGGGCAGCAACGGTAAAGGAATTGCCCTCATGAATCACATTCTGGTGGTGGACGACGAGGCGGAGATTCGCAAATCGCTCGAAGAGATTCTGCGCGAGGAGGGTTACGGTGTAGCCACGGCAGCTACGGCTGCCGAGGCTCTATTGCTGGTCCAGGACGCCCCCTACGATGTGGTCTTGCTGGATATTTGGCTGCCGGACCGGGACGGGCTGGACGTGCTCGGGGATATCCACCAACTGGGGGCGGAGATGCTGCCGGAGGTGGTGATCATCAGCGGCCACGGCACCATCGAGGCGGCGGTGAAGGCCACCAAGCTGGGCGCCTACGACTTTTTGGAGAAGCCGCTGTCGCTGGATCGCACGCTGATCGTGGTAAAGAACGCGGTAGAGGCGCGGCGCCTGAGGACGGAAAACCTCGAGTTCAAGCGGCAGTTCAGCGTGGGGTCGGTGCTGACCGGAGAGAGCGTTCCGGTGAAGGCGCTGCGTCAGCAGATCCGGCTGATGGCGCCTACCAATGGAAGGGTGCTCATCTACGGCGAGTCGGGCACCGGCAAGGAGCTGATCGCGCGCGCGATTCATGCCGAGAGCCTGCGGCGGGACCGCGTGTTTGTGGAGCTGAACTGCGCGGCGATCCCGGAGGCGCACATCGAGGCGGAGCTGTTCGGGTACCGCCATGGAGCGCAGCCCGGCGGACCGGTGGAGCAGCGGGGGACGTTGGAGCGTGCCGACGGCGGATCTCTGTTTCTCGACGAAGTGGGCGACATGAGCCTGAAGACGCAGGCCAAGGTGCTCTCCGCCCTTGACGACCAGCTCTTTACGCCGGTGGGCGGCACCCAGCCGCTGCGCGTGGATGTAAGGCTGATCGCTTCCACCAACAAAAACCTCGAAGAGGAGATCGCCAAGGGCAACTTCCGCGAGGACCTGTTCTACCGGCTCAATGTCGTCCCGTTTTTTGTGCCGCCGCTGAGGGAGCGGAAGCAGGACATACCGCTCTTGGTGCGCGAGTTTCTCGCCGAGTACGGCCGCCAGTACGGACGCCCGCGCGTGGAGATGGGCGATGACGCGCTGGAAGTTCTGGTCCAGTACCATTGGCCGGGCAATGTGCGCGAGCTGAAAAACGTCATCGAGCGGGTGCTCATCCTGAATCCGCGAGCACTGCGGATTGAGCGCAAGCATCTGCCGCCGCTGGCCCACAAGACCGGCAGGCGCTCGACGGATGGATTTTCGACTCTGCAACAGGCGCGGGACGCCTACGAGCGGGAATACATTCTGAAGAAGGTCGAGGAGGCGCGGAATAACATCAGCCACGCGGCTGAGTTACTTGGCCTGGAGCGCAGTCACCTCTACCGCAAGATGAAGGCGCTCGGGATTAGTGTGCGGGAGTAGGTGGTGGGCGCATCTCACCTGACGCATTCTCCATTTGGACTAATCTTCCACCATGTCAACTTCCGCCCTCATCCGGAACTTCGATATCGAGCTGGTTTCGGAGTTCGCTCGGCCCGACGCAAAAAGGCACCTCTCGCGCGGAGAGGCCCTTCGCGGCGCAACGGCTTGCAACATCTACCGCAATCCACTTGGCCAGCTCATTCTCGATCCGGTGAAGACCGTTCCAGTCTCCGCAATGTGGCTCTACGAGAACGCGCAGGCCCTCGCCACGGTGAAACAAGGTTTGAGGGAGCCGGCCGAAGGGAAGAGCGTCTATCGATGCTCGTTTGCCAAGCACGCCAAGGAGTAGTCTCAAGAGTCAGGTGGGTAATGGAAAGGCCTTTTTATGGAACGGAAGATCAAGTTCACGCCTACGGCAGACGCGCAGTCGAGGGCGCTTGAAGCCGCACTGCCGAGGGCCGCGTTCTTCGAGCAGGTTTGTAGCACGATTCGCGCGATCGTCCGCGGGGTCGCGCAGAGGTCAACGGATCGAGGCTAGCCTCAGTGTGCGCTTCGGTGCTCCCTTTGAGCAGATCTCTGTCGATCAGGCGCGGGCCGGCCGGCCGGTCCGCGCGAGTCGTGCAAGTAGGAAAAGGCAAGGTGTGAAAACGAGCCAGAAAGCCGGTGCCTCAGGCACAGGTGTCTCCTGCAGGGCGATCTGCGCGCTTCCGTTCACATTGAGGTAGGTCGAACTGACGCCGATTGAGACGAGATCGCCGGGTAGCAACGGACGGGCCAGGGAAATGTCGAATGCACCGTTGCCGCCCACCAGGGCCATGCCAAGGGAGATTCTGCCGATAGCGTCGGTGTTGTCATTCTGAAAAGCAAAGACGTAGGTGTCGGGGGAGGCAGTACCGGTGACTTGGGTGCCCCCGGGCGTAAGGGGCGAGCCTAGAACAGGAATCGAGAGACTGGGATCGCCCAAGGGACCCGCGTCGGCGATCAGAGAGGTTCCAATGGTCGGGGGGGGAACTGTGCTATCGATGGGAGTGAATTTGAGCTTGAGCGGAAGTGTCGACGTTGGGTCGTCGGCGGAGGTCATCGTGACCGAGTTGCCCGCGGTGAAACCGCCGGAGACTGTTGTTATATGCAGCGTACTCGGAGGGCCGGAAGTGATGGAGTAGTTGGCTCCCGTGCCGCTGCCGGAGCCGCTCAGCCCGCTACCTGATGGAAGGCCAATGTCCATTTGGTTCCAGGTGAAACCGGGACCCTGACCGGTGGAGACTGCCCCAACCTCCGCGGAGGTAACGGTGATGGTGTAGGTAAATTCAGGCGAAGTCAACGGATTCAGCGAAAACCAGGGGATGGGGTTGAAAGTTGTGGTGACGCTTGTTGCGCCGCAGGTTGCTGAAAGAGCCAACAGCATAAGGACCGGTGCAAGACAAGCAGGACCGCGAAGCACCTTGGTGGGGTTTTTCATATATGCCTTCCTCTGACGAACAGTTGGTCAATGTGATTTCCGGTTTTGCACTTGGCAAGGGGAGCTGTCTTGCATGCTCCCTCATCTAGACCCGAGGCATTCAAAGACCGCAACACGCGGATACGGCCTGCCTCCGATGCACAGGATGAGAAAGACAGAGATGCAAGGTGCCTATGGACGCACATAAGGGGCCCGTCTCAATCGGCTGTTGGGGGGCTCAACCCTTGAGAATAGCGGAATTGTGGCTCCAAAGTGCAGTCATGTCAAGCCGGAATTCCCATTTTGCCCGCCCGGCCACCCGAGAGTTTATCCCCGAGTTCTCGGCTCGCCACCTTTTTCGCATTCGTTCCAACAGCGAAGACCTTGTCGTGTGCCACACGGCCTTTGCCGGAACCAAGAAGTCATGACCGCCTGATTTGGAGTCCATTTTACGTACACCTGCCCCGTCAACCCCTTGCGTCGTCCAGATTGGTTTCGCCGTGCTGCCGGGTACCCCAGGGTCCCGATTTTGGGATCTGGGATTGGCTGTCCAGAACCGCACACAGGCTTTCAAAAGCGGACAGTTGGACACTGGAGCCGGGTGAAGCGAAAACTGCGATCCCGTTGCATTGACGGCTCTTGCGCAACATCCGGAGAGCTGAAATCTGGCTTATGAATTGCTGCAAGTGAAGCCACAGGAATTACGCACGGAGGCTGGCGATGGCATATTTTGAGCGGGTGCGGGACGTGATTTCGGGGCCGTTCAGCCCCGAGGTGATCCGGCAGCGGATGTCGGCTGGTTGGCAGATGGTTTCGATCGAATGGCGGCGCGAGCTGCCTGACGCGGAGACGCCGCCGGAGGGTGGGTTCGACGAGGACATCCCTTACGGCCTGCGCATCTCCGACGATTGCTCGCGGCTGGAGGTGCATCCCAGCGAGCACCAGGCGCTGATGACCATGATGGAGCTGCTGGTGCAGGACTTCTCGTATTCGGCCATTGTGAGCGACCTGAATGAAAAGGGCTTTCGGATGCGCGATGGCAGGCCGTGGAGCCGGGTGGCGGTCTTCAACATGATTCCGCGGCTGATCGAGGTGGGGCCACGATTCTTCAACTCCGAGGAGTGGGAGAAGCGGCGGCAGCGGTTCGCGCGGGCAAAGTCGCCTGAAGCACTGTAGAGGTCTTTCCAACCGCGAGTACAGGGTCTTGCGATGCAAGGAATGCGGCGCGGGCCGGAAGCTCAGTTACCCGCCCCGGCTACCCTGACCGCAATCTCGATGGTGCGCTTCCTCAGCGCGGCAAGCGCGCACGCCCGACGCGAGTTATAAGAAAAGTCGTCTTCGGGCAACGCCAGGGATTCAATCCACGACGTATACAACCTCTCAGCCTCGGCGCGCAGGGCGGAATCGACAGCAGGAAAGCGATCGTCCGCAATTTCGCGGCAATACTGCGCAAGCCTGTGAAACGAGAGCGCCCAGTAATTGATTGTCGATTCCTCAGTTGCCATGCGAAATGTTCCCAGGATGCGGCGCCATGGCTGCAACGAGCTTACCAAGAGGGGAAATGCTCTACCACCGATGCCGGCCCCATCATAACTGAGTTTTGGGGGCGTGTCGAGAAGCGCGGTAAAGGCAATCGGATGGATTCTTTCCCAACCCCGAAGCCCACATATGAAGGAGCGGAGTGGGCTGTGGCAATTTGGAGAACCGCTATAATCTCTTCACCATGAATGCAGGAGCGCGGAGCGGCATAGACGCCGGAGATCCTCCCATGGCGCCGGAGCGGCCCTGGTTATTCGGGTTTCTGATTGCGCCGATGGCGGTGCTTTCGAATGGTCTGATCGGCGGCGCGCTTTCCTATATGTTCCGCAGCCAGGGCGTGGGACCGGCGCGCGGCGCGGAGATTATAGCGCTGCTGAGTTTGCCGGCGACGATCTATTTTCTTTGGAGTCCGATCACGGACTTCTGGATGCGGCGGCGCACCTGGCTGATGGTGGCCGCAACCGCGGCCGCGGCGGGCATTGTGGCCGCATTTCACGTGCGAAGCCTGGCCAGCCCGCTGGCCGTGGGACTGATGTTTCTGAGCGCCTGTCTTGGACAACTTATCGTGGCCGGCTGCGGCGGGATGATGGGCACCTTGAAGAATGAGGCGAGTCGCCGCCGCGCGGGCAGCTTTTATCAGAGCGGATCGCTGGCCTTTGGCGCGCTGGCCGTGCTGGTGCTGGTATCGCTCACCGGGCGGCTGCAACTGGGGAAGCTGGGCTGGATCATGGCGGCCATGATTGCGCTGCCATCGCTGGCCGCGCTGGCCGCGCCCGAGCAACGCGCCGTGAGCGAACACGGCCTGGGAAAGACACTGGCGCAGATCTGGCAAGAGTTCAGGGAAACCTTTCTGTGCTGGCGGGCCGTGCCCTACACGCTGGTGATGGTCTTTCCCATGGCCAGCGGAGCCATGATTTCGCTGCTGCCAGGTCTGGCGGCCGACTACCACATCAGCGGCCCGCAGGTGGCGTGGATCAACGGCCTGGGCGGCGCGTTGCTGATGGCGGCGGGGGCGTTATCGGCGTCGCTGGTGCCGTCGCGAGTGCGCGCCTCGGTAGCTTATCTGACATCCGGGCTGGTGAATGCGGCGGTGCTGGCGGTGCTGTGGCTGGGGCCGCTGCAGCCGATGGTCTACTTTGTGGGCACGGTGCTGTTCCTGTTTACCATCGGGCTGGGCTATGCCTTGTTTACGGCGGTGGTGCTGGAGTTTCTGGGCGGCTCGGGCAAGAGCGGCAGCGCGCGTTACTCGATCATTAACTCGCTGGGTAACTTCCCGGTGGCCTATATGGCCTTCATCGACGGCCAGAGTTATGCCCGCTGGGGGGCGCGGGCCATGCCCGGAGCGGATGCCGTGCTCAGCGCTCTGGGGGCGGCCATTCTGCTGAGTTACTTTCTCAGCCGGAGCGAGGGCAAGGGGCAGGCCTAAGAGCCTGGTATTAACTTTCCCGCCGGTGCGAAAGTAAATAACAGCTCTAAGGGCACGGCAAAGCAATATGCAAGGCAAGTTGATACCGGGATTGTATCTTGCGCGGCTTTTCCCCAGTTACTTGTAGATCGGTCCCAGCGACCCAGGATTGTCGCCGGAGCGGGGGTCGACGCGAAAATCCCAGACCGACTGGTTGATCTCGGAGGCGGAGACAATCTCGACCAAGGCGTACTCGCCAATGAGCAGCGGTTGGGCGGGCGCGATCTTGAGCCAACGCTTGCCGGGAAGAACTTCGACCTTGGCGGGGATGACGTCTTCCTCCTGGGTGAGTTTGCCGGTGGGGCTCATGTGGATGGCGCCGACGACGCGCAGGGCCTTGCGCTCGTCGACGCGGACGATGGCGAAGCCCGAAGAAGTGGAATGCGCGCCGTGCTTGCGGCCGGCTACCTCCTTTGCGCCGCCGGTGGCAACGGTAATGGGGTGGGAGAGCACCGGTTCGGCGGTGTCGGGCACGTTGAGCGAAAGGTAGATTGCCGGATCGTTGACGTGCAGGTGGGCTTTGGCGTGCGGCCCTTCGAGTTCGAGGCTGGCCTTTTGGCCGGCCAGGGGGTTGAGGGTGCTGAGGCCGTGTTTGGTATTGGCGTTGGCGTTCAGTTCGGTGGGGACGAGCTCGACCAACTCGGGGGTGCCCTCGAAGGTGTCGAGGACAAAGACGCCGTCCTCGTCGGGCAGCTCCAGGCCCTTGGCGACCTCAGGCATGCGCGCCTTCTGCTCCTCGCGTTCTGCGGCCTCTTCCTTGTCCAGGTCCTCGGCTTCTTTCATGGCCGGTGAAGCTTCTTCCGCGGGCTGGCTGGCATGGTCCCGCTCCCATTTGCGGGTGGCCTCCCAGTCGACCAGGCTGGTGGGCAGCTCTTCCCAGTCGCCCCCGCGCTCGACCGAGATGTAGCGCACGCGCTCGCCGACGATCTCGTAGGTGCGGACGATTTGGTAGGTGCCGTCCTTGAGGATGAGGCGATGATTGGCGCCTGTGCCGGGGATGCCAGGATTAGGGGGAAGGGGCTTGTGGGTCTGGGAGGCCGCGGCCGCGGGGACCAGCAGAAGGAGCGCCAGGGAAGCTGCGAGCAAGAGCCGCCAATGAGTGAGATGGTTCATACGCCCGGGGTTTGATTCAGCCGTCACAAGTTTAGACGAACGGGGCGAGGCGGCGTTGGCGGGTTGCCTGCGGGGGCTTGGTCCGGTCTGTGGCTCCAAGGGGGGTGCTGGTTCGGCCCGCGCCCTTGCGCCTCATCCGGGAGACTGAAATCATGGATGGAACAAGATGCCGGAACTTGCACAGATCGGCGTTCAGCCGTCAAGGCCGGCCGTCGCTTGCGGTCGAGGGCCGCGGGCAACGGTGCTCTGGTTACAGGGCGTCACCCTGGCATGGATGCTTGTGGAGTTCGGTGTCTCTGCATATGCCGCTCAAACGGCTCATAGCCCGGCGATGCTGGCCTTCGGCGCCGACAGCCTGGTGGAGTTGCTTTCCGCCGCCGTTGTGCTGTTGCAGTGGATTCCGGGCATGGCGATTCCGCAACGGAGGGCAAGCCGAGCGGCCGGAGTTCTGCTGTTTGCCCTCGCCATTGTGGTTGCGGCGATTGCGGTTGGGGCCTTGGCTCTGCGGTTGCGGCCTGAGATCAGCCGCGCGGGGATGGGAATCACCATTGCCGCGCTGATCGCCATGCCCGTTTTGGCCTTTCTCAAGCGCAGGGAAGCCGGCCGCAGCGCGGATGGAGCCTTGGCCGCCGATGCCGTGCAATCGGCTGCTTGCGCTTACATCGCACTGATCGCGCTGGTTGGCCTGGCCATGAATGCTGCGTTCCACATTGCTTGGTTCGATTCGATTGCCGCCCTGGCGGCCATTCCGATCCTCATAAAAGAAGGCAGATCGGCTTGGAAAAACCATGCGTGCGGATGCTGCCGAGGGCCTGGTTCTTGAATCGCGGCAGCACCGGCGGAGGCGAAGAACGGGCTGGGCCTGCAACCGCCGCGGTTTCCCGCGCGTCCAACTTTGTGTATCCTGTATAAAGGATGGCCAATTTGGCGGGATTTCAGAGCCACTCGAGCGGGATACGCCGCGCAAAGCCAGGTGCTTTGCCGGTGGCCGCAGTAGTGTGCCTTGTCCTGTTGGCGCTGCTCGCCGTGGTCCAGGTGGCGCACACCCACCTGCTGGACAGCGATGCCGACCATTGCCCGCTGTGCATCGTGATGCATACTGCGGCGCCGGTCGCGGTGATGGCGGCGGTGGTTGTGCTGGTCCAGATGGAGAGCGCTGCCCCGGTTTTCGAGGCCCATGCGGTCGTCCGCCACTGGCATCCCAAGTTGTTTACACGCCCCCCTCCAAAAGGCTGCCGGGGCTAGCTTCCGATTCTCCGATTCAGTCTGGTTCGCGTTGGTTCCTGCCGCTTTTGGGTTTGGTTTTCGGGCGCATTTCCCCAGGCTTAAGCGCAGATTCGGAAAGGGTCCCCTAAATGCTCAGAGGATTCCGCGGCTTTCCCCCCGCGGCAGCCGTCTCGCACTTCCAGCCATTTTGAGGAGGCTTCCTATGCCGTTCAATCGCGGCACGATTCTTCGCATTCTTCCCGCCCTCGTTTTGCTCGGTGCGGCCCTTTCCGCCCCCGCGCAAAGCGGCAACGCCGGCGCTGTGCGCGGCACGGTCACCGATCCATCCGGCGCGGTCATTCCTAACGCGACGGTTCATCTGACCAACGAGACGAGCGGGCTGGACCGCACCGTTTCGACCGACGCGCTGGGCCAGTTCGTGTTCTCCAACGTCCCCTTCAATCCTTACCTCATCACTGTCTCGGCCAATGGATTCGCTGCATTGAGCCAGAATGTTCTGATTCGCTCGGTGGTGGGAATCAATCTCAAGGTGATTCTGCAGATTGCCGGCGCCAGCCAGACCGTCACCGTCGAGGCCCAGGGCGACCTGGTGGAGACCGATCCGACCTTCCATACCGACGTGGACCGCGACCTGTTTATCAAGGTGCCGATGGAGAGCCAGTCCTCGTCCCTCAGTTCTCTTGTGACGGCCACCACGCCCGGTGTTGCCGCCGACTCGAACGGGTTGTTTCACGGCCTCGGCGATCATGCATCCAATTCTTTTTCGGTGGATGGGCAATCGATCACCGATCAGCAAAGCAAAGTATTCTCCAACCAGATTCCATCGAATTCGATTCAATCGATCGAGGTGATCAGCGGCGCGCCCCCGGCCGAGTACGGGGGCAAGACCAGCCTGGTGATCGTGGCCACCACGAGGTCCGGACAGGGCGTGACCAAGCCAACCGGCAGCATCACCGGTTCCTACGGCGCGTTCGGGTCGGCCTCGGCTGGCTTCGATCTGGCCTATGGGGGCAAGAATTGGGGAAACTTCGTCGAGCTGGACGGCCTGAACTCGGGACGCTTTCTCGATCCACCGGAGTTCCAAGTCTTCCACGACAAGGGGAACGAACAGAATGCCTTCGATCGCGTGGACTATAACTTTAGCGCGGTCGATTCGATTCACCTGGACGTAGATTACAGCCGTTCGTGGTTCCAGACGCCGAACACCTATGACAATTTGAACGTGCAGAACGTGGTGAGCGGCGGCGCCAGCGCCGACCCGGTATTCGGAAGCGTCGGCAATAACGACCAGCACTCGAAGATCGGGACCATTAATATCTCGCCGACCTATACGCGTATTATCGGCAATAACTCGGTCTTTAACCTGGGCGCATTCGTTCGCCGCGACGATTATAACTACTATCCCAGCGCCAATCCGCTCGCCGACCTGGGTCCGCCCACGCTGCAAACCTCGTCCATCTCGCAGAACCGGACGCTGACTAACAGCGCGGCGCATGCGGATTTCTCCTACGCCAAGGGAATCCACACCATCAAAGCCGGCGCACAGTACGGCCAGACCTTTCTCAGCGAAAACGACAGCCTGGGTTTGGTCGAGGCAACCTACAACGCGCCCTGCATGGATGTCAACGGAAATCCCCTTCCGGGTTACTCGGATCCCACGGTTTGCGACGGCGTCGTGGCGCTCCAGAACCCAAACTACAACCTCGTCCTTGCGCCATACGACCTGACCCGCGGAGGGAGTTACTACCGATTCTCGGGCCACACCGACGTGAAGGAAATGGCCCTCTTCGTCGAAGACCAGATCAAGACCGGCAACTGGCTCTTCAATCTGGGAATGCGCGGGGACATTTACAACGGTCTGACCGCGGCCCGCCAGGCCCAGCCGCGCGTGGGCATCGCGTACAACATCAAGCCCACAACGACCGTGCTGCGCGTCTCCTATGCGCGCACCCTGGAAACTCCCTTCAATGAAAACCTGGTGCTCTCCAGTACCGGATGCGGGAATGCCGTTCTGTCTCCTCTTCTTAACTGCACGGCGGGGGTATCTGGAACGCTCATCCCCGGTTTTCGCAACGAGTTTCATGCCGGCCTGCAGCAGGCCTTCGGCAAGCATGTGGTAGTCAGCGGCGAGTATATCTGGAAATACACGCACAACGCCTTCGACTTCAGCGTGCTGGGCAACACGCCTATCACCTTCCCCATCGACTGGCATAACTCGAAGATACCGGGTTATGCGCTGCACGTGGATGTGCCGGAGTTCCACAACGTAAGCGCCTATGTGGTCATGTCGTCCGTGGCCGCCCGCTTCTATCCGCCGCAAGCGGCTGGGGCTGGAGCCACCGTCGGCCAAACCGGCCTGCCCTTTCGCATCGATCACGATGAGAAGTTCAACCAGACAACGCACCTGCAATACACCTACTCGCGGGGCAAAGCACTGAAGGGTTTGTGGGGTGGCTTCAACTGGCGCTATGACAGCGGCCTGGTGGCCGGTTCCACGCCTTGCTATGGCGTGACCGATCCCAACACCCCCTGCGCAAACAGTTCAATCGCTTTGCCGAACGGCCAGCCGGGGATCGCGATGGTGGACACCAACATACCCCCTACCACGAACCCCGTGACAGGAGCGGCCGTCGCCCTGCCCTTGACCGGGGACCAGGAGTTTCAGGCTGGATTTGCCTGCAATGGAGTCAAGGCAACGCCGACAAATCCGTTGCCCGCGGTATGCCCGGCCTCGGAGTTCTCTTCGAGCCTGATCAATATCCCCGCCCCCAACCTGGGCGACAACGATCACAATCCGCAGCGCATTCAGCCGCGCAGTCTCTTTGACGCGTCCGTGGGTAAGAACAACCTCTTCCACAAAGAACGCTACAAGGTGGACCTGGATTTGACGGCGATAAACGTCACCGACAAGTACGCCTTGTACAACTTCCTGTCCACGTTCAGCGGGACCCACTATGTCACTCCGCGGGCGCTGACGGCGAAGATTACGTTGAACTTCTGAGCCAAAACCAAGGAGCAGGCTAACTAAGCCTGCTCCGGCTGCGCACGATCCAAGATAGGCTGCGTCCAGTGCAATGATTGAAGGGCGTGCCGATAGGATGCGTGGACCGCTTGGTCGAAACAAACGAACATAACCTTATCAAGAGCATCGCTTTTCTTCAATTCAGCAACGGCTTCCCGGAGCGCAATCCCGACCGCCAGATCGATGGGAAACCTATAGGCGCCGCAACTAACGGCGGGGAAGGCGAGCGTCCGCAAACCGTTCTCTCGTGCAATTTGAAAGCAAGACCTATAGCAACCGGCGAGTAACTCGCGCTCCCCCTGTTCTCCTCCGTTCCATACCGGCCCGACGGTGTGGATAATGTAGTGGGCGGGAAGGCGGTAGCCTTTGGTCAGTTTTGCCTGGCCGGTCCTGCAACCGCCGAGCAGACGGCACTCCTGGAGGAGTTCCGGGCCGGCGGCGCGATGGATTGCCCCGTCGACCCCGCCGCCGCCAAGCAGCGAGCTATTCGCCGCGTTGACGATGGCGTCGACGGCCAGGGTTGTGATGTCAGTCTTGAGAATCTCAATTCTCTGGATCATCGATTGATCGTCCGCTCTACTTTTCGCTGTCCAGGTTCCTCATCTGCACCGGGTCGTAGCGGGTTCCTGCGACGGCGGGAACCGCTGCCTCGATTTCTGCGAACTCCTCCGGAGTTAGCTTCACAGCGAGAGCACCCAAAGTCTCGGTTAATTGTGTCCGCGTGCGCGCGCCGATGACCGGAACAACGAAGCTCTGTTTGGCAAGGACCCAGGCGACGGCTAACTGGACTTGAGTTATAGCCTTGCCATGCGCGATTTCCTTGAGCTTTGCGACTAACTGGCGGTTGCTTTCGAGGTTATCGCCGGTGAAGCGGGGGAGGCGAGCGCGGAAGTCTCCCTGAGCGGCGGGCTGGGAGCCGGAGAGCAATCCACGCGAGAGCGCGCCGTAGGTGGTGGCGCCGATGCCGAGTTCCTGAAGGGCCGGAAAGATCTTCGCCTCCGGCATCCGGCTGACGAGGGCGTACTCGATCTGCAGGTCGACGATGGGGTGGACTTTGGCGGCGCGGCGGATGGTCTCCGGGCCGACTTCGGAGAGGCCGATGTGGCGAACGTAGCCGGCCTTGACCATCTCGGCGATGGCGCCGACGGTGTCTTCGATGGGCACGTTGGGATCGAGGCGCGAGGGGCGGTAGATGTCGATGTAGTCCACGGCGAGGCGCTTGAGAGAATAGGCTAGCGCGGTCTTGACCGCGGCGGGGCGGGCGTCGAAGCCCAGCCAGGCGCCGCTGGGGGCTCGCTGGGCGCCGAACTTGACCGAAAGCAGCACCTCGTCGCGTCCGAAATGCAGGGCGCGGGCGATGAGCATCTCGTTGGCGCCCATGCCGTAGAAATCCCCGGTATCGAGCAGGTTGACGCCGGCATCCATGGCGGCGTGGATGGTGGCGATCGACTCGGCGTCGTCGGAGGCGCCGTACATTCCGCTCATGCCCATGCAGCCCAGGGCGATGGGGAAGACCTCGGGGCCGTTTGCGCCCAGTTTACGGAACGGCTTTGCGGCTGTCGTCATTGATTGGGTCCTTCCATCGAGCATCGTAGCCTTGCTGGCTCGGGGCCGCAAGTTGAGTCCCGATCGCACTTTGATTCAGGGGTGCTCGCGACGCCGGGAACGGCTAGGCGGACCTGTGTTGCCTTCGGCGTCAACGTCTGCAACTTCATGAATTCACAGCCGTTGCGGTCGGTTTGCCCCGCGTTTTCATCAGCCGGTTCAATTTCCTGTTTTCTTTGAAGTGCTTCTCTGCCATACTTGATTGTGCCCACCAGGTACGGCCAATCACAACAATTCAATAGCGAGGTTGCATCGATGTCGGCAAAGTATGTCTTTGTGACGGGGGGAGTTGTGTCCAGTTTAGGCAAGGGTCTGGCGGCGGCCTCGATCGGCTGTTTGCTGGAGAGCCGCGGCCTGCGCGTTAACCTCATGAAGTTCGACCCCTACCTCAACGTCGATCCGGGAACCATGTCGCCCTTTCAGCACGGCGAGGTTTTTGTCACCGACGACGGGGCGGAGACGGATCTCGACCTGGGCCATTACGAGCGGTTCACGCACGCGCCGCTTTCGCGCGACAACAATCTCACCACCGGCCGCATCTACGAACAAATTATTCAAAAGGAGCGGCGCGGCGACTACCTCGGCAAGACCGTCCAGGTGATTCCGCACGTGACCAACGAGATCAAGAACGCCATGCGCAAGGTGTCGGCGAACGGCGCGGATGTGACCATCGTTGAGATCGGCGGGACGGTAGGCGATATCGAGTCGCTGCCGTTTCTTGAGGCCATCCGCCAGATGCGCCAGGAGCTGGGGCGCGAGAACACGGTCTTCGTCCACCTGACGCTGGTGCCGTGGATCGCCGCGGCCCAGGAGTTGAAAACCAAGCCGACGCAGCACTCGGTCAAGGAGCTGCTGTCGATCGGAATTCAGGCCGACGTGCTGCTGTGCCGCTCGGAACGCGCCCTCGGCCGCGAGATCAAGCAGAAGATTGCCGCCTTCTGCAACGTGGAGGAGCGGGCCGTGATTGGGGCCAGGACGGTGCCCTCGGTTTACGAAGTGCCGCTCTGCTTCGCCCTGGAAGGCGTGGACGCGCTGATTCTCAAGTACCTGCACAAGGAGGCTCCGGAGGCCGACCTCGCCAAGTGGAAGGAACTAGTCGACCGTTGCTACCACCCCATGGATGAAGTTTCCATCGCCATCGTGGGCAAGTATGTGGAGTATGAGGACAGTTACAAGTCGCTCAAAGAAGCTTTGACGCATGGAGCAATCTCGCAAAACCTGAGACTCAATGTTACCTGGATCGAGGCGGAGGGGTTGGAGTCGAAGACCCCCGAGGACCGGAGTTATGAGCCGCAGTTACAAGGGTACGACGGGATTCTGGTTCCGGGAGGCTTCGGGAAGCGGGGCATCGAGGGGATGCTGAATGCAATTCGCTTTGCGCGGGAGAAACAGGTGCCCTATTTTGGGATTTGCCTGGGGATGCAGACGGCGTGCATCGAGTTTGCGCGCAACGTGTGCGGGCTGAAGGACGCTAACTCCAGCGAGTTCGACCCGGCGAGCCAGCATCGCATCATCTACAAGCTGCGCGAGTTGCTGGGCGTCGAAGAAATGGGTGGAACGATGAGGCTGGGGGCTTGGACTTGCATCTTGCAAGAAGACTCGCTGGCGTCGAAGGCTTATGGCGGGGCGACCGAGATCAGCGAGCGCCACCGGCACCGCTATGAGTTCAACCGCGAGTACGAGGCACTGCTGACCGGCGGAGGGCTGCGGCTGAGCGGGACGACGCCGGACGCGACTTATGTCGAGATTATCGAGCTGCCTGGCCATCCCTTCTTTCTGGGATGCCAGTTTCACCCTGAGTTCAAGTCCAAGCCCCTGGAGCCCCATCCGCTGTTCCGGGAGTTTGTCACGGCTAGTTACAGGAATCGGCTAGCGCGGTTGGCGGAAGAATCCCGAAGTGAGGCGGTCGCGACTGGGACAGGATAATCTACCATAGGCGCAGGCATTTTCAATCGATGAGCGGGACTTGCCAGGATCGGAGAAGGCCATTAAAGCCAGGTCGAAGGGATTCAAGCGACGGGTAGTTAGTCTCGCCACGGCGATTACGACCTTGATCCTCTACGTTCCGTTCATGGATTCTCCATGGGCTATCTATGTGGCGATGTGTGCGGGGTGCACGATCGCGGTCTTCGGACTCGTATGGAGCGACGGGATGTTGCGCCGGATTCCCGGCGGGGAAGCAAGGCCGCTTGGGCATGTTCTTGAAGCGCACCTGGCTTTTTTGGCGATGGTCATTCTATGGATCTGGTTTGCGCAATGGATCAAGCCGGCACTGCCGGATTGGGTGGTTATCGAGGGAAACGAACATGAATCCTGGTACCTGGTCTTCGCGCTTCTCGGGATCGTGGGGCTACTGGTTGCTGAGTTGTCGTGGCTTTCGTCGAAGCCGGGGCTCGAGAAACCTTACGACCATTCTGCTGGGAAGTGATTCGCAGAGTACGAACTACCCCAGCAGCACTGCCCCAGCCACCTTCCCGGCCAGTGCGCGGTCGAAGGTGACGAGTGTGAGATTGGCGGCTTCGGCGAAGGCGGCGAGATACGCGTCGGCCCACTCCTTGGGTGAGGCTTGCTGCGCGGCGGTGTAGGACCGGAAGATCGATTCCATTCCGAAAGGCTCGTCGGCGAAGCTCGCGCCGGAAGCACCAAGTAGGCGGTCGTAGGCCTCCCAGGCCTGCACTTGTGTCAGGGTTGTCTGCCCCATCGTGCTTTGCGCGGTGAGCAAGCGGAGCAGACCAAGCTGCGTGATACGGCAAAAAAGCAGGACCGTCCGCGGTCGCAGCCTCTTGTACCACGCAAATGCGGATTCGAAATGCCTGTGATCACGTGAGCTTAGGGCCAACCAGACATCGATATCAAGGAAAACCGATGAGGTCATATATTCTCTCGTTGTCAATGTCAATGGACCCGGGAGCATAAGACTTCAGGATCGGCTCGGAAAGCCTCGGAAGCGGATGGGCATCCTGCTCATCGAGCTCGCGGAGTATGCCGCAGAGTACGATTTTGCGGATGGTCTTTCCCTCCATCGGTGCCTTGATCTTCAGGCGGCGATAGGCATCGTCCGGGATGTCCAGCGTGGTGCGCATATACATGTATTCTGGCTTGCCTCAGGCCGCCGCTAACGGTGAAACGATCCGGCTCGCCAGGTCGGGGGCGACCCGGCGGAAGTTGCGGAGGTTCCAGGTGTAGATTTTGTCGGCGGCGATCTTGCGGGCGCAGGCCAGGTGCAGGGCGTCGTAGATCATGGCGCCGGAGTGGCCCAGGTTGGCGGTACGGCGCAGAGTTTCCATGCACTCTTCGGCGGTGAGAGTTACCGGGATCAGGCGCTTGAGGAATGTCTCGACGGCCAGGACCGCATCGCTGGGCGCGAGGCGCAAGACGGGCGGCATGGCGGTAAGGGTGTGATAGACCTCGGCAACGGTCTGCGCGCTGGTAGCTGCTCGCTGGGCAAGGCATCGATTCCATAGCTCAGCGCTGGGCGCGTGGCGCTCATGGCTGACCTGGGCGATGGCGATCAGCACGGAGGCATCTAGGAAGATCACTCGGCATCCTCGCCTGGGTAGTCTGCCGCATCCGCGACCGAATCTCCATCGAGCGTAAGAAGCCGGCGCTCCCGTTCCATGCGGCCCTGAGCAATTACCTCATTCACCATTTCGTCGGTGAGGATGGGCGCGCTTGAGCGGTCGGCAGGGAAGATCAGCGGCGTTCCGTTCTGGATCACCAGTTGCGCCTCGGATGCACTCGGGATCAGCATCAGCGTGTCGCCGGAGCGTTCGATCTTGAGGCGGGTGCCGGGGGTGAGGTAGAGGGCGTCGCGGAGATTTTTGGGAACGACGATGCGGCCGGCCTTGTCGATTTCGACTATGGCGGACATAATGGCATTCTACCATTGAAAATGGCATACATGGGATGGAAGGAGCGCCCCCTTAGGTGAAAAACCGGAAGAGGGTGCGCAACGGATGGTTATTCAGTGGATGCGCGGTCATTTGCCGAAGCCACAGGACCGATCTCGACGGCGGTCAGCAGGTGCACACCGACCCCGGGGGACCCAAGACTAAGGTAACCATTCCGCTGTTGACAAAGCCACTTGCCAAGCCTATCTTTCTCTTCGTTTTGGGAACGGAGGATTGGACGCCATGGCCTATTTTGAGCTTCAACCCGCGGAAGCGGAGCTTCAGCAATTGGCAGAGTCGTACTGGAAGGAAGCCGGAGAGAGAGAACGGCATCTAGAGAAGGCCGCTTACGAGGCGGGGGAGGCGATTCGCGACGGGGAGTTCTCGCTGCCAAATCTGGAGACGATCGTTCGCTGGAAATCGGAACGGATGGTCCATTACCTGATCGGCAACAGCAATGAGAACATCAAGAGCGCCTTGGCGGTGGCCGCTTCGCCGGCAACTTCGCCTCACGACGCTGTCGAGGCCCTGATCGGGCTCCGGGGTATCGATATTTCTATAGCCACTGCGATTCTGGCCGCCATCTTTCCGGACAAATACGCGGTGCTGGATTACCGGGCGCTGGAAGCGCTCGGCCACCCCCGGCACGACGTGGACTTCTATGTTGAATACAACGCCGCTTGCAAGCGGCTGGCCGAGTGCGGGGTGGTGCAGGCGCAAGGCGATCTTCCCGCGCCGACCGCACTCCATGCTCTGGAACGGGCGCTGTGGCAGTGGTCGCGGATCCGCTCCGAGGAGCCTCGATTGGCGCAGGCGCGATGAGAGTCGAGCCCGGCCGGGCAGGGTAGAATCGCCCTCGTGAGACCTTCGTTTGAAATCGGGCCGGTGGAGGTGGGCGGAGGCAGGCTGTTTCTGATTGCCGGGCCTTGCGTGATCGAGAGCGAGGCCCATGCGCGCAAGATGGCCGGCGCCATTCAGCGGATTGCCGCGGACCTGGGCATTCCCTATATCTTCAAGGCCAGCTACGACAAGGCTAACCGGACCAGCCTGAGGAGCTTTCGCGGGCCGGGGTTGGTCGAAGGCACACGCATTCTTGGCCGTCTGGCCAGGGAGACCGGGCTGCCGGTGCTGACCGACGTGCACGAGCCGGGACACTGCGAAGTTGTAGCCGAGGCCGTGGACGTGTTGCAGATACCGGCGTTTCTGTGCCGGCAGACCGACCTGCTGCTGGCGGCGGGCAAGACGGGCCGCGCGGTGAACATCAAGAAGGGACAGTTTGTTGCGCCGTGGGATATGACGCACCCGGTCCAGAAGGTGCGCTCGACCGGCAATGAGCGCGTGTTTCTGACCGAGCGGGGATCGAGCTTCGGCTACAACACGCTGGTTGTAGATTACCGCTCGCTGCCAACGATGCGGGCGATGGCGCCGGTGGTGTTCGACGCCACGCACTCGGTGCAGCAGCCATCGGCGGCAGGCGGGATGAGCGGCGGGCAGCCGGAGTTTATTCCGCTGCTGGCGCGGGCGGCGGTTGCGGCGGGGATCGATGGGCTGTTTTTGGAAGTGCACGACGATCCGGCCAACGCCAAGTCGGATGGCGCGAATGCGCTGGATTTGAAGCTGCTGAAGCCACTGCTGGAACGGCTGCTGGCAATCGATGCGGCGGCAAGCCCCGAGCCATAGAGACTGGCATTTTCCGGCCCAAAACCGCCCCCGCCGCGGCGCGCGCCCAGGTCGAGCGCATCGCCAGCGAGGTGCTCACCAACCCGGTCATCGAAGAGTTCACCTACCGTATCGAGGAAGAGCGCACCCGGCTCGCAATGCCGCTCCGCCGCGCTTTCAAATCTCAGCCGTAATCGACTGGCGGCCAATCTGCCGTCTGCCCGCCGGGAAGCCCGGAACCGGGAAAGTCCCGCGGATCGACGGATGCTGGCCGACTTCACACGTCTAAACCGTGATTTGCCTGAAACGGTTGCCCCGACCAATGAAGTTCTCAGATGGGCGCTGGTTGGGATCGGGCGGCAAGAATATCCGCTCACCGAGCGGGGCGCGGAAGACGTTAATACCGCCGGATAGGTCCATCTGACGCAGTAGACTTAGCTGCCTTTCGTTCAGATGCATGCGGTGCTGGTCGGCCAGGTAGATCAATCCCGCATCAAACGCCCGGTGGTAGGTCGGGGAAAGGGCGATGCCATTCCTCACATGATCCGCGCTTCCCTCGGCGCCGACCGGGAGAATGTGCGCCGCATCGACCAAACGGAGCTGTACGCGCGCGACTGCGCAGCGGTTGCCGTACGCGAAGAGAACCTTCGCCAATAGCCAGTGCTTCTCGTCAGCCAGAACCCGTCAGCAAGCCCGCTTTGCGCCCAACCACGACTTCATCGGCCCCACAATCAAGCAGGCCCTGTATCCGGGCACGGCCTCATCGACCGAGCCATACAGCGAGCCTTGCATCGGGGCGCGACTTGAGTCGTGCCGCAAATGGCCGCAAACAACCAGACCGGGCTTCAGCCCCTGCTCGCCTTCCTCCTTGCCAAGTGAGGTAGCAATACGGATACTCCTCAGGGGAGTCGACCAATCCCGCATTCACCGGATTCTGAGCGCTGTACTCTCGATAGCGCATGAAGCTTTCCTCCTCGTCTGCCCGGACTTCGGAAAACCCACGTTGCCACAGCTCGCCCAGGTACTGGAATTCCCGCTTCAGGCGATAGGAGAAGTTGCCCTTAACGAGTTGCATAGCCTTTTCGATGGTCATATCCCCGCGGACCGCCAGCAGGAGATGCAAGTGATCCGGCATGACCACGAAATCGTGCAGCAAGAATCTCCCCGCCGCCACCTACGATCGTAAAACGCCTACCAGATTGGCGACCGAAACTTGGCGAAGAAAGAACGAGTTTTCCACTGCTTTCGCCCTTCCCGCGCGGCGGCGTGCAATCTCCGCGACGACGAAATGGGGACCGGGATACCCTTCGGGGTTGGGGCATCGCCGCGCCCGGGGGGCACCCGCCCGGCGGACCACGCCAATGGCCCCGACCCGCACAGCTCTCAGCTCCCATTGTGCGCCGGAGCGGGGTTATTATCGGCAAGCCACCTGCGTTGGGGCGGGCCGATGGGGACCTAACGCGTGACTTGTCGGCTACATGCCGCAAACCGCTCCCGTGGTTGATAATGGTGCCACAAAATGTTCCAGCAGGGAGTAGTTCTGTGACGCTTCGCGTAGGTGCGTTCTTCTTTCTTGCATTTCTTCTTGCTCCCAGTTTTGCAGCGCTCGATGCCCAACGCCAAGCCAACAGCAACGCAGTCTACCAGCAACTGCGCGGCTTGTTGCCGGGAGGGGAAGTCATCACGGTCGATAACCTGGAGCTGCGCCGCGACGCAGCCACCTTCACCTTCCAGCGCGGCGACTTCGCTTTCTATGGCGCGGTCAACGGGAAGGTGACCGGCGCGGTCTTCAAGGGCGAGGGCCATGTGCATATCACTCCTCCCATCGCCGTGGAGCGGCACAATCTGTCGATTCTCACGCACAGCGAGGAGTTCGATGAGGACTTCGACCAGGCGGTGCTGCGCTTTACCGACGGAACCGCGGAGGAGCTGCGCAAGGGCGCTGCGGGCAAGGGCGAGCCGGACTCTGTTTACGCCAAGGCGGCGGAGGAATTGCAGGGCTTTTTGCGGCATCATTCCACAGGGGCATACCTGATCCAGTCGGAACAACTCTATTATCGGAAGATTTACGGGAACCTCGATCTGCGCCTGCTGGCAGACGTCATGAGCCCTGCTCCTGGCGGATTCTTCTACGCCGCATTGCATGGGCACAAGTTATCCCACTTGACATTCCAGCTCGATCCGCTGGGAGTGGCGGGGCTGGCGCCGGAAGAGGTGTCTCTCCAGAGTTGGGATTGGAACAACGAGATCATGACCTACCCTCTCGCCTTTCATCGCGCTGCCGAATACGCCAACGGCACAGCCAGCGGCAACGAGCACAACGCGGCCTACAAGATACTGAGCGAAAACCTCGATGTGTCGATCGCGAAGAGCGGATTTCTCACCAGCCTGGCCACCGTGGAGGTTCGCGCGGAGCAAGACGGCGTGGTGGTGATTCCTTTCGATCTCTATCCCACGCTTCGGGTGAGCGGCGCGGAGACCGAAAAAGGCGAACCGCTGGATTTTGTGCAGGAAAAGAAGGACGAGGATCCGGACTTAGGCGTGGTGCTGGCGCAACCGCTGAAGAAAGGCGAGACCGCCACGCTGAAGATCGCCTATGGCGGGAAAGACGTGGTGATGAACAAGGGCAACGGAAACTACTACCCGGTGGCCCGTGAAGACTGGTATCCGAACTCCAGCAACGGTCTTGGAGACTACGCCACCTACCGGATGCTGTTTCATGTGCCCAAGGGGCTGCAGTTGATCGCCACCGGAACCAGGCTGAGCGAAAGCACCGACGGGAGGATCACGACATCGGAGTGGAAAACGGAGGTGCCGTTGCCGGTGGTGGGCTTCAGCCTGGGGGATTTCTCGAGCAAGGAAGCCAAGCTCGGAACTCCGCTGGGAGGCGAGTTGACCGTCGATGCTTACGCCAATCAGCAGGTTCCGGACTTTGTAACCCCTCTGGCGAATCAGGGAACGCTGGGCACATTGAACACCACTCCCATGCTGGCAAACGAGCTCAGCCAGGGCGAGGCCGCCGCACAGGTTTACACCAACTACTTCGGCCAACTTTCCTTCACGCACATTTCCTTGACGCAGCAGTCCGCGTGCGACTACGGCCAAAGCTGGCCGATGCTGGTTTACCTGCCCATCTGCGGCTTTTTCGACGACACGCAGAGACACTTTCTCGGGTTGGGGGGCGAGAATCTGAACAAGCACAATTACTGGAAGGTGGTGACCCCCCACGAAGTGGCGCACCAGTGGTGGGGGCAGACAGTGGGGTTTCGCGGCTACCGCGACCAATGGATGAGCGAAGGGTTCGCGGACGCCTCAGCCTCCATCTATTTGCAGGCAACGCGGCCCAAGGACGACGAGTTTCTCGATTTCTGGAAACAGGAGCGCAGGCTGCTCACGGAGAAGAACCCTTTTGGCTTCCGGCCTATCGATGTGGGCCCGGTCACCATGGGCATTCGGCTCAGCTCGCCCAAGGCAGGCTGGAATATCTACGACGATCTGGTCTACCCCAAGGGGGCATTCATCCTGCACATGATTCGCATGATGATGTGGTCGTCCAAGGATGGGGACAACCGGTTCATGGCCACCATGCACGACTTTGTAGATAGCCACCGGCTGCAGGCCGCTACCACGGAGGACTTCAAGGGCATGGTGGAAAAACACATGAGCCCGCAGATGGACCTGGACGGCAATCATCGCATGGATTGGTTCTTCAACCAGTACGTCTACGGCACCGACTTACCCACCTATCATTTCGAGGGCCAGACAACGCAGAACGGCGATGCGACAACCTTGCATTTCAAGCTGACTCAGTCGGGGGTACCGCCCAACTTCAGAATGGCAGTCCCGATCTACCTGGAACTGGCGACCGGAAAGATCCTGCGCCTGGGCTCGGTCAACATTACCGGATTGAAAACGATCGACCAAACCGTGCAATTGCCCAAGCTGCCGGCGGCGGTGAAGCGGGTGTCGATCAACTACTATTACGACGTTCTGGCCATCGAGAATTAGGTTCGGGCCAGCGCGGCGGGCGGTGCGGTATACTCCGTTACGCAGCAGAGCGGGAGGTTTCACGATGGGTTTGAAGGCAATATTGACGATGGCGGCGGCCGGACTGGTGGCCGTGACGGCTATAGCGACGCCGGGAACGATGAAGGCGCAAGGCGGCGCCGCGGCAGTTGACACGGTGCTGAAGCCGGCGGATTTGCAGAAGCTGTTGCCAGACAAGGTGTACTACAAGGGCCAGTCGGCCACCACGCAATTGCGCAACTCCGGCGGAGTGAAGTTCGCAGACGGGTCCTATGTGCTAGCCACGCTGGTCGACACCAGCGGCTATTCGACCAGTGTAGCGGCGAAGTATCAGGCCTACTTCATCACCGAGGTTCCCCTCAAGGTTGGCGGAGAGAAACTTGCGGCGGGCATCTATGGCGTGGGATTCATCGCGGACGGCAAGTTTGTGGTGACCGATGTGGGAGCAAACGACGTGCTCACCGCGAACTCCGGCGAAGATGCCGGACTGAAGCGGCCTCTGCCGCTCCAGGTGACGGCGGACGCTGCCGGGGGCGGATTCCGCCTCTATGCCGGACGCCGCTATGTGATCTTCAGTCGCTAGTACTCAGACCGCGTGATTTGGTAATTGCTCCCGGACAAGTGCGGGCGTGGACTTCCGCACGACAGCCGGTCTCCCACCCCAGCGGGCACAAATCGCTCGCCGGGGACCCCGATTTAGAGACCGGCGCTACCTTTCGACCCTCACCGAATCACGCGGTCACGGTACCAGAAAGCCGCGCCCGAAGCGCAAGGTCGCTGCTTCGGGCGTTCTGACTCCTCCGAATGCCCGCTCAGCAGGGATCGGATGGGGTATTTTGCACGGCCGGTGGGTTGCGGTGAAGCCCGGAATGTGATTCATTCGTCCTATAAGGAAGCACGTCTCTCTCGAACAATGGGGTGAAGCCATGCCGCTGAAGCTGACGGTGAACAATGAGGCGAAAACGGTAGACGTCTCTCCGGACACGCCTCTTTTGTGGGTCCTCCGGGACGTTTTGGACTTGAAGGGCGCCAAATACGGGTGCGGCATAGGCCTCTGCGGGGCTTGCACGGTGCTGGTAGGCGGCCGGGCGGTGCGCTCCTGCATGACAGATGCGAGCGCCGCAGTGGGCCAGGCAATCACCACCATCGAGGGACTTTCTCGCGACGGCCTGCACCCCGTGCAGGTGGCCTGGGAGGCGCTGGACGTGCCCCAATGCGGCTACTGCCAGGCGGGCCAAATCATGTCGGCCGCGGCGCTGCTGTCGCACACGCCCCATCCCACGGACGCGGAGATCGACACGGCCATGAGCGGCAACCTGTGCCGCTGTGGGACCTATACCCGCATCCGCCAGGCCATTCATGAAGCGGCTGGCGCAACTGCCACCAACAAATAGAAGGGAGGCTCGGACCATGCGCATCGATCGCAGATCGTTTCTTCAGTTGAGCGCCCTCGCCGGTGGCGGCCTCGCTCTGAATCTTTATCGCTCACCGCTGGCTGCGGCGCAAAGGCCCGGCGCGGACGCCGATCTTACGCCGCAGTCCTTCATTCACATCGCTCCGGATGGCGTGGTCACCATCATGGCGCGCGCCTCGGAGTCCGGACAAGGCATGCGCAACATGCTGCCCATGCTCATTGCCGAGGAGCTGGACGTAGATTGGAAAGACGTCCGCGTGCAGCAGGCCGAGCTGAACGAGAAGAAATACGGGCCGCAGTTTTCCGGGGGCTCCGCGAATACCCCGACGGGCTGGGAGCCGATGCGGCGCGTGGGCGCGGCCGGCCGCCAGTTGCTCCTCGCCGCTGCCGCGCAAATGTGGGGTGTGCCGGCAGCCGAATGCACCACGCAATCCGGGCGGGTGCTTCACGCCGCCACAGGGCGCTCCGCAAGTTATGGAGAACTCGCCGCCAAAGCCGCCGAGCTGCCCGCGCCCGCGCTCAGCAGCGTCAAGCTGAAAGACCCCAAGGATTACCGCATCGTCGGCCACTCGCAGGCGGGCGTCGACACGCACGGCATCGTCACCGGCAAGCCGCTCTTCGGCATCGATGTTCAACTGCCGGGAATGTTGTACGCAGCCATTGAAAAAGCTCCCGTGTTTGCCGGGAAGGTAAAGACCGCCAACATCGAACAGATCAAAGCGCTGCCGGGCGTGCGCCATGTCCTGGTCATCGATGGGGGCATCACTCCGGCCGCCTTCACGCCCTGGGAGCCAGGCATGGAACCGGGCATCGCGATCGTGGCCGATACCTGGTGGCAGGCGCAGCAGGCTCGCAAACAGCTCAAAGTCGACTGGGACCTGGGCCCCGCCGTCGCGCAAAGCAGCGAGGGCTTCGAAAAGCGGGCAGCGGAACTTCTTGCGGCCCCGCCCGCAAATACCCTGCGCAAGTATGGCGACGTGGAGACCGCGCTCAAGTCATCGGCCAAGGTGGTCGAGGCCACCTACCACTATCCGTTTATCGCGCACGTGACCCTGGAGCCGCAGGGCGCCACCGCGCACTGGAAAGACGGCAAGCTGGAGATGTGGTCAACCAGCACGCTGCCGGTCGACGGGAGAGGCCTGGTAGCCAGGACGCTGGGCATCCAGGAAAGCGACATTACCACGCACATGGTGCGCTCGGGGGGCAGTTTTGGCCGCCGGCTGCAAAACGACTACCTGGTCGAGGCCGCATGGATCGCCAAGCGTATTGACGCGCCGGTCAAGCTTCTCTGGTCCCGTGAAGACGACATCGCCCACGACCCGTTCCGTCCAGGCGGAACGGTTGGCCTGAAAGCCGGTCTCGATGCGCAGGGCAGGCTCACTGCCTGGCGGCATCACCTGGTTACGTTCGGCGATGAAAAGCACTCGACCTCCGGCGGCGGCATCGGACAGGACACTTACCCCGCCGGTTTTCCGCCGGCTTACGCGCTGTACACCTCGACGCAGCCGCTTACGCTGCGCACCGGAGCGCTGCGCGCCCCCGGCGATAACGCCTACTGCTGGGTGGCGCAGTCTTTCCTGGACGAGTGCGCTCATGCCGCGGGGCGCGATCCGCTCGAGTTCCAACTCGAGCTGCTCAGCAACACGCGAGCGCCCTGGTCCTCTGGCGAACATGACGCCGTGGGCGACCACGAGCCGACGGGACCGTCGGTGCTGATTCCGGAGCGGTACAAAGGCGTGCTGGAGTTAGTCGCGGAAAAGTCGGGCTGGGCTCACCGGAGCAAGGAACCGGGCCGCGGGATGGGCATCGCCGCATGGTTCTGCCATTTGGGCTACTTCGCCGAAGTGGCCGAGGTGAGCGTGGACAAGGCCAACAAGGTTACCGTTCACCATGTGTGGGCAGCGGGCGACGTGGGCTCGCAGATCATCAACCCGCGGGCCGCCGAGAGCATGGGCTACGGCGGTGTCATCGACGGCATGGGCGAGATGGCGCAGGAGATCACGCTGGTCGACGGCCGCGTGCAGCAGACCAACTACCACCAGCATCCGCTGATGCGCATGCGCCAGGCGCCGCCTATCGAAGTCTTTTGGCGCAAGACCGACTACGCTCCGACGGGCCTCGGGGAGCCGACACTGCCGCCGATTCTGCCGGCTGTCGGCAACGCCATCTTCGCCGCCACCGGAAAGCGCATTCGGACGCTGCCGTTGCAGAGGAGCGGGTTTAGCTGGGCTTGAGCCGGCAAGCGGTTGAGGCAGCACGCCGCCTGGTTGGGAACGTTGCCCAGAACGTTCCCCTATTGGGCTGAGTTAGAACCTTCACACAATCAAAATCGGGGCTTCGAGCGACTGGCACGCCTACGCTGATTGGGGGGAGATCCCTCGACAAATCGGCAAGATCGAAGGCGGCTCACGATATGCAAAGATTCGGCTCATGTCTAGTTCTCGGAGCGGCGGCGTTTCTGGTTGGGTGCAGTTCGCTTTTCATGTCGTCTGTGGCTACCGTCCAGCCGAGCAAACTGACGATCGCGACGACCTCTCTGCCAAGCGGAACGGCCGGCGCCGCCTATAGCGGCGCGGTAGGGGCGTCCGGTGGCACGACTCCGTACACTTTCAACGCCAGCAACCTGCCCAGCGGATTGACTATCAATAGTTCGACGGGGGCGATCGCGGGGACTCCGGCGCCGGCCTCCGTGGGGACGACATCGGTGGCGGTAACGGTGACGGACTCGACCCAGCCTTCACCGCAGTCGGCTACATCCAATCTGAGCATCGCGGTAAACGCCGCAGCCGCCGGACCATCCTGCGGGAAGATGAGTACGGGAGATGAGGCCAGTCTCAACGGTTACGTCCCGTTTCCACCCACGAATGTCTGGAACACGGATATTTCTTCGGCCCCCCTTGACCCGAATAACGAAGCGATTACTTCCGCGGCCGGGTTTGCCGGATTGCACCTGCACCACGATTTCTCCTCGGTAGCCGGCGGAAACTACGGCATTCCGTATGTGGTGGTCGATTCCAGCTCGACACCTTTGGTTGCGATTTCCGTGCTCGATTACGCCAGTGAAAGCGATGTCGCACGGGCACCCTACCCGATCGCCGCTCCCATCGAGGGGTCGCCGGCGGATTGCGATGGTTGGCCCGACACCTATATCGGGGATTCGCATGTGCTTGTGGTCGATCGGGCCGCCTGCATGCTGTACGAAACCTATAACACGCATCGGTGTAACGGAGCCTGGAGCGCGTCGTCGGAAACGATTTGGGACTTGAAGAATTATGAGCAGCGTCCCTGGGGCTGGACTTCGGCGGATGCCGCCGGGCTGCCCATCTTTCCTGGGCTGGTGCGGTATGACGAGGTGGCCTCCGGCGCCATCGACCACGCCATTCGCTTCACCATGCAACATACGAAAGACGACGCCAACGACGGGTACTTCGTGTATCCAGCCAGCCATGCCGCGGGCAATATCTGGGGAGTCAGCAACGTCATGGGGATGCGCATCCGGCTGCAGGCCGGCTTCGACATTTCCGGTTTCTCCGCGGCCAACCAGGTGATCCTGACGGCTATGAAGAAATACGGGATGATCCTGGCCGACAATGGCGGCTATTTCTTCTTTCAAGGGGCGCCGGATCCGCGATGGAACGACGATGACCTGGAGAATCTGGACGCCATTCAATCGTCCAACTTCGAAGTCATCCAAATGACGCCGGCGTTTCCCGGCTACGACGCCAACACCGCGCCTACCGGGCCGCCGCCAACCGTCGACAGCTTCACTTCGTCGGCTTCCACGGTGGCCGCGGGAACGCCGGTAACGCTGAGCTGGACCACCAGCAACGATACATACGACTTCATCGACGTGCTGGGCGGGGTGAGCGGGGGAAGCGTAACCACCACTCCCGCCGCAACCACGACGTATACGCTGAACGCAACCAACCAGTATGGGCGTTCGACCAGCCAGGTTACGGTGACGGTTCATTAGCAGGAATTGGCGCGAAACCCAGGTCTCAGAATCGGGGCCGTGCGCCTGCCGGTGGGTTGGAGCACCCTGAAAGACTCCTGCTCAATTGGGCCCGCAGTGGAACTACGATCCATCTGCCGCGGTTTGGCGGAAGGGAAGGTACAGCAACAGGAAGAGGACGACGGCGACGCCCTCGGCGCCCAGGATGTACCAGGGCCATGGTCCAAGAAACGTGAGCAGCGAAACGGTCAGAGGCTTGGCGCAGAGGAACATGTAGTCCGTTTTGAAGAGGAAATCGAATGTGCCGATGATGGCGGCAAAGATGTTCAGGGCCAGCATTGCCTTGGCGACCGATCCTGGCCGTGGCCGCGCCTGCCCAGACCACGCAAGGTAGAGAACGGCAGTCACAATGAGGCCATGATCGAGAAAGAATTGCACGGACAAGTAGGCGGGCGAGGATTCCGGCAGGTTCGGAGTCAGCAGCGACATCGAAGCCCCCGCCAAACCCCAGTAATAGGCCAAGTCGAAGACTGCCGGCTTGAGGGTGAGCAAGGCGAGGATGACCAGCAGTAGCGAGACGTCGCAGAGTTCCAGCGGCATGTGATCGGGAAACGTCAGCTTACCGTGCACGGCCAGATATCCGTAGTACATTACCGAGCTGAGGAAGAGAAGGACGGCCATGACCAGTCGCGGCCCCCGCGACCCAGGGGGAAGCCTTCGCTGGACTGCGGCAAAGATGGCCGCAAGCAAGGGAACCGCGCCGAGGATGAGAAGATGCACGAGTCCGAAGAGGTGAAGCTTGCCTGGCATGCTGCTCCGGGTTTGTGTTGTTGGGTCTGTAAGGAGGCTGGCGGAATTGTAAAACGTCGGCGGACGATCAGGCTAGCTGGTTGATGAAGCGACGGTGACGATTTCCATTATTCAATTTGAGACTTGGAACTGAGACGGGCAAGGCCTTTATTTTCATGGACCGGGCGGCGTCTCAAGGTCTACCCGTTTTTCGACTTTGCCCGCGCCGCTTTGGCGTCTCGTTGGTCCACCCTCTACCGTCCCCCCGCCGAAGCTTCGTTAGCCTCTATCAGCGGCGATTCCCCCATGCGAGCTTGAGAATTCAGAGGAAGGGATTCGTAACCTGGAGAGTTCCGAAGCGCTGGCCGTGCTGCAGATCCTCCGTAAAAAGGAGATTGCACCGCGCCTGTATAGCGGCTGAGACGATCAATGAGTCGTACCACGAAAGCCCGCTTTTGTCGCGGAGATGCAATGCCTCCACATAGAGCGCCTGTGACGAATGCACGCCGAGCAAGGGGCGGAAAACCGTGCTCAGATATTGCTCGGCGTCCGCCGCCTTCATCGGTTGGGAGAAGCGTGTCAGGGCCACATTGAAGAATTCCTGCACGACTTGATAGCTGATGACGCCCTTTTGCGTCGTCAGGGCCTTGCGGATGAGTTGCGCGGATTTCCGGGATTTTGCGGTGGCGCTTCGATCGAACGAATAGACGAAGATATTCGTATCCAGAAAGAATCTATCGCTCATTCAATTCGTTCCTGTTGAAATGCCGGCCTGCATCTACGTGTTGCAAGCGGTGCATCAGGGCATCGAAACCTTGGGCGTCTCCCGCGCTCCGGGCAAATTGCGCAAGCCATTCGCGGAATGCCTCGTTCAAGGTTCTGCGCTGCCCAAGCGCGATAGAACGCGCCCGCTCGATCTGGTCCTCGTCGGCGCTCAAGGTAATGTTCTTCATGCGAAACCAGTGTACACTACTATCGTGTAATTGGTTAGGCCGGCTCTCTTTATTGATGGTTTAGCGCCTCAAGTTCTACCCTTTTTGCGACTCTCATTGACCAACATGGGCAGACTCGGGATAAGCTCTGTCAGACGGGAGCGGACTCGCCGACTGCCCCAGGTTTTCTTCATGGGACTTGGAATACCAGAAGCTCCGAGGCTCAACTCCGATTCGAGGTCGAAACTTGGCTTACGCATCTTCGCCGATGCACTCGGCGAAGCCGGTGGCCAGGATTGCGGCGCAGGGGTTAGACCGGGCGGGTTGGATGCTGTAAACCGGCCCACGGCCTGCGATTCCGCCGAGTTGCGCCGGGCGGGCTGAGGGTGTATGTTGCCGTTCATGCATTGGGCGACTCCGGAAGAACGGCGCAATCTGGGCCAGGCGCGGCGCAAGCAAGTGGGCCGCCAGGAACACAACCAACTCAACCCCAAGGCCCGCAAGAGTCCGGCCTCGGCTTTGCTCGAACGGTCGATGCACGGCCGCGTTCCAGCGCTGATCAAGCTCAAGTACGAGTTGATGGCGGAGTCGCCGTTCGGCTACTTTCGCGGCGCAGTGCCGGTAATGGCCGCCGACCTGTCGGTGCTGCCCAATACCGGAATTCTCTCTCAGCTATGCGGCGACGCGCATGTGCGCAACGTGGGGGCATACGCCGCGCCGGACGGCCGGCTGGTCTTCGACATCAACGACTTCGACGAGACCATTCGCGGCCCGTTCGAGTGGGATTTGAAGCGCATGGCGGCTTCGTTGACGCTGGCGGGGAGGGGGTCGAGCCACAAAGATGCCGCGGGCCGGCGCGCCGTGGAGCAGTGCATCGAGCGTTATTGCACTCAAATGCGCGCCTTTGCCGCAATGCCGGGCATGGAGGTGAGCCGCTTTCAGGTACACCGGCTGGGCAAGGTGGAGCCGGTGCACGAGGCGCTGGTGAAGGCCGAGCGGGCTACCCCGCAGCATACTCTGGAACAGCTCACCGAGCCCGCGGACTCCCACCCTTCTCCCCAAGGACGGGAAAAGGATGGGGCACGGGCTGGCGATGCATCTCCCCGCCGCTTTAGGGAACAAAAGCCCACATTGACCCGTGTGAGCGGCGCCCAGGCCGCGGCCGTTCTGGCGTCGCTCGAACCTTACCGGGAGATGCTGGCGCCCGAGAGGCAGCACCTTCTGTCGTTCTACCGCCCCGTGGATGTGGCCTTCAAGGTGGTAGGCACGGGGTCGGTGGGCCTGCGCGACTACTGCGTTTATTTTGAAGGCAACGGATCGGCCGACCCCCTCTTTCTGCAGATCAAGGAAGAGCCGGCCTCCGCCTACACAGGCTATCTTCCTGACGCGCACCCGGCCCACCACAACGGCCAGCGCGTGGCCGAAGGGCAGCGGGCCATGCAGTTGCAGTCCGACCCGTTCCTGGGCTGGACGCATCTCGGTGGACGGCAATTCCTGGTGCGCCAGCTCAACGATCACAAGGGTTCGATCGAACTCGAAGACCTGGCCGGCGGGGGCTTGCAGGCATTTGCCGAGGTCTGCGGGGAGCTTTTGGCCAGGGGGCACGCCCGCTCCGGCGACCCGCTGACGATTGCGGGTTACGTGGGCACGGGCGATGGCTTTGCCGAGGCGCTGGGGAAATTCGGCGCGGCTTACGCAGACCAGACGGAAAAGGACTGGGAGAGTTTATGCCGGTCCCGCAAAGCCGGAAAGAAATCCTAGGAGAACGCTATGAATCGCCGCACCTTTACGCAGTCCCTGGCAGTGGCCGCAGTGGCCGCCGCCGCGCCTTCGCTCCCGGCAACGGCCCAGAGCGCGACGTCCTCGCCCAAGGCTCCGCCGTACCCACTTTCGGTGATGCTGTGGACCGTTTTCAACGATTTGCCCTTCGAGGAGAGGCTGGCAAAGGTTGCTGAGGCGGGCTATGGCAACATCCAACTGGTGGGCGAGTACGCCAAGTGGACCGAGGCCGATTTTGACCGCGCCAACGCCGCGCGCAAACAGCTTGGCATCCGTTTCGACGCCACGGCCGGACTCAAGAACGGCATCTCCGACCCCGCAACCCGCGACGCCTTCCTGGCCGAACTTACCCAGGCCTTCAAGCCCATGGAAACGCTCTCGATCCCGGCGATGATCGTGCTCTCCGGCGACGTTATTCCGGGGCTCACGCGCGAAGTGCAGCACCAGGCCTCGATCGAAACCCTCAAGCAGGCCGCCAAGCTGGTCGAAGGCCGCCAGATCGACGGCCAGCCGGTGAGACTGCTGCTGGAGTGCATCCACCTGGAAGAGCGACCGAAGTACTTCCTCACCACGGCCAACGAAGCCATCGAAGTCGTCCGCGCCGTCAACCACCCCCAGGTCCAGTTTCTCTACGACATATTCCACGAGCAGATGACCGCGGGGAACCTGATCGAGAAGCTCGACAAGCACATCGACACGATCGGGCTGATCCACATCGCCGACGTGCCGGGGCGGCATGAGCCGGGCACCGGCGAGATCAACTACGCCAACATCTACCGCAAGCTGGCGCAACTGAACTACCGGCACAATGTAGCCATGGAGTTCCGCCCGACGGGAGATCCGGTGGCGACGCTGCGGGCGGCAAGGGCCTTGGCCGGGCAACAGTTGAGGGTATAATCGTGTCCGAAATGGAAGAGAGAATGGAAGCAAACCAACAGCCGAGAAAGCGCTGGTTGATTGTCGTCCTTGCTTTGGGTGGGATTGTTCTGTGTGCGGCGATTGCGGGGATTCTCTTCGGTCCGAATGCCGCAACCCAGACTCTAGCATTGACCACCGCGCTTGCAGGAGCGGTCGCTGCAATCGACAAGTTTCTCCCTTCCTCATCGACTTCGGAGAAAAGCGCAGGGTCGGTGTTTCCGGCAAAATGTGGGAAACCTGTGGCAGCGGTACTTTTTGCCGCGGGTGTGCTGGTCGGCTATGCAGCTCCGCGCGTCGCAGATGCCTTGTTTCCTCCTACCCCAAACGCAAAAGTTACCGCCCAAGCGGAATTGGGCTGGAAAGACCGGGCCACTCTGACCTGGAGGAATCTGCCTCCGCAGTATGAAGTGTGGCTGCTGGTGTATGACAAGGGTATTTATTACCCACAAGAACATCCGGAAAGGTTTCCTATTCCCAATGGCAGCGACACGCTCGATATCATCGTGGGACGCGAAGATGAGCGCGGGGAGGTCTTGGAACTCGTCCCGGTGGTCGCCGCTCCTGAGGCACAGAAGGAGCTTCAGGACCATATCTTGGACGGTCTTGACAGGATCCCGGCTGGAGCAATTCGGTTCCAAGAACTGGTTGTGCGCAGAAAACCGTAGGATACAGGGGAATCGTCATCCGCCGAAAAAGGAGGTTTCATGAAACTCGGCACATTATCGCGGATCGTAACAGGGTGTGGGTGTGCCCTTTTCTTGTTCGCATTTCCCGCGTTCGAAGCCGGCGCGCAACAGCAATGCCTGAAGGATGCGTGGGCGGCCTACAACAGCAAAGACTACCAGGCCGCCATAAGTGCCGCGGATCGATGCATCGATGACTTTGGACCGAAGGCCGACAAGGAAGAGGCGACCCTAAGAGCAAAGTCCGAACCCCAACCCCCGACCGGCAAGGTCGATGGGGCTGCGGACAGAAATGCCATCTTCGCGAGGTGGGCCGTCAACGATGTTTCGGCGGCCTACTTCGTAAAGGGCCGTTCCGCCGAATTCCTCTACAAGAGCGGTTCAAAGCGGTATAAGGCCGTGGCAGAGGAAGCATATAAAGGCGCCATAGGCCTTTCCTACGGGCGAGTCTGGGATCCGCAAGGCTGGTTCTGGTCGCCGAAGGAGGCGGCGGAAGACCGCCTGCCCTTGAAATGACAGCTTCAAGAACTGGCTGTCGTCAATCCGCGGCCAAGGATCGGTGTCTCGTCCCATGAGGTTTGGTTGGAAAATCAAGAGGCAAACTGACATCGCGCCTGCGTCGAAACCGCGGAGCTTGCGGAGTTGGCGGCAGTTTGCTGTCTGGATGGTTGTGGCGCTGGGAGCGGGCTTAGTCATTTGGGCTGCTTATCTGTTGGTGGCTTATTGGAGCCCGTACATATCCAACTGGATCAGATCCAGGGTCGACGATCATCCTCCGCCGCTTACACTGGGTATGGTCGCGTCTGTCCTCTTGGTCGTGATGCTCGCGATGCTCGCGATTTGGAAGGTTCCGCAATGGCAGGTCGGCCATTCGCAGAGGCTGAGTTCAAAGAATCGGTTTGATCGGGAGAACGAAGCGCGCAAGACGCTGGCTCAGATCATTGCCGGCATCTTTCTCTTGGCCGGACTCTATTCGTCGATCCATACGGCCAATCTGCAGACCGAGACTCTCAACTTGCAACGGGAGGGACAGATTACCGATCGCTACTCCAAAGCGATCGAGCAATTGGGGGCCATAGAGCCCGGCGGGAAGAGCGCAGACGGGAGCTCCAAGATCAATCTGGTTGTGCGGCTCGGCGGAATTTACGCACTGGAGAGAATCGCGCATGACTCGCCGAAGGATCAGCCGACGATCATGGAAGTCCTCACAGCGTATCTGAGAGAAAACTCCCCGGCTCCGGGTGAAAAGGTGGTAAAATCCGCCAAGGACCTTTCGCCCGGGAGCGTTGTCGTTGGTTCGGAGGCTGCGGAGCCTGAACCACATCCTCGTGCTGATATTCAGGCGATTTGTGCGGTCGTCGGCCGGCGCGATATCCGCTTTGATGCGCCAAAGCGGATTATCGACCTATCCTCTACGAACCTCGGCGGGGTAAAACTCCAAGACGCGAAGCTTGAAAAGGCAAACCTCCGCGGCGCGAACCTCTATTGGGCAAACCTCGAAGGGGCGGATCTTAAGTGGTCGCAACTTGAGGGAGCGCACCTCGAGGGAGCGGACACCCAGCAGGCGGACCTCAAGTGGGCGCACCTCGAGGGGGCGTTCCTCAGAAGAGCACACGTCGAGGCAGCGGACCTCAGGGGTGCGGACCTCGAAGGGGCAGACCTCGAAGAGGCGCACCTCGACGGTGCGGACCTCCGGGGAGTCGACCTCCGAAAGGCTAAGAATCTTACGCAAAACCAGTTGGATTCGGCCTATGGAAATGGGGAGACGCTGCTACCTGACAGGCTCAAACGCCCGAGTAGCTGGCACTGATTCCGCTAAATCTGTGGGCTGCGGGTGGACAGATTCACCTGCGGCGCTGCTCATGGACCGGCCAAGCTTTACGGTGAACCGGTATGCCCGCCGCCGTCTGCTCGCACGCAAGGTTCAACCTTAGCCTCCATATTGGCCGGGCACCCCCAGGCCCGAATTCTCGGACCTGGGAAACTGTCAGTCCTCACCCGACCGGCACCAGGTGCGGCGGCGAGGACACGGGCTGCGGCTGGTTGGTCAGGCGCGTCGGGCTGGGAGGAGCCGTGAGCGTAAAGTGGTCGCGGTTGGACTCAAGCCGCACCAGCAGGTTTTTCTGATCGAAGGTGATGGCAAAGCTCTGCATGGGCGGCGATCCGAAGTTGACCAGCGGAAATGCCGGGTGGATTTCCACGACCGGATGGGTGAAGGTGTACATGCCCACCGTTACGTCCGCAGCGAGTTTGCCCGCCTTGATCTCGAAGCGCGTGGCCAGAGTGTGGCCGGTGGCGAAGACGACCGGCGGAATATCCCATTTCTGGTGAGCCGCCAGCCCTTCCGGCAGGGTGAGGCCGCCCCCGCCGGAATCGAGTTGCGCGTCCACGCTTTGCCCATTGACCTGCAGCGAGGTGATCGGCACCCCGTCCTGCATGCGGAAGGGCAGAACGGTTTGCTCCCCATCCGGCGTAAGAGCGCCCGCGGTCAGCAAGACCTGCCGGTTGAGAAAATCAAGCGTGAGCAGGTAGTTGCGGAAGAGGGTGAATCCCAGCAGGCCCTGGCAGGAACCGGCTTCCCCGGTCACATCGTGCCGGATGGCCCTCACACCGTAAAAGTCAACGCCGGCAAGCCGGATGGAGTCGAGCAGAACGACGGGGGCTCGCTGCCCGCCCTGCCGGCTGGGGTCGTTGAGCACCGCCTGCGCCGCAGTGGGCAACTGCAACTGATCGGCCAGCTCGGGGCTGACAAAGGCGTCGGCACCGGTCCCCGTGTCGATGACAAACCGATACGGCCCCGTTCCGTTGATGGTGACCATCACGTAGGGCTTGCCGTAGCGCTCGATCATGGGCGCGGAGTGGACGGTGCTCTGGGCCGGCAGGGATAGAGCGACCGCAATGGGAAGAATCGCGAACGAGACGCCGAGTCTGAAGAGGAGACGCATCGTCCTCATTCGACCGCTTTTCGATACCAGCCGCTTCGGTTCCCCATCCGCCGCGCTGCGAGGGACGATCGATGGAGCGAGCCATCCTCGAATCCGGCTTCCTGGGTGGGGAACGACTCGAGAACTGCGCGGTGGCCAGGTCCTTACTTGCTTGGACTCAAATGCTACGCCAGCGACAGCGGCTGAGTTCCAAGAAAACCGAATTGCAGATGCGATGCGGCGGCCGTCTGCGCCCAAGCGGCCCGGCTCTACAATGAACCGGTATGCCTACCGCCGTCCGTTCGCACGCAAAGATCAACCTCGGGCTGGGCATCGGCGCGCCTCGGCCAGATGGGTTTCACTCACTGGCGACCGTCTATCAGACCCTGGAGTTGCACGACGTGGTTACGGTCACCGCCCGGCGGGCGGCGGGCACAGAACTGCGGGTGACCTCGAACGACGAACGTGTGCCCACGGACAGCCGCAATACAGCCTGGAAGATGGCCGAGCTGGCGCTGAAGGTATTGGGACTGAAGGCCGAAGTTGAGATTCATATTGAAAAGCGGCTGCCGGTGCAAGGCGGTCTGGGAGCGGGGTCGGCCAACGCGGTGGCGGCGCTGGTGGGGCTGGAAGCGGAGCTGGGAATTTCCGTTCGAGGTTGGCTGACCCGGCGGCTGGAATTGGCTGCCGAAGTCGGCTCCGATGTGCCGCTGTTTCTGATTGGAGGCACGGTTCTGGGCGTGGACCGGGGGCAGGAGGTCTATCCCCTGCCGGACGTGGAGCCGGTGTGGTGCGTGGTGGCGATACCGGAGGTGGGCGTCTCCACGCCGCAGGCCTTCCGCGACTGGGATGCGCTGTGCGCCGCCGACGGTTTGACCCCGGAGGCCAGTACGGCTAAACTGAAGGAGTTGAGCCGCGCCTATGCCAGCGCCTTTTCGGGAGGGGTCCTGAGAGGACGGCAGGGAGCAGGCTCCTCCGGTGTCCTCTTCCAGGAAGAGGACCTGGCCGGACCGTTCGAGTCCGCGCTTGTCCGCACCGGGATCATGAGCTGGATCCGGAACGACTTTGAACGCGTCGTCTTCCCCCAGCATCCTTTCCTTGGCGAGATCAAGCGCATTCTTGCGGCTCCGGGCACACCGGAGGCAGCCCTCCATGTTTCGCTGTCCGGGTCAGGTTCGGCGCTCTACGGGTTGTACCTGACCCGCGGAGATGGAGAAGCGGCGAGCGAGCGGCTGCGGGGAGCCGGTGTTGGAAGTCTGATGACCCGCACCCTGCCGCGAGCGGCGTACTGGCGTGAAATGCTTTTGCAATAAGGAGATTGACAGTCCACCGATTTGGGAGAGAGACTCACGGTCGGCTGCGAAGTTGGGCGATCGTCTAATGGTAGGACAGTGCCCTTTGGAGGCACTTGTCCAGGTTCGAATCCTGGTCGCCCAGCCAAGTTCTAAAAATCGGAACCCGGAAACAGCCAAAGCCAACCAGCTTGGAGGTACATGGGAAATGGAAGTGGAAGCCTTGACGGCATTGACGGAAGACAAACAGCAGACGATTGGGGCGAACATGCAACGCGACGGCGCGGGAAAAGACCCTGCAAGCAGGGACCCTGTGCAAGCCGCGAACCCGGATGCGGCAGCCAGGGCCAGGGAGGCCAAACCGGCCCCCGAGCGCAAGCGTACCCGTAACCTGAGCGAGGACAAGCGGTTCAAGCTATTCAGCGGCACGGCCAACCGTCCGCTGGCCGAAGAGATCGGCCGCCATATTGGGGTTCCGGTGGGCGAGGCCAAACTGCAACGCTTTGCCGATGGCGAGGTCTATTTCCAATTGCTGGAAAACGTTCGCGGCGTGGATGTATTTGTGGTTCAGCCTACCTGCTATCCGGTGGACCCGCACCTGATGGAGCTTCTGGTGATGATCGACGCGCTCAAGAGGGCCTCGGCAGCCAGGATCACAGTGGTGGTGCCCTACTATGGCTACGCGCGGCAGGATCGCAAGGACCGGCCGCGGGTGGCCATCAGCGCCAAGCTGGTTGCCGACCTGCTGACCACCGCCGGAGCCAACCGCGCCCTGTTCGTCGATTTGCATGCCGCCCAGATCCAAGGCTTCTTCAACATTCCTGTCGATCACCTCTACGCCAGCCCGGTACTGGTGAGCTACTTTCGCGAGCTGAACCTGCCCAACCTGACGGTGGTCTCTCCGGACGCAGGAGGGGTGGAGCGGGCACGGTTCTTTGCGCAGAAAGTCGGCGCGCCGCTGGCCATCGTGGACAAACGCCGCACCGACATGAATGTCACCGAGGTGATGCACGTGATCGGCGATGTTACGGGCAAGAACTGCCTTATCATCGACGACATCATCGACACGGCGGGCACGCTGGTAAAGACCGTGGATGCTCTGCTAGCGGCCGGCGCGGCCTCTGTTTATGCCGGTGCCAGCCACGCCGTGCTCTCCGGGCCGGCCATCGACCGCATTGCCAGTTCGCGCATTGAACAGGTGGTTGTCACCAATACCGTACCTCTGCGGGAGGCGGCGCAGAAGCTGTCCAAGATCAAAGTGCTGTCGATTGCCGGCCTGCTGGGCGCGGCCATCGAGAGCATCCACATGGAGACCAGCGTGAGCACGCTGTTTAGCTAGCTATTAGCTGTTAGCCATTAGCTTTCAGCTAAATCTATTTGAGTGCCGGCCTTTTCAACGTAATTGGAGGCCGGTCAGAGGGAACCAAATCGACAGGGTAAGCCGGTTCAGTTCACAACAGCAACGAAGCAGCTAAGAGCTAATGGCTAATAGCTGGAAGCTGCTCACTAAAGGGAGCGGAGAAATTCAGTTCGCAGCAGCAACCAGCAGCTAGCGGCTAGAAGCTAATAGCTAGAAGCTGCTTTCCCGTGCCCGACACCCGGAAAAGAGAGATCGAATGGCAGAAGTTGTCGTAGCAAAGGCCCGCGAGGGCAAGTTCAACAAGAATGCAGCGCGGCGTGTGCGCGCGGCGGGCAAGATTCCAGCCGTGCTTTATGGCGCCGGGCACGACCCGGTGGCGGTCGAGGTGGACCCCAAGCAGATCTCCCGGATTCTTTTCTCCGAGACCGGCCACAACACGATTTTCGACGTGGAAATTGCCAACCAGGCGACGGCCAAGGCCATGATCGTCGATTGGCAGCGGGAGCCGATCAAAGACCAACTGATCCACATCGATCTGAAGCGCATCGCGCTCGACAAGGCCCTGCGGGTGAGTGTGCGCGTGAAGCTGCTGGGTATTCCGGTGGGTGTCAAGGCCTCCGGCGGCATCCTCGACCAGGTGTTGCGGGAGGTGGAGATCGAGTGCCTCCCGGCGGACATCCCCAACAACATCAGCGTGGACGTGAGCAACCTGGAGATGCACGGGGTGTTGCGGGTCAGCAATTTGCCCCACTCCGAGAAGATCAAGTACCTGAAGGCCGAGGATGCGACGGTAGCCCACGTCGTCTCCATCCGCGAAGAAGCGCCTACCGCAGCCGAGGTCGAGGTGGCTGCAGCTGCAGCCGCAGCAGCAGCAGCAGCGGCAACGACAGCCGAACCGGAGGTTGCCAAGAAGGGCAAGCCCGAGGCGGAAACAGGAGCCAAGAAGGCAGACTCTGGTTCCGGGGCGAAGAAATAAGCCTTGGCCGAGGCAAGTGAGTCCGTTCATCCCACCGAGCCGCCCAGCGGGCGCCCGTCGCCCGCCGTGCCACACCCAGGGGATACCCGGCACCCACCCGAGTCCGGCGGCCGGTGCAGCCCCTTCCTGGTGGTGGGGCTGGGAAACCCCGGCCTGGAGTATCTATGGACCCCGCATAACGCCGGGTTCATGGCGATCGACCGCATCGCCCAACAAGAAGGCGTTGTGGTTCAGAACCGGCGTTGCCGGGCTACCACCGCAACCTGCCGAATTGCAGGACGCGTTGTGATTCTGGCCAAGCCGGAGACGTATATGAATCTGAGCGGGCTGGCAGTGGCCGCTCTGGTTCGGGAATTTGAGGCAGACCCGGCACGGGACCTACTCGTGATTTACGACGAGCTGGACCTGACGCTGGGGACCTTCAAGATCAGGGAGCGGGGATCGACTGCGGGACACAACGGAGCCCGCAGCGTGAGCAACACCCTGGGCAGTCAAGAGTGGTTGCGCCTTCGCATTGGCGTGGGACCGGAAATACCTGCGGAGGCCAATGCGGCGGGCGGGGGCAGGCGGCCTGGCAGGGATTACCTGCTTTCGCCGATGCGCAGGGCGGATCTGGCGGTGCTGGATGAGGTTCTGGACCGGGTGGCTACGGCTACCCGGCGCATCCTTGAACAGGGACCGGCAGCCGCGATGAACGAGTTCAACCGCAAGGAAGACAGGGATCAGGGATCAGGGATCAAGGATCAGAATTAGCAACGGCTGCGAACTTCGATCCTTTGAACTGTGAGTTGAGAATTGAGGGCTGGAGGTAAGAGACTCCGGCGGAAAAGGAAGCGAAGATGTCACGTTTGTATGAGGTCATGTTCATTGTTCGGCCCGACGCGGCCGAGGAGGATGTCGACAAGCTGATCGCCGGGTTTACCGCGACCGTCACGGGTGGCGGCGGGATCGTGAAGACTGTCGAAAAGATGGGCCGGCGCAAGCTGGCGTACCTGGTGCGCAAGTTCAACGATGGCAACTACGTTCTGCTGACCATCGAGGCCAACGGCGCGGTGGTGCTGGAACTGGAGCGCCGTCTGCGAGTTACCGAGCCGGTGATCAAGTTCATCACGGTGCGCATCGACGAGGAAGAGAAACGACTGGCCAAGGTCAAGGCTCTGCGCGGGGTCCGGCGGAGCGCGAATGTGGAACACGCGGCGCATGCGGCCGCAGCCCCCGTCGCGGCCCCCGCTCCAGCAGAGGTTGCCGAGACGGTTCAGTCCAATGCCTGAGCGAATTCCAAAGAGCCGCCGGAACCGGCCCTAGTTGATTGGGGGGCGATTCCGGCCCGATCCAGCGCCCCAACGGGGGGCGAAGAGAGTGAAGAGGAAACACTATGTCTGAAGAAATCGCTGCAAAAGCGCCTGAAACGAGCGATGCAGCCCCCCAAGCCACATCGGGGCCGGCCCGCTCCGGCGGCCGGCCTGCCGGCGGACCGGGAGGACGGCCCTCCGGCGGACCTGGCGGCCGCGGAAAGTTTTTCCGCCGCAAGAAGGTCTGCAAGTTCTGCACCGAGAAGATCGATGCGATCGCTTACCGCGATGTCCGGCTGCTGCAAGGGTTTGTGGCCGAACGCGGCAAGATCGTGCCGCGCCGGTTGACGGGCGTGTGCACCACGCACCAGCGCCGCCTCACCCGCGCCATTAAGCAGGCCCGGAACATTGCCCTGCTTCCGTTTGCCACGCGCCACTAAGCCGCGCCGCTTCTGGATACGGATTTAGCATCCCGCGCGGCGCAGCCGGTTCGCCGGAGTTCTGGTCCAAACGACGAGACAGCCCACGCCAGGCGCCGACGCCGCCCGCAATACTGGAGAGTTTGCCATGGAAGTTATTCTGAAGGAAGACGTAACGAATCTGGGCCATCGCGGGGACGTGGTGAAAGTCGCGGACGGCTACGGCCGCAACTTTCTGCTGCCCCGCAAGCTGGCCATGCAGGCCACCTTGGCCAACAAGGCGGTGGTGGAGCAGATGAAGGTCTCCGCTGCCCGCCGCTCCGCCACGGAGAAGGCGCAGGCCGAGGCGTTAGTCGCCAAACTGGAGCCGGTGGTGCTCAGCTTTACCCGCAAGTCGGGCGAGGCCGGCCACCTGTTCGGTTCCGTTACGTCGGCCGACATTGCCGCGGAGCTCGCGTCCAAGGGTTTCGAGGTCGACCGCCGCAAGATCGTGCTTCACGAGCCGCTCAAGATCGTCGGCGACCACACCGTAACCATCAAGCTGCACCGCGAAGTGACCGCGCAAGTGAAGGTCAAGGTATTGGCAGAAGCCGGCGAGGCAGTCCCGGCCACCGAAGCTCCAGGTGCCGAGCCAGTTGCGGAAGAAGCTGTAGCCGAGTAATCCTGGCTGGGCCGACCGGTCTGCCTCGCGCTTCGCCGGTCAGTCGGCCAGGTGTGCTTCGTATCCGATGATCGGAGCGAAGCGGTGATGCGTGGCGGCTTTCGGCACAAGGCTAAGAGCGGTATCCCGTAGCCAGCATAGCGGCTGCATGCCGATCTGACCAATCGTTCCGAAGCGGCGCGATGCCCAGACGACCTTGGCGGTGCGCGCCACGCGGGCCGCCTCATAGTCTCTCAGACCGTCCGCCACGCTCCTATCTGGTGCCAAGCGCCGGGCGAGCTCCAAGGCATCTTCTATCCCCTGGCAAGCCCCCTGGCCAAGATCGGGCGTCATGGGGTGGGCAGCGTCGCCAAGCAGCGTCAGCCGGCCTCGCCCCCACGCGCGCAAGGGAATCCGATCGTACACATCATGGCGGAGTATCGTGGAACCGGCAGCGCGAATCAGAGCTTCGATCGGCTCGTGCCATCCTTTGAAATATGAAAGCAGCAAAGAGCACGTTCCTTGACTTGGGTCCTGCCGGTTTTCGGGTGCATTGGCTGCTGCATACCAGTAAGCCCGGCCACCCTGGATGGGGAGCATTCCGAATCGCTTTCCACAGCCCCATGTCTCTCCTGGCGTGAGCGCGGAGGGATCGAATTGGACGACGGCGCGCCAGGCAGTGTACCCGGAATAGCGGAGTGGATCCATGTGCCCGAGCAGTTTCCTGGTCTGCGAATGAAGTCCATCCGCGCCCACTAGACATTCGCCCCGTGCGGTTACAGAATTGGCAAACCTCGCGGCGACACCATCGGCATCCTGGTCGATACTGGTGCATTCATGGCCAAGGTGGATATGTTCCCGTCCCAGTTTCTCTGCCAGCATGGAAAGCAGGTCCGCGCGATGCAGGGCAATCACGCCGCCAGAAAAGCGCCTTTTCATTTCCGCCGCGGATGTTACCGAGACGACGGCGCCATTCCAGCGGCGCAGCGAAAAATTCTCTGAAGCCAAGCTGATCGAATCGAGTTTCTCCGCCAACCCGAGCTTCCTCAAGGCTTTTAGCGCATTTGGCCAGAGCGAGATGCCTCCACCCACCTCTTGGAGCGCCGGAGTTTTCTCGTAGACCTGGGCGTCAATTCTTCTTTCGCGCAGTGCAATCGCTGCGCACAACCCGCCAATTCCCCCGCCAACGACGATGACTCGCACGTTTGTTCACCATCCTTTCAGGAGCCGCGCACCATCGCCAGCGGCCGTGTCCGGTCGGTGCGCAGAGTGGGTACCGCGGCCAGCAGGCTCTTAGTGTACGGATGCTCTGGGTTTGTGAGCAGCCGTCTGCAAGGCCCTGCTTCCACCACTTGGCCCGTGCACATGATCGCAACCCGGCTGGCTACCTGACCCACCACGGCCAGGTCGTGGGAGATGAAGAGCATGGCCAGACCATGCTGCCGTTGCAACTCCTTCAGCAACTCCAGAACCTGCGCCTGCACAGTGACGTCCAGGGCGGTCGTGGGCTCGTCGGCAATGAGCAGCCGGGGGCGGTTGATGAGCGCCATGGCAATGAGAATGCGTTGCCGCTGGCCTCCCGAAAACTGGTGGGGAAAGTCGCCGTAGCGGCGGGCGGCATCGGGGATGGCGACTGCCTCCAGCGCGGCGATGGCTCTCTGCTTAGCCTCTCTTCCCGTCCAGGAGGGGAAATGGGCGCGGGCGCATTCGGCGACCTGGCGGCCAATGGACATCACAGGATTCAGCGCCGTCATCGGCTCCTGGAAGATCATGGCGATTTCGCGGCCGCGGAGTTGGCGTAGCGAGCTTGCAGGCTGCCGGAGCAGGTCAGCTTGAGCGGTGTCGGCGGAGTTAGCGGTGCTAGCGCCGTTCGCGGGGCGGGCGCTCAGCCAGAGAATCTGGCCGGTTACCGACGCCGACGGACCAAGCAGCCCGAGGATGGCCAGCGCGGTCGCGCTCTTGCCCGACCCCGACTCGCCCGCCAAGCCCAGCACTTCGCCTTCGTGAATCTGAAAGCCGATGCCGCGTACGGCCTCCGCCGCTCCGAAGCGAATCTTCAAATCGCGTATGTCCAGGAGAGCGGCCATGGAGCCATGGTAGTGCATGGGCTATGAGCGCTGGCATCGCAGGCAAAAAGGAGGGCAAGTGGGAACGATCCGGAGCTTGATCTTTTTCTATGGATTCGATGGAAGGCGGATCGAACAGGATCGTTGGTGCCGAAGAAGGGACTCGAACCCCCACACCCTTGCGAGTACGTGGACCTGAACCACGCGCGTCTGCCAATTCCGCCACTTCGGCACGGGACACAAATTCAGCGTTCTGCGCTGAACCGGCAGCAACTCTGAGTTTCGCAAATGCAAGAACCTGTGTCAAATGGACTATGGAATTAGCCCTGGGGAGCAATTGCTCTAGCCTGGGGTCTTGACGCCCCTTGTTAGCATGTCGATGGATCTCTCCAGGCGACTCTGTCGTGTCTCTTGCCTCTTGGCTTCGATAATCCAGCGGCAGTATTCCTTGCGGTTGGTATAGCTCAGCTTCTCGAAGGAGGCTAGAAGTCCCTCTTTCTTCATCAGTTTTTCGAAGTCGGACGGCACTGCGACAGTTCTCTCCTCCCCGTCCTTCCAGACCATGACTTCTACGGTGTCGCCCGGGCCTTTGCCGATCTGTTGACGGATGGATTTGAGCACGCCGAGCATGTGGCTCGCATCGCCGCACTTCACGAGGGAGCCGGAATACGGCACTCCGTCGATGGTCGACTTGACCGGGACCCTGCCTTTGACGCCGAATTCCTTCTCGACATCGTAAGGAAAGATGACGGCAGCGCCGCCGCCGATGCCTGCTTCGATTTTGGCTTTGAATTTATATTGCTTCATGGCTGCTCCAACCTAGGATTCAATCATTCTGCTTGGCAGCGTGGGGCCGATTCACGCTGGATTTCCGGGGAATCGAGGCGGCAAAGACGGATTCTACGGCGCCAACAACCCATCCCACTCTCGCGGCATTCCCGGCTGAAGGGAGCGCGATGCGAGTGGGATCGGTTGTTTGCGATTCGAAGAGCCCGTTGCCGGGGAGCGGTTACACCAGCTTGGCGTCGAGCAGGATTTCGGTGTTGTTGGCGAATAGCTTGGAAATGGGGCAGCCGGTCTTGGCACCGGCGGCGGCCTTGTCGAAGACCTCCCGGGTTGCGCCGGGAACGCTGGCGGTGGTGGTCAGCGCGATCTTGGTGATAGCGAAGCCGTCGCCGACTTTGGCAATGGTGACGGCTGCGTGGGTTTCGATCTTCTCCGGGGTGAGGCCCTCGCCTCCGAGAACAGCTCCCAAGGCCATCGAGTAGCAACTGGCGTGGGCCGCCGCGATCAGCTCCTCGGGGGTGGTGCCGGAGTCGGCGCCTTCAAAACGGGTGGCGAAAGAGTAGTTCGCGTTGCTTAGCACGCGCGTCGCCGTCGAGATCGTGCCCTTGCCTTCCTTCAATGAACCTGTCCAAACCGCACTTGCCTTGCTTGCCATAGTCCCTCCTTGGGGGATTCATGTCGATTGTTGAGGATTTCGCGCGTCCAGGGTTGACCGCCGCGCCGGACCATACAGAGAAGCAAGGGGGAAGCACGGGCGGCGCTACGGAGTTGATGCATCGGGCTCCCGCCGGGATGCCGCCGGGCGGGTCGCCCTCAATCCCATGCTAATCTGTCCAGCATGTTGCCGCAGCGCCCGCAGGCTCCGGACCGCGATTTTCTGCCCGAGAATTCACATATTGAGGCGGCCAGCCCCGCTGCCGGGCCGGTGGAACACCACTGCCAGGTGTGCCCCACTTGCGGGCACAGGCTGACGGGCCACCGGTGCAAGCTGGTCTGCGCCAAGTGCGGGTACTACATGAGCTGCGCGGATTACTACTGAAGGGCTGCTTCAATTGGCCTGCTCCGCCCATGCGATGAACTGCTGCGCGGTCAAGATCCGAATCCCGCGGAACGGATGCAAGGCCAACAAATCGTCATCTCCAGTTACGATCAGGTCCGCTTGACCATCGATCGCCAGATCCAGGAACTTATTGTCGCGCGCATCCCGGCAGATTTCGATTCGTGACACAATCGGGATCAGTTTCGCCGCTTCGCGATAGCTGACGAGGAATTCCGCGCGAACTGCAGGCGAAATCACTCCGTCGAACTTCGGCTTGCGGAAGATCTCTTCAGCCTCAACGAGGGTTGCTTCGGAGGCCAGCAAGGCGCCATTTCTCGCTGCCAGTCGAAGCGCCAGCCCTGGTGTTGACGCCGAAGACAGGATCGCGCTCACCAAGACATTGGTATCCAGGACAACTCGAAGGCGGACGCCCATCAGCGACTCAGGAGGCCGGGAAGCATGTCTTCCGCGAACCCGTTATCCTTGGCTTCCTGCGAACACCGTTCCATGGCCTTGAGAAGAGTCTCGACGCGCAGTTTGTGGAGATGTTCCTGCGCCTCCTCGAACTCCATTGCCGAAACCACGATCAGATCGTGGCCTTGGTGCAGAATTCGCACCGGCTCGCGCGTGGCCGACTCCAGCACCTCCGCGAGGTTCCGTTCCGCTTCGGCAATAGTCACGCTTCGCATATGCCTATCTTACTCGGGTTCTGTATTTCGCCGAGCGGCCGAATTCCCGTTATTGCGCTCGGCTGGCCTTGCGCGCGGCTTCGAACTCGTCGCCGGGGAGCCATTGAACGGTCTTCGGCTGGGCGCTGGCCAGCCAGCCGAGCACGAATCCGAAGCGCGCCAGTTTGGCGTTGCCGCGAAAGTCCCAGTCGGCGCGGTACTCGTCGGAGGGCTGGTGATAGCGATGAGCGACGTAGTCCTCCATCTGCGCGTGGCCCCAGGCCTCGTCGCGGCCCTCGAAGAGTTCGCCCTGATCGACGGAGAATGCCGGGATGCCGACGCGGGCAAGCGAGAAATGGTCGGAGCGGTAGTAGTGGCCGGCGCTTGGAGTTGGATCGGGCAAAAGGGCCAGATCGAAGGCCTTGGCGACGGTTTGGACGATGGGCCAGAAATCGATGCGTTCGGCTCCGCCCAGGCTTGCGGAACGGGGAATGCCGATGGGGAGCAGCATGTCGTAATTCAGATCGAGCGCAATCTGGCTGGCGGGGACGGGCGGGTGTATTCCCAGGTATTGCGAGCCGAGCAGTCCCTGCTCCTCGGCGGTGACGGCGGCGAAGTAGACGGCGTGCGGCGGGCGCTGGGCGGATTGGGCGAAGGCGCGGGCCAACTCGAGAAGGATGCCGCAGCCGGTGCCGTTGTCGGCGGCGCCGTTGTAGATGTTGTCGCCCTTTGCCTCGGGGTCGATGCCTAAGTGATCGTAGTGCGCGGTATAAAGGACCGCCTGATTGGCCGCGCTCGCGCCGGCCACGCGGCCCACGACATTGGCCGAGACGTAGCGGCGGACACGGCTCTCGATATGGGCGTGGAGCCTGACCGGAAGTTCAGACGCATGGAATGCGCCGGGTCTCCCCGCCTGGTCGATGGCCTCATCGAGATCGCCGAGGCCGGCGAGGGTGAAAAGCCGCTGAGCCACGTCGTGCTGAATCCATGCCGCGGCGCGGAGGGTCGCATTGGGGTCGCCCTGGAGGTAGCTCTTCTCGATGGCCTGGGAGTTGCGGACGACTTCCCAGCCGTAGCTGGCGAGGTCGGTGCGGTGGATGAGGAGCACGCCCACCGCACCCCGGCGCGCGGCTTCCTCATATTTGTAAGTCCATCGGCCGTAGTAGGTAAGGGCTTTTCCCTTGAAGAACCTCTCGTCGGCGGAGGGAGGCTCGTTGACGATGACCAGGGCGATCTTGCCTCTCAGGTCCACGCCGGCATAGTCGTTCCAGTTGTACTCGGGCGCGTGGATGCCGAAGCCCACAAAAACGATCGGCGCGTCGAGGTCGGCGGTTGGCTGGCCGGTCTGGTCTTTCGACACGATCTGGGAACCGTAGGCCAGGTCGATCGGCTCGCCGTGGGCGGGGACAAAGGAGAACTTCGTTCTGTCCTCGACGGTATGCACAGCCATGAGCGGGACGCGCTGGAAGTAGGTTTCGTCGTCGCCCGCGGGCTCGACGCCGGCCAAGGCGAACTGGGTGGCGATGTATTCGGCGGCCAACTCGGCGCCGCGCGTGCCTGGGCCTCGACCCTCTAGCAGATCGAGCGAGAGGAAGCGCACGTGGGCGCGAATCTTTTCCGGGTCGATGGAGTCAGCGGCGGCGCGAGCGGCCGGAGGCAGGCCGGGTACCTGGGGAGCTGAGCCGACGGGCTGTTGGCCGCGCGCATGGGTTGCGGTCAGGAAAGCGGCGGTGAGAGCGATCAGGATTTGGGTGCGGTGCATTCGGTCTCCTGGGGTTGGGCAGCCGATTGACTGGTTGCCCGAGGGAATAGGTCAACGAATCTTCACAGCCCCTCTTCGCCACTCCGCGGAGAGAGGTCGTCTAGGGATGCAGTTGAAAACAGCCGGGCGCGGGTCAGCACTTTGCGGGTTAGGCCGGTGAGCGGCATCCGGGCAGCTTCGCTGAGCTGAACCCAGCGGCGCTTGCCGGCGGGAACGGTCAGGGCGTCCACGTCGTCTTCAAAAACGGTGCGAATGCGCACGTAGTAGTTCACCTGCATGATTGAGTGGCGCACGGTCATGCGCAGGTCTTGCTGGGGGACGGATGAGTCGCGCAGCACGGGCAGTTCCCACAAGCCGGGCATCACGGTGAGCGCGGCCGGCCGTTGTTCCAGCAGCACCTCGCGGTTGGCGTGGCCGGGTTGCCGGCCCGTGCGCACCGAGAGCGCATGGCCCACTTCGCGACTCAGCATGCGCGGCCGAGGCGCGGTCTTGTGTTCGCCGCGGGTTTTGCAGTCCCCTGCCAGCGGACACACCAGGCACTGGGGATTGCGCGGCAGGCAGACGGTCGCTCCAAGCTCCATGAGCGCCTGGTTGAAGTCGCCGGGCCGCGCGGGGTCGACAAGTTGCGCCGCAAGAGCTTCAATCCTGTGCTTCAGCGCGGCCCCGGCAGAGCGGCCGGCGGCATCCCAGCCAGCCATCCGGCAAAGTACACGTTCCACGTTCCCATCCACGACCGCCACGACCTCGCCGTGAGCGATGCTGGCGATGGCAGCAGCGGTGTAGGCGCCGATGCCGGGCAGGGTGCACAACTCCTCAGAGGAAACCGGCAACGTGCCCTGGTGCCGGCTGGCCACAAACTGTGCCGCCTTGTGCAGCATGCGCGCGCGGCGATAGTAGCCCAGGCCGCTCCACAGCGCCAGTACGTCTTCTTCGGGCGCCAGGGCCAGCGAGAGCAGCGACGGGAACCGCGCCAGAAAGGCCTGATAGCGCTCGACCACGACGGCCACTCGGGTCTGCTGCAGCATGATCTCCGAGACCCAGACGGCATAGGGATCCGGGTTGTTTCGCCAGGGCAGGTCGCGCCGGTTGCGGGCATACCATTCCAGCAGCCGATGGCGCATCCTCGCGGTCTTTTCGGATTCCCATTCCTGCCTGACCATGGGCTCAGATTAAGCCATTTCCCTAAACCGCGCGCAACCAGGCCAGTCGAAGGCGGCCAGTCATTCCACATCAACGTGATACAGCGTTCATTCCGGAATGGGACGCTCACCGGATTCAACACTCTGGTCATCACTTAGGTAATCGAATTCATCCGCAAGGTCACTTACTATAGTAATGTTACGTTGCAGCCTCACTTCGAGCAGGAACTGTTTGGGCTGGCGTGGTGAATGCGTCGCGGATTTGAATTGCTGCTTCTGGCGCATCTCCCTCAAGTGACCGGGGGACTTGTTTCCTATTGTTTTGGAGGCTTCTTCATGAAGAGCACCGTTCTCCTGCTGTCCTTTGCCCTGCTGTCCGCGCCGATGGCGATTACAGCCCAGCCGGCCAGCCTCTCATCCGGGCTCGTTGCCGCAGGATCCAGCTCCGACGGAGGGGCGGGTCAGGCAGCTTTGCCCGTTGGCGGTGCGCTCAACTCCGAAAGACCGTTCTCGCGGGTTGCTGTGGGCGGCGGCCTCTCCACGCTGGGCATTCAACTGCAGTTGACGACCAACCTCGGTAGCCACTTGAACCTGCGCGGAGGCGGAAACTTCTTCAACTACTCCACCAACTTCACTTCGAGCGGAATCAACGCCACCGCCAAGCTGACTCTGGGTTCCGCCCGCGCTTCGGTGGATTTTTATCCTTTCCGGCAGGGCCTCCGCATCAGTCCCGGCCTATTGTTCTACAACGGCAACCAACTCACGGCCACCGCTGCTGTAGCCGGTGGAACCAGCTTTACGCTGAACGGCCAAACCTACTACTCGGGCAATACGAACTCAACGACGGGCACCGCTCCCGTGAACGGAAACGCGACCTTGGGTTTGAACACGACCAAGCCGGCCTTCACGATCACCGCCGGATGGGGCAATACGATTCCCCGCAAGGGGCACTGGTCGTTCCCCTTCGAGCTGGGCGTCGCCGTCATTGGAGCGCCCACCTTGAACGTGAACCTGGGAGGCTGGGCCTGCTATGACCAGGCGCAGACAGAGTGCGCCAACATCGCCAGCCCCACCGATCCGATCGCGATTGCGATTCAGAGCAACCTGCAAGCTCAGGTCACCAAGTGGACCAGCGATCTGAACCCGCTGAAGACCTATCCAATCCTCTCCGGCGGAGTAGCTTACAGCTTCCGCATCCGGTAGATTCCTGCGCTTCGATTAGACAGAGCTGTTTCGCATGGAACAGCATGTGTGTTGAGGTGAGCGCCGTTTGGCTGAGACGGACTAACCGAGCAACTCCGCAAAGATTCCCGGCGCGGCCTGGAGGGCGGCGTCGATCTGCGTCTGGTCTTTGCCGCCGGCTTCGGCGATTTCGGGTTTGCCGCCTCCGGAGCCTCCTACCAGCTTGGCCACCGCGCCCACCAGCTTGCCGGCCTGGATGCGCTTGACCAGGCCCGGCGTAACTCCTGCGATGAGGGCGACTTTACCTTCGGGCTGGGCGGAAGCCAACACGACTACGCCCTCGCCGAGCTTCTGCTTCAGATTGTCGACCAGTGTCCGAAGCTGGCCGCGCTCCAGCGAGTCTGCGCGGAGTGTAACCAGGTGTACGCCCTTGACTTCGACTGCGCGGCCGAGCGCTTCGTCCAGAGCGCCGGAAGCGGACTTCATGCGCGCTTCTTCCAACTCGCGGCGAAGGCGCTTGAGCTCGTCTTCCTGGGCTGCGAATTTGGCGCGCAGTCCCTCGGTGAGGTTCTCGGTCGACGGCACATATTGGCCGGCGAGCTTGGCCACCTCGAAGTCCTGCCGAAACGCATTGAGCGAGCCGAAGCCGCTGATGGCTTCAAGGCGGCGAACGCCGGAGGAGACCGACTCCTCGCGTACGATCTTCACCAGGCCGATTTCGCCGGTGGCTGCGGTGTGCGTGCCGCCGCAGAGCTCGGTCGAGAAGCCGTCCGAGAGCTTCACCACGCGGACCTTGTCGCCGTACTTCTCGCCGAACAGCGCCATGGCGTGGTACTCGTTCACGGCCACGTCGATCGGCACGTCTTCGAGCGTCTCGACGCGGGCGTTGGCGAGCACCTCGCGGTTCACAATCGACTCGATCTCTTCCAGCTCCTCATCGGCCACCTGCGCAAAGTGAGAAAAGTCGAAGCGCAGACGGTCCGGATGAACCGCCGACCCAGCCTGCTTCACATGCGTGCCCAGAACCTGCCGCAGCGCCGCGTGCAGCAGGTGCGTTCCGGTGTGATTGCGCCGGATCGAATTGCGCCGCTCGCCATCGACAACCGTGTTCACGCGGTCGCCCAGCGCCAGAGGCTGTTTCAACACTGCCTTGTGCGCGCGCACGCCTTGCACCGGCAATACGCAGCCGGTAATTTCGGCAACGGTGGTGTTGCCGTCAATCGTGGTGAACCAGCCGGTATCGCCGACTTGTCCGCCGGAGTCTCCATAGAAGCTGGTGTGGTCGAGGACGATTTCGACTTCATCGCCCGCCGCTGCTGCGGGAACGCCCTGACCATTCTTGACGATAGCGAGAACCTCGCAGTTGGTGGAGTTGAGCTGGCGGTAGCCTTCAAATGTGGTTTTCGGCAAATCGCGGAAGGCCGGACTGGCAGATTTTTGGCTGCCGCCTTTCCAACTGGCTCGGGCGCGGGCTTGCTCTTCGGCGCGAGCGGCCTCGAAACCGGCGTCATCGAAAAGAATCCCTGCATCGTGGCAAGCTTCTTGAATGAAGTCCTTGGGTAAGCCGTAGGTTTCGTACAGATGGAAGGCTCGCTCGCCAGGAAATACAATCGGCGTCCGCTTAGCCTGAGGCACAGTGGAATAGCAATGAAAGGCCTTTATGATTCTGGAAATCGAAGGGCCGGGAGCCGGCGAATCAAATATCTCGAAATCATCGTACATTGATGACCCGTCAAGGGGAAGATTTCGCCCCAAAGGTTTCAAGTACTTTTCAACATCCGGACGGATGTAATCCGCGACTGCTAAATCAAGACGCCTTGAACCCTCATTGAGAACGCGGGCAAATTGTTTTTCCTCTGCTTCAACAACTTTGGCTACGCGATAAGCAGAATCAATCAGCTCTGGATAAGCGGTCTGCATCAAATCGCGCACGGCGAAGACCATTTGATGGAGGAATGGTTGCTCCTGACCGAGCAAGCGGCCGTGGCGGATGCCACGGCGGAGAATCTTGCGCAGCACGTAGCCGCGTCCCTCATTCGAGGGCAGTACACCGTCGTTGATGAGGAAGGTCGCCGCGCGGGCGTGGTCCGAGATAATGCGGAGCGAAGCCGAAGACATCCGCTCCTTCTCCCATATCATTTCGGTCGTCTCATTCGACGGAAGAGACGAAACCCCGGCGGAGAAACTTCCGATGTTAGGATTGAACGAGTATTTGAAGCCCGCCAGTTCCGCCGCTCTCTCAATCAGCGGCGTAAACAAATCCGTCTCGAAGTTTGAAACCTTCCGTTGCAACACGGCCGCCACGCGCTCCAGGCCCATGCCCGTATCGATCGAGGGCTTGGGCAGCGGCGTCAGCTTGTAGCTTGTGGTTTTCGTTGCGGGGTCGAAGACGGCTGCGCGGTCGAACTGCATGAAGACCAGGTTCCAGATTTCGACGTAGCGGGCGTCGTCGTGGCCGAAGGGCTTGTCGACGCCCGGCGTCTCGGCGGCTTCGAGGCCCATGTCGTAGAAGATCTCCGAGCAGGGGCCGCAGGGGCCGGTTTCGCCCATCTGCCAGAAGTTGTCCTTGAGGCCGTACTGGTGGATGCGCTCCTTGGGGACGCCGGCTTCGATCCAGTACTGCTCCGCTTCGTCGTCCCGAGGCACATCGTCCGAGCCCTCGAAGATCGTCACGTACAAACGGTCCTTGGGGATGCCAAACCATTGATCGCTGGTGACAAGCTCCCAGGCGAACTGGATCGCTTCGCGCTTGAAGTAGTCGCCGAAGCTGAAGTTGCCCAGCATCTCGAAAAACGTATGATGCCGGCGCGTAAATCCCACATTCTCAAGGTCGTTGTGCTTGCCGCCGGCGCGGACGCACTTCTGCGAGGTAGTGGCCCGGCTATACGCTCGCTTCTCCGCGCCGAGAAAAACATCCTTGAACTGGTTCATGCCGGCGTTGGTAAACAGCAGCGTCGGATCGTTGGCAGGCACCAGCGAGGACGAGTGCACGCGGCGATGCCCCTTCGTCTCAAAAAAGCGCAGAAACAGTTCTCGTATCTCGTTTCCTGTGCGGTATTGCATGGCGTTCTTAGTGTAATTGGAGGAAGGACGCGCTTTCCCACCCTAGCGGCAAAAACAAGAACGCTGCGAGAGTGGGGCACCCAACGTTCACTCTTCGCGCGCTTCTTCGTCCAGGTTGTCGAGGGCGGCGAGGGCTTCGTCGGGGATGTCCCACTGGCGGAGGATCTTGTAGATGACGCCGGTGGAGAAGCCCGCCGTGACCAGGCGGCGCATGACGCGGGCGGTCTCTTTCTCGTTTTCGGGTTTGCGAATGCGCTTGCGCTCCAGATGCTCGCGGGCCAGGGCTTCTTCGTTGGTTTGGCTGTAGCGGGCGTCGAGGGTCTGGGCGATGAGATCCGACTTCACGCCCTTCTGTTGCAGGTCCTGGCGGACGCGGCGGACGCCAAGTTTCTCGTTTTCCTGACGCAGGCGGGCGTAGGTTTCGGCAAAAGATCGATCGTCGAGATAACGCTGCTCTTTGAGCCGCGCCATTACGGCGGCAATGGATGTTTCGCCTCGCTCTCCCGGCTCGACGCGGGTCTTCATGAGGCGTCGTAACTCGGCTTCGGAGCGCATCGCGCGGCCGAGAGTCTTGACGGCGTAGCTGTAGAGGCCGTCTTCGCTGAGAAAGGCACGCGGCTTGGCGGATTTGCGGCCGAAGGGCATCAGCTCAATCCAAGGGAATCAAGATTTGAAAGCGGCGCGTCCGTCGCCAGCGATAATGCTCGAAGTCGCTGTCGAGCGTGAGGATGTCTCCGGTGTCTAGTTCGTCGGCCATCCGGACCAGACAAGCGTCTGCCAAACCTGCCTGAAGATCGCGATACTTGTGCATAATCGCCTGAACAGACGCTAACGACCGTTCGAGTAGAAATGGAATTTGAAAGATTCCAGCTTCGACATTGGCCAAGATTCTTTGCGATGCACCGGGAATCCTTCGCAGCAGAAAGCAACTCTCGGAGATGACTGCCTCGCAGGTGACGAGTGGCTGTTCCAACTCATCGACGACGCGAACGCACCGCTCATGGAGCCGCTCTCCCTTGTCAAGCAGAGAGACGATCACGCTGGTGTCGAGCAGAACGGGTCTCAACCCCCATAGCCTTCCAGATGAGCCTTGTTCGATCCGAGATCGGTGGTCCCGGAGTCGAACTCACCCACACCGATTACCTTCCTGCGCGAGGCCGCACCGTGGTGCTTGATCATAAGGCGCAGGCTCTCTCTCACGACTTTGGACGGACTCCAGCCCAGCCTGCGCACAAGCCTATCCAAAGCCTCTTGCGTCTCCTCATCTAACCGCGCCTGCACAGTTGTATTCATATTCCAATTGTACTACAAAGACTGCTCTGTAGTACGTATCCGTCGACTTTCTCTCTATTCCGCCGTCCCCAATCCCGGCTTCTTCGTCCATTGGTCCACCCAGTCGTTCACCGTCTTGTACCAAAGTTGCGAGTTCTGCGGCTTCAGCACCCAGTGGCCTTCGTCGGGGAAGTAGAGCATCTTTGACGGCACCTTGAGCAACTGAAGCGTATCGAAAAGTTGGAAGCCCTCGCTGACATCGAGGCGGTAGTCGAGCTGGCCGTGAATCACCAGCGTGGGCGTCTTGAAGTTTTTGGCGTAGAGCGACGGGGACCATTTGCGGAAGGGGTTTTCTTGGTCGGGCTTGCCGTAGTAGTCCCAGGGCTTTCCCTCGAACTCCCAGATGTTGAACCAGTCCTCTTCGGTCGTCCCGAATGCCGACTCGGCGTCGAACATGCCGTCGTGCGAGACGATGCATTTGAAGCGGTCGGTGTGGCCGAGAACCCAGTTGGCCATGTAGCCGCCGTAGCTTGCGCCCAGGGCGCACTCGCTGGTCTTGTCGATGAAGGGATAGTGCTGTTCGGCGTAGTCGAGGCCGCTCATCAGGTCGGTAAAGGGCTTGCCGCCCCAGTCGCCGTTGACGCCATCGACGAAGGCCTGGCCGTAGCCTGTTGAGCCGCGGAAGTTGATCATGACGACTACGTAGCCGTTGGCGGCAAAGAGCTCGGCGTTCCAGCGGTAGCTCCACATATCGCCCCAGGCGCCTTGCGGGCCTCCGTGGATGAGGAACTTGACCGGGTATTTTTTGGCGGGATCGAAGGCTGGGGGCTTGATGAGGAAGCCTTGAAGCATCGTTTTGTCGGCGGCGGTGAACCAGAAGGATTCCATTGCGGGCAGGTCGAGTTGGGACAGGAGAGCGTCGTTGAGGTGGGTGATCTGGCGAGGTGAATACTGCTTCTGGTCATCGGAGGCCTTGTCGAGATCCGCGACCACAACCTCGGCAGGTTGTCCAACTTCCATGAGTGAGCCGACGATCCATTCGTTGCCGTGGTCACGAATTGGAGTGGGATGAATCCCGCTCCATTCGCCGCGAATGTTTTCGAATCTGTGCAGATCGTGATCGTCGAGACCGATTGAGTAAAGAGCAGCTTCGCCGTGATTGCCGGAAACAAACTGGATATACCGGGAATCCTCGGCCCAGATGAATTCGTCAACCCAGTTATCGAATTGAAAGGGCTTGAGGTTGGGAAGCTGCGCTCCAGTGAAGGCGTCTCTTGTCGTCTTCGCCGCTCGGTCGTAAAGCACCAGCCTGAACTTGTCGCTTTCGTAGCCGGGGCGGGCTTGGGAGCGCCACGCAATGTACTTTCCGTCAGGCGAGTAAGCAGGATTGAAGTTTCCGCCTGCCGAACTGCTCACCTTCACCGGCTTTGCCGCCGGATTGGTCAGGTCCAGCGTAAAGATCTTCGCGCTCACGCTCGTCGCCGGCTCGGGATCGATGTTCTCGGTGAAGGCCAGCTCTTTCGAGTCGGGCGCGAAGGCGAAGCCGCCGCCTCCCTCGAGCGAGAAGGGTGGAGCGTCGTGGGGGTCGTTGGGGGTGAGGTCGCGGAGAGCGCCGGTCTCGACCGAAACGAGAAACAAGTGCGAGCGCTTGTCGCCGGTGTATTTGTTCCAATGGCGATAGAGGAGGTGGGTGAAGACCTGAGCTTTCACTTTGCTGCCGGCGAGCGCTGCGTCGCGGTCCGCATTGCACTTGTCGCCGACGCCGTTGTCGGTTGGGTTGATGGCCGGGCAGTCGGGATAGACCGGCGCAGTGAAGACGATGGAGCGGCCGTCGGGCGACCAGAGGGCGTTGTCGATGCCGAGGTCGAGGTTGGTGAGCTTGCCCGGGGGCACGGTTGCGCCGGTGGCCGGGTCGAAGTCCGTCAGCCAGACTTGTTGCGCACCCGTGCGTCCAGAAAGGAAGAGCACGGAGTGCCCGTCGGCGGAGAATTGCGGACCGCTGTCGCCGGGCTGGGTTCCGGCAAGCTTGAAGGGCTCGCCACCGGAGATTGCCTGGAGCCACAACTCCGCTGTCTTGGTGTTTTTGCCGAGATCGACGGTGGTGACGGAGTAGGCCAGCCACTTGCCGTCGGGCGAGACGGCGGTTTCGCCCAGCCGCTTCATCTTCATCATGTCCTCGAAGGTCATGGGGCGCTTCACGGGAGCGGATGACTGAACCGGCGCGGGCTGGGCTGGGCAGAACGGTACGACGGAGAAGGCAAGTACGAGAGAGAGGGCCAGCATGGATCGGCGCATGGGGTTTTCCTGTTCGCGCGAAGGAGTTGACCCTATCCGCGCGAAGGAAAAGTGTACACCGGGATGGAGTTAGTCTTACTATCGGATCGAAGGGGATCGTCTTATGAAAGTTGTGGCAGGCGTTGCAATTCTGTTTTTCTCGCCGGCGTTGGCGTATGCGCAGGGGCCAAAGCCCTGCGAGGTCTTGAAAGCTGAAATCGCAAAGAAGCTGGACGCGCACGGATCGAAGGGGTACACGCTGGAGATTGTCGCCAAGGACAAGGACGCGGAGGGCAAGGTGGTGGGCAGTTGCGAGGGCGGGACAAAGAAGATCGTATACAGCAAGCCCGCAGCCGCGCCTAAAGCCCCGGCGACTGCGGCGAAGAAGCCGTGATCTCCGATTGGGTTGAGCCTACTTGTTCTCGTTGCCGGTGAGGCGGAAGGTGATGGTGCCCCAGAAGAGGCGGGCGCGCATCTGGACGGGGAGATGGCGCTGGTCGTCGGTGTACCAGATCCAGATGTTGCCGCGGTTTTTGACCACGCCTGCGTCGGCGGTGGGCTGTACGCGGAGGGTCTTGAAGGTTCCGAGCGCGGTCTTGATCTCTTCGCGGCCTTCGATCCTCATGGTTACGGGGACGGTGTGCAGGGCGTCTACGACGGGGATGACGAAGGTGTGCCCCAACTCCATGGGCTGCGATGAGGCGTAGAAGACGCCGGTAAGCAGATCGGTGAGGCAGCCGGGAACGGGCGATTCGACGTGCTTGGACTGGCCGGTGACCAGGTTTTTCTCATCCAGGACGGACTTCGATTGAGCGTAGTCGAGCTTGAGGGAGGAGTCGACGTGGCGGCGGCCTTCGACGGTTTGCTTGTTGAACTCGTAGGTGCAACCCTGTTCGCGGTCGAAGGTTGACTGGAAGCGGTCGCCGACGTGAAAGATGAGATTAATGGCGCCGACGGTGTCGGCCGTGGCAGTGAGGCGCTCGCGATCGCCCGAGGCTTCAAAGTGAAGCACCGCTATGCCAGCGGGAAAGACGCGCCAGTCCACGGAGTAGGTGAGGGTCTGCTTTTGAGGGAAGCTGAATCCCGCGCGCGGCGGCGTGAGAGGCGCTCCCTGCTGACCGAGAGCCGCGGCGGCCAGGGAGAAGACGCAGAGAATTATGGGTCTGTTCACGCGCGTCCTCACCGTTGTGCGTGTCTCCTTGCATTTCGACTCGATCTGGGTGGAAACCGCTCACCGCCGCCGGGAGCCTGTCATTAACTTTCGCGCGGGCGGGAAAGCTAGTGACAGGCTCTAAGCGCAATTGCGCTAAGAGCTGGCCGCAGGAAGAGCAAAGCGAAATAAAGCAATGCGGCTCCTATAGCTGCATTGTACTCGCGGTGCTTTCGATAGAGCGAAAGGGAAAAGCCGGCGCCGTTGGCGCTTTTACCATTTGGATTGGGTTCAGGGATAAGCCGGGGAATCAAGCGAGGCACGCGGCGGCAGTAGGCGTCGAATTCAGGGAATGTGGCACGCAAGAAGCGCTCCTCGGAGGCAATTACCGGGACATAAATGGCCGCAAACCCTAGGGCCAGAAGCAGCGCGACGGACCAACTGAGCAAGGCAAGCGCAAAGCCCGCGGCGATGAGCATGGAGCCCAGGTAAAGCGGGTTGCGGGTGTAGGCGTAGGGGCCGGTAACGGTGAGTTCGCGGTTCTTCTTCACGTAGCCGGCGGCGAATCCGCGCAAGCAAAGGCCAGGCAGCACCAGAAAAAGGCTGCAAGCAATGGCGGCAGGTTGGGGGACGCGCCGCCAAAGCTCGAAAAGATAGAGGGCTGCGGTGAGAAAGCCCAACGGCACGCGGATGCGGCGGGCCACGCGCTGCCAGAGGGCGATCCAGTCGCGCTCGGCGAGGCCATATTGCGGCGTTTGATTGGGCTGGGTCAACGGACAGTCTCCCGTCGAGCGGCGCCGGTTGAGCGATGAGATATCCCAGGTCTCAGAATCGAGGTCTCCACCCCACGGACGAAGACCTGTCCGTGGGGACCACGGACCTGGGGCATCCGACTTTGTTGGGTCATACGGTGCTCTCCGGGCGAAGAAGTTCATCGGCGGCGCGCAAGACGTCTTGCTGCGAGATGGTCAGGAGGCCGGCTTCGGGCGCGGCGCGGCGGGCGTGGTCGCGCCGGCTGGTTGGGCTGCGCAGCACTCTGAATGTGGTTCCGAAGGGGCCGTTGCGGCAGGGATCGGTTGGCCCATAGATGCCCACCACGGGCCGGCCGAGGGCGCAAGCCAGATGGAGCGGACCGGTGTCCCCGGCAATGGCCAGCGCAACACGGCGCGTGAGGGCGATGAGCCGGTCAAGCGTGCAGGTGAGCGGAATGGCTGCGGCGACGGATTGGACGATAGCCTCGGCAAGGGATTCCTCTCCTGGTCCGGCATTCACCAGCACGCGCAAGCCGCGGTCTACGAGGTCTTGGGCTAACGCGGCGTAGCGCTCCGCAGGCCAGCGCTTGGCGCCCCAGCCTGCGCCGGGACTGATGAGCACGGCGGGCCAGCCAACGGCGAACGGAAGAACTTCGCCGGCCCAGACTTCGGCGGCGGCATCTATAGGAAGCCAGGGAATCGCGGGCATGAGAGCATCGCCGGCTACAGCGGCGGCCAATTCCACGTCCTGCTCGATCACGTGCGCGCCACGGGTTGCCACGCGCTCTGTAAACAGCCAGCGCGCAAACCACTCACGCGGCCGGGCTTCGCCGATGAGGCGTTGGGAGACGGCCAATCGGCCGATCAGCGCCGACCGCACGGCGCCTTGCAGATCGAGGACCGCGTCATATCCGCCCGCCTTGAGCGCGCTGCGCAAGGCCCGGACTTCATCAATGGTCTTATTGCCGAAGGGATTGCTGCCCCACTCCTTTGCGGGCGCCAGATAGATGTGGTCCACTAGCGGCTGGCCGGAATGCTCGCCAAGGTAATGACCGTTCACGCTATCGGCGACGCCGGAAGCCGCGAGGAGCGGCCTCCACCGCGGTTCCACAACCCAGTCGATCACCCAATCCGGATGGGCAACCCGGAGCGCCGTCACTGCGGGAAGCGCGTGCAGAATGTCGCCCATGGCGCCAAGACGGACCACAAGCAGGCGAAACTTGGATTGTGTGTGCAAAGATCGATTTTCTCACGGCGGGCAGTCGCGACCCGAAGCAATCCGGCTTGCAATCAGGGCAAACGCATCTTAATTGCCATATGCAAGAAGGGCTTGGAGCGGTGAGATGGGGAGATGAACAGCCCCATGAAGCATTTTGCAGATTTGCGTGATCCGCGGGTGAAACGGACTCGGGAACATT